>Ga0209566_100024_pt1 | contig 396318 bp, 378 predicted proteins | sample Araplavi_mTSA_r2_2_FD_184287 | JGI IMG/M metagenome (GOLD analysis project Ga0209566, IMG submission 184287) | Arabidopsis root microbial communities from North Carolina, USA - plate scrape CL_Cvi_mTSA_r2 (SPAdes) (version 2) | ecosystem: Host-associated > Plants > Roots > Endosphere | place...
CCGTCGAGAAATGGGAGTGAAAGCCTCCGGAGGAACGTGGAGCAGCGTGCAGCAAAGCAATAAAAAGAGGAGCGAAACCTCGCCCCTTCTGTTCCCGCATGCGCTTCGGTTGCCAAATTTGACGCTACATTGCCCCTTCTATCCGTATGTCATTTATCCATTGGAGAGATCCTGCGAATAAGCGAGCATTCGTGAGAAAACTACATTTTACCGAGGGAGGGTAATCGCATTGCTACTTTAACCGCCATTCGTGCCGCGGCGACGGTGAATGGAATTGTTGCTGTACCGCCGCCATTCGTGCCTCGCGCGATGGGTGAAGTGAAATTGTTGCTATTCTGCATCTAATTTCCCTTATACGATCTATGTTTGAGTCCACAAGTGCTAAAGTACAACTAATTCTTGTTCGGAAGTCGCTTTTTGTATCATAGGGAAAAGAATAATTGCACTTTAGCACTTATCGGGTGCTGGCAGGCCGATTTGGTCTTATTTAGTTGTACTTTGGCACTTATCTCCTCCGAACCTTCGAATCTCCGAACCTCCAAACCTTCGAACCTTCGAACCTGCGAACTCCCGTCCTCTGGCCGGGTCACTGTACCTCTTTCTCCTTCTGCTTCCTACCTATACCGCAGCAATTCCTATTCCCGCTCCGCCGACGCTGCCGCTACCATGGACGCCGCCAGCATCTCTTCGAATGTCTGCGCGCATACTGGCCTGGAATACAAATATCCCTGCCCGATCGGGCAACCGCTTTCAATAAGCACTTGCTGCTGGTGCTCGGATTCGATGCCTTCGGCGACGACGTTCAGATCCAGGCTGAGTCCGATGTCGATGATGGTCTTGAGCATAGCCAGTTGGTGCCGGTTGTCGATGTCGTCGATGAAGGACTTGTCGATCTTGATCGTATCGATCGGCAGCTTGGGAATGATGTACAGTGACGAATACCCCGTCCCGAAGTCGTCGATCGAAGCGCCGATCCCCATTTTCCGGAGGCCCTGGAGCACTTCCGTGCTCTCTTTGATGTTCTGCATGATGCTCTCCGTGATCTCCAGCTCCAGATAGGCGGCAGGCAGGCCCGTACGCTGCAAAATCTTGCGGACTGACAGCAAAAATTCGCGGTGCTGGAACTGCCGGACCGATACGTTGACGGACACGCACAACGAAGGAAAGCCCTTATCCTGCCATGCTTTATTTTGCGCGCAAGCCTGCTCCAGCACCCAGTCGCCGATCGCGACGATCTGCCCGGTCTCCTCGGCGATCGGGATGAACTCCGCCGGCGAGATGGCGCCGAGCTCCGGGTGCTCCCAGCGAAGCAGCGCTTCCATGCCGACGATCCGCTTCGAATGCAGCGCTACCTTCGGTTGGTAGTGGAGCTTGAACTGGCGGCGTTCGATCGCCCTTGTCAGCTCGTTTTCCAGTTTCACTTTGCGGGCCAAAATGGCGTGCAGCTCGGTGTCGTAGAACCGGAAGCTGTTCTTGCCGCTCTCCTTCGCCAGGTACATGGCAGCATCCGCATACTTCAGCAGGTCCTCGCTCGTGTCACCGTTGTCCGGAAAAATGCTGATTCCAATGCTCGGCGTCACGATAATCTCGGTGTCCTCGAACTGGAACGGCTCGCGGAAATGCATCAGAATCCTCTCCGACGCCGCCGCGCACCAGGAATCGGCCGCATCGGTCAGAACGATGACGAATTCGTCGCCGCCAAGCCTGTAGAGAGGCACCCTGTCGCCAACAGAGCGCCTAAGCCGCTCGGCCGTCTGAACCAGAATGCGGTCGCCGGCTTGATGGCCGAGCGTGTCGTTGATCGCTTTGAACCGATCGAGGTCGATCAGCAGCAATCCCGCACGCACGCCCGGTCTTCCAATCGTCTGCTCGAGGTCCTGCTTAAAGCTGATCCGATTCCTCAGACCCGTGAGCGGATCATGAAAAGCCAAGTGCCTGTACTCGCCCATCAGCTTGTTCAACGCGCGCATCATGAGAAGCTGACGCCCCATGACCAGTACGAATAGCACCAGCAGACCCAGGCTAAGCGCATTGAAGTCCCAGCGGCTGCTGATGACGAACAGGACGACGAGGACGACGACGCTCGCGTAGGGGAAGACGGATTCTTTAACCTCCGCCGACTGGGTAGCAGGGGCAAGATGCGGCTGAGTTTGTCGGCTTTCGGCCTCCCCCGGTTCGGCATGACGTATGGAGTCCGGAGGTTGTCCTTTTTTGGCGCAATAGCCCCCCAGACCGATCATTAACAAGGCGAGCACCCATAACAGGTCGCACAATCGCCCCGATTGAGACGCTCCCCGCTGCGATAAATAGGCATAGCCGGTATCTCCAACCACCTGGAGCAGCATGCCTTGGACGACATAACGCAGGGCAGGCCTCATGAGGCCCTTCTGCAGCGCGGAGTAATATAAAATGAGGGCCACCAGAAAAAGGCTTAAGGACGCTACCGGATAAGCGATGGTAAGAAAGTTGGCCAGCTGCGCCTCGCCGTTAATCGCGATGATGGGATTAATGACGAAGTGAATGCTGGCGCTCGCGGCCGTGATCGCGAATACGAGAATATTGAATATGTATGCGGCTCGCGCGGACCGGGCGCGGACCGCTCTATACTTGCAGAGCAGCGCCGCCAGAAAAAAGAGATAGCCGATCAGCCAACAGATGTAGGAAAACCCGGAGTACGCTTCTTCCATCGAGCTGAACTGCTTGTAAAGCACTTGCACGTTCGTACACGCATTGATAATCAAGCCGGCTGCCAGCAACAGCCAAAACGTCCGGCGTTTGCCGAAAAGCCGCAAGCCGACCCTCAATGTCCAGTACGCGCCGAATATGCCGGCCGCGATCTGCAGGACGTTGGAGCCCAGAGCCATCATCCAATCGTCCTTCCAGAAGCAGAGGTACCAGCACCCGAAGGCTGCCGTGAATCCGGCTATCAGCAAGGCCGGCATGCGACTGTCGCTTAACTTGAACATGAGTAATCCCTCACGATGACTAAGAAATGTGCAACGATGCGTTCGAGGAAATACGTTATCGGCGAAGCCGCCCCCAAAAACGGTAAAACAAAAGGTTATTTCCCCAAGGAAATAACCTATTGGCTCGCAGCGGCTCCCTGGCGGCCCAGCCGCCATAGTTTCCGTTAGGCCTGTAGCTTTGCGTCCTCGCCTTTCGGCGAGTTTGCCTTGTTCAGTTGTTGTTCAGTTAGTTATATATTATCATTTTTATTCCTATTCATATAGAACCATTTTCCTATAAACCATAATTACTCCATAGATTTAATAACCAAGCTCTTCGCAAATAGGTTACCTATGTCCCCAGACTCATTCTAAGTTGCATCCTTTTGTTTCTATAATGCTAAATAAAGGATAAACGCTCTTTTCAAGGTTAACACGGGGAGGAAGTCATCGCATGAAGCATAAATGGTTGGCAGCCGCGGCCGCGGCGCTGCTACTGTCCGGCGCGGGAACGTCGGGAGCCGCGGCGTTGACGTCCGGCGATTTTTCGGACCTGCTGGCACAGGACGAGGCGTTGAAGCTGAAGATCGACGCTTTGCTTCAGGCGGGCATCTTCGACGGCGACTCCGGCGGCAGCTTCGGGCTGAAGGACGAGATGAATCGCGCCCAGCTCGCCAAGGTGGCGGCCATGATCTTGGGGCTGGACGTGAATACGGATCTGAAGACGTCCAGCTTTTCCGACGTGCATGCGAACGACCCCAGCACGGGCTATGCCCTGCCTTATATCGAAGCGCTGAGAAATGCGGGCATTACCCAGGGCGTCGGCGCGGGGAGCTTCGATCCGGCAGGCAAGGTAACGCGGGAGCAGCTCGCTGCCATTCTCGTCCGCCTCGCCGGCAAAGAGGACGAGGCGAAGGAATCGACCGTTCATCTGCAGGATCCGACGGTATCGGGTTGGGCGGCATCGTATATCGCCCTCGCGCTGGAGATGAAGCTGATGTCGTCTGCCAACGACTATTTGTTCTCCGGCAAGACGAACGCCACGCGGGAGCAGCTCGTTACCGGCGGCTACGAGACGAAAAAAATAATTGAACCGGCACTAACGGTGAGCGGCATCGCGTTGGACGCGGGCAAGGAGCTCAAGTTTTCGTTCAGCACACTCATCGATCCGAAGTCGGTGAAGCTGGCAAACATCAAAGTGAACGGCGTAGCCTTGAACGACACGCTGGACAGCTTCGTCCTGTCCGCGGACTTCAAGACGCTGACCGTGAAAATAAGGGACGGACTCGCTTGGGGCAGCAGTCCGACGGTGACGATCTCCGGCGTGAAGTCGTTGTTCGGCAAAGACTTATCGACGGGCGCGGCGCTGCCGCCCGTTCAAGTCACGAATCCGCCGCGGCCGCCTGCTACCTACCCCGTCATCGTCGCGCCGGTCGTCGTCGCGGCGCCAACCTTCAGCCCGGCCGCGGGCGAGGTCGCCGCAGGCACTAAGGTCACGCTCAGCACGGCGACGCCAGGCGCCGCGATCTACTACACGACGGACGGCAGCGAGCCGACCGCCGCCAGCACGCCTTATGCCGGGCCAATTACGATCGCGCAGGACACGACGATCAAGGCGATCGCAGTCCTCCCAGGCGCGACGAACAGCCCGGTGGCAACGGCTGCCTATACGGTTGCGGCGCTTGTCGTCGTCGCGGCGCCAACCTTCAGTCTGCCTGCGGGCGAGGTCGCCGCGGGCACCCAGATCACGCTTAGCACGCCGACGCCGGGCGCCGTGATCTACTACACGACGGACGGCAGCGCCCCGACCACCGCCAGCACGCCTTATACCGGGCCGATCGCGATCGCGCAGGACACGACGATCAAGGCGATCGCAGTCCTCCCAGGCGCGACGAACAGCCCGGTGGCAACGGCCGCCTATACAGTCAATGATTTTGCACCCGACTTCGTAGCGGGCTATCCGAAGGCGGGACCGGCGCTGCCTGCCGGCAGCGCGCAGGCCCAAGTCCTCGTTAAAACGAACAAGACCGCCTTCGTCCGTCTGCTTGTCGTCAAGCATGGCGCACCGGCGCCGTCCGCGAGCGAAATCCAAAGCGGATTGGGAGCAGGGAACTCCATACCGGTCAGCTACGTTGGCGCCGGCAACCTTGCGGGGGGACTGGAAGGGACCGTCCGGACGGAAGCCGTACTGACCGCCGGTGAGACTTACGACGCGTATGTCCTGCTCGAGGATAGTTCCCAGCGCGTCAGCGTTCCAGCTCTGGTGGTGATTACCGCGCCGCCTGCGGTAGTTGACTGATCCGCTGACTTTCTCTTTTGCCGCTAGGCGGCTTGGCCCTTTTTGGCCAGATCTAAAGGCACGCCATCTAGCGCCAAATATACGGGTTAGCTTCTATCAACCGAATCATCGGACTGCCGCCTCTCGCGGCCCGATCGGCAGTAGCGCCCGATCAAGCATTTGGGTCGTATCGTAAGCCGACTCTCCCATCCTCACACTCAAGCTCAATAGGAACAGGCCATCCCACACCGGGATGGCCTGTTCTCTTCTCGACTCCTTACCCGCCCTCGCTAGCGGCGCGGCGCGGGAATCCGCTCAAGCGCCCTTCGCATGCGCCTTCCCGGCGTGAAGCGCCGCGCTGTCGCGGCGGTGGTGAAGCAGCACGTAGAACAGCACGGACAAGAGCGCGATCAACCCCGCCGCCGCATACATCATGCGATAGTCGGAGACGGAGGCGACCATGCCCATGAAGTAGGACCCGATGCCGTAGCCCAGGTCGAACATCAGGAAAAACGTGCCCGTAGCGCTGCCTCTCCGATGCTCGGGGGCCAGCTTGATCGCTAGCGTCTGGAAGCAGGGCAGCAGCGCCCCGTACCCGATCCCCATCGCGGCTCCTGTCAGCAGCACGGCGACGGCCGAGTGCGCCTGGCCGAGCGCGATCATGCCGACCGCGAACAGCGCGATGCCGGGGTAATACAGGTAGTGCTCCTTGTACCGGTCGAATACCCGCCCGATGACGGGACGGGACGCGACGATCATCACGGCGAACACGACAAAGAACAAGGCCGTGACATGCGATTGGTGAATCTCCTCGGTAAAAGCCGCGAAAAACCCGGACAGCGAGCTATAGGCAAAGGACACGACGAAGCCCACGATCGAGATCGGCAGCGCCTTGGGCTCGATGACGTCGCTCCAATGCAGCCTCTTCCCCTTCGGCGCATTCGCCGCCTCCATGGCCGGTCCCGGCTTCGCTTGTCTCCGCTCCGGCACCTTCATACCGAGGGCGAAGGCGAGGGACAGCGCCGCGATGACGCACACCGCGAGCAGCAGGACGTCGATGTTTTTGTCTTTCCACAGAAAAAGCCCGAGCGCAGGCCCCACCGCCATGGCGATGCTCATGAACATGCTGAAGTAGCCGACCCCCTCCCCCTGCCGGGACGCGGGAATGAGCGAAGTGGCGGCTGCACTCGACGCAGTCGATGCGATCGCGTAGCTGATGCCGTGCACGAGGCGCACGGCGAGGAACAGCGCCATTCCCTTGGCGCCGAAGTACGCGACACAGGCGACCAGAAAGACAGCCAAGCCGATCAGCGCCATTCTCTTTTTCCCGAACCGGTCGGCCCATAAGCCGGAGAACGGCCTGCCGATGACCCCGCCGATAACATAGATCGTGATCGCGAGCCCCATCTGCTGCTGATTGCCGTGCATGGCGTCCTTCACGTACAGCGGGAACGCCGTCGCCAATATATAAAAAGTAAGGAACATAAAAAAGCTGCTCAAACAAACGACGATAAAATTCCTCGTCCAGATTTTTTCTTTGTTCAAAGCGCTGCGCTCTCCATTCTCCTGATAAAGCTTCTCTAGTGTGCAAACATTATAAGCCGTGCGGATTCATCATGTATAATACTAATTTTATGATCAATTCATCACATGAAAGTAATATAAGGAGCGCGATGTGACCGTGGAGTTTTTGCAGCTCAAGTATTTCCAGGCGGTAGCGAGGCTCGAGCATATCACGAAGGCCGCAAAGGAACTGAACGTGTCGCAGCCTTCGCTCAGCAACGCCATCCAGCGGCTCGAAAAACGGCTCGGCGTGCCGCTTTTCGTCCGCCAAGGGAGGCAGGTCAAGCTGAATGCCTTCGGCAAAACCTACCTTGAGCGTGTCGAGCGGGCCTTTCTCGAGCTTGAGGAGGGAGAGCGCGAGCTGGCCGACATGGCAGGGCTCGAGCACGGCGTCGTGTCGATCTCGGTCACCCTACCTTATGTGCTGCCTACGCTGCTCAAGGACTTTTTGACCGCGCACCCGCATGTGCGGATCGTACAGCATCAGCTAGGCTCCGTGAACGAGATGACGGCGAAGCTTGCGAACGCAGACATCGACTTTTGCATCTCGTCCACGCCGATCTCGGGCCCGGATATCGAATGGCTGACCTTGGCCGAGCAAGAATTATGCCTGACCGTCCCCAAGCATCACCGGTTCGCTGCGCGAGACCGCATCTCGTTGATCGAGGCCGCGGAGGAGCCCTTCATCTCGCTGTCGTCCCGGTCCAACTTCAGGGAGATGACGGACGGCTTCTGCCGGCAGGCGGGCTTCGAACCGCACATCGCCTTCGAGCTAGAAGAGGTCAGCGCCATTCAGACGCTCGTCGAGATGGGGCTCGGCATCACCTTCACCCTGCCGCTCTCGCTCGGCAACCGGGCCTCAAGTCCCAACACCGTCCAGGTGAAAGTCGGGGAGCCTGTCTGCCGACGGACATTCGGCATCGCGTGGAATAAGAAGCACTATTTATCCGAGGCGGCGGTGAATTTCCGGCAGTTTGCGATCCAGTTTTTCGGAAGTCTGTGACCTGAAGCGAGCTAACCCCATTTTTATGCCGAAGAATATCGCCCCAAGGGTTGGAGAAACTAGTCTGGCAAAGCCAACCCGAAGGAGGCCATCGCGCGATGAATAAACAAAATACCTTGGCGCCTCACGAGTCGCTGGAGATTCACGAAGCGCTAAATTTTAAGACGCTGTGCCTGGCCAAGTCCAAACTGATGCAAGGCCTCGTATTCGACCAGGAGCTCAAAGACTTGATGCAAAAAGACGTCGTGCAATCCACGCAAGCCATCGCTGAGCTTCAAGCGGTCTACGCCAAGGCTCCCTTCCAAGCGCCCGTTCCTCAAAATCGTCCAACGCCCATCCTGAACTAAAGGGGAAAACGAAATGAAGGATTATTTAGATCCGATTAATGCCCTGAACATGCCCGAAATGGCAGATACCACGTTCGCCATGGACTTCCTGCTCCGCGCCAAGGAAGGTGTGCGCAACACCGCGATCGCCTTGACGGAAACGACTTCACCGGAAGCCAGAACGCTGCTGCGCAATCAGCTCCGCCAGGGAATCGCCTTGCACCAGGAAATATCCGACCTCATGATGCGAAAAAAGTGGTTTCACCCCTACGAGCTGAGCGAGCAATACCAGCTGGACCAGCTGTCGGCCAATAACACGGTCCAAATCGGGCAGATGAATCTGTTCCCCGACGACACGAGACGCAAAGGGATGTTCGATCGGACGCCGGACGAGCACATGAGGGGAGATCAAGCATGAAGGCCGTTACTTACCAAGGTATCAAAAACGTCGTCGTCAAAGAGGTACCCGATCCGAAGATCGAGAAGCCGGACGATATGATTGTCAAAATGACGAGCACGGCCATCTGCGGATCGGACCTCCATCTCATTCACGGCATGATCCCCAATCTGCAAGAGAACTATGTCATCGGGCACGAACCTATGGGCATCGTAGAAGAAGTGGGCCCCGGGGTTACGAAGCTGAAGAAGGGCGATCGGGTCATCATCCCATTCAACATTGCCTGCGGCGAATGCTTTTACTGCAAAAACCAGCTCGAAAGCCAATGCGACAATTCGAACGATAACGGGGATATGGGCGCCTACTTCGGCTACTCCGGCACGACCGGCGGATATCCCGGCGGGCAGGCGGAGTACCTGCGCGTACCGTACGCGAATTTCACCCACTTCAAAATTCCCGAGAGCTGCGAGGAACCGGACGAGAAGCTGTGCCTCATCGCCGACGCGATGACGACGGCATACTGGAGCGTAGACAACTCCGGCGTGAAGAACGGGGACACGGTGATCGTGCTGGGCTGCGGCCCGGTCGGACTGCTCGCGCAGAAGTTCGCATGGCTGAAAGGGGCGAAGCGGGTCATCGCGGTCGACTACGTCAACTATCGCCTCGAGCATGCCAAGCGCACGAACAACGTGGAAATCGTGAACTTCGAGCAGCACCAGAATACCGGCAGCTATCTCAAAGAGATCACGAAGGGCGGCGCCGACGTCGTCATCGACGCGGTCGGCATGGACGGAAAGATGAACGATCTCGAATTTCTCGCGAGCGGCCTCAAGCTGCAGGGCGGAACGATGAGTCCCATCGTCATCGCCTCCCAGGCGGTCCGCAAGGGCGGCACGATCCAGATCACCGGCGTATACGGCGGGCGCTACAACGGATTTCCTCTCGGCGATATCATGCAGCGCAACGTGAACATCCGTTCCGGACAGGCGCCCGTCATCCACTATATGCCGTATATGTACGAGCTGATCACCTCGGGCAAGGTCAACCCCGGCGACGTCGTCACGCACGTCATCCCGCTTAGCGAGGCGAAGCGAGGCTATGAAGCGTTCGATACGAAGACGGACAACTGCATCAAAGTCATCTTGAAGCCGTAAACCAAGGAATCGATCAAGGAGGAATCTCGACATGAACGGAAACTACGCCCTGCACGAAACGCTGGAGGTCCACGAGATCGCGGCGTTCAAGACGGTCTGCATGACGAAATCCAAGACGATGCAAGCGCTCGTGTCCGACCCCGAGCTGAAGCAGATCATGCAGCGCGACGCCGAGGTATCCACGCGGCAGCTGCAGGAGCTGAGCGGCATTCTGTCCAAATCGTATGAGGGGAGCTAAATGCCGATGAACCCAATCTTGGAATATATGACGGGGATGAGCGCCCTGTCGGACCAAATCGTCGCGATGGACATGCTCACGAGCGCCAAGAGCGGCGTCCGCAACTACGCGATGGCCGTCACGGAATGCGCAACGCCAGAAGTCAAAGCGGTATTGGCCAAGCAGCTGGAGGAAGCCATCGACCTTCACCACTCGATCGCCGACTATGTGGCCGAACGCGGCTTCTATTATCCGCACGACATCAACCGGCAGATTCAGCTGGATCTGCAGAACATCGATACCGCCTTGAATATTCCTTACTGAACGTACCGCGAAAAAGTAAAAAAGGCCCCTGACGCTTGGCGTCTGGGCCTTCTATTTGTCTTTTTAGCTTATTCCTCGTAAACGATAACGCTCTGGGATACGGGCTCCCATTTGACCGTTGTGTTCAACGCTTCGCTGACGAATCGCACAGGTACGACAGTGCTGCCTTTTACGACGGTCGCGGGAACGGCCAGTTGAACCGGCTTTCCATTTACGTACGCCTTCTTGCTGTTCAGGAGCAGTTTAACGGTTTGCCCGTCGCGAGTTACCGTTACCGAGCCTTCCTTGGCGTTATAGGTCACCTCGGCGTTCAAGGCTTCGGAAATCGCGCGGAAAGGCACGAGCGTGCTGCCGTTGCGAAGAATCGGCGCTACCGCGGGGGTCGTCTCATTCCCGTTTACGAACAAGACGATGCCGGCCTTTCCTGCTTTTTTGTTAAGCTTCCCTAGCTTCACGTACGAATCGAGGTTTTTAAAGTTAGCTTTGATCGCTTCCTTTTGCACGTACACCGCGTCCACGACGCTTCCCTTCTCGTTCAGAAGGTCGGCAACGGCGGACAACGCTTTATCCTGCTCTACAATTTTTTCGAGCTCGGCCTTTTTCTCGGCCGTTAGCTGCAGCTCGTATTTCGTTAACAAAAGGTTGGCAAGAACGGCGCCCGCAGGCTTGTCCTTTACGTTTTCGATCGCGTTCAGCAGACCCTTGTATCCGTGGGATTGGCCGTATGTAGCGGAAGTGACGCTTTCCTTGCCACCCTTGTTGTCGTCGTATACGGCGGAAGTAACGCTTTCCTTCTTATCGTCGGAACCGACCGTGTCTTTCTTACCCTCGTTCTTATCCTCCTTTTTTGCGTCGACATGCGCGCTTGCCGCAGCGGCGTTGCCGGAGTTGGAGTTGTTTCCGTTTTGATGATCGGACTTGGCCAGCGCGGCCGTTCCCGACATCAGACTCACCGCTAGGGCGCAAGACAGAACTGCCATCCATTTCATTTTCATCTCGTTAAGCCTCCTTGGACATTAAAAACCGGTAATTGCGAATACGCTTCCATTTGCCGGACCCTCTAAGCTTCAATCACCGCCTTGTGGAATCGAAGTGAGCTTATCTTACCACAGTGGTTAGTCAGAAAAGTGCATAATTCGAGTATTTTTGACAAAATTCTACATTAACCTTCTCTCATTTATGTTTCAAGCCACAGCCTGCAAAAAACTGGATCGTGATCTGTGGAAATGCACCGCGGCCTCGGACAAATCGTGCTTCTTATTCCACGCGATGCCGAACGTCCGGCGGCAGACAGGCTCCGCGACGTTCACCTGGACGGTGTCGGGAATGCCTCCAAGCGCTATTCTGGCGACTAATTCCGTCCAAAAAAGCCATCCGGCAACTACCACCGGATGGCTTTTCTCATGCTGATTATGCCGCCACTTCCGTACGCTCGGCCGCCGCGCCCCGGCGCTCCTTGCGGGAGCGCTTGAAGTAGAGCAGTTCGTACATGACCGGCACGACGACCAGCGTGAGCAGCGTCGAGCTGGCGAGACCGCCGATGACGACGACGGCGAGGCCGCTCGAGATGATGCTGCCGCCGCCCATGCCGATCGCGAGCGGGATCAGCGCGCAGATCGTCGCGATCGCGGTCATCAGGATCGGACGAAGGCGCGTGCCCCCGGCTTCGATCAGCGCTTCGCGGATCGTCAGGCCATGCTCGATCTGCTGATGGACGCGTTCGAGCAGCACGATCGCGTTGGTGACGACGATGCCGATCAGCATCAGGAAGCCGATCATGCTGGAGACCGACATCGGCTCGCCGCCGATCAGCGTGCCGACCAGGCCGCCGATGAGCGCGAACGGCAGGGAGAACAGAACGGCCAGCGGCGCGCGGCCTTCGCGGAAGGCGATGACCATGACGATGTAGACCATGCCGACGGCCACCAGCATCGCCATCATCATATCGCTCATCATCTGCTGGATATCGGCATTGCTCCCGCCGAAGGAATACTTCACGCCCGCGGGCAGCTTCAGGTCCTTCAGCGCTTTTTCGATGGCGGCATTGACTTTGCCCGGATTTTTATCCGTTATCTTGCCCGAGACGGTAGCGAACTCCGCGCCGTTCTTGTACAGCAGCGTGCTCGGGAGCTGGACCTGCTTGACGTCCGCGATGTCCTTGACGCGGATCGCGGCGCCCGTCGGGGCTTGCAGCTTCAGATTCGCAATATCGTCCGCGGAGGCGATCGACACGCCGCTCAGCGTGACGTAGAGATCGCTTGCGCCGGACCCGTCGCCGATCGTGCCTGCGTTCGTCTCCGACAGGAACGGACGCAGCTGCATCGACGCCTGCGCGGCGGACATTCCATTTTTCTGCGCGTCTCCCTGACGAACCTTGATCGCGATGCCTTTGGTGCCGTCCTGCAGGTTATTGGCGATGTTCTTGGTGCCGGCGACCTTGCCGATCGCCGCGGTGATCATTTCCGTGCCGGTGCGGATATCGCCCGTCGAGGACCCTGTGACCGTCACGTCGATTGCGCCGCCGCCGCTCATATCGTCCTGCGTCAGGCTGAATTCCGCGCCTTCCGGCACCGTGACCTTCTTGCCGATCTCTTCACTGAACTTGTCGAGGTTGGTGCCGTCCTTCAGCCCGATGAACCAGCCCGCCGAATTGGAATTCTCTTCGCCGAAGAAGGTGCCGCCGAACGTGACGCTCGAATTTTTGACGTCCGGATGCTCGCCGATGAGCTTATCCAGCTTGGCGGCTTCCGTATGAACGACGTCGAGGGTCGTACCCTTCGGCATTTTCAGATCGGCGAAAATATACTTGTAGTCCGACTCGGGCAGCAGCGTCACGCCGATCTTGCCTGCGAAGATCGGGGCCAAGCTTCCCAGGAAAATGAGGGTGGCCAGCACGAGCACGGTCCCCTTGTGAGCCAGCGACCAGCCCAGCACCCGCTTGTAGCCGCGGCTCATGGCGGATTCGGCGGTTTCCTTCGGTACGTTGTTCTTCATCAGCCCCCAGGCCATGAGCGGTACGACGGTCAGGGCGACGAGCAGTGAAGACAGAAGCGCGAAGCCGACGGTCAGCGCGAACGGACGGAAGTAGCCGCCGATCATGCCCTGCAGCAAGCCAAGCGGCGCGAACACGGCGACCGTCGTGATCGTGGACGACGTGATCGCCCGGCCGACCTCGGCCGTCGCGGAAGCGATGAGCTCCCGGGTCACCTTTTCCCCGCGAATCCGCCGGATAATGTTCTCGATGACGACGATGCTGTCGTCGACCACGCGTCCGGTAGCGACGGCCAGACCGCCAAGCGTCATGATGTTCAGCGTGACGTCCGTGAACGTCTTCAGGCAGATCATCGCGATCAGCATGGACAGCGGGATCGACACGATCGCGATCAGCGTCGCGCGGAAGTTCCGCAGGAAGAACAGGATCAGGATCGAAGCGAACAGCGCGCCCAGTCCGCCTTCGCGAGCCAGCGAACCTACCGACTCCTTGATGTCGACCGCACGGTCGTACATGATCAGCGTGTCGACCTTGCCGCCTTTCTCCGCCTCGTCGTACGCCTTCAGCACTTGCTTGGACACTTCGACCGTGTTGGCGGTGCTCGCCTTGACGATATTCAGCGTGACGCTGGGCTTGCCGTTCGTCTCGTTGATGATCGTCAGGTCCTTGCCTTGCTCCACCGCGGCCACGTCGGTCAGCTTGACCTTGCCGTCCGCCGTCAGCGGCCATTGCTTCAACTGCTCGACCGAGCGCAGATCGCCCTGGACGAAGACCGGCAGCTTGGTCTGCGCAAGCGTCGCCTCGCCGAGCGGCACGCTCAGATTATTCGCCTGCAGGGCGCCCGTGATCTGGTCGAAGGCGATGCCGCGCTCGTTCATCTTGGCCGCATCGAGACGGATGTAGACCCCGTCGTCTTTCAGGCCGATCGCCTGCACCTCGCTGACGCCCTCGATCGCCTCGAGATCGGGCCGCAGCGTGCTTTTCACGTAAGCGCTCAGCTGCTCCGCCGTCATGCCGTCCTTAGCGATGACCGTCGAATACATGATCGGCTGATTGGTCGTCGAGAAGTACATGACCTCAGGCTTGTCGACGCCCTCCGGCAGCCGCACGTCGGCGACCGCCTGCTTGACGAGCTCCTGCTTCTTCTTCATATCGTCGTTGTAGCTGAATTCGAGCTGAAGCCCGGATACGCTGTTGGCAGATTGGGACGTCACGTTTTTGACGCCCTCCACGTTCTTAAGCGCCCTCTCCAGCGGCAGAGTAACCTGATCCAGCACGTCGCCGGGCGCTGCTCCCGGATAGACGGCCTGGACCATGATGCCCGGGAAATTGATCTCCGGCTGCTGCTCCTGTTGGAACTTCGTCGAAGCGTAAACGCCTCCGACCGCCACCAGCAGGACCAGCAGCACGATCGCCACCGGATTGCGCAGCGAAAAATTCGTGAAAAACTTCATTTTCTCTCCCACTCTTCTCTATGGTTTATTTACGGCTTGCCTGACTGTATCGCCCAACTGCAAGTCGCCGATGGAACTTATTGTATTTCATCGGTTTCAAGCCGAACATGGTCTGCGGGTGGTGCCTCTGCCTGGACCTAGGTCGAGAATTGGAAGTATGTGGGCGAAAAAGCGCCTCGGCTCGTTAAAGTTTCGCTAAAGGGCGTTAGTGCATGAATAAACAGCGGGACCGGCCTGCTCATCTATCGGATCTGTCGAGCGTGTGGATCCCAAGTTCGATCGGATGCCGATACTCGGTGACCGAAGCCTGCCGAACGGCATAAAAATCCGCCAGGGAAGCCCCTGACGGTACTTTGCTTGTCCCCATTCGTGCCGCGTACGATGGGTGAATGGAATTGTTGCTAAAGTGCATCTAATTTCCCTTATTCGATCTGTATTTGGGTCCACAAGTGCTAAAGTACAACTAATCCACGTTCAGAAGCCACTTTTACATCATAGGGGAAAAGATTAATTGCACTTTAGCACTTATCGGCTGCTGGCAGGTCGATTCGGACTCAATTAGTTGCACTCTGGCACTTATCTCCTCCGAACCTCCGAACTTTCATACCCTCGCACCTTCGCACCTTCCAACCTTCCAACCTTCCAACCTTCCAACCTTCGAACATTCACACCCTTCGCAACCTTCAAACCTTCAAACTTCCGAACCTCCGAACCTCCGAACCTTCATGACTTCGCGTCTTCAAACCTTCAAGCCTTCAAACCTCCGAACCTTTAAGCCCTCGATCCCTCGATCTTTCAAGCATTCAGAACTTCAAACCTTCAAATCTTCAAACTCCCGCCCTCTGCCGGGTCACTGTCTGACTAACTGGCAGGAACCCGACAACCCGAACCCCCTGCTCCCCCGAGATTCCCATCGGACACGTCCAGCTCAGTAAATCCCCTTCCCTCAACCCTCGCTTGCCCCCACTGCCGAAAAGAAAAGTTATAAATTCTTTACTGTTAAAAAAAGCAATCGGACCGATACGGCTGCCGCCGCTCGGACCGATTGCTCGGAGACCATGCCAAACATTTATTGCTGGCTCGCCAGGTAGGCGGCGAGCTGATCGAACGTGCCGCCGAAGCCCTGCGACACCATCGGCCGCATGCGCTCGAAGGCTGCGCGTTCGGCTTCCGTCGGGTTCAGCGGACCGCCCTGCAGCGTCAGCACCGTCTTGCCGTCTTCTTCGGCGAGCGTCAGGATGTTGATAATCTCCAGCGGCCAGTTCGGGTCGAACGGGGCGCGCACGGTGTTGCCCTCCGCATCCGAGAACGACTGGACGTAGACGAGCTTCTCGGGCGGCGTGACTTCGCGGTACACGAACTTGCCCCACATTTCATGGCCTTCCGGGGACTTCTGGCTGCCCAGGAACAGGCCGCCGGGCCGCACGTCCATTTTCGCGACAGTGAGAGAGAAGCCCTTCGGTCCCCACCAATTGCCGAAGTGCCGGGGATCCGTCCATACCTTGAATACAAGCTCCCTTGGGGCGTCGAACACGCGGGTCAGCAACAGATCGTAACTTTCGGTTTGATTGTCAGTCACTTTGAGTTCCTCCATTTTTTGAATCGGCCGATGTCGGCTTCGCTTCTTCCCTCTGGATCTCTTGCAAATACGCGTCCAGCCGGTCGAGCCGCATCTCCCACATCTCGCGGAAGGTCTGGAGCCAGTCGTCGATCTCCTGCAGGGGCTCCGTCCTCAGCATGTAGATCCGGCGGTTCGCCGCCGGACGCACGTCGACGATACGGGCTTCGTTTAATATTTTCAGGTGCTTAGACGCCTGCGGCTGCCGAATATGCAGCCGGTCCGCGATCTCGTTTACCGTCAGCGGGCCATCGCGCAACAGCTCGACCATATGCAATCGGTTGGGTTCCGCCAGCGCGCTCAAAGTTGCTACATTCATATGTTCCCCGTCCGATCCGTATGGTTAGAGTGTACTGGATGCCTGAGTCAGAAGCCTGGAGAGCAGGTCATAGTCGGGCTCGTCCCCTTGGCGGATCTTCAGCCACTTCCGCTCCTCGGGGCCCTCGAAGCCCTTCGGGACATCCAGTCCGGAAGCATTCATAATCATGAAGGCGATCGCGTCCTTGGAAGGCGAGATCACCGCCGCATAATGCCCGTTCTTCAGAAAATGAGGCTTTTTGTACTGAATGCGTTCCTCGGCGTCCGGAATGGCATTATGGACTAAGCGCCGAAGACGATGGCCGATATCGACCTGCCAAGGCTGAGCGAGGTTGTCGATAAAAGTAGTGACTTCTTCATTCATTGCGACGATTTCTCCTTTCTGAGTATCGGTATAAACCGAATATACCATATTTGGAATATTCCATCAAGAGAACTTTTAAAGTCCTCCCCTATTCGCGTCCGGCGGGTGATACAATGAGGAAAATCCCCCCTTTTTCCGTTCGGAGGCTCCCATGTATTCCTTTGTCCGCCGGCTCGTCTCTTCGTTTCTGCCTTATAAGCTGCAGTCCGCCTTTCTGCTGGCGGCGGTCGCGGTCGAGCTGGCGTTCGAGACGTTCATGCCGCTGAGCTTCAAGTTCATCATCGATTATGCCATCGTGCCCAAACGCTATTCCATGCTGCTGACGCTGCTTTTCCTGATGGTCGGCTCCGCGATCGCATCTGTCGCGATCGGCTTCTGCCGCGACCGGATATTCGCGGACCTCGGCGCCCGGATCTTGTCGGACGACTACAAGCGGCTGTTCAACAAGCTGCAGACGCTTGGCACCGACTTTTTCCACCGGACTCCGGGCGGCGACATCGTGTCCCGGTTCACTATGGACCTGAACTCGATCGACGCCTTCGTAAAGCTGATCCCGTATACGCTGCTGTCGGTGCTGGGCTTGGCCGCCAACGTGGCCGTGCTGTTTTTTCTGCAGTGGAAGCTGGCGCTGCTTGCCGTCGTCGGCATGCCGCTCTGTCTGATCGGGCCCAAGCTGTTCGGCAAAAAAGCGTATGACGCCGCCTACGCGCTCAAGGAAGCCCAGTCGCAGCTCGCCTCGGCCGTTCAGGAAAATATGAGCGCGCAGCCCGTCATCAAAGCGTTCGGCCTTCAACAGCTGTTCGTCCGCCGGTTCGCCGCGCGCATGGAGGGCTACCGCGCGGCCTCCGCCGGATCCAGCTTCTTCAGCTTCGCGATCGACCGCACCACGAATCTGGGCACGATGCTGCTGAACCTGGCGACCATCGCCGTAGGCTCCATGCTCGCTTATTACGGCCTTCTGTCGATCGGCTCCTTGCTGGCCTTCAGCACGATTCTGATCAGCCTCGGCTATCTGGTCGCCGCCGTCACCTGGGTCGCGCCGATGTTCATCGAAGCCGTCTCCGGCATGCAGCGCATCCAGGAGATATTGGACGAAGAGCCGTCCGTCGCGGACGACGAATCCGCCCCCCGCCTGCCGCCCCTCGAACGCGGCATCGCGCTGCGCGGCGTCACGTTCGGATACGATGCCAAACATCGCAGCCTGACCGATGTCAGCTTGTACATCCCCAAGGGCAGCTACGTCGCCTTCGTCGGCGCCAGCGGCTCGGGCAAGAGCACGATCGTCAACCTGCTGATGCGTCTCTATGATCCGCTCGAGGGCGCCGTCTTCTTCGACGACGCCGACATCCGGACGATGAATCTGCAATCGGTTCGCTCGCATATCGGGATCGTGTTCCAGGAGAGCTTCCTGTTCCATACGTCGATCATGGAAAATATCCGCCTCGGCGCTCCGGATGCGACAGACGAGGAAGTGATCCAAGCCGCGCACGACGCCGAGATCCACGACTTCATCATGGCCCTGCCCGACGGGTACGAGACAAACGTCGGGGAGCGCGGAAGCCGGCTGTCGGGCGGACAGCGCCAGCGCGTCGCGATCGCGCGGGCCATCGTGCGCGATCCGGATATCCTGATCCTGGACGAGGCGACCTCGGCGCTCGATCCCGCGACGGAAGCGGCGATCAATCTGACCCTCCGCCGTATCTCCGCGAACCGCACGGTGATCTCCGTCACGCACCGCCTGGCTTCGGCCGAGCATGCGGACTGCATCTACGTGCTCCATCGGGGCCGGATCGCGGAGCAGGGCACGCATCGGGAGCTCATGCAGCTGGCGGACGGCCGCTACAAGCAATCGTGGCAGAAGCAGTCGGGGTTCGAGCTCAGCGACAACGGGCATCATGTCGGCGTGCATATCGACCGGCTTAAACTGTTCCCTCTCTTCTCCGAGTTGGACGACGGCCTGCTGAAGGAGATCTCACGCTTCTTCGTGACCGAATCTTACGCCGCAGGAAGAACGCTCATTCATGAGGGCGATATCGGCGACAAATTCTATGTTATCGTGCATGGCAAAGTCGAGGTGCTGAAAAAGGACGACGCCGGCGAAAATCAGGCGGTCGCGGTACTGGCGGACGGGGATTTCTTCGGGGAGGTGGCGCTGCTTCGCAGCGTGCCGCGAACGGCCACCGTCAATACGCTGACGCCAGTCGTCTGCGTGACGCTGCAGCGCGAGTTTTTCCAGAGCTTCGTTCAGCGCTCGCCTCACGTGGCGGCCTTGTTGAACCTCCGATCCAGGTAAATGGCGCGGATCGAATCCAACAGCACGCCCTCGCGCGCGGCATGCGCGATCTTGCCCGCGAACTCGGGCCGGATGAGATGGGCGAGGGGCTGCTCGACCTCTTCGTAATAGCGAAAGGCATCCAGCGCCTGCGCGTCCCATATGTCGGCGTACAGTAGCAGATCGTCGGGCATCACCCGCCTTCGATCCGTGCCCGGCTCAGGCAAGCAATCGAACGGCACGTCGACGTTTAGCGATCCGTAGTCGTCGGTCAGCTGCTCGCCGGGGTGGATATCGCGGACGGCGATCTCTACTTCGTACGCCGTGCCGATGCAGTTGGCATGGAAGCTGTGGTTGACGTAGCGGCCGATATCCCAGCACAAGATGAACTGTCCCAGTTGATTGCGGTACGAATACTTCAGAACCTGCTTTTTGCGGTCGGCATCCAGCGCATAAACGGTCTCGGGCTCGAGGATCTGGTCCAGGTCGTCCAACGCCCAAGTGAGCGTCCCCTTCGGAATCAATCGGGTCGCAAATACGCCGTAACCCATTTTTTCGTCGATATAACGAAGCTCCGTGTGCGGATGCATCATCCTCGATAACCCCTGTCGATAGGATATAATTTCCTATCTACATATTATCCGCAGACTTGTCGAATCCTGCTCGGCCGCTATCCGAATTCTACGCACCTGGCATCCGCGACGGGCGAGTCAGCGGGCAGTCGGCGAAGGAAGGCGCGCCCGGCAAGAAGGCGGCGAGCTTGCGCATGAAGTAGCACGATTCCGGAAAGTGATGCTCCAAAAATCGAAGCGTGGCTTTCGACAGCAATGCAGTACCGGCATACAATGCAACGACCCGCTGCACGAACGCATAGAAGCCCTTCACCGACTCCAGCACTTCCGCCGCGAATCGGATCTCGGAAGGAAAGCCGGGCGGCGTGAAGCGAAGGTAGCCCTTCATCGCCCGATTTTCGACCATATGGGCCGAAAAGACCGCGACATACCTGTCGGCTTCCGCTCCCAGCCCCTGCTCGACGGGATCCAGCAGCCCGTGCAGCAAAACGGCGTGACCGAGCTGATCTTCCAGCCACAGATCGAGCAGCTCGGTGAGCGCGAGCGGCGGAGCGGGCATCCCTCTGGCCCAATAGGACAGCTGACGCAGATACTCCCGGTTCTCACTGATCGTCCCGTTGAAGTAAGACGGCGTCAGGTTCAGGTTCACTTGATTAAACAGCCGCAGATGCTGCATATGCCCTTCCAGCTTGCAATACGCGTCCGCGAGCGGGTACGCGGCCGCCGCGAACGCCTGCATCTCCGCGGACGAGGCCGGCGCCGACGGCGGCAGCGCCTCGGCCCGGGCGATCGCTTCGCGGAACGCCGGGAAGTAGCGTTCGGCCTCCCGCCACCACCGCGTCTCCTCGGGCGACAAGTAATCCCGCAGGAAATGCGCGTGGTCCTCCAACACTTCGAGCCAGAACAGATGCTCTTCCTTAATCGACAGGCCCCCGTCATGCGTCATCGACGACATTCCTCCCGCGAATGGAATCTACTTCTGCCATTCTATGTGGAGGGGAAGCCGGATAGTCGAACTAGCTGCGCCCGCGCATCCCGCGCAATCGGGCGACGAGCGGGTAGACGAAGAACAGTCCCTCGGAGAACAGCGCGAAGGCCGTCCAGCTTCGGTCGAAGTAGCTCGCCAGCTCTGCGGGATTGCGGGCCAGGACGACCGACATCGCCACGACGAGGGCCGCGATAGGGAAGGTGATCGGCTTGTGATCGCCGAGCTTAAGCGCTTGGGAGACGAGCAGCGTGCCCACGGCGAACGCGACGCTCAGCTTGACGAACAGGCCGGCGAACCAGATCGAGACGATGATCGGATCCATGTTGTGCACGAAGTCGCCCAAATGCAGGAATCCGGCGAGCTCGAGCGCGGGGTACATGAGCGTGGCCGATAGCTTCGGTCCAAAAAACACCATCATGAGCAAAAACTCCGAAACGAGGATGTAAGTGCCGGCCATGGAGCTGATCCATAATGCCTTGCTCATCTTCTGGCCGGTCTTGAACTGAGGCGCAAGGTAGGCCAGCAGGAGGAGCTCGCCATACCAGGGAATGAGCTCGACCGTCTGGTCCCACACCGCCCGCCAGTCGTGAACCCGGGCGAATTCGTGCCATATCGGCGTGTCCAGCGACGGCAAGAAGAACAAAGGCTTAATCAGAAACAGCAGTCCGATGACCCAAAAGCAGCCCTGCGCGAATCGGAAAGTAGCCGACACGCCGGATTGGGCCAAGGACGCCGCCGCAGACATCACGAGTATGGATACGGCGACGGGAGGCGTCTCCTTGAGGTAAGTCGGGACGAAAAAATCCGTGAACTCGCGCAAGATATAGGCCGACAAGTGAAGAAAGAAAAAGGCGGTCAGAAATAAAATCAGGGTGTGGGCGGTCTTGCCGACGATCTTGCTCCCGTATTCGCCGAGAGAAGCCTCAGGCCGGCGCAGTGCGAACCTCAAGCCCAAGACCGCCATCGCGGTTCCCGCGACGGCGCCAAGCACGATGCAGTAGATGCCGTCGAAGGCCGCCCGCTTGGCCATCGGCGCGAGCAGGAAGGCGATCGTCGTCGAAAAGACGTAGATAAAAACCAGTGAGCCTAACTGGAGTCCCGTTACCGTGCCCCGTTGTCTTTTCAACCCATTCCCACCGCCTCTCCGCTCTCTAGTCGCGCACGATCAAGCTCTGCAGGGGCTCGAATACAAACTGGATGGCCTTATGCGGATTGGCCCATTCCGGAAAGTAGAAAGCGAACGCCGCGTAGGCAAAGACCGCTCCGGTGACGGAAAAAGCAACCGCCCTCTCCCGGCGGCCAGCCGAACCACGCCGCAGCAGATAGATCTGATAGCCGAGCACCATCCCGAATCCAAGGATCAGCAAGATCATGACGCGGGTCCCCCTCCCGTAGCGGAGACGCGCGACGAACGGCTGACGCCCGTGCTCCGCAATCTGACGTCCGCGCGAATGTCCGGCTTCATGCGCAGGAACAAATTTTCGCGCAGCCCGTCGGACCATCTTGCCCATAACGACGGGTACTTGTACTTAATGAACTCGCTCCACTGAAAGACGTCCGCCCGCTCCTCCTGCGCCCGGTCGGCGGCGGATTGGGCCATCTCCCGTATTCGCTTGTTCAACGCCTGCTCGATCGTCTTCAAGCTGGCCGGATCGCTCATATTCATCTTCGACTGAAGGGTGACGAGATCCGCTTGCCCGCGGATGGACACCTGAATGTAAACTTTGCCGCCGCGCCGCGCCGCTTTCGTACGCTGCTTCACATCCGATAGCCGGGCGCTGAACATGCCGCCGTCCGGGAGCGAAGCGGTTACGATGATCTCCGGCGTGCCGTTTTTCATAAGGGAGATCCCGACCATCTCGTTTTCCGAGAACTTGCCGATGACCGCGTTGTTCTTCACAAGGGCCGCGCCCCCGACGCCGGACCACTCCACGGGCTTGTCCTCGGTCAGCAGGCGCAGCTCCCGCAGCGTCAGCTCGGGAATGTAGGCGTCCCCCAAGTTGTTCCACTGCGCGTACAGCAGATCGCGGATGCTCACCGGCGGCACATGCCTGGAATGGGCCGATTCGCGCCATATCTCGGTCGGGAAGCGCTCGAATAAGGGGGTGAGCTTGCCGAGACTTCGGGCTTCGCCGTCGAAGTAGAACACATAGATACGCAGCCGGAAATCCGTCGCGCGGAGTAAAAATTCCAACAAAGGCGCCATTCCCGCCCTCGCATACCGGTCTCCGACGATGACGGCCCGCATCTGCCCCCAGGCGACGCTCCTCGGCAGATCCTTCTGGATCTGTTGGAACGCTTCCGAGGTGTCCCGCCCCTTGCCCGACACCATTACGTACGGCTTCTCGTCGCCGGGGGCGGCGTTCAGGCCTACCGAGATGCGATTCGGCAGCATGAACATGGTCGAGATCTCGGTCTCCCCCTCTTCGGTCAGGTCGACGATCAACGTCGACACGAAAGTACGGTCGTTCAACTCCTGCTTGGACCAGCATCCGGTCAATCCCGCCGGAAGCGCGACGGCAAGGATCAGCTTCAGCGCCAGCCGACAGGCTAAGCGAAGGTGCATGCGCATCGGACCTCCCGCATCATTCTTTAGACGGCTGCTTGGTGCCGGCCCACCGGGTCCACGGGAGCCGGCCGGCCGCGTCCTTCATTCGCTTCGACTTGAACGGAATGAACGGAGACAGGTACGGCGTCCCGAAGGAATCCAGGGACAACAGGTGGATATAGACGAAAAAAACGCCGACGATCAAACCAAGCAGCCCGAAGATCGCGGAGGTGAACAGCAGCATGAACCGCAGGAACCGCACCGTCAGCGTCAGCGAAAAATGCGGCACGATAAACGACGAGATCCCCGTCAGCGCGACGATGATGACCATCGGCGCGCTCACGATCCCGGCCTGCACGGCTGCGTCCCCGATGACGATCGCGCCGACGATCGAGATCGTCGGCCCGATCACCGTCGGGATGCGCTGCCCCGCTTCGCGCATGACCTCGAACGTCACTTCCATGATCAGCGCCTCCATGATGGCAGGGAACGGCACGATATCCCGGCTTGTTGCGATGGAGATCAGCAGGTTATACGGCAGCATCTCGGGGTGAAACGTCGTGATCGCCACGTAGGCCGACGGGAGGACCAGGCTCAATCCGAAAAAGACGTATCGCAAAATGCGCACCCAGCTGCTGTAAAAGTAACGCTGGTAGTAGTCCTCCGCGGACTGCATGAAGGACAGCAAAGTCGCAGGCGCCACCAGGTTGCTCGGCGTCCCGTCCGTCAGCAGCGCGATTCGTCCTTCGAATAGCGAGGCGGCCACCACGTCGGGGCGCTCCGTATTCAGCATTTTCGGAAAAGGGGATACCAGCCGATCGTCGAGCGCTTCCTCCAGCAAGCTGCTGCCCGGAATACGGTCCGTTCGGATCTCCTTCAGCTTCGTCCTCACCCTGTTCGAGAGCTCCGGATTGCAGCGCTCCTTCATATATAAGAGCAGCACGGTGGTGCGCGATTCGTCGCCGATGACGAATTCCTCTACGATCAGCTTCTCGCTTTTCATGCGTTGGCGGATCAGCGACAGGTTCGTCCATACGTCCTCCACGAACGATTCCTTCGGTCCGCGGATCGTTTTCTCGTTTTCCGTCGTCGTGACGGACCGCGCGGCTTTTTTTTGAAAAGGAAACAGCACGCCTGCCTGCTGGCCTTCGATGCATAACACGGCTTGCCCGTTCAACAGCCCGTCGAGGGCGGCTTCGGGCGCGCGCGTCAGCGAATAGGTCGTCGGAAAAAAGCTTCTCCGCTCCAGAATGTCGGCAAGCCGCTCCTCCTCGCTCCCCGCGTAAGGCGCCAGCAGCGTCCGCAGCACTTGCGTCTGCAGCATCTCCAGGTCGATGGCTTCCGTCATGTAATAAATCGTGCAGGCGAACTTGCCCTGGTCGATCTTCTGCGAGACGACGTCCGGACGTTCTTGCAGCCGATCGCTCAGCCATTGTGCCAGTTCCATGGCGGACTTCCTTTTTTGGCATTATCATCCGCATATTCAAGGCGTTTTATGCATGATTTTCCATGCGATCCAAAAAAACAAAAGGCACCCTCGCGGGTGCCCTTTCGCTTCCGGCTATCACAACGTTTTGGCCTATCATACCGGCTTGAATTCGATCCATCCGAGCTGAAGCCCCGGCTTCACGACCTCCAGCTTCATCTCGTAAATCCCCGCCTCCAGCTCGACTTTTGCCAGCTTCTGGCGGATCCATCTGCCGTCCGTCCCGTTCGTCTGGATCGTCGTCAGCAGCCGCCCGTTCAGCGTCACGTTGCAGGCGCTCTGCGCCAATTCGGATTCGGCGGACATCAGGCTCGCGATCAACCGATAGGTGCCCGCTTGCTCAGCCCTGAAGAAAACGGATCCTTCCGCGACAGGCTCGACCTTTGCATGGTCCGAAAGGAGCTGGACCTGCTTCGAATGATCGGCGGACTGCGCGGGCTGCGCCTCGAAGGCAACGACGGTCTCTTCGATGACCTGATTCCTCGCGAACACGGGCGCGCGCAGGATGAATGCGCAGATGTTCATGGCGGAGCGCTGCAGCTCGCCGCGGGTAAGGGAGCCGTCGGCCAGCGACTCGATCGTATTGTCGTCGTAGGCATTGATCTCCGCCCCGTAGTTGCTGACGACCATGTACAGATCGTTCTGCGCGCGCACCATCCAGTTCGTATACTTGCGATCCGGAGCGCCGCCGCTCGCCGAATCGTTCATGACCGCCCACCAGTCGGTCATGACGATGCCCTTGAAGCCCCACTCGCCGCGAAGGATCGTCGTGTTCAGGTCGTAGTTCGACGCCGCCCAATGTCCGTTGATCGGATTGTAGGACGTCATGATCGAATTGGCGCCGCCCTCCTTCACCGCGATCTCGAAGCCCTTGAGATAAATCTCCCGCAGCGCGCGCTCGGAGACGACGGCGTCGACCTTGCTGCGGTGCTTCTCCTGATTGTTGCAGGCAAAGTGCTTAAGCGTGCCGTTCGATCCGCCCTCCATAATGCCGCGCACGCAGGCGGCCGCGAACGCTCCCGAGACGAGCGGGTCCTCGGAAAAGTACTCGAAGTTGCGGCCGTTGAGCGGGCTGCGCCGGATGTTGAGGCCCGGCCCGAGCAGCGCATCGATCTGGTTGCGGACGAGCTCCCGTCCCTCCAGGACGTAAAGCCGCTCGACAAGCTCGATATTCCAAGTCGCCGCGAGCAGCGTCCCGATCGGCACCTGGGTCGCCTTCTGCCCGCTGTCCATCCGGATGCCGGAGGGTCCGTCCGCCGTACAGGCGACCGGGATGCCGTAGCGGAGCAGACTGTCGCTCACGCCGCCGAAGGCCGAGGCGGTACCCGGCGTGACGAGCGGGCTGCTCATGCCTTCTCCCCGGACGATGGCCGCGAGATCCTCGTCGGAGAGCTGCGCGACGAACGCCTCCAGGCTCGCCCTGCCTTCATGGACGTCTCTGAGCTTGTAGCCTTGGTCGCCGGTCTGCGCGAGCGCCTTGGGCAGACGGCTCTCGATGCGCTCGGCCATCGAGACCTTGCGCCGCGGCACCTCTTCATAGACGAGCGCGTACGTGCCGTCCGCCTGCCGCTCGCCCGGCTTCATTCGCGTGAAGCTCGCCGTCGGCGCCATCGCCTCCTCCAGCTGCTCCACGACGCGGAGCGACGCCACCTCATAGCCTTCCCGGTCCCCGAAACGGACGGCCGCCGCCTTTTTAACGCTGGCGCCCGCATACAGACGGTAAGTCCCGGCTTCGAGCACGTAGGCGGAAGCATGGCCCGTCGCGCCCGCGTCGTCGTACGCGGCCATGACGCGCACGGGGACGCGGAGCGTCAGACGCTGCGACTCGCCCGGCTGCAGCAGTCCCGTCTTGGCGAAGGCCGCGAGCGCTCGGGCCGGACGTCCCAGTTTGCCTTGCGGCGCTTCGTAGTAGAGCTGCACGACTTCTTTGCCGGCGTATTCGGCGCCCGTGTTGGTCACGACGACGTCGACGGCGATGACCGGTTCGCCTTCGGCGTCGACAAGGCGGGCATCCTCAGGCGCGATGCCGAACGTCGTGTAGGACAGGCCGAAGCCGAATTCGAACTGGACGCGCTCCGGCCGGAACGTCTCGAAGTAACGGTAGCCGACGTAAATATCTTCTTCGTACAGATTCGCCGACTCGTTGCCGTAATTGCGCGTGGACGGATAGTCCCCGAGGGTGTACGCGATCGTATCGGTCAGCTTGCCGCTCGGCGTCGCGTCGCCGGCGAGCACGTCGGCGATCGCATTGCCCCCTTCCATGCCGCCATGCCAGGCATAGACGACGCACGGAACGGGATTCGCGAAGCGATCGTCGTTCAGCCAGCTCATGTCGATGATATTGGACACGTTCAGCACGACGATCGTCTGCTCGAAGCGCGCCGTCACCTGCTCCAGCATCGCCAATTCCGCGTCCGTCAGCAGGTAGCTGCCCGGCGCGCCCGCATTGTCCTGGTCCTCGCCGGCCGTGCGGCCGATGACGACGACCGCCTTGTTCGAGCGGCTTCTCGCCGCCGACACCAGCTCGTCGGTCAGGGGCATCTCCTTCTGATGCCAAGGCTCCGCGGCCCAGCCGCCGCCGCCATTGTCGAACGGATTTTGCGCGATCCACTGCCCGTAGACGGCCGCCAGCTCCTCGTCCACGACGACGTTCCGCTTGCTGCGCAGGCCGTCCAGCAGGTTCGTCGTATACGCGACATGGACGCTCCCGCCCGAGCCCGTGCCGCTGCGGTAATAGTTCACTTGCGTCCTGCCGAATATCGCGACGCTGTCACCCTCGCGCAGCGGCAGCGCTCCGCCTTCGTTCTTAAGCAGCACAGCGCCTTCCGCGGCTGCCGTCCTACTAAACTCGGCAAAACCCTCCAGCGGAACGCCGATCATGGATGTGCTCACGTGAAAACCTCCTTAGGGATGAGTCGCGATGTTTGGATCGCGATGTTGCGTTCGTTTTGCTTGGATCGTAATGCTTGGATCGCGATATTGCATTCGTATTGCTTGAATGAGTAATGCTTGGATCGCGATATTGCGTCGTTTTGCTTGGATCGTAATGTTACGTTCCTTTTGCTAGGATGCGATGTCGGGTTTCAATCGAGCTCTTGCTGCTGCAATTTATTCGAAACGTTTCGACAATTCTTGCAAGACATGCTCTTTGGCTCTCTCTTTTGTGACGATTGAGGCTCTACCCTTTAATCTATCGGAAAAGAGCGCCGATATCAATCTAAAATTAGACGTTTGACGGTTAAACGGAGCACCCTTATAATGACCGTAGAAACGTTTCGATAAAGCGCTGACACCAGCATCCGATAATAGAGAAAGAAGGGCATCCATTCATGGCAAAATCTCAAGCTCCACAGAGCGGCGCATTGAGGGTGAAGCTCCCGCTGCACGTCTATCTCGAGCGCATGACGCTCGAGGAGAAGATCGCCCAGCTGATCCAGCTCGCCGTCCCCTTCTTCGAAGGCACCACGGAGGCGGGGCTCATCACGGGCCCGATGGCCTCGCTCGGCATCGACGAGCAGACAGTCCGCAATGCCGGTTCCGTCCTCGGCATGGCCGGCGCGCAGGAGACGATCAACGTCCAGCGCAAGCATCTCGAGCACAACCGCCTGGGTATTCCTCTGCTCATGATGGCCGACATCGTACACGGCTTCAAGACGATCTTCCCCGTCCCGCTCGCCATCGGCTGCTCCTGGGACCTCGGCTTGGCCGAGCGCAGCGCGGAGATCGCCGCCAAGGAAGCGTCGGTATCGGGCATCCACGTCACGTTCGCGCCGATGGCCGATCTTGTGCGCGATCCGCGCTGGGGCCGGGTCATGGAGTCCACCGGCGAGGATCCGTACCTGAACGCGCTGTTCGCCGGAGCGTTCGTCCGGGGCTTCCAGGGCGACGTCCTGACGGGCGACCCGGACCGGGTCGCGGCCTGCGTCAAGCACTTCGCCGCCTACGGCGCCGCAGAGGCCGGACGCGACTACAACACCGTGGACCTGTCCGCGCGCCAGCTGCACGAGTTCTACCTGCCGGCGTACAAGGCCGCTCTCGACGAAGGCGCCGAGATGGTCATGACGTCGTTCAATACGGTCGACGGCATCCCGGCCACGGGCAACGCTCCGCTTATGCGCAAGCTGCTGCGCAAGGAATGGGGCTTCGAGGGCGTGCTGATCTCCGACTGGGGCGCCGTTAAGGAACTGATTGCCCACGGCATCGCCGCAGACGAGCGGGAAGCCGCGCTCAAGGCGATGAAGGCGGGCGTCGACATCGAGATGATGACGTCGTGCTACGCGAAGCATCTCGCGGAACTGATCGAAGCCGGAGAAGTCGACGCTTCGCTGATCGACGAAGCCGTCCTGCGCATTCTGCAGCTCAAGGACAAGCTCGGACTGTTCGACAATCCGTATCGCGCGGCCGATCCGGAGCGGGAGAAGGAGATCGTGTTCAGCGACGCCCATCGCCGGACCGCGTCGGAGCTCGCGCGCAAGTCGTGCGTTCTGCTGAAAAACGACGGCGTCCTGCCTCTCTCGGCCGAACGGCGCGTCGCCGTCGTCGGACCGTTCGCCCGCAGCGGCGATCTGCTCGGGCCGTGGTCCTGGACCGGATCGCAGGACGCGGTCGTCCGCCTCTCCGAGGCGATCCGCGCCAAAGCATCCGCGCCAGGCGCCGTGACCGTCGCCGAAGGCTGCGGCATCGAGACCGACTCGACCGAGGCGCAGCTGCTCGAGGTGGAAGCCGCCGCCGGCTCGGCCGACGTCATCGTGCTCGCGCTCGGCGAGCATTCGGACATGAGCGGCGAAGCCGGCTGCCGCGCGGATATCCGGCTGCCGCAGGCGCAGCTCGACCTCGTCCGCCGAGTCAAGTCGCTCGGCAAGCCGGTCGTCGCCGTGCTGTTCAACGGCCGGCCGCTCGACCTGCATGGCGTCATCGACGAAGCCGATGCCGTGCTCGAGGCATGGTTCCCCGGCTCCGAAGGCGGCGTCGCGGTCGCCGATCTGCTGTATGGCGACGCCAATCCATCGGGCCGCCTGACGATGTCTTTTCCGTACAGCGTCGGCCAGGTGCCGGTGTACTACAACGCCTTCAACACGGGACGGCCGCAAGGTGCGCCCGACGCGCAGGTGCGGTACGTGTCGCAGTACCTGGACATCCCGAACGAGCCGCTGCTGCCTTTCGGCTACGGCCTGAGCTACGCCGCATTCGAGTACGGCGAAGCCTCGCTGTCCGCGGATACGATGACGCCCGACGCGCCGCTAACGGTGACCGTCAGCGTGACCAACGCAGGCCCGGTCGCGGGCGTCGAGACCGTTCAGCTCTACGTCCGCGATATTTCCGGCGAGGTCGTCCGTCCGGTGAAGGAGCTTAAGGCGTTCCGCCAGATCGAGCTGCAGCCGGGCGAGAGCGCCGAGGTGACCTTCGAGCTGGGCGAGAGCCAACTGCGATACTTCCATTCGGATCTCACGCACGACAGCGACGCGGGCGCCTTCATCGCGATGGTCGGACCGAACAGCCGGGACGTCGCCTCGCTGCCGTTCAAGCTCGTCAAGTAAATAAAGGAAAGCCCTCGGAGCGCGCTCCTGAGGGCTTTCCTTTGAGTGTATTCTGGGCTACGCTTAAGCTTGCTTCGGTCCGTTGAAGGGCCTCGCATCTAGACACAAAGCTATGCTCACCCGCGGTTGGCTGCCCCCAAGGTTGATTAATCTTGCGGCCAAGTCCGAGTATCGCTGGACAAGATCAATGATAGCCCGGTTCTTGCTCAGATGCACGATTCTACCGTACAACGGCGCATCCGAGACACGTTTCATGCGGAGATGCACGATTCTACCGTACAACGACGCGTCCGGCGCACGTTTCATGCGGAGATACACGATTATACCGTACATCGGCGCATCCGGGGCACGTTTCATGCGTAGATGCACGATACTATCGTGCAACGGCGCATCCGACCTATGTCCGCCTATCCCGCTTACGACAAAGCGCGCCCGGCTTAGCCGGACGCGCCTCTCTTGCGCTTGTCGTCTACTCCTTCACGGCGCCGATGACGATGCCTTTGACGAAGTAGCGCTGGAGGAACGGATAGACGATCAGGATCGGCAGCGCGCCGATGAAGATCTGGGACGCGCGGAGCGTGCGCTGGGACAGGCCCATGATCGCGGAAGGATCGAACTTGGTCATGTCCGCCTGTACGATGATCGTCTGCATGAAGCTGGCCAGCGGCAGCTTGGCGGCGTCCTTCATATAGATGAGGCCGTCGAAGTAGGCATTCCAGTGGCTAACCATCGTGAAAAGCGACACGGTCGCGAGCGACGGCAGGGAGATCGGCAGGTAGACGGACCAGAAGCTTCGCAGGTGGCCTGCGCCGTCGATGAATGCGGCCTCCTCGAGCTCCTTCGGCACGGAGCGGAAGAAGTTAAGGAGCAGGATGATGTTGTAGACGGCGACCAGGCCCGGTAGGATAAGCGCGAACAGGTTGTTGATCAGATGCAGCTTCAAGATCAGAATATAGCTCGGGATGAGGCCGCCGGGAAACAGCATCGTGACGACGAAATACCAGAGGTACGCGTTGCGCGCGCGGAACACCCGCGTGTCCTTGGACAGCGCGTAGGCGGCGATCGCATTCACGAGCATGCCGAGCGCCGTGCCGATGACGGTCCGTTCGACGGAGATCCATAGCGACTTCAGGAAGTTGGCGTTGTTGAACGTTTTCTCGTACGCCTCGAACGTCAGTCCCTTGGGCCAGAGCGTGACCAGCCCCGCGTTGGCCGCGGCGCTGGAGCTCAGGGAGACCATGAGCAGGTGGAACATCGGCAGCAGGCAGAGAATCGCGATCGCGGTCAGCACCGTATTGTTGACGGCACTGAACACGCGGTAAGATAGCGTTTTATGATACAAGTGGCTTCACCCTTTCTAGAAAATCCGGTATCCTGCGAATTTGTAGGCGACCCGGTACGAGAAGACGATGAGGGCGAGGCTGATGACCGATTTGAAAAAGCCGACGGCCGTCGCGAAGCTGAACTGTCCGGCCAAAAGGCCTTCGCGGTAGACGAACGTGTCGATGATATCGCCCTGCTGGTAGATCATCGGGCTGTACAGGTTGAATACCTGGTCGAAGTTGGCGTTCAGGACGTTGCCCATCGCAAGCGTGGCGACGACGATCAGGATCGGCAGAAGCGACGGGATCGTGATATTCAGCGTCTGCTTCCAGCGGGATGCCCCGTCGACCTCGGCCGCCTCGTACAACGCCGGGTTGATGCCGGACAGCGCCGCGAGGAAGATGATCGTGTTGAAGCCGAATTCTTTCCACACGTCGCTCACGATGATCGTGATGCGGAACCAGGTGCCGTCTCCAAGGAAAAAGATCGGCTTGATGCCGAAGACGTTCGTAAGCAGCTGGTTGACGATGCCGGTCTGGCCGAGCACGTCGATCAGGATGCCGGACAGCGTCACCCATGACAGGAAGTGCGGCAGATAGACGAACGTCTGGATCGAGCGCTTGAGCCCCATTTTGCGCACCTCGTTCAGCAGCAGCGCGAACAGGAACGGCACGATCAGGTTCAGCACGACCTTCGAGCAGGCGAACAACAGCGTGTTCCCGATGATCTTAACGAAATAATCGTTCGTGAACATGTAATGGAAATGCTTGAACCCGACCCACGGCGAGTGAGCGAACCCGAGCCTGGCTTTGTAGTCCTGGAACGCCATGATGTTCCCCGCCATCGGGACGTAGGAAAAGACGAGTACGAGCAGGGCGGCCGGCAGCACCATGAAGTGTAGCGTCCACGGCTGCTTGTAGCCGCGTTTTCTGTCCTTGAGCTCGCGCGCCGCGGACTTGGATGTATTTGCTTCCATAGCTGTCCCCCGTTTGGATATCGATTAATGGGCACGGACCGGCCCTTGTTCTGCTATCGTAACAACCGGGAAGGCCTTACAACTATAAGACATTGTTAGGATCGATAGGGTTTTGTTAAGCTTTTGGACTTCGGAGGGGGAACGAACGCATGCGCCGGATCAAGGAATTCGCGCCGTCGCTTAAGAACGGATCGCTTAAGTCGAGCCTGTTCGCCAAGTATACGGGACTGATCGTCGTCCTTTTTATCCCGATCGGCATTCTGTTCGCGTATGCCAACAATGTCGCGAACGCCGTCATCGGCAAAGAGATGCGCGCCTCGAACATGAAGCAGCTGTCCTTCCTGTCCAGTCAGATCGACTCGCGGATCAATCAGACGATGGACTTCGTGTTCACGTTTTCCAAGGACCCGAACGTTCAAAAGTTCAACGGGCTCGGCGTGTGGGACGACCAATACGACCGGATGCAGACGCGTTACATGATGCAGGAGAAAATGGCGCTGCAATCGGGCATCGTGAACATTTGGCCGGTCGAATTCACCGTCTTTTCCCAGCTGCACCGGGAAGCGATCTCCAATTCCAGCTTGGACGTCCCGTACGACGAGAACTACCTGAAGAACAACATGTCCGGCAAGTGGATCTACGACGACAAAGCCGATACGGACGCGAGCAAGGAGACGAAGGCATTCCGCTGGCTCTATACCGACTCGTTCGGGCAACAGAACCAGCTCACCGGGAGCAGCCTGGTCGTGCAGGCCAGCTTCGGTCGGGAAAATATTCAGAACATGCTGGACACCTACAAAGAGGGGGGACAGGGCGATCCGCTGTTCTACGCCAAGGGCGAAGCGCCGATCCCGAACCGCACCGCGTCGCCCCGGATCGTGCAGGAGCTGACCCGGTATCTCGAAGCGCAGACGGCGCTGACGGACACGATGCAGCGGACGATCAGCCTCGACGGCGACCGCTACCTGGTCAGCCTGGTCCGGTCGCCCCTGCTGAACGGCTATCTGGCCGATATCGTGCCGATCGACCAGGTACTCGGCCCGATCTCGTCGAGCCGGAACCTCTTTTACTTGTCGATGCTGCTGCTGTTCCTGTTCGGCACGTTCATCTCCGTCCTGCTCTACCGGGACGTGCAGCGCCCGATTCTGCGGCTCATCGGCGGACTCAAGCGGGTGCAGCGGGGCGACTTCTCGGCCCGCATCGAAGCCAAGGCGAACAGCGAGTTCACATTCCTGTTCTACCGGTTCAACGACATGTCGCGGCAGATCGAGCAGTTGATCGAGAACGTGCTCAGCGAACGGATGCGGGCGCAGGAGGCGACGATGAAGCAGCTGCAGGCGCAGATCAACCCTCATTTCCTATATAACTGCCTCGGCTACATGATCAACATGGCGCAGATGAAGGAGAACGACGCCGTCGTCGCGATGGGGTACAACCTCAGCGCCTACTACCGGTACATCACGCGCATGGAAAAGGAGACGGCGAGCCTGGCCGACGAGATGAAGCTGATCGTGAACTATCTGGACATCCAGAAGCTGCGCAACGGCCGCATCCATTATTCGATCGACATCCCCGAGGCGATGCTCTCGCAGCAGGTACCGCGCCTGATGCTCCAGCCGCCGGTGGAGAACGCCGTCATCCACGGCGTCGGCAAGTCTTTTGCCTCCGGCGAGATTCGCATCCGAGGCGAGATCGCGGACGGCCTCTGCCGGATCTTCGTCGACGACGACGGACCGGGCATGGACCACGAGCGCCAAGCCACGCTCGCCCAGAAGATGACGGGTCCGCTGCAAGACGACATGGGATGCGGCTTGTGGAACACGAACCAGCGCATGCTTCACCGATTCGGCAAGCGGTCCGGCCTCTTCTTCACGCGATCCGAGCTTGGCGGATTCCGTACCGAGATCGTCTGGGAGACCGACAAGAACGAGCCATGATCCTACCTTCGACACGACAAGGAGCGTCCCATCCATGCAAATGATCATCGTAGACGACGAGGCCCACTGGGTCGACAACCTGTCCATGCACAAGCCCTGGCATACGCTGGGCATCGAGCACGTCCATAAAGCCTATTCCGCGCGCGAGGCGCTGCAGATCATCGACACGCATCCGATCGACATCGTCATCTCCGACATCATCATGCCGGAGATGACCGGCGTCGAGCTCATCGAGAAAATCCGGGAGTACGACAAGCGGATCAAGTGCATCATCCTGTCGGGCCACGCCGACTTCGACTATGCGCAGCAGGCGGTCCGCAATCATGCGGTCGACTACCTGCTCAAGCCGCCGACCGACGACGAGTTGTTCGGCGCCGTCCGTTCGGCGATCGCGCAGCTTAAAGCCGAGTGGGAGAGCGTCAGCTCCCTGGAGCGGACGAAGTTCGCCCTGCGCGAGAATCTCCCGCTGCTGCGCGGACAGCTGCTGCTCGGCGCGATCCGGGGCGAACGCATGTCAGCGGAGGAGTGGAAGCGCAAGCTGGATACGTACGCCCTGCCGTTCAAGGACGGGACCTGCGCGCTGGCGCTCCTTAGGCTCGAGGACGAGTTCGGCGATTCCAGCAACGACGGCCAGCACCTGGTGGAGTACGCGGTGACAAACATCGCCGAGGAAATTTTCCGCGAGTTCATGGAGGTCTGGAGCGTGAAGGAGGAGCACGGCTACCTGGCGTTCCTGCTGCAGCCCAAGGGAGGCGGCGGCGCGGACCGGCCGGAGCTGCTGCTCGAGAACCTCGCCATGCAGGTGCAGGCCAAGGTGAAGCAGTACCTGAAGGGCCCGCTATCCGTCGTCATCACGGAGCCGTTCCGGTTCCCCGAACAGCTGCCGGAGCAGTATCGCCGAGCGGCGTCGTACTTCCGCAGAATCGTCGGAGACGAGCGGGAATTCGTGATGAAAGTGGATCCGACGGAGCAGCCGCCCGCTAGCGGCGCGCTCGAGGTGCTGTACCGGCCGCCGGTCCTCCTCCATCTGCTCGAGGCCGGGCGCTGGGATGCCGCGGAGGAGAAGCTGGCCGCGATCTTCGCGGAGCTTGAAGACAAGGGCTCCGAGTCCTGGGAACACTGTCTGGAGGTCGGCTTCGCGGTCTCCTCGACGTTCATGCATCTGGCGCACCGCAGCGGCCAGACGTTTTCGGATCTGCTCGGCGGGAAGATCGAGCAGCTGCTGCAGCAGGGAGAGACGTTCGGCTCGATCGCCAAGCTGCGCAAGTGGGCGCTCGACACGCTGGCCAAGCTGCGCGAGGGAACGGCGGACGACACGCAAGATGCGCGCTCTCACTACGTGCAGAAGATCCGGGAGTTCGTGGACAAGCACCTCCACCAGGACGTCTCGCTGCGCGCGCTCGCCGACCACGTCAACCTGCACCCGACCCATCTGTCGAAGATCTACAAGCTCGAGACCGGCGAAGGCATCAGCGACTACGTCGCCGCCCTCCGCATGGACCGCGCCTGCCATCTGCTGAAGTCGACGGACAAGAAGATCTACGAGATCAGCACGGAGATCGGCTACCTGGATCCGGCTTACTTCATCAAAGTGTTCAAGCGGCAGTTCGACATGACGCCGCAGGAGTACCGGGAGCGTCATTGAAACGTTTCGCCAACAGCCTAACAGAGTCCTACGAAAACTAATATCGCCATATGGAAGCCCTCCCGGACGGTTGGTACAGTTAACACATGCAGTCATCATGCGATAGTGGGGGATAAAATATGGCTAAATTCAAGAAGTCCTGGCTCGTGCCGGCAGCGATGTCGGTCGCCATGCTGGCCGGCTGCGCGAGCAACGGCAACGGCAATGGCGCAGCGAGTCCGTCGGGTGCCGCTTCCGGCGCGAACGCGTCCGCATCGGCCTCGTCCGGGCAATCCGTAGCCGACAAGGCGTTCGCCGCAGGCAAGTACGATCCGCCGATCGAGATCAGCACGATCCTCATGCCGACGACGTACACCAACGGCGACACCAAGGAGAACAACGTTCACGACCGCTGGATGCAAGACACGCTCGGCATCAAGCTGAGCAAGGATACTTGGTATCCGGCCGGCAGCGACCAATACAAGCAGCAGCTTCAGCTTGCCCTGACTTCCGGGGAGAAGCTGCCCGACTTCATCATGGTGCCGACTGATCCGGTGCTGACCAACCAGCTGATCGACTCCGGCGAGTTCATGCCGATCGACGAGCTTTTCGACAAGTATGCCAACCAGATCTGGAAGGACCACGCGGCTAAGCATCCTGAACTGTGGTATCCGTTCACGAAGGACGGCAAGAAGTGGAACCTGCCGATCCTCGAGTACACCGACAACGACGATACGCTGCTGTGGCTGCGTCAGGACTGGATGGAAAAGCTGAATCTTCAAGCGCCGAAGACGATCGCGGACCTCGAGAACATCATGGACAAGTTCAAGAACCAGAACCCCGACGGCCTGGCGCCGAAGGACGTCTTCCCGCTCGCGATCTCGCTCAAGAACAACACGAACACGTGGATGGGCGGACTCGACTGGCTGTTCGGCGCGTACGGCACGATCGAGGAGCAATGGAACAAGGATGCAAGCGGCAACCTCGAGTACGGCTCCGTCAACCCGGGTGCCAAGCAGGCGCTCGCGAAGCTGCAGGAGTGGATGAAGAAGGGCTACATCTCCCCGGACACCGCGCTGTGGGACGAAGGCAAGTCCGCCGAGATCTGGACCAAGGGCAACGCCGGCGTGCTGCCGGGCGCGAACTGGGTGCCGGATTGGCCGGCTCCGGACCTGCTCAAGAACGTAAAGGGCGCGACGTACAAGGCTTATCCGGTGCCTGCCGGACCTGACGGCAAGATCGGCACCAAATGGCAGAACTCCGGCGTCAACAGCAGCTTCATGGTCAACAAGAACGCCGCGCATCCGGAAGCGCTTATCCTTTACTACAACTACATGCTCGACAACCTGGCCAATCCGAAGCCGGGCAGCCCGTATGAGCACGGCTTCGCCAAAGGCTACGACTGGGATATCGTCGACGGCCAGCCGACGAGCGACGCGGCCAAGATCAAGAACTACAACGACAAGTTCCCGTTCATCACCGGCCCGGCGCGCATTCCGGACCTGTACATGAAGACCCTCGTCAAGCTCGCCGACGGCGGCAAGCCCGAGACGCCGTACGAGAAGCAGCAGGCGGAATCCCGCAAGCCGGAAAACTGGTACGCGGCCAAGGTCGTCATGTCGCAGATCGACATTCGCAAGCAGAACTACTTCACAGGCGCCGCGACGCCGACCATGATCTCCAAGTGGAACCTCCTGCGTCAATCCGAGCTTGAGACGTTCAACAAGATCATCTACGGCAAGCTCCCGGTCGACGCGTTCGACACCTTCGTCTCCAGCTGGAAGGCGAACGGCGGCGATCAGATTACCAAGGAAGTCAACGACTGGTACAAGTCGGTATCGCAATAACGCGAATCGGCGAAAAGGGACGGCGCGAGAGCAATCTCGCGGCCGTCCTTTTTTTCGTGCGGCGGGCGTGAGGGGGGCATTCTCCCGCATTGTTCAGTTTTTGTGCGCTTGGCGGCGGCGTTGATTGTGGTCATCTGAGTAACGTGTCCCGTAGATCGTTGCCAATGTGCAATTAAATCGATGCTCTAGCCGTGGGTGCGTGCGATAGTGTCTATAGTGCAACTAAATCGATGTTTTAGCTGCGGGTGCGCGCGAATAGTGTCCAACGTGCAACTAATTGCGTCGCTGTAGACGGAATCGAGCGGAATCGGTGGAAATAGATGCATTTAAGCAACTAATCCCTCGGCAAACGCAAAATGTGGAGGAATTAGTTGCATTCGGGGCCTTATCTCGGGCGTGGGTGACGGGAGCTCTCAGACAAACGGGCTCCCCTGCGAAGCAGCCCCTCCAACGCACCCTTGACGAGCGCAGATTTGGCGATATAGATCGGAAACGAGTAGAAGTGATGCCAATTAAGCATCTTGTATAAATCGATCCATATGCTGACGGGCTCCAAGACGAACGCAAACACCGCTCCCATGATCGTTTCCGCGATCAAAAACGACCGCCACTTGGGAAAATACTGATAGACCAGCATGTGCATGACCGGCAGCATGCCGATGTCGATCGACGACAGCTCGGGAATAAACCGAAAGAGCTTATGTGGATAGATCCATAAATTCAGCTCGAAGCCGATATGATCCAACATGAAGATGAGAAACGCGATCGTCACGCCGAATAACAAAATGTTCTGGAGTCGGGCTTTATCGACGAGCTTCCACCAGACGATCCATGGAAGGACGAACGCCGCAAGCAGAAGCCACCATTGAGGCGAAAAGAGATCGTAGTGCAGCCAATAATCTTGTCTGAGCTCAGTCAGCTTCCGATGGACATCCTCCATTTCCCGAAGCAGGGATTCCCTCGACATGCATGTTCGACCTCCGATCGGATTCATCGACTGTGGAACCGCCAGTACTCGCCGCCTTCGAAGACGATCGCAGCCGCGGGTACAGACTCCAGCGCATAGGCGCATCCTGGTTATTGTTGCCTACAGTGGGATTGCTATGCGCGCGCCGGCGTAGACGGAGACTCAAACGTACAGATTACCGCCGTGTAGCTGACCTGGGACCGTCAACGCCGCGCAGCCGTATCCGAACCCCCCGGAAGATAGCTACCACACCAGAAGGTGGCCGCACAGCCCGAAAGATTGCCGCCCAACCCGGAAGATAGCTGCCCAGCCGGAAAGATTGCCGCCCAGCAAAAAAAGGGATGAAGCAGCGTTGCCTGCTTCATCCCTTTTACCGTTGCCCGGGCTTGCTCGGGCTTGCCCGAACTTGCTTGGGCTTGCTCCCCTTTGTTCACCTGCCGTCAATCGTGGCGCATACGGGATAGTGATCCGAAGGATAGCGCCCGTCGTACAGGCCCCGGTCTACCTCGATTCGCTCAATCGCGACATCCGGAGAGACGAAGATGTAGTCGATAGGCTCGCCCGCCTGTCCGCCCTTGAAATCATGGAACGTGGCGCCGACCGCCGCCGACCCGCCGGGCAGTGCGGAATAGCAGTTTACGTAGCCCGCCTGCTCCAGCCCCGCCACGACCGCGTGTCCCGGTCCGACGTTGAAGTCGCCCGTCAGCACGACAGGCGATCCCGTACGCTCCCGCAGCTCATCGATCCGGCTTCTTATCAGACGCATTCCGTTCGTCTGCGCCGGTTCGCTGATATGATCCAGGTGCGTATTGAACACCGTCAGCACGCCGCCTTCGGGCGCGTCGGGTGCGCGCAGCCTGGCCCACGTGCACATGCGGGGATAATCGGCGCCCCAGGCCGGCACGCCCAGCCGCTCCGGCGTCTCCGACAGCCCGAAGCTGCCGTATTCCTCTACGCTCGCCTTGCTTTTCTTGTACCAGATCGCGCAAAATTCGTCGTCCTGCCCACCGCGCCGACCTTCGCCTACCCAGGCATAATCCGGGAGCAGGGGCTCGAGGTCCAGCAGCATCGCATGCAGCCCCTCCTGCAAGCACACGATGTCGGCATCGTGGCGCAGAATCGCCTGTGCCACGGCTGCGGGCCGCTTCGGCCAGGCATTGTCGCCGTCGGACGGGACGTTCGTTCGCAGGTTAAAAGTCATAACTTTCCATTGCACGGAGATTCACCTCGAGAAGTATGGATTGGCAGCCGTCCTCCTGATCGCTTGGCGACGGCGTACGGCCTGCGTATGGCAACGCTTAGGCAATCGCCACCGCTCTATTATAATAGATGCTGGAAATAAGCATAAGACGAAGACGCCTCCTGCTCCCGGGCTACCGGGCATTGGAGGCGTCGATGTCGGCGAACATAGGCTACGTTCTCCATAAGTGAATGGGATAAGTTCAATCATTGCCCGCAGCCGGTTCCTGCGCCAGGACAAGCCCTCCCCGCTTACTTGATGCCCGAATTCGCGTGATTCTGCACGAAGTACTTTTCCGCGAACAAGAACAGCGCGAGGATCGGGAGCAGGCTGATGAGCGCGGCCGCCACCATGAGCTGCTCGTTGCCGACCCACTGGCCCCCGAGGGACAGGATGCCGATCGGCAGCGTGAACTTCTCGTTCGAGGTAAGGTAAATGACCGGCGCGAGAATCTCGTTCCACTTGCCCATGAAGGTGAAAATGACGAGCGTGGCGACGGTCGGCTTGACCATCGGCATGAAGATGCGGACGTACACCTGAAACGGATTGCAGCCCTCCATCTTGGCCGATTCCTCGTATTCCTTCGGGATGTTCATAAAGGCCTGCCGCATGAGGAAAATGCCGAACGGCTGGGCCAGCCACTCGATGACCCAAAGCGGCGTCAGCGTATCGAGCAGGTGCAGCTTGTTGAAGATGATGAAGTGCGGGATGATGATGACGACTGGCGGGATCATCATCGTGCCAAGCACCATGACGAACAGCGCATTTTTGAACGGAAAGCGCAGCCGCGCGAACGCGTAGCCCACCATCGAGCAAGAGATCACCGCGCCTGCGACCGACAGCAGCGCGACGAAAAAGCTGTTGAACGTGTACTGGCCGAAGTGGCCGAGCTCCAGCACCTTGGCGTAATTGGACCACTGAAGCGACGCGGGTATCCACTTGGGCGGCACGGCGGTATATTCCTTGTAGGTCTTGAGCGAGTTCATGAGCGTCGCGGCGAAGGGCACGAGCATGACGAGCGCGCTGACCGTTATCGCGAGATAGGCGATCGCTCTGGACCATCTCTTATGCTTCATACCGGTACTCCTTCCTGTCCGGGCGCGAGTCGTTCACTCGTAGTGGACCCACTTTTTCTGCACCCGGAGCTGCAGCATCGTCAGGGCGAACAGAATCATGAACAGCACCCAGGCGATCGCGGACGCATAGCCCATCCGCAAATAGGTGAACCCTTCGCGGTACAGGTCCAGCATGAGAACCATGGTCGAATTGTTCGGTCCGCCCGCCTGGCTCATATCGCCCCGGCCGGTCAGTACGTAGATTTGCTCGAACGCCTGAAAGGTCGTGATCGTGCTCATCACGACGACCAGGAAGGTCGTCGGCGAGATCATCGGCAGCGTGATCGATCTGAACTTGCGGTAGGCGCCGGCGCCGTCGATCTCGGCGGCTTCGTACAAGTCCCCGGGGACGCTCTGCAAGCCCGCCAGGTAGATGACCATAATGTAGCCGATGCCCTTCCAGACCGCGATCACCACGAGCAGGGGAATCGCCAGCTTCTCGTCCTGCAGCCATCGCTGCGCATCCAGACCCAGACGGGTCAGCAGCGCGTTCGCCGCGCCGAAGCGCGGGTTGAAGATCGCGTCCGCCACGTACAGAATAACGGTCCAAGATGAGATGACCGGGATAAAGTGAGCCATCCGGAACCACTTGAGCCCCCGGAGCTTCTGGTTGAGCGCGACGGCGAGCAAGAGCGCGAGCAGCGTCTGCAGCGGCACGAACAGCACCGTGAACAGCAGCGTGTTCCGCAGCGCCTTCCAGAACAGCGGGTCGCTCCCCATCCGGGCGAAGTTGTCCAGCCCGGTCCACTTCGGCGGATTCAGCATGTCGTAATCCGAAAAGCCGAAGTACAGCGACGCCGCGAGCGGTCCCGCGACGAACACGACAAAGTGAATCAGGTAGGGGGAGACCATGATCAGCCCCCACCTGCTCTCGGAAGAGTCCCTCCTCCGTTTGGGAACCGGACGGACGCCGTTCTCCGCGCGCCCCGTCCGTTCGATGGTCTGTTCCATCGGGATCCCGCCTCTCGTCTTATGGCTTTATTTCTTCTTGTAGAAGTCGTCCAGCACCTTTTGCACGTCCGTATTGGCGCTCTTCAGCGCTTCGTCGATCGACTGGTCGCCGAGGAAGGCGCGCTGGGCGTTCTCGTTGAACTTGCCCACCCACTCTTCCCATACGGCGTTCACGTCCAGCGTCTGCGCGAAGGACAGGCTGTCGAGGAACGCCTGGCGGTTCGCCGGCTTGTCGCCGCCCTTCAGGAACACATCCGATTCGGCGATCGACTTCTTGACGGGGATCGCTTCCCCGAGCTCCGCCCACTGCTTCTGCACGTCGTCCTGCGTCGCCCAGTATTTAACCCATTCCCATGCGGCCTGCGCCTTGACGTCGCTGGATTTGGCGTTGACGACCCACGAATTGGCGATGACCGGCGCCGAGCGCTTGCCGTCCGGACCTTTGGGCAGCAGCGTTACGTCGTAGTTCAGTCCCGCTTCGTTGGCAGCCAGCACCCGGGCATAGAGACCGATGCGCATCGCGGCCGAGCCGCTCGGGAAGACGGCGGTATTGCTCTGGAAGCTCTTCAGATCGACCGGATCGGTGATGATGCCGCGGCTCATGCCGTCCACCATCCATTCGAACGCCTTCTTGTTCGGCTCCGAATCGATGATCGACTTGGTGCCCGTCTCGTCGAGCACGCCGCCGCCGTACGACTTGAGAACCGAGAACCAGCCCTCGGTGATGCTGAAAAAGGTCAGGCCGAACTGGTTCACGTTATTTTTGTCGAACCCGCTCTCTTCGGCCGTCTTGCCCTTGGCGTCCACCGTCAGCCTGGCAGCCGTCTTCTTGAGATCCTCCCAGGTCCAATCGTCGGTCGGATAGGATACCTTCGCCTTGTCGAACAGATCCTTGTTGTAGAACAGCACCCCGACCTGAATGCCCTGCGGGACGCCCCAATACTTGCCGTCTGCATCCTTGTTGTACTCCAGGCCGTAATAGTCGTCGGCCTTAAGGTCCTTGGCGATCCAGTCCGTGAGATCCCGGACCGCGCCGCGCTCGGCGTACTTCATCACGTAGACGCCGTCGGACAGCCAGACGTCCGGAGCCGTGCCCGCCGCGATCTGCGTGTCCAGCTTTTGATAGAACTGGCCGTACGGCGCGCTCTGGGTCTTGACGCTGATGTTCGGATGCGCCGCCGTGAACTGGCCGATGAGCTCCTTCATCTTGGAATCCGACTTCTCGTCGGAGTAGTAGCCGAGCAGAATCTCGGTCTTCTCGCCGCCCGCGGCGGACGCCGGCGCGGAGCCGGACGCGGTGCTGGCCGCGGTGCCTGCCGGAGCGCTTGACGAGGAGGAAGCCGCACCGTTATTGTTGTTCGCGCCGCCGCAGCCGGCAACCGCCATCGTCAGGCTGGCCGCAGCGGCCAGCAGCATGAACTTCTTTCCCTTTTTCTCCATCGTCCCATCATCCCCCATAGCGATTTAGTTAACGAAGTTCCGCGATCGACATGCGTGATAGACAAGCGCCTTGCCGCCGGTCAGGACGGCCAGCGCACCGAGGCGCTATGCGGCTTATCGTAGGCCGACGCCCAGTAGTAGCCGGCGGCCAGTATGCGAACCGGCACGAACCCGACCTCGCCGGAAGCCGCGTTCACCGTCTCCGACGAGGCGACGAGCGAGCCCTGGGCATCGGTCTTCGCGTCGACGAACCGGCCGGCCATGTACGTGAACCTGCCGTGAACAGCCGCCGACGGGATGCTCGCTCCCGTCTCCAGATCGGTCACCCGCAGCGTCACGGTTCCTTTGGAGGCACCGTGCGCGACGCTCATGGCGCTTACGATCATCGGCTTCAGCGTCGTCTGACCCGTCCTGGCCGAGATCGCAGCCGAAGCCGGTCCTTCGTTGCCCGCCAGGTCGACGGCCGCGATCCGGTAGTAATATGTCGTATCCGGCAGCAGACCGACATCCTTGAAACCAAGGCCTCTGGCCGTCCCCGCCAACAGCGAAGGATCCGGCTCGAAGTCCGGCTGCGCGCTGCGGTAGATCCGGTAGCCCAGCACCTCGCTGTCGTCGAACGCGCGGCCATAGGCGAGATCGATCCGCTGGTAGTCGAAAGCGGAGGCGGTCGGCGCCGCGCTCAGCGCGCCGGTCGGCTGCGTGTCGGCCGGCGGCTGCCAGCGAACGGCGTTCGCTCCCCATGCGGAAGGCAGCTGGAGCAAAGTATCGTAATGATGCAGGGCGATTCCGGCGAATGCCGGATGGGTGCCGAAGGCGGCATATACTTTATCCAACTCGGACTCCATATAGGCGCGGCCCTCTTCGTTGAAGCTGATCGTTTCCGGATCGCCGCCGTCGGCGATGTCCTTCGTCTCCACGCCCACAACGACCGAATTCGGCTTGCCGATCGACTGCGCGTAATCCAGTTCGCCCTGCGCCTGCTGGATGATGCCGACGCTGCCGTCCGCCTGGTCGCGGTAATCCATGATGGCGATGTAGTCCGCGATATCCTGGATGTGCTGCGACATCCATTTGACCGATCCGTTCCAGCTAATGTTCTGGGCGGAAGCGGATGTATCGTACCACCGCGGGATCGCAGGACCGACAGGCAGTCCGAGACCGGAAGCCGCCTTGCGGTCCATGAGCGCTTTCAGCATATCCAAGTATTGAATCTCCACGTCCGGATAGGCGGTATGAAAGTCCGGCAGGCTGTACGGCTCGGTGTCCAGGTTAATGCCGTCGAACCTTTCGTTGGCCTTCGAGGACAGATTGTAGTTCAGCACCTTCTCGAATTCGCGTACGGCTTGCTCGCGGTATCGGGTATAGGTGCCGAAGTACGGCGGATTCGTGCCGCCCGCGATCAAGGCCTGAATCCGGTAGCCGCGGTCGTGCGCCCAGGCGACCAGGTCGCGCACCCGCTCCCGCTCATCCTCCAGCATGTCCACCCCTTGATAGTCGTCGACCCCAAGATACAAGGTCGTTACCGCGTCCTGGCCGAACGTCGTCGTGTCCGACGCCATCGCATCCAGCACCTTTCGCGAACCGGGATTATACAACAGATTATACGAGGCGTTTTCCCAAATCCACATCGCGCGGTCCTGCGGGACCAGCGTCGTCGTCTCGTGCAAGCCGGCCCCCGTATCGACGTAGGTCGTAAGGCTCCGGCCGATCTTGCCGTTTTTCCCGATCGCCCTCGCTTCGATGCTGTGGGTGCGGTCGCCTTCTCCCGATGCGTCCCAGTCGTAAGTGAACTGCCCGCCGTGGTGCTTCGCCTCCAGCCACTCGCCGCCGTCGATCCGTACCTGCACGGACCGCGGCAAGCCGGTCGCCTCGGCCTTCACGACGATCGGCACCATCCCGCCGACCTTGGATCCGTCCGCCGGACTGAGGATCGTGGCGGAGGGCACCTTCGCTTGAGGCGAACGCACGGTCACATGCATGAAGGCCGACCATGCATTGTAGCGCGTCGTCACATCTGCCGCGCGTACCGCCAGCTCGATCTCTCCGTCGTACGCGGACGTATCGAGATCGTAGTACCACGTCCCCGACTCGTCGCCGTCCGGGTCGTCCATGTGGGTATCGAAAATTTGCGAGCCGTTCACGACCAGCTGAACGTTGTAGGCTCCTGTATAGGCGCCTTGGATCCGCACGATGCCGGACTCCAGCTTGACGCCGTCTTGCAGCGAATCGATGGTCAGCACCGCCGCCGCTTCCGCCTTAGGGATTCTTAGGAAAGCGCTTGCCAGCAGCGCCGCCGTCAACAAGCACAGGCAGGCTTTTCGAATCATCGTACGCATCGCAGATCGCCACCTCGCCCCGATAAATGTTAGATTCTATAACGCCAACGTATCGACTTTGACGGGTCCTCATATCCTCCTCTGTCTTGTGTTAGAGTGAAGCGCTCTTATTGGGACCGCCTGGTGTCCGCTTGCTATGAGTATAAGGAAGCGTCGGTTTATCTTACATGTTTTTTCTTTTACAACTTGTGTTTTTTTGCTATAATCGGGGTCACTATCGGCAGGGCGTCTTCTGGAAAGGACGGTGGACCGGGTGGAGGAGCGGGTCAAACGCCGCGTGACGTTGACGATTCGTCAGCGTCTGCTCGCGCTGATTGTCTTTTTTATATGCTTCCCTCTGCTGCTGATCGGCTGGTCTTGGTACCGGTCGTCGACCGAGACGATCGAGCAGTCCGCCATCCAGGCCAATACCCGGCTCATTCAGCAGACGAACGACTACTTGGATCTGTACCTGACCAATCTCGCCAACTCGACCTATCCGTTCTCCAACAACTCTCTCGTTCAGAAGCTGCTGTCATCCCAGGCGCTGCTGCCATACGACTACTTCCAATTGTCCGAAAAGGTGGAGGAGGACCTCTTCTCCCAGATGATCTACGGCCGCTCCGATATCGTCGGCATCTCGCTCGTCACGTCGTCCGGCCGCCAGATTCATGACTTCAGCAGCTCGGACGATCTGCTCGACATGCGCGATATCCGCATCCGCAACGCCGGCTTCATGTCGCGGATCGGCGAGCTGGACGACTTCCAGGTGCTCCAATCGGGCACGGTCGGCAAGACGCCGGTCGTGACGGTCACCCGCAAGCTGTACAACAACTTGACCTACAAATACGAGGGCCTGCTGATCGTCGACCTGAACCTGAAGCAGATCGAGCACATCTGCCGGAACGTCTCGCTCGGCAGCTTCAACGTATGGATCGCCGAGGCGGACGGCCGCATTCTGTATCATTCGGATCCCGCGCTGATGGGGACGAAGCTTGCGCCTGAATACCAGGACCGATTGAACGCTGCGCGCGGCGGCGGCTTCTTCCGTCTGAAGCAGCCGGGGGGCGAACAGCTGGTTCTGTACGTACCTTCACGGTCCACCGATTGGACCATCGTGGCCGACACCCCGCTTCACGACGTGATCGGCGGCCTGATTCGGATGCGCAACCTGACGCTGATCGCGGCGGCCGTTCTGCTGATCGTCGTGCTCGCCGCGGTGTCCGGCTTCTCCTTCTCGTTCACCCGCCCTCTCTCCCGGCTTCAACAGCTGATGGCCAAGGTCGAGACGGGCGACCTCATCGTCCGCCGGCCCGGCGGCCGGCCGCGGCACGACGAGATCGGCTCCGTATTCGACAGCTTCTACCGCATGGTGGGCGAGCTGAACCGCCTCGGGCTGGAGGTCCACTCCGCGAAGCTGAAGGAGCGGGAGCTGACGCTCAAGCACAAGGAATCCGCCCTGCAGGCGATGCAGTCGCACATCAATCCGCATTTTCTGTACAATTCGCTTGAGATCATCAATTCCGAAGCGATCGTCAGCGGCAACCGGGAGATCAGCCGGATGACGTCGTCGCTCGCCCATATGTTCCGCTACAATGCGGACCATACGCGGCAGGAGGTGCTTCTGCAGGAAGAGCTGGCGCATATTCGCTCTTACCTGGACATCCAGCAAGCGCGCTTCCCCAAGCTGCAGGTGTCGATCGATATCCCGGAGGCGGACGCCGCACGGGTCCGGGCGCTCCGGCTGACGCTGCAGCCGCTGGTCGAGAACGCCTTCCTGCATGGCTACAAAAACAAAAAGCCGACTTATGTCGGCATCGAAGGACAGGCGGAGCCGGACGCCTACTGCGTGTCGATCGCGGATCGCGGCGTCGGCATTCCGCCCGAACGGCTCGAAGCGCTGAACCGCCTGCTGCAGCAGGCGGAGCCGGACAATGGGGACGACCGGACCGTCGGCATCGGGCTGCTGAACGTCCACGGCCGCCTTCGCATGCTGTTCGGGGCGCCCTTCGGCTTAAGCATTCGCGCCTCGTCGGCGGACGAGGGCACGGTCTTTGTCGTGCGGCTGCCATATGTCCGGTCCGATACCCTTCTACAGGAGGCGAGCACCGATGTACCGGTTAATGATCGTTGAGGATGAACAGGCCATTCACCGCAGCTTGAGGAAGCTGGTCGAGACCTCCGGACTCGATATCCGGATCGAGGGAGAGGCGGAGGACGGCGCGGAGGCGCTGGCGATGCTGGAGGAGACGGCGCCGGATATCGTCGTGACGGACATCCGCATGCCGGAGATGGACGGACTTGCCTTTATCAAGGCCGCGCGGGAGACGCATCCGCGCATTCGATTCATTATTCTGACGGGGTACGAGCGGTTCGACTATGCTCGCGAAGCGCTGCGCTACGGCGTATCCGAGTTTCTGCTGAAGCCGGTCGATCCCGATCAGTTCCTGCAGACGCTGGAAAAGCTGCTCGGCGAGCTCGCCGACGGCGACGTTCGGGTCGCCCGGCAGAGCGAATGGCTCGTTCGGCATCGGCAGCGGGTGAAGCAGCTCGCGGAGCGCTTGTGGGCGGTTGACGCCGCAGGAGCCGCGGACAAGATCCGCGAGGATCTCGCGGATTATCGCGACAGCGCCGGCGAAGATGTCCGCATCGGCCGATGGGCGCTCGATCTGCTGCACGCGGCGGACGCGGAGCTCGCCGGACGCGGCTTGGAGCTCTCGGGCGAGGCTTCCGGTCCCGGGGAGCCGCCCGAGCGGGAGACGGAGTGCCTGGAGTGGGTGCTCAAGGCAGCCCGGGAGCGGATCGCGGAGATCAAGGGCTCACGCAACTTTGGCTCCCGCCACACGATGAGCAAGGCGGTGCGATACATCGAAGAGAACTGCACGCGGGAAGATCTGTCGCTCAAGGACGTCGCCGAGTGGCTGGGCATGTCCGTTCCGTACTTGAGCCGCTCCTTCAAGGAGGAGATCGGCGTGACGTTCGTCAAATACGTGATCGGCGTCCGGATGGATATGGCCGCGCGGCTGCTGCGGGAGACGTCCATCCAGACGACCGAGGCCGCTTTCCGCGTGGGCTTCTCGGACTATGTGCACTTCAGCAAGACATTCAAAAAACATTTCGGCCTGACGCCCTCCGAATTCCGCAAGCAGCTGCCCAGATAGTTTTTTGGTATTTTTCGTATTTTTCATATCCTGCCCTTCCCGCCATACACATCATAGAGAGACGTAATCCAACATGTGCAGCCGAGCGGAAGGGAGGGGAAAACCGATCATCACGATCGCAGGCGTCGAGACGTCCGTCGATACGACCTCGTGGTCTCCCGTTGCCATCCGGATCTACGAGCAAAAAAAGAGCAGTAAGGTGTCCTACGATTATCGATCCGCTGCGCAGCTGCGGTTCGAAATGGCGCTAAGGGCCGCCATCGTGGCGGCGTCCGAAGCGCTGAGCCATAGCGGCCTGCGGTTCGCCGACTTTAATCATGCCCTATGCAACACGCAATTGTGGACCGTGACCGAGGTCGGCGGCTTCCGGATCCGGGACGACAGCACGCCCGCCGCGGGCATCCAAGACATTTTTATCAACGGCAGCAAGTATGCCACCGAATGCGCGACCGCCTCCTCCATCGCGGTCTACAAAGGCGTGCTGGATTCGATCCCGCAGGCGGACTTCAACCGTCTGTTCGATGGTTTGGTTCTCTACGATTGGCATGTTCATGAGAATCTGCGGTTGACGCTCAAAAAGGGAATCGAGTCTTTTCCCGGCGACTTGCTCTATTTCGATAATCCCGACTTCTCCCCGGATACGCCGCAATGGCGCGGGGAAAATGTCATCAAGATCGACGAAAACCGCTATTACGGGCATCCGTTCGGCATCGTGTCGGGCGAAGCGGTCATTGCCGGCCTGAATCGGAAACGGCGTCCCGACAGCACGCAGTCCGCTTACCTCACGGAAGATGTCGCCCAGCCCGGCTACGAATACCTGTCGCGCTTCGCACCCGACGAGCGATCGGCCATTCGCGCGCGCATCGGCAATCTGCGCTTCGTGCGCTAAGACGAACTTTGACTTTTAGGACGGCTCCTTGCGGCTTCGTCTTACATGGGCCAAGAGGCTGTCCCCACAGCCGTCGCGCAAAAAACAGGATGAGGGTGGGGTTCCCGCTCATCCTGTTTTTTACGTTGTGATTAATTGCGACGCTACGCTTGCCGTTGAAGCTACGTTCGCGTCGGTTGATGCCGAGTTCCTGCTATGTGGCTCTGTATAGAGCTTCTTCGCTCCGGTTGACTGCGAAATCCCACTTTGTGGCTCTATCTAGAGCCACTTTGCCCCAGTTGACTACGAGATCCCACTTTGTGGCTCTATATAGAGCCTCTTCGCCCCGGTTGACGGCGAGATCCCATATGTGGCTCTACATAGAGCTTCTTCGCCCCGGTTGATGGCAAGTTCCCGTTTTGAATCCGCGTGTTGTAGGTCATTGGCGATTGTATTCGCCGACGCTTGCTAGCGCTCGTTTCTTCGAGCTAAAGGTATTTTTGCAGGTTATTCAAAATGACGGCGTAGCCGTTCGCAAACAGGTGAATGCCGTCGACGGCGAATTCCGCTCTTAAATTCCCCTCTTCGTCCATCAGCCCTTCGTTCACGTCGATGAAGGCATATCCGCGCTTGGCCGCCAGGCGCTCGATCGCCGCGTTCGCCTCCCGAATCGCCTCGTTCGTCCGGTTCCGGAACACCTCTTCCATCGAAGCCCTGGGCACGAAGGGAAACTCCGCTTTGGCATTGACGGGGTAATACGCCATGACGTATACCCGGCAGTCCGGCAGCCTTTCGGCGATTCGGCTCAGGATCTCGTCGTAGTTTTCCAGCAGACGAGCGAGCTTGTAATCTGGCGCACTGATGTCGTTCGTGCCGATGTTGATAAACAGCTTGGAGGGCGCAAGCTCGAAAATGCACGTCTCCATCGACGCCAGCAATTCCGCCGTCACATAGCCGGCTATGCCGCGGTTGTAAATGCAATAGGGGCGGTCCAGCGTCTGCTGCAGCTCGTTGATCGGAAAAAACTCCATCAGCGAGGAGCCGACCAGCACGGTTTGTCCCTTTTTGGCCAGCCGGTTGAGCACCCCATACTTCCGAAGCTTCTCTTTTTTCTCGTCGATCGCTTCCGGCTCGGTACCGCACCCGGAATCGTAGTCGGCCGATGATGTCATTTTTCGTCCTCCCGCCCGCGACTCAAATGCGTTTATCACAATCTCCTTTACTGTTCCATTTTTTCACATCGATGCCGATTCGTCCACGCCAATGGACAAAGATCAATCGTCCTGCGAACGCACGCCACCGTGCAGGCAGGACTTCACCGCCGCCTCGATCTCCCGGTACCCGGTGCAGCGGCAGATGTTCGATGCGAGCCACTCCTCCACCTCTTCGTCGCTCGCGCCGGGACGGCTGGCGATCAAGGCGTGGGCGTTCATGATGAACCCGGACGTACAGTATCCGCACTGGAAGGCGAAGTTCTCCATAAACGCCTGCTGGATGGGCATGCCTCGCAGCCCTTCGATGGTCGTAACCTTGCGTCCCTCGGCCTCGACCGCCAGCATGAGACACGACTTCATCGCGATGCCGTCCACGGTGACCGTGCAGGCGCCGCAGTCCCCGTTCAGGCAGCCCGGCTTGGAGCCCGTCAGCCCGAGCTGTCCGCGCAGCACCTGCAGCAGTGTGTCCGCCGCTCTCGATTGTACGTTCCTCTCTTCGCCATTGACGCTCAGCCGCATGCTATTCTCCTCCTATGGCATCGACGATATCGGCGAGCGCGTTGCGCAGCACGAACAGCCGGTATTCTGCCGAGCCCTCAACGTCGTTCAGCACCAGAGCGGGCACACGCCGGACGGCTTCGTCGATTCGGGCGGCAGGCGCGACGCCGCGCGCGTTCAACGCCTCCTCCATCTCGGCGGACCGGAACGGGAACGGGCACACGCCGCTGAACGCAACCCGAAGCCGGTCATCCTTGCGCAGGGCCGCCGCCGTCACGAGCGGATACCCCGTTTTCCACTGCTGGCGCCTTTTCAGATGAACATGCGGCAGGGACAGGTACGACCGGGACGTCAAAAAGCCGAGCAGCAGCTCGCCCTGACCCAGCTGCATCTCTCCCCGGAACACCTGGCGGATCGGCAGCCGCCTCCAGCCACTGGCGCCGGCCAGGACGACATCGCTGTCCGCCAGCAGGAAGGGCAGAACCGCTTCGCGGTAAAAAATGCGTCCGCACACGTTCCCGCCGAGCGTAATCTTGTTGCGGGCTGTCCGGTCTGCAACTCCGCCCGACGTCTTGCTTAGCAGAGGGAACGGATTCGCTTCCTCGACTTCGGTCAGACTGAGCCCAGCGCCGAGTACAAGATCGTCCTGCACATAGCCGAGCGCCCGGCACTCCGGAATGCCTTTGATGTCGATGACGGCGCCCGTCCGGACCAGGCCGAGCCGGCCAAATGTGATCACTTCGGTCCCGCCGCTATAATACATCGGAGACTTTCCCTTCGCATCGAACGATCCGAATAAGCGGACGGCCTCGGCGGCGGTGGCCGGCCTGTCGTACGCGAAGTCGTTCGGCATCATTCCGCCGCTCCTCTCTTCGTTCGCCAGATGAATTCGGGGACGAGCGGCAGCCTGTTCAGGTTCACGCCGGCCGCCAGCGTCAGCGCGTTCGAGAGCGCGGCGGGCATGCCGAGCAGCCCGTGCTCTCCGACGCCCCGCGCCCCGTACGGCGCATCGATCTGCGGCGTTTCCACGAAGTCGACGATATAGTCCGGATGCTCGCCGTACCGGATCGGCCGGTAGGTGCGAAGCTGCGGGTTCAGCACGACGCCCTGCCCGTCGAATACCAGCGTCTCCCGGCCCGCGAAGGCTAGCCCCATACTCATGGCGCCCATCACTTGCCCGACGGCCGCCTTCGGATTCAGCACCCGGCCGATATCGATGACGGAGACAGCCTTCGCGATCGTGTACGTATGGTCGCGCAGGTCGTAGACGACCTCGACCCCCTGCGCGACGACCGTCCACTCCGGACCGGGCCGCCCCGCGCCCGTGGCGGGATCGAGATAGGTCATCCCCCGAAGGATGTAATGCCCGCGCCCGATGATCTGGCCGCCGATCGCGTTCCCGTTCGGATAGGTGTAGCCGTACACGACGTCCTTGAAGGGAAGGCCTGTCAGCGGATCGTCTCGCAGGAACACCCGCTCGCCCTCTACCTCCAGATCGTCCGGGGAGCAGCGCAGCACGCAGGCGGCGATCTCCTTGATCTGGCGGATCGCGTCGTCCGCAGCCGCCAGCGCGGCCCTTCCCGCCATAAAGGTGCCGCGGCTCGCCACCGTTTTCCAATGCTCCGGCGTCGTCGCGGTATCGACCTCCATGCGGACGTGCACGCGGCTGACGTCCATCTTCAAGCGCTGCGCCACGATCTGGGCGAGCACGGTCTTCGTCCCCGTCCCGAGCTCCACCACGCCCGACACGAGATTAAGGCTGCCGTCCGGGTTGAACAGCAGAATGACGCCGGACGACGCATTCGAATCGATCGTCGACGTCTTCCATACGCAGGCGACGCCCTTGGCGCGCACCTGGCGGTCGGACAGCCGGATCAGCCGCCCTTCCTTCCAATCCATCCAATGCTCGAGCTTGGCGATGCAAGCCGCCAGATTCCCGACGTTGCTGCGGTTCAGCAGCACTTGGGTCGGAGTCGTATGGCCGGGGGCGATCGCATTTCTCCTCCGCAGCTCCAGCGGGTCCATGCGCAGCTCCGCTGCCAGCCGATCCATCGCCCGCTCGAACGCGAACATCACCTCGGAATGGGCGAACCCCCGGAACGGCGCGGGATATGGATGATTCGTATAGACGCCCAGCGAGTCGCAGGAGACGTTGTCGATGCGGTAAGGCCCGGTGCAGTCGACAGCCCCCGCCCGGTTCAGGTCGGGCGACTTGTCCGCGTAGGCCCCGCTGTCGAACAGATACGTCATCTCCGCCGCGAGGAGGATGCCGTCCGTCGTGCACCCCAGCTTCACCTTGGCGTCAAGTCCGACATGTCCCGGCGCCGTCAGAATATCCTGCTCCCGCGTATAATACAGCTTGACCGGCCTGCCCCCGACCGCTTGCGTCGCGAGATAGGCGAGAATTTCCCACTGCACGGACCCTTTGCCGCCATAAGCGCCGCCGACGAGCGGCGTATGGACGACGATCTTGCCGATCTCGATGCCGAACGCGGAGCTGAGCAGCTTCTTAACCATGAAGGGCGCCTGGGAGCTCGTATAGATCGTGACGGTGCCGTCCGCCGCTTGCTGGGCAATGCTGCACCGGGTCTCCATGGCCGCATGAGAGGACGGGGCGAAGGACACTTCGTTCTCCACGACGACGGGGCAGCTTAGAAAAGCCTTCTGCGCGTCGCCTTTGCGGATCCGCGTCCGGTTGGCGATGTTCGTATGCGGCTCGGGAAAGGTCATGACCCCGATGACATATTGATCGAGCCGCTCGTGGATAAGCGGGGCGTCCGGCCGGATCGCCTCGGACGGGGAATGGACCACGGGCAGCGGCTCGAAGTCCAGGCGGATGCGGTCCGCCGCCGCCCGCGCCTCGCCCGGGGTATCCGCCACGACCACGGCTACCGGCTCACCGTTGTACCGCACTTTGCCGTACGCGATCGGCGGACGATCCCGAATCTCCTCGCCCACGAGCGGTTCGGGCCGGCCCGTGACGACGGCACGGACGCCGGGCATCTGCTCGGCTTCCCGGACGTCGACCGACTTGATCCGCGCATGCGCATGCGGACTGATCGCCAGCGCGGCATGCAGCATGCCCGGCAAGTGAATGTCGTCCGTGTATATGGCCTTGCCCGTCACCTTATCCCAGCCTTCCTTGCGGTACACGCTTTGCCCGATGGCTTCCACGGCTGGCACCCTCCCGTCCTGTCGGTTCTCGCCGGATTCGCTCGCGTTATTTATTTTCTTTGCAGCAAATGGAAAAGCTAACTGCACGCAGGCCCAATCGATCGAGAGGAAGGAATCTCCGTTGCGCATGGGCACGATCCACCAATTCCTATACCGGACCGGCGTCGTATGGAAGACGGCGATCGCCTCGGCCCTCTCCTGGGAAGCCGCGCGGCTGGCGGGATCGGATCATCCGTACCTGGCTCCGCTGTCGGCCATCCTCTGCCTGCAAGCGACCTTGGACAAGTCGATTCGGTTCGGCGTCCAGCGAATTCTGGGCACGATCGCCGGCGTGCTGGTCACCGCCTGCTTGGCGCCTTATATCGGCATGAATGCATGGAGCCTGGGGCTGACGCTGTCGGTGACTGCCGCCGCGATGTACGGAGCCCGGCTGAACAAGGCGGCCATCGACCAGGTCGCGCTCAGCATTTTGCTGGTGCTTTATTTTCAGAACCTTTCGCCCTCTTACGGCCTCGACCGCATTCGGGATACGCTTATCGGCTGCGCCGTCGCGATTGTGATCCATATGTTCGCCTACCCGCCGAACTTCACGAAGAAGGCGATCCGGGAGTGGTACGCCTATACGGATCACTTGGCCGATCTCTTCTCTCGTTCCTGCCATTGGTTGAAGCAGGACGGCTCCGCGCCTGCCGGGGACGCCCTACAGGACGACGCGCGCAAGCTTTACGACGAGCTGGATCGCACGATCGATCAATTCGGGCAGGCGGCGACGAGCCTTCATTTTCATCCGTTTACACGCAGCAGCCGGACCGTGCTGCAGCAGTTCCAGGCGCAGATGGTCCACCTCAAGCAAGGCTACGACCATCTGACCGGCATGCTGCGGACGCTCGCCGAATGGTCCCGGAGCGGAGAGATGAACGCGTCCGACCGGGAGGCGTGGGCGCCTCGCCTCAGCGTCGCGGCGGACTTGATTCGGGACTGGAAAAGCAAAATGCAGCTCGTCGAGCAAGGAAAGGGCGAGTATTTCATCCCGACGGTCGATGCGTCCGGACTCGCCGCCGCTGCGCCGATCGACCCGGCCTCTTCTCGTTCGCCCGCCGTTTACCGCTATGCCTATGCGCTTCACAACGATCTGCTTCAGCTATCGGACGACTTCGCCTGAAGCTTGCTGGCAGCGCGCCTATCCTTTCCTATCTATGAAGGCCGCTTGACCGTTATGCCTTAGGACATGCCGCGCCTGCAGGCTCGGCAACGCAAAATCCGGCCACACAAAAAGGCCAACCGGAAATATTCCGACTGACCAGATAAATAAGATAAACCGAAGCCGTCTTGCTCGGCTTCGGCGCTTTTATCGCTCCGGACTTACCAGGGAATCTCGCTATCCATGTAGTAGAACCCGCCTGTCGGACCGTCCTCTGGCAAAGTCGCGAGCCGCACGGCCGTCACCGCGCCCTCCGCCGCCGTCAGCTCCGCCTTGTCCCCGCCCATGCGGGTCTTGACCAATCCCGGGTGCACGGCGTTGAACTTCAGGCTCGTGCCCTTCCACTTCTGCGACCAATACGCCGTCAGCATGTTCAAGGCCGCCTTGGACGCCGAGTAGGCGGGCGTGCCGATCCGCTGCGCGAGCTCGTTGTTCAGCATGAACTGAATCGAACCGAGCGCGCTGCTCTGGTTAACCACGCGGCCCGCTTCGCTTTTCAGCAGCAGCGGCAGCAGCGCCTCCGTGATCGCATAGGGGGCGAACGTGTTTACTTCGAACGTATCCCGGAACGCGTCGCCCTCATAGGCCGTGCTTTCCGCCCAGATGCCCGCGTTGTTGACCAGAATGTCCAAGCGGCCGTATTGCTGCGAGATATACCGGGCCAGCTCCGCGATATGCGACGCATTGGTCACTTCCAGCTCGACGCCTTCGGCCCGAATGCCTTCCAGGCGCAGCTCGGACGCAGCCTTCTCCGCGGCGCCGACCGTGCGCGCCGACACCAGCACCGTAATGCCTTGACGGCCCAGCTGCCTGGCGACCTCGAGCCCGATTCCGCCGCTTGCTCCCGTTACTAACGCGATCTTGTCGTGATTTGCCATGATAAATTGCCTCCTCGTATTTTGTGCTTGTATATGCGCGATACCCAGCTAAAAGCAGCTGCCTCGTATTGCCGAATTCGTTGTTCCGTTATTGCATTTTTTAATCCGTTGCTTCGTTCATTTCGTGCTCCCGCGATTACCGTTTGCTTGTTACCCGTTGCTCGAGACGAGATCCGTCGCGGAGACGGGGCGCGCGGTCGCGAGGTGGCGAACGTACGCGTCTTCGCTCTCGGCCAACCGTTCTGCTGTGACATGCCTTGCGTTATGAAGCGCGAAGGGCGGCAGATAGCGCGCGCCGACGTAGTTCGCAAGCGCCTCGACCGGCTTGGCGATATCCCTGATCGTGAACAGGTTGTACCCGCCCGGCTGATATGAAGCCTCCGTTCCCGCCGTCGAGATCGCGATGCCGATCTCCTTGCCCTTCAGATGCTCGCCCCCCGGACCGAACGCCCAGCCCGGCTCCAGCACTTCGTCGAACCATTGCTTGAGCAGCGGGGGCGTACTGTACCAGAAGAGCGGATATTGGAAAATGATTCGGTCATGGCCGTCCAGCAAAGCCTGCTCGCGGCGGATGTCGATCCGGCGGTCGGGATATGTCCGGTAGAGCTCGTGCACGGTCGTATCGGGCAGCCGCTTCAAGCGTTCGGTCCAAGCCTGGTTGATTCTGGACTGCGACAGATCTGGATGCGCGACGACAATCAATGTTTTCATAAGCATGCTCCTTATATTCGAAGTTTTTGAGAACGATCATTCTAGAATGTTGAAAAAAAGGGCGATGCGCTTAAGGCTCCAAAATACGCATCGTCAGTTCGGCGGTTCGCTCGAGCTTCTCCTTCGCGACCGTCGTCCGCGTCATGACGCGAAGTCCCGTCAGCGCGTTGTGCAGATACTCGGCGAGCTCCAATGCGACGTAACGCTTGGTGAACTCCCCGCTCTCCTGCCCCCAGGCGACGATCTCCGCCAGCAGCCGCTCCGTGTTGCCGAACGCTTGTCGGGCCTTCGCGTCTACCTCCGCGTCCCGCAGCGCCAGCTCGGCGGCCGAGTTCACGAGCATGCAGCCGGCAGGCGCATCCTCCTCGCCGTGGATAATAAAGCGGAAGACGAACCGCAGCGCTTCTCCGGCCGACCGGGACTGCTTGACGCCGGCCGCCAGTCTGGCGGTGATCCGATCCTCGAAGCGCTCCAGCGCCTTGAGGAACAGCGTGTGCTTGTCGGTAAACGTATCGTACAGGCTCCGGCGGTGAATGCCCATATGCTCGACGAGATCGTTCAGCGATGTTTTCTCGTAGCCTTGCTCCCAGAACAGCTTCATCGCCTTTTCCAGGACGGCGGCTTCTTCGAACTCCTTGCTTCGTGCCATTCGCACTCCCTCCCGACTCTCATCATATCATTTTGAGAACGACCGGTAAAGAATGAGCGCGGCAAGCCCACTATGAAAGCGTCCGATCGTCAACCGATCGCTCGCAGTTCCCGCCCTTGCGCGGACAGCCAGCGCACGGCTTCGTCCCGGTCCTCGAAGCTCTCGTGCCGATAAGGTAGCGCGCCCAGGCCGTCCACCGTGCGATTGACGCTCATCTTGGCGATCAAGCTGCGCGGTTCGAGCATCGCCAGATGGCGCAGGCCGCTCTCGTATGCCCGGCGGATAAAGAACTCGCCGATCCACGCCTTGTCCTCGGCCTTGATCGCCGAACCTTCGCGCGTATCCATCAGCACCTTGCTGCCGTGCCGGTCCTGCAGCAACTCGGCTCCCTTCAGCAAGATCGACCGGAACTCCTCGCCGTAGGCGAAGCCGTTCCATTCAATGATGACGGTCCGCAATTGTTCATCCCAGGCTACCCTTCCATGCTTCGATTCATAATCGTTCATCTCGTTCTGCTCCTCTGCATCGACTCATCGCCGTTTATTGGGAACGATCGTTCTACAATGTTCATCAGAGCGCCGTTCCCTTACCGATGAATTCATTCTAGCATATTGAGAACGATCGGTAAAGAATTGTTTTTGACGGACATCGTCGTAGCAGGTGTCATGAAAAACGGCGGCCTCAGGACCGCCGTTGCGTTAAGACTGATGCAGCCGACGATGCAGGCCGCGAACTTCCTCCGCGAGCTCGGGGACGGGGCCTTCGACGACCGCATCGCGAATGACGTCCCCGATCGGAAGATTGCGCACGCGCGGCGCGGGAACGCCCATCTCACCCAGCCATGCGGCCAGCTGTTCGGAAGAGCTCGCGTAGACGATCCGCCCTAATCCCACCCATCCGTGCGCCGCGGCGCACATCGGACAATGCTCGCCCGACGTGTAGACGGTCGCCAGCTCCCGCTGCTCCGGGGTCATGTTGCCGGCCGCCCAACGCGCCAACGCAAATTCCGGATGCTGCGTATGATCGCCGATGGCTACGCGGTTGCGGTCCTCCGCCAGCACCTCTCCTTCGGCCGACACGAGGACAGAGCCGAACGGCTCGTCGCCGTCCTCAAGCGCCTCCCTCGCCAGTTCGAGGCAGCGGCGCAAATGTACAAGATCCGCAGCGGTTATCAAGTTCGATGTCCTCCTTTTTACGTTCCGTACCCCGATGGTAACATGGAGAGATTCGAAGGAAAAATATATAAAAAATCGGTCATCGTAAGGTTTTGCGAATAGAAACCGTAGGGTTCTCCAGACCGACTGCGTAAGGCGCCGCTACCGCGCAGGGTAGCGTTCGGCTTGGCGATATGCCCGCGGCGTTAGTCCGGCCCATCGCTTGAACACTTTGTTGAAGTAGCTCTGGTCGTTGGGCGTACAGTCTCAATAGACAAAAAATGCTCCGCCCCTCAAGAGGCGAAGCACTTCTTTTTTATCATGCGCTTGATCGGTTCTGCCCTGCGAAGGGCTTGTGGGCTTACTATACCCAACCGAGCCGCAGCGATGCGACCGCGCATCAATCGCCGGCCGCTGGAATCTCCATCTCCATGACGAAGTCGTCCATCACGTAGCCGTTTCCGATATCCGCGACCTGCTCCCGCACCTTTTTGAAGCCTTTTTTCTCATAGACCGCGATGGATGCGTCGTTGTACCGGTTGACCGTCAGCCATAACGCCTTCAGCCCCCGCTCGCGGCACTGCTGCACCACGAACGCGAGCGACCGGCTCGCGTAGCCGCGGCCCCGGTGCGCCTTCAGCACATACAGCTTGCTGAGGAACAGCTTGTCCCCCTCCGCCTTGACCGCCAGATAACCGACATTCGTGCCGTCCGCCTGCATCAGGTAATACTCGTAGCCTTGGCTTGCGATCTGATCCGCAATGGCGGGGGCGGATTGAAATTTATCCACCATATAATCGATCTGCTCCAAAGACAGGAGCGAGCCGTAATATTCGTGCCAAATCTCCGAAGCGAGATCGGCAAGAAGCTCCGCGTCCCCGGTCTCCGCACGGCGGCAAGTCCATTTTTCTTGCAGCATCCTGAACGCACCTCCGCTCTCACTTTAAGGATAGCCGGGTTTGCACGCTTATGCAAAAGGGGTCCTTAACGCAAGCGATATGTCCCGTCTCCGGCATTATTTAAAAATGACGAACTTCAGTTTTTTATCCTTCAAGTATTGGATGATAGCCGGGAGCGCCTCGACCGTCTGCCGATCTTCATGCATGACGTAGACGCCTCCCGAGGCCTCGACCTGGTGGAAGTATCGAACGATGTCCGCGGGCTTCTTGGCGTTCCAGTCCTCCGGATCCCGGTTCCACAACAGCGTCTTCATGTCCAGCTTCCCCGCCGCCGCCACCAGCTCATCGTCAACCGCGCCATACGGCGGGCGGAACAGCGTGATCGAAGCATGCGTCAAGGACTCCAGCAGGGCGCTGGTCTTGGACAGGTTTTCACTTTGCTCCTTCGGGTTCGCTTTGGTCAGGACGCTGTGATCCCAGGAATGATTCCCGACCGACATCCCGTGTGCGTATGCATAGGCTACGCCTTCAGGATGGCGCTCCGCGTTTTTCCCAACGAACAGAAACGTCGCCGCCACCTTTTGCTTCGTCAGGATGTCCACGATTTTTTTTGTGAGCGGGGACGGCCCGTCGTCAAAGGTCAGCGCGACGTACGTTTTCGGCAGTCCGAAAATCTTGCTCTTCTCCCCGTCAATCTCTATAACCTCATAGTCCGCCTGCGAAGCGGCCAGCCGAACCTGGACCGGCGCGGAATCCGCGCGTTCTGCCGCCGCAGTCGTTGCCGCTGCCGTATGCAAGACTTCGCGCTGTCGTGCATTTGTCGCGGACAGTGCCGTGACCGCCGCGTCCGACCGTTTTGACAAGATCTCCGTATCTGGCCGATCTGACAGCGACACCGTATTCAGCCGATCTTGAAGCGTTGCCGCCCCGGCCGCTGCCGCTGTGCCGACCTTTCCGTTCAATTCCGGTAAGGCACCCGCATTGCCACCTTCGGAAGGAATGGGCAGGACGACCAACAGTCCGTATAGGAACAGGAGCAGCTTGGCCATCCTTGGCAATCGCCGGGACCGCCCGATAGCGGGCCGCTCATGCCGCCGGGCTATCGCCTTCCCGCTGTCGTCCGGCGCAGGCTCGCGCTCCCATGCCGGCGGAGGCCCCGACTCTCTAATTCTCTTTATCTGTTCGGCGAACGATTCACTGCATGCAAAATACAGCGTGTCGAGAGACACGCCGGACATCCTTACGATGGCGCTGTAGTAGGAATCGCGGTAAGGATCTCGCTTGGGGTAGAGGGAGAGCCGGACTCTGTCTCCGTTCAAAGGCCGCAAGGCCTCTAGTTCCTGATAGGTGTACTCGTCGATGTCGATCGCGAATGCCGCTCGCTTGTCCTCGCGGACGACGGCGACCTGGATGCGGTAAGCGCCATCCGGGGTCCTCCCCAGCGACAAAAGCTCGATGACCGTCGTACTGTATGTTATCATGCCGTCTTCGTCCTTCTCTTCCCGATCCCGATATGGCCTTATTCGGCCGGCGCTCCGTCAAGCGGACCTGCGTTCGATGCGAACGGCGAAGTCATGCGGCTGGTAAAGTCGTTGACCAAATGAAGGAGATGCGTTTTCTCCTGACGAAGGGCATCGAACTTGTGCTTCGTTTGGGAGAGCTCGGCTTCCAGCCTCGCGTTCTTCTCTTCCAGCTCGTTGATTCTTTTGCTCTTTTCGGCGGTCGTCTCGTTGTACTTCTGTAGCAGGCCCGCGTAGTTCTGGCGCTCCAGCTCGATCGCGCCCTTGAGCTCCTCGACTTCGCCGGAGAGGGCGACGTGAAGCTCCCGGTAGTCCTCCATCATCTGATCGATCTTCAGGTTTTTGTCGATCAGCCGCTGCTCGAGCTCCAGGATCGTTTTCTCGCGTTCTTCGACGACCTTGCCCAGGTTCTTCAAATCCTTGCTCAGCCGGTCCGCCTGTCCGTTCGCGTGGCTGAGCCGGTCCTGCAAGTCCTGGCGGCTCATCTCGATCTGCTGCTTGGCCTGGATCATCTGCTCGACGGCGAAGAGGAGATCGAGCGATTTTTTGTCCAGATGGCCCTTATTGAGCAAAAGGGCGCCCGCGGGCTCTTCGCTCGCCTCGGCCTGTGCCAGAGGGGCGGATATCTCCGGCTGCCGTTCTTCCGTGCCGGGTCTCGCCCCGGCTTCGTCTCGCGATTGCCGGGGTTCAAGGCTGTTTTTCTTTTTTTGAAACGAAGCGAACATAGGAGACCTCGCCTTTATTTAGGAATATGTAGATTCATGTCGAAAAGATTCTTTCATTATAGAACAATTTTCCAATGAAATAGCGGGACTGAAGTACCTATTTGTATACTACGAATTAGGTTAAAAGGAGGGGTGTTCGAAAATTGAGGGCCTTGAAGCCCAAGTTGTACCCAGAGGACGGATTCGTCGGGGCGTAGCGCCAAAATAACGAAAGGCACCCTTGTGGGTGCCCTTCGAAAAAACCTTTGGCGATGGGATCGCCGGAGACGGCTTCGGGCCGCTACGGGCGAGCCTTACTTTTGCGGAGGGATATTGTTGTAGATGACATCGGCGGTTACCTTGCCGGTAGAGACATCCTGAGAGGTGTAGCCGGAGACGATGTTGCCGACTTTGAACGTCTTCGACAGCAGCTCTTCGGATGGCTCCGCCGCCGTCGGTTCACTGCTGCCCAGGCGGGTTTGGTCCGTGACTTCGACCCAGAGGTCGCCTACCTTGAAGCTTTTGCCGTCCGCGCTCACTTCGGAGATGACGCCGTCGATATTGACCGCTACCTTGCCGCGGATCGGAGGCTTCTGCGTAGGGGCTGCCGATGGCTGAGACGTTGCCGCCGGGGCGTTCGTCGGCGCAGCCGTCTGATCGCCCTTCGATCCGTTCTGATTGATCGCGAAGATGCCGACCGCCAGCACCGCGCACGCCGCCACGCCAGCCGTCCAACCCGTTAACGATCTCTTCTTTGCCTTTTCCATTTTAGCCATCTCCTTGGTTTGTATTTGATTGATCGTGCCTTTGGGCTCCGTCTTTTCCATTTCGCGCATTAACTTTTGATACGTGGCCTCGTTGAAGTTCTCGCTCGTTTTCAAATGAGACATCGCGGATTTATATACTGAACGCTTCATCCTCTGCGCCTCCGATCTTCTCTTTTAACAGCAGCCGTCCCCGGGCGAGCCAGGTTCCGACCGTGGCGGGCTTGGCCTGCAGAATGTCTGCGATCTCCTGAATCGAATAGCCTTCGTAATAGTGCAGGTGGATGGGAATCCGGTACTTCTTGTCGAGCGCCAGCACGGCTTGCAGGACCTCGTTCTCTTCCGGCGGGAGGTAGCTCAGGTTGTCGGGAACGGGATTCCGGCTTCTGAACCACCCGGTTTTCAGCATGTTTTTGCTTTTATTGATCGTAGTGCGGATCAGCCACGCTTTTTCGTGTTCCGCGTTTTCAAACACGGGGCGCTTCTGCAGGTAGGCCAAAAAGACGTCCTGCGCCACTTCTTCCGCATCGGCTAAGTTTTTAAGGTAAGCGAAGGCGATCTTGATCAAGCTTTGCGAATATCGATCCAAGGCCCGTCGCACAGATTCATTGAGCTCAAATGAATTGTACACCTCAGCACCTCCTTTCCCTTTGAATACAACCGAGGGGGCGTATATTTTTCATGGCGGGCATCTTTTTTTAAAAAGATTTGCTATACCGCGTTCGTTTACACGCTATAGACGCATCGGGGAGGGAAAATGCATGCAGTCGACCGGCATTCATGCGCAAAAAAACGACGGTGCGGCGATCAGGAGATCGCGAGGCGGTAGCCGTACAGCGCGGTCGAGCCTGTTCGGCTTGATGAGCACGGCGTGGCAGGTATGGCCCGCCGTCTTGCTGTTTCGTGCTATCTTAGATTGATAGGTTACGAGAGAGGATGAACAAGATATGCGAGGAAAAATCGGACCAATGAAAAAGATCCTGCGCGGCTCGGAGACGGGAATCGTCGTCGTACACGAGATATACGGCGTGAATCGCCACATGGACGAATTTTGCGGTCGGTTAGCGAACGCGCATGCGGATGTCTATTGCCCGGACCTGCTCAACCGGCCCGTCCCATTCGGTTATGAGGAGGAGGGGGCGGCTTACGCTAATTTTATGGCGCATGCGGGCTTCGAACGTTCCGCGGAAAAAGTGAATGCGCTATTGTCGGAGCTCAGAAGCTCTTATAAAAAGTTATACGTGGTCGGGTTTAGCGTCGGGGCGACCATCGCTTGGTTATGCGGCCGACAAGGCCATGTCGACGGCGTTGCAGGATATTATGGTTCCCGTATCCGCGATTATACGACGCTGACGCCCGACTGTCCGGTTTTGTTGTTCTTCCCCTCCCGCGAGCGAGCGTTCCCGATCCAGGAATTGATCGAGACCCTGAAGCCGAAGCGGAACGTCGAAGTCCGGCAGTACGCCGGCGAGCACGGATTCGGCGATCCCTTCTCCGCCAATTATCACCGGGCGGCCGCCGCCGAGGCATTTACGGAATTGCAGGCTTTTATTCAAAGGCCGGGCGGCCGCGGAACCGCCGAATGACGTCGATCCCGCTCATCGTGCATAAAGGCGATCCGCAAGGTGCCGAAGACGTCGACGTCGAGCGTGTCGTCCCGGATATTCATCACGGCAAGCCGGATATCGAGCTTCGCTTCTTCTATGCCTTCATGTCTTTGGCCTCGCCAAAAACCGTTGAACAAACGAGCGAACATCCACCAAACGCAAACGGGATGAAGCAGTCAACATCTCTGCTTCATCCCGTTTTGCTTTGCGCCTTAGCTCGGACGACGCCGCGCCCCAGCCAGGTGACGCTCTCCAGCGCCACTTCGCCTCGGCTCTGCTGTCGGGCGGCCGCGGCCGCTACCAATCATCTTACTGCTTCGCCAGGAACGCGTCGATCTGCGCCTGCAGCTCGGTCTGGATCTTGTCGATTCCGGCCGCTTTAAGCTGCTTGTTCAGATCCGCCAGGCCTTTGTCGATGTCTTTGACCAGGCCGTACTCGAGCGGGATGCCGTAGCGCAGCATGACGTTGCCGACGTTGGCGATCTCGGTCTTGACCTTGCTGTTGTCGAAGACGAACGTTTCGAGCGGATAGTGGTACACGTCGGCCTCCCACTTCTTGACCAGGTCGGACGCTTCCTGCGGGAACGCTTCGTTGTCGCGGTTGAGCGGCGAGTTGAAGCTCCAGTTCGAGAAGCCGGTGTAGTTCGGATTTTTGTCGAGCGCCTTGTACTTGTCGTCGCCGACCGGCTCGTAGTGAACGCCGTTGACGCCGTACATGATCAGGTCGTGCAGCTCTTTGTCGTTCTGCAGCAGGTCGATGGCCATCAGCGCGCGCTCGGGGTTTTTGGAAGTCGCGTGCACCGAGGTGCCGTTTTGCGTCGAGATCGCCACCGACTTCTTCTTGCCTTGGTTGATGTCCGCCAGCGCGACCTCATAAGGAGAATTCTCCTGGCGCATCAGCGCCATCAGGGCGCCCAGCGTCCCGTTGTTGTGCGTGATCGATGCCGTCTTGCCTGCCTTAAAGTCCGCCTGATGGTCGTTTTTGCTGTTGAGCACGTTTTTCGACCATGCGTTGTGATCGGCCAGATCTTTGTAGTAGACGAGCAGGTTTTTGAACTCCGGCGTATCGTAGACGTTGAACACTTGACCTTTCGCGTCCGTCAGCTTGAAGGCGAACGGCATATCCAGGTCGAACATGTTCCACTCGTTTTGCTGCTTCAGCAGCACGCGGTCGAGGTTGTGGAATTTCCAGTCGCCCGTCTCCGGCGTGAACGGCACGATGCCCTTCTCTTTTTCCGCGATCGTCTTCAGATACGTAGCGTACGCTTCCGGGCTGTTGATCTCCGGCAGGTTATACTTTTTGCGCAGGTCCTCGCGGTACAGGATCAGCTTCTCGACGGATTCGCCCCGGTTCTGCGGGACCATGTACAGCTTGCCGTTGACCTTTGCTTGATCCCAGCTTACTTTAGACATCTTCGCCCAAGTTTGCGGCATATATTTGGCGAGCATATCGTCCGTCAGTTCGAGGAAGCCGCCCTTCAGCGCCTGATCGTTGTAGCCGGCCCAGTTCGCCGAATAGATCAGGTCGAAGTTCTCGTCCGCCGCTAGCTTGAGCGGATACTTCTGCGCCCAGTCGGACCAGTCGAGGAATTCGCCTTCGATCGTGGCGTTGATCTTCTCTTTAAGCTTCTTATTGATCTCGGCGAATACCGAATCGTAGTCGACCGGCTTCGGTCCGACGAAGATCATCTTGAGCTTCACTTCTTTGGACGTGTCGCCCGCGCCGTCCGCCGGAGAGGCGGCACCGTCCCCGGATGCCGATGCCGACGCGCTCGGCGACGCATCCGTGCTCGGACTTGCGGACGACCCGGAATTTTTGTTGTTGCCGCCGCATGCGCTCAGAATCAGGACGACAGCCATCACCAGCGACACCAGCATCCACTTGCTTTTCTTGATCATACCGATCTTCCCCCTATGGTCGTATGATGATCCTCTATCGATAAACCGGGTCGCCCCGTATTCATCCTTTTACCGCGCCGATCGTGAGGCCTTGAACGAAGTACCGCTGCACGAACGGATAAGCAAGCAGAATCGGCCCCGTAGCCACGACGGTCATCGCCATCTTCAGGCTCTCGGTCGGGATCGCCGTCGTGACGACCGCTCCGGCGCCCATCATCGCCTTGCGCATGCCGTCCATGTTGCCCAGCATCTTGTACAAGTAGTACTGGAGCGGCATGAGTTTCTCGTCGGAGACGAACAGCAGCGCGTTGTACCAATCGTTCCAGTAGGCCAGGGCCAGGAACAATCCGATCGTCGCGAGCGCCGGCTTGGACAGCGGCAGAATGAGCTGGGCATAGATGCGGAAGTCGCCCGCGCCGTCGATCTTAGCCGACTCGACGATCGCTTCGGGGATGCCGCCGAGGAACGATTTCATGACGATGATGTAAAAAACGTTGAGCACGAGCGGCACGATCAGCGCGAGAATGGTGTCCTTCATGTGCAGGTAGTTCACGATGAGCAGGTACCAGGGGACGAGCCCGCCGCTGAACAGCGTCGTGAAGAAAAAGAAGAAGGAAAAGCCGTTGCGCCACTTGAAGTCCCGCCGGGACAGCGCGTAGGATGTCATCGAAGTGAGGAACAGCCCCAGCAGCGTCCCGCCGATCGTCACCCCGATCGTCACCACGTAAGCCTGGATCATCTCGGCCGGATACTTGAACAGAATGCTGTACGCCTCGACGGAAAAGTCCGTCGGGATGAACTGATAGCCCTCGGTAATGATCTTGTTCTCGCTCGTCAGCGAGGACGACACCACCAGCAGGAACGGCAGCAGGCAGAGCAGCGCCATGATCGTCAGCGCACCGTACCCGATGACGGCGAATATTTTTTGGTCCGTCTTTTTGACGCCCGTCGTTTTCGCGAACGACTTGTCCGCATTCAGCTCCGTTGCGCTCATGTCGCGAACCTCCCCTCAGAATAACGCGCGGTCTTTGTCGTACCGCCGAACCGCATAATTGACCGTCATGATCGTCGCGAATCCGAGCACCGACTGGAAGACGCCCGCTGCGGCCGACATGCCGATATCGTTGGACGTGATCAGCGACCGGAAGACGAAGGTGTCGATGACGTCCGTCGAGGAGAACAGCACCCCGTTGTTGCCGACCATGTTGTAGAACATGCCGAAGTCCCCGCGGAAAATGTTGCCGACGGCCAGCAGCACCAGGATGATAATCGTCGGGTACAGATTGGGGATCGTCACCTTCAGGATGCGCTGGAAGATGTTCGCCCCGTCGATCTCCGCCGCCTCGTACATCTCGGTATCGATGCTCGTGATCGCGGCCAGGTACATGACCGTGCCGTACCCGAGTCCCTTCCACGCCGACACCAGCACCAGCAGGAACGGCCAGTAGGCGGGCGTGTTGTAAATGTCGACCGGCTCGAGGCCCAGCCCCCTCAGCATGGCGTTCACGGTGCCGATGTCGTAGTTCAGCAGGTTGTAGGCGATGGCGCCGACCACGACCCAGGAGATGAAGTACGGAAGGAACAGCGACGATTGAATGATTTTGCGAAACCACTTGCCCCCTACTTCAAACAGCAGAATCGCCGCGAAAATTTGCAGGGCGTTGTTCACGACGATAAACGCGATGTTGTACAGCGCCGTGTTGCGCGTGACCTGCCACGCATTGCCCGAATCGAAGAAAAAGCGGAAGTTGTCCAATCCGTTCCACGCGCTGCCGAAAATGCCGCCGGCGTAATCGTAGCGCTTAAAGGCGATAATGATGCCCGCCATCGGGATATAGGCGAACAGCAGATAGAAGATCACCGCCGGGGTGAGCATCAATAAAAAGATTTTGTATTTTTTCAGATCGTTCCAGAAGCCGCTTCGATTCACGTCCGCTCCCCCTCTCTCCTCTGTAGATCCCATTATAGAAGTCCGGACGGAGCGGCAAAATTCAGCGGAACAACTAAACTTAATACAAATTCAACGATCGACGAAAAAACGTTAAGCTTGGATGCGTCTGCTCCCGCAACGAGTGGCTCGCTGTAACCAGCATTGTGCAAAATAAGGATGCGCCACATCGCTATTTCGTCGCCGCGACCAGTATTGTGCAAAATAAAGATGCGCCACACCGCTATTTCGCCGCCGCGACCAGTATTGTGCAAAATAAAGATGCGCCACACCGCTATTTCGCCGCCGCGACCAGTATTCTGCAAAATAAGGATGTGCCACACCGCTATTTCGCCGCAAAACAAGGGGCTTAGCGGCACCTCGGTGCCGCTGTCGGCTCCGGCAGCGGTATGCTGCCGTAGAAAAAAGAAAGCCCCCTGTTCCCGCGGGAACCGGAGTCTCATACAAGGGAGCGTCGATTCAGATGTTATGCTTCTTGCGGAATTCGCCGGGGGACATGCCCATGTGCTGCTTGAATTGGCGGTTAAAGTAGATGATGTTCTTATACCCGACCTGCTCCGCGATCTCGTACACCTTCTTGGTCGGCTCCATGAGCAGCTCGCAGACGCGCTTCATGCGCAGTTCGTTCACGAAGTCGCTGAACAGGCTGTTCGTCTCGGCCTTGAAGAGCTGACCCAAGTAATTCGGCGTAAAGTTGAAATGCGCGGCCACTTCGTTCAGCGTGATTTTCTGATCCAACCGCTCTTTGACGTATGCCGTGATATCGTCGATCAGCTTGCGCTTCTGCCGCTGCCGCTTCAGGTAGAGCCGCTCGGACAGCTCGAAAAACCGCCGCCGGAGCCACGACAAGATGTCATGCACGGTCTCGAACTGGAAAAGAATGATGGGCTGATGCGAATCCCAGTTCAAAATCTCGTACAGATGCTCGTTCAGCTGCCTTAGATCCGCGTGAAGCTTGGACGTAATGCGGATAATGAGATCGTAAATTTCGTTTTTCTGGGAGAGCGGATGCTCGCCGTCGAACAGCTGCAGCAGGCAATCGTCGATCGCGGTCAGGTCGTACTCGAGCATCGCCTTGAGCATCCGGTCGACGATCTCCTCCAGGTTCGGGGCGATCCGCTCCTTCGGCTGCCATGCCGAAGCGTCCTTGATGAGCCGGTTCTTGCCGACGATCCACTTGATGCTGAGCGCCGCCTGCGCTTGCCGGTACGAGTCGTGCAGCCGGTCGAACGCGGTCGTGTACATGCCCGTCCCGATCGTGACGGAAAAGGCGAACTCGGCGTAGAACGCGCGAATCAGCTCTTCGAGCAGCTCTGCAAAAGCGGACTCGGATACCGCAGCCAGCACCACGAAGCGGCTGTCGTAGGTATCGATGACCATGCCCATATGGCGTTCCTGCGCGAACCGGCGGATGAATTGCGCCGCACGCCCAAGCCATTGGCGCCGCTCTTCCGCGGTCGCATGCTGGGTCTTCCACGCGATATCGTCGATCTCCACGATGGCGACCGCTGTCCCGCCCTGGAGCGTCGGCGCGAGGAAGCTGCGGATGTGCGCCTCGACCTCGCCCGGCGCCGCCTCGTTGAACCAGCGCAGCAGCAGCTCCTGGTTGACGAGCGACAGCGTCTCGGTCAGCGAGGTATGCTGCTCCCTCTCCCGTTCGATCTTGAGGCACAGCTCCGTCAATGTCGCATGCAGCTCGCCGTCCTCGACGGGCTTGAGCAGGTACCCGTGCGCGTTCAGCTGGATCGCTTCCTTCGCATAATGGAAGTCCTCATGTCCGCTGATGAACACGATGTTCGCCTGCGGATTGATCGCTTTGGCCTGCCGCGCGAACTCGGTGCCGAGCATGATCGGCATGCGGATGTCGGACAGGATGATGTCGATCCGCTGCCGCTTCATCAGCTCAAGCGCGGCGAACCCGCTCGATGCCGTCTGCACGCGCTCCGGCGACAGCCGCTCGTGGCTCACCACCCGGCGTCTCAGCCATTCCAGGTCGACCGCTTCGTCGTCCACCAGCAGGACGTTGATTTCGTTTTCCATCAGGCTTCGCCGTCCTTCCTATCTTCCCGAATCTCCGCATTGTCGACCGGCAGCACGAGCTCCACTGTCGTGCCCCCGCCGTAGTAGCTGCCGATGCGGATGCCGAAGTCGCTCCCGTACCGCAGCTTGATCCGTTCTTCGACGTTCTTCAGGCCGTAGCCGCCTCTGCGGGCCGCGCTCGAACGCATCCGGTTCAGCGTATCCGGCCGCATGCCGATGCCGTTGTCGATGACCTTGAGCTCGATCCGATCGCTGCCGAGCCGACGGCCCGTGATCCGGATGGCGATCGACTCCCCGAACCAGGCGTGCTTGAATATATTTTCCACGAACGGCTGCAGGACGAGCTTGACGATCGGCACATGCAAAATGTCCGGGTCGATATCGTAATACACCTGAAAGGCGTCCGCGTACTTGACCCGCTGGATGTCGAGATACGCCTTGACCTGCTCCACTTCTTCTTCAAGAGAAATATAGACTTGTCCTTCGTTAAGCGTCAGCCTGTAAAATCTGGAAAGCTCCTGCACCATCTTCGTCACCTTGTCGGCCTCGCCCAGATTCGCCAGGCTGCCGATCGTCGAGAGCGTATTGTACAGGAAATGCGGACTGATCTGCGCCTGAAGCACGTCCAGCTCCGCCTGCTTCTTCTGCATGCCCTGCTCGTAGACGTCCCGGATCAGCTCCTGGATGCTCTGAGCCATCTGGTTAAAGGCGTCGGCGATGTATACGAATTCGTCGTTGCCCGCGAAGCCGATCCGCTTGTAGAAGTTGCCCTCCTGGAACGATCGCACGAGCGAGACGATCCGCTTCATCTTCTTGCCCGAGAGACGGGCGACGAGGAAGCCGATCAATGCCATCACCGCGAAGCTGATCGCGCAGACGGCGCCGATCACCTTGCGCATCTTGCTGGCGTCCTTATTCAAGTAACGGTGGGGCACCCACGTCTCGATCGCATAGTCGGAGTCGGGGATGTCTTCGCCGATGACCAGGTAAGCGCCCGCGTCCGCATTCGCCGTCACGGCGCCGCGCTCGTACAGATTCGTGCCCGCCGCCTTGTCCTTCAGCCGAAGAACGATGCCTTGCTCGATCGGAAACGTATCGAAGTTGCCGAGCAGCTCGTCAAGCCTCGCCGTCACGCGAAGGTAGCCGATGAGCGACTGCGCGCCGTTGGAGGCGAACAGCTTGCGAAAATAAGAAAGGTTGCCGAGCTCGCGGTCGGTGTCGATCTGCAGCCACAGCTTGTCCCTGCTCGGCGGAGAGACGGCCTTGAACCAGTCCGTCTGCGCGACGCTCTTCGCGGACAGGACATAGTAATCACTCCGGCCGATCGGCTGGGCCATATCATCGCCGGTGATGTCGAGCATCGTGTCGTTGACCGCGTACAGCGCGAGCCGCAGCTTGTTCCCGTACAGTTGAAGCGGCGCCTTCATATAGGGGACGATGTCGTCTTTCATCTTCAGCATGTTCTCCCGGGGATCGCCCCGGAACTGCAGCGCATTCTGGAAGGTCGTATTCAGGAACAGCGAATTCGTCATCCGCGTGATCTCGTCCATCTGATACTCGATGTTGTTCCTCGTCTGCTGCATCGCGGTCCGGATGTTCGTCTCCGCCATCTCCGTCCGGGACTTCACGAGCATGGTATACGAAATATAGCCCACCAGAATATCCGTCAGCAGCACGAGCACGAGATACGGAATCATCGTCTTGTAGGTGAACGGGATATAGGTTTTGCCGTACTTGGTTTTCTCCATGCGCGTGCTCCCTTTACGATCGTGTCCATCCCGATTAGCGGAATGTGCACCATTGTACACTGAAATGAGAGCGGTTACTAGCGTTCCTCAAGCGGAAAGGTCTTCCGCCATGCCAGCGGAAGGCGGCGCGAAGGATGCTGTCGGCGCAAAAAAAGCCGTCCCGCGAGAGGATGGCCCTGCTTGCAAGCCATGTTTCTGCGGAACGGTATCCTTGGATGGTATGCGACTGCGATACGCTACATCTCGTCTTTGGCCGCCGGCGGGCGCTCTGGCAAGCAGCCGTATGCGATTAAGCTAACCAACCTGCGCCGCAACGGCTTTCTCCGAAGCGGATGCCGGCTTCACGAGCGCCTTCTTTTCCCAGGCCCGGCTTCGCCAGCGAAGCAGCATGATGACGCCACGCACCCATTCGTCTACCGCGAAGGCGATCCATACGCCGATCAGTCCAAATCCCGAATGCACGCCCAAATAATACGCGAGCGGCACCGAGATGCCCCACAACGACAGCGCGCCTATCAAAACGGGAAACCGCGCATCCCCGGCCGCGCGCAGCGAATTGATGACAGATGAAGCCGCCGATGATCTTCAAGTAATGGCTGGCCATCCCGATCTGCCCGGGGCTGAGATTCATCAGCCGCATGATCGTTTCCCCGAACCCGACGAGCACGATGCTGACCAGGATGCCGAAGACGAGATTGATCGTAATGGCGAGCGCCGAGATCCGGCTTGCCTCCTGCTCCAGCCCCGCGCCGATATATTGGGAGACGGCGACGCTCGTACCGATGCCGACGAAGCCGAACATGAGGATGCAGAAGAAAATAACCTCGTTGGCGAGTCCCACCGCCCCCGTCGCCGTGTCGGAGATGCGGCTTAGCATGAACACGTCCACCCCTAAGTAAAAATCAGATCCCGCTGGCATACATATTATCGCACTATAACGAGGCGAATCGGAAGCAGCCCTCATGCCAAAAGCCATTCGCGTCAGATTCGATCAAATCCATAATCGCAGCAGCAGCATGGCCACGATCCCTACAGCGACGGTCCCTAATAAGCTTCGGGTTAAAATGGCCGTCAAAAACGTAGGTACAGCCGCTATGAGTTCGATGTGACTCGAAATAGAAAAAGGCTCGCCATCTACCTTCACCAGCTCGTTTCCTACCAAAGCAGCCATTACCGCGATCGGCACGTAATTTAACCATCGCATCGCCCAATCGGGAATATGGATGCGGCTCAGCACCGCGAGCGGGACCACTCTCGGTATCAGCGTGACCGCGGATGCGCCGACGATGATCCAAAAAATATGCCATCTTACTTCCATCTATCGATCACCACTCCTATCGTGGCGGCTATTACGGTAGCCGCGATCACGGCCATGCTCCCGGATAGCACAAGGCTGAATGCCGTCACCACAACAACGGCGCTTACAGCCACGACCAGGTCTTTGGATATATTCCCCCGGCTTCTGATCTGAATCACAAGCAGCCCGATAAACATCGCGGATAATGCAAAATCCAAGCCGAACTTCTCGGGACTCGTCATCCATTGGCCGAAGTAGGCCCCGGCTACAGTGGCTAAGATCCAGTTCAGGTAAGCCGTAATATTTAAGCCGTACATCCATTTTTCGTTGATCTTTTTTTGGTTCATGGCCTCGCCCATCGCGACGCCGAACGTCTCGTCCGTGAGCAATGAGCCGATGAACAGCGTCTTGATCGGGGCGAGATGACGGAAATACGGCGATATGGCAGCGCTGAGCAGCAGATGGCGAAGATTCACCACGAACACCGTGACGATAATCGCGGCGGCGGGTCCTTGGGCCGCGATCATCCCGGACACGATAAATTGCGCAGATCCAGCATAGATCAGCAAAGACATCAAGAGAACTTCGGCGATGCTTAGACCGGAGGTATGTCCGATCACGCCGGCAGCAAAACCAATACTCAAATATCCCAGCAACGTGGGTACGCAGTCCTTTACGCCTTGCAGGAAGCGATCCTGGCGTTCTTCGACTTCGACCCCGCTTGTATTCACTCGAAGCACGGATAGATTCCTCTCCTATGAGCAGTATTCGTCTGGCGTTTGTCTCACTTCAGACCAGGAGTATATATCATATATTATATATTAAAAAATTCAAAAGGCCTCGTATAGCTTTATTTAAGCTACACGAGACCTTTTGGTTTACCTTGCATCTATAGTATTGCTTAGTATTACCTGGAATTACATCGTATGTCTAAGCATGACTTAGTATTACTTAGAATTACTTAGTATTGCGAAGGATTACTCGGTAACGCCTTCAACTCCATGCTTCAATGTCACCCTCGTCGATCTCTTCCACGACAGGCTCGGCGTAAGAAGAAGGAGCGAGCTCGGCCTCCCCCGCTCCCGCTTCTGCCGCGGCTGCCAGCTGCGATTCATGCAGAATCCCAGCGTCTTGCAGTCCCGTTCTCTCCATCGGGATATAGGACTGTAGATTACGTACGCCGTTCTGCCTTATTTCGTTCTCGACCAAGTAACGAATCGAATCCATCAAGTTGGATTGCCGATTCAGCCAAGCCATGACGAGCGGATCCTCCGTCTTCTTCGTCTTCAGGCTGATATTATCTCCCGGAATCTTGGTCTTCTTCATCTAGCTCACCTGCCGGATCCTTGGAATTACCGCCGCGCATTATGCAGGCTGCACCGCTTTATTCTTAAGCGCCTCATAGATTTTGCCGCGTACAAAAGCATCAAGCCCCATCGCGTTCAGCTGCACGGCATAGTCGGGTTGTATATACAGCAGCTTGATTTCTCTCTCGTCGCACAGCTCTTTCAAATACGGGTAGAGGATGGTCCGCATCAGGATGCTTCCTCCCCCGTATACGCAGATGAGGTCGATCTCATTACGCGCTTTGGTCAGCTGTTTCTTCACATGCTGCACGATCTGCCGCACCTGACTCTCTAGCGGAAGGCGCAATGTTTTGAGCGCTCTGGCATGGTATTTGTGGTTCGGATTTTTGATCACGTCGCTAAAAAACTGCCGTGGGCTGTCCGGCAAATGAATGAGCCGGTTGAACTCTTGCAGCGCTTCCTCAATGGCATAGCCCGCCCCGTGGTGGCTGCCATGAACGAATTGCCGCAGGAACCGGTTGCCTTCCGTGATGGGATATTCCGTCGACCCGTCTCCGATATCGACATGAAGAATGCGCTTGTCTTTGAAAAAGCTGCCGTTGAACTTTTTCCCGAGTTCATACGCAGCCTCAAAATCGGCAAAGATGTCCCCTTCTCTCCAATTTCCCGAGGCATCCTTCTGCAGCGTAAAAATAACCGGCGTCGCTTCGGGTACGACCTTAACGAACGGGAACGTAACTTTGACCGCTACGCGCTGCAGGCCCAAATGCACGGTCACGTGATGCAATCCTGCGGTGAACCGCTTCTCGAACCTGGCCGATGTCTCGTCCGTATGCTGCGTGACAGGCAGGGCAGCCGCCATATCGACTTCCACGTCGATTTGCGGCGGAATCGTCTTCTCTTCCTCATAGGCCTTTTGAACCGCTACGGCGGCAATCTGGGCCAGCGTATTAATGATCGGCAGATCCATATCGCTCTTCAAATCGATGCCGATCTGCAAATTATCGATTATTTCGCCGCTCTCAAGCGCAAACTTGCCGACATAATACATGCCCGGACGGGCCGCAGGCGAATCAACCGTAACGACAAGCTGGTCCTGCAGTTGAGGCACAAAGCTCTCCGGCGCCTGCTCCTCCCTCCATGGCAGCTCGTCCACCCGGCAGTTCACGTTCGGCTGCTGTACCAATCTGCCGTCGATCACCAGATCATGCTCACTGTTGCCGTTATCGTTGCCGACTAAGAAATGATAGCTCATCGTCGCTCTCCTCCTGCACAATAGGTTTCTCGTGCTTGGTATTACTTTGACATACGAAGTAATAGCAAGCATCATACAGGAGTCCCACGGTAGATTATCTTTCTCTCATTTGATTTTGTCGGAATGCCTCTCTACAGAACGATTTTTTGGGGAAAGCTCCTGCCGGAGGCTCAAAATCAGAGGCGACCCTTTCTGTCACGAAGAAGCCTCTTTGCCGTATGCCGAGAGCTGCCGAACGACCCGCGCTCCCAGCTCAGGGGAGGCCTGGTAGAGATAGCCTAATACAACATTTTGCGTCTCCTCGGATATCCCCGCCAGGTCCGCGGCAAGGGTGTCGGCCAGGTGCTCTTCATGCACCGGAGGCAGAGAGCGATAGAACTGGCCGGCCTGAGGAAGTCATTCGTCTTGGGCAGGTCCGACCGCGCGTGCCGGCCCTCCACACTGGCTTTCTCCGCTGGTCACAACGGAAGCCGGCGTCCCATTGGCCTCACGGTTGATCGGGATGCTGCGGAACTCCGGCCCTAGCCTGGCCTTGCGGCTCATTGAACGGGATCGGACTCTTTAAAATGGCCGCGCACCTTTTTGCCGCTCCAGCGCTCGTCGACCTGCTCCAGGGAGGACTGATATCTCGTGTCCACGCTAAGACGGTATTGGTTCGTCGTATTCTCCAGCGAACAGTGCATCAGGAACATGCCGAAGATCAGGATGTCTCCCGCACGGAACTCCGTCGTCGCCCATTTGCCGCCGAATTTATTCGTGATGACGAGCGGATCGTCCGTGTAATGCCCGATGCCGTCCCTGTCCCAATCCTTGGAGCCGTATGACTGCTTCAGCTCCTCGAACCGGTGCGAGTCGAGGCAAATCGCAAGTCCGCCCATCGCATAATCGATATCTCCAAGCGGCGTCCACACGGTGTACAGGTTGTGCGTACCCCGGCCCATGTACACGATGTCGTAGTGCGCGCCCGTGAAGTCGCCCTTGCCGACCGCGCGCAGCCACTTGTAATGATAGGTCAGCGAAGGCTCGCCAAGCAGCTCGTCGAAGAACCGCTTCAAATGATCCCCGTTCAATACGCTCAGCAGTTCGGGCAAGTCTTCGTTCGTGCCGCCCATGAACAGCGTTTTGCTCCCGTTCGCCATGACGCCTTCTTCCAGAAGCGTGTCTCTGTCCAGCTTGCCCATTTTATTCATTTTCTCCAGCACGCTTCGCCTGGCCTTGAGCACCTCTTCCCGGTCATGGAAATTGCGCAGCAGCAAGTAGCCGTCTTCCGCAATCCGGCTTCTCAGCGCCTCGTAATCGTGCATGATATCGTTCGAATCCCTTAGTTCCGTTAAATGCGGCCCGCCGAGCTCAAGCGAACGGTTGCCTACCTTGATCCACATGTGCAGCGCTCCTTCGTATAGGGGGTTGTGCTTCTATTGTATAAAGCGGATCCCCTTGCCTCCATGGAGCGCTGTCGTTAAAACATGTATAATCGTACGAAGTAATCCTTAGAAGAGGGGAGATGCGCCATGGCGTACATGGACATTCCTTATGACTTAGACGACTCCTACGCGCTGCCCGAACTCCGCTTCCGGTCGATCTGGAAGGTGCTGGCGAATCGTACGTACCAAGTCGCCAAGCCGCAGGGCTTCCCGATGCCCGGCATCTTCGTCACCTTCGAGGGCAAAGGTACGCTCTCGCTGTCTCCGTCGGATACGTCATTCGCGCTCGAAGCAGGCACCTATACGATCGTACCGGCCGGAATTCCTTGCACCTACCGGTGCGAAGACGACACTTGGAACTTTTACTTTATCCATTTTGAGACGCTGGATATGGCGCTTGCGCTGGAGTTGACCGTAGAGCAGCCGACGTCCTCCGCCAAGACGGCCGAAGCCGTACGCCTGTGCGAACGGATGATCGACCGCTTGATCGTTAAGCCGAAGGGCTACGCCTACATGGTCAATATCGACATGCAGCGGTTGCTGCTCCTGTTCGCGTCGGAGCAAGCTGCGGACAGCCGGACCCGCTACGCCGAGCTGGACGAGATCTTGTATCAAATGCACAAAAATATCGGCAAGCCCGCTCCGATCGACGACTTCGTCCGTCAGAGCGGACTATCGCGCACCGCCTTCTTTGCCCGTTTCCGCTCGAGAACCGGCATGTCTCCCCACCGCTATATGCAAGAGCTGAAGCTGGCTTCCGCCCGGACAGCGCTTGAGACGACGAACGAGTCCGTGAAGGAGATCGCCGCCGCCCTGCAGTTCTACGACGAATTTCAATTTTCCAAGCTGTTCAAGCAGCGGTTCGGCGTATCTCCCCGTACCTACCGGCAAAGTTCCGAGGATGGATAAGACCCGGCGGAGTGACTTACTTGGGTTAATCGGGATAGTTCGCTGATCTTCATTCCGCTTCGGCCTCCCGAAGGACGGCCGCCTTGTTTTCGGTTAAAGGCCAGCACCTAATAGCAGGATTCGACACATTTCTAGTCGAATTCTAAACATACGGTTAAGAAGCCAGCTTATAAGCGGAAGGTAGGATTGAGAATGCCGCGTTCCCCTCGCTCTTTAGTCACCGTCCTGTCCATCGCAACGGCCATTCTTGTTATGGGGTATGCTTATCTGACGACCTTCCCCGGGCACGACACCATGTGGGATCTTCCCCGTTTCCACTTTTACGTGATATCTCCGACGCTGCTTGCCTTAGCCATCAGCGCCGTTGCCGTCGGCTGGACGGGCATTCGGCTTCGGGACATGAGCGCGCTCATGCTGGCATTGGCTATCTTTTCGCTGAACGGTTTTTTTCTGATCCACGCGCTCTCGACGCCGGGGTTTATCGTCGAGGAGCAGTACCACTTGGCTGGCGTGGCTTCGCAAATCGGAATGACCACGTGCGCGATCTGGATTTTCCTTTCGACCATATCCCCCGAAAACGCCTTTATCCAAACGCTGTCGAAGCACCGGAAGCGCGTTGTCGTCGGATGGGTAACCTTTACGCTCCTGATGATTATCGGCGCGCTCGTTAATCCCGACATTTCCGACTTCGTCCCCATTGATCTTGAGCCTCTGAATTACGCTATGGCGATTATCACCGTTTTCCTGTACCTCTGGGCCGCCAAGCAATATTTTCAACAATTCCGGGTGGTCCGTTTTCCTTTGCATGCGGCGATCGTCTTTGGCTCCGTTCTGCTGGCCGTCACCGAGAGCGTCATGGTCACCACCATGATGTGGACGCTGGCCTGGTGGCTGTATCACGCTGTCCTCGCCGTGTCAGCCTTGCTGCTGTTGTACGGCATTATTGCCCAATACCGCTCGAACCTGTCCGTCACGCAAACCTACGATGAGACGAACAAGCAGCCCCTCTCCCGTGGGCGGCTTCGCATCAGCATCTCGAGCAGCATGCAAAAGCTGATTGAGGCGACAGAAACCAAAGACGAATATACGGCGGGTCACAATTACCGCGTAGCCATGTATGGCGTGCAGTTGGCCCAGGCGATGAATCTCGATGCCGAGCTGCTGCGGGCGCTGGCTCGCGGGGGGCTCATTCACGATGTCGGGAAAATCCAAATTCCCGGCGAGATCCTGAACAAGCCGGGCAAGCTGGATGCGGAAGAGAGAGTCGTGATCGAGCAGCATCCCGTGATCGGCTACGAGATGTGCAAATATATCGGCTTCATGACGGAAGAACTGTCCGTCATCCGGCACCATCACGAAAAATGGGACGGTACGGGATATCCGGACAAGCTGAAGGGCGAAGAGATCTCGCTGCCTGCCAGAATCCTGGCCATTGCGGACGTGTACGACGCGCTCACCTCGCGCAGATCTTACCGCGAGCCCTGGCCGCAAGAACGCGCGCTGCAGGTCATCGTCGAAGGCAGCGGGACGCACTTCGATCCCGCATGCGTCTCCGCTTTCGTTCGTCTCTGCGAAAGCGGGGAGTTGGTCGTTCCAACGCCAACTGTCCGAAGATAATGAGGAACGAAGAGGCCCTAAGCGGCCTCTTCGTCATGCGCGTTCATCGGCTTGATTCCTACGGCTTGATGATGATCCGTTCAAGTTGGTCCCGGACCTGATCGCGGCTTAGCCCGCCATGGTAACAAACGACGGATTCGATGTCGAAGTCCAGGAACTTTGCGAGCGACCGATTCGCTGCATCGACGTCATAGGCCGATGGAGCGTGAACGCCTCCAAGCTTCCCGTTTACACTGTACATGGCGTCGCCGGCAATTAGCGTTTTTTCGCTTTTCACATAAAAGCTAACGTGCCCCGGCGTATGTCCGGGCGTGTGAATGACCGTGATTCCCCCGCAAAAAGGGAGTTCCTGCCCGTCGCCGAGCATCGCATCGACACGTCCCCGAGGGGGCGATTCCAGCTGCCCGTCCTTCAATAACGGCAATTCCCCTTGGATATACGGCCGATCCAGCTCATGAGCAAAAACTTGAATGTTGCCGCCGTATCGGTTCAAAAGCTCGGGCAAGCTGCCTATATGATCTAAATCTTGGTGGGTAAGCAAAACGGCGCTAAGTTTACGAGGAGGCAGCCCCACTCGCCCCATTTCTCTCTCAAGCTCCTCGATTTGTCCTGGGAGTCCCGTATCGATTAACACGGCCGAGTCTTCGTCCCATAGCACAACAGGATGAATCATGAGCTCTGGGAAGGGCAGTTGAAGCATCTCTAACCGGACAGCTCTGTTCATTTTATTTTCCTCCCGATATCAGATTGAATGGATCGTCCATGAACACCAGGAAGCCTACCGCTCCATTTAGGTAAACGCTCGCCTCCCCGATAAAGATACAGATGCGATCTTCGGCTGACCCGTTTACAAAATTCCCCTTCGCGGATAGTCTAAGAGCATAAAAACATCCATCGCGCCGAGCGCAAGGAGTTACCTCCATGGACACCGTCCGAATGCTGCTCTACAAGCTATCCTTCCGAAGCCGGATGTCGATCTCCTTCATCCTCGTCATCGCGGCCGCCATCCTGGTCACGAGCACCATGTCCTACATCATCGCGACCCGGGAGCTCGAGGGCAACGCGACAGGCCAGAGTCAAGAGACGCTCAGCAAGACGGCGCAGCTGCTGGACGAGCAGCTCAAGGGCTTGCTCGTATCGAGTCTCACGCTCATGATCAGCGCGCCGTTCACCGAGATGGTCAATCATGCGAACCGCGGCCAGGCAGATAGTTATTACGGAGATCTCAGCGCGCTCCAGACCCCCTTCACCCAGTTGAAAATGACGAACCCGGCCGTACAGTCGATTTTGATCAGCACGCCGATCGGCGAGTTTTTTCCGACCAGCTACTACCGCGATCCATCCTTCTCCTTCGCGGGCTCGCCGATGCAGCAGGCCATCGACGCCAGGCCCGGCATCTCGATGTGGGTCCCGGGGCACGAGGACGCGCTGTTTACCGGCAAAGACCGGGTCGTATCCCTCGTGTTGAAAGCGTTCTCCCAAACCAACAGCGACATCTACCTGGTCATCAACGTCAGCGAATCGGCGATCAAGCGCGTCGTCACGAGCAATCTCGGCAGCGACAGCAAGCATTACTTTCTCGTCACCGACGAGGGACGCTACGGCTTCGATCCGGGCGCGGCCCCGCTGATCCCCGAAGTCGGCCTGCGCGACTGGACGCTCGCATGGAAGGACAAGCCTTCGGCGATCTACAAGCAGGGCGGCAGCGAATACCTTGTCAACCGCGCGGTGCTCAAGGTGGCGGAAAATTGGACGCTGTACAGCGTTCAGTCCAAGGAGCGGCTGTTCAGGCAGGTCGAGCGGATCAAGTGGCTCACGATCGTCATCATCGGGAGCGCGATCGCCGTGGCGATCTTGATCTCCCACGCGCTGGCCGCGCTCCTGCTCCGTCCGCTCCACGCGCTGCAGCGGACGATAAAGCAGGTCGGGCTCAGCAATCTCGACGTGCGGTACAGCTCGGGCTATCGGGACGAAGTCTCGCAGGTGGGCTACAAATTCAATGCCATGCTCGACCAGATCGGCATCCTGATCTCGGAGCTCGGAGAGCGGGAGAAGGAGAAACGGATCGCGGAGGCCAAAGCCCTGCAAGCCCAGATCGACCCCCACTTTTTGTACAATACGCTGAACACGATCGTCTGGGTATCGGAGTCGGGCGCGGCGGACGAGACGCGACGGCTCATCATCTCGCTGTCCCGGCTGTTCAAGCTCGGGCTCAATCAGGGGTTGGAGCTGACGACGCTCGGCCTCGAGCTGGAGCATGTCGAGCATTACTTGCGGCTTCAGCAGGTGAGCTACGAAGGACTCTTCGAATATGAGGTCCGCCGGCGCATCGACGCATCCTTGCTGAGCATGCCGATGTTGAAAATCCTGCTGCAGCCGCTCGTCGAGAACAGCATTCTGCACGGCTTCAAGGACTTCACGGAAGGCGGCCGTATCGTCGTCGACGTCGCGAACGAAGGCGATTCGCTCCGGATCGAAGTGACGGACAACGGCGCCGGCATGAACGCCGAAGAAGCGACGAGAGCGATTAGGCAAGAGCCGCAGGAAGGCGAAGCGCTCGAAGCCGGCAGAAAAGGTTACGCGCTGCGCAACGTGTACCGCCGAATTTTGCTGCATTACGGCGAACGGGCCGAATTCAGGCTGGAGAGCGAACCGTTCGTTCAAACGAAAATCACGATTCGACTGCCATTGCCGGAGGGGGACGAGAGATGAAGCCGAAGCTCTGCGTTATAGACGACAGCAGGATCGTCTGCAACGGGATCATGAATCATATCCGCTGGGAGGAACACGGGATCGAGCCGGCGGGCGCCGCCATGGACGGCGAAGCGGGGCTGGACCTGGTTCGCCGCGAGAGGCCCGACATCCTGATCACCGATATCCGAATGCCCCGCAAGAACGGGATCGAGCTGTTCCGGGACGTGCTTGCCCTGGGGTGGCCCTGCAAAGTTATTCTGATCAGCGGCTACACGGACTTCGAGTATGCGCAGGAGGCGGTGCGGCTCGGCGCCTTCGACTTCGTCAGCAAGCCGTTCCTGGCGGAAGAGATCGTGGCGGCCGTGAACAAGGCGAAGGAGCGCATCGCCGCCGAGCGCGAGGAAGCCGAGCGCGTTCGAGGCCTGGAGAGCCGCGTGCGCGAGAGCCTGCCGCTGCTGCGGCAGGAATTCGTGCAGCTGCTGCTCCGGGTCGCCTCGATGCCCGAGCAGACGGCCAAGCGATGGGACTTCCTCCAGCTGCCGCCGGCGATGGAGGATCTCGTCGTCCTGGCCGTCGAGATCGACGGCGACGAGCGCTCCGCCGCTTCGGGCGGCATTCTGGACATCGAGCTGACCCGCTTCTCGCTGTCCAACATCCTGGAGGAGACGGTCGCCCAGGCGACCCGCGGCGTCGTCGTCCGCGACGGGCTGAGCAGGTTCGCGCTCGTCGTGAACGCCGGTCCGGACGCCGATGCCGCGAGTCAGCTGGCCGAACTGTGCAGAGAGCACGTAGAGCGCTACTCCCGCCATACGGTCTCGATCGGCGTCGGTTCGCCGGCGCCCACGGTGAGAGAGCTGCCCGAATCGTACCGCCATGCGCTCGCCGCCCTTTCCTACAGCTTTTTCTCCGGCGGTAACAGCGTGTTCCGCTACGCGGACCTGACCGACCGCCCGGCGGAGGTCGAGCCCTACTCCCCGGACAGCGAAAAGGAGCTGCTGCTGTACGCGCGCGCCGGCAACAAAGCTCGCGCGCTCGAGGCGTTAAGCGCGATTTATGCCGAGTTCGACGACAAGCGGACGCAGGTCGCGCCCGACGGGACGGCCTCCGCCTTCCTCAAGCTGGCGGAGGCTTTGTACGACGTCGCCGCGTCCGCCGCCGGCAAAGACGCGGACGCGCGCGGCCGGGCGGCGGGCGAGCTTCGGGCGCTGCGCGCCGAGGCGCCGCGAACGCTGGCCGCCTGGAAGGAAACGATAAGCCGCGTATGCGCGGACGTCTGCGACCGGATCGCCGCGGAGCGGACGCACGAGTCGGAGGCGGACATTCAGCGTTCGGTCGCCTATATCCGTGCGCATCTGCAGGAATCGCTCACCGTGCAGTCGCTCGCGCGCCTGGCGTGTCTTAGCGCGAGCTATTTCGCGAACCTGTTCAAAAAACAAACCGGCGTCACTGTCGCGCAGTTCATCATCGCGGAACGTATGAACCGGGCGAAGGAACTGCTGGCCGAAGGCAAGCAGGTGCAGGAGATCGCCGCCATGCTGGGCTATGAGGACCGCGTATACTTCAGCGATGCGTTCAAGAAGCATACAGGCCTCACGCCTTCCGAGTACAGGCAGCGCCTCACCGGCTAATCGTCGTTTTTCCCCTCCTCGATTCTCGTTTACCCCTCCTCCCCGATTTCCCGCGCGCTGTTATTGTTTGTATCAGAGGGGCCGCGAGTACCCGCGGACGCTCGCGCCCCGCTACCGACGGATGATCCAAGAAGGGGAGAACAGTATGGCTAGAAAATGGTTAGGGATCGCGCTCACGGGCATTCTGGCGTCAAGCTTGGCCGCCTGCGGCGGCAACAACGAAGGAAACGCATCGCCTTCCGCCTCGGGCGCGCCGTCCGGGACCGGCGCGGCATCCGGATCGCCGGCAGCTTCGCCTGCGGCGTCGCAAGCCGAGCCGGTCAAGCTGAACTTTTGGACGCCGGACCGCGGCGCGACCGACCACATCAAGGCGGAGATTGCCCGTTACAACGAGACGAACAAAGATAATATCCAGGTCGAAGTCAACATCATGGCCGAAAACTACGATCAGCAGCTGGACATCGCCTTCGCGTCGAACCAGGCGCCGGACATTGTCCGCGTCAACGGCCTCCCGAGCCTGAGCGTGTTCGTGAAAAAAGGATATCTCGAGCCGCTCGACGACAGGCTGACGCCCGACATGAAGGAGCGCTTCGGCTCGCTGCTCCGCGAGGGCGTGAACCAAATCGGCGGCAAGACGTATACGCTGCCGAACTACGGCACCACCCAGCGTCTGATCTACAACGTCGAGCTGTTCGAGAAGGCCGGCATCAAGGAGCCGCCGAAGACGCTGCAGGAGATGATCGACGTCGCTAAAAAGCTGACCGCGGCGGGCAAAGCCGACGGCGCCTACGGCATCGCCGGCAACCTGAAGAGCACCGGCTCCGGCCTTCGCTTCGCCGATCCGATCGGCATGCTGAGCGGCATGGGCAGCAGCGGCTACGATTACAAGAAGGGCGCCTTCGACTTCGCGCAGTTGAAGCCGATCATCGAAGCCTACCGCCAAATGAAGCTGGACGGCAGCTTCATTCCCGGCGTCGAGCAGCTGGATATCGATCCGCTGCGCGCGCAATTTGCGGAGGGCAAGATCGGGATGTACGTCTCGACCGCCTCCGAGCCGCTCGTGTACAAGAACCAGTTCCCCGCGAAGATCAAATGGGCGTCGGCGCTGCCGCCGACGATCGACGGCCAGCAGCGAGGCATCGTGCCCGTCGGCAACGCAGGCATCTTCATCGGCCTCAGCCCCAAATCCGAGCATAAGGAAGAAGCCTGGAAGTTCATCGAGTGGATGTACAGCGACGAGGTGCTCAAATCGTACCAAGAGGACGGCGTCGGCATCTCCGTCGTGCCTTCCGTGCTCGCGAAGGCCGGCAAGCCGGAGATCAACGGCATCGACGGCTTCATGCCGACCAAGTTCGACGCGATCATCCCGCCGGTGCCGATCGTCGCGATCGAGGGCATGGGTTATCAAGAAGCGCTCATCAAGTACATTCTCATCGGCGGCGATCTGGATGCCGTCATCAAGGATCTGAACGCGAGATACAACGCCGCGCTCGACAAGGCCAAGGCGTCCGGCGAAGTGAAGGCCGAGCCGATGCCAGACTTCGATCTTAGCCAGCTGCAAGGCACGCTCGCGAAGTAATCCGCACTACCGCAAAGGGGCCTGTCAGCCAACGACTGAGGGCCCCTTTCTTTTCCACCGGAAGGAGATACCTGCATGCACCGGACCCGAATCAAACTGGAGGCCGTCGCCTTCACCCTCCCGAGCCTGCTGCTGACGCTCGCGCTCGGCATCTATCCGATCTTCTGGGCGATCCGCTACATGTTCTACGAGTACGCGGGCTACGGCACGCCCAAGTTCGTCGGGCTTTACAATTTCGAAAGGTTGTATCACGACGAGCGCTTCTGGAACGCCGTGACCAACACGCTGGTCTACGCCGGCGGCAAGCTCCTCGTGACGCTCCCGCTGTCGCTGCTGCTGGCCGTCCTGCTGAACCGCCGCATGCGGGGCGCGGGACTGTTCAAGACGATTTTCTTCATGCCGACGGTGCTGAGCGCGTCCGTCATGTCCATCGTTTTCTACGTCATCTTCAACTCCTACAACGGCATGCTCAACCAGCTGCTGCAGCAGCTCGGATGGTCCCGCGGCGTAGAGTGGCTGGGCGCGAACTATGCGATGCTCACGATGATCCTCATCGCGATCTGGGGCGCGGTGGGCAACTATATGCTGCTGTTCCTTGCCGGCCTGCAGGGCATCCCCCGCGACATCTACGAGAGCGCGTCCATCGACGGCGCCCGTCCCGCCCAGCAGTTTTTCTACATTACGATCCCGATGCTGGGCCCCGTGCTGCAGATGGTCATGCTGCTCGCCATCACCGTCTCCCTCAAGGGCTACGAGAGCATCATGGTGCTCACGCAGGGCGGACCGTTCGGCAAGACCGACGTCATGTTCCTGTACGTGTACAAAATGTTTTTTCCCGTCGCCTCCACCACCGCGGAGGTGCAGCAGTTCGGCTACGGCAGCGCCGTGGGCTTCGCCGCGGCCTTGCTGATCGGCGCCGTCACGCTGATCTACTTCTATGCGTCCAAAAAACTCAATTCGCTTTATTAGAAAGGGCGTATCGCCATGAACAGATGGTCCAAGCGGCCTTCGGGGGCGAACGTGCTGGCCGGGGCGTTTCTCCTGCTCGTCGCCGCCGTCATCCTCTATCCGGTCCTCATGGCCGTGCTCGGCTCATTCAAGACGAACGCGGAGCTGAACGGCGGCGGCGCGTTCTGGCCGACCCACTGGCAGTTCGCGAATTATTCTAAGGCCTGGAAGGGCGCCAACTTCGCGCGCTTCTCCTGGAACAGCCTGTTCGTCAGCGCGGCGGCGACCGTCGGCACCTTGATCGTCGCAGCCATGGCGGCGTATGCGGCCGACCGGCGCGACTTTCCCGGCAAAAGGCTGGCAATCGCCGTCCAGGCCTCGACGATGTTCATCTCCATCGGCGCCGTCGTGCTTAAGCCGCAGTTCGACCTGATGGTCGCAGTCGGCTTGCACCGCACGCTCTGGGGCGTCGTGCTGATCCTGATCGCGGGGCATGCCGGTACGTACTTCATGCTGGCGAGCTTCATGCGCTCGATCCCGCGCGATCTCGACGAGGCAGCCATGATCGACGGCAGCGGCTTCTTCCGCACCTTCCGCTCGATCATCCTGCCGCTGCTCAAGCCCGGACTCGGCGTCGCCGGCCTGTTCGTCTTCCGCAGCGCCTGGAACGAGTACATCCTCCCCTCCGTCTTCACGATGACGAATCCGAAGTTGCAGACGCTGACGGTCGGGCTTGCCAATCTGCGGTACGGCGTATCCGCCGCCATGCAGACCGATCTGATGCTGGCGGGCGCCTGCATCTCGCTGCTGCCGCTGCTGCTGGTCTATTTGCTCGCCAACAAATCGTTCGTACAGGTTACGGCAGGCTCGGTGAAAGGGTAGGAAGGCGCAGTCTCGATTTCTCGATTGAATGAACCGCTACTAAATAGGAGGTTCGATAATGGGAATTTCGACGAGCAAAAAAGCTTATGCAAGGCTGATCCAGGTTGTAATCTGCTGCAGTTTGTTGGCTGCCTATGCGGCCCTGGCGCCAAAGCCCGCGGCGGCGGCCGGAGAGCGGGAGTCCGCGTCGCTGAACGGCATTTGGGACTTCTATCCGAACGGCGGCACGACCCGATACGACATCGTCGTCCCCTCTTACTGGGACGAAGCCGAGAATTTCGGCTATCCGTCCAGCTGGGCGACGCTGAATTACGGCGTGTACAAGCGCAATTTTACCGTTCCCTCCTCCATGTCGGGCAAGGAGATCTTCCTCGACTTCGATCAGATCGCACCGCTCGCGAAGGTATTCGTCAACGGCACGCCAATCGCGACCGACACGAACGGCTACCTGATGACCCGCCTGCCGTACAAGCTGGACATCACGTCCGTCGCGAACGCGGGCGCATCCAACACGCTCGAGGTCCGCGTCTGGGGCCTGCAGTCCTTCCCGGCCGACGCGATCGAATCCGGCACCGGCAAGCCGATGTACCCGATCGGGCTGGACAACATGCCCTGGGGACAAGGACGGGGCATCAAGGACGACGTGCGTCTCGTCGCCTATCCCAAGCTCTACGTCGCGGATACGCAGGTCGTGACGAACCTGCAGAACAACACGGACCCGTCCGACGACGTCATTCAGATCGTCGCGACCGTCGTCAATAAGACTGCGACCTCTCAGACGGCGACCGTCAAGAGCGCGGCGACGCTTGTAGGCGGCACGCTGGAGAAAAGCTTCGCCGACCAGAGCGTTACCGTCCCGGCGGGCGGCATCCAGACGGTGGTCTGGAACAACATCTCCTGGACCAACGCCAAGTATTGGTGGACGCACGACCCGAAGCTGTACAATCTCGGCGTCAGCCTCGTGCAGTCCGGCATCACGGTCGACAGCGCCGCGACGCGGTTCGGCTTCCGCGAGTTCGCGAAGACCTCGAATTACTTTCAGCTGAACGGCATCAAGACGAATCTGCGCGGCGACGCGCTGCAGTTCAACTGGCGCGCCGGCAGCGCGCACGGCTCGATCCCGAGCGCCTCCCAGAGCTTCAAGGATTCGAACATCGCCCAAGTCAAGAAGCTGATGGACGAGTGGGTCAAGACGTACAACGTCGCGCGCACCCACGTAGGCGGCGCCATCGACGAGCTGTACGATTATGCGGATGAGATCGGGCTGCTCCTCATCGACGAGACGCCGTTCTGGCAGTATCAGAAAACCCAGGGCTTCGGCACGACCGCGATGAGCAATGTGACCAAGTGGACCAGCCAGTGGGTCGCGGCGCGCCGCAACCATCCGAGCATCGTGATGTGGAGCGGAGGCAACGAGAATTGGGGAACCGAGAGCTCGCTGCTGCCCGTCGTGACGGCCGCCATCCAGAGCGCGGACACGAGCCGGCCGATCATGCAGGACGACCTGGAGACCGACTGGGAGCAGAACAAACATTATTCGACCGGCTATGCCTTCGGCAACCTTAATAGCTCGAACCTGTACGGCTTGTTCACGAACAACGCGACAAAGCCGCGAGGAGAAGGGGAAGCCTTCACGCCGTCGCAGGGTTGGCCGGTCCTGAATGCCGACGGAACCTACAATTCGACGGCGAACCAGACGACGGGCTCGCACGACCATCTGAACGACGATATCGTCTCGCAGGCCGTCTGGCATCGGGCGACCGACCGGATGGTCCGCGCCATGCGGTATGCCGGCTTCGCGGACATCCGTTATTACGCCGACTGGATTTATTCGTACGAACCGATAGAAGCGACGCTCTATCCGACGTGGTCGGACTTGACCGCGCCGGGCGTGAAGCCGGTGAAGATCGACCGTCCGGTCGTCAACGTCTTCTCTTCGGCGTACCCGACGGTCATTCCGTCCGATTCCTACGAGTATACGAAAAACTCGTTCTCGCCCGTCGCCGCGTTCGACAAGGTCGGAGACCAGAACAACCGCATCGGCGTAGCCCCGACCGTATTCTCCGGCGGCAGCGCCGAGTCCCGGACGATTATCGTCTACAACGACGAGCAAAGAGACGGCACGGCCATCAACGTCAACTGGGAAGCCGGGTACGTGGATCCCGCTACGAATGCCTATACGTCGTTCCAGACCGGCTCCTTCGCCGCGACGGTGTCGTACGGCTCGAAGACGGAGCAGGCGATCAGCTTCAACGTGCCGACCGGCGTCTCCGCCAAGTGGCTGACGCTTAAGCTCAAGGCGAGCAAGGGCGGCGTGCAGAAGTTCCAGGAGACCAATCAGCTCGGCGCCATCGGCAGCGTGCCCGCGCCGAAGATCAGCGTGGCGCCGACGATTAACGTCGGCGTGAAAAATCCGGCGAACGCTGCGCAGCTGCATAAGATCAAGCTGATCAACAGAGGCGGCGGTCTCAGCACGAACTGGACGGTCGCCGGCCAAGGCGGGTTCCTGACGCTGACGCAGACCTCGGGCAATCTTCGCGGGGAACATGAGCTTTACTTCACCATCAACACGAACGGATTGGCACCGAATACGGCTTACACGCGCACCTTGACGTTTACCGAAGCCAGCGGCTCGTCCGCTTCTGTCGTCATCTCATTCACGACGGACGCCAATCCGGGCGCCGGCGCAAGCGGGACCTTCACGGACGACTTCGAGGACGGCAGCGCGACGGACTGGACGACGAACGGCGGCACGTGGAGCGTCGCGACCGACGGCTCGAAGGTTCTGCGGCAGACCGACGCCGCGGCCACCAACGTATCCGCGCTGAACGGCTCGGGCACGCTGACGGACTACGAGCTCACGGCCAAGGTCAAGGCGGTTTCGCTGGGAAGTCTTTCGGGGATCGGACTTAACGCGAGATTTCAGGATACGAGCAACACTTACAATTTCCAATACTACACGGCCGGCAATCTGATCAAGATTCAGAAAGCCGTCGGCGGCGCGTGGACGACACTGGCCTCGAAGGCCTATACGTTCAACACGGGCACGTGGTACACCTTCAAAGCGGTCGCCGTCGGCAGCACGCTGGAATTCTGGGTCAATGGCGTCAAGGAGCTGACCGCCACGGACAGCACCTTCGCTTCGGGTCAATTCGGGCTTAACGCCCACCGGGCCGATGCCAGCTTCGACGACGTCGTCGTCTCGCCGGTGCTGCTCTCTGACGACTTCGAGGACGGCAACGCGAACGGGTGGACGACCGTGGGCGGTACGTGGGCGACGGCGACGGACGGCACTTACGTGTACCGGCAGTCCGACAACACGGCGGCCAACGTTCATGCGCTTGCCGGGAGCGCAAGCTGGGATAACTACACGGTGTCCGCGCGGGTGAAGGCCGGTTCCTTCAACTCAACCTATTCGGGGATCGGCCTCGATGCGCGGTACCAGGATGCGAACAACCAGTACAACTTTACCTATTACGGCGGCGGGGCGGGAACCGGCAGTACGCTGAAAATATCAAAATGCATCGGCGGCACATGGTCGGACCTGGTCACGACGCCCTTTACGATGACGACGGGTACCTGGTACACCTTCCAAGCCGTCGCGAACGGGAGCAGCCTGTCTTTCTGGGTAAACGGCACGCAGATGCTGTCCGTCACGGACGCGAGCCTGGCGACCGGCAAAGCGGGGCTGAGCTCGCACCGGGCGCAATCGAGCTTCGACGATGTAAGGATACTGGATCTGTAATCATGCGCTGAATAAAATTCCGCGTTGACGACAACGAACGAGAGGCTCTCCTGCAGCTACGGACCGATTGGATTACTCGGTCTGTCGCCGCCGGGGAGCCTCTCGCACTCACGGGCCATCCATGCCCGACTTCACGATCAGTACGCCTTCAGATTGGTGCGGAAAAACGCCGCGAGCTTCGTAACCGCAGTACTTACGTACTCGTCTTTGTCGTAGGTATCGACATGGGTGGCGCCATCGATCCAGAACAGTTCTTTTGGCTCTTTCGCGTTCGCGATGGCTTCGGTCGTCATCCACGACGTGACCGCTTGAGTGCCGGCGATCATGAGGAGCGGACGGGGAGAAATCTGATCAATGAACCGGAACGCTTCAAAATAGGCGATTCGGTCTATGCTGTTCCAGGTAAAGAACTTAGCCGAGCGCGGGTGCTGCGCGCGGTCGGTACAGTAGTATTCCCATCCCTCGAAGGCATGCAGATCCCCTAGCGCGCGAGCTTGTTCTTCGGTCTCGGGAAAGATCGGAAACACGCCGATTCCTTCTCCGCGGGCTTCCGATGTGCGAGCCTGCGCCGCCGCATCGAGCATGCTTCTGAAAACGGCAGGGTCCTGTTTGCCGTCGCTTCCTTTACGGAATTGAAGATGGATGTCGGCCGCGCTGACGGTGGCAACGGCCTTAATGCGTTGGTCGGTGACCGTGGCCGGTATAACGTAACCGCCCGAGGCGCAGATGCCAAGCGCGCCGATGCGCTCCGGGTCGACTTCGTCGCGTCCGCTAAGAAACGAGACGGCGGCTTTGAAGTCCTCCACGCGATGGGCGGGGTCCTCCAGCCCCCTTGGCTCGCCTCCGCTTTCTCCCTGATAGGCCGCATCAAAGGTAAGCGCGACGAGGCCTTGTTCCGCAAGACGTCTCGCATAGAGTCCGGCACTCTGCTCCTTCACGGCGGTACCGGGATGGCCGACGACGATTGCAGGGCGCGGAACGCCAGCCTCTCCTTCCGGGATGTATAGATGGCCTGCGATGTTTACTCCGGCACTCTCGAAGGCGATGTCCGTTTTCACATAATTTTGCATGTAGAATTCCTCCATTTTTTGATTTGGACTCGTTTTAAATAGACAATTGTTCATTAATAGATGTTGATATATTTGTGAACATGTTTATAATTATATTCAGGTCCTGAGAACCCGCAATTGTTAGATCAGCATAGTTTGTTAATTAGTGAACAAAGGTTAGCACATTGTTTATTTTTTCTTGAAAGTCTGGTGACTTTGATGGCTAAAGTGGATCGAAGAATAGGCAAAACGCAAGAAGCAATCAAGAATGCGGTTATTGACTTGATGTCTAAAAAGAATTTCGACGACATTACGATTCAAGACATATCCGACAGGGCCAATGTAAGCCGGGGGACCATTTACCTTCATTACGTAGACAAATTCGATTTACTCGATAAGCTTGTCGAGTCGCATATCAATGAGCTCCGGGAAATTTGCAGGGGAGCAGACCTGACCGATTTTAGCGGCGTATCGCTATGGACCGGATACTTCGAACAAAATTATTCTTTCTTTTCTTTAATGCTAGCCAGCAAAGGGGCTCCTTATTTCCGCACCCGGTTCCTTGACTATTTGATCGAAGAATTTAAGCAAGAGGCGGACGTGACCCAGGGGAAAAACCGGGGATTAAAAGAAGAGGTGATCGTGCGGTTTGTAGCATCCGCAATCGTCGGGGTCGTGGAATGGTGGTTTATGAATGACAAACCGATCCCCCATCATGTCTTGGCCGAACAATTAGGGTTATTGTTCGAGAGGAATATGTAAGGGATAGTTGAATAAAACAGCGATAGCCTAGGACTTTATTCTGTCCATGGCTATCGCTGTTTTTACGCTGCAGGATCTTATTTTTTTCCACGCTCACAGCATAGCTGCCTGGCGGCTCAAGAACCGCCGGACCGACATGTCCGTACTGAGCCCAATCGCGCGGCTGTAAGCGGTACGCGCCTCATCGTCGCGATGAAGCCGCTTGTACAAATGGCCCGCCAGCGCCCAGTACGGCTGATAGCTCGCCACGGCCGCCGCCGGGATCGCCTCCAGCAGCTCCAGCCCGCGATGGGCGTCGTAGGCTTCGGCGACCGCCGCTGCACGGCCGACAAGCGCGCCGAGCGTCGGCTGCAGTTGGACGAGCCCCTCGTACAACTGTGCAATCGCTCCCCACTCGGTGCGTCCCGTTCGCAGACGCTGCGCGTGCACGGACTGAATCGCGGCCATTAGTTGAAAACGGCCGAGCCTCCCGTGCTGCGAAGCGGCATGCAGATGGCGCTCGGCCTCCTGCATCCGCTCCGCGTCCCATCGCGCGCCATCCTGCTCGGAGAGGGGCACATAGTTGCCTTCGTCGTCATGCCGTGCCGGCAGGCGCGCCTCGCAGTGCAGCATGAGCGCGAGCAAGCCGTGCGCCTCCGGCTCGCCCGGGACGAACCGCACGAGCAGCCTTCCCAGCTCGATCGCTTCCTTCGTCAAGCTTCTGCCTGGCGAGTCCGCTGGGCCGGCCTCGTCCCATCCGCTCCCGTAGGCCGCATAGACCGCCTCCAGGACAGCATCAAGCCTGGCCGGCATCTCCTCGGCGTCGGTCGGCTCGAAGGTGAGCCGCTGCGCCCGAATCTTGGCCTTGGCCCGCGTCAGACGCTGGCCCATCGTAGCGGGCTTGACGATAAATGCGGACGCGATTCGCGCGGCATCGACGCCAAGCACCGTCTGCAGCATCAGCGGCGTACGCATCGCCGGATCGATGTCCGGATGCGTACAAAGGAACATCATCCGGAGCCGTTCGTCCGGCAGATCGGCCCCGGCGGAGGCGAGCCGCTGCGCCTCCTCGGATAGGGCTAGCAGCGTCGGCAGCGCGCTTGCGGACACGCGGGATCGCCGGGCCCGGTCGATGAGCCGCCTGCGGGCGGCCGTCACGAGCCATGCCTCGGGCTTATCCGGGATGCCCACCTTGGGCCAGGTCTCCAGCGCGGCGACAAAAGCATCGCCCAGCGCATCCTCGACAGCCTGCAGGTCCCGCCAATGGACCGCCAAGTAAGAGAGCAGCCGCCCATACGCTTCACTGGCTGTCTGCTCAATGATCCGATGCGCGTTAGGATGGGCATCCATCCGCATTACTTCAGCGCGGGAAGGTTTTCTCTGACCTCCACCGTATCGACGGGTCCCCGGGCAGCCCATTCCAACGCCGTGTCCAGATCGGGGACGTCGATCACGAATATCCCGCCGAGCTGCTCCTTCGTCTCGGCGAACGGCCCGTCCTGAACGGCCAATTCGCCGCCGCGCCGCTTCATCGTGGCCGCCTTGTCCGGCGCATGGAGCCCCGAGCCGAATACGACAATGCCGGCTTCCCGCAGCGCATGCACATAGTGCGTCCAGCCCGCCAAGTATTCCTTTTGCCGCTCCGGATCCGTCCTCGCCGCAAAATCGTCCTGACTTTCGTAAAACATCAACGTGTAGCTCATGCAAAATGCCTCCCTATAGACCGTTGAATTTGGACTTCGTGATGAAGTCGTCCGAGCTTCTGCGAATTCTACATTTCAAAAATATTTTTTTGTATGGCCTAGTGAATGTCGTGCTTCTTGAAGTTCCCGCCCTTCACCTCGGCCACGTCGTAGACCATGACGAAGGCGCCGGGGTCGATTTCGTAGATGATCTCTTTCATCTTGCTTTCTTCCAGACGGTTGATGACGCAGGTGATCTCTTTGAATTGCTCGTTCGAGTATCCGCCCTCGACGAGATTGTATGTAGCGCCGCGCCCCAAGCGGTCGCGAATCGTCTCTACCATCACTTCGGGATGCTTGGTAATGATCTTGAACGTCTTGGCGCCGCTTAAGCCTTCTTCGACGATATGAATGACTTTGGAGGCGATATAATAAGCGATGCCCGACATGATGGCTCCCTGAAAGCCGAATACGGTCGAGACGACGATGAACACGAACGCGTTCAGGAACAAGATTAGGTCGCTCGTACCGAACGGCAGCTTGCGGGACAGGAGCACGGCCAGCATGTCGATGCCGTCCAATGCGCCGCCGTTGCGCAGCGCCAGACCCATGCCAAAGCCGATGATGATACCGCCGACCACGGTGACCAGCAGCGTATCGCCTTCGAGAATCGGTTTAATGTGATGCATCGCGATCGTGCCGATGGCCAGCGAGGCGATACCGAGTACGGAATTAATCGCAAAGCTTTTTCCGATCTGCTTGTAGCCCAGGAAAATGAACGGAACATTCAGAACCGCGATCAGAAGTCCGAGCGGCACCTCGATCAGCTCCGAGCCCACGATGCTTAGGCCCGTCACGCCGCCGTCCGATACGTTGTTCGGAATCAATACGGCCTCAAGCCCATAAGCCGTTATAAATGCGCCTATGATTACGGCAAGCGCTCTTAACGTTTTTCGGAGCGCGACAGACTGCTTGTTTCCACTCTTCTTCATTTCTCGACCCCATTCCTCATTTCGCTGCTTGGATTTATTTTAACGAATAGCGGCGCGAATTTCACGTTTGGCCTCCCCCGCACGATAACGCTGTTGACTTGAACCATGGTTTAAGTCGTATCCTATTGTTGTCGACCACGCCATATCGATATGGAGGCTCCGAATGAACTACCGTTCCATCAGCGAAGCTTCGGCCCAGTTCCATTTGCCGGAATCCACGATCCGCTACTATGAGAAAAAAGGGCTGCTGCCGTTAATCGAACGCGATAAAGCCGGGAGGCGATTGTTTTCGGAAGATCAGATGTCGCTGCTGGGGACCATTATTTGCTTGAAAAATACGCATATGCCGATCAGCGAAATCAAGCAGTACGTCGATTGGATTCTGGAGGGCGAGAGCACTCTGGAACGCAGGCTTGAGATGATGCGCCAGCACAAGCAGAACGTGCTCGGCGAGATCGCGTTGATGACCGAATCTCTCGAAGGAATCGACTATAAAATCGCGCGTTATACGAAACAAATTCAGGAGCGAAACCAACGAGAAGAGGGATAACGATGAAGATGTCGGGAAACACGATATTGATCACCGGCGGAGGCACCGGCATTGGCTTGGCCTTTGCGGAACGCTTCATTCAGGCGGGCAATACCGTCATTGCAACCGGACGACGCGAGCAAGTACTCGAAGAAGCGAAGAAAAAATGCCCCGGTCTCATCACCCGCGTCAGCGACCTGGACGACGAAGCCGAGCGCATCGCCTTATTCGATTGGACAACGGCGAATTATCCGGCCGTGAACGTGCTCGTCAACAATGCCGGGATCCAGCAGCGCTTTAATGTGCTGCGGGCGGATGCCGGCAACAACTGGGGCGATCTGCGCAAAGAAATCTCCACGAACATCGAAGCGCCCTTTCACCTATCGCTGCTGTTCGCGCCTCATTTTGCCGCCCAGGCCGAAGCCGCGATCATCAACGTCACGTCGGGGCTGGCCTTTACGCCTTTTGCGATCGCGCCGATTTACTCTGCCTCCAAGGCCGCGCTGCATTCCTTTACCATGAGCCTCCGGCATCAACTGTCCGGCACGTCCGTAGAGGTGATCGAAGTCGCGCCTCCCGCCGTGAACACGGATCTGGGCGGCACGGGGCTGCATGTGCATGGAGAGCCGCTGGACGCATTTGCCGACGGGATCTTCAAAGGACTCGAAGAGGGGCGGCAGGAGATCGGATACGGCACGTCGGAGGCTCGCCTGCGCATGTCGCGGGACGACATCGACCAATACGCGGCCCAAATGTATCAAGCTACGAAGGGCATGATCTAATAACTTCGCGCCCATCCCTCTCCTCTCAGATTCTGGCTATTTTCCGTGGTACAATGGAAAAAAGACAGGCGAGAAGGTTGCGGGCTCATCCGAGCTGCAACCTTCCGATTCGGGAGGTCCATCCATGACGGAACCAAGCATCTCCTATAGACGCTTGCACAATATGCACATCTCCGGCGGAAGGCTGGATACGTGCGATAAGGTTGTCCGGCATCTTGGAGCCATGCAGGCGCAGGATTATCATCAGGCGCTGTGGGCCATCGGAGCGCGTACGGCATCGGCGACCGTGGCGGATGTCGAGGGGATGATCGAGGAGCGCAAGATCGTTCTGACCTGGCCGATGCGCGGTACGATTCATATGGCGCATCCGGAAAACGTAAGGTGGATGCTTGCGCATCTGGCGCCGCGCCTCCTGGCCCAGGATGGACGAAGAATGGCGCAGTTGGAGCTTAACCTGGAGATCATCGAGCGCTGCAGGCGCATCTTCTACGATGCGCTGCAAGGGAACAAGCGGATCTCCCGTCCAGAGCTGATGCAGCTGCTGGAGGATAACGGGATCGATACGAAAAATCAGCGGGGCTATCATATTCTCTGGTATCTCTCGCTGAGCGGTCACATCTGCATCGGACCGCGGGAAGGCAAGCAGCAAACGTTCGTTTTGCTGGATGAGTGGGTGCCTGCCGCCAAGGCGTTGAGCAGAGACGAAGCGCTCGCCTTGCTTGCGGAACGGTATTTGGCGGGCCACGGGCCCGCAACCGTTCAAGATTTAGCCTGGTGGGCCGGCATCACGCTCACCGACGCCAGACAAGCAGTCGATTCGATACGCTCCAGGCTCGTATCGGAGCGCATAGACGGGCAGGATTATTGGACAGCGGGCAGCGCTCCTGCGCGCGCCGTCCGGGAGGAACCGTCCGTGTATCTTCTTGCGGGATTCGATGAATATCTGCTCGGCTACAAGGATCGAAGCGCGGTATTGAACGCGGCGCATGCCCCCCATGTGACACCGGGCAACAACGGCGTATTCATGCCGACGATCGTCGTCGACGGCCAGGTGTCCGGCATATGGAAAAGAACCCTGAAGAAAAAAGGGATCGACTTCGAATTTAATCTGTTTGCGCCGCAGAAAGACAGGGAAGCGCGCATCGTCGAGGCGGCCGAGCGATATTGCGAATTTATGGGGCTGCCGATAGGCTCGACATCTTTTCAGCTGGTCCACTCAGAGGCTTAACGGCGGAAATGAGTTATGCAGACCCCAACGAAAAATACAGGGCGCAAAAAGACAGGGCACCTCACGGCGAGGTGCCCTTATTCATGAACGCGCCTCCATGTCCGGGCCTGTCGGGGAGCCGCTCAAAGCGTCCAAGAATCGGATGCCGGACCGTATAGATCGTACATAGACACCGGGAGGCCGAGCTGCTTCATGTAGGTGAACATTTGGCCCCGATGATGGTACAGATGCGTCGTGATCTCGATGAGCCACTTCACTTGCGGAGCGGGCTGATGTTTGGCGAAGAACGGCGCCGTCTCCCGATAGAGGAAGCTGGCCTCATCCAGGGAAGTCATGTAGCTTTTTAATGTCTGCACGCCGCTGCGCATCGCACTCGACAAGGCGTCGGCATCATGAAGCTGCATGATGGATGCCCCCACGCTCTGCCGCACCTCGTCCATGGATTGCTCTTGAAGAATCAACTGTTCCTGCTTAGGTACGGTGGCAAGATGCCGGGCCAGTTCGATCAGACTGCGCATGCCTTCTCGCGGGCGGAAGTCCCACTGGTCTTCAGCGATTTTGTCGAACAGGCCGCAGCTCGTCGAGACCGCGAGCTCCATTTCATCGAACAGCAGGTCGCGGATATGGACAATCGCCTGATTCATTTCCATTCACCCTCCGAGTATCCAATTTGTTTTCAATGTCACTGTACGCTATAAATAAGCCAGATCCTGGCTTATTTGCCGTGGTACAATGAAAAAAAAGGACGGGCGAGGAATGTCGTGATCAAATCGCAGCGGCTGATCCAGTTGATGATGGCGATCAATGCCAAAAAGTCGTTCACGGTCCGGGAGCTGGCGGCCGAGTTCGGCCTGTCCCCGCGCACGATAACGCGAGACCTGCAGGAGCTGAGCGGCGTGGGGTTTCCGATCTATACGGTGCAGGCGGCTTCTGCAGGAGCGGATGCTGCCCCCGATCGCTTTCTCCGAGAGCGAAGCGGCCGCGATCTTTTTCGCCTGCCGGTCTTTGCAGTATTTTGGCTCAGTGCCCTTCGACGAGAGCGCGACCTCCGCGCTTCGCAAGTTCTATCATTACCTGCCCGCCGACGCGAAGGAGCAGATCGACCGGCTGAAGGATCGCGTCGTCATCTGGCATCCCTACCGCGCGATGTCCTCTTCCTGCCTGCAGACGCTGCTTCAGGCGGTGATGAACAAAGGCGTCGTGACGATCGCGTACAAATCCGACGGCGGCGTGTCGCGGCGGGATATTCAGCCGATCGGGCTGTATGCGAGCGAGGGCTACTGGTACTGTCCGGCTTACTGCTACATGCGCCGGTCCTACCGGCTGTTCCGCGCCGACCGGATCCTTTCCGCCGGCTTGAACGACTCGCTGCCTTATCGGGAAGAATACGAGAAACGGTCGGTATTTGACTGGATCACGCCGGATTTATCCCGCTTCGAGCAGACGTTCCTTACCGTCGAGCTTACCGCCGAGGGTGTGCGGGCGCTGGAGTCGAGCATCTGGTTCGGATCGCATATTGAAGTCGGCGAAGACGGGAGCGGCGTGGCGCGGCTTCCGATTCCCGTGAACAAAATCACGTTTTTCGCGGATTTGATCTGGTCGCTCGGCGAGGAAGCATGCATCGTGGAACCCGCAGAAGCCGTGAACCACATGAGGCGAAAAGTAGAGGCCATGAGAAGACAGTATGGCTAACGGTGCACGAGAGCCCGCCAGGGAATAAGATCCACCTTTTATGACATCTTAGATCAGAGTCACTTGAATGACACGATAGGCAGGTAAATCATGCAAGCGTTGATCGTAAACTTCACCAAAGAAAGACGCTATATTCTGGCTTCCTTTTTCATTCTTTTGGTCTATCTGTCGCCCCTGCTCATTCTTGGTGATAACGCGCATGTTCGTGTCCACGATAACCTGGACTCCAATGTCGCCTGGTATAAGGTGCTGATCCGTAGCCACGAGTTGTTCGGACCGCTGAATGCGGTCATTCCCCAAGTGATGAACGGATTGCCGCGCGGCGCCTACGGGAGCGAATTCAGCGGCATCGTCTGGCTGTATGCGCTATTCCCCACCATGACGGCCTATGCGCTTAGCCAGATCATCACGAGGATCGCGGCTTTTATCGGTATGTACTTGCTGCTCAAAAAGCACTTTCCGGGCAAGCCGGACACGGGCCTTATTCGCGTTGGCGTGGCGCTAGCCTTCGCCTTGACGCCGTTCTGGCCGCCGGGCATGCTCAGCACCTTGGGACAGCCTTTGGCGCTGTGGGCTTTTTTGAATATTCGCGGCGGAGAGCGCGCTTGGCGGGATTGGGCGGTCCTTGCGCTCCTGCCGTTCTACTCCAGCTTTGTCCTTGGTTTTTTCTTTTTCCTGACGGCAATGGGCCTGCTGTGGCTCCGGGATTGGATCAAGAAGCGCGAATGGAATCTAGTCTTCCTCGGCAGCATCGCGTTCATGACCGCCGTTTATTTGGCGATCGAATATAGGCTTATATTGGGACTGGTCGCTACGGACGTTCCCACCAGCCGCTCGGAGTTCGTCGAGTCCACGAATGGTTTGTTGTATACGATCGGACTCGCCTTTTTTAATTTTATCCTGGGCCATAGTCATGTGCTGACCATGCAGACACTGATCATTTTGCCCGTTCTTTTCCTTGCTTTAAGTGTCGTGTCCAAGCGTAAAAGTTGGCAAACCGACAAAAGGTTCCTCCATCTATTCGGGCTTAATTTTATGTTGTCCCTATGGTACGCCTTTTGGTTTTATTCCGCGTGGGAGCCGTTAAAAGAACGATTCTCCTTGCTGACGACATTTAATTTTGGCCGGTTTCATTTCCTGCACCCGCTCGTCATTTACGTCAGTTTTGCGCTTGGGCTTTACACTCTTTGGAGGTTAGGCGGAAGATGGCATGCAAGGGTACGCTATTTTCTGATTGCGCAGGTGGTTTTCCTTCTCCTTTGCAACGACGAGATCGTGTACCGCGTGGACGGTCAGCCGTCCATCAGACAGTTTTATGCGGTGGATCAGTTCCGGCAGATCAAGGCTTATATCGGGAAGCCCCTCGATTCTTACCGTGTAGCCAGCATCGGACTCCATCCGTCCATCGCGCAGTACAACGGCTTTTACACGCTGGATTCGTACAACAATTATTATCCGCTGACGTACAAGCACGATTTCCGAAAAATTATCGCCAAGGAATTGGACAAGAGTCCCGAGTTAAAAATGTACTTCGATGAGTGGGGGAGCCGCTGTTACCTTTTCGTAAGCCAGCTTGGGAAGAACTACGCCTTTAAAAAGAACTCGCCCGTGCAGATCAGCCATTTGCAGCTGGATATGGGGGCCTTTAAGGCATTGGGAGGCAGTTATATTTTCTCGGCCGTTCCGATTGTGAATGCCGAGGAGGACGACCTCCAACTGCTGAAGGTCTTCGACAACGCGCAGTCCGCGTGGCGAATTTATCTCTACAAAGCCATGTGATGCATCTCTCCCGAGTAATCCATTCGTTTCCTTCTCCTCCAGCATTATGATGATCCCCTTCTAGCACGAGCCTTCGTTTTCGATTTTATCCTTGCATTCGGACCAAGTCAGGCATTTGCAGCTCAAGCCGCTGTCGAGGATGTTGATCATCGAATTGAGCTGATTTTTGCGCTCTTCGAGCTCGGCGCGTTTTTGCTTGGCCATCTGCTCCCACCGGTCCGATAGGGATTCGCTTGGTTCAAAGCCTTCTAACAGAACCGTCATTTCCTGAATGCTAAATCCGGTTTGCTGTGCGATTTTAATAAAATGAATGCGGTCTAAAAGCTCTTCGTTATATCGGCGTTGGCCATTTTTGCGCTCCGGTGCCGGAAGCAGCCCAACGGATTCATAATAACGCAGCGTCGATGTGTTGATTTTTGCCTTTGCTGCGAGCTGGCCAATACTCAGTTCAGCCATCCCCACAACCCCCTTGACTTCAAGTTCACTTTAAGTTTTATGCTTAGCAGTATAACTTGAGTTGGAGGGTGATGTAAATGAAAAAGGGAAGCTGGCTTGCCGGTCTGGGGCTAGTAGGGGCATGTGCGTTGTGCTGCGTATTGCCGCTAATCGGAGGCATGACGACTTTAGCGGTTTCCTCCTTCTTTTTAACTCCATTTGTCATTGCCGGTGCCACCGTTCTATTCGTACTCGCAGGCATTGTGATTTTGCAAAGAAGAAAAACGAGCGTATCTTCTTGCATGTCAAAGAACTGCAACTGTCGTACATGCCATACGAAAGGAGCTTAAGGGCGATGAAAAGAGAAACACCTGTAGCCTGCGGTCTAACGGTTTTTACGGGGGAGCAGCGTGAGGCGTACAAAAAGATTTGGGGCGAGCTTGAAACCAGGAGGACCGGCATTGCCGAGCTTGAACACGGATATGAGCATCAGTTTCCGGGTGATGCGGAAACGCTGCGGCTCATTCATGAATGGGTGAGCATGGAGAGAGTGTGCTGTCCGTTCTTAACCTTTTCTGTAATTGCAAGAAACATAGAGGAACCGATCTTGCTGCAACTGACGGGAAACGAGGATGTAAAAGCTTTCCTGAAAACGGACTTGCAATTAAACATCGATCTCATAACCGGTCAATCGTAGGTCATGATGAAAATGTTTAGAAGGAGCCATCCAAGCGGATGGCTCCTCGTTTATGCTTCCTCTTCCAGCAACGCCGGCCCGCTCCGCAGATGCGCGCCATGCTCCTGCGTCCATGTCCACATCGCGGCGAAGATCGGCTGAAGGCCCTGTCCGGCTGCCGTCAAATCGTATTCAACATGAAGAGGTACGCCAGGGAACAACGTGCGCGTGACGAGTCCCTTTTCTTCAAGCAGCCGCAGCCGATCGGTCAATGTTTTCGGACTAATCGGGTGCAGCCTGCGGCGCAGTTCCCCGAACCGCCGGTTCCCGTTAAACAGCTCGAACAAGAGAAGAAGCATCCATTTGCTGTCGAGGATCTCAAGAATAGGCTCAACCGTTCCAGGGCATGTAGAATCCCTTTCCATCCACGATACCTCCATAGTTCATTTTTTGAAACTATTGCACTTAAATGTAACTACTTTTCAAATGTACCACAGGACCTTTAACATAGGAACCAGGAAAGAAAAAAATGGTTTTAAACAAGGAGGACATCACTTTGAAAACAGTATTATGGGCTACGTTAACGGCAAACGGAAATTATGCGCAATCAGGGCCAGAAAACCCGCCAAAGAAAGAAGCGCTGAACGACTTCGCAGCGCAAGCGATGGCGGCGGGCAATTTTATCGTCGGGCGGCGGACTTTCGAAGCTATGCGGGGCAGCGGCGGCGGTGGCGGGCCATTCGCCAACCTCGATATCGTCGTCATTTCGAACAGTATCCCGGAGATGCCCGGGGTCACCGTGGCTAACTCTCCTGAGGAAGCCTTGCGCTACTTGCGGGAAAAGGGTCATCAAACGGCGCTGATTAGCGGAGGCGCGGACATCCACAATGCGTTCTTGGGTCAAGGGCTCGTCGACGAGCTCATCTTCAACGTGGCGCCCGTGCTGGAGGGTAAAGGGTTAAATCTGGTCATCGACCAAGCGAACTACAGCTATAAGGAAATCAGCTTGATTGACTGCGCACCTCTCGGCGGCGGCGTCGTGCAGCTGCGCTATGCGATTGAACGGTAAAGCGGGAATCGGTTATTCCCCGTTCATGCGGCGAGGCTTCCGATTGGTGTCGGAAGCCTCTTCGGTCGCACATATAAGATTGAGCTCGGTATCCCGATCGTTTATTTGTTCTGGCCCTATCCGGCTTTTGCTTGATTAACCGCCTGCCTCCCCCGCTTATCTCCGAGCAGATTGGTTCCCAGGACGCCGGCAATAATCAGCGCAGAACCGGCGATCGCGTACAGTCCAACCTCCTCCCCAAGCAAAAGCGCTCCTGCAGCGATAGACACAATCGTCGACAGATTGGAGAACACGCTCATTTTAGAGGCTTCGATCTTGGATAAGGCATAGTTTGAACTAAGCGCCGTAACCAACGTGGATAAGATGCCCAGATAGAGGACAGCCACGATAAACTTGCCGCTGTTAAGCGGAGTGAAAAAATGATCGAGCGTTCCTGCGGCGGTATGCCCGGCAAGCGACATGACCAGGAAGGAAACGAAAGCAATGCCCAGCATGACATACGTAATCTCCGCAGGACTGAAGGATTTGAGCAGCCGCCTCGCGAGCACGTTATACCCCGCTATGGCCAGGCACGACAGGAACAAGAGCGCAATCCCCGACATGTTGGACCATTGAATGCCGCTGCCCTTCATGAGGAAGATGAACAGGACGCCGCTGACCGACAGACAAATGGATAGCTTCTGCAGGAGGGTGGTCGTTTCTCTGAGAAACAGGAAGGCCAGCAGCATCGTTAAAATCGGCGTGAAAGCGAACAGGATACCCCCTTCGCTGGATGTGGCATGCTTCAGACCGTAGGATTGGAGCGTAAAAAAGGTCAGCGGATAAAGGGTAGCTAAGAGCAGCACCGTATAAAGCTTCTTCCCGCGGTAGTTCAGACGGACCCGGCCCAGCAGGACGGGAATGGACATCACGACGAAGGAAGCGGTAAAACGAAATGTCAGCGTGTCTAAAGGATCGGCAACATCGAGCGCAAGCTTCGTGAATAAAAAGGAAAATCCCACGATTATTGCATTTATAACCGCACATAGATAGGCAAGCTTCACTCCGATTGACTTCATGGAAATCCCCCTCTAAATGGATCGATTCATGTTCGCAAACATGAAGCTGATACAAATGTAGAACGCGAGGCAACAATCAACAACGGCAAATTCACCGAACTGTATCAATACAGTTGATTCTCATCGCGTATAATGAATAGCAAGAAGGAGGGGGGAACCGTGAGAAGATACTTGTCTATCCTTTCCGATATGGAACTCAAAATCATGGAAGGGCACTACCGTCCAGGCCAAAAACTTCCTTCCGTCCGCGATGCCGCGAAGCGGTACGGATGCAGCGCGAACACCATCGTCAGAGCCTATACGGAACTCGAAAAACGCCATGCGATCTATTCGATCTCCCAGAGCGGGTACTATGTCGTCGACAAGCCGGAAGGCTTATCCGACACCGAGGATGACGGCAGGATTGATTTTGCGTCGGCGCTCCCGGATGTTAACATCTTTCCTTATACCGACTTCCAGCATTGCTTGAACAAGGCGATCGATACGTACAAGCAGCAGCTATTTACCGGCGGGGATTCGAGAGGGCTCACGAATCTTCGGCAGACGTTGGTCTCTCACTTTGCCAATGATCAGGTGTTTGCCAAAGCGGAGCAGATTATCATCACCGCGGGGGCTCAGCGGGCTTTAGAGATCTTGGCCAAAATGCCGTTCCCGAACCAAAAAGAGACCATTCTGGTGGAGCAGCCGAGCTACGACTTCTACTTGCAGTATCTTGAAGCTGAGGGCATTCCGGCAGCTGGAATTGCACGAAGCGCAGCCGGCCTTGACCTGCAGGAGCTGGAGCAGAAGTTCAAGAACGGCGGGATCAAGTTTTTCTACACGATGTCCAGATACCACAATCCGCTAGGCACCACATATAGCGCGGAAGTACGGAAGGCCATTGCGGAGCTTGCTGGCAAATACGATGTCTACGTCGTCGAGGACGATTATATGGGCGACTTGGGCGAAGAGAAGCAGTTTGATCCGATTTATTCATTGAACCGGACATCGCATGTCGTTTACGTGAAGAGCTTCTCCAAAATTATTTTCCCCGGCCTGCGCTTAGGCGCGGTCGTGTTGCCGCAGCGGCTGTCGGAGACATTCAGCGCATACAGGGGACGCTCCGATGCTTCGCTATTATCGCAAGCGGCGCTTGATGTATACATCAAGAACGGCATGTATGAACGGCATAAGCATAAGATCAGCAGCCAATATGCAGCACGGATCCGAGCGGTGAACGAAGCGGTAACCCGTCATAACGGCGAGGGATGGGTGGAATTATCGGGGGTCGATTCCGGCGTGTTTATCCAGTTCAGGCTGCAGCACACCGTTAACTTGGATCGGCTGATGAAGCGGCTGTCTGCGAGGAAGGTTTTGGCACTTACCGGCAAGCAGTTTTATTTGACGAACTGGCTTAATCGGGAAAAGTTTCTGCGAATCAGCGTCTCGCAGGTCAAGCCGGAGAAAATCGATGAGGGCATATCGGCGATTATAGAGGAAGTTAAAGGCGCCCTGCCGGGCGCCTTCCAGTGAATCTATCCCGTCATCACGTGGAGATCATGATGACATTGCCGTCCGGATCCTGCACGGTAAAAAACTGAATTTCGCCATACCGCTCAAAATCGGTAAACGCGGGGACGCCGTTCGCTTCAAGGTATGTCTTCGAAGCATCTACATCGGAGGTAGCGAACATAAACAACGTATGATACCCGTCCCCCTGCCTGAATCGGTTGTTATCCAGCAGCAGCGAGCTTCCTCCTGCCGTCTGAAGCCCGTATATCGACTGATCCGGACCCGCTTCCTCATTAGATTGCGCGAGAACCGCACTATGGAAGCGAATCGCACGGTTCATATCCGTCACATTGATGAATATGGAGGATATCCGATTCACGATAGGACTCGCCGAATCCAGCAATCGCGGTACAGGTGGAGCCTCATAATCAGATTCAGTCACCATGATCGCATTCCCGTCAGGGTCGGCAAAGTTAAAGTAACTAAGGCCTGGATGCGGCCTCTCGATCGGGAACAGCAGATTGGCCCCTAGTCGGTTCAGATATCGGTAAGCGCCTTCAATATCCGTCGTCTTATAGCTGAACAGCGCTTGCGGCGATTCAGGATCATTGTTGCGGTTGTCGTCCAGTATCAGGCCTGTACCTCCCTCAAGCTCCAGCCAATACACAGGGCCTCCGTTAAGACGCTCTTCTAGCAGCGGCAGTCCGAGCACCATGCTGTACCATTCGGCGGACCGCCTGAGATCGGATACATGTACGAATACGCTTCCAGCCTCATTGCGGATAGGGCTTCCGACAGTCACCACGAGTCCCTCCTTAATATTCCATTTCTTCCTTTCAGGATAACAAACATTTGTTCGTATGTAAATAAAAATGCACCCTCCTCGTGGGGTGCCTTCGCCGCCCAAAGGCTTGGTGTCCAAGCATTCCTACATGATGAGGAATACCTTATGATATCCCCTTGATACAGGAGTTGATATCATGAGCCGGTTCCCCGATGTGGTCATCATCGTCAGAAGCAAAAATAATTTTGCCAACATCGGCAAAGTGCGCATCATAGGAAGCGCCTCCCCTTGCCGCAGCACTTTAAAAGTAGGAGCCCCTGTAAAGGATGCTGTACTCTGTCTGCTAAAGCACGGGTTCGTCATTACGGAACAGAAAAATATCGGCGTATTTTTCCGTACTCGATGAGATAGGCCGTAACGTTTACAGGTCTCATAACCGCTAATCCGCAGATGCGATCCCTGCGCGCAAATCACTAGCTTCGTACGCGACTGCGGTAACGAATGGCGGCCCTGCGGCCGCCAAGGTTACCAAGCGTAATGATGCCTTTGATTAAAGCATTCAGGTGACCGCCCCGACCAGGAAGCCGGCTTCGGCGCCGAACGCGACGCCCGCGATGATGACGATCGCCGCGACCGGCTTGACATAGATAAGCGCGAACGGCAGCAGCTCCCGTTTAACGATTTTCGGCTATACGCAGCGCGCATTCGCGCGCCTCTAGCGTATTATTTAAGCATGTGGAACACCTGTTCAACATCCTTGTCCCCGCGGCCGGACAGGTTAACGACGATAATCTGGTCCCGCTCCATCGTCGGCGCCAGCTTCTTGGCGTATGCAACCGCGTGTGCGCTCTCCAGGGCCGGGATAATTCCTTCCGTTCGGGACAGTTCTTGGAAGGCTGCGAGCACTTCCTCATTGGTGACGGTGTAATATTCGGCCCGTCCTGTCACCTTCAGGTGGCTGTGCTCCGGACCGATACCCGGATAGTCGAGCCCCGCGGCGATTGAATACGTTTTTTGCGGCTGACCCTCTTCGTCCAACAGCACCAAGCACTTGAAGCCATGAATGATACTGGGCACTCCCTGCGTTAAGGTCGGCGCTTTGTCGGGCTCCACGCCGATTAAGCGGACGCCCGGCTCGTCAATGTAATGGGCGAATGCGCCGATCGCATTGCTGCCGCCGCCCGCGCACGCCACCACCGCATCCGGCAGACGGCCTTCCTTCTCCATGATCTGCTGCTTCGACTCTTCGCTGATGACGGCCTGGAAGTGCTTGACCATCGTCGGAAACGGATGCGGACCGACTGCTGAACCTAGCAAATAAAACGTATTTTTATAGTTTTTAACCAGATCGTCCAGCGCTTCGTCTACCGCGTCCTTCAGGCGGCCCTGTCCTTTATGTACCGGAACGACGGTGGCGCCGAGCAGTTCCATCCGGAACACGTTCAGCGCTTGGCGGCGCGTATCTTCGGCTCCCATGTAGATGACACAATCCATATTAAACATGGCACAAGCCGTTGCTGTCGCCACGCCGTGCTGTCCGGCGCCGGTCTCGGCGATAATCCGTTTGGCTCCCATTCGCTTCGCGAGCAGAATCTGGCCAATCGCGTTGTTAATTTTATGCGCTCCGGTATGATTCAGATCCTCGCGCTTTAGGTAGATCTTGGGGCCGCCCCAAGCTTCGGACAACCGCTCGGCGTACGTTAGCGGGCTCTTGCGACCAACATATTCGCGCAGGTAATAGCTAAGCTCTTCCTTGAAGTCCGGATCGTCCCGATACTTGTAAAATTGCTCGCTCAAATAGTTCAGCACTTCCTGCAATTCCGGCGGGACAAAGCTGCCTCCGAACTCTCCAAAGTACCCCTCTTGCTGCAATAGTTGGTCCATACGAATGCCTCCCTAACGATTATTGGTAATGTATGTATCCATCTTATCATGAAATCCAACTCCTGCTGCGATTCACCCATTAAAATGCAAGAAATGGACTTGCTTAGAAGCCATAAAGGCACCCGACGCGGGTGCCTTTCGTTGTCTTATGATAGATAGGAGATATCATTTATCGGCTTCGTCTGCCGCCAGCATAAGCTGATATATTTTTCGTGTCGTATTTAAATTCCTGATCGTCATCTGTCGATACAACTCCGTACCAACCAACTTTGTCATGCTACCTTTGTTCACGTTTATTTTGTCAACCGCCCATATAATCGCGCCTGACGCATATTTCACCGTTTCGATCTCAGGTTTGAAGATCAGCTTATCGAGAATGGATTCGTCATTGATAGCTTCCCATAAAAAAAGGACGTCGCACTTCAATTTATCATTGGTCATCCATGCTTCTGGGATTACGGACATCACCTTTTTCATGTCTTCTAAATGAAGGACCAGCACCTTGATTTGCAAACCGAAGGTGTCCATAATCGCCTTTTCGAGAATTTGCGCGATATCATTTTTGGAGCGGCCGTTGGTTGAAAAAATGATATTACCCGAATTGATATAGGTAACGACGTTTTTCATGCCAGCCCGCTCGAATGATTCTTTAAGTATTTTCATATCCACTTTGTTGTTTCCGCCGACATTGATCCCGCGAAGCAGTGCCGTATAGACCATACTAACTTAATCCTTATCTTCAATGACCGCGATTCCGTCTATCTCAAGAAGGCAAGATGGACGCGATGCAAATTCCGAAACGAATAGCACGGTGACCAATGGGGGATTATCTAATGAACCGGCCATCTCTTGGAATGTTTTGTAACCAATACGCGGGTCGCTTCCGCTAACTAAGTAGATATTGAGTTTGACCAGATCGGCGAAGCTCGCATTTTCAGCAGCTAAAATGGTTTTGATATTATGAAGCGCCTGTCTGGACTGCAACTCCAAATCGCCAACTCCAATCAGCTCGCCTTTTGAATCAATCGCATTTTGCCCGCCAATATAAATCGTTTTTGCCCTTCCTGTTACGGCAATCGCCTGACTAAATGCTTCTGATCTGAATAAACCTTCCGGGTTTAGATGCTCCATTGTAAAAGTTGACATTGGTTTGGTTCCCTCCTTCATGATTTGATCTGTGTTCTATATCTTAATAATAAACAACTTCACTGACAGTTTCCGTCAGTGGAGTTTAACCGGTTGTTCGATTTAGTCGGAATTGTTTTACATACATACAAAAACGACCCGCAAGGGGTCGCTTGATCTTCATGCACGATTCTTGCAGGTCGTTTGCGTTCCTATTCCTCTTCGTTTTCGCAAATGACTTCCGTGAACTTATTTAACGGAAACAAGGTAGGAACACGCCGGCCCGGCATCTTGATAAATTCCACGAAGTTTTTACCGACGCGGATCAGCCTTCCGCGAAGCTCGCCGATGTCTTCCGCGGTAGCCGTAAGATCAAATGGCTTTGTCCTTTTGACCGGTTCGTTAAGGACGATAAAAAAGGAGGTTTGGGTGTCTACGACCGTCGGTCCTACTTTAAAGGAGGACGAGGTCACTTGCGAGAGCTTGCCTGTCGTTCTCGTCAGCTGCGGAAAGCCGGGTTGGAACACCGTCACCGTGCGGCCTACAAGCGGCTTCAGACGCTGAACCAACGTGATATTCTGGGCGGGGGGACAGCCTTGAATGTCCTTGCTCAAAGGAATTCCTCCTGTCAGGGATTGTTGACTCTCATCTTATTCTGATCCCTGGACAAGGTTCGGGCATTCCACGAATTCGGGACATGTCTCTTGATTGCCGTCTTGCTCCCCTTACTTTACAATAACGCTCCTCTTCGTAGAAGTCGGTTGTCGACCGTACCAAGCGCGCCCGAGGAAAAGGCCGCCAACGGCAAAAACGACCGACAGCCAGATTCCCGATTGATTCGTTGCGATATAGGTCGGAAACATCACATTCAGGGCGACCTTCACGGCAACAAGGAGGACAATCGCTCCAACGATGTAGGCCGCCCTCTTGCCCGGTCCGATTTTTCCCCGCTCCTGCTGATGAATGGCCCAACCCTGAATGATTCCCGCCAATATGCCAATGACGACGCCCACCGCGATGAGGATCCATGCCGTCGTCCCAACCCGATTCGTCGCAATCGCCCACACGATCCCAGCCATCAGCAGCAACGCGCCAATGAGCCATGTCTGACTTGACCTCTTCATGGACCCCAGTCCCTTCAAGAATAGACTTTTTTCATAAGCTCGATCGCTTCTTCGAGGGTAAGACCAAACGCTTTGTAATAGTCAACGTCGACAGCCATCTGCTTCAAGATCATCTCGTCGCGTAGCCGTCTCATCTCCTCGGGCGAGAATTCGGCGACAAAGCATCCCTTGCCCGTTATGGTATTGATCAAGCCGCATCGCTCGAGCTCCTCCCACGCCTTCTTGACGGTGATGACGCTCACGCGCAGCTCCAGGGCCGCTTGCCGGATCGGAGGCAGACAGTAGCCGCTTTCTAACTCGCCCTTTAGAATTTGAGCGCTGATCTGTTCGAAAAGCTGCTGATAAATCGGTTTTTCCGACGTGCTCGATATCGCGATGTTCATCGGATCTCCACTTGCCGGAATCGTCGGACCGAGATTCGATAAGCGATCCACGTGAAGGCCATAAAGATGACGATTCCTGCCGCTAGAATAGCAATTTGAAAGGCTGTATGGCTAGATCCGGACCCGTTAAAACGATCGGACAGATAGGTGCTCTGGAGGCCGGTCCATTGGGCGGCGAAGGCAAACACCATAGCTGCCGCAATCGCTGAAAGCTGCGCAGGGCCGTACTTATACGCCGTCTTGTAAAACATCGGGAACAAGAAGAGGTTGTAGATGGCCATCATGATGAAGCACAATCCCCAGAAACCCAAATGCGGCGCGAAAAAGTGGTAGTCCAAATCCGGATACAGCCGGATCGTGAACAACCCGTAGATCATCGCGGCGCCAATATGCATCAGCTCCAGGATGACGATGACGAATATCCTTGCCTTTACCATGTCTGGCTTGGTCACTGGCATCATCGAGGTGAAGAGAAGATCGTTCTGCGCGCGATACTGGGCGAAGATATTCGGCACCGTGATCCAAAAGAAATACATCGGCACAATCAAATAGAGCCAGTCCGGAACGAGCATGAGCGCCCCCATCATAAACGGCATTGCGAAAAACCACGGGTTAACGCCCAGCTTCAGGTCCTTCAGCATCAGGTTATACATTTGCGGCCTCCTTCTTCGCGTGGTAAATCATGATTTCCTCGAGACTCGGCGTGGTTGCCTTGATGCCGGATGCGGGATCGAAGTCTATGGCATGGATCAGTCCGGTAAAGCCGAATGAATTCGTTTTATAGGAAATCAGCCGATTCTTCACGAGGTTCAGCTGGCTGTCGCTGCCGCTGAGCAGCCGGTACGTCTCCTTAAACTCTTCCTTCTCCGCGCTGTTGACGATCCGCCCGTCCGCGATAAACGTGATATAATCCGCGCATTTCTCCAAGTCGGACGTGATATGCGTAGAGAAAAGAATGCTGATCTCGCCGTCTACCACGAGCTCCTGGAAAATATCCAGCAGATCGTCTCTGGCGACCGGGTCGAGCCCGCTCGTCGGTTCGTCAAGGATCAGCAGCTTCGCGCCATGGGACAAGGCCAGCGCCAGGCTGTACTTGACTTTCATCCCCGACGATAGTTCCACGATCTTCTTTTTCTCGTCCAGCTTGAATCTTCTCAGATAGTTGCGATAAGCCTCATCGTCCCAATGGTCGTAGAACTTCTTAACAATATCGGTCAACGTCTTGATTCTGCTTCGCGTGTAGAAATCGATATCGCCGAATGCGAATCCGATCTCCTGCTTCAATTCGATCTCGTGCTCGGCCATGTTCTTGCCCAGAATGCGAATCTCTCCGCCATCCAGATGGAGCATGTTCAAGATTGATTTGATGGTGGTCGTCTTGCCTGCGCCATTCGCGCCGATGAAGCCCATAATGAAGCCCTTCTCCAACTGAAACGACACATCTTTGAGCTGAAAGTTGGAATACTTTTTATTCAAATTGCGGATGTCCAAGGCCAGCATACCGCACCTCCCAGTTGATTGTGTATATCGTATATGCACAATATATCACCCAGAAAATGTTAAGTCAACCGATGTACGGAGAAAAAATCGGAAGAGAACAAACACCGCCTTTTACAAAGCGGAATATACAAATGCATAGGCATTTATCCCACGCATGCTTGCAAAGGAGTGTATCGGATTGGCGGAAACTGCTTCTCACTACTTTGTCCGCGGCCACACTGCACACGGCGCGCATTTTTTGCATAGGTCCGCTTTCGGCGGGCTGAACAAGATCTTCGTCCTCACGGGTCCCCAAGGGGCGGGAAAATCGACGGTCCTGCGAAGCTTGGCGGATCGCCTGCTGGATCAAGGCCAGCACGTGCAGTGCTTCCACTCCCCCCTTCGTTCCGAAGAACTGGATGGGATCATACTGACGGAATTGAAGGTTGGCCTAATCGACGGGCGAGTCTACGAGGGGATTGCGGAAAAGGAGGCCGGCGAGATCGCGTTTATCGATTTCGGAAAAGCGCTGGATAACCGCCTTGTCTCACCCGAACAATCCGGAGAAATAGAAGAGCTTAAGGGTAAGCTTGATCGCGCGTATTCTCAAGCGTACGGAGCGTTCTTAACCGCATTGCGGATTCATGACGAATGGGAAAAATATTATATCGAAAGCATGGACTTCGGGAAGGCCGATCGGATCGCGCAGGATTTGATTCAACAATTATACGCCGGTCATGAAGGGGATACGCCAACCGCCGGACGTCACTTGTTTTTCGGCGCTGCGACGCCGAAGGGAGCATTCGATTTTATCCAAAGCTTGACCGCCGGCCTAGTAAGGCGAATCTTCATCAAGGGACGGCCGGGCTCCGGAAAATCGACGTTGCTGAAAAAGCTTGCCGCCGCCGCCGAGCAGAAAGGCATCGTAGTTCAAGTTTTTCATTGCGGCTTCGATCCGAACAGCCTCGATATGCTGATATTCCCCACGCTCGGCACAGCCATCTTCGACAGTACCGCCCCGCATGAATACTTTCCCGATCGGGACGGGGATGAAGTGCTGGATATGTATGCGCTGACGATGTCCGCCGGCACGGATGAAGCCTATGCAGCCGAGCTCGCCGCTATAAAACAACGCTATACGGCCAAAATGAAAGAGGCCACTGCCTTTTTGGCCGAGGCCGAGGCTATCGATTCGCAGATCAAAGCCTATTATGTCGCGGCCACAAACTTCTCGATCGTCGAGGAACTCCGGCTTCAATTGCAGTCTGAATTGGATGAACGGATCGGCTCCGCGCAGCTTTCGAAGTAAGGGGCACTACGATCCAAAGGCTTTCCGGCTCGTAATGGGCTCAGCTATCTGATGATAGCCGGGCCCTATCACACCTTGTACGTAACCAACGCCGAACAAAACTGGGACAGGCTCGTGCCCGTTTTTTTCTTGAACATTTTGCCGAACGTATGGACGTCGGCGTATCCGACCTCCGCTGCGATCTCGCTGATCGACAGGTTGGTCTGCAGCGCCAGCTCCCTCGCCTTCTGAATGCGCACCCAGGTCAGGTACTGCATCGGGGTCAGACCGAACTGCCGCTTGAACTGCACGATGATATAGTTCCGGCTGAGTCCCGCGATCTGCTCAAGGTCGCTGTGCTGGACATTCTCGGCGTAGTGCTCGCGGATATAATTTTGCAGCAGCAGAAGTTTGGCCTTCGTTCGGGCCTCCACGGAGGCGTCGTCCCGCGTCCGATTCAGCCCCGCAGCCGCCTCCCCGAGCACCTCGAGCAGCAGCCCCTGCGCTTGCAGCTGCGCGGCGAGGCCCGGCTGCCGATACATATGGACGAGCCGATTTAATTTTTTCTCGAGCTCGGTTCCCGCGTAGTTGCCGAGCAGATGCGCCTCGCCGAACAGCTGATGAAACGAGAATTCATTCGCCCCGAAGTGGAACACGAAGGATAGACACACATACGGTTCTCCCTCCAAGGTCAGGATCGAATGAGGCTCGCCGGGACGATGGAACAGCAGATCGCCTTTGACGGTAGGATACATACGCCCGCCAACCGGGTAATCCGCTCTGCCCTCCATGACATACTGCAGCACATACTGCCCCATCGTCCGGTTGTGAATCGCCCACCCCTTGGGGGCATCGAACAAATGCGCCAGTGTGATATAGGGCGGATAATGGAAGTCCGCCAGGTCTGAAGTCGCTTCAACCGGCGGCGGACCGTCAGTTGCAGATTGGTCGCAAAGCTCATCGCTCACCACAGCCGCCTCCTTTTCTCTATCGTAGCGGAAAGTGATTTTGGCAACAAGAATCTATGTCCAGACCAAATACTTGCGAGGTTTTTTCCGATAAAATCGGACTCGAAGGTACAACAAAACGAAAAGAGGAGACGATTCTATGAGCAAGCCGCAGACGGGGATGCTCTATGCCGATGCGCGTTCGCAAAGCAGCATTACGGATGAGCAAGCCCAATTTTTTCTGGATAACGGATTCCTGGTCATCAAGGGGGCCCTTCAGGGCGAAGAGCTTCGGACCGTTCAAGCCGAGATGGAAAAGCAGGTGGCCAAAGGCGTCGCCGGCGTCCAGGACGATCCAGACTATATGTACGGAAAAGGCGGCAAAACGGGCCGTAACATCCTGCGCCGCATTGAGTATGTGATCGACAAGAGCGATCCGATGAAGGCGCTGCTCGGTCACCCGTTTATTCTTCGCTCCGTCGAGAAGCTGCAGGGCCGCAACTTCATTCCGACGTGGGACTCGATGGTTCTTAAAATGCCGGGAGAAGGCATCATCGTCCCTTGGCACCGAGATGCGGAAGTGCCCGCCGGATGCACGGATCCCCGTCCGATTTTTAACGTCGACTTCTACCTCGATTCGGCGGACCTCGCGACCTGCCTGTGGGTCATTCCGGGCAGCAACAAGTGGTCGAAAGAGGCGTGCCGGGCCCGGATCGACCAGGACGGAGCCGATCGCTTCAGCACGGAGGACGCGATTCCGGTTCCGTTGGAGGCCGGCGACGCCATTTTCCACGATATCACGGTGCTGCACGGTTCCCCTGCGGGAGACGGCAACCCGCTGCGCCGCACGGTCTATTACGAGTTCCGCCCCGGCGAGATCGAGTGGAACTACGGGCCCCACACGCGCGAGTACCTTGGACTGAAGCAGCAGATGCTGCTCGAGTGCCTGGACCGCAGGGCCGCCGCCTCTTACGCGCAAGGAGAGGAGCCGTTCGTCTATCGGCCTGACGGGGACTTCGCCCTCGGCGAGCGCGTGAAGCCGGATACGTTTCGTTATCCGCACCTGGATTATTGGCGCAGTTAAACAGTAAAATCGCAAAGGCCATCCTTTGGGGGATGGCCTTTGCGATGCTATCATGCCTTGATCCGCCGAATGCCTTGCGTGATGCGTTCCCTCTCATACGCTCCCAGCGAATACAGCACAGGTGCCATGGGAATGTCGAACTTGAGATGAGAATGAGGGATCTCCGTCAATATCGTTCCAATAGGTTGCCCGCTATTCTTACTGCGGATCACGTTCCAGAAAATCCTGGACCTGTTTTCCTCGGTTCCCCATTTTTCTAGCGAGTTGCGAAACAGCAAACATTTCCCGATTACGAAATCTTCTTCCTCGCGAGGCTCGCCAGCATCGAACCCGGCGTCTTCAAGGCTATCGAATAGTGCGGGCATCAGCTGGTCCAGATAGCGCCCATAGGCGGCATCTTCAATCTCAAGAAAAGCGATCGTTAACTCATCCAGCATCGAATCATATAACGGCTTCCACGCCGATTCGATATACAGATTGCCTGCCTCGCAAATCTCTTCAATGGTCATGTCGGAACGGAATACTGGCTTCAACGTCATACTTATCCCTCCTTGAAATAGATCATCTCCATCCTATAACATGCAAGCCAATTGGAAGGTATAGGGGTCATCTATGAAGGAATTCACTCCATGAATCAGAATAACCTTACAAAGACTTTAATGTTTAAATACTTCACTAAGGTGGGACAGCATGAACATTCGGCCCAAAAAACTGGCTGCAAAATACGGGTTAAGCGCCAACACTTTGCGGAGCTACGAAGCGAGGGGGTTAATGCCTCCTGCGGAACGATCCGCAAATGGATACCGCATGTATACGGAACTGCATGAAGCTTATGCAGCATGTATTCAAGCCATGGCCGCCGCATTCGGTATGGAAATAACGAATGAGGTCATACGTCGTCTTAGGCGAAACGAACTGGAGGACGCATTGTGGATCGTTAGGGAAAAGGAAGTCGGGCTGCACCGGGAAAAGGAAAGTTTAGATCAAATGGTAAGGGAATTGAAATCGTACGCCGAGACGGGGCAAGCTTACGGCTATAACCGGTATTTCAGTATCCACGAGGTTTCCGCGCGGACGGGTGCCCCCAAATCCGCGATCCGGTACTGGGAAAAAAGCGGCCTGTTCACGACGGAGCGGAACTCCGATAACCAATACCGTCTCTATCATGAAGCGCATCTCCTTAAAATCAGGATGATCCAGTTGCTGCAGAGCGCCGTGTATTCCGAGGAAACCGTGGACCTCAAACAATCCATTGCACGCTTAGCATTTGAGAACATGGAAGATGCGATCAAGCTTTCCGAGCGTATCCAAGCTTACCTGCACAAAACGATCAAACGCCAGATGCGAGCGGTCTACTTTCTGTTTCGCTTGCTTCAAGCAATCGGCTTTGAGCAGACGCCGGACACCTAATTGATCTAAGAAAACAAATGGCGGCCTATTGGCCGCCAAAAATGGTTTTCACAAAACTTACTTGATAACGACGTATTCCAAATTAACCAGCTTCGCGTACGTCACGATTTGATCTGTCGTCAGGTTGAGCGATACGACGGTGTGGTGGCCGCCGCCGTTTTCGATCCAGGCTTTGACGCCGTCCTGGAAGTTCGGCTTCACGCGCCAGAGGACGCGCGCCACGGGAAGCTTAGGCGCCGGAACCGTCGGTTCGAAGGCGGATACTTCGTTGATCAGCAGCTTATAATGCGTGCCGAAGTCCGCCATGGAGACGACGACGCCCTCGCCGGCTTTGCCGTCGAATACTAGGCGCGCCGGATCTTCGCGACCGCCGATGCCGAGCGGGGATACGACGATCTTCGGCTTGCTGCTCGCCAGCGTCGGATCGACCTCGAGCATGTGGGACTGCAGGATCGCCTCCCGGCCTGCCGCCATCTCGTAGGTGTAATCCTCCATGAAGCCCGTGTTCTGATTGCGGCTCATCACCTTCAGCAAGCGGTCGAGCGCGGCAGTCTTCCAGTCTCCCTCGCCGGCGAAGCCGTAGCCTTGCGCCATAAGACGCTGAACCGCCAGACCAGGAAGCTGCTTCATGCCATGCAGATCTTCGAAGTTCGTCGTGAAGGCGTTATAGCCTTTCTCGTCCAGGAACCGCTTGATGGCAATCTCATAGCTCGCCTGGACACGGACGCTGGCTTCCCAGGCTTCTTTTCCGTTCGTGCCATAATCGAACTCATAGAGATTCGCATACTCGGCCATCAGCGCGTCGATATCCTGCTCAGCAACGGCATTCACGTATTGCACGAGATCGCCGATGCCGTAGTAGTCCACGGTCCATCCGAATTGAATCTGGGCCTCGACCTTGTCCCCTTCCGTGACGCCGACGTTGCGCATATTGTCGCCGAAGCGGGCGACTTTGATGTTGAAGCTCTCGTTGTAGGCGACCGCCACATCCATCCAATCCGCGATCTGGCGCTGCACCTCGGGACGTTCCCAGTAGCCGACGACGATCTTGTTCTGCTTCTTCAGGCGGGCATTGATGAAGCCGTATTCGCGGTCGCCGTGAGCGGCCTGGTTCAAGTTCATGAAGTCCATGTCGATGGTGGCCCACGGAATGCTCTCGTTGTACTGGGTGGCCAAGTGAAGCAGGGGCTTCTGCAGCAGCTTCGTGCCGCGAATCCACATTTTCGCAGGCGAGAACGTATGCATCCAAGTGATGACGCCCGCCACCTCGTCGCGGTAGTTGACCTCTTTCATGATGCTCGTAATTTTGTCCGCGCTGACGGCCAGATCCTGCAAGACAAGCGGATAGGGGAGCACGCCGCTATTGTTCAAGGCATCCGTCATCTGCTGCGCGTGGGCTTTGACTTCCGCCAGCGCTTCTTCTCCGTACAGATGCTGCGACCCTACGACGAACCAAAACTGCTTCGTTGCTGTTTGCGACATTTCGATCATCCTCGATTCTGTATTTTATAAATGCTGCCGGCTATTCCTTCTGTCCGTAATAGGCGTCTTTCCCGTGTTTCCGCAGATAGTGCTTATCCAGAATGCTCTGCGGCAATTCCTTGGCAAAATGATTCAGCTGGCGCGCGTACAAATTCATCTTGCACACTTCCTCCAGCACGACGCTGTTCACGACCGCGGACTTCACGTCTTTGCCCCAGGTGAACGGCGCATGTCCTTGGAGCAGGACGGCCGGGATCGCCATGACGTCCAGCCCGCGCTGCTCGAACGTCTCGATGATGACGCGGCCCGTCTCCGCTTCGTACCCGCGGTCGACCTCTTCCCGGTTCAAGAACCGCGCGCAAGGCACGGCGCCGTAGAACGTATCGGCATGCGTCGTCCCCATGACGGGCACATCCAATCCCGCTTGGGCCCAGATGGTCGCCCAGGTCGAGTGGGTATGCACGATGCCGCCGATTTGCGGATAATGTTTGTACAGCACGGCGTGGGTCGCCGTATCGGAGGAAGGTCTTAGTTCGCCCTCGACCACCCGGCCTTCGAGATCCACGACGACCATGTCGCTTGGTTTCATCTTTTCATAGCTGACGCCGCTTGGCTTGATTACGAACAAGCCGCTTGCCCGATCGATGGCGCTCGCATTGCCCCAAGTGAACTTCACGAGTCCGTGCTTGGGCAGATCCAGATTCGCTTGGTATACCTCTTCCTTCAGCTGCTCTAACAACGTTAGCGCCCTCCGTTCTCCAGCAGATGGTCTACAGCGGCTCGCTCGATAGCGAGCCCCGCCTCATACCGCTTCATAAATGCCTGGAATCCGCGCACATCCGCTTCATCCGGGGCAATCTCTTGTCCTGCGACGTCTTTGAATACCTTCTGATCGAGGTAGTTCTCGAGGCTTTCTTCCTGACCCTTATCGGCCATATATGAAGCGAGCAGCGCCATGCCCCAGGCTCCGCCTTCGCCGGCCGTGGACATGACCGAGATCGGTACGTTCAGCGCGGCGGCTACGATCTTCTGTCCGACGACAGGGGTCTTGAACAAGCCGCCGTGCGCCAGAATATTGTCGATGGCCACATGCTCGTTTTCGGTCAAAATATCCATGCCGAGCTTCAAAGCGCCAAAGGCGGTGAACAAGTGCGTGCGCATGAAGTTGGCCAGATTGAAGTTGCTTTCCGGCGAGCGGACGAACAGCGGCCGGCCTTGGTCGATGCCCGTAATGTTCTCTCCCGAGAGATAGCCGTAGCTAAGCAGGCCGCCGCCGTCCGGGTCGGCTTCCAACGCTTTGTTCAACAGCACGCTGAACAATTTGCCCGAATCTGCCACGAATCCCATGGCTTCGGAAAACTCGCGAAACAATCCCATCCAAGCGTTCAGATCGCTGGAGCAGTTGTTGGCATGCACCATGCCGACCGGACTGCCGTTCGGCGTCGTGACCATGTCGATCTCCGGATAAACCTTGGAGAGTTCCTTTTCCAACACGATCATCGCGAAAACGGAAGTCCCCACTGAAATGTTGCCCGTACGCTTTCTGACGCTGTTGGTCGCGACCATGCCCGTGCCGGCATCGCCTTCCGGCGGACACAGCGGGATACCGGGCTGCAGATCCCCGGCCGGATCCAACACGCGGGCGCCTGCCTCCGTCAATTCGCCGGCCTGCTCGCCGGAGACATACACGCGGGGCAGAACGTCCTCAAGCTTCCATGGATAGCCTTTGGCTGCGATTCGTTCGTCGAATTGCTTCACCATGGCCGAATTGTAAGTATGGGTGGATTCGTCGATCGGGAACATACCGGAGGCGTCCCCGATGCCGATCGCTTTGTTGCCGGTCAGCAGCCAGTGGATGTATCCGGCCAGCGTCGTCACATAATCGATGCGAGGCACGTGCGCCTCCTGGTTCAAGATCGCTTGGTATAGATGGGCGATGCTCCAGCGCTCGGGGATGTTGAATTGGAAAAGGTCCGTCAGCTCCCTGGCGGCCGCTCCGGTCGTCGCGTTGCGCCAAGTCCGAAAAGGCACGAGCAATTCGCCCGCGCTGTCGAAAGCCATATAGCCGTGCATCATGCCGGAAAACCCGATCGAAGCCACGGTGCGCAGGGTAACGCCGTAATTCCGCTCCACTTCCTGCTTTAATTCGCGATAAGCCGTCTGCAGGCCGGCGAGGATATCTTCCTGGTTATACGTCCAGAATCCGTCCTTCAACAGATTCTCCCACTCGTAGCTTCCCGATGCGACGGTCTCGAATCGACGATCGATCAGCACCGCTTTGATCCGCGTAGATCCGAATTCGATACCCAGCGAGGTTTTCCCTTGGGCGATCGATTCCTTCACGTCTACCTGATTCATGATCCCGTATATCCCCTCTCTGTTCGTGGCTTTATCGAAAGAAGGCGTTTTCTTAGGCTGACCGCTTTAATATACTTTTTGTACGTACATTTGTCAATATTATAAGGTAGTTATACCGACACCAATCAAGAGGGAGCTCTTTCCCGTTAAAGTTTCGTATAGAAGCCCTGCATTTGCATTCAATACAATGTATGCTAGAATGTGTACGTACAAATTCAGGAGCGACGATGAAAGAAGTGACGGTCATGAAACCCAAATACCAGGTCATCCTTGATGATATTAAAACGAATATACTCGCAGGAACGTATAAGGCGGGCGAGAAAATCCCTACGGAGCTCGCTTTGCAGGAGAATTACAACGTAAGCCGCCAGACGGTGAGAAAGGCGATTCTGGAGCTGTCGAACGAAGGCTTTCTGAGAAGCGAGAAGGGCTCGGGCACGTACGTAAGCACCCAGTACCGGTCCAGAGCCGCGGGGAAAGCGACGAATAAAACGATCGGCGTCATCACGACCTATATCTCGGATTATATTTTCCCGTCCATCATCCGAGGCATCGAGAGCCGCTTGAATGAAGATAACTATTCCCTGCTGTTGGCTAGCACGAACAACGATATCGCCCAGGAAAAGAAGGCGCTCGAAATGATGCTGTCCTACGGCGTGGATGGGCTGATCATCGAACCGACCAGAAGCAACGTGTACAACCCCAATATCGCTTACTACCTGTCTTTTAAGGAGCAAGAGACGCCCTTTACGATGATCAATGCCTATTACGAGGAGCTCGAAGTGCCCTTCTTCTGTCTGGACGACGTGCAGTCCAGCTATCTCGCAACCCGGGAGCTGATCGCCAAAGGGCATACCCGGATCGGCATCGTCGCGAAAATGGACGATCTGCAAGGGAAGCTTAGAATGAAGGGATTCATCAAGGCGCTCGGGGAATCCAAATTGCGGTTCGACCAGGAGCATGTGCTGTCCTTCGATACGGCGACGAAGCCTGATCTGTCCGCGAATCTGGAAGCGTATCTGAACGACCATCGGGACGAATTGACCGCGCTCGTCTGCTACAACGACGAGGTGGGCCTGGAAGTCGTGCACGTCTGCAGGAAGCTGGGCATCTCCATTCCGGACGAGCTGTCCGTCATCGGCCAGGACAACTCCTATATCGCCAAAAACGCGAATATTAAGCTCACGACGCTGACGCACCCTCAAGAACAGATGGGACGCGACGCCGCAGACTGGGTCATTAAAACGCTGCAAGGCAAAAAGGACTTGCCCACGAGCACCTACTACCAGCCGGTACTAGTCGAGGGCGAGACTGTGAAAGCCATTGAAGCGGAATAGAGCCGCCTCCCAACCGGGACAAAGCGGCGACGCTGGAATGCATGTAAAAGCACCGGAGGATCAACCTCCGGTGCTCCGTACGATCAAGGGGATGCGCAGACGCCGCTAACGATTACTTGGCGCTGCGGTTCTGGAGCCTGCGCGGGTCAACCTGATTATCCAGCAGAAGCGGCGTCTTCGCGCCCCTCGCGATCTGCTCCCAGGCGACCATTTTGAAGTTTTGATTGAGCTTGTTGCTGCCGTTCATGTTGGCATCGTCCTGGGCGATGAACACGCCGTAGGGATATTGTTCGCCCAGCCCGAATCCCAGCACATCGATGCCATCCGTGACCGAGGTTCCATCGGTCAATGGGCCGTCAGCGATCTTGAAGCTGGCGATGTAGTCATTATCGCCCTCGCGATCATAGACGGCATAGCTATCGCTGCCCTGGCTGGATGCGATCAAGTATCCTCGACCGTCCGCGCCGTAATAGATGGTCAGCCCCTCAATATCGTCCTGCAGCCGGCGGCCGTCCGCTACGTCCACCGTCGACAGCGGCTTCGACCCGCCATCCGGTTCGGCATCGTATTTATAGACCGCATAATCCTCTTCCGCAATATACATCAGGCCGTACTCGTCATCCGCGACCATGCCTTCGGATTGCGTAGCGAGCTTGAACTCGCGCACAAGCTTGCCTGCGATTCTTCCTTTTCCGTTATCCTTCAGCTCGTACTGCTCGAATTCGCCTTCCTTGCCCAACGCCAGCGCATAGAACTTGTCCGTCTGCAGGCTGTGATACAGGCTGAATCCATAGACTTCTTCCATTTTGGCCTTGATCGGCTCCGCCACGACGTCGGCGAGCTGTCCGGTCGCGCCATCGAACGCGAAGAGGTCGATCGTGTTCGTGGAGCGGTTTGTCGCGCCGACGATATCGACTTTGCCATCGCCGAGCGGGAAATCGTAACGTACATCGATGTTATTCATTTTGCCTAGCTTATAGTTTTGAAGCTCTTTGCCGCTCAGATCGTAGACGAGGACGCCGCCGCCCTTGTTGGTGGCAATGATTTTAGAGCGAGCGGCATTCTTCGGATCGAGCCAGATGGCCGGATCGTCGGCCGCATCCTCGCCGTCCTCCACGGCAGCCGTCTCTGCCTTGGCGGCGACCGAATAGGGGATGATGGCATCCGCCGGATCGGCGAACTTGGCGTTCTCGGCGAGAATGGCCTGCAGCAGCTTGGATGGGATGTACATCTTGCCGCCGACGATCCGGACCTCGTCCGTCAATTCGCCCGCTTTGCCCGCCAGACGGTATACCTTTTCCCCTGCCGTGAAGGTACCCGCGAATCCGTTCTTCAGCTTGACCAGGGCGGACTTGTCATCGCTGTCCCAAGTGATCGAGGCCCCGATCTGCTCCATCTGCTTGCGCAACGGCTCGTATCCTTGCAGGCTCGAGGCAGAAGCTGCGTGAGCTGACGATGCGGCGGGAAGCACGGCGCCCGCGATCAGCAGCGCAGCTATTGCCGTTTTCCAATTATTCATACGGTTCCACGATTCCTCTCCATCGTTGATTTGCCTCACTATATCTGATGGAGGTAAGAGCGGGATTAAAAAGAAACGCGCCTTTTGTAAAATGGAGGATTATCGGGCGACACGGCGGGCCATCATTTCATGTCGTACGAAGCCGTACTTTTCATAGAGTCCATGCGCGTCTCGCGTACCCAGATAAATAGACGTACCGCGAATGCGAGGATGGTCGACCATGACGGCGATCATCCATTTGCCAAGTCCATGGCCGCGATGCTCGGCGTCGACGATGACGTCGCACAAGTAGGAAAAGGTGGCTCCGTCCGTTACGACCCGCATGAAGCCTACCTGAACCCCGTCCGTGCCGTAAACGCCGAAACAAAGCGAATCCTTCCAGCTCTTCTTGATGGTTTCTTCCGATCGTTCCGCTGCCCAATAGCTGCCCTTCAACAAGGCAACGATCACATCCGGCTGCAGCTCTTCCGCGCGGTCGCTGATTCTGTACGGAAGCTTGTCATGATTCCATTCCATCTGTATACCTCCTACCGTTCACGGCATGTAATGCGTTCAGTATAATGGTGACAGATAGAAAAAAGAATCGAATTATTCCGCGACTATACCCATACAGATCGGAGCCAGTATCATGAAATACGAGACGCTGAAGGAAGAGCTGAAACGACAGATTAACAGCGGGGCGATCAAGCCTGGCGGTAAATTGCCGTCCATCCGCGAGCTGAGTCTCCAATGGGCATGCAGTAAAAATACCGTCATCCGAGCTATCGATGAACTGGAAAAGGAGCACCTGATCTACTCGATTCCGAAAAGCGGCTATTATGCGATTGTTCGGCCCTCTATATCCGAGGATCAACCGCCAAGGCGAATCGACTTCGCCGTCGCCGCTCCGGACCCTGGCATTATCCCCTATGAGGAGATTCAACACGGGTTGAACCGGGCCGTGCAGCTGTATGGGGATCATCTTTTTTCCTATGGCGATCCGCTCGGATTCCCTTCTCTTCGCGAGGCGATCTCTCGTCACCTGGCAGCCTCGCAGATTTTTGCCGGTCCCGAAAGGATCAGCATCGTCTCCGGCTCCCAACAAGCGCTTCACCTGCTGGCGTCCATGCCTTTCCCGAACGGAAAATCGGCGATCCTGGTCGAGCAGCCCTGCTATCCCGGCATGCTGAAAATCATGGGCCTCCTTGGGATCACCGCAATCGGCGTGGCCCGCACGGAATCCGGCCTTGACCTTGACGAGCTGGAACGGCACTTTCGGAATAATGCCATTAAGTTTTTTTATACGGTCCCCCGCTATCACAACCCGCTCGGCACCAGCTTGTCGCGCGTGGAAAAGGAAGCCATCGCGTCGATGGCGGAGAAGTACGACGTATTTATCGTGGAGGACGACTATCTCGCGGACCTGGAGATGGACAGCAAATCCGATCCCATCTGCAGCTACGATTATTCGGGCCGCGTCGTATACGTCCGGAGCTTTTCCAAAGTCATGCTGCCCGGCCTGCGGCTTGGCGCCGCCGTGCTTCCGGAAGCATTAATCAAGTTGTTCAGCATGTACAAAGCGTCGAGCGATTTGAGCACGACCGCCCTTTCGCAAGCCGCTTTGGAGATTCATCTGGGCAGCGGATTGTTCCAGCGCCACGTCGCCAGGATGAGGGAACGCTATGGCGTTCGAATGATGGCGCTGCAGGAGGCATGCAGCAGGGATCTGAACGAGAAAGAGGGCTTCCGTCTAAGCCGATCGGCCGGCGGTATATTCGCCCAACTTCAGCTGCCCGATCATCTGGACGCGGAGGAACTGGCGGCGGCCGTTCGACAGAAGGACGTGCACGTTTTGCCCACGGTGTACTGCTACCTGCCTAGCGTGGCAAGTACGAACAGCTGGCGTCTGAGCATTATCCGCACGAGCGAAAAGGAGATCGAAGACGGCATCCGGATCATCCGCCAGACGGCCGACGAGCTGACGAACCAAAGAAAAACAAGCCCGTTAGGGCGGTCGGCCGTGACCTGGATTTAGAAGGGGGCGCTTATGGATCACTGGTTTCCTCCGCGCGAACCCGGAACGCGATGCCAAACTTATCCGTTACCTCGCCGTATGCGGGGCTTGGAAAAAAGCGATGAGCTCCGATGCGATGAGCTTGGCATTGAGCTGCTTCGTATGGCCGAGGCCCTTCTTGCTCACCAGCTTCGCTTGCGGCAGCGCGTCGGCAACCGCCCGTGCGCCGCTGCGCAGCGAGGCAGGACTCTCGGTTCCTTCAAGCACCGCCGTGGGCATCGTAACCGAGCTGCCGAATTGTGCGGGAAGCGGCTTTCCGTCCATGTACCCGTTCATCAGCGCGGCATCGTAGGGAAGGGTGTGCGCAACGGCCATTAGCTTGGACCAAACGCCCGGCATGATGCGCATCATCGAGACGATGAAGGCGGGAGCGCCCATCCCTTTGATCATAAAATACTTGATGGCCTCCGAACGGCGATTGCCGTCGATCAGCCCTGTTACCCGCTCAAGAAAATCCGCCGGCACCTTGTGAGCCGAATCGTCTACGACAAAGGGAGGTTCGTGCAGGGCCAGCTTCTTGATCGGGACGCCCGCCGATGCCGCCTGAAGGGCAAGCGCGGCACCCGACGATAATCCCCATACATAAGCCGTTCCTCCTGCCGCGTCGTCGATCACAGCCTGGAGATCCTCGATCTCGCGTGCCGGATGATAAGGCTTCGTGTCCCCGCTGTCGCCGCGGCCGCGACGATCGTAGTTAATGACTGTATACTTGTCTGACAACAGCTTCGCCAGCTGCACCGTTCCGGGGAACTTCCGGTAACTAAACGCGCCGCCGATCAAAACGAGCGCAGGCCCTTGTCCGGTTTTATCGTAAGCGATCTTGGTGCCGTCTTTTGAGGTTGCGAAGTTCATATTCCATTCTCCTCTGCTCGGGGTTTATGCTCCGTTTTGGTTGCTTCTATGAGGACGACGAACCACTGACAATGATATCGACATATCCGGAGAAAAAATGATTGCGGCGAGTCGGCGCCATACGAGCGGAGCGCGACGGGTGAATGGAATTGCTGCTAAAGTGCCATTCGCGCCGAGCGCAACAGGTGAATGTTAACCCGCCGTTCAAGCCGAGCGCGATGGGTGGATGGAATAGTTGCTATACTGCATCTAATTTTCCTTAAACGATCTGCATTTGAGTCTATAAGTGCTAAAGTACAACTAATTCACGTTCAGAAGCCGCTTTTCCATCACAGGAAAGAGATTAATTGCACTTTAGCACTTATCGGCCGCCGGCAGGTCGATTTGGACTCAATTAGTTGCACTTTGGCAACTATCTCCTCTGAACCCTCGAACCTCTAAACCTTCAAACCTCCTCCCCTTCAACTTTCAAACCTCCGAACCTTCAACCCTCCAAGCCCTCCGAACCTCCCAACCTCCGAACCTTCGAACCCCCGCCCTCTTCAATAATGTAAAAAACCGCTCCCTAAGGAGCGGCGGAAACCGAATTCGACAGCCGATCAGCGCTGAGCGATTCGCTCGTTAATCTCTTGACGCTTGGACAGCAGCCATGCGCTGTCGCGCGGATAGTTGCGGAACGTAAGCGGCGCCTCAAGGCCCGCTTCCAATAGCTCCAGCACCTGCTCCCGCCCGATCCGCGACTCCAGCAGCTCGCAAGCCCGAAGGTCCTGCAGCGCCTCGCGGAACACTTCCCAACGGATGGAATCCAGCGGTCCTTCCTCGCCGGGATAGACGACGAACGCATCGCCCGAAGGGAAGGCGCCGCCGGCGTCCGTCACCCGGTAAGGATCGATCGGCGCCAGCGAGTACTGCGTATTCCAGAAGTTGTAGCCCCAGTGCAAGAAGCCCTGAATGCGGAATTTATAAAGCTGGTAACCGAGAATCCGGTTGCGTGCCGACGCCATGTTAAAAAACCGGTTGGAGACGTCGACCGCCTGCCCGCAACAGTAATACGTCCACAACGGCGAAACGCCGTTTTCCAAAAACTTGTCGATGTGATCGTTCGCGGGAACCGGCACCGTCACGAGACCCTGCTCGTAGAAATTGTAATCCGACAGCGCCTCGAAAAACAGGAACTCGCCCAAATGTTCCTTCAGGATGGCGCTTGCGCTGCGATACGCATCGAGATGTTCAAGGCTCGGTTCGTCGGACACGTGGAAATAGCTGCGCGCTTCGATTCCGCGCTCCCGAATAAACGCAACAAGCGCAGGAAGGAACTGCCCCAGGAACTTCCGGTAAGCTTCCCCGGTTGCGTCCGTTTCCCAGCCGAAAATCCGCTTCTCTTCGCCTTCGGATTCTTTGGCAACGATTTTAGGCGCATGCTTGGCTCCCCATTGCGTGAAAAGATGCGAAAACTCGAAATATTGGATGCCGATGCGATTGCACATGTCGACCCAACTGCCCAATTTATCGAAGCCGAATCGATATGTTCCATCTCCCGCAACTTCCACGTCTACGAGCTGAACCGTCCGTCGTTCCCCGCCAATGGCCGTGTCGAGCGGCGGCGTGAAGATCGGCGTCAACAGCATGTTCATCCCATGTCGAACCGCAGCGGAGGCGTAGCGTTCGATGAGTTCCCAATGACGCTCGCTGAAAACTTCGACGCCGTAATAGTCAGCCAGACAGTCGTAATGCATCCATTCCGTATGAATCAGGCGCTGTTCCGGCAACTCGGCGGGTAAAACATCCAATACGAATTGCTCGCCGCCCAATCGGGTTCCTTCTGCGCCCTCGAACCATACGTCAATCGAAAACGGATGAATACCGTAGGCGGGGCCGCGACCGGCTTTCGCTTCCCACTCCGCTCGCGTCGGCAGCTCCACCGTTACCCACACCGCTCTCCATTGTCCCGGGTATCCCCGGATCTCTTTCGCCATCGGCTGAAGCAGGTCCGGATACAGCCCCGGCGTTCGGCGCAAAACCTCGTTATCCGAGTGCGCGTAAGCCGGCAGTTCGGAGGGCGACAATCCAACCGTTCTTACGGACATCCACGGCTCCAATTCGGAAGATGCAACAACGCGCAGCTGATGCAAAGATTGCTCGGAACGATACGCCACTTGAAAAGCGTACGTCTCCGACCATAATGCCGTACCTCTGCTCCAGGACGGAGCGTGCAAAGGCTCGTCGGCAAACACTTTCTCCAGCGAACTGATACAGCGGGTTTGGAATTGCGGCAGACCGTCGGTCATGGGATCTCGGCTCCTTCGCTTATCGCTTCATGATGGCTTAATCTTAGCAAGCGGGAGCAACGCAGACAATCTGAACATATTTCACAAATCTATAAAAATAATGACCTCATTATGAAGAGAAAATCAGAATCATCGCCTATCCTTTCAGCAAATCACTTATAATACATAGAAAAATGTTATCCAGGGTGATGGGATGCTTCAACCAGGCGCTTTCGCTTTTCGACTGCCCGAAAACTTGCCGTTTTTGACGCTCGACTCCCTCGGCTGGACAGCAGATTCGACCGCCGTTTATTGCAACGACGGCCGTCAGCGGCGGGACGCCGGACATGTGATTTTCCAATACACGTTAAGCGGGACGGGCCGCATCGACATCGGCTCGCAGACGTACGATTTGCCTCCTGGCTGCGGGTTCCTCGTTAAAGTCCCGAGCGACCACCGCTACTATTATCCGCCGGACGGGCAACAGCCCTGGTCGTTCATCTGGCTTAACGCCCGCGGCGAAGACGCGATCCGCATGTGGGACAGGATCATTGAGCGCCAGGGGCCGATCGTCCGGCTAGCCGCCGGATCGCTGCCGCTCACCTTGTTCTGGGAGCTTTATCGGGCGGTGTCCGTCGAACGAAGAACCGACGCCGCGGATCTTTCCGTGCTCCTATACAAGTGGACGCTGTCGCTGCTGAAGCCGGATACCCATCCCGCGTCCGAAGACATCGACTCCACGCATCCGGCGATACGGCAAGCGAAGGCGTACATGCAAGACAACTTCTCCGCGCCAGTCACGCTTAAAGACGTTGCAGCCCACTGCGGACTGTCTCCTTCATATTTGTGCCGCCTGTTTCAAAGAAAAGAGAACGACTCGCCGCTCGCCTTCTTGCAGCGAAAGCGGGTGGAGGCGGCCGTCACGATGCTGCGGCGCACCGATATCAGCATCCGGTCGATCGGCATCCAATGCGGCTTCGACAGCCCCAGCTACTTCGGGAAAATCTTCCGGCAATACTTGCATTTATCTCCTGGCGAGTTCCGCAAGCGGGCGGCGGAGCATCCTTACGATGTCGTTTATTTGGACTGACCGAACCCGCGTTTCCCGTCGACGGAAAGCGCGAAACTTGTCGTAACGCCCGGCTGACAAAACAAATGAATCATGCTAGCATGTAACCTAATATGGCTGCTATAAGCTCAGGCGTGGAGGAATAGAGACGATGATTGAAAACCGTCGCCTTAAAGTCATCATGGAAGTTCAACAGCAAATGCTGTTATCCAATTTAGATCTGAACTTGTTCATGCAGACGATCTGCGATCGGATGTGCCTATTAACCGATGCCGACGGCTCTACCATCGAAATGCTGGCGGGCGACGAAATGGTATATGCCGCCGTCAGCGGCACCTTGCAGCCTCATCTCGGCATTCGGCTAAATAAAAACGGCAGCTTGTCAGGCTTGTGCGTAATGAAAAAGGAAATCTTGTATTCGCCGGATACGCAGGAGGACGACCGCGTCGACAAAGCGGCAACGCTTAGAGTCGGCGCGCGAAGCATGGTCTGCGTCCCCTTGTTCGAATGCAGCAACGCCGTCGGCGTGTTAAAAGTCATCTCCAGCCGTCCTAACGCTTTCTCCAGCCGCGATATCGAGACGCTGCAGCTGTTGTCGCTCGCCTTGGGCTCGGAGCTTGGCAAGCAGATCACCTACGACGACAAGGTTCGGATACTGAACGATTACGAGCAGCTGTTGATTCAATTAAGACTGGAGATCGAAAGGCGCGAAAAGCTGGAGAGCGAGCTTATTCAATTGACGGAGCGCGACATTCTGACGGGACTGCTGAATCGTAGAGGCTTCAGCGAACGCATGCAGGGTTGGATGAACCGGGCCGTCCGCAAGGAAGGTTTATTCGGGTTGTTCTATCTCGATTTGAATAAGTTCAAGCAATGCAACGACACGTACGGACATGAAATCGGCGACCTCGTGCTGGTCGAATTCGCGAATCGCATCAGGCAAGCGGTTCAGGAATCCGATCTGGTCGCGCGCGTAGGCGGCGACGAGTTCGTGGTGGCGGCATGGCTGCAGGACGGCTCCAGCGGCTTGGTGCGGGTGGCCGAGCAGCTGATTGAGCAGATGGAGCCGCCGATGCGCATTAAAGAGCTTCAGCTGCCGATGACAACCAGCGTCGGCTGTACGCTATGGGCAGCGGACATGACGGAGCCCGATCTCATTCGCGTAGCGGACGAATCGATGTATCTCGCCAAGTCCAGCGGCGCCAATCGGATTGCGATTAACGGGGAGCTCTTGGCGTAACTTTGGGCTGAGGAAAAATCAGCCTGCCGACAAGTCATACAGCTGTTCCTTCAACCAGTTGAATAGATTAGCCCCTGCCGGGGTGAGCGGCGAGGTTCTGCACACCAATCCGATCAGCATATCCACGGAAGTGCCCAGAAGCGGACGAATCGTTAACCCTGGCGGAATAGGGTCCACAATGAATGCAGGAACGAGCGCGATGCCGAATCCGTTCTGCACGAATGGCGTCATCGCCGTCATGCTGCCGATCTCCATCGTCTCCATGGCGATGACGCCCGACTCGCGCAGAACCATTTCAATCTTTTTGCGATACGCGCACTCTTCGGACGTCACCAACAGCCGATAGCCTTGCAGAAGCCCCGGTTCAAGCGCCTCATAACCGGACAGGGGGTGATCTTCGGGCATAAGCACAACGAACTTTTCGTGGAAGAGCGGTTGAAAATACAACTCTGAACCTACGTTCGGGGAGGAACAAATCGCAAAATCGATCTTGCCTTGAAGCAAGGAATCCAGTAAGACGGCAGTGCCCGCGATCATTTGGGCCATTTTCACCTTCGGATAGTTGTCCGAGAACGGCTTCAGCAAAGCAGGCATTCGGTAGCTCGCGGACGGCTCCATCACGCCGATTCTGACGAAGCCCGACTCCCCCTTGTGCAGATCCGCCACGCTCGTTCGCAGCTGCTCCATCCGCTGCACGATTTCTTGGCTCTGCTCGTGGAATAGCCTTCCCGCTTCCGTCAGACGGATTTTCTTCCCCCGCTCGATCAACCGGATACCCAAATCGGCTTCGAGCTTCTGGATTTGCATCGTGACCGTCGATTGCGCATAATTCATTTCCTCGGCGGCCCGGTTGAAGCTCCCCCACTTCACGATCAATTGAAAGGACTTCAGGGCATTTATGTCCATGCTCACCACATCCGTAAAAGTTCATTTTTTTTGATTTTATTGTTCATCAGATTCAATTATACAAAACAATCTCCATCCATTACACTTTTTCTAAGGGAATCCCTTAGAGAGGATGAGTGCCATGATCGTCACGAAGCTGCCCTGGGCAGGCATTAAGGTAGAGATCGGAACGACACGTATCGTCATCGATCCGATGTACAATTTCCCGTCAAGGTATGAACGCTCGCATGAGACGCTCCTCCCATTGGATGTGTTCGGAGAGGCGGATGCCGTCTTGATCACCCACCACCATCCCGACCACTTCGATCCGGAAGCCATCGCCCGATTCTACGGAGAGGAGATCCCCGTCTATTTGCCGGTAGAATCGCTGCCATTGATCGGCGATACGCCTCTTAAACAGCTTCACGGCATCCCGCTCGGTCAGTCCATCCCCATCGGTTCAGCGACAGCTACTGCGGTCTTCGCCATAGATGGCTTCGGAGACCCGCAGGTCAGCTGGGTGGTGGAAGGCAACGGTAAAAGGCTGATTCATGGCGGCGATACGCTATGGCATGGACACTGGTGGAATATTAAGAATGCTCACGGTCCATTCGATGTCGCCTGCTTGCCGGTTAATGCCGCCATCGTCGACTTCCGCTTCAGCCCGCCAAGCGGCCAACCCATTACGCTTGGACCCGAGCAAGCCGTCGCCGCGGCGCATGTGCTGGGTGCGGAGACGCTCCTGCCGATTCACTACAAGGCCATTCACCAGCCGCCCCTCTATAATCAAACGCCCGATCTGCTGGAGCGGCTTCACGCAAGTGCCGCGGAACGCGGCGTGAAGCTGGCGATGCTCGACACGAACGAATCCCTCGATCTGACCGGTGAAGCGGCTGTAACCGAAAGCTCAGCATAAAATGAATAAAAGGCTGGGATGCCCTTATCCGGGATCCCAGCCTCCGCCTTCCACTCACCAATGCCAAGAGTACTTCATCTCCCTGAACCCGACGTCCCATATTGTTACATTTCCCTCAAGGGTGATCGTGAGCTCATGGGCCCCGTCAAGGTAAACAGAGGCCATCTCCGGTTCATGGCCTTGACCTTCCGCGGAGACGGACAGATAGTCCTGCCCATCGGCGGAGATCCGTAAACTTCCGTGAAGGTCCTCTTGATCGGGAACCCCATAATTCAAGTAGATATAAAGCTCTCTTTTGCCTAACGCGTATGTGTACGTTACTGTTTTTTTGCCTTCGGCGCTGTACGAATTATAATGGGGCTCTATGCTTTGCCCGCCCATTTGGAAGCTGTCCCGCTTTGTTCCCGCCGATGAACTTAACGTGCTGTCTTTCAGTTCGTTTAACGCCACAAAAGGGCCCATCTCTTGGGTTAGAGCCTTGTCCGCAATCCCGAAGATTCCCCAAACGCCGGCCAACAGGACAACAACGGAAACGCCCGTTGCCGCTATATTCCTCCAGATCCTCTGTGTGCGGAATCCAATTCTGTAAGCCCCGAATCCCACTGCTGCGCCCACTGAGTTTTGGATGACGTCGTTCATATCGAAGCTGCCTAGCAAAGTGAGGGCTTGAACGGTCTCAATCACAAGAATGGACAGGATGAACAAGGCGATGAATCGAATAAAGCCGATCCGGTATAACAACGGAATCAGGATGCCAAAAGGGATAAAGGCTGCGATGTTGCCAAAACTTACAGCATCCATGAGCGTAGGATGTCGCAGGTCCGATAGACCCGGCAGCCTAAAAAAGCTGTCCGGCATAAACAAAAAGGCATACCCTGTCATCCGATCTACTTTATCCGCTCTACCGAATGCGAGGAATATAAAATAAAGGATCAAAACGGTATAGAGCAGCGTAATCGCAAAAATCGTTTTACGTTGTTTAGCGGTCATCGTAATCTCCTTATTCTTCGTCCGGGCAGCGCCAACCCCTAACTTAAGCTTACATCAAGACGACATCGGAAATAAAGATTTGGGGAGCGCGGTGATTAAACGAATCATGAATGGTATGGTTGGCTGGAACCGAGAAGAAAAAAATAGAGCACCTCAATAGGAGGCGCTCTACTTATGAAGATTTGGAAGGCCACTGACCAAGCCTGCCTTTTTAAAACGGCTTTACGACCATAAGCACCACGACGGCAATCATCAGCAGCTGTGTCGTCCACTCGAGCGGCGCGACTTTTTTCATCGCCTTGACGAACTCGGCAGGAACCTCGTCCCCCGGGCTTTGTCGCTCCGATACCATCTTCGTGGCCTTCTTCATGCGCGGTTCGATCCCTGCGCTGAGCATCGCGATCAGGAGCAGCGATAGCAGAATGGATATATTCAGCCACCGTTGGGATAAACCCAATTCCGTGATGGTCATGAGCCAGATGCCGGTAACGATGAGCACGGTACCGCCAATCTTAATCAGTATGGCCAGCTTACTCGTTATGCTTAGCGCAAAGCGCAGCTGGCCGGCGGTTCTGGCGGATCTCCGGATGAAAGGCCCCGCAACAGCGGCACCGATCAAGGCAATCGTAGCCAATATATGCAATACTAGAAGCCATCCGTACAAGTCGATCGTCCCCTTCCCTTCCTCAGCTCGCCGTCATATCGCTTAAATACGCAAGTCCGACCCTTTTCCTCGCGAACGGCCCTGCGAGTCCGATATGGTTCAGCATGCAATCCGCAGCATCCGCATAAGCGACATCCAGCTCTTGAAGCCGGCTGAACAAGTAACCGGCAATCTCGGCCTCGGAAGATTCCTTAATCGTCTCCGGTACGGCCAGCGGCAGGGCTTCTGTCGTGACATGCAGACGAACCGGCGCCTGATGCGCGATCGAATCCACCAGCGTTCCCGGGCACATCACGGACCAATCGAGCTGCGTCCGCTGCAGCCGTTCAAGATTCCGGTTATGCGTTTGGAATAGGGGCGGGAAGCCGGGCAAATTGTTGCCGATGAGATCGGTATGCGGAATATCGAGCAGGCCGGCGCCTCCCATCAGCCATACCCGCCCGGAGAAGCTGGGGTGATTCTCGCATGCGGTTACGATGCTGTCGACGATCCGGACGAACGCTTCTCCCTGGCCTGCATTGCCGGCTGCAATAATCGCCGCGTCTTGATCCGCGAGCGACTCGTAGACGCTTGCCCGGTCCATGATATCCTCCGCAATCACTTTTACTTGCCGTGCAATGTGCTCGCCCTGCTGTTCATACAATTTCTCGGGGCTGCGCACGAACGCGGTCATTTCGTGTCCCAGCTTAATCCCTTGCGCGAGCACTCTTCTTCCCACATTTCCCGTCGCTCCGAAAACAATGATTTTCATCGATCTCTCCACCTTTTAAAGGATTAATGTCTTCCAATTGACTCCAGCTTAGCATCGTTCTAAAATCTTGATAAGAACGCACTTTCATGTAGGGAACGCACTTTAAAGTAAGCTTAGGCAGGAGGGATATCATGTTTATCCGTGCGGAGGCCGGTGAGGAAAGGAAATGCCCCATCGAGACCGTGATTCAAGTCGTCGGAGGTAAGTGGAAGCCCTTGATCCTGTTTCACTTGCTGGACTCCACCAGGAGATTCAGCGAGCTGGAAAAGCTTATTCCCGGAGTCACCCAGAAGATGCTGGCGCAGCAGCTCCGGGAACTGGAAAACGACCGGCTGGTGACACGAACGATTTTCCCTACGGTTCCTCCTAAAGTGGAGTATTCGCTCAGTGAATATGGCAAGACGCTGGTCCCGGTCCTGGAGGTCATGTGCGAGTGGGGCGAGACGCATAATGCGCCGAGCCCGGATTCAACTCCCCGGATCATCGCGCAATCGGTGTAGGATTTCCGGCATAACGAAAAAAGAGCTGCCTAGTCGCAGCTCTTTTTATTGATTCCTTTAACGATGATCCAAATTGGAAACACGACTTCGAATATGGCTCCCGGAACAAACAGAACGGATCCGGTGTCCTGGCCGAGGATCGCGAGGCAGCTGCTCGCCAACAATGCCGCGTAGCCGATGAAGCCGATGACCGACAACCATCTCGGAACCAACCTCGATCGATAGAGGACCTGGCAAAGCAACAAGCTGCCGATGCCCAGCACGATCATGGCCACTTGAAAAAGGACGTCATGGACTTCCAACAGTAAGCTGCCCAGCGTGTTAAAGAATGAATGCTCTGCAGTGCCTGCAGTGGCGTAGCTGTCGCTCAGCTTGACGAGTACAAGCGGAATGGCTGCACTTAGGAAAAGCAATGCGGACTCTACGACTCTGGATCCGAAGTAGCCCAGCGCGAACGCTTCGTTATGCTTTTTTAAAATGGGGTACAGCAGCATGGCAATCGCTACGACCGCTATCGCGTTTACCAACTCCAATAACGTTCCTGAAAATACGTTAGCCCGGTCCGAATACAGATTGGCGAGAAAATCCGGGCGATTCAGAACCTGATCCAGAAGACTGCTGCCGATCATGTAAGCGCTCGACGATACCAGAAACAGTACCCCTGCCACTCTTGCCATTTTATTCATGACGAAACTCCTCTTCGCTAATTTATTAGCAGTATAGCGCGAGGAGCTTAGAGGCCTGTAGACACTTTAGTGTGGTTTACGGTTGTTCGGCAGCAGGTTCAACTCCACGGCGCGGGCGATGGCTTCCGTGCGTCTTTGCACGTTGAGTTTCTCGAATATTCTGCGGTTGTGCCCTTTGACCGTGTCCAAGGCCAGATAGAGCTTTTCTCCGATCTCCTTGTTCGAAAGCCCCTTGGCGATCAACTCGAGTATCTCCATCTCCCGCGGGCTGAGCGGCTCGATCAGGCCGCCCTTCATCTCTTTATTATGCACGCGCGCTAGACCCTGCTGCGCTTCCTGGAGAGCCGGAAAGGGCAGATCCCCGCCCATACGAAGCGCCTCTTGGTAACATTCCGCCGCCATGCTTGTCCGGTTCTCCGCTTCTTCGATTTGACCCAGTCCAATCATAGCCATGACGGCCATCAATCGGTGATCCATCATAAGACTGTTCGATATGACTTCGTTATAGGCCTCACGAGCTGCCGCATGATCTCCGCGACGCTGGCAGGCAACGCCCAGCATCCAGGCGGCCGCCGTCCGTACGGGGAGATTGTCCGGCCGCAGATACGCGAGCGCACGTCGCGACTGGTCGATAACCTGCTCGATTTGTCCGCTCTCGCTCATCCGATAATCGCCTGCCGGCGCAATCAATTCGACAAGCTCATCGGTCTTATCGTCGGCCTCCGTGGTTTGCATGACCGCTTCGGCTGCCTGTAATTTTCGCTCGGCGCCGTCCGGATGGCCGGTCAACGCCAGGGAGGCCATCGTGGCCCGGGTCGTGGCAATAAGGCCGATCCAGTCCCGGACACCGGCATCTTGCACAGCATTTGCCAGGGCTGCTTCCGCAGCTTGAAGCTTGTGTTCGACGCCGGCCAGCTTGCCCGTCATCAGCAGGGCTGAACCGTATATCGCCCACAGCGCGGGTCTGTCATCCAATTCCGTGGCAGGCAATGACGCCAGCCAGTTCAGCGACAGGCCAGCGCCCCCGCGAAGGTGCAGCGGCAGGCCTTTGCCTTCGAGCAGACGCGCGGCGCGGTCGGTATCCCGAGCCTCCACCGCATGGCGGAACGCTTCCATTTCAAGCCCCTCATTTTCATGCCATGCGCTCGCTCGTTTGTGCAATTGCGCAATGTCGTCTCGGCCTAGACGATCCTGCAGCCTTTTGCGGAGCGAATCGGCGAACAAATGGTGATAGCGATACCACCGTCGTTCATGGTCCAAGGGCACGATGAACAAGTTCCTGCGCTCAAGCTCCATTAACGTTTCCCCGCCGGACCCTCCCGAATCGCGCATGATGTCATCGCATAGAGGCCCGCATAGGCGATCGAGGATGGATGTCTTCAGCAGAAAGCTTTGCATGGCTTCGGGCTGCCGCTGCAGGACTTCTTCTACCAAATAATCCAGCACGAAATAATGGCTGCCGGTAAAAGACTGAATGATCCGGTCGGCATCGGAATCTCCCTGGATCGAGACCGCAGCCAAATGCAAACCCGCAATCCAGCCTTCGATGCGCGATTCCATGGCGAAGATTTGCTCCTTGGGCAAGTTCAAGCCCATGATGCGATTTAGAAAGTCTTCGGATTCGGAGAGCGTAAATCTCAAATCGGCTGCCCGCAGCTCGGTCAATTGATCCCGGGCGCGTAACCGAGCCAGCGGAATACCCGGGTCCTCGCGGGTCGTCACGACAAGCTGCATCTGGGCGGGTAGATGGTCAAGCAGGAACTGCAAGGCATCGTCGACCGGTGCCGAGCGGGCTGCGTGATAGTCGTCCAGAACAAGCAGGAACGGCGTCGGTATGGCCGCGATCTCATTCAAAAGAGCGGTAAGGAGCGACTCGGTCGGCGGCAGCTGGGGGGCTTGAAGCAAAGCAAGCACACCCGCTCCGATATTAGACGCTAGCGTCTGCAGCGCGGAGATCACGCCCGTTAAAAAGCGCGGCAGCTCGTCGTCTCCTTCTTCTAGCGACAACCAGGCGGCCGGCCGGCCGCAGCCGGCGAGCCATTCGCATACTAAAGTCGTTTTGCCGTAGCCCGCGGGTGCGGAAATCAGCGTAAGCCTGCGGTGTAAACCTTCGTTGAGCCTTTGGATCAGGCGTGGACGAAGAACGGCTTTCGGCCGAGGCCTGGGGATATAAAGTTTGGTTGCGGTGATCGGGGTAGACATAGGCGCAACATCCTGCCCCTTTCGCTTAGGATCGTTTTTTCTGTCCCATATCCTATTCGCGCTTCCAACGCTAAGCCCCTTTATTGCGAATCCCGAATGGCGTCCAGTTTTTTCGCTTTCCGCTTGCATATGCGACCGATCTGTTGTAGTATGAGAAGCCTGAGCACGATATGGCTCATATGCTTATTGACGCGGGGTGGAGCAGCCCGGTAGCTCGTCGGGCTCATAACCCGAAGGCCGCAGGTTCAAATCCTGCCCCCGCAACCAACTTCACATTTCCGATACGGTACGTATATGAAAATGCCTCTAAACCACCAACGTGGGTTAGAGGCATTTTTTTATTGTATAACGTGACCGTATCGCCTCAGCAGCGTATTAGCGTGCGCTATTTTAATTCGAAGGCCATCAAGTCGCGGCCGACCGTGATCGGACCGGCATAGATATCGGCCATCCCCTCGATATATGCTTGCTCGGCCGCCGGATTCGCCTCCGGCGCGGGAATGTGATGCGTGAGCACGAGGTGCTTGACGCCCGCCCGCTGCGCGATGCCTGCCGCTTCCAGCGTCGTCGTATGATACTTCGCGGGGTTAGACAGCGCCTTCTCATGCTTCGGATATTGCGCGATCAGGGCGTCCAGCCACGGCTTGTTGTACGCTTCGTGAACGAGCAGATCCGCTCCCGCCGCATACTTTTCCATATTCGCCACCGGAATCGTGTCGCCCGAGATCACGACCGTCTTGCCGTTATACTCGAACTTATAAGCGACAGCCGGATAGACGGGGCGATGGTCCACTTCGAAGGCGGTAATCCGGATGCCGTCCTTGTCGTAGACAACGCCCTCGTTGCATTCCGTATATTCGATTCGCGAGCCCGCTTCGTCCGACAGGTTATAGCTGATGCGAAGCTTGACGTCGAACTCGAAGGACTCCCTCATTTTTCCGATAATCTCCTGCGTCGTCTCCGGTCCATATACCTGCATGGGCACCGACCGGCCTTCGAATACCCGTTCTGCCGTAATATGCGTACGCCAGCTCGTGATGAACACGTCGAAGAATCCGCCGTTATGATCGTAGTGGTGATGCGTGAAAAGGACGTCCGATATCCGCTGCGGCATGATACCCGCCTTGACCAGTTGATCCACCGCAGCGCCTCCGCAATCGACGAGGAACGCCTTGTCTCCCGCAAGCACGGCGACGCCGGGCTTCGCCCGCCCGTAGAAGGCGCGGGGAGAACCCGTTCCGAGCAGGACGACGGTCAGATTCGGGTGGTAGTCTGGCCGCAAATTCTGTTGTGGCTGGATATACGTCGCTGTCATTGCCTTCACCTCTCTACACTTCGGTTTATTTGCCTTCCTGCGTCTCCTTCAGCAGCGACAGGTCGTACAAGCCTGTCAGATCCAAGCCGTCCGCGCCGACCCCCTTGACGTAACCGGCGTCGACCGCGACCTGAGCCATGACCTTCAGGGCGTCCTGGTCGATGTCCGTCGTCAGGCTGAGATGCGACAGCGTGGCCTTGATCAATTCGGCGTCCAACCCTTTGCCCGTAAGCTCCTTCAACTCGTCGCTGACGAGCTTGTACGTATCGTCCGGACTATGCTGGATGAACTGGATGGCGTCCTGGTTCGCGAGAAGAACAGACTTGGCCACATCCCGGTGGTTCTTCAAAAAGTCGTCGCTGGATACGATGATCGTGAGCGGATAATTCCCCTTGTTGGGCGGAACCTGATCCCAATCGACGGCGATCTCGCCAATGCCTTCATTAGCGATCTGCGTCCCCCATGGCTCCGGCAACAGCGCCGCGTCTACCTGGCCTTGCTTCATGGCCGTCAGCGTATCCGCAGGCGCCATCGCGATGATCTGCACCCCGCTCTTGTCCGTCGTCACCTTCAGGCCCTGCTCCTGAAGGAGCAGGCGGAGCGAGATCTCGTTCGTGCTCCCTTTGGTCGGGATGGCGACCAGCTTGCCCGCCAAGTCCTTGACGCTCGTCACGCCGGCGCCCTTCCTCGCCACCAGCACGGCGCCGCCGTTGTTCGCGCCGGACAGAATCTTGATGTTCTTGCTCCGGACGTATTGGTTGATGACCGGGCTCGGCCCGACGTAGCCGATATCAATCTCGCCTGTCGCCATTGCAGTGGAAAAGTCCGAGCCGTTGTTGAACCCCTGCACTTCGATCTTCACATTCGCGCCGAGCCGGTCCTGCAAATAACCTTTCTTGATCGCTATGAAGGCCGGTGCGTGGGTCACGTTTTTGAGCAAGCCGATCTTCACCGTGATCGGGTCGGTTGACTTGGAGCCTGCGTTGCTCCCCGAACCGGAGGAGCCGCAGCCGGACAGCAGCATCAGGATCAAGACAATCAGAAGACTCGAATAAGCCGCTTTTTTGAACATGGATCATTCCCCTTTTCTTCGTTAAACTTACGCTTTGGCCGTATTCAGACCGTATTGGAGCAAGATCCGGTCCTCTATGCGCTTGAATACCAGATGGTCGGAGATTGTACCTAGAATCGCGATGACGAGCACGATGCAGAGCATGAGGGAGGTGTCGCCGAGGCTTCGCCCTTCCTCCAGCATCTGCCCCAGCCCGATCCCGCGCGCGATAAGCTCGCCGGAGACTAGCGCCCGCCAAGCGAACGCCCAGGCCATGCGCATGCCCGTGATGAGCTGAGGTATGGCGGCGGGGATCATCACCTGGTAGAAGAGCCGCAGCCCGCGACCCGTCCCGAACATCTGCGCCGACTTCAGATAGATCGGCGGAATGTTCTTGATCCCGCTCCGGCTCGCGATCGTCATCGTCCAGGTCGCCCCGATCGTCGTGATGAACACGACAGCGAAGTCGTTCAGCCCGAACCAGATGATCGCGAAGGGCAGCCAGGCGATGCTCGGCACTGTCTGCAGCGCGACGACGACGAAGCCGAACGTCTCGTCCAGCAGCCGGCTCCGGGCGAACAGGACGCCTAGTGTCATGCCGATCGCGCATGAGAGGGCAAACGCGATGAGGATACGCCGCAAGCTGCCGAGCGTCGCTTCGAGCAGTTGACCGTCCGCCATCCCATCGTAGAAGGTCCGCATCGTCTGCAGCGCCGACGGGAAGCGCCAGCCCCAATGCATCGTCCTATATGCCGTCTCCCAGATTATGAGCAGCAGAAGGAGAAAGAGGGCTTTTCTCCAAAGTGTAGTCATCGCCGTATTCCTCCTTCGCCACCTTCTCCAGTTCAGCGGCCAATGTATCCATAATCTGACTCTCGATATGGTGCAGCACAGAATCGCCGGGCGCTCGCGGCCGTGCCGCCTGTACGCGGAATTCCTTCTTGATCCGTCCCGGCCGGGTGGACATGACGAGCACCCTGTCCGACAAGGTGACCGCCTCCCGGATGTTGTGCGTGATGAACAGAACGGTCTTTCGCGTATTCAGCCAGATCTGCTCCAATTCCTTGTGCAGCAGCAATCTCGTCTGCTCGTCCAGCGCGGCGAACGGCTCATCCATGAGCAGAATCTCCGGGTCCATGACGAGCGCACGCGCGATCGCCACCCGCTGCTTCATCCCGCCCGACAGCTCATGGGGATAGCGGTCCGCGAACTTGCCCAGATGGACGGCCCGGATTTGCTCCATGGCCCGCTCGCGACGCTCCTTCTTTTTGATCCCCTTTTGCTTGAGACCGAATGCGACGTTCTCCAGCACGGTGAGCCAGGGATACAGGGCATGATCCTGGAACACGACGATCCGGTCAGGACCGGGGGACGTGACTTCTTTGCCGTTTGCTTCGACGCTGCCTTGATCTGCCCGCTCCAGCCCCGCCACCAGATTAAGCAGGGTGGACTTGCCGCAGCCGGAAGGGCCGAGGATGGAGACGAACTCTCCCTTGCCGATCTCGAAGGCGATGTCATCCAACGCGGTATAGCCCGCTCCGCCCCGCTGCGCGAACGTCTTGCCCACTCCTTCTAGCCGGATCATGCTCCGCCCTCCCATGACTGTCCGTATGTTTAAAAGTGTTGTTGGAATGTATCGGTATCGAGAATGACAACGATCTTCTTCTCGTAGCGAATGATGCCGTCGTCCCGCCATCGACCCAAAGTCTCCGTCACCGTCTGCCTGCTGCAGCCGATGACATAAGAGATCTCCTCATGACTGAGCGGAAGCGTGACGACCGTCTCCTTCCCCGAGCGAACGCCCAGCTGCAGCAATAGCTGCGCCAGCCGCCAGGCAACCGGCCGCGAGATGAGCGTCTCCACGTACCGCTGGGTCTGCAGCAGACGGCGGGCGTTGGCCACCGTCAGCGCGTAGAGGGCTTCCGGATGTCTCCGCAGCAAGCCGGTGAACTGAGCGGCCGGAATCGAGAGAATGCGGCTGTCCGTGATGCATCGTGCATAGCGCTGCCTCGTTTGCCCCGTCAGCACCTCGGCCGCCCCGAACACCTCGCCCTTGTGCCGCAGGAACAAGGTGATGCTCTGTCCCTCTTGCGCAAACTGCGAGATTTTCACCAATCCGTCCTGAACAAAATAGATCTCCTGACTCGCTTCCTCGCTCCGGAAGATAAAGGCGTTCTTCTTCATGTCGCGGGAGGTGCCGAATGCCTCGAAGAGCTCCGCTAACGCGAGCTGCTCGGCTTCGCCGTTATCCGCTGCGGTCCCTTCCGAATAGGAGGACGTTCCCTCTTCGTGCATCGTCGATGCGCTCCTCTCTCGCTATCCGATTTAATCCACAGTTTGTTCATCGGTATTTAAGATTATAGTTCAACGTTTAAGACAAAAACAGTCGGCTAGCCGACAAAATTGAAGATCGACAAAATAAAAGCAAAGGCATCCGACGCGAAGAGGCTCTATATAGAGCCACTTAGCGGAGCCGCGCCGCAAACCCACCGAAGAGACTCTATGCAGAGCCACTTCGCGGAATCGCGCCGCCTACCGGCCGAAGAGACTCCATATAGAGCCACTTCGCGGAATCTCGCCGCAAACCCACCGAAGAGACTCTATGCAGAGCCACTTAGCGGAATCTCGCCGTAAACCCACCGAAGAGACTCTATATAGAGCCTTTTAGCGGAACCGCGCCACCAACCGGCCGAAGAGACTCTATATAGAGCCACTTAGCGGGACACCGCCACCAACCGATGGTCGGCTATGGGTACTGCCTCTTGCCCCCTCCTAGACACGCAAAAAAAGCCCTCCCAAAAGTCAGAAAACATGACTCTTGGGACGGCTCCTTCAGTTTTATCTTTTAAAGCTTCGCATATTCCTCATCCGATACGGGCTCGAGCCATTCCGGCGTGCCTGCGGTGATGGCAATGTGCTCGAACCAGCTGTCTTTTGCGGCGCCATGCCAGTGCTTCACCCCGTCATGGGTCACGACTACATCGCCAGCCTTCAGGAACTGCGCCGCTTTGCCTTCCTCTTGGTACCAGCCTTCGCCGCCGGTGACCAGTAACAGTTGGAACCCGTTCCGGTGGATATGCCAGTTATTTCTGCATCCCGGTTCGAAGGTCACGTTTCCAACCCCGACACTCACCTTAGGATCGGCAACCAGCGTCTTTAAATAACTTTGGCCCACAAAGTACTTTGCAAAGGCTTCATTCTTATCTCCCACTGGGAAAATCACGCCATTTTTGACTTCCTCATGCTTGGCCATTTGGATTCCTCGCTTATTCGTTACTTTAATTTTCCGCCAAAGACCGGGAAGAAGCTATGCTCGCCATAATCCCGGATGGTCTCGACATGCTTCAGCGTCTCCATATCTGCATCGCCGATCGTAAAATCGAGTTCGGCATTGGCTTTCATGTGATTCGGATTGGCCGTCTTAGGAATGACTACGAGACCAAGCTGGATATCGTATCGCAGGCTAAGCTGCGCAGCGGATACGCCGTACTGATCCGCCATCGCCTTAACCTCGGGATGATCGAGGATGGCACCGTGCGCAATGGGCGAGTAGGCCTCGACCAGGATGTCCTGCTTCTGACAGAATTCAATTAACGCCAGCGGCGTATTGCCGACATGCGCCAAGATCTGATTGGCCATAGGCTTGATCTCGCAGCTCGACAGAATGTTCTCAATATCGTCCTGAAGGAAGTTCGACAGACCGATGGCCTTTACTTTGCCTGCCCGATAAGCATCCTCCAGCGCTTTCCACACTTCTTTATTTTCCTCGAAATAGCGCTTCTCCTCGCGGAACTCCTTCCAAGGCTGCGGGCTGTGGATGATGAGCAGGTCGATGTAATCGAGCCCCAGCTTCGCTAACGACTCGTCGATGGATTGCGCCGCCGTATGACCGTTCTTCGCCTCTGCCGCTACCTTGGTCGTAATGAACAGCTCTTCTCTGGCGACGCCGCAGGAACGGATTGCCTTGCCCACGCCCGCTTCGTTCCGATAAGCCTGCGCCGTATCGATGTGGCGATAGCCGATGGCTACCGCATCGCGGACGGCCTGCTCCGCCTGTTCGTCGTCAAGCAGCCACGTTCCAAGACCCAGCTTGGGGATGGCGATACCATTGGATAACTTATAAGTTTCGTTAAGCACGTTTATCTCCCCCTTTTCCTTATACTTCCACTCCCGCTGCCATCGTATCCTTAAGCTTCGGGAACGATCTCATTAATGCACGCCAATGCGTTAAGCGTCCTCGGAAAACCCATATAAGGCAGGCAGTGCGTGACGGCGGCGATCAAAGTCTCCTTGTCGTTGCCTACATTCACGTTCCCCTGCACGTGCGCCTTCACTTGACCCTCCGCTCCGCCCAGCGCGCTAAGCATGCACAGCGTCAGCAACTCTCGCGTTTTCAAATCGAGTCCGCCGCGCGTATAGAAATCGCCGAAGCAGAACGAAGACAAATAATCCTGAATATGCTTTTGCCCGGCCGGTGCGCTTTCGCGCATTTTAGGGATGACGTCACCGAAAATCTCGGTTTGCACGGCTAGCCCCTTGTCAAAACGCGTTTCTTCCTCCACTCGGGTCTGGCTGTCGAGCGGGAGCGCAATGTCTCTTGCGCGGAAAACCTCGTTGGTCTCGGCGACGGCGTTCAGCGTTTTGGGGAATCCCAGGTACGGCGCGCATTGGTATATCGCCTCTTTGATTTCCACCGGCGTGAGCCCTACGTTAAGAGCGGCATGAACATGCGCCTTAAGCTGCGGCCATGTTTGATTCACGGTGAGCACGACCAGCGTGATGAGCTCCCGTTGTTTATGATCCAGATGGCCTTGATCGAATACCTCTCCGAAAATAAAGCGGCTCAGGATGTCCTGAAGGTCCGGATCCGTCGAGTAGGCTGCCGGTACTGCATCGCCGAACAGCTGCTTGTACACTGCTTTACTCTTTTCCACGCGGTTCATGAATACGCCTCCGAATGGATGACATTAATCGATTAATCGACACACGTATATAATAAATAAAATTCAGCGTCGTTCAATCGTTAATATCCGCGGATTCGTCGATTACGCGACAACCGGACGGAAAGTGTCCATTATTCAGGGAATAGATCGATCCATTTCACTTGGTTACGGCTTTTTCCCTCGTGTTCTTGTGTTGCGATCGCAGTAAAAATAGCCCAAGCACGGCTGCAAGTACAAGAAAAACTGCGAAGAATCGGAAACCCGTGTTGGTGGCTCGGATAAGCGTATCCTTCGACTGATTCCAAGCGTCACCTTCGACGCCAGATAACAATGGCGATTCGAGATCGGACTTGCCGACCGCCTGAACGACAGCGAACGCCAACGCTTGACTGATTGCCCGGCACATGTTGTATACGGTCCAGAACATACCCGATGCGGAACCTGCTTGCTCTTGCGGAGCGGCCGACAGCACCGCCTTTGCAAGCGATGGCCAGGAAAGTCCGGTAGCTGCAGAGATGATTAAGAGCGGAACGATGACCGCCATGTTCGAAAGTTCGGATCCGAGCCGACCGAGCATGAAGAGCGAAAGACCGATGAGCATCGATCCGAGCACGATTATCTTGGCGGTGCCGACGCGATCGGCCAGCCGACCTCCGAATGGCGCCGTGAACAGCTGGGGCACGGATAGCGGGATCAGCAGCAGCCCCGAATCCAATGGACTGAGGTTTAGCGCGCCTTGCAAATAAAGCGTGAGCAGAACGGTGACTGCGAAATAACCGATACAGTAACTCATGGTGATGCCGAGGCCGATCGAGTAAGCGCGATAAGCAAAAAGGCCCAGCTGAAACAAAGGATTCTTTACCTTCTTCTCGATGAATACAAAGACTGCCCATAATAAAAACGCTACTGCCAGCAAACCAAGCGTTCTTCCTGAGGTCCATCCCCATTTGTGGCCTTCGGATAAGGCGAAAAGTATGAGGGTTAATCCTGTTCCGTAGGTCAGCACTCCGAACCAGTCCGTCTTCGTTTTTTCTTTCGATTTGTCATCCTTTAAAATGAAAATGCCCGCAATCAAACCGGCGATACCGATTGGAACGACCGCGTAGAACATCGAGCGCCATCCGAATTCACCGATGAGCATGCCGCCGGCAACAGGGCCGATGAGCGAACCCGTCACCCATGCGATGTTGTTAATGCCCAGCGCGACCCCGAGTTCATGAGGCGAAAAGGTTCGTATCAGGATCGGGGTGGATGCCGCCATCGCCATGGCTGCGCCGGCACCTTGCAGCAAGCGAGCCGCGATCAGAGCCGCGCCCGAGTCTGACATGCCGCATAAAGCTGTGGCTATCGTGAACAAAGCGAACCCCCATAGAAAAATACGTTTGGTGCCGAGCATATCGGACCATCGGCCGGAAGGAAGGAGCAGCACCGTGCTCGTCATATAAAACGAGGTAATCGTCCACATCCCCGTTCCGATCGACAGCTGCAAATCCTCGATGAGCGGAGGCAGACCATTGACGACAATCGTAGCATCCAGGTTGGTGATAAATGACACCAGCGTAACCACGAATAAAATAGACCACTTACCCGTTTTTTCGATTTTCATCGGCTTATTTCCCCTCCGCAGCCCCGCTCTTCTCATGGTCGAGGAGCCATTGCTTGCGAGAAAGTCCTCCCCCATAACCGCCTAACTCGCCGCTCAAGTTAATCACCCGGTGACATGGAATTACGATGGCCAGCTGGTTGGCCCCATTGGCCTGGGCTACCGCGCGATAAGCAGTTGGCTTGCCAATCGCCGTGGCAAGGTCCGCATAGGAAGTGGTCTGACCCGGCGGAACCCTTCTTAATTGCTCCCATACGATCATTTGAAAAGGCGATCCCAGCAGCATAAGCGGCGTTTTGAATTCGGTTAACTCGCCTTCGAAATAAGCTTCGAGCTCCTTCTCGATCGAATCGATCGGCGATGTACGGCCTGGAATGATCGCGGATTTGGTCTTCATCCTCAGGCGTTCGATCTCGCGCTCCAGCCCTCGACGGTCTACGAATTCAAGCAGGAGAAGCGCTTCCTCGTCGGCGATGGCGATCATCGGACCAAGCGGCGTATCCAACCACGCTGCCTTTAAAATCTGCCGATTGCCCTGATGGGCAGGCGCCGTGCCCATCAAGCGCGAGAATGCGTCCCTAAAGCCGCTGCCGGATTCATAGCCGGCGGACAACTGGGCTTCGATGACCGGACTTCCTGCCCGGATATGCTTCAGGGCGGTGCCCATTCGCCGGGCCCTCGCATATTCGACGAAGGTCATGCCGAATCTTTTCTTGAACTGGCGGCGTGCGGTTGATGCGTCTACACTTAATTTACGGAAGTCTTCATCCGTCCAACGGTGCTCGGGATGCTCTTCCACCGCGGCGACCAGCTTGCGAACCAGCTCCGAGACATGGCCCGGGTGCGAGAGCGGACGACAGCGCTGACAGGGACGGAATGAGGCGAGAAGCGCTTCCTTGGCCGTCTCGTAGAATTCGCAGTTTTCAAACTTGGGCTTTCTTGCCGGGCATGTAGGCCGGCAGAACACGCCCGTCGTCTTCACGCCTACATAGAAAATGCCTTCGTACTCGGACTTCTTATCGATAAGCGCCTGATAATACGTGAGTTTTCTTTCGGGCGGTATCATTTTGATCCTCCTTTTCTTCGCGGAACACAAGTACGATTATAAGGTTTTTAGCGAATCGATCCGCCGAAAATCAGGCATTTATTTTTCCGATAAAAAAAATGGCGGCCCTGTGGCCGCCAAACGCTGTGCTTATAAATGCGATCCGCCGGTCGCATCGATCATTTGTCCCGTTACCCATCGTCCGTCAGGCGATGCTGCGAAGGCAACGATGTCCGCGATGTCCGAAGGTTCCCCGACGCGTCCAAGCGCCGACATCTCTGCGGCTGACTTATAACCGCCCGGCGTGTGCAGCCAGGACGCGTTGACGTCCGTATCGACGATGCCGGGCATGACGGCGTTCACGGTGATTCCCCGCGGGCCTAGAAGCTGTGCCAGGTGCAAGGTGAACGTATTCAGGGCGCCCTTGGTCAGATTGTAGGTCATGATGTGCGGGTAGGCGATACGCGTCACCCCGGATGAAATATTGATGATGCGGCCGCCGTCGCGCAAGCGTCCGAGCGATTGCTGGACGAGGAAAAACGGCGCTTTGACGTTGACTGCAAACAGCCGATCGAACTGTTCTTCGCTCGTCTCCTCGAATGACGAGGATGTGCCGATGCCGGCATTGTTGACCAGGATATCGAATTGGTTGCTGCCCGTCCTGCGAATGAGCTCCTCATCCAGAGCCTGAAGGAGCCGATCGACGCCGCTCAGCGCGTCAAGCTCTGCTCCGACGGCGAAGGCTGAGCCGCCCGCCGCCTCGATGGCGGAGATCGTCTCCTGCGCGGCATCCTTCCGCGTGCCGTAATGCACGGCGACCAACGCACCTTCTGCTGCAAGGCGCAATGCGATTCCTCTGCCGATCCCTCGACTGCCTCCTGTGACGACTGCGATTCGGCCTTCCAATCGTTTCACATTCATATCGATCCACTCCTTATCTATGGCTTGATGCCATGATAAACGCTCCCCATAAGGGGAGAGTCAAGCGTGGATGCCGAACTTTTATTCAGATCCGCTCGACCGGTACGATCGCCTCCGCCATTCGCAGCCGGCCGTAGATATCTTTGTCTGATGTCAGATAGATCTCCCGGACCGGGAGCGTCTCGATCGGCCGGTAGCCTTCGTTGGCGATCCATGTCCGCAGCGCCTCGCTCGCTCTGCAATCGTCCTTATACGGATCGCATCGATGGACATAAGAAGCGGCTTCGCTCACGCCGGGCAATGCATGAACCTTAACTCTGGGGCTGCCGGGGATCGCCTTCCGGATCGGAATCGCGATCTCGATATCCGATGCTTCTTCGTCGCGCTCGGCCCTTCTGTGCCAGACGATCGTCATCTCTTTGTCCGACTCCTCGCCCTGCGAGCGGACATACTGCTTCAGTTCATCGAGCAGCAGACACAGATCGCCTTTTGGCACTGTCTCGCGGACGGAAGCGACGAGAGTCGGTTCCAGTCTACGGAGCGAGAACTTCTCACGCTCAGCAGCTGCAGCATTCCTATCGATCCGTACGAGCCGCTCGTCGACTTCCGCAATTTGCCTCTGTGCCTCTTGGATCTGGCGCTCCAGCTGCTTCCGCTTCTCGAGCAGGGTCCGTTCCGCTTGCGTCAGAGAGGTTGAGCCGGTCAACAGCGGCCGCATCGTCTCAAGCGTGAATCCCTGTTCTTTGAACGCCGCGATGCGACGGATCGTCAGCAGCTGCTCCGCCGTGTAGAACCGATATCCCGACTGTTCGTCTACATGCGCAGGCTTTAATAGACCGAGCTCGTCGTAGTGCCGCAGCGTCTTCACCGTCACGCCGCTCAGTTTGGCGAACGCTCCGATCTTGAACATTGGATGGACACCTCGTTTCTTAATGGCACATAAAGCGATCGCATCGTCTCGATTTTCTGAAGCATGTAGGCCGTGGCTTCGGCAGGGGCCAAGACTATGACATCATTCCCGAACTGCCAGATCAAGTCAACGTAGAAGCCCATGTCCTCTTTTGCTATTTTCAACGTTACGGCTCCGCTTCCATCCCCATTGCGCCGTAGGAATGGGCCGAACCTGGGATTCGATTCCAACAGCCATACGCCTTTACTCGTCAATTCAAGCTCAAGGGCGATCTGCTCTAGATCGTTCTTATTCGGTTTATCCAACAGCGTTTTCCGGCTTATGTCCGGCCGGCAAGCAACGGTCTCGTTGAGAGCGGCAGAAAGGATTCGATCGGCTCTGAACTGCCTGATATCCTCCTTGGCGAAACAATACGCGGGGCAATACCAATAACCGGAACTGGCATACAAGCCGATCGGCTGAATGTCTCGCTGCGACACGCCGCTGCTAGATCGGTATTCGATGCTGACTACACGGCCGATCATAATCGCTTTTAAAAGCGTTTGGAGAATCTCCTCCGACATCCATCGGTAGGGGCTCCAGAACATAATCCTGTCCTTGAGACGATCGATCTGCTCTCTGATATCGGCAGGCAAATAATGATAAAACTTATGAAGCGCCGAGTCGGCTCCCTTTCCAAAAGGCAAAGAGCTGTAATAATCCATCGTCTGACACGCGAAAAACATGGCCAGCGCCTCGCCCTCCGTAAAGCTGATCGGCGGCAGAAGCCGCTCTTGGAGCAGCCTATAGCCCCCTCCTTTTCCCTGAACGGAATAGACCGGAACACCGAGCTCGCTTAGCTCCAGCAGATCTCTCGTAATCGTTCGAGTGGATAGACCGAATTCGTCGGCCAGTTCTCTAACGGTAAAGGACGGTTTGGCGTTGATCCGCATAATCAATTGGATGAGACGCTGTGACTTTTGCAAGGGCCCACCTCTTATCCGATCATTTATTTCATCTCACTCTATAATAAGACATGAATTGTCTTATTCAAATGATAATATTAACCCATAAGTCATCTCAGCCTACAACCAAGGGGGCATGGTTCGTGTGAATAAGCAATTATCGGAAAAAATCGGCTTCGTATTCATCTATGGAGCAGGCTTGGAGGGCCTTGTTTGGCGTAACGTTGTAGAGGGTTTCGAACATCCTTGCCTGCTTGCCGAGTATCCTCAGAGGAATGGCGATTACGAAGCACGAAGGGGGCTTTCCTTGGGGGATTATGTCGCTCATATGAAGCGACAAGTCGATCAATGGGGGACTCAGCCTATCGTAATTGTCGCTCATTCGCTAGGGGGCGTGCTCGCTCTTAAACTGGCCTCCTTACTGACTGATCGATTGGCGGGGATTGTTGCTATAGGGGCTGCTATCCCGAAGAGCGGCGGTTCATTTTTATCTGCGCTACCCTTTCCCCAGCGGCTGCTCATGCCCGTGATGCTGCGTGTCGCAGGCACGAGACCGCCGGAGTCCGTCATCCGCAAGAGTTTATGCAACGATCTATCGCCGGACCAGGCTGACACGATCGTAAAAGGATTCATTCCCGAGGCCGTACGCGTATATACCGACCGTATCGAGGTGCCCGTTCCGGACGTACCCAAGTTATACGTTAACTTAAATAAGGATCAGGGATTCAGCTCTGCTTTACAAAAAAAGATGATCTCAAACTTTGCCCCGCACACCATTAGAAGCATGGACACCGGACACTTACCGATGATTAGCGATCCAAAAGGTCTGAGATCGATATTGGAGGCGTTTGTTACGGATGTATTAAGGTAGCTTCAAGGCACCCGCACGGGTGTCTTTCTTAATACTCCATATTCCCAAAGGCCTTATTCCGTTCGGACAGGCAAACCTTGTGCCCTCCAACTTTCCACCCATTTCTCGAATGCCTGTCCATCCAACGGACGGCTAAAAAGATACCCTTGTCCAAAATGGCAGTTATTGTTCCGCAGGAAGTCCAACTGCTCTTTTGTTTCGACGCCCTCGGCAGTAATATGACAGTTCAGATTTTTCCCCAGTTCGATAATCGTCTTTGCAATTGCTTCCGCCTTTAGACTTTCCGGTATATCTTTTATTAAAGACCTATCGATTTTTAAATTGTCGATCGCCACGTGCTGGAGCATGCTTAAGGATGAGTAGCCCACGCCAAAATCGTCGATGGCCAGCCTGACCCCAATGGGTCTCAATGCTTCAAACACCGTTTTTAATTCCTCGGTCTCTCTCAACATGCTCTCTGTAATTTCAAGCTCAAGGTAAGTGGGATCCAGCCCGCACGCCTCGAGCGCTTCCTGTATCGATTGGATGAATCCTTTATATTTTAATTGCTGATACGAGACATTCAGCGCGAGATGGATGAGCGGCAACCCGGCCTTTTGCCAGATTGCGCTTTGCTTGCATACCGTCTTTAGAATCCATTCCCCGATAGGCACAATGAGGCCGGTTTCCTCTGCAATCGGAATAAATTCATCCGGCGGTATCGATCCAAGTTCAGGATGAATCCATCGCAGTAAAGCTTCGGCTCCCGCTATTTCGCCCGTTGCCAAATCGATCTTCGGTTGATAATGAACGATAAATTCGCCGTTTTGGAGCGCGCGCTTAAGCCCGTTTTCTAACTGCTGCCTTCTGGAGATCACTTTGCTCATGTCCTGGGTATAGAACGTATAATAGTTTCTGCCGTGAGACTTTACATAACACATGGCAGTATTCGCATACTTCTCTAAGGACTCGGGGTCTTCGGCGTCGGATGGATACAAGCTGATTCCAATGCTGAACGTAAGATCGATATTGTGTTCGGAAACGCTTATGGGATCGGAAAACCGCTTCATAATCTGCTGCGCGGCGTGTTCGGCCCTCCCCCGTTCGGCGCCTCTAAGAACTGCGATAAATTCATCGCCGCCATACCTGGCAACGAAATCGTCCTCATGCAAGCATTCCTTTAGCACCTTGGAAGCCTGCTGCAGGGCGGCATCGCCAAAAGTATGTCCCATCGTATCATTAATCGTTTTAAACTTGTCCAGGTCCATACACAGCAGCGCATACGGTTCGTCGTCTAATTTATGATTTAGAAATTTGGTCAATAAATATCGATTAGGAAGTCTTGTTACGGAGTCATGGAAAGCCATCTGATGCAGAGCCCGCTGATCCCGATTCCGAATGTATAAATTATAGATGGCGATGACGGAGAAGACCAATAGAGAGCCGAAGATGATCAGCCGATTGTTGCCGAATTGACCATTGGAACCGCTTTCGAAAAAGGCCGATACACCCAGCAAAACCATGATGGTTACGAGGTAATAGAGCAACGTACTCATTTTATTGAAGGTCAGTGCCAGATAAAATACGACTACCAATAGCAGAATAGAATAGGATTGTACGTAATGGTAGTAATTAGACAGGTAAACAACAAATGCGCTGACAAGAAAATAGCCGATTTGCAGTATGTATTCGAGATTGCGTCTAATATATGCGCTAACATAGAGGAAACCGTATAAACAAATGAATAGCAGGGAGAATGCCTCAAAAAGCCATTTGAGATGTGCCGGCACTTCCGGATGCAGCATCAGCCATAGAGATGCAACAATCGGGGTGATAATCGCGCTCAGGAGCGAATTCATCTCGAAAAAACGAGCATCGGGTTTTGAATAGAGATCAGGTTCATATCTTCTCAATTGGCGCATGCTGTATCCCCTTAGACGAATGATCAAGAAGAGTAGAACGTATCGTACTGAGCTTCATTTTATTCAGCTTTGGAAGAACGGTCAATGAACTTATTGGTAAAATTGAACTATCCACCGTCGGAATCACATCTCCGTCGGTGGATGCTTAGCACCAGTGTCTAGGTTAAGGGTTATACGTTCAGGCGGGGTGCGGCCGGATCGCAATCGGGGGCGGGGATCTGGCCCGAGGAACGCGCCAGCTTCGTTAGATAGTAGCATTCCTCCCGGAACATATGGTCCGGCATGAGCGGGTTGATTCGACCGAGCAATTCATGGCTGAGATCCAGCTCCTCGATTTCCTTCAGGAATCTCATGAAGACAAGCATCTCCAAATTCACGTCTTTGTGAAATTTAAAAATGGCCGGGTAGTTTTCCCTCAACGTCCGCAAATAACCGGTCAGTTCGATCGCCTTGAGATAAAAATCGTTAAAATGCTTTTCGAACCGCTGGCTCTCTTCGATTTTCATTTTCTCCGTACCGTCCAGATCGGTGGCGATGGCAAAGGCATGCCCGGCGGCGTCCGCCAGCCAGACGAGATCATAGTGAAGGGGATGGAACTGCGGTACGGGGTTCCCTCTATTCAGTTCCTCTAGAATCTTAAGGTACTCCTCCAGCTCGTTCACCATATGATTGATGAATGTCGGCGTCATCCCGATCTGGACCTGGCCCAGGAGCAACCGCTCCAACAGGTTTAACTTAAACGCGCGAAATTTTTTAGTTCCTTCTAAGGCAGTTTGATTAATCGCAGTCCCCGATTGCGAATGGCCGCGAACCTGATTCAGCAGTTGATCGTAAAACGCGATAAATGTTTGTGCGTTCTCGATATCCTTCGTTTCCTTGGGCGGAAGGGAACTCATAATAAATCGCCCGTGATCGCCTAAGATCTGCAGCCAAAACAAATGCTCGAACTTCTCTTCGTCGTTCAGAAGATCACCTCGTTCTCGAATGAATTCACACCTTCAAAATCATCCATTTATCGTATTCCTGCGCTCGGGATCCTATGTCTAGTTGGAACGTGGCTTGGCATTTCTATGGCCCGGATGTTAACATAAAATGGATATTAATCCGCCCTATTTGGAGTGATCGGAATGTTAGAGCTTTCGATGGAAAATGTGATGATATCCGCGGTAGAAAGGAGTGATGCGTAAATCAAAAAGAAAAGAGGAGTTTGGAATGGAAAAATACCAAACGATAACGAGCGATGGATTTGAACTGAATTATGTTGTAAAAGGGGCCGGGAAGCCCATTTTGGTGATCGGCAGCAGCGTCTACTACCCGCAGCTTTTTTCGGAAAATTTATACGAGGCTTTTCAGTTTATTTTCCTGGATCATAGAGGCTTCGTGAAGCCGCCCCGCCCGCTGCAGCCCGAGGATTATAGACTGGACAACGTATTGGACGATATAGAGACGGCAAGGCAAGCGCTCAACCTGACGGATTTGATCCTATTAGGTCATTCGGGACATGCCTTCATGGCTTTGGAATATGCGAAAAAGTATCCTTCCCACGTCCGAAAAGTGGTCTTATTGAACTCGGCTCCGACAAACAGCGGCGAAAGACAGCATCAAAGTTTTGCGTTTTTTAATGAGACGGCAAGTTCGGAGAGAAAAAGGCAGTTCGAGTCGGACATGGCGCTGCTAAGCAGCGATATCGAAAAGGATCCTGAGCGGCGATTCGTTCACATGTGCATCCGGATGAGAGCCCAAAGCTTCTATGACTATACATTCGACGCCGCTTATATGTGGAAAGATGTATACACGAATATGCCCATTATCGATCATCTATGGGGGGAAGCATTTGGACAATTGAATCTCATTCAATCCCTCGCCAGCTTCGACAAACCCGTATTTCTCGGTTTAGGCAGATACGATTATTTGGTGGCGCCCGTCATGCTTTGGGATGCCGTCGATGAAACGTATACGCACGTGAAAAAAGCGATCTTCGAGCATAGCGGTCACAATCCGATGTTCGAAGAGCCTCTAGCCTTTGACAGAGAGCTGATCCAGTGGATCGTTCAGGACAGCTGATCCTAAAAAGCCGGAGGAGGAGCTTGCAGCTCCTCTTCCGGCTTTTTTTCGTTAATCCGTCCCGTACAGCTGCCCGCAAGCCGCGTTAATATCGGATCCGAACTGCGCTCGGACAGTGACTTTAACGCCCTTGGCCTTTAAGACCCGAACGAAACTATCGATCTGGGCTGCGTCCGATGCCCGGTAGCTCTCCGGCGTCACCTCGGTCGAATTGTAGGGGATCAGGTTCACGTGATAGAGGTGCGCGCTCGCTCCTCTTCCCTGCAGCCGTTCGGCGATCGCCGCCGCATGCGCGACGGAATCGTTGAATCCGCGGAGCAGAATGTACGCGATGTACACCTTCCTCCCCGTAAGGCCGATATGGCGATCCAGCACTTCCAGAACGTCCGGGATCGGGTATCTCTTGTTGATCGGCATCAGCTCGCTGCGCTCGTCGTCGAACGGAGAGTGCAGCGAGAAGGTCAGGTTAATCTGAGGATACTCCCGGGTCAGCCTCTCGATGCCGGGCAGCAGCCCGATCGTGGAGATCGTCAGCCTTCGCTGTCCAAGCCCGAACAGCCCCGGATCGGTCAGTATGCCCAACGCCTCGAAGAGGTGCGGGTTGGCGAGCGCCTCTCCCATACCCATGAAGGAGACGCTGTCCAAGCTGTGACCCTGCAGATGAAAGTACAGCAATTGGTCGGTAATCTCGTCGGCGTTCAAATTTCGCTTTAAGCCGATGGTGCCGGTGGCGCAAAATCGGCATCCGAACCCGCAGCCGCACTGCGTAGAAATGCAGTATGACTTCCATCCGCGTTCATACTGAAGCCGCACGGCTTCTACGCGTTCGTTGGCGCCTACGGCAAACAACACTTTATTGACTTGACTCGATATCAATTCCTTCACGGGCTGCACGCTGCAAACGTTCGGGCCCATCGCCCGAACCAGCGCTTCGCGCAAAGATATGGGCAGCACGCTCATCCGTTCGAACTCGCCGATTCTTTGTTTGAAGATCGCTTCCGTCACTTGCGTATACCGATACGAGGGTTGCCTTAAATCAGCCAGCAGTTGGCGGATCGTTGGATATCTCGAGGTTGGCTTCATGTCTTCTCCTGTCCGCCGGAGAAGACGCACGAAGGCAACCGTCAGCCGGTCGCTACGTGCATCTGTCTATGGATAGACATGCCTCCGGCACTTTGATTGGGTGAACCGCATCATGGGAACGGGACCGGTTCACCGAATCATCTACAACTTCAATCAACATGGCTGCATCCTCCAATTGAAAAAAATAAGCTGCGGGAAAGTTACCTCTCCCGCAGCTCAAAAAAAGAAGGCGACCCCGCCCTGCACCAGGGTGGCGTCTATATCGTTTGAGCGTCGAAGAATAAGGTAACGTTCTCGCCGGTAAAAAATAAAAGCAGGCAAGAAATCATTACATTATCCTTCTCAGCTCCTCTCGTCGAATGTAGCCAAATTCTAGCACACCCGTCCCGGCGCGGCAACCTGCGCTTGGCGAGCAAGCCCTTGGCGCCATCTGCGCCGGCGGATCAGGTCGGCCGAATCGTTACGCGTCATCGGTATCTTTTCTTGGCATGCGCCCATAAAGTTAAGGGAGGAGTAATTCGAGGAAGGTTGTGAACGCCATGAATCGAAGGCGGCATCCCGCGATGGACTGGAGAGCCTATCAACAAGACTTGTTTAAAAAAATCCCCTTTGTGGGAAAGCAGCTGAACAGCGCAGGCATTGAAAAGTTCGTCATGAACACAGTCAAACAAATCGTGCCGGAAGTGTTGTCCAATCAAAGCGCATTCGATCCTTTTAAAACGGCCTCGGCAGCTTCCCTTGATTATGAGCTCTTTGAGTCGCACCGGTCCGTCTTTGTCCGCTGCCGCCTGTCCGACCGCACGCTGCCTCGGGATTTGCACTTCTTTGCAAGCAAACGAAGCCTAAAGATCGAATACGCAGGCAATTCGGAGGTCATCGCATTGCCTGCCGATATCAACCCATCCCGCACGACAGGCCGAATTCGCGACGGGATTCTCGAGATCCGCATGCCGAAGTCTCGCCGGTCCGATCCGTTCCAGGAAATTTTCATTCATGAATAATACGGCCCCGTCTTCCGCCGACAGCAGCGTCACAGGGCCGTTTTGCTTTTTCGCGCTTTAATGTTGTATTTCGGCCCGCTTTTTTCGCGCTCCTTCATGGGGTCGACGCCGGATTCGCGGCCGGCTCCTTTGACATCGGCGGACGGCCCTCCTTTTAGAACCGGGAACAGCTCGTCCGACGGACGCATGCCATGATAGTTCACGCCGATATTAAGCTGCCCCTCGAGCGCTTCGATGTCGAGCGTATCGATATGGTTGCTGTAGTCCACTCTCTCGATAATGACTCGCTCGGCATGCTCGATCACGACCGGGGGCCGCATTTTGTGGCTTTCGGCCAGCTGCTTGAGTTGGTATTCGATCTCGCCGAGCCTTAACGAGAGCTCGCCGACCTCGCGGGTCTGCCGGAAGAAGTTATGCCGCCAAAAATTCATCGGGCCACCTCGAAGGTTTTATTCAATACGGATGTTCCGATTCCATGCCGAAGAGACGGGAATTCTGACGATCAAGGTGCCCTGGTGAAAAGCGGCGCGAACTTGGGTGGTTTGTCCATCGAAGCGCACGGGCAGCCCGATCGGACGCTCGAAGCTTCCGGAGAACCTTTCGGATGTATAGGACGAATACTGGGGGAACAGCGGCTTCACTTCCCCTTTGACATACAATACTTCGTCATGGAGCGAGAGCCGAACATCCTCTTTTGCGACGCCGGGCAGGTCGATCAGCACGACGATCTCCTGGTCCGAGAACAGAATGTCCGCCGCGGGAAACAACCGGGTCGCGCCGCCAGGTTTGCCGTTGAAAAAGGGGTTGTTCCCCATGCCCTCCTGCGGCTTTTGCTGATCGAATATATCGGACCAAAAATCGTTCCCGGTAAAGGTCTTGGCGAAGTCTAACCATTTATTGATTTTATCCGGATTCATGCGCCAACAATCCTTTTCTTCGATTCAACGTATTTAATCCTATTGTTGTCCACCTCCGTTCATGCATCCGCGTACCAAAGAATTTCCGCCATCGAACATATATCGGCTTTAGCCCGAGTATGCTTTAAAGACGTGGGACGATTGCGCAAAGGAGATGAAACCATGTTTTTGCCCTGCGACATTCGTATCGGAAGCATGACGCTGAACAACTCGGATCACGGCGGCGCGGTTTCGTTCGGAACGACGAAGCTGATCAATCGAAATGTCAAAGCCAAAAAAACGCAGGGCTTCGGACAGCAGTTATCCGACTTCACTTTGCGATTTTCGCCCATTCAGATGGTCATTGACGACGAGATGTCGGATGCGTTCCGCATGAAGAAAACGCAAGTCTAATCGAACGTGGAAGGGGGATAAGAGATGCCGAATGCTCCTTCCATTATTATCAATATTAATATCATCAAGGTGAATTCCTTCGAAAACGCTTCGGCTATCAATGTCGGTCAGAACCTGCTGGCGGATTGGCATAACTCCGACAAAAAGAATATGGGCTTCGGTCAAAGCATGGGGGACGGCGGCGAGTTCTGGGGCACGAAGAGCATGGTGGACGATCGGGACGTCCTCGATTCTCCCGCATCCTTCGAGTCCGAGAAGCTGCCCGTCTCTTCCTGGGAGAATCGAACATGAATTTCTCGCCCGTAAAGATTAGTATCAACAGCTTGAAGATCAACGCGGTCGATCATGCTTCCGTCATCAACATGGGCACCAGCCTGCATGTCGACCAGTTTGTGGCTTATAAACGAAACCAGGGAATCGGCGAACAAAACGGGGATGTATCCCCCATCTTCCTCCCGATCTCCAAGGTAGTGGACAATGATATTAGCGACAGCCCGATGATCAAGAACAGCATCGTTTAATTGAACCAGCGGGCACGCAAAGGAGTTGCGGATATGCTTTTTATTTCGCCGGCCGTGGTCAATCTGCTTGGGATCAAAATCAACGCCATCGATAATTCTTCCGTCGTCAACGTAGGGCCCATCCAATATATCGACCAGTTTGTCGCCTATAAGAGAAACCAGGGATATGGCGAACAAAACGGGGATTTATCCCCGACCAACCTGCCGTTCGACATTTTGCTGGACACCGATTTGGTCGACAGCACTGCGGGAAAGAACAGCGCCATCTAGTGCCGCATCGGATCGTTTTAGGGGCCATCCTTCGGGATGGCCCCTTCTTAATCTTACTTCGCTAGCCGCCTAATGACGTTCCATCGCTTCGATCGCATACTTGAGCTCGACGTCCTGCCCGTCCATCACGCTCGCTTTGAACGTTTCTTCATTGAAGGGGATTCGGATGTCGGGGACCGCGCCCCCGACGCCGGATGCGTCGGCGTCTCCCTGGATCCGCTTGTTCTGATCGAGCGATCTTCCGTCGGGGAACCGGATGACGTAGCCTGCCGGCATCTTGATCTCGATCGGGCTGCTTATGATTCCGAACGAGCCGGCCGTTGAAGTGAACCCTACGATTCGGACGCGGGGCTCGCCCTTAAGAACGAGCGGCATGCCTTCGCCCGAGCTGCCGGTTCGGCTGTTGATCAAGATGGCTACCTTGCCGTCGTAATAAGGCCTTCTTGGCTTGACCTTGACGACCTCATTCCGGTTCAATTCGAATTTTCCCGTGTGCCTGTTGTAATAACTGACATATTCATAATGCTTCTTCTCCTTCACGAAGAACCCGGCCAGATCGGCAGCAAGCTGATCGTCCCCGCCGGGATTATCCCGCAGATCGATGATTAATCCTTTAGCGTGCCTGTCCTGGAACATTTGCAAGAGATTCGCGAGGCTCTTTTCGGGTGAAGCGACGTTCGATGAGGGGAGAAAATGCTTGATCTTCACATAGCCGTAGCCGCTGCCAAGCATCTGGCCTTCAACCGGGGGCGCGTCCAGATCGGCGCGGGTCAGTTTGCTCTTCGTTTTCTTCAGCGTCTCGAACCCGTCGTCATAAGCCGTTAGCTTCGCTTGGGAAGGCGCCGCCGCACCCCAATTGCGGTATTCGACTTGCACTTCCTTGCCGATGGGCGCACGCACCATGAATCGTCCCTGATTGAACCTCCTCGCCTCGTCTGTAGCTACGCTGTTCTCGCTCCATGTCGTCCGGTCGAAGGCTTCTTTTCCCGTCTTGCCGTCCCAGGCGACGATCTCCGCTCCGGGCTTGATACCGCTCTTGGCCGCGGGGCTGTCGTCCAGGACCAGACTAACGAGCACCTTGCCGTTATCCAATTGCACGGTGCTTAGTCCGAAGCCGCCGCCGACTTCCTTTTTGAATACCGGATTGCCGTCGTACACCCGATCGTCGACGATTTTGATATGGCCGTCCCGCAGGGAGAACAAGTAGTCTCTTAGCGTCTTGTCATACAAATCGAAGTCCTTGTCTTGCTCGGCCTGCTTGAAGACAGGCTCGTACTCGCTTCGACGCGCTTGCCAGTCGATCTGCTTCCATTCCCCGAACGGATACTCCCGCGACAATCGCTCGTTCATCTTCACGAATGCTTCAGAATAGGTCATCCCGCTGAAGTCGCTGACCGGGTTGTACCTCATGACGCCAGCGTATGCCAGCGCGAACACAATCGGAATTACTCCGCATACGCATATGGCGCTCCTCACGATTCTGAACACCTTCCGCTTCGGAGACCCCCAGACTTTAGGCTTGAGCAGCCTCCCGATCGTGCATAAAAACACGAGCAGCGTCAACGAATCGATGATCAGCGCCGGAAGGGTCGTGTCACCGGATAGAAGACTGGCAAGGGCTGCCAGCATGCCTGCGCCGGGCAAAAAATCAAACCATCTGTAGTGCCGCTTGATCGGCAGCGCATAAACCGTCAATACGAATAAACTGATGCTGCACATCGCCCACTCATAAACCGTCAGCCATTTGACCGAATCGATCGTGCCGATTACGCTCATGTTCCGTTTCCTCCCGTTCCCTCTCTCCTTGAACCGTTGCGATACACTCGGAAGATTAGGGAGGAAATATGAACGGAGCGTGAACCGATTTACGTGTTGTCGGGCGGGGTACCGAGCGGGGTGCCGGGCAGGTGAACGATGACTGTTGTGCCTCGTCCGATTTGGCTTTCTATACGGATGTCGCCCCCGTGAAGCTCGACGATTTTCTTGACGATGGCGAGTCCGAGCCCGCTGCCGACGCTGCGATTCCGGGACCGGTCGGTTTTGTAAAACCGCTCGAAAACGCGGTCCAGTTGTTCGGGCGCGATCCCGATCCCGGAGTCGGTTAAAGTGACGGTGTATCCTTCCAAGCGGGCTTGGACTTCAACATGGATGAACCCGCCTTCCGGCGTAAACTTGATGCTGTTGCCTAACAGGTTCGTCCATACTTGATTGAGCTGATCCTTATCGGCCGTTATTTCGGCAGCCTGCGGCAAATCCAGATCCACCTGAATGTTTTTCTCCGACCATAGCGGTTCGCAGCTCACGACCGCCTGCCTGATTTGTTCGTCCAGACGAAATGTGGCGTATGCCATGGGATGGCGATCGGAATCGAGGGACGCGAGCCTCAGCAAATGGTCGCTAAGTCTGGACAGGCGTCCGCTCTCCGTCAAGATGATGTCCAGGTACTGAATGCGCTCGTCTTCGGCGATGGTCTTCATGTCCTTGAGCGCTTTTGCGAAGCCGGCAATGGACGTCAGCGGCGACTGAATCTCGTGCGACACATTCGAGACGAATTCCTGACGCATCCGCTCCAATTGTTTGAGCCCTACCGCCATCTCGTTAAAGCTCCGGGCCAAAGCGCCAAGCTCGTCCTTGCGCTTCAAACCCAATTCCACGTCAAAATCGCCCTTCGCAAGCCGCTTGGTCGCGGACGTAAGCGTCTTGATCGGTTTGACGACATAGACAGCGGCGATGAGAATGCAGATGCTTCCCGTCGCCAGCACGAATACAAGGATGGTCAGCATCAAGCGAACGAGGGTCGGTTCGTTCTTGGAGGAGGGCAGCAAAAATAAAGCTTGCCGCTCGCCTCCGACCCGGAACGGCAGCCCGATAAACGTCACTTTGTCCTTGCCGGTCGATCGGTAGATCTCCCCTTCCTCGACTTGGCGAATCGCTTCCTGCGAAATCGCAAGATCGGCCGAGTCCGGGCTGTACTTGAACGCGCGCATCGTTCCGGAGCCGTCGTACAGTTGAATCGAGTAGGACGACAGCTTCACCATGCTTTGCATGAACCTCTCCATATCGGCCGGACTTGTCTGTTCGTAGACGCGAACGATCTCCTCGCCTGCAGCGATGAGATCGTTCTGCCCGATCCGGTCAATCTTTTTCTCGAATAGCGCGAGCGCGGCAAGGACGGAGACCAGCAGACCCACGGCCATCGCCGCCAAAAACGTGAGCACGACGCGGACGTACAGAGACCTCGTCATTTTTTCGCCTCCAGCCGGTATCCGAGACTGCGGACCGTCTCGATGCGGAAATGATCGCTGTCTTCGGCGAACCGCTCCCTGATCCGCTTAATATGGACATCGACGGTTCGGTCGTCGCCTTCGTAATCCATCCCCCAAATGTGCAGGATGAGCTGTTCTCTGGTCAAGATCTGCCCCGGGTGACAGGCCAGCTTGAACAATAGTTCAAATTCTTTTAACGGCAGTAGAAGCGTTTCGCCATCACGAATCACTTTGTGAGCCCGTCCGTCCAATATAATCCCGCCTAGCCGGACGATCTGAGAGGAGGCGATCCGATAACGCTTCAGCAGCGCCTTCACTCGCATCACCAGCTCCAAAGGATCGAAGGGCTTGGTCACATAGTCGTCCGTGCCGAGCCGGAAGCCTTTCACCTTTTGCCCCGATTCTCCGATGGCCGTCACCATGAGCAGCGGCATCTCCGGATACAGACGGCGAACCTCCGTGCACAGCTCCCATCCGTCCATATACGGCATCATTATATCGAGTATCACGATATCGACGGCCGAACGCTCCATGATGGAGAGCGCCTCGATCCCATCGGCCGCCTCGACGGTGTCGAATCCATCGTTTTGCAAATACAAGGCGATGAGCTTGCGAATATGCGCGTCGTCGTCTGCGACAAGAATTCGAGTCATGTCCGATGGGTCTCCTTCAATCGTTGTCCGACGCGAACTGATTCTCCATGAGCAGCTCCGCAGCCTTTCGGAAATACTCCCCGTCATGCTCGGTCTTATTCAGATACCTCTTCATGACGAATCCGTCATACAGCATCCTCAGCTGCGCGGTCAGTTCCTCGGGCTTCCGTGCCCTGCCTTCTTGCGCAAGCTCTTCAACGCGAGACCAGAAGCTCCTCTGAATGTCCAGCAATTTGATGTGGGCGGGGTGGTCCGGATCCGGAAATTCGACCGCCGCGTTCAAGAACGGACAACCCCGGTAATCCGGTATCTTCATTTGTTCGGCCACATCGCGAATGAGGGCGCCGAGCTGTTCCTTGGCGGAGTCCGGATACAGCCGTTTCAGCCTATCAAATCGATCCAATTTAAGTTCATCTCTGGCTTCTAGATAAGCGACCGCCAGATCATCCTTCGTCGCGAAGCTGCGATAAAAGCTTGCCTTGGCAACGCCGGATTCCTTGATAATCCGATCGATGCCGACCGCGCGTATCCCCTCCATGTAAAACAATTCGGAGGCGACTCGCAGAATACGATCTCTAGCCGATTCTTTTTTCAATTGCGATCCCCACCTTTATGATAGTGGAAAAAAGTGTGTTGACATGAGACAGATCTGTCTGTATCATTTCGACGTGACGAGACAGATCTGTCTCATTCAGTATAGGTATCCCGCTCGCCGGTTGTCAATCGAGCGAGCGGCGAGAAAGGGGAATGAACATTTTATGCCCGACACACTTTCGAACGCTCCCGCCCAGTCGGTGCGGACACGCGATCCCGTCTCCGTCCCCGAAGGAAACGGACGCGGATCTCGACTGATGCTGCCTGCTCTGCTTTTGCCTGTATTTATGGCGGTGTCGAACGCGTTCATCGTGAACGTCGCTACGCCTTCGATCCAGAAAGGACTCGGGGCCAGCTTCGCCGATGTGCAATTCATGCTTACCGGGTATACGCTTACGTTCGCCGTGCTGCTGATTATCGGCGCCCGGCTGGGCGACAGGTTTGGACGCCGGAGGATGCTGTTTATCGGGGTAGCCTTATTCACGATCGCTTCTCTGTTATGCGGCTTCTCTGACCATGTCTCGATGCTCGTTGCATGGCGCGTACTGCAAGGCGTCGGCGCCGCTCTGTTTATGCCGCAGGTATTGTCCCTTATTCAAGCCAATTATCCGCCGGAACGTCGCGGTGCAGTTTTCGGCATGTACGGAGCGACGCAGGGAATCGCCGCGACGGCCGGGCAGGTCATCGGCGGCCTGCTGCTCCGCATGGACTTGTGGGATCTGGAATGGAGAGCGGTGTTCCTGATCAGCGTATTGTTCGGGGTTCTGATCTTGGCCCTGATTCCGTTCATACCGGAATCCGGCTCGCCGGATCGCGCCGGGCTGGATTGGGCGGGAGCCGCGCTCGCCGCAGCCGGCTTGCTGATGCTCGTCTATCCGCTCGTACAGGGACAGCGCCAAGGATGGCCTGCCGGCCTCGTCGTCAGCTTGCTTTTGTCGGCCCCGGTTCTGGCTTTGTTCGCCTGGTACGAACGGCGACTGTTGCGCCGCGGCCGGCTCCCTTTTATGAATGTCGATCTCTTTAGGCATAAGGTGTTCGCGTTCGGCATTCTTGTCGTGCTGCTGCTGATGTCGTCGCAGGGCGCCTTCTTCCTGGTCGCCGCCTATATGCTTCAGCTTGGGCTTCATTTCTCGGCTCTGCAAGCAGGTCTTGCCATGGTAGCGATGGGAATGGGCTATTTCCTCGCATCGTTATTCTCTGCCCGCGTCGCCGCGAAGCTTGGCCCCCATGTGCTGACCGTCGGCTCCATCTTGACGATAGCCGGTTACTTGCTGCTCATTTGGGCGGTCCGAACGACCGGTATTTCATCCGATATCGGCGTATGGATCCCGGCTCTCGCCGTGCTCGGCATCGGTCAAGGCTTCGTGGCCGCGCCGCTGACCAATATCGTACTGGCGAAAATCCGCACAACGGACATCGGCTCCGCATCCGGCGTCATGACTACCAGCATACAGATCGCCTCTACGATCGGGATCGCCTTGATCGGCATCGTTTGGCTTCATGCGCTTGATGCCCGTACCGGCTCGACACTTGCCTATCCTGAAGCATTCAACGTCTGCCTAGCTGTGCTGGCCGCCGCCTCTGCGCTCATCCTTCCGCTGGCATTGATGCTGGCGGGGCGAACCGGAGCCCGTCAATCGCCCCGTCGCTAATGGCAATCAAAAGAAGGACATCCGCCTTGCGTTTCAGCGCGGATGTCCTACGATGCATTTTTACCTGCGTCCAGCTGCCCGACGAGAAGATGCAGATCCTCTATCCGACGATTCCTGTCTTGACCAGATGATCGATTGTCACATCCGACAGTTCGTTCTCCATCTTCGCTTGAACGTTCGTATATACGTTATTTAATAAATACGGCATTTTACTTCCGACCGGACACGTCGGATTGGTATCCCGATGAACGGCAAACATCCCCGGATTTTCTTCTGCGGTTGCGCGGTATACGTCCAGCAAGGTGATTTGATCTGCCTTTTTGGCCAGACTGATCGCGGCATTGGTGCCCAGCGTAGACGTAATCAGGCCAGCTTTGGTAAGCTTTCTCATAATTCTCCGAATCACCGCCGAATTCGCATTCACGCTCATCGCAAGCAATTCGGAGGTGGTGCGTCCTTCTTTATTAAATTCAAGAAAGCATAATATATGAACGGCTACCGAGAACTGTTGGCTCCTGTTTGCCATTTTGCAAGGTCCTTCTTTCTTCCTTACTCCAGCTTATTTGTTAGTGTATTGATTTCTAAAAAGCAAATCAAGCTTTTAGTAAGGGGCCGGGGTATAAGCTTGACTTCTTGGGCAGGAACAAGTACTTTATTATTTGTAACAGTTACTGATACTGTTACTAATTGATTGATTTGAGGAGCGTTGATCACATGCACTATCATGTTAACGGCGTCGAACTTCACGTTGAAGAACAGGGACAAGGGGATCTCGCTCTTGTGTTTTTGCACTTTTACGGCGGGTCGGCACGAACCTGGAATCAAGTGATTGAAGGACTAAAAGAGGATTACCGCTGTATCGCTTATGACCATCGGGGATGGGGAGACTCGGACAAATCGGCTGCAACCTATACGATAAAGGATCTGGCCGATGATGCCCAAGCACTGATTCAAGAGCTTGGTTTGAGGCGTTATGCGGTCATTGGCCATTCAATGGGCGGTAAAGCCGCGCAGTTGTTGGCTTCACGTCAACCGGCCGGTCTGGAAGCCTTGGTTTTAGTTGCGCCATCTCCGCCGACGCCACAAGAGATGCCGGAAGAAATAAGAAATGCAATGGTTCACTTTTATGATAATCGTGCCGGAGCAGAGACTGCTTTGGGCAACATTGCGTTACTCCCTCTTGAAGAGCAGATCCGCGAAATGGTACTCGAGGACATGCAAAGGAGCGCGCCTTTAGCTCGTGCGGCTTGGCCTGAAGCTGCCATGCTCGAGGATCTGTCCGCAGAAGTGAATAACATTAAGGTCCCTACACTTGTGCTAGCCGGAGAATCCGACCCGGTAGATCGGTTGGAAACGCTGAAAAAAGAGCTGCTGCCACGTATACCTCATGCACAACTAAACGTCATTGCTCAGACCGGACACCTATCTCCCCTGGAAGCATCCAGTGAAGTCTGCAAGGGAATATCTCATTTTCTGACCAAGCAATTCGGATAGGCGGCTATCGTCCGCCCGTTCCAATTCGGTGATCCCTTGTTGATTCATTTGTAACCTTTTCACAGCTTCATTTGAGAGATGTGTTCGTTATGATATATCTTGTGATCACGGGAGGCGATATCGCGGTATTACAGGTTAAGCGAAAGGAATCGGTGTACGTATGAAAACCTTTTTTCGAATGTTCCTGTCGTTGGCACTCGTTCTTAGTCTAGCGATCCCTGCCGCAGTCGCGCAAACAACGGAGAAGAAGGACCCGGCCAATATCAAAAGTAAACATGTTCAAATCGTACTATTCGATGGCTTCGACCTCATGGACGCGTTGGGTCCCTATGAGACGTTCGCTGCCGCGGGAATGTATGCAGGAGGCGCTTTAACCGTCGAATTGGTGTCCGCAGAAGGCGCGCGCTCCGTCCCGAGCGGCCTGAACGGGCCCTCCCTCAAAGCGGAAGCCGCATTGGATCCTAATCGTCCGGGAATTATTCTGGTGCCCGGCGCTTCGGGGAAGCCGGCAGGAGATTCGGAAGATGCCATTCCGAATATATTGAGGCAAACGATGAAAACCCGGCTGCCGGGCCTGCTTAAGCAAGCATTCAACAACAAGGACGTCACGGTGGCTACCGTATGCGGGGGTACGCTGCTGCCGGCCATGGCCGGCCTGCTCAAGGATCGGCATGCGGTTACGAATGAGTTAGGCATGCCTGCGCTGGGAGCCCTCGGTGCCATTCCTGTTAAAGCGCGGGTCGTCGAAGATAGTCCTCGCTTCGTGAGCGGCGGAGGCGTAACTTCGGGGCTTGACGTCGCTTTGTACTTGGTCGATCGCGAGTTGGGGCCTCAGATCGCAAACGCCGTAGAAAAGCTGTTTGAGTACGAGAAAAGAGGCACGGTATGGCGGGCGGAAGGCCTTGTGCCAGTCAATTTTACGCCGGCTAATCCGAAAAACGCCGACGCCAAATAAAATAGAGCCATCCAATAAAAAGCAGCAGCGGCTAACCTGGGCGCGAAAGCCCCGGTACGGCCGCTGTTGGCGTGTTGCAAGGTCTTTCGCCATGCCCTAGCGATGACGCTTTTAGCGCCGAACTCCAATCAACCATATCCTGTCTCATTTTTTCTTTTGCAAGGCTTTAATCGTCGCAGCGATCCCTTCTTGGAACGGCGTTGCCACGACCGGGCCGATGAACCGCTCGTACTTCTCCCGGCTAAGCGTCAGCGGCTCTTCGGTTAAGTAGAGCATCTCCACCACTTCCTTCATGACAGGCAAGCCGATTCCGAGCAGGGACAGGCCCAGCTTCTTCAACGGGATGACCGGTTTGACGCTGCCGCTTGCCGATTGCGCGATCTTCACGATGTCTCGCCCGGCGATTAACCCCGCGCCCGGGATGTGCCAATTCTGGCCGTAGGCGAAGTCCCTGCCGGCCAGCTCGACAATCATGGCCGCCGCGTCCGGCAAGTAGACGAATTCGCGGGGAATACGCATATTCCCGATGTAAAACGCCATCTTGCCGGCTGCGATCGCTTCCAGCGTCGAACCCAGATAGGAGGCTTCGTTGGCGGTAGGTCCGTAATAATCCGGCAGACGGGCGATCGCGACCGTGGCCTTTTTCCACCGTTTGCTCAGCAACATCCGTTCATAGTCCAAGCGGACTTTTCCTTTTCGCGTATGCGGCGCTTTCGGATGCTCCTCGGTTACGGGAGTGGATTGTCTCCTGCCGTACGGGTATATGCCGTCAATCGCGACGACTCGGGCAGCGATGCGGTCCGCCGCCTTCATGACCGACTCGCCCAACGGAATCAGCTTGCTCGTCATCTCGTGGTACGGCACGTTCGCGCAATGGAACCATACGTCCGCTCCGCCTGCTTGAGAGGCGATATCGTCCGGCCGCATGGCGTCCCCGACGGCAAGCGTCAGATGTACGGGGTTACCTAGCCGATTCGCGAATTGCTCAAGTTTGTGACGTGAACGCCCGAACGCAATCGTGTCGATCCCGCGTCTCACCAGTTCTTCCGTGACTGCTGCGCCCGTTCCGCCGGTTGCTCCAATAACCATTGCTTTCTTTATCGTCATCCCATTCGACCTCTTCCTCATTGTGATTGATGGATTACTAACAAAACGATGCTGCACAAAAGGATTACGTCTGCACGCCCTTTAAAGATCGGGAAGATTGCCTGACTTGGTTCCCACCCGGTAGGGTGTCGTAATGCCTTCGTAATTCAACATCATGCTCATGCCCATCGAGGCATGCTTCAGATTGTGACAATGCACCATCCAGAGGCCTGGATTATCAGCTTCAAGGTACAACTCGTAAGTCTCGCCCTTCTTCGTCAGGAGCGTATCCAGATACACCGGACTGCCCCGCAAGGCAACCCCGTTCTTGCTCAAGACACGGAACACGTGCCCGTGAACATGGAACGGATGATCGCCCCCGCCTACGTTGGAGACGGTGATGCGTACATGATCCCCCTCCTTCACGATCATGGGAGGAATATCGCCGAAGGCTTTGCCGTTAATCGATTTGACGAAAAGGTTCTGGCCTAACTCGAGATCGAAGTGCCGGTCAGGTTGAACTTGCGGGACGGGGTCGGCAGGCGGAGGGGTGCCGTAATCGACGAACGAGAACGGTTGCCCGCCTTCCGTATGCTGCGGCTCGCTTCCGCTGCCGATCGTAATCGGCAAGCGCTTGGCGGATGGGCTGCCCACGACGACTTTTCCCGTCTTCGGAACTTGAATGAGCAGATCGTAACGCTGACCCGCCCCGATCGGGACAATCGTATTCTCCAGTTGCCCGGGTTCATGAAGATCGTGGCCGTCCATGGCGACAACCCGGAAAGGCGCCCCGTCGACATGGAATTCCATCGTTTCATTGCCCGAATTAATCAGCCTTAGCCTGACGTTATCGCCGGGTCGACCGGGGACTGCCAGCCCTTGCGTGCTTCCGTTCAACAGCATGGAAGAACCCAGCTGCTGATATAGGGCGGTCGTCTCCGAAGTCGGCGTATCGGATTCCGATCCTGCTTTAGGTTCGACGATCATCGCGCCCAGAAGACCCTTGCCGACTTGGATCGAGCTCATCTGGTGAGAGTGGTACCAATAAGTTCCCGGCATAGTCGCTATAAACGCGTAGGTGAATTGGCCTCCCGGCGGCACGATATCCTGCGTCACTCCCGCGATACCGTCCTGCGAACACGGGACTTCGATCCCGTGCCAGTGAATCGTTACGCCGTCCTCGATGTCCTTGTTATGGAGCGTGACGACCACGCGGTCGCCCTCCTTCACCCGAAGCTCGGGACCTGGTGAAGACCCGTTGAACGTCTAGGCTTCAACCTTCTTGCCGTTATCCAGCCTCAAAGTTGTCCGTGCTGCCGTCAGATCGAACTTCCGGACCGGAGCCGACGATTCAGGGGCCGTCAGCGCGGCGCAGGACACCCCGCCTTCTGCGGAAGAAGAGCTCTCCATGCCCGCCATGTGCGCCATTCCCGCCATATCGTGCATGCCTGCCGTCATTTGGTGCTGGGCCATGTTCATCTCTTCCGGCTTCTGAAGCCGCATTTGCCAGAAATAAGTCGTTAGCGCCGCACCGACCAGGAGCACGACTAGCGCAGGAAGTCCGATATAAATCAGGCGCTTTACGCGTTTTCTTCTAGTCAAGTCGGATTCCTCCATGGCGCTTCCTCATCATGTACGTTACCGTTGACGCGATGCTCTCCGGGTAAGGAGCGGGCGACGGGCCGCAATAATCAGCACCATCCCTCCCGCTATCATCGCCGAGTCGCTCCAACCGCTCCAGCATCGTCTTCGCCCTCGGTTCATACCATTGCAGCAGGCGCAGCTGCCAACCGTCGATCGGCTCGAACCGCGGGGTCGCTTGAACGACCGAGCCTGCCAGGCCAAGGAGCTCCGCTTGCGAGATAGGTCCATTGCCGCGGAGATTCCAAACGCCTCCATAAGCGGATTCCGTCAAAGCCAGCTCCAGCACATATCTGGCAGCATCCTCTACATACAAGTAGTCTCTTGGGATGGAAGGATCGACGAGCCGCTTGACAGGCTTCCCTTGGATCACTTTGCGGAGCGCGTAGTGGGTCATCGTGTTGGATGCCCCCTCTCCGTACAGCTCCGGAATGTTGATTCGCATAGCAGATTGGACTGGCGGGTTCGCATGGTCCGATCTACGCGCGTCGGCAGGTTCATAAGCGCCCTCGAGCACGACCATTCTGGCCCCAGTCTCCGCAGAGACGCTCCGCACCGCTTCGAGCATCCGCCGCACTTTTTCCGGCTCGTCATCGTAGGTTAAGTAGGCTCCGCAGAAAATCACGTCGACGCCTTCCGCTGCCGCAAGAAGCTCGCTTCGGTTCCGGGCATTTCCTCTTACTGTCCGTAAAAGCGATGTGGAGGCGTATGTCTCCTCCAACGCTGCCAGCTTACGCCGCGAGCCGGAATAGGCGACGACTTCCACGTTCGCCCCGATTAAGCGCTTGACCAGTGCCCTTCCCCAACCGCTGCCTGCTCTCACTACCATTGCTTTGACCATTTGAATCGCTCCTTTGTGATTGATTAGTCACTTACTTTAGAAGATGACGACGATCGTCCGATCGCGAGCACGACAATCGCTCCGATAATCGCCAACGCGGCCGCTCCGAGGAACACCCAGGAGAATCCCCCCGTCAACGCCTGCGCTTCGGCTGCGCCGCGGCCCAGCAGGCGATCGATTCGGGACGAAGCCGCCGTGGTGAGCACCGCGAGTCCGATCGCTCCGCCGATCTGCTGGCTCGTATTGACCAAGCCGCTGGCAAGCCCCGCTTCTCCATCGGACACGCCATTTACGGCCAGCTCCGTACCGGAGACGAAGGCGCCGCCCAATCCGATGCCGATCAAGATGGAGGGCCCGAGCAGATTCGCTGCGAATGTAGCGTCGCTCGGCGAGAAAGACAGCCAGATAAGCCCTGCGGCCAGCAGAATGAGCGATGCGGACAGCGTCTTCCGCGTTCCGATGGCCTTGACCGCCGCGGGAACGACCCCGGCGACGGCGACCAGCGCGCCGGCTAGCGGAAGCTGGGTGAGTCCTGCCTTTAACGCGTCGTAATGAAGGACTTGCTGCATGTAGACCGAGAGCGCGAAGAACAGTCCCGTCGTCGCTCCGCCGATGAGGAACATGGCCAGATTCCCCCCGGTAACCGATTTGTTGCGGAAGATGCCTAGCGGCATAAGCGGGTTCGAAGCGCGCTTCTCGAGGAAAATGAACGATCCGAGCAGCACGACCGCCAGGCCTGCGAGTACCAGCGTCTGCGGAGCCGTCCAGCCGACCTGCTCCGTGCCGGAGAGCGCGGCGACGAGCGCTACGATGCCGGCCGTCACCGAAGCCGAACCCGGCACATCCAGACTTACGTTTTCGCCGAGCGAGTCCTTGGCGATGAGGAAGGGAACCGCCGCCAGAACCAAAGCGGCTACAGGGACATTCACGTAGAACACCGAGGACCAGCCGAGCGAAGCCGTCAGCACGCCGCCCAGCAAGACTCCCGCAGCGCTGCCGACGCCGGCGACCGCGCCCCAGATCCCGAGCGCCTTGGCCCGATCCCGCGGATCGGCGAACAGCTTCGTGACGAGAGCGAGCGCGGCCGGGGCGAGCAGAGCGGCCGATGCGCCCTGAATCGCTCGCGCCGCGAGCAGCCAGGCTCCCGAAGTCGCCAGTCCGGCTGCGGCCGATGCCAGCGCGAATCCGGCGACGCCGATCATGAACAACCTTCGATTCCCGAAGCGGTCCGACAACCTACCGCCGAAAAGCAGCAAGCCCCCGAAAGGAAGCACATAAGCCGTAATAACCCAACTGAGCGTATTCGTGCCCAAGTGGAGCTCCGAACCGAGCGAGGGAAGCGCGATGTTCACGATCGATGCGTCCAGCACCACCAAAAATTGCGCGAGCGCCAGCGCGATCAGCGCCCACCACCGATACGATATCGTGCGTGCATTTGCGATTGCCGGTTGAACCAAAGAATTCATTCCAATCCCCTCCTGTTATTGATTGATTACTCACAAATCATCGAGCTGTGATTGATCAATTACTAACTCCGTGATTTCACTATAACAGGGAAGTTAGTGATTGGTCAATAACTATTTTCAAAAAAACCTCCCCCTCATCCCTTCATTAATTCGGGCATATTCAGCGCGACGGCCACGTTGCACAGCATACCGCGCGCGAGGAACAGCATCGTCCGCTCTTCGGACTGCTCGATACCGGCTTCGCGAAACGCCGTCAGCACCATATCGCGAACCTCCTTAAAGCCGCCCCGCATCGTCTCCTGGATCGCTTCCTCACCCATCGTCTGCGCCTGCATCTGCAAGAGTATCTCGTTCCGGTGCATTCCCTGAATGCGCTCGTAATCCCGAATAAGCGTAGCCTCGAGCAATTCCGGCGATGTCGCCTCCACTACCTTGCGGAAGGATTCGATCACTCTGGACCATGAAACCTCCAGCGCGCTGAGCAGCAGCAGCTCCTTCGTCGAGAAAAACCGGAATACGTAAGGCTGCGAAATTTTCGCCCGTTCTGCCACCTGCGCCGTCGTAGCCCGGTAATAGCCGACTTCCGCGAACACTTCGATCGCCGCAGAAATAATCTCCGCTTTTCGATTAACGGACGTTGCATCCGATTTAGCCATCTCTCAAACCCCCTGTCGATAGTGATTGATCAATAACATAGCAAGTATACACCGGGCCCTCAGATCATTGCAACAAGGTCGGGCACATGCGCATCAAGATGCCCTCGCGGCCGGAGCATGTGACGAGTAAGAGGGTTCCGGTCGAGGCATTGATTTTTTATTCTTGCGTCACGATCATTTCTTCCGTGTACTGAACCATCATTTCGGACAGCCGTTGTCTAATCGCTGCACGCAACTCCTTCGGCTGCGCCACATTCGCATCTTTGCCGAGCCCGACAAAATAAGAAGCGAAATACGGGATATCGTTTCTCGTCACATTCCCTTCAAGCCACCCGGTGCCGTCATTGCGAATACGGAGCAGAGCAACCGGGCAAGGATTCGCCTCGCACGCTTCTACACCCTCTTTGGACAGCTCGGCATACAGGTATATGCGATCGCCTTCTAAGCGAATCAGCTCTTCTTTACGACCCAGATGAATCTGCTGCAGGTCAAGCGGCTGGGTATGCGAAGGGACGGCAGAGTCGATCCGATCGCAGCGGAACACGCGAAATGACTTGCGATGAAAGCAATAGGCCAGGCAATACCACAGTCCGGCTTGGGCGTAAATGCCGATCGGTTGAATCTCCCGCTTTCCCCGCCGCTGTTTCGTTGCATAATCCACGAGCAAGACGACTTGTCGGATGGCTGCATCCAGCAGCACGGACAAATGCGGCGATTGCGCTTGTCGAACCGGCGTAATGAAGTCGACCCTGTCTCTCATCTGATCGATCCGGTCGCGCACATCTTCCGGCATATAGGTATAGAATTTGTTCAATGCAGCCGATGTTTCTGTTTCAAACGGCAGAGACGAGTAATGACGCAACGCCTGGACAGCGAAAAATATCGCCGCCGCCTCCCGATCCGTAAAGGCAATCGGAGGCAGGAGCCTTTCCTGCAAAATCCGGTATCCGCCATGGGGACCTACTTCAGAATACAGAGGCACGCCCAGTTCGCTCAACTCCTGTAAGTCCCGCAGGATGGTCCTCATCGAAACACCGAACTCTGCGGAAAGCTCCCTTACCGTAAATCGACGCTTGCGATTGACCGCAACGATCAATTCCATCAGCCGTTTGGACTTGGACACGTCCCATCCTCCTCGCTGCAAAAATTGCGCTGTGACCATGACATGATTTGTCACTATCATCCACTACAATCGAAGATGCGTCCAGTACAAAATCAAACGATGAGGAGCTGAAGCCAGATGAACGTAAAACTCACCCCATTTATCATGCTCGATGGCCAAGCAAGCGAAGCAATTCCATTTTACGAGCAGGCGCTAGGCGCGCAAGTCGTGTTCCGACAAACGTTCGGAGAAATTCCGCAGGAAGGCCACCCTTGGACGATGACCGAAGAATTGAAGGAAAGAATCGCCCATTGCGTGCTGGTGGCCGGCGGCACAGAGCTGTTTGTCTGCGATTCAGAACCCAACCAGCAGTTGGAGCGCGGGGATCAGGTCAACATCTGCCTTACTGTGAAGGACGCATCGGAAGCAGAGCGCCTCTTTGATGCGCTGCGTTCAGATGGAAAGGTGCTCATGCCGCTGCAACCCGTCTATTTCAGCCCCGCCTTCGGCATGGTGACGGATCGGTTTGGCGTTACCTTTCAAGTGTTTACGGATACCAAATAATATTCAAGCAGCACTTTTGAATCGAAGCCGACGACAAGTCAGGACCATCCTTTGCTGGATGGTCCCTTCTTTGGGATCGCTTGGATCCATTATTCTGACTTGGACTCGATGCGACCTAGCGGATCAGCGCCTTCCTCCAGAACCTTCCGGGCCTTCAGCCAGCTGGAATCGTCGAGATTGAGCGCATCGCGAAGGTAAGACCATGTGAGCTGCCGGAGCAAAGCAACTCGTTCGGGGTTCTCGTCCGTCGTCTCCGCAACGTTGTACCCCGCGATTCCGCCAAGCGAGTGCTCTGCCCCGAAGAGGGTGAGCAGGCTCTTGCTGCCCGGACTAAGGTAATAGGGGTCGGTGAACCAGTCCGGCCCCCGACTGGACAGCAGGGATTGGTCGCGATCCCCCGCCACCACCAGGGTCGGCGTCCTCATATCGGAGAAGCTCGGGTTCATGAACGGGAAGTGCTCTGCCGCGAACGGGCTCAAGTCAGCTCCGCCAAGACCAGTCGTGGCCAGCAATACGCCCGCCTTGATCCGCGAGTCGGACATGTCCTCTCCCGGTTCGCCGCGGGCGTCCAGGACGCGCGCGCCGAGCAGCATGCTCACCGTTTGACCTCCCCACGAGTGCCCGGCTGCGGCGATACGGCTTCGGTCGAGACGTCCGCTCAGGCCCGGAACGGAAGCTTCAATTAGATCGAGTCTGTCTAGGATCAGCTTCAGGTCTTCGACGCGAATACGCCAGATCAGCGGCGTACGGGAATCGTCAGGAGGAAGATTCAGCGTCCTCGAGTCGAGATGGGTGGGTTGAATGACCACGAAGCCGTGAGCCGCCCAGTAGTCGACTAACGGACCGTAGCCATCCAACGACCAACCAAAGCCATGCGAGAAAATAATAATAGGCAGTTGGCTCCCCGTCGCCGGCGCCGATACGCGCACTTGCAAATCCTCGCCGCGGCCAGGGGCCGACAGCACTAACGGCTTTACCGAGATGACTGGAATCGACGTGCTTACGTTCATCTTCATCACAGATGTTCCTTTCTTGGTCTTCTTCATATAAGTTTTAGTTGACGTGTCAACCTAGGACGACTGTAACATATTGAAGTTGACACGTCAACCGTGATAAGATGATCCCATGAATAAGAGCGAACTGAACGAAGAAGAAATTCAATTATGGTATGCGTGGAAAGGCTCCTATCACCATATCTTCGGTCGAGTAATAAAAGAGATGTCGGAGCGCACCGGACTATCCGAGGGCGATTATGGGGTATTGGATCGGCTGGACCTATTGGGCGAGGGTAACCTTCGCCAACAGGACTTAGCCGCCTCGATGGATTGGGATAAGAGTCGATTGTCACATCATCTGACGAGGATGGAAAAGCGCGGGCTTGTGTCGAGAAAATCATTGGACAAAGATCGCGGCGTACAAGTCATCATCACTTCCGCCGGCAAGTCGGCATTGGACGATGCCCGCCCCATAGTCGCAAGGGCGATACGCAAGCATTTCTTAGATCAATTAACCGATCAAGACATTGCGTCGATTACGAAGCTGGCGGAAAGAACAAAAAAAGGGTCTACAGCGTCTAGTAATCCCCCGACGCCATGACCACTTTTTTTGAATCCCTTACGGCACCTGCGCGACCTCACGCATGCGCCGCCCTCCAGGCGTCATCCAGGCGCTTTTTTTGCAGCAGATGATGGCGATAGTGCATTTCGATCAATTGAAACCATTCGAGCGCATTCAACTCGCCGAGTCGCGGGTGGGCGACTGTATTTCGCACGAGCTCGTTCGCCGTATCCTTTCCCGGCTCCGAGATGGCTTGGGCAACCGGATCGAACGCCGCCGCCACCGCCGGTTCGATCTCGGTCATTCGACGAATCGTGTCGCGCAGCCCATCCACGATTTGCTCCTTGCTATCCGGCTGCGACGGTGTATATTGCGGCGATGGGGGTACCCGGACGCGATCCGGCGGGAAGCTTCCCGCTCTGAACACTTCCTCTCCAATCGCCGTCTTCCCCGCCGAAGCAACCATCGGGCTGCCGTTCGGCGCAAGACACAGTTCGACGTTCCGCAATTGCATGAACTGCGCGGACCGGATCAGATGCACATGCATCTGGCCGAGCGACCATTCGTCTTCAGCGGGCTTCCACAGCAGCTGCTCCAGGCTGAAGCGATCCAATTCCTCGATGTAGAGGCTGACCGTCTCCTCGAACGCGCGCAGCGTTTTCTTCGTATCCATTCCTGAATCCAACCTTTCATGTTTAAGATGGATTCAGCATACAACAAGGCTACTGACACCAGTCGTGTCAGTAGCCTTCAAGCATCTTTTCAATTTCTTCGCGCATTCTCTCCCGCAGCGATGACGGCTCCAGCACCCGCACCGCCGCGCCCCAGCCGAGTGTCCATTGAAGCAGCTCCTCGATCCGCCGGACGCGGAACGTCGCCAGCCAGCCTTCCTGCCCCGGTTCGAACGATTCCATGTAGAAGTTGTCCGCTTCCTGCACCCGGTCCGCGATGGCCGGGTCGACCCACATCCGCACGATTACGTTCCGATCGTCCGCGGACCGGTGGTCCTGAAGGCGGAATTCAGGATAAACCTCAAACGATTCCTCCAGAACGACAAGCTCGTTCATGCGTGACAACCGGAAATGCCGAATGTCGCGCCTCAGTCCGCAGAACGCGACAAGCACCCACGCCCCCTGAGAAAATACGAGACCGTAAGGATCCGCCGCGCGCTCGCTGTGACGATTGCCGTCCGGTTCCGGCATGCCTTTGGAATAGCGGAAATGAACTCTGCGCTTCTGTAAAATCGCCCGGCGCAGCTGCTCGAACGTTTCTTTTTCCTGCCCGCGCGTTCTCGCCGCTCCTTCGTTCAGAAGCCGGATGACCGACCGCACCCGAGCTGTCTCCTCGCGCACATTTTCCGGCAGTATCGCCTCGATCTTTTCCTGCGAGCTGCGGGCCTTCGCGCCGTACTCGGCGTCCAGCCTCAATTCGACGAAGTCCGCTCCGATGAGCAGCGCCACCGCTTCCTCCGCCGTCAAGCTGACCGGAGGGAGGAAGTAGCCCTCCATCAGGGTGTACCCTACGCCTGTCGCACCGGCCACAGGAATGCCGGCCTCGCTAAGCGCCTGCATATCGCGGTAGATCGTGCGGATACTCGTCTCAAAACGGGCAGCCAAATCCTCGGCCCGCAGCACGCCTTTACGCTGCAGCTCGATGACGATGGCCAGCATCCGATCGGTTTTGTTCACAGTCATCCTCTGCCTTCCGCGACGCCTGTACCGGCAAGCTTAAGGGCCATCCTTCAGCGGATGGCCCATTCTTTCTATTGGTTTGCTGCTTGTGAATGCTTCAATATTCGCCTTTGATGACGAAGAACGAACCCCGAATGGTGCCGGCCAGCTTGGATTTCTGCCTTGCGAATTTAAATCCCTTCTCTTCCAGCTCCTTAGGGACTTCCATCCCCTCGGACAGCTTGAATCCAACGGCCCGCTTCTTGGGATCATCCACCGTATACAGGACGTTGATCGCCAGACCATCTTCATAGAAGACGAAGGCCCAATCGATATTCTCGACTTGAAAACGCGCTGTTTCCAGCGGCTTGGCGGCAAACACAATACCCCGTTCTTCTTTCAAAACGCGATTCACATAATCTAGCGTCTCCTGGCTCTCGCTGGCAGGTACGACCGTAAATTCATGCTTGTATTTGTTCATGAAGTAACGGGCCTCATTCGCACGCAAACCTGCCAGCGCCTCTGCTACCGGCGAAGACTCCAGACCGGCCGTAGACACATTTTTAAAGTCGACAATCGTGGACATTTCACATTCCTCCTGCTGATTTCGTTTATTTTTCTACAACCGGAACCCACATTTCCCCATAGACGAAGCCGTCCCGCTGCCCCATCTCGACCGTGGCATTGGGCCCGCCGACATAAGCGTATTTATCTGCTGCCGGCAAGGCTTGACCGAAGGCAATGCCCGTAAGCATGCTGCTCAGCTCATCGGCCGACTTCCCTTCGCCCTTAACGACGAGGTATTGTCCCTTAGGGAACTGGATCACTCTGTGTTCTTCCGGTACCGATGAATCCGTCATGACGCCGGCATAGTACATCATCTTGTGATTAACCGCTTCGTTGACGGCAAAGATGTAGTCGTTCGCGGCAATCGCTTTTAACGTGTCCAGCCTTCCATCCTGCTCCACCGACCGCCAGAAGTCTTCCTTTTCCTTGTTCATGCCGGCATAATCGGTATAATCGCTCTTCAGCTCCGTTCCGATGCCCAGCACGATAAAGCTGTCTTTCTCCTCGAAGGTATACGTCGCCATTATTCCCAGCTCCCTTTTATAAATTCGGTTCATCGATCTTTACTTCATATTATTGCTTAAAATTGGAGAAGTCTATCAAAGTCTTCTTAGCAAAGTCTGCGCTTTTAGAGTCTGCGGCTTTGCGGACGCAGCGCCCAGGAGGCGATGCCAAGCGCGGCATAGAAGAGCGGTAGAATGACATGGAATCCGCCATCGCCGTAATCATGAGCGAACACATGAGACAGCGCCGCGCCCGTCATTAGAAAAAAGATGCCGCTGTAAGCCCACTCCTTGAGCCGGGGGACGCCCGGTATGAGGATCGCAAGGACGCCGAGCAGCTTCCAGGTCCCGAGAATGTTCGTGATGTACAAGGGAAAGCCGATCGCGGTCACAAGATCGACATTGCCGCCGTACCGCATCAATTGCCCGATCCCGCTTAAGGTTATAGAGAATGCGAGAATAATGGTGACGGTCCAATATGCGGCCGTCTTTCCGATCGGGCGGGATACAACCTTCGTGACTTTTTCATTTCCGGTAATCGTGCTCATTTCCATTCCTCCTGTGCGTTTTTTGTTTGGATCAAGTCGTTTGTTTTTCCTCTTGATGGCTTTATAATAACGATTAATCATGTCAAAATATGATACTGTTTTTAACGTCATCATTCGGTACGGAATTGGCTGCTTTTAGGCGGGGATATTAATGTTAGGGGGATTCCCAAAGAAGTGGTAAAAGGATTACAGAATGCGCCAGGAAGGCCTTAATAAGGAGTCACGAAATGTTAACCAGTTATACCCAGAATCTAGTAGAAATAAATTGACAAAAAACTTTGAGCGTCGTCATAATGAAAATAGTATCGCTAAATATCGGGGGTTGCATTTTTCTTGGTAGAGTAGGGGGATTGCTTTGACGAAAGTATCCTTAATCTCGGAGTCTAAAAAAAGATGTGAACAGCTAGGGATTGATCCGCAGGGGATTCCCTCCTTTACTCACTTTTTATCGGAAGACGAGCTGAATCTTAAGCGGGCGGAATACGAAGAGATACTGTCCGTCATTAATTTCTTTGTGCATAAAATGTTAGAGCTCATGAAAGGGCTTCCACTTCTGATCCTCATTTCCGATGAGAATGGTTGCATTCTGGAAATGGCCGGGGATGAAGCGATCAAAAATGTCGTTCAGCAATCGGGCATTCAGGTTGGCCTCGTCTTCCATGAACACGAAGCGGGAACCAACAGCATTAACTTGGTTTTGGATCATCGGGAGCCCATTCAGCTTGTCGGGGGCGAGCATTATTATGAATTTTTAGGGTCCTCCGCCTGTTATTCCGTACCCTTCCAATATACAGATATATCCAACTTGCTCGGTACCATTACGATCATGACGACGATCGATCAGCACAATCCCTTTTTACTGGCGATGCTATGCACGGTCGTGGATTCGATCGAACGGGAACTGCTCCTGAAAAAGCAAAACAGACGTCTGCATATCTTGAATCAGGTGGTCATCGAAACCACGAGAAACGGCATCATTATTACGGATCGGGACGGGAACATTACCGAATTCAACAAGTTTGCCGAGATTTTAACCGGTGCGAAAAAGCAGGACGTCATTAATAAACCGATTCCGGATGCGGGAACGAACAACTTCATTCAAGAGGTCCTTCAAACCGGAAAAGAATATGAAGATATGGAATTCATGCTGCGCCCCAACATGGGCCAGGACGAGCTGGTCTGCCTGTTCGATGCCTTCCCTATTCGCGATGAGAATATGCAGATCATGGGCGCATTTGCGCAGTTCAGGGACATCACGGAGCGTTATCATACGCAGAAGCAGATCAACTTTTTAGCCTACCATGACGATTTGACCGGCTTGCCGAATCGAAGGTTTTTCACTGCGCACATCGATGAACTGCTGCGCTCAGAGGTGGACGAAAACAGTATTTCTGCCGTCATGTTCCTCGATCTGGACAGCTTCAAAAAGATTAACGACACGCTCGGCCATAACAACGGGGATGTGCTGCTGAAGCTGGTTGCCGAGCGTCTGAAAACATGTTGCCATGCTTCGAATCAGCTGGTCTCCAGAATGGGCGGGGACGAATTCACGATCCTCCTGCAAGGGATTACGGATCATTCGCAAGCCATTCAGGTTGCGGAAGAGATTATTCGCGCCTTCGAGAAGCCATTCGCCGTGGACGGCTACGAGCTGTACATAACAGCCAGCATCGGCATTGCCTTCTATCCCCAGGACGGCAGGAATGTCGAGATGCTGATGAAGAACGCCGACATCGCCCTGTACCAGATGAAGGACGACGGCAAGAACAATTACAACATCTTCAAGGCGGTCTCAAGCAGCGGCAGCATTGAGCGGCTTACCTTGGAGAATTCGATCCGCAAAGCGCTGCAGCTCGAAGAATTCGTGCTGTATTATCAGCCCCAAATCGACTCCCGGACAGGGGAGATCATCGGGACCGAGGCGCTCGTTCGCTGGAATCACCCGACGCTCGGCTTGATTTCTCCGGCCAAGTTCATCCCGATCGCCGAAGAGACGGGACTCATCGTCCCCCTCGGAAAATGGGTGCTCAAAACCGCTTGCCTTCAAAACCAAATATGGAAGGAACGCGGATATGCGCCGATGAGCGTATCGGTCAATCTCTCTTCTCGCCAATTTTCAAAGAACGATTTGGTAGAGACCGTCCAAGAGATTTTACTCGAAACCGGTATAGAACCCAAAGATCTGGAGCTCGAAATAACGGAGTCGATGACGATGAATGTGGATGTTGCGATCGAGGTGCTCGGGAAGCTGAAGGAACTCGGCATACAGATCTGCATCGACGACTTCGGGACAGGCTACAGCAATCTCTACTACTTGAAGCAGTTTGCGATCGACCGGCTCAAGATCGACCAGTCCTTCGTCAGGGATATGATGACGGATTCGAACGACGCTGACATTGTCGCCACGATCATCGCGATGGCGCATAAGCTTGGCATCGACGTCATCGCGGAAGGCGTAGAGACGAAGGATCAGTTGAACTTCCTGCGCAGTCAGAGCTGCCATGAAGTGCAAGGTTTTTATTATTACCCGCCTTTGCCGGCGGAACAAATAGAGCAGTTGCTGATGCAGACGGCGACGATGAAAACCAATTTGCAGGGGTGATCGCATGAAAAAGAGAGTGTATACCTTATTAGTCGAGCACTTTAAAAATTGGGGAATTACGCACGTATTCGGCATTCCTGGAAAATCCATTTCTCCGCTCATGCTGGAGCTTGAAAACTATGGTATCGAGTATGTGCTGGGCCGTCACGAAACGGGAAGCGGGTTCGAAGCGTCGGGTTATGCCCTGGCAAGCAAAACGATCGGGGTCGCGATCGGCACTTCCGGGCCGGGAGGAACGAATCTGATTACGGCTGCGGGACAGGCCAAAGAGTTTCAGCTGCCCGTGTTGTTCATTACCGGACAGCCCTCGATGCGAGAGACCGGCCGCGCTCTAAGTCAGGATTCGAGCCAATTCGGCGCGGACTTGGTCAAAATGTTCGAACCCGTAACCTTGTTCAGCGCCCGCATCGAACGGGGCGATCTTCTGTATCTCTACCTGAAGCACGCCTTGGAAAAAGCCTATACCGGCGAAAAGGGTCCCGTTCATCTTTGCATCCCGTTCGATGTGCTAATGGAGGAGGTGGAGTCCTTCTACCTGCCGCTGCCGGACCACATTTCGCCTGTCGTGTCTCCCGATATCGATAAAGCCGCAGCGCTGCTGGACGAGGCGAAGAAGCCCGTCCTCTTCCTGGGCAAAGGCGCCGTCATGGCGGATGCCTACGATCAGCTGCGGACCATTGCCGAGCATTGGGGAATTCCTGTCATGACCACGCCGGGCGCCAAAGGGGCATTTCCCACCGGTCATCCACTGTACTTGGGCGGGTATGGTCTCGGCGGCTCCAAGCATGCATCCGATTATTTGAGATCCGGCATCGACCTGATGATCGTCGTCGGCAGCAAGCTGTGCGATATGTCCCTGTCCGGATTCACGGCCGATATGGAGCCGGAAAAGGTTCTGCAATTCGAGTACGACCTGAAGTTCGCAGGCAAGACCCTTCAGGCGCCGACGCAGCTGATCCTCGGCGATATTCACTCGAACCTGACGCAGCTCGTCTCGCGGAGCGGAGCTTCGCCCAAGGCGCACGAAGGGTTCGCAGCCCGGGCACAAGCGGCGGCAGCGGCGGCGGCCTCCCCGCCGGCATCCGCCGAATCCGCGTTGTCGGCGGGAGACGCGTTCAGGAGCTTGCGGTCCGTGCTCCCGAAGGAAGCGGTGCTGTTCGGTGATGCGGGGAGTCACTCCTTCCACGCCGTACAAAATTTCGAAATCATCGAGCCCGGCACCTTCTTCTTCGATGAAGTGTTCATCGCCATGGGGGCGGCGATTGGCTATTCGATCGGGGCGAAGATCGCCATGCAAGATCGCCCTGTCGTCTGCGTGACCGGCGACGGCTGCATCATGATGCACGGCACCGAGATATCGACAGCCGTTAACCACGGGATTCCGGTCATTTTCTTCGTCCTGAATAACGGCCGCTTGGATATGGTAGACAAGGGCATGTCCTATAACACGGGACGCTCCGTCGGCGCTGTCTATGAGCGACCGCTGGATGTCTGCTTATTCGCCCAATCCATGGGCGCAGCCGCATTCCGCTGCGAAAAGGATGCCGACATCAAGCAGGCGGTTCAGTCGGCTCTGCAGTCCAATACGGCAACGGTCATCGAGGTCATGGTGGATCCGCAAGAAATCCCGCCGATCCTGACCAGACTGCTCAGCTTAGATTAAAACGTTCGGAGGATACATATGGACACGAATCGCTACGATAAAGGAATGGACGTTCTAAAGCGGATGGTAAGCGAAGAAACGCTGAACGCGACGGTTAAACGCATGGAGAAGTTCAGCCCCGACATGGCGAAGCTGATCGTCGAGTTCCCTTATGGCTCGCTGTATGCCCGGCCAGGCCTGGATTTAAAGCAAAGGAGCCTGCTAACCATAGCGGCTATGCTTGCTTCAGGGGCAGCATCCCAACTTGATTTTCATATTAAAGGGGCTTTGAATGTCGGACTTACGCCAAATGAGATCGTAGAGGCCGTCATGCACTGCGTATCTTATGCGGGCTTCCCCAAGACGCTGGATGCCATGTTCGTGGTCATGAAAGTATTCGACGAGCAGGGAATTACTTACGAAGAAGCATGACACTCAGTTGTCATGCTTTTTTTTCTGCGCGCCCGATCGAAACGAATTTCCGCTTGATGAGTATATAATAACGATTAATCTTGTCAAAATATGGCACTGTTTAGAGGGCCCGATGAAAAAAGTAGAGCGGATTAACATCATCATGCGGTACATCAACAACCGCGCGCATTTTACCATCTCGGAGATCATGCATGAGTTCAACATCTCCCGTTCGACGGCGATTCGAGATATCCGGGAAATTGAAGCGATGGGAATGCCGCTAGTCGCCGAGGTCGGAAGGGACGGGGGTTATTTTGTGATGAACAACTCCGTCCTGCCCACCGTCCGCTTTACCGATAATGAGATTAAGGCGCTTTTTATCGCCTTCATGGCCACGCGCAATCTACAGCTCCCTTATCTCAAGAGCCGCCACTCTTTAGCGGAGAAGTTGCTCGGCCTCATTTCTCAAAATCAGCAAGACGATCTCGTTCTGTTAAATCAAATCCTGCTCTTCGAAGGTACGAATCCACACAATCCCGACCTGCTTGATCTATCGGATCTGCCCCATCCGATGTTAGAGCAGCTCATCCAAGTTCTTCTTGCAGACCGCTACTTAGTCGTATCCGTCGAAGAAGGTAGGGAAACCAAGGTTTATCCCATCTACCTCATGCGCCTCTATCGCGAAAAAAGCGCTTGGCAAATCGAAGGCTTCGATCTGGAGGCGGAAAAGAGGCGGATTATTTCTGTCGACCATCTCACCGATGTCAAACCATACTCCGAGAAAAAAAGAATCAGCAAGAAGAAGATGTTAGAACAACTAAGCAAGCAGGAAGAGTCCATCAACCTCGTCCTCGAACTGGGTCCCAAGGCGATTGCCCAGTTCAAAAAGTACCATCCTTTAAAAATTACAATTTCATACACGAATCCTTTTCAAACCACGGCCATATTAAAAACGTTCATCAATGTTCATCATTCGGAGGAATTGGCCGAAATCACAAATTGGCTGCTCTTCTTAGGCCGGGATATCATTGTCAGGGAGATACCGAAGGAAGTTGTAGAAGGATTGCAGGAAAGAGTGGACGCGCTGCAAGGCGATTCACAGATAAAACCAAAACACGATGAAGACGGGAGGCTAAATCAATGAACCAGGCTGTCGAAGCATTTCTGCAGGATGTATGGAAGGAAGTCACTTCGATTTACGCGAAGGAAAAGCAACGAATAGACAGGATCAAGAACCCCAGTGCCTTGCAGGCAGGAATCAAAAATTATTTACGCGTGGCGTGGAGAAGAAGCAATCTTTACGGCGTGCAGGGGAACATCCATATCGATGTCGACGAACCGCTCTCCTGGAGCGACAGCTCCTACACCATTGAAGCAGGCCCTTATATCGATGAGCTGACTGATGAATTGCTGTCCGAGGCGTTTTTCCCCGCTTTGTGCGAGCTTGTCGATAACCTGTTCCGCTCCGATGAACTCGGTCCTTATTTTTTTGATTACCGGTTCGAAGTTGTGTTTGAATTTGAGAGGGAGCATGCCCAGTTAACGCTTTGCCGGCGCCTGCTGCATGAACACAAGCTTGCAAGGCTGCAAAAGTCGCTGGACAATTTCATCCAGACCAAAGTCCTTCCCGATCCACCCGTGCTGCCTAAAGCGGATGACATGTTCTTCTTCGCTCGGCATCTCATCAATCGGGACCTCTTAAAACAACAAGAGCAAGTGATCGAACCGTTGATACGGCGTCTTTCCGATAAGCTTCAGTATAATCAGCGGCGCAAACAGGAGTGGATCGGTCACTATACCTCGGCCTTCGATCATTGGGCTCAGGAACACTTTCTGCCGCAGTATTTTGTTCGGTCCGATGATTATGGATACGATTGGAGGCTTAAGGAAGCGTTCGCTCCTCAAGGCGTAGATGCCGAGGAAATGGACTTCTTCCTGTATGCCGCCTTACAGATAGGGTTCAGCAGGCCTGAAGCCCGGCAGAAGTATCTGGAACTCGCAGGACAGCTTGGATCCGACCGGGCTTTGCAGTATCTAAAAATCGGCAGCGGAAAATTTGCGAGTCCGTACCGGGGAGAACGGATGGAAGGCAGCAATAATGACATCGCGCAGACGATCGAAATCCGCATCCTCGCCGAGGAGGAGAAGGCCTACGAAGAAGCGCTGGATTATATCGTCAACCTGATACGGCAAGGCTTCCCCAAGGGCTATCTGCTGAAACTGAAAACGGCGCAAAAGCATTTTCTGCCGCTGCCCAGTCTGGCGAAGTCCAAGCTGCATCAGTTTTTTGCCAATGCGCTCGCATACCCGGCCCTCTTCCCTAAGATTGCCGAGTATGCGGACACGGTTATGGAGGAGTTTGCTTGGTACGGGGATGTAGAACCGGGCGAGAAGTCGGTAATGCCGGGTACCTACGCCGTGTTAGGCCTCGGCTTATACAGCGAACATTACTTTCCGTTAGTGTGCCGCTATATGAAACTGGTGGACACGGAGCATCAGACGGCGCAGGACAGCTACGCAAAAGCATTCATCGATGCGCATGGCGTAAAGCCGGAACATATGACTGTCATGATCTCCATCCTTCTTGGCGGCAATGAAGAAGCGAAGCCGGTCAAAAACTTAACCATCGATCGTCCCGAGCTCGCCGAAGCGCTTTTGCAGGGACTGAAGGATAAAAAGAATCATGAGCGGGAGTTGGTGCTGTACCGGATTTATGGCAGCGCGGACAAGCTTGAACGGGCAGCCCGACAAGCGCCGCCCCTTCTCAAGGAAAAATTGCAGCAATTATCGGCACTATTAAAGTAAGCTGGCTCTTATGGAATGCTTCAATTGGCGAAGCTAGCAAGTCTGTTCGCTAGGATCGCATGGCGCGATCAGATCGCTTCGCGCAGACGGCTGACCTCGATGGCGAAATCCCGGAAGAGACGCGCTGCCGGAGGCAGGTAGCGCTTCTCCTTCCATTCGATGCCCACCTCGCAGACGCAACCTGGCGTCGCGATCTTGATCCAGCGCATTCCCTCAAGCATCAGCCCCCGCGATTTGGGCAGCAGCGACACCCCTAACCCGGCCGCGACAAAGCCGGCCACCGTCGCCAAATCTTCCGCCGAATACTTCACTTGCGGCAAAAAGTGGTGCGTGCGGCTGATGGCTTCGATCGTGCCTCTTAAGCCGCAATCCCGGTGTATGCCGATAAACGGTTCGTCGGCCAACTCCTTGAGGCCGATCGATTCCTTGCCGGCCAACCTATGGGACGCGGGGACGACCGCGTATAGATCAGCGTCGAACAGCGTCTCCCATACGATGCCGTCGGAGCCGCTTCTCGGGGACGTGATGTTCAGATCGCATTGACCTTCTTCGAGAAGCTGCTGCGCTTGCGTGCACGTCCCCTGGCAAAGCTCGAAGCGAATTTTCGGGTACTTCTTCTGGAATCGCTGAACGAGCTCGGGAATAAAATGCGTCCCCAAAATGTTGCCGAATGCGACCGTTACGACGCCCGATTCCGGATCAGTCAATTCTGCGATTTCTTCCTTTCCCCTGCGAATTTCCTGAAGGGCATTTGACACTCTCGCGGCGAAGGTCTGCCCGTAGCGGTTCAACTGCACGTTCCGGCCGCTGCGTTCGAACAGCTGCACGCCCAGTTCCTCCTCCAGCTTGGCGAGCGAGTGGCTGAGCGCCGGCTGCGTGATCGACAACGCCTCCGCGGCCCGCGTCACGTGCTGCATCCGGGCTACGGTCAGAAAATATTCGAGCTGGTTCAACTCCAAGCGATTCCCCTCCTTGCGTTTTACATGCGCCAAATTAATGATTTTTATGAAAATAATAAATTAGACGATATAGGATGTCAAATTTTACAATGGTGCTACCGAACCGAAGCATCGGCGGAAAAAGATCAGGAAGGTTGGATGGAGATGGAGCATGCAGCTTCCGGAAGCGCCCGCGGCCGCGGGTGGTTCATGGCGTTCGTTTGTTTAGGCGTGTTCGTGGTGTATTTGGATTCGACGATCGTGAACGTGGCTTTGCCGGAAATGCAAAAAAAGCTGGAGGTTGGCATGAACAGCCTGCAGTGGGTCATCGACGGGTATACGCTCACGTTCGCCTGCCTGCTGCTCATGGCCGGAACTGTCGGAGACATCCTCGGACATAAGCGGTTGTTCGCGATCGGCATGTTCGGGTTTACCGTCTTCTCCGCTTGCTGCGGACTGGCGGGATCGATCGGGGAGCTGGTCGCGTTCCGCTTCTTGCAAGGCACCTTCGGGGCGCTGATGATTCCAGCATCTCTTGCCATCATTCGCAATCTCTATGACGAACCGGCCGCTCGGGCTAAGGCGATCGGCGTATGGGCGGGGCTGGGCGGATTGGCGCTGGCGGCGGGGCCGCTGATCGGGGGCTGGCTGACGGAGACGTCGGGGTGGCAAAGCATCTTCTGGATCAACGTGCCCATCGGCGTCGTCGTCTCTGCGGTCCTATTGGCGTTCAAGCGGGAGACCGCCCGCAATCGGAACAGAAGCTTGGACATCCCGGGGCAGCTGCTGTTCATTATGGCGATCGGCGCGCTGACGTACGCTTTGATCGAAGGACAGTCGCTCGGCTGGCAGTCCGCGCGCATATTAAGCTGCTTCGGCGCTTGCATCCTTTTGCTGGCCGCGTTTTTGCTGCGGGAGGCGCGCGCCCGGGAGCCGCTGCTTCCGCTCGGCTTGTTTAACAACTCCGTGTTCAACGTCGCTTGCTTCGTCAACTTCTTCGGCTTTTTCGGTCTGTTCTCCGTCGTCTTTCTGATGACCCTCTACTTCCAGAACGTGAACGGGTGGTCGCCGACAGAGGCCGGCGTCCGCTTCCTGTCACTGAACGTGAGCATCATGATCGCTTCCTATGCGGGCAGCTCGCTCGGCAGCCGCGTCTCGCCGGCCGTCCTCATTCCGGTTGGCATGCTAGCGATGGGAGGCAGCCTCCTCACCCTAACCGCCGTCGAGCCCGGCAGCGCATACGCGAATTACGCCTGGGCGCTGTCCGGCATCGGGATCGGCATCTCGCTTGCCGGCGCTTCCGCCACCGTCGCGCTGATGTCGTCCGTCCCCTTGCAGATGGCCGGCACCGCATCAGGCGTCGCCAATACGTTCCGGCAGATCAGCGCCGTGCTGGGCGTCGCTCTCTCGGGAACGCTCGTCTCCGCCCATCTTCCCGACGCTTCATCCGAGACGATCCAATCGATGAGCGGCGGCGATGCCGCGGCCGGGTTCGCCGCAGGCATGCACGAAGCCTTCCTCGTCTCTGCGCTGGGCTGCTTCTTCGTCGCGGCGGTCGCTGCCGGCATCCTGCTAGTGACTGCACGCAGAAGAGCGGCGCTCGTGCAGTAGAAGACATATGAAGCGCAAGTAGGCAGGATAAGCAAAAGGCACCCGCTTGGGTGCCTTTACTGGCCTGCTTCGGCCTTTACTAGCCTTTACTAACCTTTACCAGCGTTTACCGGCCTTCATGATCCTGCGCTCGCTTCCTTATTCAGCGCCCACAGCTTATAGATGCTGAAGGCCAATACGATTTCCTTCGCTGTCCAGAAACATGCCGACATACCCTGCGTGATCGCCCAAATAGGTTTTCTCCATCAGCACTTGGCCGCCCGCATCGGATACCCTCGAAAGAATGACAGCCAGATCCGGACTGCCATCGATATAGACCGTAACGCCGTCAGGTGAAGGCGTATGACGCGGCCCCTTGACCAGCATCCCGCCGTTCTGCTCTTCCTTCACCGGGAAAAAAGCGTATTCCTCCTCCTCCGTCTGCATCGATTGCATCTCCATGGCTAAAATCTTCTCATAAAACGCCTTTGCCCGTCCCATGTCGGACACGGGAATTTCCACCCAAATAAATACGCGATCCCTCATCGTTCATGCTCCATTCTCTCAGAAAGTTTACTTGCTATCCTTTTAGACGAACGGACGGTCATAAATTCATCGGTCAAATTTTGTTGCCGACCACATAATTTATGTTGACGGCCACATATCTGCGTGTTATGTTAGTTACAGAAAATATGTTGACGACCACATAAAAGGAGGAATGACAGCCTTGAAGGACAGCAACATCAACGAAGTGGAGAACGATATCCATGCGGTAACCCGATTTCCTGTAAGCTTCTCCATCTTCAGCCTGGCGCGGTCTCATCACCGCGTTGCAGGACAGCTGCTCCGGGAAGCGGGCCTATATCCCGGGCAGGAACTCGTACTGATGCAGCTGTGGCAGCGGGACGGCCAATCTCAGAATAGCCTCTCGAGATTGCTGCGCCTTGATCACTCGACCATCGCCAAATCCGTTCGTCGTCTGGAAGATGCGGGGCTCGTCACCTGCAGCCGCTCCGAAGAGGATAAGCGAGTAACGCTCGTATCGCTCACGCGGGCAGGGCGCGATATCGAAGCCAGAGTCAATCAAGCGTGGAGCAAGATGGAAGAGATTACGACTGAAAATCTGAATGAGGAAGAAAAAGCGCAATTCGTCGCTTTAGCCAAAAAAGTTACCGCTGTACTGGAAAAGTAAAAGAAATGAATCAGAACGATAAGATATCGGAGGAGAGATAAACATGTCTAACAAGTCCATGCAAGCCATTCGGGTTCATGAATATGGCGGTCCAAGCGTTTTAAAGGTTGAACCGGTCGAGCGCCCGCAACCGGAAGCGGATGAAGCGCTCGTTCGCATCGTGTATGCTGCGGTCATTCCGCTTGACTTTAAGATTCGCAACGGTTGGCTGCAGCAGGTTTTTCCCGTCACCATGCCCTACATCCCCGGCTTTTACGCTTCCGGCGTTATCGAAGAGGTGGGCCCAAGCGTAACGGCATTCGCACCCGGCGATCGCGTCTTTGGTATGATCAGAGGCGCTTATGCCGAATATGGCGTAGCTAAGGCCCAAGAGTTGGTGAAAATGCCCGATCATCTCGCCTTCGAGGATGCGGCAACGATCAAAGCGGGAGCCGAAGCCGCCTGGAAAGCGCTGTTCACGGAAGGCGAGCTCCAAGCCGGGCAAACCGTTCTCCTTCATGCGGCTGCGGGCGGCGTCGGACAGTTTGCCGTTCAGCTAGCCAAGTGGAAGGGAGCGACCGTGATCGCCACGTCCTCGACCTCTAACCTGGACTTCGTCAAGTCATTGGGTGCCGATCAAGTCGTCGATTATACAACGACCAACTTTGAGGACGTAGTCAAGGAAGTCGATCTGGTCGTCGATACTGTCGGAGGCGAGACGGAGGACAGATCCTGGTCCGTCCTTAAGAAGGACGGGATCTTCGTCTCCCTGACGCAGGATCCATCCCAAGAGAACGCTCAGAAGCATGGCGTTACGGCTAAATTCAACTCCAAGTTCCCTTCGCGCGAGGATTTGCAGCGCATAACGGAATTACTGGCCGAAGGCAAGATTAAGGCAGAGATCGATTCCATATTCCCGCTCAGCCAGGCGGATAAAGCGCTGGAGAAAAGCGAAGCCAGACATGGACGGGGCAGAATTTTGCTGAAAGCCAGCGATGTCTAACGCTCCGCGGGCCTCATCGCCAGGCTTCTGGCCGCTGTTCTGATACATGCGATTATGGAGGTAGCGGCGACTTGCTCCGGTAGACTGATTGGAAAATGGATGCACTCGCTGTAACATCCCTGTTCTTTGACTTGGCGCGTAACAACGAAACAACACGCAGGCATCGCGCGCTGCGTGTTGTTTTCTTTATCAAACTATACAGCTGCCGGTCCAAGCCCGAGCACGCTAACTTTTATGCGCCTTGATGTTTCCCTAGGCAGCATTATTTATCAATAATGCCCGTTATTTTCAGCATTCTTGCAATTAACGCCGTGACCTCCGCACGCGTCATGGGTGCTTTCGGACTGAGCGCTGCTGGTCCGTTGCCTTGGATGATGCCTGCTGTTATCAATTGGGCAACGTCTGTCTTTGCCCAAGCGGATACGTCAGAGGCATCCTTGTACCCGGCCAGTGCCGAAGCTTGTTGCACGTCGCTCAGCGCGGCCCCCGAATCGATTAAACGGTATGCGCGGGCAATCATCGCAAATCCTTGTTCCCTGGTAATCTCCTGATTGCCGTAGAAGCTTCCGTCGTTATAGCCGCGAACAATGCCGAACTCATTCGCAATGGCTACGGAGACGCGATACCACGCCGAATCCGCAACATCCGGGAAAATATTTTGCGGTACATCCTGACGCATTAAACCCATACCCAATACAACAATGTCGGCAAATTCGGAACGCGTGACGCTGCGGTTCGGCGAGAACGCATTGTTGCCCGTTCCTTGAAGATCAAGTCTTGCTGCGATATTGTTGACGTCCGCTTTACCCCAATGGTTTCTCACATCATCAAAATCCTGAGGGTTCCAGATAACCGAGTACGTGCCGCTGCTGCGCAGATCATTAATCAGTGCATAATAACGGTTATCGTTCTTCGTTATTACTGTCGGCACATGGAATACGCTGCCGTCCGGGTTGATGACGACGCCAGTCGTAATCCGGTTCGGATCGATGCCGTCCGGAAGTGCGATGTACTTCGGTGCATACCCGCTCAACTGCCCGGACCTTACCGTCTTGCCGTCATTCGTGAAGGTCAAGTCCAGATCAACTGGCGTTACAAGCAGTTCATAACCTTCAGCTGTCGCTTTGCTCTTCGCGCTCTGAATCAAAGTATCCGCAGAACGGGCGATGTTGATTTGAACGGCAATATCGTTTAATGCGGAGTTCCCCAATTGCTTGGACACCGAGTTAAGGTCCATCTTTCCGCCGGGAACCGGATAGATGGCCAGCGGGTTGCCGATTTCAAGGCTCGCGCCCTTATCGACGATCTGTTTAACGGTTGCTGCCGTCAGGCCGTCTACCTTCACGTCGCCGTCCTTGGGCGAACGAATCGCGAGCTTCTGCCCGTTATCTTTTGCCAAGGTCTCGTTCAGCTTGTTCAGATCAACTTGAACCGACGTTGCAGTGCGGTCTCCCGAAGTTGACGTTTTCCCGGTTGCAAACGTGCCGTCCTTGCCGTTCACGGATGTTTCGATTTCGGACGTGCTCCCGCTGTTGTTGCCGCCGCTGTTTCCGACGTAAGATGGCGTAGCCGACGTGCGAATCTTGGCTGCTTCGCTGATGGCAGATGCGTTTTTTGTAGCCGTCGCTTTCACCCGTGTTACAAATGTATACTCCGTATCCGGCGTTAGTTCGTTGAACGTCGGGCTATCTTGCCAGGTCAAGCCGCCATCCTTGCTATACTCCTGACCGGCTACGCCTGTCAATGTAATGCTCGTTGCCGTTTTGCCGGCTTCTACTGGCGCGCTCGGCGCTGCAGGACCTTCCAACTTCGCAACAGGCGCCGTAGCTGCGCTTGTTACGCTGCCGGCCGCATGCTTACCATCAGCAATAACCTTCACGGTAATAGCCTTGCCGATATCGTCTTCCGTCAACGTGTAGCTCGCATTCGTCTCTCCCGCAATGGCGACTCCGTCTCGATACCACACATACGTCGGCACGTCTTCCGTCGTGATCGGCGTATAGGTGATACCCGTTAGATTCGCCGTCAACGTCTGACCAATCCGAGGCGTACCGCCGATCGACACGATGCCTCCCATTACCGGATACTCCGGCGTTGTAACGGTGGTACCCCTCAAGCCGGTTGTTGGAAGCTCGCCAGTCATGTCTACAGGAACCGTAACAATCTGATAGGCGGTGTCCGGGTCAAGATTATCAAAGGTCAGCTCTGAACCCGTTCCTGTTTTCCAATCGCTTATCAAATTGCCTTGTTCATCGGCGATGGCGTATTTAACCAATGTCGATGAGGGTTTTACAGCAATAGTCGTTTTTCCGTTATTTACTAAATCCTTTCCTGTTACCACATTATCATTTACTGTCGGCAAGGTAACGCTTTTCGTCTCCGTATCCGTGCCTGGAATTGTCGTGCTTGCATCAAAAGTGGTCGAAGCGGCAACGTTGTAAGTTCCGCCCGGCATTAAAGGCCGAAATACAACCGGGCCTCCGTTGCTTGAAAACCAGCCGTTGTCGTCGGGAAAAAGCTCATTGCCATCTCGGTCAAATGCTTGTAGCCCCTCAACTATCGTTCCATTCGAATCTAAAACAGTCATTACCGTACTTACATCAAGCGGGATTGCAGTTATCGTACCCGAGCCTCCGTTAGCGGAATAAACTTGACCCGATACACTCTCGATACCGCTCGCAAAGCTTGTAACCGCTTTGGTGGCAATAACGATATTGTTGATTTGACCGGCATTGTACTCAACAATAACTCCCGGATCTTTATATGGGCTAGTCACACCGTGCGTATTATTTACGGGTAAGTAACCTATTTTAGTATTCTGTGCATCTAGCATTAGTGTTACGTGGATAGGTGCTCCATTTGGCAGAAGAGCGGACTCAAGACCTGTTTTCTCATTCGGGTTTGTTACATACCTTGTTTCGGGATAAACGGCGGTGTCCCAATTAGGCCCTGTAGTTTCAGTAGCGCCTATAAAGCTTAAAAAATGCCAAATCGCCCCCTGTGCCGCCCAGGGACTGGGACTCTTAAACTCTTTAAACATGCTGGCTATAGCAAACATCTCATTAGCATTGCCTGCTTTTGGCTCTACAAGATGTCCATGATGGCTCGTTGCAATATCCACAGCTTCTTTAAAACTCAAGGTTGCAGTCTGTCTTGCCACATATACAAAATAACGCCCATCGTAAGTACGAATAGATGTTTTACCATTTGTCAACGGCGCCCCTGGCGTTACATTTACTGTGACTACCTGGGTGGCCCCAGGGACTTGGGTAAAGGTCATGTCTTGAATAAAAGCTTCAATATCTTCATAAGTGATGTCGCCTGAAAAGTTGAACACTCGATTTGTAGCTGTAGATTGGTCAGTCGTAACGTCAATAATGGTGATGCCGCTTATTAGCTCGGTAATGCCGCTCCTGGCATTCCCCGGATCGATCCTTCCGTTATTAACAGCAACCGTAAAGTATCCGCCTGCCTCGTTAACGACGCCTTCTGATGAGCCAAATGTCGCATTTGACAGCTGATAGGTGGTTTCAGATAATCTTACAGGACTGCCAAGATCAAGGGACGGCGCAACCGCCGCTCTTGCCTCTAACGGATAAAAAGGCACCATCGTCAACACCATAACGATAGCCAATAGAAAAGATAACCCGCTTCGTTTCTTTAATTTCATTTTCGATTCGTTCCTCCTAATGAAAGTATTGATATTTCCCCGCCATGGAGAGACTGCAAAGCGCGGTTTTCTATACCCAACATTATAGAGAGAACCTCTAACCAAACTCTAACCATCGGCATAAAGTCGATATTCCGTCTTGCCGATATAAATAGAGCATCGGAATTCGGCATACAAGGGCCGACGGTTGGGAGTGACATCTGCATGAAAGTCATGTTGATAGACGATGAACGGCTCGCGCTATTAAGGTTGGAAAAAATGCTGGGGGAGTTTCCCGATTGTAAGGTCATTGGCTCCTTCTCGAAGGTCGAGCCGGCGATCACGCAGATTGGCGAATCTCAACCCGAGGCCGTCTTTCTGGATATTCAGATGCCGGGATTGAACGGTCTGGAGGCGGCAGAGCGAATACGTTCGATCTCGCCGGACACGATGATCGTCTATGTGACAGCCTATGACGAATACGCGGTTGAGGCATTCGAGCTGGATGCGACCGATTATTTAATGAAGCCGTTAAGTCGCGAACGGTTGCGCCGAACCATACAGCGTCTGCAGGATCGCGTCGTTGCGCATCCTCCGGAATCGAAGGAAGAGGAAGAATTGGTGTACCACTGCTTGGGCGACATGCTGATCCGGAAGCCCGGCGGGGAACTGGAGTTCCTGAAGTGGAGAACGACGAAGGCAAAGGAGTTGTTCGCCTATTTGCTGTATCATCGGGGTAAAGTAATCAGCAAGAATGCCTTGCTGGAGCTGCTTTGGCCGGAATTGGACGAACGCAGAGGGCTCGCCAACCTGCAGACGAGCATTAACCGGATTCGCAGCGTATGGAAAAGCACGGTCGGGGACGGCTATATCTCGATCCGATATTCGCAGTACGGATATATCCTTGAATCGAAAAGGCTGCGCATCGACGCGGAAGAATGGGAGCGGGAGCTTCGCCGATTAAGCCCGGTTTCTATCGAGAACGCTCGCGAACATCAGCAAGTGCTCGATGGGTACCGCGGCGATTTTTACGAAGAGGATCATTATGCATGGGCAGAGAGCGAACGCCAACGGCTAAAGGCGCTATGGCTGCAGCATGGCCAGCAGTTGGGACGCTTCTATCGTTCTCACGACATGCACGCGGAGGCGCTTGGCGTCTACCATCAGATTCAAAAGCAAGAGCCTCTGCATGAAGATAGTTATCTCGCGCTTATGAAAATCTATGCCCGGCTGAATGACGCGGAGTCCGTTCAAAAACAATATGAATTTCTGACCCATCTGTTGCAGCAGGAAGCAGAAACCGAGCCCCGTCCCGGCATTGTGGAATGGTTCGCGCGATGGAAGCAATCCTCCTCTCAAACGGGCACGATAAAACTGACAATCGTACCTTGATTCGGAACGCTTCGAATCTGCAATCCTTTGCCGTATAGCTGCTTCAATCTCCGATCCGTATTGTACAGGCCGATTCCCGTCTTTCCGTCCAAGCGGCTGTCCAGGACGCGCCTTACCGCTTCCTCGTCCATTCCTTTACCGTTGTCTGCGACCGATATTTCCGCCTCATGCTCCTTAGCGGCGATTCGAATATGAACTTCTCCGCCTTCCTCGCGGCTAAGCAAGCCGTGCCGTATGGCGTTTTCGACTAAAGGCTGGATGCAGAGCGGGGGGACTTGCAAAGAAAGCTTTTCGTCTACTTCCCAGCGAATGCTTAATCTGTCGTCGAACCGTTCCTTTTCGATATACAGATACGAACGGACCAGGCGAAGCTCATGCTCAAGCGAAACGACCCGGTCCAAATTGCGAAAGTCGAAGCTTGCCCGCAAATAATGGCCGAAGGCTTCAAGCAAAGCGCTCATTTTTTCATTATCGATCTCGCTGAGCGCGGCTATCGAATTGAGCGTGTTGTACAGAAAATGCGGTTGAATTTGCGCCTGAAGCCATGCCGCTTCCATCCGCAGCCTTTCGCGCACCGATTGCTTCAAATCAGTCAAAGCCCGCACTCTGGACTTCAGTTCCATCGCATCCACGGGTTTTATCAAGTAATCGTTGGCGCCCGACTGGAATCCGGTATCGATATCCTCCGGCCTGCTGCGAGCGGTCAGGAGAAGAATGGGAAGCTCCGAGACGGAAAAGCGCTCGCGAACGAAGCGGGACAATTCGTAGCCGGACATCTGCGGCATCATGATGTCGGCAATGATCAAGTCCCATTCTTTAGTATCCAGAATGGCAAGTGCGTCGCGTCCGCTTGCTGCGGTGACGACGTTATACTTTTCCGAAGCAAGGAGGCTGCTCAGTATTGTTAAATTGACAGCATCGTCGTCTACGATCAGAAGGTTCGGACGGTCCGCCCCGATCGCCGATTCCCACGCGATACTGCCTCCGAGAGCGTCGGAGGAGGCGGAGACAGCCGCTTCTTCATAACCGGTCGGTACCGGAGCGATCGTCGCCGTCTCGCTTTGTCGGATAGACGAATCGGATAACGACAAGGCAAAGCTGAATACGGAGCCTCGGCCCGGAACGGAGTGGACGTCGAGCTTACTTCCGTGCAGCTCCACCAGCTGTTTGCATATACTTAACCCGAGCCCGATCCCGCCTCCCTTAGCCGTTATGCCGGAGTCTCCCTGCTCGTAGGGCTCGAATATCCTTTGCTGCGTGTCCGGATCGATCCCGATGCCGTCGTCTGCGACGATCAGGTTCGCCTTGCCGTTGCGGACCTCCGCCTTTATTGTGATCCGTCCTCGATCTGTGTATTTCACCGCATTGTGCAGCAGGTTGAACAAAATTTGCGTAAGTCGATTCTCATCCGCCAGAACATCGGGGAAGTTGGCCGGAATGTCGTGAGCGATGCGAATCGGCTTGCCATTGGTCATAAAACGAAGCATATCGGTCACGCCGGATGCGACTCCCTGTACGCGGACACGCTCGATGTTCAAGCGGATGCCGTTCTCCTGAAGCTTCGTCATATCCAGAAGATCGTTAAGCATGTACGACATTCGCTTGCCTACGGAAATAAGAAGCTTCATGTTTTCTCTGTTTTTGTCGTCTTGATCGTTCATTCCGGTATCCAGAACGGTCTGGGCGATGTTAAGCATGCCATGCAGCGGATTCCGCAATTCATGAGAGGTATTGGCCAGGAAATCGTCTTTTAGCTTGTCCGCCTTCTGAAGCTTCTCGGCGAGCTTCGCCGTTTGGTCCGCCGTATGGAAATAACGTTTGAACCAGAAGGAAGCAAAAGAGAGGAAGGCAACGAGCAGGTCAATCGGGTAAAAACCCATACCAAGCAAACCCTTGAGAGAGCCTCCAATGATATTGGTCAGAACGCAGGTGAGGCCAACGACCAAATAAATGGCGTTCTTATCGCTATTCAGAGTCGTACGCAGCGAGAACGCCAGCACGTACAAGCAAGCGAGCAAATCCAGGCCGTAGTAAATGGACAATCCGCCCAGCGCGAACCCGGCCGGCAAAAACACGATCGCCACCGCGGCAATCGCGCAGAGCGCGGGGAACCAGCGGAACACGCTGTTTTTCGCATGCTCCGGCAGCAGGCTCCTGGGAAACTGCAGGAGGAAGGCGCCTACGCCAATAAAGGACAGCAGGACGAGCTTGGTGGACCACTCGTAGTTGATGGCCGGCAGCCAGACGAGCAATAGCTTGTCATCGTCGAGCAGAATCATGAAGACGGCGCTGACAACGAGCATAAAGAAATAGAGCAACGCTTTTTGCCGGGTGCCGATCACGAACAGAATAAGCGCGTACAAGGCATGAATCGTCAGAACGATACTTAGGACGGTCTGCAAGTTGACTGAAAACCGTACTTCCTTGTTCACCGCATCCTCGCTACCGAACTTGATCGACTCTACCAGGCCGCCCAGCGTGCTGTTGTCGTAATTCGCAGCTTGTATGACAATATCGATCTCGCCTGTATCGGCCTTGAACGCAGCGGTGTAAGGCATGCTTCGGGCTGTATATTGCTGCTTGCTCTTCGCCGGCTTCCCCTTTCCCGCCACAAAACGACCGTTCACATAAAGTTCCGCCGAAGTACGCACGTTCGAAACGCGGATGCCGTAGGTCTGCTCGTTATCCGAATTGATCTTGAGGCGCAGACGATAGGAGCCAAAGCCGTATGGCGTGCTGCGCTCGGATATAGACGAGTTCCACTTGCCGGGAACTGAAATGAACGTCCTGCCCGCATTGGAGGAGATCGCGTTCGATTCGGGTTGCATCACAAACTTGCCGGGATAGAACTCCCAATCTCCGTCTAATGCAACCGTGCGGCCCTTGGCGAAGTCGAAGTCCCGCAAATCCAACTCTCCGCGGACCGCACGAGGATGATCCGGCGAAGCCAGAAATAAAGCCCAGACGATTCGAATCAGCAATAGGGCGATAAAGAATGATCCTGCAATCAGGATCGCTTTTCGTTTGGTCATCATAATCCAACCTTATTTCGACAAAAACAAGCAAACTCCTTTAATGACCGCTGGAGCCTTACACGGATGCCGCTCGGATATCGATATCAAATCAGGAACAGAATGTACAACGGCAAGTTCTTGCTATCTCGCCCCTCGTTTCATATAATTTCCATATCATACAAAATACCGATTGGAGGAATACCCGTGCCCAGAAAAAAAGTACCCCGGTAAGCCCGTGCTCCACCTCCTCTCTTCTTTATTCGTGCACTAATGACTAAAGAAGAAGAGAGGAATAAAAGATGAGGTCTTCACTTGTAGATTGGAAAGAACTTCAGTTTGGCGTAGAAATTGAGTTCGTTGGCGGCAGCCCGGCGCAGGTCGAGCTATTGCCAGGCTGGATCATGTCGCTCGACGAACGGCAGATTGACGATACGGGAAATGAATCGGGCAGCGAGCTTAAGCCGCCTCCTATCAAGTGGGAGGATCGAGAGCAAATTCGCGAGATGTTGACGCGCCTTCAGGAGACGGGCGCCGAAGCGAACTGGAACTGCGGACTCCATGTCCATGTCGGCTTAGGTCCTTGGGGACAGGAGGCGATTCCCCGGTTTATCGAGGCTGCTTTGCTGTATCAGGAGGCTGTGAAAAGTTTACTGAATACGAGCGAAGATCGTCTGCAATACTGTCCGCCCGTCACGCAGGAGATGTACGAGCGATTTATTTCCGACCCCGGCAGCGCCGCATTATACCGCAAGGGACGCCCCCAATCCCATCGGTGCGGCATTAATCTGGCGGCTTGGTACGATATCGGCACCGTGGAGATTCGATATGCGAATGGCTCCCTAGACTACAATGAAGTGATCAACACCGTCGAGCTCTGCCTGCGATTCGTGGTAGGGGTTGGTGCGGCGTGCGCGCTTTCTCCCGACCCTCGCCAGATGGCGATTGAACTCGGCGCGCCTTTGAGCGGCTATCCGCCGCCAAAACCCGCCCCGCAATGGTATCGCGAGCGAATATGGCTGGAGCATGCATTGGTGCCCGTCTTAGCTCCGCTTGCAAGCAGCCTTGTTCCGGATGGCGAGATTCTTTATATTTTGCCTAGGCCGGATGGCATCGTAGTTACCATCGAAGACGCAGATGGAGATTCACATAAACACCTGCTGCATCTGCCTTCTACGGGTTGGGAAGCTACGCACCTAACTCAAGAATAACTTGAACCGCAAAGACCCCTTTCACGAGGGGTCTTTTGCTTTTATGTAACCAATTTTCACCAAATGCGCTTCGGAAGACTAGGCGTCTGGGGCGTTATACGCTTCGAGCGTACGGACCAGCTTCCTTTTGACAGCTTCTCTTAATTCGATCGGTTGGAGCACGACCGCTTCGGTGCCGAACGAGTAGAAATACTCGGCGAAAAAAGGGATTTCCGAGGGGAGGATGCTCATCGCTAGCAAGTCCGTGCCGTTATTGGAACGATGTACTTCCCCCCACGGGAAGATCCAGCTCTTTTCGCGGAATATCTCCATCCCCCTCGCCGTCAGTTTGACTTTGACATCTACGGTATCTCGTTTGCTGTAAAAATGAAGGCCCCAGTTCGTCAGATCCACCTCGGAAACATCCACTGTCGACGATACCGCGTCGGTTTGCGCCAAAACGGCCGATTCGATCCGATCCACCCGGAACAGTCGAAATGCTCCCCGCAGATAGCAGTAAGCGGGACAAAACCAATATCCCTCATGGGCATATATGCCGATAGGTTGGATCGTTCTTTCCTTTGTCTCTTCCTTCTGGGTTCCATAATGGATGGTTACAGGAATTCTTCTAATGGACGCCTGAAGCAGTACCTCAAGGCAGCCGGCTCGCTCCGGGCGCGTATGCGTAAAGAAGTCGATTCGGTGCCGCATCTCGTCGATCTGACTTTTCACGTCATCCGGCAAATGCCTGTAAAATTTTCGAAGGGCCGATTTTGCGGAGTCCTCGAAGGGCAGCGAACGGAAGTGTCGAAGCGCGTGGGAAGCAAAGAAGATGGAGAAGGCCTCATTTTCCGTAAATGAAATCGGCGGCAGACTCCGCTGCGCAAGAACCTGGTACCCGCCTCCTGCACCAACCTGCGCGTATAAAGGCACGCCCATCCCGCTCAGCTCCTGCAAGTCGCGCAGCATGGTCCGGGTAGACACGCCAAATTCTTCCGCTAGCTCTTTGACGGTGAATTTCCGCTTCCGATTTACGGCCATCATCAATTCGATGAGGCGCCTCGACTTTCCCATTATTCTCACCTTCCCAAAATAAAGTGACAGATGTTGTCACAATTACATTATACGCTAAGAGCAAGCCGGATCGCCGAGCGCGATGACGGCAGCAATCGAATAAAAAAGAGAAGGAGAATCATCGTATGTCGAGGGACCAACGTAAAAAACTGGATGATATGCTGAGGCGATCCCAACCCGAAAAGCCGCAAAGCATCGAGGAGATGCGCGCGAATTTTGCCGCTATGATGGCCACGATGAATGTGCCTGCAGGCGTGCGGACCACGCCGACAACCTTGGGCAATCGCCCTGGCGTGATCGTCGACCCCGCACAGGATGCCCGTCCAGGAATCATTCTCTATTTCCATGGCGGCTCGTTTATGATGGGCTCCCCCTACACGGCCATGTCCCTCACCGCAAACCTGGTCGACAGAACCCGTATCCGGTCCGTCTCGCTCGATTATCGTCTGGCGCCGGAGCACCCCTTCCCTGCGGCTCTTGAAGATGCTCTCGCAGCCTATCGCGCGCTTCTGGACGATGGCTTTGAGGCGACGTCTATTGCGTTTGCCGGCGACTCTGCCGGAGGCGGCATTGCCGTCTCGACTTGTCTGATGGCGCGGAACGCAGGTCTGCCGTTGCCTGCAGCGGTAGCGGCGTTCTCGCCAGGATTGGACAAGACGCACGCCGGAGCAAGTATCGATAGCAAAAGGGGGCTCGACCCGTTCTTCACCCGCGAGGGCTTTGCATTCACGGACGCGATGTATCTTGCCGGACAGGACCCCAATCATGAACTCGTGAGCCCCGCCAGATTCGCCGATCTGACCGGATTCCCGCCGCTCCTGCTGCAGGTGGGAACGAACGAGCTGCTCCTTGACGACTCCACGCAGTTAGCCGACCGTGCACGGGCCGCGGGCGTGGATGTGATTCTTGACGTTACCGCCGACGTCCCGCATGTTTTCCAGGCGTTCACGGGTATGATCGACGAAGCGGATCGAGCCCTGGACCGTGCCGCGCTCTTCATCGCGCAGCATCTCAGATGAACATACGGTCAAACGATCCGTCGATATCCATAAATGGATGCTTAAACAATATTATTATTCAAATTTGAATAAAGAAGTAAGAGCGTGTATAATAAGCCCATGAATACTACACAATTGCTTGTACTTGGAGCTATCGCTCTGCGAAAACAAACGCACGGCTACATCGTTTATCGCGAATTGACCGAATGGCGTGCGGATACTTGGGCGTGCATCAAGCCGGGCTCCATATACCACGCGCTGACCCAGCTTGAAAAACAGCAGTATATTGAGTCCATCAAAAACGAACCAGGAGAGAAAGGAGGCGCTCGAACGCTCTACGCCATTACCGGCAAAGGCGACGCGGCGTTGAAGGAGGGGATAGAAACAGCGCTTGAAAGTCTTGAGATGGACCAATACTCGGCAGGCATCGCGCTACGTCGCCTTATCCCGCATGAGGTCTTGCTCCAGACACAGGAAAAACGACTCGAAAATTTACAAAGCATCCATCAATTCATGCGCACGATTCCAAAGAAAGAAGGAGGCTCGCCTCCGGAAGAGCCCGGGCTCGTCGACTACTGGACGGGGTTCTTCGAGTATAGCATTCAACATGCGAAGGCCTTTATTAATAACGTTACCACGGAGAGGAAGCATGAAGAATAAGATCATTATTGAAGGCGCGAGAGAAAACAATCTGAAGAACATTTCTCTCTCGATTCCGAAACATGCCGTCGTTGTATTTACGGGAGTATCCGGGTCGGGGAAATCTTCGCTTGTATTCGATACGATCGCAGCCGAGGCGCAGCGGCAGCTCAACGAAACATTTACTGCTTTTGCCCGCAATCGTCTGCCCAAGTACGGCCAGCCCGATGTCGATTATATAGCGAACCTGTCAGCGCCGATTATCGTTAATCAGAAACGTCTGGGCGGGAATTCACGTTCAACGGTAGGTACCATTACCGATATCTATGCGCTGCTCCGACTTCTCTTTGCTCGAGCAGGCGAACCCTATGTTGGCTATTCCAATGCCTTTTCGTTTAATGACCCTGAGGGCATGTGCCCGCAATGCGAAGGCTTAGGGACAATGGTGTCACTGGATACCGACAAGTTTATCGATCCCAATAAATCTTTAAATGAAGGCGCCCTCCTGCACCCCAGCTTTAAGCCAAACAGTTGGTACTGGAAGCTTTACACCTTGTCGGGACTGTTCGATAACGACAAAAAACTAAAAGATTACACAAAAGAAGAGTGGAAGACCTTGCTGTATAGCGGGGATGCAACGATTGCTTTACCTTCGCAAGGCGGTGATGTTCATTCCAAGTATGAAGGACTCATCCCCAAATTTCGCCGGCTTTACATCAATAAAGGCACTGAAAATATGTCGGAGAAGAATCGGCGAATTTTCGAGAGCTTTACGACAAATGCCCAATGCGATCTGTGTCACGGTCAGCGATTGAACGAGAGAGTGCTGAACTGCAAAATATCCGGCTATTCGATCGCCGATTTATGTGCGATGGAAGCAAGCGCGCTCCAAGATGTACTGCATAACCTGCATTTGAAACCGGTGGCGACGCTTCTAGATCAGCTCCGTGAACGCCTCAAGCAATTGGTCGACATTGGACTGGGATATCTTAGCCTTAACCGTGAAACGTCAACGTTATCGGGGGGCGAATCACAGCGGATTAAGATGGTTCGGCATCTGAGCAGCAGTTTGTCGGAAATGATGTACATCTTCGATGAACCCACCGTCGGCTTGCATCCGAGCGATGTCCATCGTCTGACTGAACTATTTGTGCAATTAAGAGACAAAGGCAACACGGTCCTCATTGTCGAGCACGACCCGGAAGTCATAAAAATTGCCGATCATATCGTGGATATGGGACCAACTGCCGGCACGAATGGCGGCGAGGTCATATTTACGGGTACCTATCGCGATTTAGAAAAGTCCGGTACGCTCACAGGCAAGCACCTGGGAAGTCGTTTACCTTTGAAGCAACAAAGTCGTCCCTATTCGCACGTTTATCCGATCCGTCAGGCAACTTCGCATAATCTAAAAAATGTCAGCGTAGATATCCCCGCCAAGGTTCTGACCGTTGTGGCAGGCGTAGCCGGCTCCGGTAAAAGCTCGCTTATTTATGAAGTATTCGCCAAGCAACACCCTGAAGCCGTGGTGATCGACCAATCGTCAGTGCACGGTTCACGTCGCTCCAATCCTGCAACTTATACAGGCATACTGAATGATATCAGAACGTTGTTTGCTAAACAAAACCACGTGAGCCCCTCACTCTTTACTACTAATTCCGAGGGCGCTTGCAGCAATTGCCAAGGCTACGGAATGATTTGGACGGATCTATCGTTCATGGACGGAGTGAAAACGATTTGTGAAGTCTGCGACGGGCGAGGCTTCAAGAAAGCAGTACTTGACTACACCTATCGGGATAAATCAATCTACGACGTGATGACAATGACCGTTTCCGAGGCAAAGGCGTTCTTTGACGATGTTCCGCCCATTGCAAAGATGCTTGCTGTCCTGAGCGAAGTAGGGCTTGAATATATCGCTTTGGGTCAGACGCTGGACAGCCTGTCCGGCGGGGAGTGCCAGAGGCTCAAGATTGCAATGGAGTTCCGTTCAACAAGTAGTATCTATATTCTGGATGAACCGACAACCGGACTTCATATGTCCGATGTGGCCAAACTCATTGCAATTCTCGATCGGTTAGTCGACGCTGGCAATACCGTCGTTGTGATCGAACATAACGTCGACGTGATCAAACGATCGGACTGGATCATCGAGCTTGGACCTGAAGGCGGCAACAAGGGAGGAGTCGTTACATTCACGGGTACGCCCTTGCAATTAATGAACGCTCCTCATTCCAAGACAGGTCAATACTTGACTATGGAGGAACCATATGATTACGGAAATAAATAAAAAAATATGTATCGATTTTCTGAACGAGGTGCACAACAACGACAATCTGGATGTGATCGATACCTATCTGGATAAAGACGTCTATTCTCATGATCCCTTTCCGGGGCAGGCGCCAGGCTCGGAAGGCGTAAAAGGGACCATGAGACTGTTTCGAGCGGCATTTCCCGATAAGAAGATTGCGATTCACGATGTTATGGCCGAAGGCGACAAGGTGATGGTGAAGTTTACGGCACAGGGAACGCATTTGGGCGAGTTTGCCGGTATTCCTGCATCGGGAAATGCAATCAATTATGAGGAAGTCATCATTCTGCGGGTAAAGGACAAGAAGATCGTGGAGCATTGGGCGGTTGCCGATGCACTTAGTCTTATGCAGCAAATTGGTGCACGCTGATCGCGCTAAAGCCTCTATTCTTCCAAACGGGATAGAGGCTTATTCCATCCCGTTTTTCTCCACACAAATCAGCTTGGATGCCTTGCTTCATTCGCCTGTCAGCCTCCGCTTACTAGATGTTTCCTTTTCTTCGAGATGTAAAATAATCTGAACCGGAATACTAAATTCGCTATATTGATGAGCGATAGGACGGCAAGCCATATAATCACAGAGGACATGGTGGTCCACAGACCATGCCAAGGCAATACGCGCCCGGCACCGATAAAGGTCGCTAATGGCGACAAAAACAAGAGAATCAATATCGGAATGATTCGTCCAACCGTCGAGAAAACCAATCTTCCGGTCGTGATCCCTTTCTTGCTTTTCCCCATCCGAATAAGTCGGTAGATCCCCCAGAAAATCGTAGCCATAGTCAAGAGCACCATCGCGATCTCCACATTTCTGCTGTTAAGCATAGAGGCGCCGGGCTCTTCGCCATGAATAATCTTAGCGATCCCGTCAATAAAAGCAGAATAGTTGATAAACGCGTTTAAACCCGAATTAAACATCATCGCAATGCCCAACTTCTGATCTAAATAGATCGTCTCTTCCGCCTTGTACGTCCAGAAGATTCCGCTATGGGATATCGTCTGTCCCCCTTGTTCATCGTCGCCGGCGAGCCAGCCCATTCCATAAGGACTGATCTGCCCTGCTTGATGGTACTGCTCCATCAGCTTCGGGGTAAGCAGATCGCCGCTGTATTGGGCAAGCATCCATTTCGCCATATCTTCGGCAGTGGAGACGATACCGGCGGGACCGTCAATGAACCATGATGGTTCCGCTTGTGCGAAGGGGCGGCCGAGCACAAGATAATGTCCCCGCGGGATAGCGGAATTTTCATTGATTTGCTGCGTAGAACTGACATTAAAAGTCTGATTCATGCCCAATGGCTTAAAGATGTGGCTTGCGAGGTAATCGGCGAAAGGCTGTCCGCTTATTTGCTCCACAAGCAGCGCCAAGTATTCGTAGTTCGGATTGTGATAGCTATAAGAAGTTCCAGGATCATGGGCGAGCTTAACCGTATCCAACGATCGGTTTATTTGTTGCAATGAAGCATATTGAGGGGATCTTGTCATGTCCGGATTCACTTTGTCATTGAGACCGCTGGTCTGATTGAGCAAGTGTCGGATCGTAATCTCGCGAACGCGTTCGTCCTTGGGCGACAGCTCGGGAAAGTAGGAGGCGTAGGGCGCGTCCAGATCGATTAATCCTTTCTCCGCCAACTGCAGAATGGCCAGCGCCGTAAACGATTTGCTCAGAGAAGCAATAGGGAAAAGGGCACTGCCGTCTATCGCGCGGCCATCCGATCGCTCTCCGAAACCTCGCGCATAGAAAACCTCATCGTTATTGGCGATCGCAACAGCCGCGCCCTTAATATGATTTGCTTTCATGGTTTTTGTTACGTAAGCATCGATCTTCTGCTGAATGTCAGCCTTGTCTTGGACTTCAGCGGCCGAAGCCGGTTCAGCCAAGATGGCGAAGGACAACAACAATAAGCAGCACAAGCCCAACCCCATTTTTCTAAGTACGATTTGCATGTTCAGCACTCCTTAACTCTTGATAAGGAGATGCTAATCGATAATTATCAACTATTTATCAACCCCTCCAATAAAACATGCCGTCACTTGCCCGCCGCCGCCGGGAGCGTTATTGATTTGCAGACTCCCCTCATGCTTCTCGCACAGGACTTTGCAGATATAGAGTCCTAGTCCATGGTGTTCGTTTGCATCCGATACCTCGCCGCGATAAAAAGGCAGCATCGCCTTTTGAAGCTCCGCTTCGGAAAAACCTCTACCGTCCTCCGTAACCGTAATCGTAAGATGACTCTTATCGACGCCATAGTCGATATGCACATGACTGGAAGCGAATCGCGATGCGTTCGCCGTTAGGTTCTCGAAAACTTGCAGCACCAAATGGATATCAACGGCGATGCTTGCTGCATCTGCGGTCACCGTCGTGCTAAAAGTCTTGCCTCTTTGTCCGATGATTTGGCGTGCGCTCTCATTCAGTAAAGCGACGAGCTGCTCCGTCTCCATCGCGCGGCTGCGTACCGGCATGTCCTCCAGCTTTTGAATGGAGCTCATCGCCTCCATATATTTTTCAAGACGGACGACATGTACGCTCATGGTCTGAATCACGTCCAGGAGCTTTTCCTTGGAGATTTTGTTTTGGGGCAGATAGGTGTTCAGAAACTCGAAATTTCCTTTCAAAACAGACAGAGGCGTCCTCAAGTCATGCGCAAAAATGGCATTCAGTTGTTTGCGTTCCTCGACCGATCGCCACAATGTTTTATAGTTCGTCTCGAGCTGCCCGCGCATGATCTCGAACACGCGGCATAGCTCGCCCATTTCGTCCTTATTGTCATATGAGATCCGAAATCGCAGATCGTTCGAAGAAATTTTTTCCGATGCTTTCATCAAGATATCAAGCGGTTTTCTTAGCTTCCAACGGTAAAAAAGACTGGCCATCAGAACGATGCCGGCGGCAACGGTTAGCAGCACCAACGCTGTGAGCGAAGGCAGTATCCAGCCGTTTACGGCTGAATTCCCGGCATAACGCTGCCGGATGCTTTCGGCTACTTGAAACTCCAGTACGATAACGCACAGGATCCCGATCAGCATAAGACAGCATAAAAAGATGAACGCCTGGAGCAAGCTCATCCGCTTCAGCTGCAGCATGTTCATGATTTGCGCCATCTGTACCCGACCCCCCAGACCGTCTCGATCCTGTCTTCGCAGCCATGCTCCTTCAATTTGCTGCGAATGCGCCTGACGTGCTCAACGATTACGGCGCTATCGCCTTCATCGTCGATTCCCCATACTTTTTCGAAAATGCGTTCTTTATCGAAAACCATGCCCGGATGCGTAGACAACAGCTCAATAATATCGAACTCCTTCTTGGCCAAGGAAATTCGCTCGTTATGGAAGTAAAGCGCCCGAGCCGAATAATCGATCACCAGATCTTCGCTAAACTTGATCGACGTTTTATGTTGGCTTCGCGTTTCCCGCCGCAGGTGCGCCTCCACCCGCGCGCCTAGCTCATGAATACTGAATGGTTTTTGAATATAGTCGTCCCCTCCCGCTCGAAAGCCAGAGATCTTATCCGAATCCTCCACGCGGGCGGTTAGAAACAAAATAGGGCAAGATACGAAGCTCCTGATCTTCGTGCATAATTCGAGACCATCCATCTCCGGCATGTTGATGTCCAGCAAAATGAGGTCCGGTTGCTTTTCAACTTGCCGGAGCGCCTCTTGGCCGTTTTGAGCTGTCATGACTTCGTAGCCGTTCATTTCAAAGAAATCCGTAAGCAGCTTGCGGAGATCGAGCTCGTCGTCTACGATCAGAATCTTATATCTATGCCTCTGTTGTTCTTCCATTGATTCATCTCCTCCAAGGCCGGTGCCAAGGCTGCCGAGCGCCGTAGTTTATACCTTCTCCGGCGAACCCGGGGTTTCCTCCATTAGCCATTCAAGCAGAAGCTTATGAAGTTTAGCGCCCATGTTTTAACGGCGAAAAACGAAAGGAGCCGCTCCGGCGGCTCCTTCCGAACATTCATTGAACTCGTGATCTGTCACGCTATACATGCCTTAACTTTTCCGGATTGGCGACCGTATAGATTGCTTCGATCTTATGATCTCGATATGCAAAAGTATAAACATATTGAAGCCCATCATCCAAACGAATGTGGATTCCGGGGAGCCCATTCACCATGAGGAACGAGAACGTCATCTTACCAGCATGCCTGTTGATCATATTCTGATGCAGCTTCAGCACCTGCTCAAACCCGGCAACAGGCACTTGTGCCGCGCTTACTTTGCCTCCGCCGTCCGAGTAGAGCACAACTTTCTCACTAACCAGTTCAAGAAGCTTCATCGTATTTCCTTGCAACAGTGAATTTACAAACTCTTTAACCTTCTCCTCCGCAACGGAGACCGACGGCTGCTCGCCCGGGTCGAAATGGATGCTTTTTTTCGCACGGTGGAAAATTTGCCGGCAATTCGCGCTGCTTTTCCCGACGATATCGGCAATCTCTTCAAACGAATAATGAAAAATCTCCCGAAGAAGAAAAACCGCTCGCTCAGTTGCGCTCAGCTGCTGCAGAAGCAGCAGGTACGCCATGGAAATCGACTCGGACCGCAAGTACTTATGGGATGGATCGTTGTCCGAAGCCCCTTTTTCAAGCAGGGGCTCCGGCAGCCAGGGACCGACGTACATTTCCCTTTTTTTGGCCGACGAACGCAAAAGATCAAGACAACGATTGGTTACGATTTTGTACAAAAACGCTCTTTCGTTTCGGATCTCCCCGACGTTCGGCAGCCCGTCATAGCTCAAAAAAGCATCTTGTACGATATCCTCCGCATCCATGACGCTGCCGAGCATGCGATAGGCCAGCGAAAACAGCTCCGTTTTATAACGTTTATATAGCTCCTCTATGTTCATAAAAGGCATTCCTCTCCTTACCCTCAAGGGAGAGCATGTGTTGTATGGCTCTTTTGGCGCTTGCCGTCACTGCATCGACCAATACTTCACCATGCGTTGCCCATTCTCCTACTACATATAAACCTTTTATTTCGGGGACGGCGGGTCCGGGGTTCTCCAGACGCTTCAAATGCATAAAGTCGTGACAAACCGTCATTTTAGGAAGGTACTGTTTGACGATCAATTGTTCCCGCCATCCCGGCTGCATCAAGTCCAGCACGCCTTCCAGTTCTTGCAAATCTTTATCCGAGTCCGGTTCTTTCCCTTGGTACTTAATGAGCGATATGACTTGCGCGCCATCGTCGCTTAGATAAGCCGCACGCGAATAATTACTAAAAAGCACAGTCTGATCGATGCCGTAAGCAAATTGGTGTTTAGGCTCAGGAAGTCGTTTCAAGGCCACATCCAGGCAAGCCGCGGTGACCTCGATCGCTTGTTGTTTCCAAGTATGAAGGGAGGTTTTTTCTACAAAAGGCACCAACTCATTGGCGATCGCAGGCGATGTGGCCAGGATCGCATGGTGCGTCTCGATCGTCGTTCCGTCTTCGCATAGAACCTGCTGCACGATTCCCCCGCGCGTATCGATGGAAGTGACTTTGGTGCTTGTCAAAAACTGCACGCCCAGGTCGGATGCCTTTTTTCGCAGCTCCTCCACCAATTCGCCCCAGCCGCGATCCAGGTATAACGCGCCTTTGAGGGCATTCTGCAGCTGTCTCAATGCAGGACCGGCGGCCGGCAAATCCGGCCCGACTACATAACTGGCGGCACGGAGCAGCGAATAAAAGATGTTGCGCACCATGGGATCTCGCAGGTTCCCTTCGACCCATTGGCGGATACTAATCCGGTCGAATGGACGCGTATCCGCTTTGGAAACTTTCATCAGGCACGAAGCGAACTCCATCTTTCCTTTCCAGGACAAGAGCGGGGTCGTAAACAAAGACTTCATATCCGAAGGCAAGGCGCTCAATTTCCCTTTCCAAATGCCATATGCGAAAGCCGAGGGTTGCTTGCCCTGCAAGTTAAGCCCTAACTCCTGGAAAGTCGCGTACGCATCTCCCTTATACAAGGAATGCGCGCCCAAATTAAAGTAGGCCCCTTTTTTCTTGTTGGAGACGGCTCGCCCGCCTAAGCGATTTTGCTTTTCAATGACCATCGTTTGTTTCCCGGCTTTGGCCGCGTAAATAGCGGCGGTTAAACCCGCGATTCCTCCACCAACTACGACTGCATCGACCTTTTGCATCGCTCATCATCCCTTCGCAAATTTTACCCGTATGACGGGGAAGGGATCTGAAATGTGACAGGTACGCAAAAAAATTTTAAGTCTTTTCTAAAGTCGTTCTTACCTCGCAGCCGCCGTCCCTTCCTCAGGCGTCTCCCGGCGAATCAGCCATGCAGCAAGCAAGCCGATGCTCAGGCTCAGCGCCAGCAGAACAAAGGTTAGCGCGTAGCTGCCCAGTTCCATAAAACGAATCGAAATAACAGGGCCCAAACTGGTTCCCGTAAATAGAACGAACGTGTACATGGATACGGCAACGCCGCGCGCCTTGCCCCCTAATTGACCGACAAGGGAGACGAGCGCCGGCACGGAAATCGCGATGCCCGCCACAAAAATTAAACTTGTAACGATCAACAGCGGCAAGCTTGAAAACAACCCCAGACAAGCCAAACCTGCAACCGCCAATAGAAGTCCGCCACGCAGAACCGCGCGAACGCCAAACCGTTTCGACAGTCTTCCTGAAAAAGGGGACACCAGCATGCCCAGAACGCCAATCGAACGAACATAAAGAATATCTTCTTTATTTAAACCAAAATCAGGACCCCTTAGGTAGTTACCTAAGACGGTGTACATGCTGACAAAAGACATGAGCAATACGAGTGCTACGATGTAGCTGAGAACAAGGTTCTTTTGTGAAAATAAGCCGCCGATTTGCTTTAGAGATCCCCAAATGTTCGCATGCGCGCGCTGAATCTCTCCTGTCGGCAACAAGCGAAAAACGAGAAGCGCAGTGACCGCATAAACGCCTGCCAAAAGGTAAAATACCGCGTTCCACCCATATTGCTCGCTCATTAAACCGCTGACCACCTGCCCTAGGATCCCGGCAACCAAAAAACCAGTGCTAATAAACCCGATTGTCGTCACCCGTTTTTCTGCCGGGAACATTTCTACGGCGTAGGCAAGAGCGACTGGGGAAAAGGAAGCTGCGGCAAAGCCTTGGATCCCCCTCAGCACGACCATCCAGAAGAAGCTGTCGACCATGCCGAGCAGCAAAGAGATCAACGTCAACGCGACAAGCCCGGCAAATATCACTTGCTTGCGACCGTATTTGTCCGATAAAGCGCCATAGATCAGGCATCCCAACGCGAACCCGATCGAAAAAACGCTTCCCGCAGCCGCTGCTTGCGTAGGCGTAATGCGATAAAGATCCGCGAACAAGGATATCAAAGGAATCGTCACATACAAACTGGACATGACCATCATTCCGGACCAGCATAAAATGGCCGCCATAAGAGAAAAGTTTCTCTTTGTTACTGTTGAACCCGCTACTTGTGACATAAAGCACCTCTTTTTATTCATTTTGAAAACCGTTTGTAATTCCATGCTCCGAGTAGTTAGATTATCTAATCATTTGTGTAAAAAAATTACCTGCCTACCCCTAACCTCTTTTCGATACTGTCATTCAGCTTAACCAAGATCTTCTCGAACACCGCTCGCTCCTCTTCATCCAAATCGCTGAGCAGTGAAGCGCAAGTGGCCCAAAAGGTCGGTAGTACGCGGTCGACCAGCTCTCGGCCTTCTTGGGTGATGCTGACATGGATCATGCGCCGATCGTGCTCGCTTTTTTCGCGAACGATCCATGCTCTTTTTTCCAGCCAATCCAGCAGAGCCGTCACGGAAGCCCGCCGAATGCCAAGCCGGTCAGCGATCGCAGAAGGCGTGACGAACGGTCTATCCTCATGCAGCAAAAGCAGAAGCAGCAAGTCCAGCTTGCTCTCGGTAATGCCGAATTCCGATAAATCCATGTCCATCAAGTCCAAGGTGTTGTCGCCGAGCCACAACATCAGCAGTCCCATGTAGGACGATTTACGGTCCGTTTCCTTTGTCGCCGTTTTGTTCATGAGCGCTAAATAGGGGGCGACGCCTAATTTAGGCAGCTGCTGGTCCATCGTGCTCTCATTCGTAATCTTCTTGGTCATGATATCACCTTTAATTAGATAGTCTAACTAAATGCAAATATATCTTATTTCGTTCGGTCTGGCAAGTCAGCTCGGCACCTATATCAAAATGCCTTTAACCCGCCGATCATAGGTAAAAGGCATTTTGCATTTTCTTATCATACTATTATTTGTATAGCACCTTATCTACATTGTACTTAGCCTTATATTCGTTGATGATGTACGTCTCATAGATTTCTCTATGAACGGCGTCTTCGACCAAGCAAACCTCGATCTTGGTCACTTCCTCCCGATGCGCTTTGAGAACCGACACCGTATCCTCGAAATGCTTCTTGATTCGGGGTCTGAGCTTTCGCGCTTTGCCGACGAACAGAAGTTCATCCTTATCGTTGTAGAACATAAAGATCCCCGCTTTATCTCTAGGAATCAGAATGAAATCCGTAAACCCATAAATATGGCTTAATTCAGGAGCCTTCTGCTTGTAAATCGTGACATCCGGTGTCGGTATCGTGATTTGTATCATGAACATTCACTCTCTCTTCTGCATCATTATTATTTCCGGTTCGCCTCATGTACCTTCAGAAGCTTGCCTTTGATCGTCGTATCCTTCATCTTATCAAGAACGAGACGCCCCTTGCCATTGAGAATATCTACATAGGAGGCATTATCCTCTATCGTGATAATCCCGATGTCATCCGCCGTTACCCCTTCAAGCTTAGCAATGGTGCCGACGAAGTCTACCGCTCTGATCTTCTTTTTCTTCCCTCCGTTAAAATAAAGCTTCAGAACTTCATGATTCGAACGGGCGCTCCGGTCTTTCTTGACGGTTCGCCGATTGCTTAACTTGGCTTCAAATGCAGGACTGCTTCGTTCGATTGCTTCTTTGGAGGGTTTGTTTCTCTTAGGTATCTCGAACCCGATATATCGCTCAACGTTAGTAACGAATTTCTCTTCGGTCGGCGTGGCGAAGGAGATCGCTTTCCCCGAATGTCCAGCCCTTCCCGTTCGGCCGGTTCGATGAACATAGCTTTCGGTCTCTTGCGGAAAATCATAGTTGATGACATGGCTGATGTTCTCAATATCGATCCCTCTAGCGGCGACATCCGTCGCGATCAGATAGCGGAATTCCCCTTGTTTGAACGCGTTCATCATCTCCGTGCGATCGTCCTGCTCCATTCCCCCATGGATTCTGCCGCAGGGGTATCCGTGCTTTTTTAATTCCTCAAACACGACTTCAACCCTGACCTGCGTTCGGCAAAAGATAATGCAGCTATCCGGATTCTCGACGACGGTGACGTCCCGAAGGAGTTTAAGCTTGTGCTCGTCCCTAACCGAATAAATCGAATGCTCGATTTGGCTTGTCGTCCTGGCCTCGGTCTTCACCTCAATGTCCAATGGATGGTTCATGTACTTGTGGCATAAGTTTTCCACGTCCTTGGGCAAAGTCGCCGAGAACAGCATCGTCATTCGATTCTGGGGCAGCTCGCGGATAATCTTCTCCACATGCTCGATGAATCCCATGTTCAGCATCTCATCGGCTTCATCGATCACAAGAAATTTGATTTGCTCCAGGTCAATCGTCTGCTTTTCGATATGATCGATTAACCGCCCCGGCGTGCCTACGATGACATGATTTCTCTGCTGCAGTTGTACCTTCTGCCTGGCAAAAGGCTGCTTGCCATAAAGAGCGGTTGCCTTTATTCTTTTATATCTGCCGATATTCATGATGTCCTGCTTCACTTGATCGGCAAGCTCGCGAGTCGGCGTTAAGATCAGGGCCTGCGGCCGATTCTCTCCCCATTCCAACATCTCGCAGATCGGAATGCCATAAGCCGCGGTCTTCCCGCTTCCCGTATGGGACTTGACGGTCATATCCTTTCGCTCAAGCGCAATGGGGATCACCTTGCTTTGAACTTCCGTTGGTTGTTGATACCCCAAGCTGTCTAAAGAACGGGTAATTTCCTCGCTTAACTTATAATCTTTAAAGCCTTGCTCACTCATAAGTAAACCCCTTTTTATATAAGTAACAACGGATCTCTATATTCTCGAGTCTAGTTGTATACTATCTATTATAAACATACCTGTCTATTCCATGCAGGAACCCGGTTACTTGCTGAGGCGACTAAGACTTCGGCAAATGATTAAGGCACCCTTCCGGGTGCCCTTTGTGCTTTGGGATTGTAAGCCTGAACTTCAGCCTATTCAAGCAGTTTTTTTCGATTGGTCGTAAGCGGCGGCTGCTCCAGCCATTTCTGTTTTACCATCATATCGAATACATCTTTTCCGTAAGACATCACCTGAGCGATGATTTTGGTGTAGTGGGCGGTTAGATCGGTTCTCATCGAGAGAGCAAGCGCATGCGAGATCAAGATGATGTCCACCGAGTTCAATACATTGATCATGGACAAGATCATCTTATCCGAAAACGGGGAAACCGTCGAATCTGTAACTTCCATGCTTATCGGCACCGTGCCGAGCAGATCCTCCTGCATCAACAAGTCGTTAAACAGCTCGATTTGTTGTTCGCTCACTTTTTTGCCTTTAAGCATTAAGTCCTTTAATTTTTTATCTTCCATTACCTGCGCGAATCCCAGCATAATGATGACCGAAAAATAATTCCGCTCGATATTGAAAAAGATCTCCGATAATTCAATGGCATTGAGCGGCCGCTTCCCGCCGAAGATGCCGTCCAGGAACGAAGTTTCCTCGATGTACTCGATTTTTTGGGGGTAGTTCATTTTCGGCGGACGATCGTAAATGCCCTTCTCCAACATCATTCGCACAGCTTTCCCGAACATCTCGGTGGAAGTATGTATGCACTCGTTGAAAAAATCCAGCACGTCGAGCCGAACGTTATTGGTGGCGGTAAACGCGAAATTAATCATACCCAACCGGTTCATCATGTAGATGAAGCTTAGGGTAAACGTGTCGTGGAATAGCGGCGGAGCCGCTAAATTCACGTCGGCTTCCGAAAATCCTGCGGGCACCGGGAAGTTCTCCGCAACAAAAAAGCCTTTGATCTTTTCCAGCCGCTTTTTAGAGATGCTTAACGCTTCTTCGGCCAATGGAACAATATCCCCGTCCTGAAGATGATGCAGCAAGTAGGTGAGGAAACATGAAGACAGGCCTTCTTGAATATAAACACCCCAGAGTCCTCCAATTTCCGTGCAGCTTAATTCGATATTCGTCGGTTTTACTTGGGGCTTCTGAGATGACATGCAAGTCCCTCCGCTGAACGCTTCGTTTTAAGCTTTAGTTTCTTAATTTTTTTCCTTTTTATGCATGCCGACCAACATGATTAACTTCCCGACTAACTTCGAAATCGCCTGAAGAATTTCCTCAAGTCCTGAACCATCAGATCCGGAACCTCCATGGCGGCGAAATGACCTCCATGTTCAAATTCGCTCCATTGCACGATGGCGTGTTCGCGCTCCGCAAGCGCACGTACAGGCAACGCCAGATCGTAAGGAAGCACCGCCACGCCCATAGGGACGACACACGGGTTCAAAGCGCTTTTCGATTTGGTATTCTCGTAATACAAACGGGTTGAAGATCCGCGGCTACGATTTACTCCACTAATCACATCTCTTCTTTAAATTACATGGTATGGTATGATTTGATTAAAGTTGTCCGTCAAAAGGAGACCACAATACGTGCCGGATTGGTCCTATCAAACCCTATTTCGCCCGATACTGTTCCGTCTTCCGGCTCGAACCGCACGGCGAATCACCCTCAACGCCTTCGGAGCCCTCGGTCGCGTGCCGGGCGGCGCATTCCTTATCAAGACACTGGGACATCAGGAGCCTTCCGCTTTGCTCGAGACGGGGTGGTCGGCGACGCCAGTAGGTTTGTCCGGCACAATCGACCCCTCCGGAACCGCCCAACGAGGTCTTGCCAGGCTTGGCTTCGGCTTCGTAGAGATCGGTCCTGTCACCATCCAACCGATCGAATCCCGCGAACCGATCGGACTCGATGCGAAGCAAGAGCTGATTCGCTTTCCTGAACCTCTCGAAAATGAAGGCTTGCCTACCGTCATACAAAAACTCGCGAATCCAGGACACAGTCTGCCCAAGTACATACGGATCGCGCCAATGCCTGGCGCGTCCGAGGATGAAATGGTTTCTCAGTTCATTCACTTAATCGATCGTCTCATGGCGGTTGGGGCAGCGGGTATTTATGTAGATACAACGTCCTTCAATTGGGACTCCCCTGCATGTTTTCGCATCCTGAACCGAATTGCCGACTCTGTGAACATAGAAGGCTCGCTTTTTGTATACCTCCCGCCTGACTTATCGGAAGATCAGCTTCGTAATCTGTTTCAACAAATGGATTGTTCGGCTTGGGATGGTGTTGTAATTGGGGGAGAGCGGCCTGTGGAAGGCGGAGGAGCGGTTCAAGGCCATTGCTTAAAATCCTCGGGTCTCGAAACGCTTCGACTCGTACGGCAATTAGGACCTTCAAATTGGATCGTCACAGTGGCCGCCGGCGTCCATGAGCCTCAGGATGCGACACTTTTTATGCAGAACGGGGCAGATGCCGTGCTTCTTGGCAGCGGATTTGTTTTCGCCGGGCCAGGCCTTCCCAAGAGAATTAACGACGCGATGATTAGCGAAAAAGTAAAAAGCGCCGCCATACCTGAAACGCCGTCCTTTTGGAAGCATTGGGGCTGGATGTGTTTACTTGGGATCGGCATGATCGTCGGCGGATGTATGGCTTGGTTGATCGCGATATCGAGCGTGCTTCTTCCTTACGACCTAAGCTATCTGCATATGAAAAGAGACGAACTCATTGCCTTCAACGCGCACTTGCTTCATTTTATGTCCCACGACCGCATCACCTTAAGCGGAACGATGATCTCTATCGGCATTCTCTACTATCAGCTAGCCAAGCATGGATTGCGCGACGGATTGCATTGGGCCAAAACGGCTGTCACGGCCTCCTGTCTTGTCGGCTTTCCAACCTTCTTTCTATATCTCGGCTATGGCTTCTTCGATCCCCTGCATGCCGCAGCGGCCATCATTCTGTTACCGATGTTTCTTCTGTCGCTGAGAAGGAACCCCGATCGACCCTTTCGAGGATCCGTCAGCATGGTTAACGATCGGATATGGAAACGTGCGCTGTGGGGACAGCTATGCTTCGTCGTGCTGGGCGTGTCTTTAGCCATCGGCGGTCTGACGATTGCGACCATCGGCGTGACGCATGTGTTCGTGCCGACGGACTTAACGTTCATGCAGTCGACGCCTGCAGAGCTGAATGCCTTCAATCCTCAGCTGATTCCCCTCATCGCCCACGACCGCGCGGGCTTCGGCGGCGCCTTATTCTCTGACGCCGTCGTGCTGTTAATCACGGCTTTGTGGGGAATCCAAAGCGGACAACGCTGGTTGTGGAGAGCCCTTCTCTTCGGCGGCATGCCCGCTTTTATCGCCGGCCTAAGCGTCCATTATGGAATCGGCTACACCGATTTCATCCATTTGTTGCCTGCCTGGTTTGCATTTGCGCTTTATGTTGCCGGATTGATTTTGCTGTATCCGTATATGCACGGCGTAGATAGAGGTGCTTGTGAAATAAGTCTGCCTTGAACGAAGTTCAAAGCGCCTTACAGGAGAGTTGATTTAAATATTCTTGTTAGACCGATGATATAATGGCGAAAAAGGATGTGATCCTATGGAATCTTTTGATACTTTATTAAACGAACTGCTGCTACAGGAGCAGCAGCTGCAATTCGCGGCGTTTACGAACAACACAGCTTATGAGGTAGGCACGCGCATCATAGAGAAGGCGCTGCAGGAGGGCAAATCGATCGTGGTCGACATCCGGCGGGGCGCTGAGCGGCTGTACTATGCGAGAATGAACGGCACGGACGACGGCAACGATCGATGGGTCGCTTGGAAGAACAATACGGCGCTTCACTTTAAGCACAGCTCGTACTATATGCACGTCTATCTGAAGTCGATCGGCTCCAGTATCGAAGCCCAGTCGCTCGACGCCGACGCATACAAGGCCGAAGGCGGTGCATTCCCCCTGATCGTGAAGGGCGAAGGAATCGTAGGCACGATCACGGTGTCCGGCCTGCCCGGCGATCAGGATCATGCGACGATCGTCGAAGCGCTGCGCGAGTATTTGGGCGAGCAACGATAACGATTGCAGCCGCAAAAAAGGGAATCCCGAAGGATTCCCTTGAGGCGCTTATAATCATTTTAATCAGAGGATTGTAATTTAAAGCAGCTTAATCAGCTCTTCCAGCTCATCAACCAACCCTTTTGCAGATTCAAAATCAGAATCTTTTAAAGCCAATTCGATCTTCATTTCAACAGCTTTTTTCTTTTGTTCCGTTTCTAGATAGTCTTGATCGAAATGACTCGCGTAAATCATCTGCCTAAATTTTCGCATGCTCATTTTTCTGATCGTCTTATCCTCAATGATTAAAACATAATCCATCCCATTTACAACCGAATAGAAATCATGCGAAATCATGAGGATCGCGCCTTTGTAGCCCTCAATGGCTTTCTCCAGTGCGATTTGTGTATAGGTGTCTAAATGGCTGGTCGGTTCATCCAGTAGCAATACGTTTGCTTTACTGGCAGCAACCTTGGCGATTTGAAGCAAATTTTTCTCTCCGCCGGATAAAGAGGCTATCTTTTGATTCACGATTTCTCCTTCAAAGCCATAGCTTGCCATATACGATTTAATCTCGTCATATGTTTTAAATCCGGCCTCGATGAATTCCTCTAATATCGTATTCGAATCCTGTAGCACTTCGCCTTGAATCTGAGATAAATAAGCCACTTTCGCATCGGCATTGATTTCAATGGAATCTTGATTGTTTTTAAAGATATCCCGGAGTAAAGTCGTTTTCCCGGTACCGTTCGCACCGATAATGGCTACTTTATCCGTCGATTTGATCTCGAAGTTAACTTGGTCTAACAGCAATTCATCAAAGGCAGCCCTATAATTGCTGACTTTTATAACCGTGCCGTCTTCCAATTCATGATCCATATCGAAACGGATCGTCGGCTGCTTCAATTCAACGAACGGCGCTTTAATTCTACGCGCTTCCAATCTCTCCTGAAACCTGACTCTCGCTTTTAACGCTCTACCTCTTGAGGCTTCTGAATTATAAGTGGCAATCGCTCTTAGATTATCGATGACTTTCTCGTTTCTCTCGCTTTCTTCTTGCTCAGCGACTGCGATTTCTTGTAATTCGATTTTAGTCTGAAGCAATGAGAAGTTATAATCCAAATATCGCCCGTCAAACTCTTGGATCTCCGTGTTTTCAAGGTGCAGGATTTTATTGAAGCAATGATTCAACAGATATCGATTGTGCGTAACGACCAGCAGCGTTCCTTTGTGAGAATTAATGAGATTTTTGAGCGCATTTAGGTTTTCGAAGTCTAAAAAGACATCCGGCTCGTCCATAATCATGACGTCAGGACGACGAAGCATTTCCTTCATCACTTGAATAAGCTTGAATTCCCCGCCGCTCAGGTCGGATACCCGATGATCTTTTAGCCTCGTGAGGTTCGCTAGATTTAGTTTCTTATGAATACTGCTTTCAAAATCATCCCCGCCGATGGCATCTAAGGCGTCTAAAGCGAGTTGATACTTTTCCAATAACGAATCCAGATCCGAGGAGGATTCCATTTCAGCGCAAATCGACGCGATTTCATTTTGTATCTTCATAAAGTCTTCGCCGATATATTCAAAAACGGTTGTTTCTTTCGTTTTATCGAGCTGCGAGAATTGGCTCACGTGTCCGATTTTGCAAGTCGGGTCTATTTCTAGCAGGCCCTCGAACATATACTTTTCTGGATCCATCAGCATGTCTATCAATGTGCTCTTCCCATTGCCGCTTGTTCCGATAAAAGCGCAATGTTGTCCCTCTTCAAGCGTAAACGAAATGTTTTGATAAAGTTCTTTTTGCGGAAAGGAGAAGGATAGTTGATCGACTTTTATCATCGTATTACCTTTCTTTATATGGAATAGTGAGTATGCGTAGATGCGTTGTTAGCGTAACACTGTTTACAACCAACATCAATCGCATTCGCATCCCATCCCCTGGGTCAACGTTCCATGCTCTCCGTCAATCGAGGCCCACGCTGCCACCATTCACTTCTTCCATAAAGACCCTGAGGTTCTCCACGATTTCCTTTGATCTGGTGTAGTGTAAATAATGTCCTCCTTCGAATGTCATCACTTTACCATGTACAGAATTTTTGACTTGCTCTTCATGCAGTGGTATCCATTTTTTCACTTCTGTATTATTCGCTTGTAAAAAGAAGATAACGGGAAGATTTTTGGGGAATGTTAAGTTTTCGGCGGCTTTAAAATTAGTATTTATATTTTCCAATTCATTTAAGACGCTGGGATTATACATGTTTTTGAGCGTAAGAATTCTCATTTGTTCTTTTGTTTTATCGTCAAATGGTAGTGCAGCATAGGGGTCAGCGCCTAGTTTCATGATCAATCTGGCGAAGCCTGACTTTTTGAGCAGTTTAAACATTTCTATTGGAGATTGAACATCCATACCGCCTTGCGTCGGAACGCTGCTGTCGATCCCGACAAATGCACGCACTTCGTTTTCATATTTGTTCACATAATCAAGCCCGTAAATGCCTGCAATGGAGTGACCCATCAGAATATATCGGTCAATACGAAGACGCTGTAATGCTTCATGAATTTCATTTACTATATTCGCTGTGCTTCGTTCCTTTTCCGTGATATCACTTAATCCATAACCAAAAGGCTCAATCACGACTAATTTGTAAAATGGAGATAGTTCTTCTACGAGCGGCTTAAAATCCAGTGCTGGTGCTGCCGTTCCATACCCTGGTAGGAGTACGACTGTTTCTTCGCCTTTTCCTTGAATCAGTACATTTATACGTTTCCCATCTACAGGTACCAACTGACCATAGGGTTGTATTTTCCCTTGCTCCGATTTGTTGCTGATCACATTAACGATAAAAACGATGGCTATAAAAACGCCTATTGCAATAATGAATGCTGCTGCTGATTTAAGCATAAGCCTACGCCATTTTTTCTTCATACAAACACCTGTCCTCATAGGTTGATCGGGCTGCCTTAACGGTCCGCTAAGGAAAGCTTATACGACCAATATGTTATCCCTATGACGACAATATGAACGGAGTATGAACCAGCAAAAAATGCGATGGCGTCAGGAATCTAATCACGCTGTCGGCGTTATCATCGGCAAGGTAACAATAACGGTCGTTCCTCGGCCGGGCTCGCTCTCCACTCGGATGTCACCTTGATGAAGCACTACGATCTGTTTAACGATGGCGAGCCCCATGCCGCTACCGTCATACTTACGACTGTGGGAACGATCGGCTTTAAAAAACCGCTCGAATATACGCTTCTGGTCTTCTAGGGAAATACCAATGCCAGTGTCGGATATTCGGATGATCACGTTTTTTATATCTTGTTTGATGGTGACGTTGATCGTGCTGCCGTCCGTAGAAAATTTGATGCTATTGCCGAGGATATTGGTCCATACCTGACTTAACAGGTCATGGTCAGCCGATAGGACAACTGTCCTCAAATTGAGCTCGAAACGGATGTTGCGAGCCGACCATTGCGGCTGTAGCGCCACGATTACCCGTCTTATCTGTTCATCAAGACTGAATTTGACCAGCAGCATCTGCCGAGACTGCGACTCAAGCGAACTCAGCTTTAGCAAACTGTCGCTCATCTTGGACATCCGCTCCGCTTCAGCGATGATAATATCGAGATAACGGCTTCGCTCGCGATCTGTGATGTCTGCTTGCTTGAGCGCGACAGCATAACCGGATATCGAGGTGAGCGGTGACTGAATCTCGTGAGATACGTTGGTTACGAATTCCTTGCGCACCTGCTCAAGTTGCCGCAGATCGTGCATCATGGCTTCAAAGCTGCGAGCCAAGGTGCCCAGTTCGCCCTTTTGCTTAATATTCAGCTTGACGTTAAAATCTCCAGCTGCTATTAGCCTAGTCGCTTTTGTCAGCTTTTTGATCGGTCTTACCAGGAACACGGAGGCAACCAGGATCAATAGGCTTCCTGATATCAATGAATAGGCCAAAAAGTTCAAAATCCACTTTAGAATAAATAAGGAAGAAGAGGAGGCGCGCTGCTCCACAAACATAGCTTTCGTTCCCATTTCCGTTTTCACCGGCAGCCCTAAGAGGATAGGATCTATACCGTTCGTCTTGACTTGAACAACTTCTCCATCTAGTACTTCCCTTACTTGTTCCATCGTCACAGTGGAGGTAAAGTGTTCGTTATGCGCTCCGTAAGACCGGAACTTACCCGATTCTTCGTAAATTCGAATATGATAAGAATTGAGCTGCTTCATCTCATTTACGAACGAGTCCGCTTCAGCGGAAGGAAAAGTCTCGTAAATTCCGACGATGTCCTGGCCAAAGTCCAGTATGGTGCTTTGCAGGTTTTCGTTCAATTTATCTCTAAATACCCAAGTTGCCACAAAAAGAGCAATGATCGTGCCCCCGATCACGGAGACTAGAAATGTCAGGACAACACGTATATATAAGGAACGGATCATTCGTACACCTCAAGCCGGTAGCCAAGCCCGCGCACCGTTTCGATACGAAAACCGGGTGTAGTCGCGAACCGTTCGCGCAGACGTTTAACATGTACGTCTATCGTTCGATCATCTCCAGCGTAATCGATTCCCCAAATTTGATCGATCAACTGTCCGCGCGTATAGACCTGTCCGGGTGTTCCAGCGAGCTTATATAGCAATTCGAACTCCTTGAGCGGCAACGTGAGCGACTCTCCCCCTCTCATCACCTTATAGGTCTGCCGATCAAGGATGATATTGCAGAATTGGATCGACTGGGAAGAGCCAATCCGGTACCGTTTCAGTAATGTCCTGACACGAGCCGTTAACTCCAACGGATCGAATGGTTTCGTCAAGTAATCGTCCGCCCCAAGTTCGAACCCCTTCACTTTTTCCCATGTTTCGCCTCTTGCAGTCAGCATAAGTAACGGAAGATCAGGATTGGCTCTTCGGAGTTCCTTGCATAACGTCCAACCATCCATAATGGGCATCATAATATCGATCACGGCAAGATCGATATGCGTTGAGGCATATACGGCCAGTGCTTCCTTGCCGTCCGCGGCTTCGGCAATTTCGAATCCGTCGTTGCGGAGAAATAGACAGACAAGTTCGCGAATGTTCGCATCGTCGTCAGCAACCAGTATCGTAGACATTCCTTCCCTCTTTTCCTATTGCCCTCTATTTACCACTACTTATAATATCGTTCGCCGAGGTGTTGGAGCGTACAAAGTTTAAAGGACACCCCTGCGGATGCCCTTTAAACTTTATTGCAATGGCGAGTAAAAGCGGCAACCGTTCTTGCCCGTTGTTTTTGCCTCGTACATCGCTTGATCGGCATGCTGCAGCAAGGCGTTTCCCTCCGATCCGTCATTCGGGTAAATGGCAATGCCGATACTCGCCGTAACGTGGACCTCCAAGCCATCGACATCACGTAGATCATGGATCGTTTGTATGATCTGCCGAGCGATTTCTTCAACTTGCTCCTTCATTTCGATACGCTCAAGCAACACGATGAACTCATCGCCTGCCCATCGGGCACATACGCCGCGGCTGCCTACGCACGATGTCAGGATGTCGGCGACTTCCTGCAGCAACCGGTCGCCTAACTCGTGCCCTAACGTATCGTTTACTTTTTTGAAGCCGTCCAGATCCATGAAAAATACGGAAAACGTCGCCACCCCGTCTTTCGAGCGCTCCAATGCTTCCGTTAACCGTTCTCCCAAATATCTGCGGTTCGGGAGCCCGGTCAGCTCGTCGTAATAGACCATCCGCACCTCATCCGTGCGGTCATGGAAGCCAAATAAATGGCCATGGAGCATCCCGCTTAATTCATCCGAGATCGGACTGACATAACACTCGTAATACCTGGTTTTCTCCTTGCTCGTCACGATGGAGATCCGTTCGCGGAAGGGCTTCTGCCGCCCTTCGAAATACAGCTCGATCATACGAGCTAAAGAGTCATGAGCGGCCATCATGCGTTCGCAATAATCGGCCAGTTGCTGGCCGCTCAGCAGGGGCCTTTCGAATAGTTGCTCGAACCGCCGATTCGCAAAAACGACCCTCCCCTCCGTATCGCACATGACGATCGCCTCATGGCTCGATTCCAGCATGCGTTCGATGATTTCGTTTTGTTTGGCGATTTTCCTTTCCGCCAGCTGGCTTTCGCGGAACAGCGCCTTATATTCGTTCTCGCTGTCGGCCACCTTCCGGTAAAGCACCGTCAACTTCAAATACATTTTGGTAAATTCGTAGATCATTCCTGCCAAGACCGCATTCGCGCATACGAACGTATTCCATTTCGCCAGATACCAGCCAATGCTGAATCTGCCGCCGCCGCATAGAATGATCGACACATCAAGCAGCGATGCCAGCAGTGCTACGCAAAGCCAAGCTGCCGTCACCGTTCTACCCCTCGTCATCCTGTAAAACAGCGCCAGTGCGATCAAACTGACGATCACGATCGGCAATCCAAACCCATAATTGAACGCAGGCGTAAGCCGCCCTTTTACAAGGAGGACCGGCATCCAATCGTGGAACTTGGTCGTAAGCAAGGAAAGGCCGCCAATAAGAAGAACGGTAACCGACAATGTCAGCACCGTTGCATGACTCGCCATCCGGGGGCTTAGCTGCATCCCCTTGTATTTCGTCTCAAACAGCATATATAAGAAAATCGCTAACGGGAGTCCCATGTGCCAGAACAAATACATCCAAGGCGCCGTCTGCAGCCCTGCATGAAATAATCCCGATGGGGCGAAAATGCCGGGGAAGGTCAGGAAATACATCGAAACCATGCCGGCCGAGAAGAGATATCCCGCAGCCAACATTAGCACCGAAGGCGTCCGGTTCACGCGGAATTGACTGTAAAGCAAATAAGCCGTGATCAGCTCGAAACAAATGACGGCAGACAACATAGCAGGTTGATAGGCTTGCACTTCCGACCATTGAACGCGGGCAAATGGCGCCAAAAGCAAAGATATCACGCAAATAGCTGCACCGATGATTAAGGCCAATATCCGCTGCGAACGGTTCGCCAACATCGTCGATAAATCGTGAACGTCATGATCCGAAGCGGGAACCTCTCTCATATCGGCCTCCAAAAGAACGCGTTAGTACATTAATACGACAAAAAAAGACAAATTCCTTTCTCCCTAAAGATGTATCTCATGCGGATCGCACACGAAAAAGCAACCTCTGTCCGTCGTGCAAGAGGTTGCTTTAACGTGGTCCATTACGAGATCGGCTACACCGATTTCATCCATTTGCTGCCTGCCTGGTTTGCGTTTGCGCTATATGTTGCTGGATTGATCTTGTTGTATCCGTATATGCATGGCATAGATAGAGGAGCTTGTACGAATGGAGAGATACAAGCTTCACCATAAAGCGAAATCAAAAAGCACCCGAGAACCATGCGTCTAATTTCTCAGCAGTCTCTGTCCCCGGCACGGGTGTATAAATGCTGCATAACAAGTTCTCCAGTTCATTGATCCGGTTAACCGTAACAATCTCGAAATACAGCAAGCCCATGGATGGATGTTTAATTTCCACGTGAAGCCCATTCTTGTTGGCCACTTCATGAAGCGGCCACCACTCGGCAAACTCTCTGCTGGCTTCCTTCAATTCCCTGACGAGCTTGGCGTACCACGCCTCGTCGGCATAGCGGTCGTATGCTTTTCTGAAGTAGGAAAGAGCGCTTTGGCTCGATTGCTCCCAGTTGACGATTCTAGATCGAAAGGCCGGATGTAAGAAGGCGAGTCGCAGCATCTCCCTCTCTTCAAACGGCACAGAGGAAAAATCGGTCAGAATCTCGCAAGCCATCGCATTCCAGCCCACAAGCTGGCTTCCAGGTCCGATCGCGAAGGCGGGATACCGAATATGATCCAGAAGTTGCCTGAATGCCGACGGCAATTGGAGCTCGGTCGACTCAGCCGTCGAGGCGGCCTCTTTACCGGTCAGTAGACGCAAGTATTGACGTTCCGCCTTCGTAAGCTGCAGTACGGAAGCAACGCGTTCCAATACTTCGGATGATGCTGAGATCTCCCTTCCTTGTTCCAGCCACGTGTACCAAGTAATGCTAACTTTTGCGAGGCCTGCAACCTCTTCTCTCCGTAAGCCCGGCGTTCTCCTCCTCGTACATCCTTCGGGAAGATCGAACTGTTTGGGGGAAATTCGCGATCTGCGGTTCTTTAAAAATTCCCCTATCGATTTCCGTTGAGACCCCATCTTCATCAGATCAACTCCTCGCATCTATTTTCGACAGATTCGATTCATCAACGCTCTCGCCCTGCATGAATCTGCGATCGAGGGCAAGTCCCAATGTCATGAGTGCCAAGCCACCCATCGTAATCATTGATGCAAATATAGGTAGATGGGAGAGTCCGAATCGGCTATCAATGATGAGCCCGCCTAACCATGCGCCTGTTGCGTTGCTGATATGGATGGCGGATACGTTCATAGTTGATGCCAGATTAAGGGCCTCCTTCGATTTATTCATGATATTGATGGTCAAGCAAGGAAACATACCGAAGCTGAAGACGCCCAACAAAAAAACGTCCGCAACCGCCGTTATTTTATTGTGAGAGGTCACGAACAACAGGAGCTGACTGACGGCTAAACATCCTGTTATGACCATCATGGAGCCTGCCAACCTCCAGTCGGCGAGCCGACCGCCGATATAATTGCCAAGCGTGACTCCGACGCCGAACAGAACCAGAATCCAAGCGACGGACTGCGCACTGAAAGAGGTGATTTGCTCCAAGATCGGCGTGATATAGGTGAATACAACCGATACGCCCCCGAAGGATGTTGCAGAAACTAGCAGCGCAACAATAGCCTGCGGCTTGAGCATCGCTCCGATCTCCCGGCGGACCGATGCGGATCCGTTATTAGCGTCTTTGGGAATCATCGTCGCAATTAAAATAAGCGCGATTATAGAAATAATTGTAATCGCTGCAAAGGTAGAACGCCAACCAAAGGATTGCCCTAAAAAAGTTCCGAGAGGAACACCGACGATATTGGCGATCGAGGCCCCGCTTATAATCATGGCAACAGCCCCTGCGCGTCGATCCGGAGCGACTAGACCGGATGCGATTACTGCGGCTATACCAAAGAAGGCGCCATGGGGCAATGCTGACACAATTCGTGCAATCATAAGAATCGTGAAGTCGGAGGAGATGGATGCCAACAGATTCCCGATAACAAATATGGCCAGGAGCGCAATCAAAAGCCGTCTACGCGAGAGCTTGCTTGTCATCAAGACGACAACGGGAGCACTAAGCGCTACCCCTAGGGAGTAGCCGGTAATCAATAAACCGGTATTGGAGATAGATACGCTTAAATCGGCCGCAATATTCGGCAATATTCCCATAATGACAAACTCAGCCATTCCCATTACAAATGAACATAACGCCAGAGCCAGAAGGGGACGCACCGCTGAAGCCCGAGTGTGCGAACCGGTGGAGTACATATTTTATCGCTTCCTTCCCTGTTGCCGAAATAATGTCTTCACATTACAACGGAGGAAGGCATGGAGCCAGATCCATTCTTAAACTAGCATAAAAACTAACTGCTTAAAGATAATTCAATAAACTTCAACCTACGATGGATAAATTTCATTGTAATTTGACCAGCTAAATATGATTCGTTAATATGATTCATACAAAATTTCCTGCTATTGTTTAAGAAAAGAAATAAGAGATGGGGGAGTTATACCATGTCCTTTGAAAAAGTGTTGCGTTATTTTGAGCAGCAGAATTTGGCACATCGCGTTTTGGAATTGGAACAGTCTAGTGCAACAGTGGAACAGGCAGCTATAGCAATTGGCTGTGCACCGGCAGAAATTGCAAAAACCATGTCATTTTTCGTAAATGATCAACCCATCTTGATTGTGACGGCAGGAGACGTAAAGATTGACAATAAGAAATACAAAGAGCATTTTCATGAAAAGGCAAAAATGATTCCCTATGACCACGTAGAAACCTATGTAGGACACGCTCCCGGCGGCGTATGCCCCTTTGGTACAAACGAAGATGTTACTGTCTATCTAGATAAATCGCTCCAACGCTTCGATATCGTTTATCCGGCCGCGGGAAGCGCGAATAGTGCCGTTAAATTAACCTTGAATGAATTGGAGACTTTTTCTTCAGCTGTAGGCTGGGTTGACGTGTGCAAGGCCTTCTGAGACCTGCATCGTAACCCGAAAAACGGACAATCCACTGGTCCCCTTTTTCTATGCTATGATAATCTCTAATTCGAAAATAGGGGCGTTCCAGCATGATCGATTTCGAGTGGTATCGGAGCTTCGTCTTCATCTATCGGCACAATTCAGTGTCCGAAGCCGCCAAACACCGGTTCATGACGCAGCCGGCGATGAGCCAGCATCTGGCTTCCCTCGAAGCCGAAGTCGGAGAGCCGCTGTTCGTCCGGACCGCCCGGAAGATGATCCCGACCGAACGAGGCAAGCTGCTGTACACGGAGGTGGCACCTCTTGTCGAAGCGCTGGAGCAGACAAGCGCGGATATCAAGACCTCTTCCCTCCCGAGTCTGAAATGGATCAAAATCGGATCGGCGCCGGAGTTTTACCAAGAGAAAATCCTCCCCCTGCTTCCGAAGTTCGGGACCTGCTCGATCTCCTATTTCGGAAAGGCAGACGAGCTGCTGGACATCCTGGAGGAAGACAAGGCGGATCTGATCATTACGTCCAAGAAATTTCTGAAGCCGGGCATCGAGTACGCAAGGCTGTACGAAGAGACGTTCGCCATCGTCGCTCCGGGCGATTGGGAGGTTCCGGAGGCGAACAACTTGAAAGCGCAGGAACGATGGCTTGCGGAGCGGAAATGGATCGCTTACGGGCCGGAATTGCCGATCATCCGGCGGCTGTGGCGAGAACATTTCAAGAAGCGCCCCCTGCTGTCCACGCCTTACGTCATTCCGAATCTGCATATGATTCTCCGATTGGTCGAACAAGGCGCGGGTCTGAGCGTGCTCCCGACCTACTTGCTTGAAGGGGCGGAAAAAGGGCGGGTGCAGACGGTATACGAGGAATTGTCCGTGCGGAACGAGTTGTTCTTCGCGTACAAAAGCAAGCAAAAGCACGTTCCCGAAATTCAACAGATCATGAAGTTCATACACGAGCACCTGTAAGGACCAGACGACCGATATCCATCGGTCGCCGGTCTTTTTTTCTTGCGATCGCATTCATAAATATATTTATGAATTCATGTATATTTCATAATTTGTTTTATGAAATAAACAAGCTTAGAATAGCGTCATCAATAAAACTTAAACCTTTAGGAGGTTCGGAACGATGTCTAAAAAAATTCTCATGGTGGTCACGAGCCACTCTCATATTCACGAAGGAAAAACGACGGGAATTTGGTTGTCGGAATTCGTGGAAGCTTATACGGGGTTTCACGAACAAGGTTGGGACGTCGTCGTGGCCAGCCCGCTTGGAGGCCAAACGCCCGTCGATCCGGCAAGCGTAGGTGCGGACACGGAGCCGTCGTTCGCGGAAGCGGCGAAGAAACTGGAAAACACCGTGAAGCTGGACGATGTCACGCACGACCGCTTCGACGCGATTTTCCTGCCGGGCGGGCACGGCGCGATGTACGACCTCCCAACCGACCGCAAGCTCCAATCGCTTCTTCGGGACTTCTACGAGTCCGGCAAAGTCGTCGCCGCCGTCTGCCACGGCCCGGCTGCCCTGGTCGGCGCCGTGTTGTCGGACGGAAGCCCGCTGGTCGCCGGCAAACGCGTGAACGCGTTCACCGACCGGGAAGAGGCGGAGACGACTTTGGAACCGCATCTGCCTTTCTTGCTGGAAAGCCGGCTCCGCGAGCTGGGGGCGATTTTCGTCGCCGCTCCGAATTGGACTTCCCACTATGAAGCCGACGGCCATCTAATCACCGGCCAAAATCCACAATCGACGGTCGCAGTCACGAACGCCGTGATCGACCTTCTTCGGAGAGGGGGAACTTCGTCATGAATTCGAACGGCGTGACCCACGCGGGTGCGGCCGCTTCGCGCCGCGGCTCGGCGATCGCCATATACGCACTTACGCTGGGCGCATTCGCCATCGGAATGACCGAATTCATCATCATGGGCTTGCTGCCGGAAGTCGCGGCGAACCTGAACGTCTCAATCCCGAAGGCAGGGCTTCTCATCTCGGGGTATGCGCTCGGCGTGGCCCTAGGCGCACCGTTCATCACCGTCGCCACCCACAAGATGCCGCGCAAGGCGCTCCTGCTGCTGCTTATGGGGATTTTCATCGTCGGCAACGCCCTGGCGGCGCTCGCTCCCACGTATGGCGTGCTTATGTTCGCCCGCATCGTCGCGGCGCTGACGCACGGCTCCTTCTTCGGCGTCGGTTCCGTGGTCGCGGCGGAGCTGGTACCCAAAGAGAAACGCGCCGGCGCCATTGCCCTGATGTTCACCGGACTTACGCTCGCCAACATTCTCGGCGTACCCATCGGTACCTTCATCGGCCAGGAATTCGGTTGGCGATCGACATTTTGGGTGATCACGGCCGTCGGGATCGTAGCCATGATCGGCGTGTTAGCGCTCGTCCCTCGGATTCAAGCCGCGCCTTCGCGGTTGCGTCGGGAGATCGGCGTGCTGCGCCGTCCCCCGGTACTGGTCGCGCTGCTGATGACGATCTTCGGGTTCGCCGGCGTGTTCACCGCGTTCACCTATATCAAGCCGATCTTGGTGGACATCAGCGGCTTCCCCGTCGGCGCGGTCTCGTACATTCTCGTACTGTTCGGGATCGGGATTACGCTCGGCAACATCTACGGCGGCAAATTGGCCGACCGCAAGCTGCTGCCTTCGCTGATCGGCATTCTCGTGTCGCTGGCCGCGGTACTGGCCCTGCTGGGTGCCGTGGATCAATGGAAAATCGCAACGTTAATCACCGTATTCCTCCTTGGCGCAGCGGCTTTCGGAACTGTGCCGGGGCTGCAGCTGCATATGCTGAACACGGCGAAGGAAGCCCCGACCCTGGCATCCACCCTGAATATCGCAGCGTTCAACCTCGGCAACGCCATCGGCTCGTATCTGGGCGGAATCGTGATCGACTACGGCATCGGAGGCGGGCTGACGGCCGTCCCTTGGACCGCCTCTCTCGTCACCGTCGCAGGCATTCTGTTCGCGTTGTGGGGATATCGCCAAAGTCGCCGTGCATGACCGCGATGCATAAGTTGCCCGATATCTTCCATAATAGAGGAGACACTCGCTCGGCGATGGGGGGATCGGAATTCACATGCTCGAAAATCTTGAAAGCAACTACGACTGCTCGCACGCGGGCGACGATCTGCATCAACTGAAGCAGGAGCTCGCCGAACACCGGGGACGCGGCGCGGAGGATCCGGAGTCGCAGGCCGTCATCAACCGGCTCGAGAACCAGATCAACTTCATCCTGAACAAATGCGGCTTCAACCCTTCGTCCCTCACGTGAGCTTCCTGCTTCTCGTTAACGCGAACGGCCTCTTCTCCGATCCTGGGGAAGAGGCCGTTTTCGTGAACGTCAGGTCTTGCCGCTGCTGCTGGGCCTTGAATCGCCGAGCCCGCCCGTTTATTCGGGCTTAACGCCCGGCATGTTTTTGGCTAACGTGTCGGCGCTTCCCTTTAACCGCTCTTCCAAAATCAAGCGCAGCTCGTCGGGAATCCGTTCGAACGCGACCCCTTTCCCCAAAAACAAAAGCCAATCCGCATAATACGCCAGCTCCTCGGCATCGGTCACATCCAGTTGAACATGGAAGATCCCGCTCGACTGGAACATTCCCGTAAAAGACAAAATGATCCCCGGCGGGTGCATGCGCTTAAAGCGCTGAATCCCGGTCGCATCAAGCTTTACAACCAGATTGGACTCACGTGCGACAAGCCGCTTTCTGCTCAAAATCTCCTGCTCGGATCGCTTCATCTTCTGCGCGGAGATGGCCGAATCCCGCAGCATCTCGACAGGTAAATAACGAAACTCATCCGTATCGAAATCATAAACCTCGACCAGCCAAGATGCGTTGGAGTTAAAAATATGAATCAAAAAGACGTCCATCAACTGAGGCCAGCCGGGGCTTGGCTCATACGTCAAGCGCAAATGCTTATCCCGCACGGCAAGCGAGATCAGCTGATTCAACTCGGCAGGCGCCGCATCATCGAGTTCCAACAGATTCGGATTCGCGGGATTCGTGTTTTCAAAAAGCAAGATATGATTCAGCTCGATCAGCTCGTCGTGCTGGGCTTGCGACGCGATGCCGATAAGTTTTTCGGTGATGGAGCGGCGATTTTGCAAATAAGGCAGCTGTGAATTTTTCGAAGCGATGAAGCTGATAAATATCGCTTTGAGCTCCTCCGGCGTAAAACGGACGGCGGATAGATACTGATTTTGCAGGACATTGTAGCCGCCCCCGCGCCCCAGCTCGGACGTCAGCGGAAAGCCCATCGCCTGAATCTCGTTAATGTCGCGGATCGCCGTCGCGCGGGAAATCTTGAATTCCCGCTGAATCTCCGCAATCGTAAAATGCGCGCGGTTATTGATGAAGCGCATGATCAGGTTCACTCGTTCAGTCTTTTTCATGGTTTTATTGTATCAGAAATGTAGCATCACTTTTTGATTCCCAATAAAAAAGTATCGTTTTTTGATACATTTGGCCACTAGTATCAATCTTGTAAGAAACATCCCAAAAGGAGAGAATAAAAATGTCTAACTACTCCATCCAAACCATCGCGGAAAACTACAAAATGACTGGCTTCGGCGTTATACTGGAAGACTACAACGACTGGGCAGGCAATGCAGCAAAGACGGCAGCGAAAAAAGCTGAAATCACGGAAAACGGCAAGCTTGCCGAGCTTCTCGCACTCGCTGACGGGCAGGAATATCAAATCAACTATGTCCTCGACGGCAAGGCTTGGCGCGGCTTCGGCGTGATGGGCGCATACGACGTGGAAGGCGCAGTCGTCCTCGACTTCCTCGCCGGAGACTACATCGTGGTGCCTGGCACGGGCGCTGACAAAGACCGCCTTCCCGACGAAATAACGGGCAACGTTTTCGGCGGCCTGCTGCAACAAATCACGGACTACAAATACGTTGGTCCCGGCAACTCAACATTCGTCAAAGCAGCTGAAGACGGTACATTCTACGGCGAAATGTGGCTTCGCGCAAAAAAAGTAGGAGACTAATTCTTAGCAAAGGAGCGCTCTCATGGAAAGTTACACCGTCGAATACAAAAAGTCGTTTACATTGACCGCTTATGGTTTCTCGATTCAATCCAGTTTCCAAGACGCGCCTGCCATGCAAAAAGAAAAAGCGGCGTTCTGGGGAGGGCTGAAGGCCGACGGGCGTTTTGACAAGCTTAAGGCGGCGGCAAAGGACGATCGCGAATGGTCGGTCAACGAGGTTTATCAAGGCAAACCGTGGAATTACTTCGCGGTGGAAGCGAGCAAGTCGGTCGCCGACGCCACGCGCATCATCGAGTTTCCAGACAGCGAGTACATCGTGGTCGCAGGAACCGGCGACAAGGAAGCCTTGTTCGATCAGTTGACTTACCGCGCTTTTGGCGAAGTCTTGTCTCAGGTCACGGACTATGCTTACATCGGCGGTCCAAATGCGACCTATCGTAAAGAAAATGGCGACGGCACGTTCTACGGCGAGTTTTGGGTTCCTGTGGTTAAAAAATAATAGGTCATTGTACCGACTTTAGCCGCACAGGGGAACCTCCGTACGGCTAAAGTCGTTTGTCCCCGAATCTACGGTCGCATAAGCCGCTGCTCTATTCCGTCGAGTAATAAGCTAACGCCGGAATTGAACAGTTCGTCGGAACCAATCAAATGAAACATCCCTTCTTCGTGCATCCGTTGAAGCACTTTGAATGACGATAGATCCGCGTGCGTATTTTCCTTTTTGCTCTCCTCTAACGATATCTGCAGCATACGTTGTTCATATTCCTCGACGGCGAAGTTGATGACGTAGTTAAACAAATGGGTCGTATACGAAAATTTTTGTTTATCCGTTAATGAAGTCGGCTCGACCATCTGCAGCAGGCATTCGAGTAGCTGCATAAAATCCGCCTCCGGCCTTGACTTCATCAAAAGCTGACCGGAGCAAGGGAACTCCTGGAGCTTCCTTCGAATAACCGTTGCGCTTAGCTGGAGCCTTTCTCGCCAGTCTCCTTGCCGGGGAAGATCGCTTATGATTTCTCTTGCCACCAGGTTGGCCAGCGTTTGATAAATAACCTGCTTGCTCTCGAAGTACCAGTAGATCGTAGGGGCTTGGACATTCAATTCCTTACAGAGGTTTCTTATGGTAAAATTTTCGATTCCCTGGTCTGCGAGAAGCCGCCACGAGGCGGCTATTATTTTCTCCTCGCTGATCTGTGGCCTGCGAGTAGGCATAATAAGCATTCCAACTCCATTCCGAAAATGCGGGTATGACTCATTATACGCCATATCGCGAGGCGCAGGTTATTCCTCCAATTCTACATCTTCGGCGGGCAACGGCTTCTGGTTGAACATGGCCTCCCCTGCTTTCGAGGAGAGCCGAACATCCCTCATGCCGCGTTCGATGGCACCCGCCTCATAATCGCGCAGCGCGGTCAAAAGTTCCTTTTCCCCATTGATGACGTTGATTAATTCTTTGGAGAGCTCGCAGGCATCGAACAGTGCCGCATTCCCGCCGATTCCTGCCGGTGTCATGGGGTGCAGGGCGTCCCCCAACAGGACCACGGCGGTCGTTTCTTTCCAAGGCTTATACGGCAGAACATTGCGGAGATGATACACGGCCGTCTTGTCCGGCTCCGCTAATTCCAGCATCCTTTTTACTTGCGGATGCCAATGTTTCGTTTTCTCCTGCGCAAAGGACAACAATTCCAAACCGTTCAATCGGAAAAGCTGCTCGTCGGGAATGCCGAACCACTCGGGCGAGCACGCAAACACAGCGTACAGGTAATCCTGTTGAGGAGAAATCTTCACATGAAGGGACATGGCTTCCGGCAGAAGTTCAATATTCGGCCGGAAGGCCATATCTTCAAGCAGCAGGGACACCGGAGCATCTCCCGCTGGACTTAGCAGGCCTCTCATGCTGCCATCCCCAATAAGCTTATTCAGCTCCTTTCTCCGCGCATCGTTCAGAAATACCTTGGTATATAGCGCCCTGCCCCCGGTGTCGAAAATCTCCACCCCGGGCTTGTACTGCCGGCGAACCTTGGAGCCTCCCCCGTCCGCGCCGACCAGCACATCCGCATCCAGATGCTCCCCATTATCGAACCACGCTCTAAAGCGTCCGTTTTCTAGCCTTTCATAATGGGTAAACCGGTATCCATAACGAATTCGGTCGCCCAGTTCGCCAAGCAGCACTTCACGAAAGGTAAACCGATTGACGGATGGCGTGACTTCCGCTTTGTTGTACATCGGGTGCCGTTCTTCGGCCGGTTCCAGCGAGATCGGATCCAAGAAGACAGGGTGTGCCGGTCCCATAACGGATGTTTGAATATAGAGCTCGTAAAGTTTCTCGGGAAGACAAAAACGCAGCGCATGGGATCCATTCTCATTGATTTTGATTCGATAGCCGGTTTGAACGAAATGGTCCGCATGCTCGCGTTCGCAAACCAGAAAGTCAATGCGATTCTTTTTCAAGCTTTGCGCCAAAGCCAGTCCTCCGACGCCCCCGCCGATAATAACGACAGTTAGTGACTTCATAAAAAAACTCCCTCTCTTTAACTAAGTTATATTTATATAACAACGTTATATTAGAACGATCTTCCTCTGTTTGTCAATGACCGTTTCCTGTATGATGAGGCTATGAAAAAAATCTTATCTTTCATGGATTGGGGCATATTCGCTCTTCGTTCCTATCATTATATTTTGCTGTTATCCCGGGTTCTGGCAGTAAGCGAGTTTTCGAACCGAACATTCATATACGTGCTCTGGCTGAGCGCAGCCTTTATCGTCCCGTTACTGTTCTGGTTCCCTGGGCGCCGAGAGAATAAATTCTGGTTTTCCGTACTGGAGCTATTGCTTGGCGGTACTTATTATGTGAATTCCGTTATGCATCCGGACCTGACCTCTAAAGCGGACTATTTGCTGCCGAGTCTTGTCATGGGCTACTTATCGACGAAGCAAACCTTGTGGGTCGTTCCCTTGCTTGTTTGCATGCCTTTCTCCTTTCAATCTGACCTACGATGGTCTTGGGAGCAGACCCTAAGCGTCGGAACAGACAATTTGCTGTTCTGCTTCATCGGGATGTGGGCAAGCTTCGTCGCCAACGCGTATGACCAGAAGAATAAACTGGTAACGGAAGTGGAGCAGCAGAACAAGCTGTTAACTCATTATTCGGCCGAGGTCGAGAAAATGACGTTGCTTGAAGAGCGAAGCCGAATGTCCAAGGAGCTTCACGATACGCTGGGGCATTCCTTTATCTCGCTCATTTTGAGCCTTGATGCCTCTATCGCCCTTATGGACAGCAAGCCTGCCGAGGCCAAGGATCGGTTAATTCGCATAAGAGCATTGGCTGAGGAAAATCTGGAGGAAATGAGGAGCATCGTACACGAGATGGGGGAAGAAGAGGAATCCAGTCTGATCCGGCAGGTTAAATCTCTTGCGAACCGTTTCCGGGAACACACCGGTACGGCTGTGACCTTAAGTCTGCCGGAGACAGAGCAGTCCATACGTTTTGAAGTACGGCAGGCGATCCTCCGGGTCATCCAGGAATCCTTCACCAATGCACTTAAACACGGAAAAGCCTCTCAGCTTCATCTGACGCTTAGCTATGCCGAGCGCAACTTGCAATTGACCGTTCAAAATAACGGCAAACCGATCGACAAGCTGCAGGATGGCTTCGGCTTGACTACGATGAAGCATCGGGTTGAGCGTTTGGGAGGCCGCCTGCACCTGTCCTCCAGGGAGGGAACGCCGGCGATAACCGAGGTTAGATGCGAAATCCCGCTGAAAGGAGTGAAGCCGTCCGATGAAGATTAAAGTGCTGCTAGCCGATGATCAAGCGTTAATTCTCGAGAGCTTGCAGATCGTGCTGTCGATGGAAGAGGATTTGGAAATCGTCGGTTTGGCCCAGAATGGGGAAGAAGCCGTAAAGGGCTGCGAGCAGTCGATGCCGGATGTGGTATTGATGGATGTCAACATGCCGGTCATGGACGGCGTTGCGGCAACGGCCCTGATTAAAGAGCGAATACCTGCGACCAAAATCATCATGCTGACCTCCTATAAGGAAGTCGAGTATGTGTTAGCGGCGCTTAGCTATGGAGCGGAAGGCTATCTGCTCAAAGCCATTCATCCCAAAGATCTGGCTGCGGGCATACGAGTCGTTCAGGCAGGAGGGACATTAATCTCGCAGGAAATGGCGCGTAAAATGATCAAGCGCATGAACGATGCCGCCTCCGCCAACAAAAATGAATTCGGGCTCACTGCCCGCGAGGTAGAAGTGCTGCATAAGCTGGCTGCCGGCCTGCGCAATCAAGATATTGCCGAGGCATTGTATCTTAGCGAAGGAACGGTCAAAAACTATATCTCCTCGATTTATTCGAAGCTTAATGTGAAGGGAAGGCGGGAGGCCGCTCGCAAGGCCCGGGATTCGGGATTTATGGATCGATAATCATGACAAAAGCGCACTGTCTCTTTATGACTTTTTCAGCTTATACTCATGTCATCGAACAACAGAAGGGCGATGCATGACATGAAAAGAAAAAGGTCCGGCCATAAAGAGCCGCTGCAGAATAGCGGGAGGCTGCGTGCTTGGCGTTCTTTGTGGCGCTTTCCAATCGTCTGGACGATTGTGGGGGCTGCCGGTATTATTCTCATCGATACGTTATTCCGGCAGTTGTCAGAGCGAGTAGAGGGGATGGCTTCCCTTGTTCTTACACTCGCGATGGGGGCTATGGCGATCCTGTTTTATAAGCTCACGCTGACATACCTGGCCCGTCGGTCCACGCCGGAGATCTCTAGTCAGCGCGCAGGGAGCGATCTTGTTCAGGGCGTATTAATCGGGGGCCTCTTTATTGTAGGGTCCGCCGTTATTATTATGGCTCTGGGCGGGTACACCTTTCAGTGGGCCCATTCTGCGGATACGAGTTCTGTTCTCTTATCCTCCATTACCGCGGCTTTAGGCGCAGCCATCGTCGAGGAACTTATCTTTCGCGGACTTCTGTTTCAAGCCATTGCGCCAATCGGGGGGAAAACGCTCGCGCTTGCCGTGACCTCTCTGTTCTTTGGAGCTGCCCATCTTGGAAACGCAGGGGCAACATTATGGAGCGGGTTCGCCATCTTCCTGGAAGCAGGCGTTCTGCTCGGCGCCGCCTTCTTGTGGCGGCGGAGCTTGTGGTTTGCCATGGCGCTGCATTTTGCTTGGAATGCCGTTGAAGGCATGCTTGGCATTCCTGTATCTGGACACGCTGCGGCTGGCCTATTTACCGTAAAGGCGAGCGGCGACGCGCTTCTCACAGGGGGCGCCTTTGGACTTGAAGCCTCTATCGTTCCGGTTGCAGTCAGTCTTCTGATCTCTATTCCGATGCTGATTGGCGCTGCAAGGAATAAAGCCTGAAAGATTTGAGGAGCGCGATCGGTGAATGGAATTGTTGCTAAACTGCATCAAATTTCCTCTAAACGATCTGTATTAGCGTCCACAATTGCTAAAGTACAACTAATTCACGTTCAAAAGCCGCTTTTACATTATAGGGAAAAGATTAATTGTACTTTAGCACTTATCTGCTGCCGACAGGTCGATTTGGACGCCTTTAGTTGCACTTTGCCACTTATCTCTCCCGAGCCTTCAAACCTCCGAACCTTCAAACCTCCAAAAAATGTAACAAAAGGCGCCCCATTGGGCGCCCCTGTCCAATATCGTTATTGAAGTTTCCCTTCCCGCAGCAATTCGACGGACTTCTCAATACGTCGCTGCCTCGTTTCGGCGCTTTTGGCACCCTCAATATTCAGCACGAACCGGCTTCTTGCCTCCTTCGAGCTCTTCTACAATTTCGCCCGGGATTTCAATGCCGGTGGCCGTTTTCTTGCTGAGATGAAGCGTCGCTTTAAGTTTGACCCGCTGCAAAACGGTCTATTGCCGCGAGCTCCAGGTGGTCGGTGATCAGTTGACTATAATGAGCCACCTGAACGATTCCATTCTCGTCGATTAAAAACTCGGCAGGGATTCGTTGAAAGTTGGAATCCTTCTCGGCGGTAAGCTCGAAGCCGGCAGCCGAGGCCTCAGCAATAAAATCTTTTGTACGGGCGTCAGCCAAGGTTGCCTTCACTTTCTCTTCGGAGGACTCGATGCCGTACAAATCATAGAGAGCGGCTGTCGGATCGGCAACCAATGGGAACGGGGCGTTTTGTGCGCCCACATAGGTTCTCATGTTGTCTATGGGCGATTCGAACACAGCAATGACGTCAATGCCTCCGCGCTTCCATTTCGGATAACGGCCAATAAGCTGATGCACGCGTAAATTGCATACAGCGCATGCGGAGAACCGGAAAAAAGAGAGCAATACTTTGCGGCCTCGATAGCTCTCCAAAGCAATGGGGTTGCCAAGGAAGTCAGCGGTAATGAATGATGGGGCGATCATGCCCGATTGAAGTTGTTGAACCATGGAAAAACCTCCTAATAAAGATGAGATGCAGCTCCATCTTATCAGGGGAGTTCCTCAGCTTCCGTGACCTAGTCACCTTTCAGCGATTCCAATCCCTCTCGGCGAATGATGCGAATCCAACCCCTGCCCGTCTCGATCAATCCTTGCTGCCGGTAGCGTCGTACCGCACGGCTTACGACTTCGCGAGAGGAACCGATCTCTGCAGCCAGCTCGTGATGCGTCAATTTCAGCAGCGGTATTCGTTCAGAAGCCTGCAGCAGCGCTTTGGCCAGCCGCGCATCCAAAGATTCCGACCGACGCCCATCAGACCGCTCGCCTATGCGGATCAAATCATCCATTAAACCTCCGAATACGGCGCCTCGAATTTCCGCGTGCGTCTGCAACCAGCCGAGAAAACTCTTTTTCGCAACAAACAGCACTTCGACTTCCGACTCGGCGGTTATGGCCCCCGGGTAATCTCGGCCGCTCAGGCCGCTAAGTACGAAAAGGGCGCATACCTCGCCTGCCTTGAGCGTGCTCAGGGCGGATTCGCCGCCATCCTCGGCAATACGGCTAATACGAGCGGAGCCGCTTAATAGGAACATGCCGTAGGAGGCTGCATCCTCCCGCTGAAAAATGCGCGATTTGGCAGGGTATTTCCGAAATGTCGGCTGTGCTTCGGCCCATTCCTCGGGAGTAACCGCACTTAAGCAAGGAAACGCACCAATTACCCGCGGTTCAAGTGATTTCGGGATCATGCAGAATGTTTTCACACTCCCTTGGCTTATAATCCTTCGAGGGATATGATCTTAACGGCTCTGGAAATCGCATCCCTCAAGCCTTCAACCGTCTCTACGCGCTTCGGATCGAGCGACGGTCCAAAAGGGTTAACCGCTGTCCAAGCCGTAGCGATCGTCATAATGGTCGTCAGGATAAACTCAGGAGGGAAGGCAGCCCCTACCCGCCCCGCGTTTTGTGCTTCAGTCAACGATTTAACCTTCTGTTCGTGAACTTGTCCGCGTTCTACTGGACTGTCCGCCTTTTGTTCCAGGTTGAACCACGCCATAAGCCGCATCAAGTCAGGGTTTGAGATCGCAAAGTCAAACACGCGCACGGCATAGCCCGGAAGGTCGTCGGGAGTAAAGGCGATTTCCTCGTAAACGCGCGTGAGGTGCTTCTGAAGAATGGTAGTGAACAGCGTCTCTTTATTTTCAAAGTAAATATAAATCATGTTCTTATTGCATCCCGCATTCTTGGCAATGCGATCGACCCGCGCACCCGCAATGCCATAAGCGGAGAATTCAGCCATAGCTGCTTCTAGAATTCGCTCTCGTGTTGCTTCAGCGTTCCTCATCATTCGTGTAGGATCATCCCTTCGGGAAAAAGCACTTTCATAATGAATATAACATTTGACAAACCAGTTAGATAGATTTACATTGTAACTAACTAGTCAGTTATATATGGGCTGGAATTAATTCGAAAGAAGGTTTTGGGGATGACTCAACGCACTTGGTTGATCACGGGAATTAGCAGCGGTTTTGGGCGTCATATGGCGGAGCAGCTGTTAGAACGCGGGGACCGTGTAGCCGGTACTGTCCGTAATATGGAGGCGATGAACGATCTCATTGCAAAATATGGCGACCTGCTATGGATGGCCAAGTTAGAGCTTACCGATACCCCCGCTATTCGTCAGGTGGTGGACGACGCCTTTAACGCGCTTGGACACATTGATGTCGTCGTTAACAACGCAGGCTATGGCCTTTTTGGAGCGGCAGAGGAATTGACGGATGAGCAGATCCGCCACCAACTCGATACGAACCTGATGGGCTCGATTCAAGTGATCCGCGCGGCGCTTCCCCATCTGCGGGCGCAAGGCCATGGACGAATCATGCAGCTATCCACTGTAGGCGGTCAAGCCGCTTTCCCTGGCGGGTCATTGTATCATGCGAGCAAATGGGGAATTGAGGGCTTCGCCGAATCCGTGATGTATGAGGTCGCTCCTTTTAATATCGGCGTCACCATCGTGGAGCCGGGTAGCGCGAGTACGAATTTCCGGTACCAAAGCTCCAAGCTTGCTCCAAAAATCGAAGCTTATGAAGCATCCCCAGCCTTCCATGCACGCCGTATTCTCGAAGAAGCCAAGGCACCCTCGCTAGGTGATCCGGCCAAAATGGTCGCCATCATGATCGCGAGCATAGATCAAAATCCAGCGCCTAAACGAATTGTTCTGGGAAGCGACGCCTACGCCACCATTCACAAAGCGTTGACCGAGCGGCTCGCAGCGCTGGAGGCACAGAAGGATCTCGCTTTCTCGACCGATTCCGATGCGAACATATAAGTGAGTCGTCATCATACGAAAAGCCCTCTCGCGATGCGTAATCGCGGGAGGGCTTCGCATTAAAAAGAACAGCAAACGGATGCCTGCGTTTCCAGAACCGTACCAATAAACTTGGCGATATCCTGATGGTAAGGATGCATTAAGTACTTATCCATGCATCCCATTTGCATGGCGCGTTGATTGACCGCTTTTTAATAGATCCAGACTCTACGCTAACAACTGATTACGATGACCGCACCAGCGAGCGATTCCTTCATTTATGGATTGCATTGGATTCTGATCCGATGGAGAAATCGCCCAGGCAATATGTCCATCCGGCCGAATAAGTGCCGTGTGAACATCGTTCCAATCCGCTTCTGCCCCAACCAAAGATGCATGTACGACTTGAAGGTTGCTATACGTTTCCCATTGACCGCCATTCTGTTGATTAAGATCGAGGCGCAGCAGTAGAAAAGTACCGTTGCTTAGGAACGAATAGGCGTTAATCAATTGCCCGTCTTTCAGCTTTAAGGTTAGATCCTTGAAACGTTTCCCGTTTAAAGGATGGGGAGGCGCTTCGGAGTCTGGCGCATAATGTACATCCATTGCGGAAACTTGTGCGGCGATTCGATAATTAGCTTCCGGTATTTGAATCAAACTAGCCAGCATGCTTCGCAGTTCCATGATGGGAGGAGTCACGTCCAGAAGCAGGGTTTGGACCTCGGTATTCCGGAGCAAGGCCGTATTCCACGGGAAACGTTCGGTGTGATAACTGTCCAATAGCCAGTCCGGAGCCCAGCCATTAATTGCGCCTGCAAGCTTCCAGCCTAAGTTCATCGCTTCTTGTAATCCGACGTTCATTCCCTGTCCGCCAGCCGGAAAATGAATGTGCGCCGAATCTCCCGCCAAAAACAATCGGCCGTTCCGATAGCGCCCCGCTTGCCGCGTCGCATTTCCGAAACGGGACATCCATTTCACATCGTTCAATCCCAGGTCGCTTCCGGTCGTACGGATGATCGATGAACGAAACTCTTCCAATGTAACGGTCTCATCCTTAGAGATGTTACGTCTCTCCATATCGATCATTAAGACCCGATAAAACTGATCATTGATCGGCATGATGCTGACCAAACCTTTTTCAGTAATCCGCGATATGACAGTCATAGGGGCCAAATCAGATAGAGCGGCGTCCCCCAGAATAGCCGTGAAAGTCGCGTCTGCGCCTTCGAATGATATATTTGCATGTTTGCGAACCAAACTTCTGGCTCCGTCCGTACCTACCACATAAGCAGATCTTAACGTTAATTCTCCTTGGGGTCCGGCGATGTTAACGTCGACCCCATCCTCATCCTGGTGCACAGATAGAGCTTCAACCTCTCTCCAGACCTCTGCACCGAGGCTAAGCGCCCATTCCTCCAGCACCTTCTCCGTTTCACTCTGCGGTAAAAAGAGCGTGTGATTGGAGGAAGAATCCAACGCCGAGAAATTCAAAGGAGTCTCTAATCCTGCAAAATGCCCTCTTGAAATTAAGCGGCCTTTACTGATTAATTTTGATTTCACTCCACGCATATCCAATATTTCAAGAGTTCGCGGATGTACGGTAAGCGCACGTGAATATGGCGTGGTCTCTTTTAATCGCTCAATGACGCATACCTTTACACCGGCTAAGGCCAATTCTCCAGCCAACATCATGCCGACAGGTCCGCCACCGACAAGGATGACTTCATAGTTCATATAAATAACCTCTTTTCTTTAAATATTATGGGATGATTAAATTATTGTTTCATGCGAACTTTTATTTATCCTTATAATTAAGGTTATTATTATAGATAATATATATTATAGTTTCGCATGAAACAATATTATTGTACGGCGTTGTTCCTTATTCTGTCAACCCCGCCCAATCCAATACGAGCAGGCCGGTTTGTTTCTCCGAAAATATCCTATGATATAATAAATCAAATGAGTCGGGGAGCCAGCATAATCATGGATACTGCCAATAAAAACAAAGCCGCAATTCATGAGTTTTTCGTTCAGTTCCTTCAGCAAAAAGAGCAATATGAAACACGAATAACTGCGTCATACCTCGAAGATATCCGCAAGCATATCGAACCGGAATTCGGATTGAACATGACGGAACTGCACACCATCGCGTGTATCGGAGAGCGGGAGCCGATCAATGTCACTTCAATCGCGGAAAGGATGAATTTAAGCAAAGGGAACACCTCCAAGATCGCAAATAAATTACTGAAGGCAGGTTGGGTGCGAAAAGCCCAACTCAACGATAACAAAAAGGAAGTGTATTTTCGGCTAACGCCTGTCGGCAAAAAGCTATTTGCTGCGCATGATGAGCTCCATACGAAGGAAAAGCAGAGAATGTACGATTTTTTGGAAAGATTCAACGATCGCGAGCTTGATTTTATCAAACGGCTGTTTGCAGATATGGTTGACTTCTATCGCTAACGGGAGCCGGGACATGCGAAGGAACGGAATTCGCTGATAGCTCCGTTAGCTGAACAGGCTGCCGAGCGGCAGCCTCCAAATTGACTACAAGGTAGGAGCAGGCGGTTCGTCTATTTTCATACGGAGTAGACTATAAGGCTTCTGCCGCAGGTCATTGCCGTAATGAAGTCTTGACTGCCGATGTAATTGGTTCACGATACATTTCCTTTTGCATCGGTGATCAACGGTTAAGCCGAATTCTTCTGTACCTAGCCCTCTTCATGGACAATAGTCTAATTAGACTATATAATATTTTTAGTCCAATTAGACCATAATCGTTATGAAAAGGAGTGAAGGTTAAATGATAAAATCATTTTTAATGTTGGGTCAGTCTAATATGGCAGGCCGTGGGTTTTTGCATGAAGTCGACCCTATCTATAATGAGAAAATAAAAATGCTGCGCAATGGACAGTGGCAGATGATGACAGAGCCGATTAATTATGACCGTCCGGTTTCCGGTGTAAGCCTGGCGGCGTCTTTCGCCGATGCCTGGTCCAAGGCCAATCCCGATGAAGAAATCGGGTTGATTCCTTGTGCGGAAGGCGGCAGTTCCTTGAACGACTGGCATCCGGAAGGCATCCTATTTCAACATGCTTTGTCCGAGGCTCGCTTCGCCTTGCGGTCCAGTCAAATCTGCGGAATCCTTTGGCACCAGGGTGAGAGCGACAGTTATGGTTCGCTGCATGAATCTTATTACGGGAAATTAACCCTTATCATCGAGACTCTAAGAAACGAATTGAATCTTGATGAGGTGCCGTTGATGATTGGCGGACTTGGCGATTTCCTTGGGAAGACCGGTTTTGGACAGCACGCGACGGAGTATCGACAGGTCAATGAACAATTGCAGCGCTTCGCTAACGAACAGCCAAATTGTTATTTTGTAACAGCGGCCGAGTTGACCGCGAATCCCGATGGCATTCATTTAGACGCGGTTTCGCAACGCAAATTCGGCTACCGCTATTTCGAAGCTTTTTCGAAAAAGCGTCATGTCCTGGAGCCAATTCCGGGGGAGGAGCAGTCGCTGAAAGTGGAGCGCGATTATTCGAAAACAGAACAGACTTACCTTCATAGCATGGATTTGGCTTCGGGTAAAATCACGTACGCGGAATACGAGGCGAAGATCGAGAGGATTATGCAGCCTTGATCCCCTTACTCATCCTTGGCTTGCTTATCCAAAACCCCGGCGCTCACGGCTATGAACTATTGGCTTTAATGGAAAAACGCCATTACAAGTACATTGTAAACTTCACGAAAGGCTCGTTTTATTACAATCTGCAACAACTTGAGGAAAAAGGTTGGATCGAACAGATTCAGCAGAATCCTTCAACCAGCGGACGCGAAATTCGGAACTATAAAGTCACCGGTTCGGGAATGGCTGAATTCGAAAAGTTAATGGTCGAATACGGCACCAAGTCGGAATATGTGAACCTGCAATTTTATGGGGCGCTGCTCTTTGCTGATGAATACGACAAAAACAAATTGGTGGAACTGATCCAATCGCAAATAGACCAGACTAAAACCCGAATCGCCCTCCTTGATGAGTACCTGTCCAACACACAAGAACTCCCCGGCACCATCGATTACTACCGCCGCATGAACGAAAATTCCCGTTCCCATCACTTGGTTAACTTAGCGTGGTTTGAACAATTAAAAGCAGATATAGAGGGACCTATTGCATAAAGCACAAGCAACTTGCCTTTCTGAAAGAGAGGGACAATCCTCATTATAGAACGAAATCAAAAGGCACCCGCCTGGGTGCCTTGATTCATGTCCTACCAAAGCTCCGGTTGTCTCATGCTAAACGCTTTGAGAAGATTCAATCCGTCCTGAATGCTGGCCCTTATAGTCACTTAACAGCCGCTGCATTTTTTCCACCGTGCCGTCTTGATGGGGAACGTGGATCGATACCGTCAAGTTTGCGTCGTTCAAATACTTAAACGATACAAGATCAAAATTCAATTTTCCGAGATTCGGACAATGCAGCGTCTTGGGAGCATCCATGGCATCGAGAACCTCCTGGGAATCCCAAAATTCCCGAAACTCCTTGCTAGCTTGCGACAGCGCCGCGAATTGCTCGGACCACCAAGGATCGTCACCGTAACGCGCGTACCCGGCATGGAAACTAGCTACGATCCGTCGTGCATGCAATTCCCAGTGTTCTCCCTTAACATAGCGGAAACGGGGAGAAGTAAACGTCATCCACACAAAATTCCGTTCCCTATCCGACATAGCCGCGAGATCCCCGTTCAATGCGCAGTAGGCTTCATTCCAGGCAATGATGTTCATGCGCCCATCCATGACATTCGAAGGGGACAGGTGCTGACTATCCAAAAAACGTTGAAGCTCGGGCGTTGCCTTCGAGGGTTGCTTCGTATCGATCAAGGGATATTGCTTACGCGCAAGGTGGTACAGGTGCCTTCGTTCCGATTCATCTAACCGAAGCACTTCAGCTATTCGATCAAGGACCTCGGCGGATACGTTGATATGACGCCCTTGTTCCAAGTAGGTGTACCAATCCAATCCTACGTCTGCAAGCATAGCCACCTCGCTGCGGCGCAATCCGGGTGTTCTTCTGCGTCCGGAATCCGGCAATCCTGCTTGCTTTGGGGCCATTCGTTCGCGGCGCGAACGCAAAAAACGAGACAATTCCTCATAACGGTCCAATCTATTCGCCATGATTTCCATGCCTCCTTCTATTAATGTACGTAGGATTCGCAATCCCACGATAACCAGATCTCTCCCTAGCCTCGTTAGGCCCATGTACACTAGTCTATGTCCTCCTTAGGGAGAATAGCAAGATACTCATAGAGGTGATGAAAATGAAAGTAGCTGCCATTGTCGGGAGTATTCGCAAAGAATCGTACAACTTGAAGTTAGCCCGCTATATCCAAAACCGTTACCAGCATCTCTTTCAGTTAGATATCTTGAGCATTCGGGATCTCCCTTTCTACGATCAGGATATCGAGTCGGCTCCGCCGCAGCCGGTTATCGACTTTAAGGCGCAAGTCGCTGCTGCCGACGCTGTGTTGTGGGTCACGCCGGAGTATAATTCGACGATTCCCGGCGTCATGGCCAATGCCATCGACTGGTTATCCCGCGTGGATCGCGTCATGATCGGAAAGCCCTCTTGGATCGTAGGATCTTCCATGGGATTGTTGGGATCGGTTAAAGCGCAAGGCCATCTGCGCGACATTCTGTTCTCGTCCGGCATCTCCTCGCCGCTGTTGCCGGGGAATGAAGCTTACATCGGCCTGGTTCATGAGAAGGTAAATGAGAAGGGCGAACTAACGGACGAACCTACGATAAAGTACCTGGATCTCGTAGCCGATAACTTCGTGAAATGGATGAAGGAATTATCCCAATTGAAGCAGCTGCAGGGCGGACAATAATCGGGAATCTTGGAGGGAAAAAGATGTTCGAGCATATTGTACTATTGAAGTTCAGGCCCGATGCTTCTACTGCGCAGCAAGAAGATGCGGTCAGGCGCGCGCACGAATTTAAGGATAAAATTCCGGGAATCGTCGATCTTAGCGCCGGGATTAACGTGACGGAAGAAGTAGAGCATACGCAGGGATATACATTAGGCATTCGAGTCACTTTTGAGAATCAGCAGGCTTGCCGGGATTATGTTCAGCACCCCGCCCATCAAAATTTACTGCAATCCATTGGGCCATTTGTCGAAGGAATCATCGTCATGGATTACCCTAGCTGAAGCGAAGCCGAAAACATCAAACGGGACGAAGCAGATGAATTTCCTGTTTCGTCTCGTTTGCGTTTTGTTTTCCAAGCGGCGATGCTGAAATCGCCGGAATCCCCGCTTCGGCATGCTGGGCGATTCACTTATGACATGGTCTGCAAAATATGAACGATTTTCCTCTCCATATCGGAGTCGTCTATCTGGTTCAGATATTCAGGTTTGAGCAGTTGATACTTTTTCATGCGGTAGTAATCCATAATGGCTTGTTTCAAGGTGATGTCATACTGGATCGAAAAGGAAGGCTCGATAAAACGTCGCAGCACAGCGTCATCTTGCACCATAGACAACACGGCATTCAATCGGTTGAATACCTGTTGTTCCATTCCTCTTTCAAAAAAAGCTTGTAGGTTTTTATTTCGATTTTGCAGGGCGTAGGACAGATTCTCCAAATGGTGCGGATAAAATTCCTTCAGATCCTGCAAGAACAAATCGGAGATATACGCGGCACTCATCAAGGATTGTAAAAATGTGATTTGAAAACGATCCAGAAAAGAGACGGAATCGTCTTTGACCGCGGTGTCGGCCTGCTTCGCGTAATCAATGTAATAATTTACGACTTGTTCGATGATGTCATCTTTGGAGGCAAAATGCTTATAGAGCGTCACTTTGCTAATATCCATATATTTTGCGAGATCGTCGACTTTCAGTTGGCTGAATTTAGTCTTTCTTATAACAGGTTTTATTTTCTCTACATAGGTCTCCGCACTCACGGCTTTTCTCACGAACCAGTGCCTCCCTTTAATGCTTATCAAATGCATTATAACAAATTCACGCTTTTTATTTACATCAATTATTTTACGAATTAAATTTACTAATTTAATTATTTTAGTTTATTTTGTTAATTGGTTATTGTATAATCGGTCCTGTACCTATCATCCGATTGCGGATTATACAAAGGGAGGACGATTCAATGGAATCATTCGGCAACGGCAAATTGTTCGGCAAGAAAGTCGTGATCACGGGAGGCAGCAGCGGAATCGGCCTTGCGACAGCGAAGTTGCTGGTGAATGAAGGAGCACGCGTTCTGATTACTGGCCGTACTCAGGCGACGCTTGACGCGGCTCGCGAACAACTCGGCGACAACGCAATCGCGTTCTCGAGCGATGCCGCCTCACTGAAGGATATCGCCGCATTGGCCGAGCGAACGAAGGCTGAATTTGGAACAATCGATGCCCTATTCGTTAACGCAGGCGTCACGGGCTTCGTCCCTTTCGAGTCGACGACAGAAGAAACCTACGACGAGATACATACAATCAATGCTAAGGGGCCGTACTTCACCGTGCAAAAACTCGCTCCGCTCCTGAGCAAAGGAAGCGGAGTCGTCCTTACCACTTCAATCGTAAACGTAGTGGGTCTACCGATGCTCAGTGCGTACGCAGCCAGTAAAGCGGCGCTGCGCTCCATGACTCGAAGTCTGGCACGCGAGCTATTATCTCGACATATTCGCGTCAACGCAGTCAGTCCTGGCGTCATTGACACAGGTATCTTGGAGAAGGCAATGCCTGAGGAAGTTGCCCAACAGACAAAAGCGCAGATGACACAGCAGATCCCGATGCTGCGTCTTGGCGATCCGGTCGAAGTTGCCAAAGTCGTAGCCTTCCTGGCTTTTGACGCCACGTATACCACCGGGGCCGAGTTCCCTGTCGATGGAGGCGGCACTCAAATCTGAAGCTCCCGCCGCCGACTGATGTACGCAAAGTAGAGGAGCGTATTTAAAGCATGCAGGGGGACATCCATTGAGTACGAACCAACGACAACAGATCGCACTGATTACAGGCGCGAGTCAGGGGATCGGGTTGGCATTAGCCCGGAAATTCCTTTCGCAGAGCTGGCAGGTGGTTACTTTGAATCGTTCCGATTTTCCGGCGGACGATAAGTTGATTCAAAATGCCCTCAAGAACGGATCGCTTCGAGCCTATAAAGTAACGGATCTCACCGACTATGACAGCTTGAGACGCGCTTTGGAAGAAATCAAAGGCAAGGAGCAGCAGATCGATATTTTGTTCAACAACGCCGGAGGCGGCTTAAGCGAGCTGAGCTATTCGAAACAAGGTCGCGAAAAGCATTATGAATTATTAACGGTCGTCCCTTATATCATTCTGATGGAATTAAAGGAACTGTTGAAAAACGGCCGATTCAAAACGGTAATTAACACTTCATCGCAGGTGCTTAGATTTACGAAGGAGTTCTCAATCGACAACCTGGAGCATCCCAAAGCTTTTCGCAAAATGGTTGGTCCTTATGCGGCCTCAAAGTTGGCGCTGTCGTTGTGGACGCAAGCCGTGGCGCCCCAACTTGCCAAGGATCGCATCAAGATCCGCAGCGTTGACCCGGGGCTTAACAATACGCTAAAAAAAGGAAAGGATTCGGGAATGCCCCTATGGTTTACACTGCTTTTTAGACTTATGTCCTCTCCGCCTACCCATGGGGCCGACCAACTATATGAGGCGGCCCTCGGCAAACACCGCGATAAGTCAGGCGTATTTTTGCTAAAAGGCCGGGTTGCGGACTTGCAATTTGCAGAACATGCGCAGCGTGTACTGGACAGAATCACCGACATATATAGTCATGAATTCCTTGACGGGAGTGTTCAAGTTCATAGCTAAAGCGGCAAAGAATTGACATATCGGAAAATGTAGATATAATGTGAGCTATGGATCCCATTGAAGTGTTCAAGGCATTGTCCAATGAGTCGAGGCTGCAGATTTTACAGTGGCTCAAGGAGCCCGAAAAACATTTTGTGCCCCATGAAGGAGTGGATATGAGGACAATCGGGGTGTGCGTTAGCCAGGTGACGGATAAGTTGAATATGACGCAGTCAACGGCTTCGCAGTATTTGTCCATTCTGCAACGAGCCGGATTGATTCGGACCGAGCGGATCGGCAAATACACCTATTACAAACGCGACGAAGAGAAGATAAGCGAGTTGGCCGCCTATTTGAACCAGGAACTCTAATCTGAACTGAATACCTCAAACGTATTCAGTTTTTATTTCGCCATACAAATCGACATATCACGATATGTAGTTTTAATTAGCGATCATTAAACAATGTAAAAAGGAGAAGAGAGGCCTTGTCTAACACGTGGAAAGTCTATTTCTTGGCTCTGGTTACTTTTTTGGTGGGCACATCGGAATACGTTATTTCCGGCATCTTGGATAAGATCTCGGATACAATGGGCATTTCCGTTACTTCTGCGGGCCAGTTGGTCACGATTTTTTCCTTCGTGTACGCCATCAGCACCCCGATCCTCATGGCGTTGACGGCCAAGGCGGAAAGACAAAAATTGCTGGTTGGGGCGCTAGGTATCTTCGTAATCGGGAATGTACTGTCATTCATTTTACCCGGTTATTCACTATTTGTCGCAGCCCGCGTAGTCATGGCCATAGGCGCGGGAATGGTCGTGGTAACCGCCTTGGACGTTGCCGCGAAAATCGCCGCTGCAGGCAAACAAGCGAGCGCGATCGCGACTGTCGTTATGGGCTTTACGGCTTCCTTGATTATCGGCGTGCCGCTTGGACGTATCGTTGCAGCATATTTCGGGTGGAAATCCGTTTTCGGCATATTGGCACTGGCAGGCTTGGTGGCTATGATTGTTCTGTACGCCGTCATCCCGCGGGTTCAAGGGGATCAACCGGTTCCCTTGTCCAAGCAGCTTGCTTTTCTGAAGAACGGAAACGTAGCGCTAGGGCTTGCGATTACCTTCTTCTGGCTCGGCGGGTACTCGATTGCCTACACCTACATTTCTCCGTACCTGCTTCATGTTGCCGATTTAAAGGAAGGAATGCTGAGCGGGGTGCTGTTGGCATTCGGCATCGCCAGCCTGGTCGGATCCAAATTCGGCGGCTTCAGCACGGATAAATGGGGGGTATTCCCGACCTTGTCCGGGGGGATGCTCCTGCACGTCGCAGCGCTCCTCCTCCTCTCTCTTACCGTCAGCTATACGCACGCGTGGCTGCCGATTGTTATCCTCCTGACCTTGTGGTCGTTTGCGGCTTGGTCCTCCGGTCCAACGCAGCAATACAATCTGGTGCGAATTAAGCCCAATTATTCTGGAATTATGCTGAGCCTGAACCAATCCACGATGCAATTGTCGATGGCAGCGGGTGCTGGAATCGGAGGGGTCATCGTCGACCGGACGTCCCTGTCATCGGTTACATGGGTTGGGATGGTTGGAGTCGCGATTGCGATCGTGCTGGTGGTGTTCTTGAAAATGCGGATGAGTGCCGGTAGGAAGAGCGCCGGTGCGCTCAGCAGAAATTAAATACCAAACAAAGTCGGCCAAAGTCGGGAGGCGTCACCTCTCGACTTTGGCCGGTAAAATGAAGAATGACCGAAGATTCCGACCTTTCCCTATCAAATCCGAATCCAATGCAAACCATAAATGAAGGAATTGCCCGCTGATGCGGAGAAATTACGGATTAGTAACTCACTTCAGGATGACGATAAACGATCATTCGCTTAAATTCAATCATCCAATCGAATAGAACAGGAGAGATCGCGTTGCAGCTCTCAGACTCCACTTATTCCGCAGTTCAGGCGCTATGTGAACAAGGCGATGATTTAATGAAGACAGGCGATCTTGAGGCCGCCAAGCAGAACTATATTGCCGCCCTCCGTTTATTGCCTGAAAATCATCGAGAATGGGAGGCCGCTACCTGGATCTATGTAGCTATCGGGGATGTCCACTATCGTATGAAGAATTACGATAAGGCCTTCAAGTGCTTTTTTAATGCCGTACAGTGTCCGAAGGGGTTGGGGAATCCGTATATTCATCTTCGGCTGGGGCAGTTATATTACGAACAGGAAAACTTTGAAAAGGCGGCTGACGAGTTAACTCGGGCTTACATGGGCGCCGGTATGGAGATTTTTATGGAAGACGACCCCAAGTATCTTGCGTTTTTGGAGACAAACATAGAGATTTGAAAATCCAGACTACGCAACAGCCGATTAATGGATTTTAAAGTTACTTATCTTCAAATTGGAGAGCACCTTGATTTCCTGGTTGAGCTTGCGAATTTCTTTCAGAACATCTATACCATCGATTTTCGGTATATTCAAATCGAGCACGATCGCATCTTATTCATTGATCTGGTCGAGCTGCAAGGCTTCCTCTCCGTCCGAGGCGACATCGACCGCGTAGCCGAATTTCTGAGCCCCGTACCGGGAAGATCGCTTTTTCAATTAAATGAGCGAAGGAGATCTGCCCCCTTGCCGAAACCAAAAGTGGGATGGCTGCGATATTTCTGAACTTCTGCGCCTGCACTCCACTCTGTTAAGCTGAGATCATTCCAAGAGGGAGTGATGAACATGGTACAGATTAGCGTTCTGGGAACAGGCAACATGGGCAAAGCATTAGTGAAGCAATTGGCAAGCCACGTGGAGATCGACGTTATATGGGGCTCGCGCGATAAGGAGCAAGTCGCCCAACTGGCAAAGAGCCTCCAATTGGACCGTGTCATAACTTCCGGCTACGAGGAGGCGCAACAGGCAGAGATCATCATTCCGGCGCTGCCCTTTTATGCATTGCTCGAATGGGCCGCAGCGAATAAGGATCAGCTCAAGCATAAGATGATTGTTGACATTTCCAATCCGTTCAACGATGACTTCAGCGGGTTTACAACCGCCTGGGGGGAATCCGCAGCGGAACGTGTTCAAGCCTTGCTGCCCGACTCCACCGTAATCGGCGCTTTCAAGAATACATTTTTTAAAGTCGTGGAGAATCCGGTGTTCGATCAACAAACAAGCGATGTGCTCGTCACGGGGGATCATGAAGCCGCGGTCGAACGTCTAATTTCGCTTCTGAACCCGCTGCCTTTTCGATTCCTTAATGCGGGTAAGCTTGCCAATAATCGAACGATTGAACGATTCACGCTGCTTGAATTAGAGCTTTCCATTCGATATAACTCGTACCCCTATATCGCAATCAACGTCTTTGGGATGAAGGATGCCGTGGTGGCGAACTAGATTAACAAGCGTAAGATCCTCTCGCCTCTCGATCGGTTCATACTGAATAAAGCAACCGTTCTAACCGCATCGGGATGATCCAGCGGGATCGATACGAGCCGTTCGGAGGATACTCGCGCCATTGAGGCGCCAGGCAAGACGGTTACTCCTGCGCCATGCTCCACATAACCGAGGATGACCTCGCGGAAACCAACCTCTGTCTTGATATTCATGGATTGATTCATTGCTGCGAATATTTCGGTCAACTTTGCACGAATCGTGCATCCTTCAACATAGAGGATAAGGGGTTGGCTGCTTAACTCAACTAACGTGATCTTGGATTTGGAGGCAAGAGGGTGCTCAATCGGCATCACAACGACCAACGGTTCCCGATGCAAGTCGCCCGCCCAGATTGAAGGATGCATCGATATGCGCTCGGCTACGACCAGATCGGCCTCACAGTCAATCAACATTTTGTACACGTCCCGAGTCGATTGCCGATACATCAGCTCCACTTCATGGCCGTTTGCTTCCAACTTCTTAAGGGAAGGCAGCAGGAACTGCGATGCGATATCAGGCATCGTCCCGATCCTAAGGCGGCGCCATTCTTTATGAGGCTCCAGAGCGCTCGTCAATACAGTCAGCTGGTCGAGTAATTTTCCAGAGGATTCATAAAGAACCTTCCCTGCTTCAGTCAGCGTAACCCCTTGCGAGGTTCGTACAAAAAGTTGTACATCAAACCGCTGCTCCAAACTTCGGATTTGTTTGCTGAGCGCAGTGTGAGAGATATGCAGGGCTTCGCTTGCTTTGGCTATACTCTGCACTCTAGCAGTCTCCATGAATCCGAATAAAAAGTCCATATTCAAAGTTTCATCTCACCCTATCTTTAGTTAATATGAGTCTTACGAGTCCACAACCATGCGACGGAGGGAATAAATATGTTAAAAATGATCGTGATTTACGGTGTACCGAAAGAGATTGAACGGTTCGAAGATCATTACTTTCAAAAGCATGTTCCGCTTATCAGACAGCTGCCGCACTTGCTCGATTTCAACGTTCAACGAGTGATGAGCACACAGAACACGGACCAAGCGGCCTACCTAGTGACCGAACTGCGGTATACCAACGTCGATCTCTTCAACCAATCCTACGAGTCGGCGGAAGGAAGGGCGGCCCAGCAGGATACTGCCGCTATGATCCCCTATCTCCATCAACTACCAGTTGTGCACATCGTCGAGAATCTGGACGTTTAATAGGGCAGGACCCGGATGTGCTGGATTATTTCGCGCGCCATTACTTGCGGGAGGAAGCAGACAGAGCCCATCCGCTCGCATCCCCTATGCGGGGACAACTCGCAGGATTGCCGCCGGCGCTAAATCATTACGGTCGAATACGACCCGGTGCGCGATGAAGGCGAGACATATGGCCGCCGGTTGGCGGAAGCCGGGGTACGCGTAATGCTTCGGCGCTATCCGGGAATAATTCACGGCTTCTACGCCATGACCGATCTGTTCGATGACGGACATTCCGTATACCGTGATGTCCTTGCATTTATGGAGTCCATTACTGAAGGCCGTTAATCAACAGTCACAGGACTGTGAGCAAAATTTCGCCCTACTTGTGATAAGGTTCTCCGTAACATCCAAAAGGCGCAATTAGAAGGGCACCCTCAGACGGGTGCCCTGAATTTATTGGAAAGGGATTAGACACAGTGAACCGTGGCTGTGTAAAACCACAATTCGCCAGCGTTTGGTGGTCAAACGCCGGAACATTACTCTCGATGTCAACCTGGCTTTATCTCGTACTAACAATATGGTCGATATCGCTTTTCAGCAACAAGTACCGATGAACGCTTCGTGAAATTGGAATCTTTGTGAGCTTATGCTTATCGACATAGAGCTTCATGTGATCTTTGGAAAGCCCGATCGCCAACCCTGCCTCAGTCACCGTCAGTACGACTTCATTGCTTGTGGCATTGAACGTCTTTTTCACCTTCTGATTCCAATCTTTATATTCGATCATGTCGGGCAACCTCTCTCGTTCCTGCGCGTTCGGAACATGCTCATTATAACACGCGCTTGTGTCATAAATATAATCGGGAGGCACTTTCCCGCTCCCGCAAGCATGCTTTAGTTGTTAAAATGTTGCCCCTGTTCAAGATCCGCGATAAGACCAAGGTGTGCAGGTTCCCACCCGACGCGCTTTCGTGTCAGCTCGTTTAATGTCGTGTTATCGATCGAAGCAGCCGCCCCAACGAAACCGAAATGAGCATCTGCCTCTTCGCGGGAAATGCTAACCACCGGCAGATTCAGGCGGCGACCGATGACGTTCGCGATATCGAGAAGCGGCACCCCCTCTTCGCCGACCCCGTGGAGTCGCGATCCCGCGGGTGCGGATTCAAGCGCCAATCGGAACAGACGCGCTGCATCGAGTCGATGTATTGCCGGCCATCGGTTAGAGCCATCGCCTACATAGGCCGAGACTCCTTTCTCACGAGCAGCGTCGATTAGCAGCGAGACGAAACCGGCCATCTTATCGTCGTGAACGGAAGGTGCGAGACGGATGACCGATGATCGCACTCCCCGTTCAGCCAGCGCAATAGCCGAATTCTCTGCTGCGCCTCGGGGCACGGAGTCCACCAACACATCATTCTCTGTCCCGACTTGCCCTTGCGGGAGAACGTAGGAGAACATCAAGGTTCCAGAGGTGCCCACGAATGGTTTACCAGTGCCCTCAAGCACTGCCCCCATTGCCTCAACGGCTCGCAGATCTGTCTCCACAGCACCCGCATAATCGGAAAAATCATGTCCGAAGGCTAGATGAATGACACCATCCGCAGCTCTGACACCCTCTTGCAGACTGTCGGGATCGTCGAGAGAACCGCGATGCACATTGGCTCCTGCAGCCTTCAACGCTGCAGCCGACTTGTCCGAACGGGCGAGGCCGATGACCTGATGTCCGGCCGTATGGAGTTCGTGGACTACTGCACTTCCAATAAAGCCTGTCGCTCCTGTAACAAAAACACGCAAAATAAAGCCCTCCTTCAAATGGTAATGGACTCATTATAGAGCGCCAACCATCTTGAAGATTGCCTATTCCGCGCTACTTATTGTCGGATTCACCGGATGTTGTTGACGCATGCGAGCGACGTCTCTGCCAGGCGGATTACCAAAAAAGCGGCTATAATCCCGACTAAACTGAGAATCGCTCACGTACCCGACTAAATGACTAGCTGTAGTCGCATCTATCTGACCTGATAACATCAAACGCTTCGCTTCCTGAAGGCGCAGCGCTTTTTGAAATTGCAACGGGCTCATAGCCGTAACAGCTTTGAAATGCACCCGAAACGTAGACTCGCTCATATGGGCCAGTCTGGCCAACTCTTCAACCTTTACCGTCTGAGCAAAATTGTCACGCATCCAAGCTATGGCCTCTGCCACACGCCGCACCTCCGAGTCAACAAAGCCCATCTCCGCCACGTAAACCCCGATGGGACTGCGCAGCAGTCGGATCAATAGCTCCTCCATCACGAGTGGGGCGATCCATTCCGAATCGCCGGGATTTTGCAGACAATTCACCAGTCTCGTCATCGTGCCGACGAATCCCGGGTCCGCATCAACTCCGTAACCCACGCTTCGCCGCTGAATGGGCGGCAGACCTTGAGGGAACATTCTCGCTGCCAGCTCGGCGATTCTTTGCGGTTCGAGAGCCAAGCCGGCTGTAAGATACGGTTCGGAAGGACTAGCTTGCATGATTTGTACGGTGATGGGAAGCGAAACAGGGACCATGAATATGCGCGCTTTGCTGGACGTATAGACCTCCTGCCCGACGGTGAACGAGATCGTCCCTTGCGCCACGATACCGAATGATGGCGTATAGAATGTTTTTAAGCTCGTCCCCGTCGATGAGAAGCGACCCAGGCTCAAGCCGGGAATGGGCTGAACAAAGACCCCATCATGCGGCGTGCGGGATTGGATCAGACGAGCTAATCGGGCCGTTTCAGTTTCAAGTATTGGCTTATCGCTTGATTCCGCTTGAATCGAATGCCAGTTTGATATATTCATACGATTATAAGCATCCTCCAATCATTTCGACTTCACTTAGGGTAGGGTTCAGTCATCAAGCTTCCATTTTTCTTGTACTTGACCTTATGTCAACGAGTATACTCTAGGTATTCCGCACTTAATGTGGTTCGCAACTTGAGTCGATCAGCTAAGCTGGTAACATCTGCTCATTTGCACGAAATAGAGGATAAGTAATTCGGACTGAACTAAAGGAGGCATGAGTTATATGGAGAGCCGACGTTCTTCATCCTCATTGGGCGAATTCATCAAAACGCGCCGATATCGGCTTCAGCCTGAAGCAGCGGGAATCAAGCCATTCCCCGGCCGAAGGCGTACCCCGGGACTTCGAAGAGAAGAAGTCGCCTATCTCGCCAATGTCAGTGTAACTTACTATACCTGGCTGGAACAGGGCCGAGAGATCAATCCTTCCCCTGATGTGTTGTCCCATATCAGCCAAGCGCTGCAGCTGGACGACGACGAGCGGAAGCACTTGTTCGACCTGGCCGCACCCGATCCAGTTAGTTTCAGTATGGCATCGAAACCAGATGAACCCGATGTCGGATTTCTGCAAAACCTTGTGGATCAAATGCGTTATCCTTCTTTCATCGCAAATGAGGTTGCCGATACGATCGTTTGGAATCGGGGAGCAGAGCTAGTTGTTGCAGATTTTGGCCGGCTGCCCGAAAGCGAACGAAACATGGTGACGCTGCTATTTCTGGATCCGGAGTACCCGAAAAGGCTGGTGAATTGGGAAGAATTCGCCCGTTACATGACGGCGTTGATCCGGGCTAGCTTCGACCGTTCCAAAGACAATCCGATGTACATGGAACGATTCGAGCGTTTGAAACAGAATAGCGAGGACTTCGTACGTTTGTGGGAGTGGCATGAAATCCGGCAAAAAAGCACTGTCACGGTTCACTATCGCCTACCGGACGGACAGAAGTTGGAGTTCACGATCCATTGCGCCGCCACCATCGACAATGATCCTGGACTGCACTGGTGCTTTTTCGTTCCGACGCCTGGCTCAGGCACGGAGGAGAGACTCGCGCTCCTGCTAACACAAGACTCCGAATCGTCACCGTCATCCTAACCTATTAGTCCCGTTAATAGTAAGAAGGCACTGTGGTTAGCCCCCTCCTGTCGTTGGTATGATCTAGACAACTTCAACGACAAGGGGACTGTATCATGAACGCATATCCTTATCAAGGCAAGCTGGCTATGGTCACCGGCGCTTCTTCCGGAATCGGCGAGGCGTATGCCAAAGCGCTGGCGGCACGAGGCTGCCATGTCGTACTGATCGCACGTTCACAAGATAAGCTGGAAGCGTTGGCCGGCGAAATCAAACGCAAGCACGGCGTGCAAGCCTACGCCCTTCCCAGCGATTTATCCAAAACAGGTGCCTCGCGCCAACTAGCCGAATCCATGCGCGAACTCGGCCTGACGGTCGATATTCTCATCAACAACGCAGGCTTCGGCACGTACGGCCGCTTTGAGGATATAGATCCGGAGCGCGAGCAGGAAGAGATTATGCTGAACACCGCCGCGCTTGTCGACCTGACGCATCATTTTCTGCCCGGCATGCTGGAGCGCAAGGACGGAATCGTCGTAAACGTGGCATCCATGGCCGCATTCGTGCCCTGCGCTTATTCGGCTGTTTACGGTGCTACCAAGGCATTCGTGTTATCTTTCTCCGAAGCGCTATGGGCGGAAACCCGCGGACGCGGTGTCCGCGTACTTACGCTGTGCCCGGGTGCGACGGATACGGGCTTCTTCGATGCTGTCGGCAGCCGGGACATGGCGGCGGGCAGCGCGATGTCCACCCCCGAGAACGTAGTTAAAGCCGGATTTCGTGGAATCGACAAAGGAAGCAGTTATATAATCGACGGGCGAAACAACTACATGTCGGCCCAGATAGGCCGTTTTCTTCCTCGACGCAGAGTAGCTTCGATCATGGAACGCATTTCGCGTCCCAAAGCGCTCTGAGGGGATGTGAGCAGTCGAATGGCTGACTTGCGTAATATTGACAGAACAAAAAGGGCGAAATCCCACTTGGCTACGCCACGGAAATTTCGCCTCATGAAGCTTATGACGTTGATCTTAGGTCAATTCAGATAACTCTTGAGAACGACGCCCCCTTAGTTAGAAACCTTTGGCAACTTCCTTTGCATGTGCAATTGCTTTTTCTTTAATAGCTGGAGCACGCTCTGATGATGCCGTTCCTTCAACAAATATGGGCTCAATAGATTGAATCCCATAGAACTGTAAAACCTTATTAAGGTAGCTGTATCCCATTTCAATATCAGCAAGAGGACCTTCCGAATAAACGCCACCGCTAGCTTGAATGTGTAAGGCTTTCTTGCCGGGCAACAGACCTACAGGACCATTTTCGGTATATTTGAAAGTCTTACCCGGAATTGAAGTCGCATCCGTGTATGCTTTCATAACCGGCGGGATCGAGAAATTCCACATGGGGGAAACATACACGTACTTATCAGCAGCCACGAATTGATCAACAATCGCCTCAAGACGAGCTACTTTTGATTTTTCAGCATCAGACAATTGACCGAAAGATGAACCCGACTGAAGCTTTCCCCAACCACGTAAAACATCAGCATCAAATTGTGGAATATTCTCTTTGTACAGATCCAAATGAACAACTTCATCATTTGGATTTGCCTTACGGTACGCTTCAATAAATTCTTTGCCTACCGCGAGGCTAAAAGATTCCTGAGGATCAAGGGGATGCGCGGTGATGTACAGTACAGTTGTCATGGATCATCTAGACTTCCCTTCTGTAATTAATTTAAGTACACTTGCAAGATTGATCGTATAACATATACTTACTAATGGTAAGTAGGCACAAAAATGTGGTATAGTATTAAAAAAGGTACTGTAAAGGAGGCCGACGAATGCAAAAGAACCCTTTCCAATGTCAGTTCGTTGCGGCGCTGGATTCGATCGTCGGCAAATGGAAGCCGATTATCCTTTATCATTTGCTTCAAGGTAAACCTTTGCGGTTCAATGAGCTAAGAAGATTACTGCCCGATATCACTCAAAGGATGCTTACGCTCCATCTGCGCGATTTGGAGGAGGAAGAGCTCGTTAAACGAGTCATTTATCCGCAAGTCCCGCCAAAAGTGGAATACTCCATCACGGAATACGGCATGAGCCTGTCTCCGGTGTTGGAAACCTTACATCAATGGGGATTGGCCCATGTTGAGCGAAAGCAGCTAAAAAAAGCGAAAAATGAACAAACAGAAACGGACTAGCGTTCGATATTACGCTAGTCCGTTTCTGTCTGCACCGAGTCATAAAATATAACGAAAGTGATTGTCAGGCATGATAGTGGCGAAGGGAACTGTTTTAGCTCATTATCCATGGAATAACACAACCGAAATAGTCGTATAATTGGGCCTGTGCCTATAACGGAGATGGCCTCAGAATGATTCGGATTTCATACAAATAGCACCCTAGTACGCAATCGCTACTGGGGTCCTTAACGGTCATATCGACGAAAAATAAGGAGCTTGCAGCAGCAGCCCCTTCGTTGACGAGAACAAAAATGATCAACCAGATTTCATATTCTCTGAGAAGCGGGAGAAACAATCATTTCGTTTACCGAGACAGATGCAGGTTGTTCAATGGCATATCGGATTGCACTAGCAACATCCACCCCTCCGAGTGGGGCTACATCTTTGAAGGATTGAGATAATACACCCATAACCTCTTGATCGGTAATGGTGTGAATTAATTCTGTGGCAACGGCCCCGGGAGAAATGATCGTAGTTCGAATATTCTGATCAGGCCGCAACTCTTTGCGCAAGCCTTCCGTAATGGCGCGAACAGCAAATTTTGTACCGCTGTAAACAGCACCGCTTGGCAACACTTCATGGCCGGCCACTGAGGAAACGTTGATAATGTGCCCCTCATTCTGTTCTTCCATGTGTGGAAGCACTGCTGCGATGCCGTATAAGACGCCCTTGATATTCACATCGATCATTCGATCCCATTCGTCCACTTTCCGATTTCTCAAGATAGACAACGGCATGATCCCCGCATTGTTGATAAGAATATCGATTTTACCGTAGGTCTCAAGAGTAGCTTGTGCAAGCGAATGCATATCGTCTTGGGAGGTTACGTCCGTAACCCGATATTCGGCCAAGCCGCCCGAAGCTATAATATCGTTCTTCAGTTGAACTAACCGGTCTTCCCGACGTGCCGCAAGCATCACTTTTATTCCACTGCGTGCCAGCTCTTTTGCTGTCGCCTCTCCAATACCGCTGCTTGCGCCTGTAATAATTGCAACTTTATTTTCCATCTCATAGCCTCCTGAAGTCGTTTTTGTGCATTTGATTGGCACAAACCAAACTTTAGTTGCTAGAGTGTACTCTAGGTCAAGAGGTATTTTACGCGTAACCATCCAATTCATTTTTGCTGCTTCCTATTTTTAAGTACAAATTCGTTAAGACGTTAATTGTGTCGATGCATGACTTCAATGTTTCGATTTGTTCTTCCAGTTTTTCTTTATGGTTCTCAAGCAACTGTATACGCTCATCAATGGTTTCATCCCCTTGCGAACAGAGATTGCCGCTTTGTCTAATTTGAGCAATCGGCATTCCGGTCAGGCGAAGACAATTAAGAATTTTGATCCTTTGCATATCCATCTCGTCAAAAATGCGTCTCCCGCTTTCATTTCTTTTGATAACCGGCAATATGCCTTCTTTCTCATAAAACCTTAACGTGTGAATGGACAACCCTGTCGCTTCCGCCACTTGGCCTATTGTATATCGAATACTATTTTCCATATCATTCAGCTCCTTCCGGTCTGACCAGTTGTATGCAGCCAATGCCGGGTCTCCTTCTTGTCGAATTCCTTACCAAAAATAATCTTATAAAGCCGTTCGTCTTATTTTATCTTTCAGTTAGACTTTTGGTTATTCTTAGAGTTGCCTGCATAATCAAAAAGGGGTTCACTAAGTTTGTATTCAAAGGCCTCTCTGTCAACTCTGCCAACAGTCATGTTGCTATCATAAAGCTGCAAGAGAAAGTTGGCCATTTCATCGCCTGTATGGTACGCACGAAAATTTTTGTCATAGTCATACTCACTCGTATTGTTTGCTACTTTTCCAAACTCGGTTTTGGTTGCCGCTGGCGCCAAAACTTTAGCTTGTAGTTTTGCATTGGCGGCTTTCAGTTCATGGGCTAATCCCTCGGTAAATGCACTGACAAAAAACTTGGTAGCACAGTAGGTAACGGCCATTGGCACGATTGTGTATCCGCCAGCTGAAGATACATTGATTAATTGCGTACCATCCACGTCTCGATAATCACGTACATATAAGGACGAAAAGATCGTTAGGGCTTCCACGTTTAGGCGAAGCATAGTTTCCGTTTTTTCCAAGTCTTGATCATATACACTGTCATAGCTGCCGAAACCTGCATTATTAATCCATGTTTCGATTTGATACGGATTTAACTCTCGATAAAGTTGATGGGCGTTTTGGCTGACGGATATATCGACTGCTTTAATTACAATATCCAAATCAGGATTTTCCTGTAGGATTTCTCTTTTCAGTTCGTTCAGATTGCTGTCACGGCGAGCAACAAGTATGATGTTTTTCTTTCGTTTTGCGAAAGCCTTAGCTGTCGCGTAACCGATACCAGAGCTTGCTCCGGTAATAACCGTATATCTTCCCTGTCTATCCATATAATCTCCTCCTTTATCGGTTTCCTTATTATGCAACAGATGAAAAGGCGATCGATATCCCATTCTTTTCAAATCATTGCCTAATACTCTCACAGGAGTTTGCCAGCCGGATGGAAGGGATAACGGCGAAAACAAATGGCGGCCCTGTGGCCGCCATACTTCGTTTCACTTATGCCCTCCGCTACCTTGATCTTTTCGAGCAAGAACGTTCCCTTAAGCAGCTCTTTGCTTAGATGATAAAGTTGCCGCCATCCACAGTGAGATAGGCTCCGGTCACAAATGAGGCTTGATTTGAGGCCAGATAAGTGATGGCTGAAGCCATATCTTCCGGTTGGCCGTTTCTCCGCAAAGGAGTCATTTGGGCGATCTGGTCCTTCATATCCTGTGGCGCTCCGGCGTTAAGATCGGTAAGGATCATTCCTCCACCCACCGTATTGACCCTAATGCCGAGGGGCCCTAGTTCCAATGCCATATGCTTCATCATCGTCTCTACGCTGGCCTTGGCTACGGCTACTGCCACAGCTATTCCTCCTTCATTTGGTTGGCGGGCATGGGTAGCACTGACGAAAATGATGCTTCCTCGTTGCTGTTTCATCATATCTGGAAGAACCGCTTGGCTTGGATAGTAGGCAGCTTGTAATTGACCTCGAACAAATGAGTCCAAAATGTCCCAACGACTTGCAGTGAAAGGGGCAAGGATCGCCTGAAGCTGTTCGTGGGCAGGGATATCGGAAGAGGAGCAGCTTGACGCTGGAGCATTGAGAACCAGTGTGTCGATAGGCCCGAGCGTCTCGCGAACGTGCGATACCATGCGTTCAACTTCCCCTTGCTCCGTGACATCCGCTTGAAAAGCAAGTGCCTTGCCTCCAGCCCTTTCGATGGTTTCTACTACCTCTTGTGCGGCCGCTTTATTACGGTAGTAATTGACGGCCACATGTGCGCCATGCCGTCCAAGCTGAATCGCTGTTTGTGCACCAATGCCACGACTTCCTCCTGTCACTAAGGCAATCCGTTCCTTCATCCAACCTTCCATCCTCATAGACATATCCTTTCATCCTTTCTTTTTTAAAATTAGCCGGCTAAGTAAAATTCTAAGAAAAAGCGAATCTCTCTTTAGGAGAGGTTCGCCAAACTCTGTTGAAGCAGACGACGAAACAGCGCTTGTTCCAGTTCTGTCATACCGAGACAGATGCGAGCATCAAGATTCTTCCATACCTGCATGGCCGGCTCGTAGAGTTCCCTTCCGGTTTCAGTAAGATAGACACGTGAAATACGTGTGTCTTGCTCGTCAACTTGACGCCTCACCAAGCCGATGCGTTCCATACGCTGCACTGATTTGGTGACCGTCGGAAGCTCCAGCTTAAGACGAGCAGCCAGTTGAGACTGAGACAGGCCATCTTCTTCCCAGAGCAAAAAAAGCACGAACTCTTGCGCTGCATGCAAACCGAGCTGTTTAAGTGCTTCATCGGCTTGCCTGCGGTGCTCTTTGATTAACTGAATTAAAGCGTAGGCTATATCGTCTTTAAATGAGCTCATATACACGATCCCTCAAATTTTACTTTGCCGGCTATGTATTGTACATTACTTGGAAAAGTTCCGGATGTCAAGGCCGTGTGTGGCAGAATACTTGTTACCATGCTTTTCAGTTGCCTTTGGTCTTAGTTCCGCAAGATGTATCTCTTAGAAATGAAACGTTCCAAGAAATATTTTGTACATTTTGGGACGGGCAAGATAGGGGTTTTTGACCGTTCTAAAGATGCCCTTTTAACTCTAACGCAAAAGAAACGGCCTGCTCTCTCGTCATTCCTCTGCCAATCGCAATGGCCTCGTTAAACGGCAACGCTAAAAACGCCTTACGAGAGGCTTGTCCTTATTTGTGGTACGGTTCACCCCGCTACGTCTCATTTAATGAATGATCCCGATATCCAATGCTTTCTGGGAAGCTTCTTCCCTATTGTTCACGCCAAGCTTGATATAGGCAGAGGAAGCGTAGTTTCTGACCGTACCGTCCGACAAATTCAGCTTGGAGGCTATCGTCTTGTACCTCAGCCCTTTGGCAACAAGCTGCAATATTTCTACTTCCCTGACTGTCAGCTCATAATCGGCGGCTGCTTTCAATTGCGGAGATTTTCCGCTCTCATCGAATTTCTCGAATATTTTGTGGGACATCTCCTGATCGATCAACGTACCTCCCCGGTGAATAAGCCGAATCGTATCGGCCAGTTCAAGCGGCGCGACCGACTTCAAGAGGAAACCGTCCGCACCGTTACGCAATAAATCCAACGCTTGGTCCGTATCCTGAAACGTGGTTAAAATCACTACACGGATATGCGGCCATTGCTGTTTGATCAATTTGGTTGCCTGGACGCCGTTTATGCGCGGCATATCTAAATCCATAAGTACAACGTGGGGTTGCAGCGTTTCGCACAGACCGACGGCTTGCCCGCCATCCTCAGCCAGTCCAACTACGTCTAAGTCTTGGTAATTGTCAAACAATGTCCGCAGACTTTCCCGAATGAACGGTTGATCGTCGGCAACGAGCAGACGAATAAGTTCGTCCCCCTTTTCCGCAGGTCTGGGCAAATTACAGACGACAAGCGTCCCGTCTCCCCGCTTCGTATAGACGGACACTTGACCTTGCAGATTCATCGCCCGCTCCCTCATCGCGTTCATGCCGAAGCCCTCCCGCCATTCTTCCATCCCTCTTCCGTTATCCTGCACCTCGAGCCTCGTATATTGCTGCGCGAATTGCAGCGTAACGGTAATTTCCGTTGCCTGGCCATGTCGAACCGCATTGGTCAGCGATTCCTGCAAACAACGGATGAATGTCATTTTCGCTTGCCGGGACAGCGGGTACTCCTCTCCGTACGCGCTAAAGTTCACCTCGACTTGGGCATGCTCTTGAAATTCATCTCCAAGCTTCTGCAACGAAAAGACCAAGGAGAGCGACTGATGCGCAGACTCCATTTGATGCAGGTAACTCCTCACTTCCTCGATGCTATTGCGGCCCAGCTCCAACAAGGAATCCAGCCTCTGCGTACCGGTATCGGTAGCAAGCTCGGAGCGCAGCGTTTCCATTCCCATGATGATGGATGTATAAGCATGGCCGACGGTATCGTGAAGTTCCCTCGACAGCCTGTTTCGTTCTTCTGCCAGCGTAATGCGTTCGATTTGGGACATATATTGCTCAAGAACCTTATTTTGCTTGCGAATCGTTGTATTCTGCCGATGATTGACGATCAACAAATGAAAAGCGAAGCCCATCACGTAAGCAAGTCCGTAGTAGGTGACCATGACCCAATAGCCGTTGCTCGGCGCAACCGCATGGAAAATGGTCGGCAAAATAAAGACGGTTGCCGGGGCCGTCCAACGATAGGACTGATGAGCGCTGTTCGCCGCGGTAAGGAACGCGGATACCAGGAATGCAACGTAGGCTTCAGGAAATCGCGAAGTTAAATAAATACATAGTCCGCCAAATAGCAGGATTTCCGTGAATAAATAATATTTATAATTCAGCTGCAAACAAACCCATGGAATCGAGAAAGCGGCAATCTCTAAAAAAATGACGATCCACAGCGGCAGCGTCAGGCCTTCATGAAAATGTATCGTCGTGAGGATGAGTGAAAGGCTGGTAAAAAGTCGAAGCCCCAGCATAATCCAATCATACCAAACCCATTGTTTCACCATATCCAACAAGGCGTTCCACCCCTAAGCAGCTTCTGTTTGTTTCCCGTCCTATTATAGTCTATACCTTAATACGCTTGCCCATTTTCTCTCCTATCCGCATCATGCGGCTTTTTGCGTCAATTCCGCCAGTGTAAAAATGTCATATGACATTTTCAGCGCGTGCTCGATCGCCTTCAACAGAAAAAGATGGACGCCATCGTTCAGCGGCCATCTTGAACATGATCCAATCGGTATTTATTTAATCAACTGAGATGGATTCACTTTCTGAATTTGAAAAAGGATATCGAATGTTTTCCCTAAGGATATATCGACGGTTGTCGGGATATCCGGACCTACGGTAGTTACGCCAGCGAAAATGGGATGTTGCTCGTTTAGCCAAGTTTTTGTCGCTCCGCCTGCCTTACGTAAATCAACAAAAAACTGGTCGTATTTGACTCGTCCAAACGTATAGTTGTAACTATTCGGGTCATCTAACTTTATCGTTCCATGGGGCCCATATTCGTGGTTTGTGTTGTAAACATTATAACGTCCCTTAAAGACAGATGTTCCAATGGATACATACCGTTTTCCATAATGTTCCGCCAAGTACTCCCCGGCTACTTTAGGATATACGAAGGGAATCATATTTGTCTTTGAAATATGTCCATTATGGGCCCACACGATTGTTTTTCCTATGTGTTCTTCTGTCCACTTCGCATTTTCATACATGGCAATATCATGTTTTAAATAAAAGTCTTCCGGGTCATCCGGAGATGAAGCTACCATTGTCGTAAATTGCTCGATAATACGAGCATTTTGTTTGATCCATGAGAACGCTTGGGATTTCCCATCCAGCTTACTTTTATTTTGTTCTAATAAAGCGCTGATTTGTTTCGCATCGGCAACATATCGCTCTTTCATTTCTTTCTTAAGACCGCCGAAGGTATCCATATCCTTTGTAACCGAAATAAGGCCTTCCATCTTCTTTTCGATCCGGGTTGCAAGTTTTGAATCATGTTTCTTTACATACGCTATGATATTGTTATACACGCTCTTGTTTACGCTTTGTATATCCATTCCGATGATCCGTATTTTGGACTTATGCTTGGGATCGGCATTATATTGGCGTATCCATTGAAGCAGATCTACGATTTCTTTCGTGTTAAATACAGGAGATAGATATTGGCTTGGACTCCCTTTACCCGTAAGAACAAAGCGATCGAGTCCCAATGCTCTGTCCCATCCCTCCTCTAACACGAGGGCTCTAAATCCCTTTTCAAGTGCCAGATACTGAACAATGCGATGTTTCATCGTAAAAACTTCATGAGCTCCATGCGTCGCTTCGCCAACGCCAACAATTGTAGCCGATCCTACCATATCCTTAAGCGGACTTAAATCATGAAGAGATGCTGCTGGGTCCGTTGACTTTAATGGCATGGCATGGTCTTCTAGCCACTTGATCTGTTCGGCTTTTTGGTTGGCGTTGTAGGAAGTTGTAATCGAAGCCTCTGCTTTCGAAGTTGCATTGATATTCCCTGTTAAACTAGTTAGTGTGATCATCGAAGCAGCGATTGCGATAGCCATTTTCTTTTTCATATAATCCTCCTTAAATTGTTTAAACATCTATCGGTTTAGCACCCGAATCATGCTGCGTGTATAACCCCCTATTTTTTTCGCCAAACCATCAGCCAGTTTGGGGCTTAATGCCGCAAGCACGACTCCCGCAGCCATGAAAAGAAGGGAACTCGCAAAAGTGTCGGCCTCCACGAAAATGAAATTCATCTTGACGTGCCGATACAACAGCGGTGCCAACAGGCACACAAGGGGGACTACATAGATTAAGGCGGTACAGACGAGACTAACGAGTCCAATCCAAAATTTTTGCATTAACCAAAAGACGGCCCACCAGTTGCGGCGGTCCCTAAGTTCTGATTTGGATTGAGCCCAGACCGATCCACCTGTTGTTACTTTGCTCTTGTAAGGCTCTGTCGTTATATCGGTGTACAATTTCGTCTGCGTCCGTTCGAATTGAATGAACGCTGTAGTCGTTCGCAATACGCGTATAACCAGGGGAATGCCGATTACCGTGAATGCAAGACTTAGACTGAACGACAAAGCCACCATGTAAAAGCAGAAGTAAAACAATCCCGAAACAAAAGTGAACAATAAAAAGTAACCATTCTGGATGAAGCCTGACTTCATGCGGTTCATCACTCCTCTCCGTGTTTATCCGCATCCTACGACTTAGTGCGTCAACTCTACCAGTGCAATAATGTCATATGACATACGGAGCTAAATGAACAAGCCCTTTGAGCTTTACAGCAAAGTCTTCTCGCCGGTTTCCAATTATACTGAGGGTATATGTGTTGAACGTTGATTAAAGGTAAATGCAAACTGGCCTAACCGAAAGGGTGATCATGAAATGGAAACTAGGGCAATCGCAGATACAAGTACTGCGGGGGCGGCCATGACGATGAGATCAAGCAAAATGGTCAAGGTGCCTTATGAACTGGTAAAGTCTCCGCATAAAAAAGGGAGCTTGAAGCTGGATGGGATATCCGTTATCGAATTCTGTTTTTACACGCAAGGCTCCAAGTTATGAAGGAGTGAATGGGAAAAGTCGATGCATGAATCGCTATAATCCGTTTTTTCGAATTACGGAACCGTTTCGCGGAAAGTACCGCGAGACGGTTTTTTAGTATCTGCAGAAAAACAGATAAACCAAATAAATAAACAAATTACTTCCATCTGGAACGAACACTAACGCGAAAAATGCTCTACTTATGGTATGGTACAGATTAATGGGCCTATTGGCGAAAATGCAAAAGGAGCCTGCCGCGGAGCAAAGTTTTTGATTGTTCAAGCTCGATTCAGAGGCTACGATCAGACCTGCCGACACGGAAGGCCACCGAAGTAATCGGTGGCCTGGACGTTTGTGGACGTATTGATTTAATAATCGTTCTCCGTTAATGTAAAACCCCCTGGCGAACCGAGGACATTAGCCCAATGCGTGAATACTTCGCTATGTGAAATGCGATCTATTTTACCATTATATTATTCAGTTTCTTTACTAATAAATCTACAATTTCCTCTAAAGAGTGATTTTTAATGTCTATGTAACCAATGGTTTCAGGAATTCCAGGTATTTCTGTATTGTCAATCCTAAGCGGAAGAATATATTCCCTTTGTTCCCGAAATGCTCTTGCTTGGGCGTTGAGTCTTTCATGGGAAGTCCAAGCTTTTTTTGCATAATTATCAGAAATAAACATTAAACAGAATTTTGCTTTGTCTTTATAAACTGAGGATAAATGTGTGTATAGATCCACTCCCCATAGCTTATCTTGCTCAAAATAATCATAAAAAACCTTTATATTTCTGTTTCTTAATAAATGGGCGATTTCCTCTACGTAGCTTCGATCTTCGCCGGCAAAAGACAGAGCAATGTCATAACCTTTGTCCTCAATTATGTATTCAAGATCTAAGTCATCATCAACAGTAATTCGAGATATGTTGGAATTTTGGATTGACTCGATCGGATTGATCGACAACCCGAGGTGCTTTGATCAAGACCAACCATTGATCGCTCGTCACACTTAAGTTTTAGGGGCATCCTTTTGGGATGCTCTTTTTCGTTCATACATGAGCGATTCCGCCAGGACGAGAAGAGTTTAGCTCTCAGGAGTCTCATTTCCGGGCAGCGTATTTATCACCATTTTGTCAACATTATAGCCCTATCGAGTCATGCCGCAAAAAGAGTACAAACCAGGGTCCAGTGGCCGCTCAAACTTTAGGAGGGCCCCTCTCCTGAACCACAGACAGAGGATATGTCTGTCTTGTTTCGTTATATTTTACGAGTAAGCAATCTAGCTGGAAGGAGCAGATCGACTGAAAACTTTACTACGCATCATTATCTATCTCATCGTTTTTGTAGTCGTCGTAGGGGGGACAGGCGCCATCGGGTACGTCCATACAATGAATGCCGGAATGTCGGTATACGATAAAGCCGCACCTTCATTGACGGATGTAAAGGTACCGCAATATGACGCAAACAAACCGACAGTGGCCGTGCTGCTGGCGAACGAAGTGACAGAAGTATTCGATTTTCTCGTCCCGTACGAAATGTTTGCGATGACTGAAGCTTACAATGTATACGGCGTTGCCCCCGATCGCGAAATTAAATCGCTAACTGGCGGACTCGATGTCGTCCCGCATTATTCATTTGACGAGATGGATGCGATGCTCGGTAAAAGCCCGGACATTATCGTCATTCCGTTTATGCCGATTTTCAACGAGAAAAAATATGCGCCCGTCCGTGAATGGATTCGGAAGCACTCGGGCGCCAAGACGACATTGATCTCCATTTGCAATGGGGCTGAAAACCTGGCGGATACCGGCTTGCTGAACGGCAAATCGGCTGCGACGCACTGGGGAGACATCAACCGGCTCATAAAGAAATATCCGGAAATTCAGTGGGTGAAAGATCGGCGCTACGTCCCGCAAGGCAATCTCGTATCTTCTGCCGGTCTGACTTCGGGAATTGACGCTGTGCTATACATCGTCTCCCAGCAGTTGGGCGAGGCGGCGGCGAAGAAAGTGGCGGGAGAGATGAACTATCCCTCCTACGATTATGTGGCAAACCCGCAAATGAAACCGTTCGTTGCCGGGCTGAGCGATATAACGTACGTACTGAATAACGCTTTTCAATGGAACAAAGTAAAGGCGGGTGTGCTGCTATATAACGGCGCCGATGAACTGGATTTGTCCGCCGCATTCGATACGTATGCCGCTTCCGGTACGACAACGACGTTGACCGTCTCCAGCGCGAACGAACCGATCGTAACGAAGCACGGCCTGAATCTCATCGCGCGTTATCAGATCAAAGACGTGCCGAAGCTGTCGAAAATGATCGTTGTCGGTGCCGAGTCTGCAGCCGCCGATGACATCAACCGATGGAAGAACAGCGGCAGCAGCGCGAAACTGCTGTTCCTGCACCGCGACGCGGCGGATCGGTTCGCAATGGATCCCGCATTCGAGGATTTGGCCAGGCAGGAGGATATCCGGACAGCGAAATTTGCCGCCAAGAGGCTTGAATATCGCGCCACCGACCACCTGAAGCTGAAGGGCAGGCCCTTCTCTCTTGAAGCGTTTGGCGTACCGGTTTTGCTCGGCATCCTGTCCTTGCTCATCGCTTTTTTCATCGATCGACTCTTTATCCGTAGGAAAAAGGGATCATCCGCAGATAGAGGCCCTGCGGGGTAACCCTTGCTACAATATCGTGTTCGAAACGCATGCGACTAGGGTATTACAGCGGACAATCTAATAGTGGTAAAATATAGATTAGAAATTTGGGATGAAAACGTTCAATAATGAGGATGAAAAAGGGGAGGCTCTCCCCCTCCGCAGCTCAGGTTGCGAGTATCTTCCTCGGGAGGGCGATACCAATGAGGGATGCTGCGGAGGGGCAGCTGAAGCACGGGCAGAAAGAACATGTCGAGACGCTGCCACTGTTCTCCACTACGGATAAGAACGGACGGATGACGATGCTCCTGCCGGGACGTCGCGTCGGACGCGCGGCTCCGCTGATGCCATGGCTGCTCACTGCCGGTGCACTGTGGTCGCTGACAGGCTCCGTGCCCTTCGGCGCACTGCTCGGCATGGCACCGACGCCGGCGATCAACCTGTTTCTCGGTCATCCGATCACAGTGGGCGCCGCCGTTTTGCTGCTGTTCGTCGCGATCGGTGCGTCCGGCAGCGTGTACTCGCGATCGATTGAGCAGTTTGGACAGACCAGGGTGGCTGGCCTGTTTGCAGCGCTATCGGTAACAGGAGGACTCGCAGCAGTAGCGGGAGTCCTCCTGATCTGGACGCTGACAAGCGACCCGTCGCGCTCCTTTGACCTCGAGACCATAGCGACATCGCCGACGATCCCGCTAGAGCTCGGCGCTGTAGTCGGAGCTAGCTTCGCCCTCTGGGCCGCCATCACGCTTATGCGGTTGCCCGGCTCTATCGCCCACGCCCGGCGGCGTCAGGCGGACATCGAGCGACTCCGCGTGGAGGGTTTGTCATGCACCGGGACGTTGACCGCCGTAAATTTTACTAACAGTTGGCTCTTTAATTATCCGATCTTTACGGTTGAGGTGAATTATATCGCCCACGGTGTTCCTCGTGTCGTCTCGGCACATATGCGCACCAGCGCCGACCGTGTTCCCCTCGTCGGGTCGCCAATGATCGTGCTGACCGACGATCGCGGAATCACCCACGTGGAGCTGGACCTGGCGAGTGGAGCGGCATTCGAGCCGGACGTGGGAAAGTTCGCCCCGTCGGATGGATGATATTGCAGCCCTGATGCTTATCTTCAGCTCCGATCTCCGTTCTCCAGCATATCAAGCAGCAGACTGGAAAGCGGGGCTGGAACTTGTGTTTTTTGCGCCTCCGACAGCAAGAGGCCGACATCTTTCTGCGGAATTTTGCTTTGGGATATAGATGCTGACTTTTCGGCAATCAGTTTGCCATAGCTTTGATAGATGGGGGCGGTAAACAGTGTGCTGGTAAGCATATTGACCGCTGCTGTGGGATCAACCCCGCCACGCTCAGCTATTGCTAGAGCTTCTTCCAGTGAGCGTGCAGCGGAGACGATTAGGAAGTTACCGATCAGTTTTACGAGTACAGCAGAACCGGCTTCCTCGCCAAAGTCGAAGACCCCTTTAGCTCCCATCGCTTCCAGCAGCGGCCGCACCCGCTCTTTTGCTTCCTGCGGACCCGCTATTGGAATCCATAATTGCCTGGCAGCAGCCGCCTCCGGCCGTCCAAAGATAGGCGCCTCAACATAGACGGAACCGTGCTGCGCGTGCAGATCCGCCAGCTTCCTACCCGTATCCGGCGACACCGTACTCATGGATACATGAATACCGCCTATGCCCAGGCGTTCTAGGAAATCTTCGCTTTTCACGACGTCCTCCAATGCTTCATCGTCCCATACCAAGGTGACGACGATGCCGCCGGTTGTCACGGCGTCAGCTGGACGGACCGCCTGCAGCGCACCTTGAGCTACGAGCGGTTCCGCTTTTTCCGGGGTGCGGTTGTATACGGTCAATGCATATCCTGATTGGAGCAGATTGGCAGCGACAGGCATACCAAGCAGTCCGAGTCCGATAAATCCAATGTTTTCTTTCATGAATTTAACCTCCTTAGGATGTTAAACTTTACGTTAACGTCATGTTTAGCTTAAAAAAATTAATCGCCTTCATTGGCTTCGAGCCATCGCTCGAAACGTTCTATATTCGACTGCAAATCGCTGCGGAACTGCCCGAGCGCTTCAAGCTTCTGGTCCGTGTCGGCCAGATGCTTGCGCAGTATGCCGAGGACTTTTCGTTTCGGCAGCACCCCGCTCGCATCCGTAAAGTAAAGCTCGATTACGTCTCGAATTTCCTCCAAACTTAGGCCGATCTTCTTCAACTGATCGATCTTTTGCAGACGAGCAACCGTTTCTTCCGTGTAGTAATGATGACCGTTGCCCTCGCGCTCGCCGGATGGAAGCAATCCAATGCTCTCGTAATAGCGAACCGTGCGCTGGGTTACCCCGGCTCGTTCTGTCAGATCGCCAATGCGCATGCGGTTCATGATATATCACTCCCTCCAAGATATAATATGACGTTAACGTCATGTTTGCATGATAGCATTTGCATTGGAAAATGTAAATGCACCTGAACTTCGCCCTACTTATAAGCCCCGAAGTAATAGTCAAACGCTTCTTCGGAGTATCCGTCATCCCCCTGCCAACTCGCCACAGCGTTAAAATCAAGACCTACACCTCTATGTTTACGGGGCGTATCACGCTGCGTCAGCAATCCGGCATATCCCCATATTTCCATCACCGCATCCCGTTCTTGTTTGCTGGAAACCATCACATTCTTCCAACGCTTCTCCAACATCCGGGCGCTCTCATTGTCCGCACAGCTCCGAATCGCTTCGAGCATGTTATAGAGGATGGCCACATCCTCGTCCGTACATTCCATCGCTTCCTCTCTACTGAGTAGTTCGAGATCCAGCCAACAGTACAGAAGATCGTTCAAGCGGACGCCGCCCCATTTGACCCGCTCGAAATTCAGCACATTTAAATCTTTCTCCACATATTCACGATCCGCCATGAGTCGATGATAATTACAATCCCCGCAGCTGCTGGTATTTGTCCGCACCGAGCTCCGCTGTTCATAAGTATGCAAAGGCAAGCCGGAAGTCAGAGCCCAGCTTGAAAGGGAGCTCCTCAGATAGACTTTTCTCGTAGACAGACTGTGCAGGAACGCAGCGGCTACCCGTTCCTTAGTAATCTCCTGATGCAATTCGTGCAATCGCTTAATGAGATCATCATGATGGATCGTTATAGGATCGAACATAAGCCCTTTGCTCTTGGCATAGTTGAAGTCCTCGCCAGCAAAGGTATACGGTCCGGATTTCCACCCCCTTGAAGACCAGAAGGTATTCAGCAATATCTTTTGGGCTTTTTTATCCATTGGGCTTCCTCCTTGTCCGGCTGATAATCAGTATTTGCGCGCTGCATCGAACCAGCGTAAGGCCATATCTTCCGTTATAGGCTGGCCAATCAGGTGATCAGCCTGGCTGAGCTGCCATACGGCTTCGCCAAGGTCCTCTCGTTCGGAGGTTTCGATGCCTTTGAGCGTGTTGAAACGCATAGTGAACGCGGTAATAGCCGCCTCGGCTTCGGCCAAGCTGCCGGCCTGCGCTAGGTTTGCCAGTGCAGCGTTGTAAGCTTCGTTAGCGAGCTTGGCCAGATGTTTAGGCCAGGACGAGAACGGGCGTCCGAACTCGGCAGCCCACCATTCAGGCTTCGGCAATTGGCTCACCGAAGCATGGCCGGCCCAAGGGCGGGTTTTCGCGCGCGTCTTCATTTCCTGCTTCAGACGCTTACCCTCGGACTCTTCCACATTGTAAGCGATAAAAGTGTCAAGTGACGGCCACGCGTTTAAGGACGGAAAGCCTTCCAGATCAGGCATGAAACGCAGCTCCAAATCCGTTAACCGGCTATGCCGAGCCAACAAGTCCATATCGCAGAAGTTCCCCCGCAAATGTAGTGAGTTTAGGTTTGGAAAGCGGCTCAGAAATGCTAGCGAGATGGGCTGTCCCAGCGGTGCATTATGTAAAGCAAGGCTCGTCACTTGGTGCAGCTCACCCAGGTCGGGCATCAAGAATGGGATGTCATTCTTGCGTCTGCCGGTACGCGGCGCCAGTATCAGAGAAGATGGCATATCGCCTGTGCCCGAGAAACGTGATAAATTGCCGGACACGCCCAGAAGGAAACATCGCTTCGGAAGCTTCAGGGTTAGTCGCCCGCCAGACGAATTCATCTCAATATGCAAGCTATTCAAATTGGAGCGGCTGGCATCTACCACGGTGTCAGCAGACAGGACTGGAGCCCACGTCATCTCTTCAATGGGACGCTTCTGCGCCCAATCGAAGAAGCCTACGTCACTTCCCGTATAATGCAGATATCGCGGCCAGGGTGAACCCGCCGGCGTAGAAAAGGCATCGAATACGGTCCAATCGATCTTTGCATCGGGCGCAACATGAAGGTCAGCCTTCTTCCCCAGCTGCGACGGCCCGACCGATAGACTGCCCACTCCGCTTTGTCTAACAAGTGTGTGACTGCCCGGACCTGTCAGGTCGAGGGGATAACGACCATCTTCTCTGATCGAACCAACGGGAGGACGAGCTTGGTTATCGTTTGACATTTCCAGTATCCTTTCATCGAACTATCCGATCAGCATCGATTTTTTATTTTCCGCCGTCTGGTAGCGGCAAGTTTTAGGATACCCGACAGTTCTGCGCTTTTTTGAACCCGCTTGCTCCAAAAATGACTGCCTTTTCAAAGCAAATGACCCGGAGAAAGTAATGGGATCGGCGAAGCCTCTCGCCAACCGGGAAGCCCAGGTTCAATCCCATCGATGTAATCCGTCAATTTGTGCCATAACTATATGGTACGGCTCACTCTAAAATGGGCAACTATGGAACTTACTAACAGTATAAACATAAGTCCAACAGCAAACGTAAAAAAGTTAAAAAATAGCGTGTTTGTATACTGATTCAACCATGGCCAACTATAAATGATAGATTGAGGCACGTTTGGCCCCCCACCCAATTCTCGAAGAAGGGATTGGGCTTGTTTATATACGCCATAAATAGATAAAAGCAGTAACAGAAATAAAGTCCAAGCGTATGATTTTAAGTTTTTTCGAGTACGAAAGTAAAGTTGACTGATTCGAAAAGCGTAGGCAAGCATTATTACATACATCGGGATGGCAGGATAAACAAATAATAATCCTAGGTTTCCATTCCCTGACACACCATCGCGGTCATTTTTTAATGTAAATAGGTCAATCAGAAAAAATAATAAAGCGGATAATAAAAATAAAATAAAAAACAAGAACAGTTTCTTCTTGATTTTTTTATTCAAATGAACTCACTCCTATTAATAAATACAATGCTCCCTTGTACAAGGAAGCATTGTATTTACTATAGTTTCATTGTTTCCATAGGTGCAATAATCCAATATCTTGATCATTGTCACTCCAAAGTCTATAGATTGTGCCGGTGTTATTGCTACCGCCATCTGGATCCTTAAACCCAAAATACTTTGTGCCATCAACAATCTTGTATCCAATGCCAGCTACAAAATGGTAGTTAGTATAGGTCGAACCAGAAACCCAAAAATCAAATCTTATCCCCGTTGGGAAATTATAATCATCAATATCACCTTGAAAGTTATTCCAAGCAACCTCATCAGTCCCTCGATACTGAACCCCAACCCACTTTTCCCCATATTCTCTTAGGTGAGTTAGGAGACCTACAGAGAAATCTCCTAAGCTAGTTCCAAAACTCGAAGTGCCCATTTCGGAATACAAGTGATTTATAAGTTTAGGTACACCGTCGTAATCGAATGAGCCTGGAACATTATAATAATGCCAGAGGTAATCAGATATCATGGCACCAGTAGTCGGTCCGCACGCAGAACTCTGATTTGTAACTCCGGTCATTCTTTGGTGGTATCTGGACACACCTAGTTCTTTTGAAACAGTAGACATTATACTTAATGGCGCAGAATCATTAGACAGTAGCTGATCCCACTTAAGCTTACTATTAGTTGCGGTTTTTTCTTTTGATTTTAAATTCAGATTTTTTTCTTTTGCTATTCTCAGAATTTCCTCAGCATTTGATGCTTGTACAATACCATTAATGAAATAACTCTTTAGTCCAGATTGGTCGAATTGTATTACTCCATCTCCAAATTCAAGGACGGGTCCTCTATCTTTGGTAGCAGATACAATGATATGCCCCTTATTCATCCCAGATTTATCATTAATAAGAAAATAATATGCCAACAAAGTTTCATCAATGTCATACAGGTTATTTGAGAATTTCAGTTGAGCGTCATGCCATGAATCCTTATTGATATATCCGATAAACTTTTGTGCAGCTTGTTCGGCATCGGTAACAGATATCTTTTCACTCACGTAGTTATTAGCATAAACTGATGGAACGAAGGAAATCAAAAGCAAAAAAGATAATGAATAAATAAGGAAACTAAATTTCATCTTCATTTTTTCCCCTCCTTTAGTTTAAATAGCCTCTCGACATTCGCCGAGGCAATGTTCAGCGTCCGAGTCACAGACGTCCCAAGAACCACCCCCTCCATTTTTTTATTTTTCTGTCAACCAAATTAATTGTTTTTAACTTATTTTTACAACTATAAAATATCATAATTGTTAGATTGTGGAATGGTACAAAAGTATCATAAATATATTTTGTTGTATTTTTAGCCCTGCCGCAGCATAGTCAAGGTAAACATTCCATCGCTCGCTACTACGATCAGGCTCACTTTATCAAGGAATTCAAACGATTTATGGGACACTCGCCAGGAAGGTATCTGGCAAAGCAAAACGAGGTAGGCGAGATCATCTACGATAAAAAAATTGCTTTAGCGCCTTTTGAGAACTAAGCGGCTTCGAACGATTCATTCATAAGGAGGTTAAGACACGTATCTTTCCACATCACCAAGGAAAGAGCATTTTCCCAAGCGACGAGTCGTTGCTCAAGATGCTGAATGGCAACGGCCATCCTTTTGCGGTTGCCCTTTCTGACATACTAAGCTCTCTTGCCAGAGAAGCCTGCCTACAGACCCTACCTTTGTCTCAAGCGGAGGCAAAAGGCCCGATCTCCGCCTCTATAGCCTTAACGGCCAGCGAATCGATCTCGTCCCCCGAATAGGCAAAAACACAGGGCATCCTTGTGGGGATGCCCTGTTCCTTAGCAGAAGCACTTCGGTGTGTGCTTCGGCTGCGCCTCTGTTGACGTTTGCTGCTCCTGAGACATGCCTTCTTCATAGGCAACCAATGAATGGGTCGCATGACTCAGCACGGCACCCGCACGTGTGCAAGTTGCGACAAGAACCGCTTCGAATATCTCCTCGCGTGTTCCGCCAAGGGACTGAAACTTTTTGACGTGCGTGTCAATGCAGTAAGGACAGCCCGTTATATGGGCGACGGCCACCGCAATAAGTTCTTTCGTTCGCAAGGGTATTGCCTTAAGCTCCTCATACACTTGATGCTCGAAGTTTAAGTACGATTGGGTAGCTTCCGGCGCAAGGCGAATAAGGTCAGGAATCTTTTTCAAGTTATTGCTATCATAGTAGTTCATTTGTGCTGCGCCCCCTTGCTGCCGCGGTAAGTGCTGATGCCCAGCCACCTGTAGATAATGCAAGTCCCTAAAGCAGCTGTCAGTAAGGGGAACACGCCCAGCAACCCGAGATACCGCCAACTGGAATCAGCTTGAAAGAAAAAAACAAGCATACCGATACCGAGCAAGAGTCGCACGGATCGATCGAGACCGCTAAGATTTTTCATCTCCAACCACCTCATTAGAAGTTTAGATTTGAACCCATCTTAGCAGCATCCTGCAGCGTATTCCGTGACAAAGTCACAAGACCTCGTCTTGAAGAACTTGGAGCAGCCGGTCCCGGTCCAAGACTTCTATGTATCCTCTGCCCTGGGAAATTAGACGGTTATCCGTTAACACTTTCAGAGCGCGGCTGACGACCTCTCTGGCGGTACCAAGCTCAATCGCAGCTTGTTCGTGCGTAATGCGGAGTGTCGCGTTTTTGTCGTTGGTGTTTCCCAGCAGGAACTGAGCGATTCTATACGTTATCGGCCGGAATGCGATACTGTCGAGCAGGGTCATGACGGACGTAATTCGCTCAACCATTTGGCCAAAAATAAATTGCTTCAGCGGTTGGCAGATTTCGATCCAATTTTTGAAAAGCGGGATCGGTACGAGTAAAAGATCCGTTTCCTCCTCGATCTCCACTGATGCTTCATAAGGGGTATCCCCTAAAATACTAGCCATCATCAGGACACAGTTTTGACCGTCCTGCACGCGATAAAGGGTAATTTCTCTGCCCTGTTCATTCCCCTTAAAGATGCGAACCGTGCCGGACAGAACAAAAACCGCATGCTGAAACATATGACCCTCGCGGATGAATAGGGACGTGCTTGGCGAGACGGTTCTAATTTCGCACTGCATCCAGTACGAGTCGGGAATAAAGGCCAAGAAGGGGAACGTTAGGGATGCCTTATCTTTAACGGTAGGATGCATAACAGTTACCTCCGGTTCTTCAAGGTGAATAACGGTAGGTGGCCGCTACTTCATTTGGGCAATGTTCTTGTCGCCTGACTTTCGGCGCCGCAATAATCAAAAACTTTGTCAGTACTGACAAAGTTTTTGATACACCTCATAAACTGCGAGCATTTGCTCCGCAAAGCTTTTCTCGGCACTTTCAATCCATTTGCTAAAAGCCATGTAGAAAATTTCAACCGCGAATCGTGCGGCAAGCTCTGACAGCTCGCTATCATATTTGACAGACAAGACGTTTGTGACAGACTCAATCAGTGCCTGGCTTTTCAGCAGCTCACGCTCCTGCAAATCAGAGTTGCTTTGAATAATTTGATTCCGCGCCAGCACCCTCTCCCGCTCGCCATCAAAAAAACTAAAAACCGAGGCAAAGCCATCAAGCGCAAGCTTCAGCGGCTTTTGCTCAACGTCGAAATGGTCCGTGATAAAAGCCGCGACTCGCTCCCCCATCTCGTTTCTTGTGTCGAAAAGAACGTCAGACTTGTCCTTGAATTGCCGGAAAAAGGTTCTCTCCGTCACACCTACAAGGCTTACAATCTCTTGCACCGTCGTGTTTTCATAGCCTTTTTCCATAAATAATTTCGTGGCCGCCGCCTGCAGCTTCTCTTTACTTTTCATTTTACCATTCCTATTTTCGTTATTTTTTATAGTTTAATAAAAAGGTCAGAAACTGACATTTTTTCTTGACAACAAAATCCAACAAGCACATAATGATCTCAAATGTCAGTTACTGACATCACTTTATCAAAAAGAAGGAGAGAACACAATGAAAATCACAGTTCTCGGCTCACTCGGCAATATCAATCGCGACTACCTTCCACGCCTCATCGCAGACGGTCACGACGTCACCGTCATCACAAGCTCTAAAGATCGGATCGCCGACATCGAAGCGCTCGGCGCCAAAGCTGCTGTCGGCTCAAACCGCGACGTCGACTTCCTCACCAAAGCTTTCATAGGCAGCGACGTCGTTTACCTCATGATTTCTGGCATCGATTTTGTCGCTGGTACGGATATGTGGCAGACCGCCATCGAGCTTTCTGAAAATTACAAGACTGCCGTTCTAAACTCAGGCGTGGTAAACATCGTCAACCTCAGCTCAGTCGGCGCTGACAACCCCGAAGCCGGCATCCTTTACAGCTATCATTTTGCAGAAGACGCACTCAACTCGCTCGAAGGCGTGAACGTTGTTCATATCCGCCCTGTCGGCTTTTACAGCAATCTTTTTGCCGACATGCTAAATCTCAAAACCCAGCGAATCCTCTTCAGTCCAATTTCAGCCGACATCCCGCAAGGGTGGGTCAGCCCAGTTGATATCGCGGACGTCGCTTACGCTCTAATTTCTCACACCCCAGCAGGAAAAAGCACGAAATTCGTAGTAAGCGATTGGGCCACAAGCAACGACTGGCTAAATGCGCTTGCTGAAAATGATATCGAAGCCAAATTCCAACAAATTCCTGTCGAAGCTCTCGCTGAAAATATGAAGAAAATCGGCTTCCATGAAAACACCGCCAACGGATTCGCCCAATTGTACCGCGCGTGTGAAAACGCCGACGGATTCTACGCCAGCCTCCGTGCCACCGACTACCACCTCGGCAAAGTCAAGATTGGAGACTTTGCAAAGGTTTTTGCAGATGTATATAAACAATCAGTTTAAACCATTTTGGAGACTGATTAAGTAAGAAAACGCGCCATAGCGCGTTTTTTCTTTCGTAAATAGCTCCGGATTCGGCTTCCGCTACATAAGCGCAAACAAATAAGAGCAGCCCTTCAACGGCTATATGCCGCCGATGAGCTGCTCATGCTTTAGGGATCTGGCACAAAGGACTGCACCAACCAAACGTTTGATGATCTTGGCAATAGAATTGGCTCTTCTTCGGAAGAGGTTTTTACCTTAAGTCTGTTCTGCTTCCATGGTTAGGATCCGCTTATCGGTTCTCAAGCACGATTTCCGCAGTACGTTGGATGTGCGCACTAAAGATCTCTATGGCAAGATCACTGTCGCGGCTAAGAACGGCATCTGTTAGTGCCTTATGTTCAGCGTGGCTGTCACGAACTGACTGCTCCGGGACCGAACAGTGTCGATAGAATTCGCTCAATTCCCAAAGACGCCTGCAAATATCCAGGATTACCGGATTTGGGCATGCGGAGATAAGTTCGTAATGAAATTTACGATGGAGGTCAGACCACTTTTCACTGACAGTAAGCTTCTGATTCACGTTCTTGTACTCGGGCGTCTGCGATAGTTGGTGATGAACTGCGATTACATTCGATTCCCAGGTGAGATCGCCATGGGTGATAGATAGGCGTAAAGCCGCGGATTCATTGATCGATCGCGCTTCTATGATACTGTTCAGTTCGGCTTCTGACACCGTCTTTACTGAGAATCCGTGATTCGGGTTTTGCAAGACGAGGCCTTGAGTTGCCAACCGAGTCAAGGCTTCTCGAACAACAGCGACCGAGACAGCGAAATTTTTGGCTAATTCTGAAACAATTAATGGTGAGCCTGGTTCATACTGTCCCGTCAGAATATCGGACTGCAGTTTCTTAGTGACATTTTCACTTAATGTAGATGAACCGTTTCTTTTGGCCAATGATCCAACACCATCCTTAAGCTCGCTCATCGGGAGTATACACGTTCAAATAATGTACACCGAAACCTATATAAAAGCAATTGTAAATTCGATAATCAATAGCGCATTCGATTTATATTTACAGAATCGATTCTTATGGATATAATCGAATCACATCACATGGGGAGGTAATGTACAATGAGCAACAATCCATTCGCCAAATTAATAGAGGTCTCCGCATTTCAGGTGACGAGCGACGACATTGTGGAGGGACATCCTCTACCGTCTCTGCAATACGCAAGCATGTCAGGAGTGGAAGGCGGTCAGGATCTTTCACCCCATTTGCAATGGTCGGGTGCTCCCGAAGGGACGAAGAGTTTTGCCGTAACCGCGTATGATCCGGATGCTCCGACCGGATCCGGCCTTTGGCACTGGGCTGTTATCAACATCCCTGCCAGCGTAACCGAATTGCCGACCGGCGCAGGCGACGAGCATGGCAGCGGCTTGCCGCAAGGCGCCCTGCAACTGCCGAACGATTTGAGGCTCAAACGATTTATCGGTGCTGCCCCTCCAGCAGGGCACGGTCCACATCGTTATTATTTCGTCGTTCATGCACTGGATGTTGAGGATATCGGAATAGACCCTAACTCCACTCCAGCGCTCTTAGGATTCACCATGCTGAGCCATACGCTGGGAAGGGCAGTTCTCGTGGCAACAGGAGAAGCCAAATAAACGATGTGAAGCAGTGGCACGCATGCAGGAAGCGGCGGAACCGTTTTTCCATTAGAAAAGAGGCGTTTCAATGAAAAATACTCACAGTATTCAAAAGAGTAAGGGAGAGCTCTTACTTGGTCTTCTTGTCTTTACGCTCGTTATCTCCGTCATGAACGCAACTATGTTTAATGTTGTGCTTCCGGTTATCAGCGAACAGTTTCGACTATTGCCATCGCAAGTCAGCTGGATCATCTCAGGCTATATGATTGTATATGCAATTGGTTCAGTAACTTACGGAAAATTGACAGACAGATACAGCTTGAAAAATTTGTTGACATTTGGCCTGCTGTTATTTGCAGCTGGGTCTTTTGTAGGCTTAGTCTCTACTCAATATTGGATGGTTATCGTGGGGAGAATTGTACAGGCAACTGGCGCATCGGTCATTCCAGCGGTTGCCATGATCGTGCCGGTTCGTTACTTTCAGCCAGAAAGGCGCGGCCGCGCGCTGGGGACTGTCGCAATCGGGTTCGCACTCGGTTTGGCGCTTGGCCCGATCATTGCCGGGGTTGTGAGCAGTACATGGAACTGGCGGGTATTATTTATGGTTTCGCTTTTATCTCTCCTTACGTTGCCCGTGTATCGGAGATATTTGGATGACGACAAGAGAGAAGCCGGCAAAATGGATTTTCTGGGCGGATCGCTTCTGGCGGGCACCGTGTCCATTCTGTTGCTGGCTTTAACAAATGAGAATATTTGGCTTGCCGTAGCGGGTGCTATTTCTTTCTTTGGTTTCATATTGCGAATACGCTATGCTTCAGCACCGTTCATAAACCCGGCTATATTTCGAAACAAATCGTTTTCATTCAGTCTTATCCTTTCTTTCATTATGGTCGGGATTGGATTTTCCATTTATTTTCTAATGCCTCAACTGCTTTCCACTGTTAACCATTTATCACCGATTTTCATCGGAACGACGATGCTGCCGTCCGCTCTCGTGGCCGCATTCTTGGGTAGATTGGGCGGAAAGCTAGCCGATGAGAAGGGCAATCCGTTTCTGATATATACGGCAGCAGCGCTTCTGATAATCGGTTTCGTTTGTTTGTCCTCCATCGTTGGCATGTCGCCTGCTTTTATTGCAATCTTTCTCATTTTCGGTGTCCTTGGTCAATCGTTCATGCAAATCGCATTGTCGAACACCGTCTCACGAACGCTTTCTAAAGAACATGTAGGAATGGGAATGGGATTATTCTCTATGATCACTTTTATTTCTTCGGCCACTTCTGCAACTGCAATCGGCAAGGTACTGGATCTCGGCGCATTCACCGTTCGATTAAATCCGATACCCCACAATAGATCTACTTTCGTATACAGCGATATATTTATGGCACTTGCCGTTCTGGCACTTGTGATGGTTACGATTTATTATGCGAAAATAGATCGTGCAGCTAAAAGGACAAAAGACGGTAAAACGGGTAGGGAATCGGTTACTTCCGGATAAAATCATTTACTAAATCGCACAAGAAAGAGTATCGTCACTATAATGGAATATCTTCTATCTGACACCCCGTGATTCAAGTTAAGCATGCAGAACTCTTAAAAATTTCGCCCTACTTATGATACGGTTCCCCACGATTAATCTTAAACGCCCGATAGACCTGCTCCAGCAGCAGCACGCGCATAAGCTGGTGCGGGTAGGTCATACGCCCGAAGCTCAGCTTCTTGTCGGCGCGGGCCAATACTGCGGGCGAGAGGCCGAGCGAGCCGCCGATGACGAAGGCGACGGCGCCGCCGCCGTAGACGGCTTGGCGGTCCAGGTGCGCGGCGAGCTGCTCGCTGGACCAGGCGTCGCCGTCGATCGCGAGCGCGACGACGTGCGCGTCGGGCTTCAGCGCAGCGAGGATGCGCTCGCCTTCGCGGACGCGGACCTGCTCTTCTTCGGCCGGGCTCATCGCGTCCGGCGTCTTCTCGTCCGGCAGCTCGCGGATGTCGAGCCTGGCGTAGGCGCCCAGCCTTTTCGAATATTCGGCCACGCCGTCCGACCAATACTTCTCCTTCAGCTTGCCCACGCATACGATCTGAATTTGCATCATGATGATTCAACCGTCCTTCCGATCTTCCGACCCTCGTTCTGTTACCTATAGCTTATCCAATCGGCCGCAAGGCCGCAAAAATCGCGGTGCGTCAGCTTATTGGCGCCAATACCGCCGTGGCCACGGCCAGCACGTCCCGCGTCATCTCCTCGGACGTACGTTGTCCGGGATTGCGGCTCCACTGCATGGCCGATCCGAACATCCCCCAGCTGATCACTTCCGCTGTCGTCTTGATCATCCCCTCCGTGGCAGGTGCCTGCAGCCCCTCTCTTTCGCGCAGCCATCGGAGCAGCAGATTCTCGATCTCCTTCTGAATCGCAATCTCGAACATCGGCTCGAATTGGATGTCGCCAGGCGATGTATATTGACGCAGTCGGGCCATGAATTCGAACGTGACATGAATCAACGTCTGCAGGTCGTTCATTCCCGTCAGCGCATAAGCAGGCAGGCGCATCTCCGCCACCTTGCGGAACTTGTCGCTCATCCAGCATGCCAGAAATGCGTATTTATCTTCGAAGTGGGCATAAAAGGTGGCGCGATTGACCGTCGCGTGAGCCGCAATGTCTCGTACCGATATGGAGTAAATATTTTTCTTCTGTTCGACCAGATCCATGAAGGATTGCAGCATCAGCTGACGCGTCCGCTTCACGCGGGGATCGTCCAGGTTAACTGGCATATTTGACCTCGTCCCTTCCGGCGTTCAAAACCGACAATTCAACCTCCGTGTCGGTTACGCAACGTAATCGCCCGAATGCTGGTTGTTCGGGTGCCGCGCTCGGTTTACCTTTACACTGTACAGTCTAGCATAACGATATAGAAAGGTGATCGAACATGATTATCGTAACCGGAGCAACGGGTCAACTCGGAAGGATGACGGTGGAAAGGCTGCTCGAGCGTATTCCGGCTGAGCAGCTCGGCGTCAGCGTGCGCGATCCCCAGAAGGCGCAGCATTTTCAAGCGAAGGGCGTACGCGTCCGAAAGGGGGACTTCAACGACGCCGACAGTCTCGCCTATGCCTTTGAAGGCGCGACCCAAGTGCTGATCGTCTCCTCGGATACCTTCGGCGAAGCCAGCGTTCGGCTTCACCGTACGGCGATCGACGCGGCCAAGAAGGCCGGCGCGAGCCGCATTCTGTATACGAGCCACATGGGCTCGTCCCCGTCCTCGCATTTTGCGCCGATGATCGATCACGCCGCTACCGAAGAGGCGCTTCAGGCATCCGGCGTCGCCTACACATCGCTGCGCAACGGCTTCTATACCGCATCGGCGCTGATGATGCTCGGCAACGCCCTCTCGACGGGCGAGCTGGCCGCCCCCGAGGATGGCCCGGTGTCCTGGACCGCGCATCCCGATCTCGCCGAGGCAGCCGCCATCGCCTTGACCGAGCAGCGTCTCGACGGCCTGTCGCCAGGCCTCACCGCGACCGAGGCGATCGACCTGGCCGGCATTGCCGCCATCGCATCGGAATTGACCGGCCGCCCCATTCGGCGCGTGATCGTATCCGACGATACGTATCGAGACACGCTTATCTCGCACGGCGTTCCCGAAGCGCAAGCCAATATGCTGCTCGGCATTTTCCATGCCAGCCGGGAAGGCGAGTTCGCGGGCATCGATCCGACGCTCAGCGAACTGCTAGGCCGCTCGCCGCTTTCCGTGCGAGACGCTCTGAAAGCGTCGATCGACGCTGCGAAGTGATTTCGGGCGGATTGTCGGGTCTATCGGCTAAAACAAAAAGGCGGCCGCGAGGCCGCCGTTCTTCGTTATGTGCTTAAGCTAGTCGCTGCCGACATGATCGAAATCCGCTCTCTTACGCAATTGAAATGAGCAAGCCGCACCGCTATTATCCCAGAAGCGGCCGAATCGCTTCGCTCAACACAGCCGCCGCCTGCGCGTGCGCCCGCTTGCCGGGATGATTTCGCGCGCCGACGGTATCGGGCGTCATGTCAGGCAGCCGGACGACCGACACGCGCGCGTCGCCCGTCTGCGCCCGGTACTCGCCCACCGCCCGCTCGATCGCGGGGAGCATCGCCGTGCCGAGCATGCCGTAAGCCCATACGATGTGCGCATTCCGATTGTACTGCCGTATCTTGCCCACAAACTGCGCTACCGCCCGCTCGAAGACGGCCAAGTCGTCCGCGTTCATCGTGCCGTCCGCATTTAACCGCTGCTCGTAGGTCTCGCCCGTCTGCGGGTTCCGCCATGCCTGATAGTGGAACGCCCCGTCGTCGTTGGTCCCGAGGTTAACGATCACGACATCCGGTTGCCAGGCGGCGAAGTCGTTCGCCTCCAAAGCCCCCAGTTCCCGATTTCGATCGCCCCCCAGCAGTCCGCATACCTGCTCGTAATAGGCCGGAAGGCTCGAATGCGGATTGTTGTCCCAGCCGGTCACCACACCCCAGCCGCTCTGCGACAGAATCCGGTACTCGGCGTCCAGCGCTTCGGCCGTCATCGCGGTGTAGTTATCGATGGCGCTGAACCACATCGGGATCCATTCCTGCTCGCAGGTCGCGCCGATCGCGCCTTCCCCCGACGTGATGCTGTCGCCGACGAACTCCAGCTTATACGGCTTGTCCGCCACCGGCTCGAAGTCGCCGTCGCACCGCACCGAGTGGATCTGCAGCAGGCATCCGGGGTCAGCGCTCATGGCTTGCGTATCCTTAACGATTCGCACGTTTTTAACGACGTCTTTTTTCATCCCTCTGAATACGCATATCCAGTGCCTGCCCGCCGTGACCATCTGCCTGCTCACCCAGGCCCCGTTGACGAGGATGCTGATCCATGGCTCGATGTGATCGTAATCCGCTTCGACTTCGACCCACAGCTCGCTTGCCTTCACGTTCCACTCGACGCCGCTCCCCGTCCAGAACAGCGTCAACGGATCCAGACGCCCCGCCGTGCGTCCGTGCACCTTCGCATGCGCAAGCTCGGACAAAGCGTACGTCCGCAGCTTTTCGTTCGTCTTCATTAATCGTTCCTCCGCTTCAAGCTTTGTCCCCGTTTCACTCGTTGCCTCGATTCTATCCTGTCCGGCGTTTTCCATCAACAAGGCAATTGGCTTGGAAACTAGACCGGATCGGGCGGCGCGAAGCGGTGCTTGGTCGCTTGTTCGTAGGCGTACGCCAGCCGAAGCAGCACGGGCTCGCTGTAGGCGGTTCCCACAAAAGTTACGCCCTGCGGCCCCTTGGTCGTATAGCCTCCCTCTGCGATGACCCCCGTCTCCGCATACCCGCCCGGCACCGTAATGGCCGGATAGCCCGCGCGCGCCGACAGATCCAGCCCCTCCTCATTACCGAGAAAAAGCAGCGCGTCCAGCTCATGCTCGTGAATCGCGTGATCGATGCCTTGTTCCCGGGCCATCTCGCGGTTCAGATGCAAGCTCTCTACATATTCAGGCTCGGTCAGCGTGCCGCTTGTCCCGTTCGACCAGATGAGCGTGTCCTGCCCGTACTTTAACGCGATATCGCGGTTCGCTTCGTTGTAGGCGATGAGTTCGTCCAGCGACCGGACATACGCGCCGGGACCGGCTTTGGCTAGATAATCGTTCAGCCCTTTTTTGAATTCGAACCGCATCACGTCCCAGTCCCACTTCGCGCGCTCGCAAGGCAAGGATACCGGATCGACGACGATGGCACCCTGCGCCTTGCACAATTCGATCGTCCGTTCGATGATCTCCGCCCGCGCCTCGTCCAGTCCCTGATAATAATGCCGGGCCACGCCGATCCGCGCGCCGCGCAAGCCGTCCGCTTCCAGAAAAGGCAAGTAATCCGAATACGCGATTCGCCCGCTCTCCGCCATGGCTGCATCCTCCGGGTCAAGCGCCGTCATCGCGCCCAGCAGGATCGCAGCGTCCCTGACCGTACGCGTCATCGGGCCGGCCGAATCCTGGCTATGCGTAATCGGAATGATGCCGGTACGGCTGACGAGTCCGATCGTCGGTTTGAAGCCGACGAGGCTATTTTGCGAGGCCGGGCTGATGATGGAGCCTGAAGTCTCAGTGCCGATGGCAGCTGCGCACAGATTCGCGGCCACCGCGGCGCCCGAGCCGGAGCTTGAGCCGCCTACGAACAGCTCGCCCGGTCCGTAAGGATTAAGCGTCAAACCGCCTCTGGAGCTATAACCCGCCCACATCGTGCCGGACATGAAGTTCGCCCATTCCGTCATGTTGGCCTTTCCGAGGAACACGGCTCCTGCCGCCCTTAGGTGCGCCGCCACAGCCGAGTCCGCCGGAGCAAAGTGCTCCGCAAGCGCGACAGAGCCGGCGCTCGTGTGCATACGGTCGCCTGTGTCGATATTATCCTTGAGCAGGATCGGGATGCCGTGCAGCGGCCCTCGCGATCCCTTTTCCCGGCGTTCCGCATCAAGCGCCGCTGCGATCGCGCTGGCATCCGGGTTGACCTCGAGCACCGCTCTCAGCTTGGGATTGAACCGTTCGATCCGCTCCAGATACCAGCGCACGCAAGCCTCCGACGTTAATGCCCCTGCCTCCATCGCATCCTGCATGGAAGCGATATCCATTTCTATCAAACTCGTATTTAGCTTAGCGTCCATTGAATGTCTCCCCTGGTCATGGCTTCCTCTCTACTTCCAGTATACAGGGAATTCCCTGAGGCAAGACTAATATCCGTGTACATAATCGCTAAATCCATTACAACGAACTGAGGAGTTCCGCCATGCTGACCGTTTTTTGGCATTCCCTCGTATTGGCCGTCGCCGGCATTCTGATGCTGCGAATGAGCGGCCGCAAGTCCATCTCGCAGATGACGATGCCCCAGGTCGGCGTCTTGTTGACGATCGGAGCCATTCTTGGCTCGGAAGTCGCAGGCAAGGGAATGGCGGAGACTTTGCTTGCCGTGTTCACCTTTCTGGCTGTCCTCTATGTGACGGAGTGGATGACCCTCAAGTGGAATCCGGCGGAGAGGGCGTTAAAAGGCGCCGCGGTGCCGGTGATCGAAAACGGCAGCCTGGTGACCGCTAACATGAAGAAGCTTCGGCTCTCCGTCGACGACCTGGAAAAACGGCTGCGACTGGCAGGCATCGCCCGTGTCCAGGACGTGCAGTTCGGCACGATCGAGACAAACGGCGAGCTCGGCTATGAGCTTATGGCGCATGCCCGCCCGGTGACGAGAGGGGATCTGGAGGAGATGCTTAAAGCGAACTTTCCTCAACTCGTCGTCCCGACTCCCGCTCCTCAAGCCGACATTTTTGCGGAAACCGTGAATCCTCAAAGCCAGCCCCCCGCTTCGAAAAAACTCCACTAGCAAAACCAACGAGATAGATCGTTACCTCGCACGAGTCATCCTTGCCATTTTGTGTGGTTCAACTCTTAACGGACGTGTTACATAATTTGGTATTTTGGCCCAACTTTCATTTTGTATTATTCTACGATCATTTTATTACAATAGATGGCGTGGACTGAAGACGAGGTCTCGTCGTAGATATGCTAGAAAACGAACCCGACATCGCTCCTGCTCGGTCGTTATAAGCCCCCGATACGCGCCTCATGGTGGAATGGCCGCCGGAAATCCCCTAAAAAACCCATGATCCGCACCACTGACACGCATGCTGTCCTCTATGCGAGCCTTGCGATTGTCTCTTTATACTTTTAAGGTAAAGGACATAAATCCCGCTTCGGAGCGCCGGTGACCAATCTAAATGCTCGTCCTCCCAACATGTGCCGCAGGCGACAGGAACCCAAACCACATGTAAGTTTTTCCCATACAATTAATTCCATAATTATGTAATTTACCCTTTCACAATCCAGGGAAAAGAATCCACAAATTTAGAGCAATACTATGATCGATATGATGCGAAATGGGGGTGTCGAGAGAGGGAGGAAGCAGTGGCGGGCGCGAAAAAGGGGAGAAAATGGCGATAATCGAGCCGGTGGCGATATATTAGGAGCATTGCGAGCTGGGGCGGGAGGTGCCGCAGTCGCGGACGAACAGCCATATCGCAGTGCTGGTGACGGAGGGACACACCGTATTCGAAGCGGAACAAGGGAGATTCGGGCGGAGACGAGGGGATATGCTGTTCATGCCGAAGGGGGTTCGAACGCAGTGCATGCCATTCGTCCGAGGAAGCGCATGAGATGTATATCGCGTGCATTCTCAGCCGAAGGAGAGGAGAATGGCTGACGCATGTTGACGGACTACAAGCAGCATATCCGGATCGCGGCCGCCTGCAACCTGCTTCCGAATTCGCGGATGAACATGGGGAGATTCCGGATTACCTTGGGTATTGCGAGCAATCGTTTTATAAGGTTCAAAAAAACAACGTGATTGCGGTATGATTTGCATAGGATACATAATCGTGAGGAAAGGGGGGCCCGCATGCTGCGCAACTCGCTTCGTTCGTTTGCCCTGCATGCGCTAGTGCTCGCGGCGAGCGGCTTCCTGTATTCTGGCTGCCGCGATCCCATCAGCTTCGCGATCGTACTGACGCTCGCGATGGCAGGTTATGCGGCGCTGGCATTCGCTTATCTGAAGCCCCTTCGCAGCCCGGTACTCAATCTGCTGTCCGTCAGTCCGGTGAGCCTCGTCGGCAGCCTGATGGGCGCCTGGTTGTGGCATCGTCCCGGCGGATTGGGATTCCAATGGCTGTTTTTCATGGGCTACAACCTTCAAGGCTACGCCATTACGGAAGTGTTCCGATTCGAACTTGACCCCGAGCGCGTTTACTGGTCCTTTATTCTGCCTTCTCTTTTCCTCTGGATTGGCTTGCAGGTGAAAGTATGGCGACAGACACGGCCCGCACCGACTTAAACACGCAAAATAACGGCGCTGCCGTCCGCGCTACTGCGGATGACAGCGCCGCTGTCTTAGGTTGTCTTCGCGATAGGCACAAAGATCTCGATCTCTCCGTCTTCCCGCTCCAGTGCCCGAATGTCCGGCCAGTATTCGATGTCGACGAGCCTGGGCCCATGCGTTTGATTAATGTAATCGTAGGTCTGCGCGATCCGCGACTCCGGCCCTGAATGTACGAATCTGGCATAGCTGCCGGCAGGCAGCGTGTGCTCGATCATCCCCTCGGGAACAGCGTCGTCGTCGGCTGCGACTATACCGACAATATGATCGAACGGCGTATCATGCGTCCATTCGCCCGGATCGTATATCTGGACCAGATAGATGCCGTCCGCGCTCGCTTCGGCGATCTCCGAACGGCGGTCCGCCAGCTGTTCCCTGAGCTTGCCGACGATTCGGGTCTCGATGATGCGGTTCAGGCTCTCTCTCACCTTATAGCCGATGATCCGCACGGTCTCACGCTCGACAATCTCCTTTTGAATCGCGGCCATTCAGACACACTCCTTCGCATGGGAAATATATCCACCCCATTTTACCGAGAAGCATGTTAATCTGTCCATTTATTTATCCGTCCTACAGCAGCTAACGGATTCGTGTAATCCTGATACCGTTAGGACTTGGTCAGCGCCCTCTGCGCTTCGACTTGCGATTCCTTCATCTGTTGCAGCATCTGTTGAATTTGCTGCAGCAACTGCTGCATCTGCTGCTGGATCATCTGCTGCTGGATCATCTGCTCCGTTTGTTGTTGCTCCTGCGCCTGCGCCTCCTTCGATTTTTGAACGGCCTCTACTTTTTCCTGCAGCGTCATCTGGTCCGTTTGCTTTTTAAGTATCTCAGCGTTTTGAATGAGCTGTCCGACCTGCGTTTGCTGTTTTTCCGTCGTTTGCATCAGCGAATTTTGCGCGGCAAGACTCTGCGACGAAGTCAGCGCAATCGCATTGCTCGTCGAATTGCCGAGGGCATCGTTAACCGCCTTGTAGGCGTCATTGCTGAGCATAATTCCGATTCCGCCCGCCAAGCCCGCCACGAACAGCCCCGCAGCCTTCAGTACCGTCTTCTTGTTCATTTCTAATTACCCCTTCCGATGAAATCCTTATGAATTCATCTTACTCGAAATAAGGGAACCATTCTGTAATTCGCACTACAAAAATAACAAATCGAACGCCCAATCCGTGCCCGACTTGGCTCATAACTTCTCTTTCCTTGTCCCGCTCACGTTGCGGCGTTCACCGCAGACCGGCCAAGTATGCCGACAACGACTCGATGTTCATCCGCACATGACGGTTGTCGCCCTCCAGCTTGCTCATCATAATGCCGCCCTCCATGACGGACAGCACGAAGGTCGCCAGCGCGTCCGCATCGACATTCGCCCTGAACTCCCCGCTGCGTACGCCTTCCCCGATGATCTCCTTCATCCTGTCGAGCGTGCGGTTCATCCCGAGACGCCCCCGCTCCCGGAGCACGGGATGGCTGTCGTCCGCTTCGGTGGCGAGATTCAGCAGCGGGCAGCCGCCGATGAACGGCGGGTCTTCCACCACGTTGGCGTACACCTTCAGAAAGACGAGCAGCTTGCCGCTCGCCGTCGTCTCGCGCGCCATCGCTTCTGCGATGACGTCGCCGACCACGCCTCCCGCATAGTTGTAGGCTTCGATCGCGATCTCGTCCTTGCCCTCGAAGTGACGGTAGATGCCGCCCTTCTTGATGCCGGTCAGCTCCGTGATATCGGACATCGAAGCGCCGGCGTATCCCTTCTGGTTGAACAGCTCCGCGGCCTTCGCGATGATGTGCTTGCGGGTGTTTTCGCCTTTTTGCACGGGTTTCCTCCTCCGGACGATCGCGGTCCGATTTTTTTCATTATATCAAATCAAATTGGTGCTACCATGACCTTCCATTCTTGTGCTACTATAAAGATACCGATCGGTATCTTTTTTGGCAATATATCGGATTTATAAGGGGGACGCAAGCTTGAACGCAACTTGGTTCAGGGAGTCTCGCCAGGCATGGATCGGACTCGCTTCGCTGTGGGTCATCGGGTTCATCGGCGCGCTGACGCGGTTTATCATGGCGTTTTTTCAAGTCCAAATCTCGGCGGACCTCGGCATCGGCAGGAGCTACATCTCGATGGCGTGGTCGACGAATCTGCTCATCGCGGCGCTCTGCGCGCCGGCCGGCGGATGGCTGGCAGACCGGTTCGGGCCGAAAAAAGTGATGCTGCTTAGCGCGATTCTGGGCGTCGTAGGCACGGGTACGGTGGTACTGGGCGGACATGAGCCGATCGTCTTCTTCGTCGGATACGGGGTGATCTCCGGCTTCGTCGGCATCGGTTCGAGCACGTCCTACATGCTTATGTTCGCCTGGTTCAAGCACCACCGGGCCAAGGCGACCGCGCTGCTGGCAAGCGCATCCTCCGTCGGTCTGGCGGTCGTCACGCCGATCTTCGTCTCGTGGAGCTGGCTGTCTTGGCGGGACGCCTTCACGGCATCGTTCGTACTGGGCGCGGTCGTGACGCTGCCCGTCATTCTGCTGGGCATTCGGGGGTCCGGCAATCGTGCAGCCGCGAACCCTCAGCGCGCTGCCGTCCCATCCGGCGCTGAAGCGGAGAAGACGAATTCGCCCCCCGCGTCGAATTCGCCAAGCGAAGTCAGCGCGGCGGGCGGCACGGACACGACGAAGGGATTAGACATTGCGGACAGCGGATCGAAGGTCCTCGCCCGCAGAGCCCCCTTTGCCCCTCTTTTCGTCGTCGTCGCGTTCGCGTTGTTCACCTGCGGCTTCAATATGGGCACCGTCGAGATGAACCTGGTGGCGATCCATCAGCTCGCGAACGTGCCGCCGCCCATGATCGCCGCGGCGATGAGCCTGCTCGGCATCCTGGAGATCGCGGGCTCGCTCGCCTTCGGCTACTTCCTCGACCGCGCCGACAAGTTCAAGCTGATGATGCTTCTGTACGCTGTCCGCGTGCTCGGTTTCGCCGCCCTGTTCCTGCACGGCGGATGGTCGCCGATCTTGTTCGCCATCGCCTTTGGCGCAACCTACCTGAGCGCGGTGCCTGGCGGGCTGCTCATCGCCCGGGAGCGTGCTAAGGGACAGGGCAAGCAGACCGGCTTCCTGCTGTTTTTCCACCAGGGGGGCGGCATCCTGGGCGCGCTGCTCGCCGGCGTCTTCTTCGACCGCTTCGGGGATTACCAGCTTCTGATCGGCGTCGATATTTTTATCTGCGCGGTTGCGACGCTGGGCTATACGTTCCTCTACACGTCGGGACGGCGGCGGACCGCAAGGCTGCGGCAGAGCGAAGTTGTGGCGGGATAGCGCAGTCTCAACCGTATTACGATAAAAAGCAACCCGCGGCTCTGATGAGGAGCCGCGGGTTGCTTGCGCTATGCCGATGTGCCGATGGGATCTGTCGTGTCGCTTGTACCGGCCGTACCATTCCTGCCGGCGGTCGCGCCGCGTGCAATATGCCGACGTACCGGTCGTACCTGACGTGTCGCTTGTACCAGCCGTACCATTCGTGCCGGCGGTCGCGCCGCTTGCGCTATGCCGACGTACCGGTCGTCCCTGTCGTGCTGCTTGTATCGGCCGAACCATTCGTGCCGGTGGTCGTGCCGCTTGTACCATTCGAGCTGCTCGTGCCGGTCGTGCCGCCCTGGGTCATGCCCCTGCCGCCCCTGCCGCCGCCGAAGCCGCCGCGGCCGCCGCCCGGGCCGCCCATGCTTCCGCCGCCGGTCGTGATACCCGATTCATTCACGTAGGTGACCTTGTCTCCGAGCGTGAAGGTGACGACCTTGGTCGTACCGGCCGTGCCGCCGCCCGTATAGAGGCCGTCCTTGGCGGTGCCGCCGGATGTGCCGCCCGTCGAGATCGTGTAGCTCTCGCCGGACTTCAAGTCCGGGGAGGAATAGACGAACGTCTGGAACGTCTTCGCCGGCGCGAAGGCCGCGACCGCATTGCCCGAGCTATCGGTCAGCGTGACCAGCGTGCCCGCTTCAAGCGCGCTCGGGAACGTCATGAGCAGCGCGCGCTGCTTGGAATCCTCGGACGGCGCCTGCGCCATTCCAGCCGAACCGGCCGCGATCAGCGTGCCGCCGGATTGCTCGAACGTGCCATCGTAGTCGAGCGCACCGTTGCCGCTGTTCGTCGGCCCGTTGACGATGGCCGTGCCGCCGGTCATCACGGCAGAGCCGTTGGAATCGAGACCGTCGCCGCCCGCATCAACGTAGATGTAGCCGCCGGAAATCGTCAGCAGCGCTTCACCGGTCCCCGCCGAGCCGTTGACACCGTCATCGCTAGCGGTGACATGCGTCTCGCCGCCCGCGATCGTAATGCTCGCGCTCTCGATGCCTTCGTAGCTCTTCTTGATGTCGATCGTGCCGCCTGCGATCGTCAGCGTCGTATCGCCATGGATGCCGTCGTCGCCGCTCTGCAGGCTGAACGTGCCGCCGGAGATGTCGACGTTCGCGTTGCCGTGAATCGCGTCGTCCGCGGCGTCGATCGTGAACGCGCCGCCCGCTACGGCAATGTCACCGCCTGCCTTCAGCCCTTTCGCGCTCGTCGATTCCGCCTCTTCCGTCGCCGCCTTTTCATCCGCGTCGTTTCCGCTCGCATCGGTCGAGCCCGTGCCCGTGTCGCCCAACGCCGTCGACGTCTCACCGACCGCCGTCTGACCTTGCGCCGAATCCGTCACACCGGCCGAGCCCTGCCCTTGGCCGTCCGCAGGCAGCGCCGGGGGCTGTCCATCAGCCGGCATCTGGCCGTCCGCGGGCGGCTGCGGCATATTTCCATCCGCCCCCTGCCAGTCGCCGCGCCCGCCGCCAAAACCGCCCATGCCGCCCGGCCCGTTGTCCGCATGCGTCTTCGTGGACGCCGCGGCGCCGCCGCCCGTCACGATGTCGAACGTGCCGTCCGCCACCAGCAGCGCCGTCTCGGCCTGGATGCCATCCTTTGCGGCCGTAATCTTGAACGTGCCGTTCGCGATGGCGACGAAGCCCTTGTCCGTCTCCGTATCGTTGGACGACTTGATGCCGTCGCCGCCCGCGTCGATCGTGACATTGCCATCCTTGACTGCAACGACATCCTTGCCGATCAGGCCGTCGTCCGCCGCCTTCACAGCGATCGTGCCGCTCACGATCTTGAGGTCGTCCTTGGAGGCAATGCCGTCGTTGGCGTTGCCGGTCACGGTCAGCTTGCCCGCGCCGTTGATCGTCAGATCGTCCTTGCTGAAGAGAGCAGCCGTTGGCGCTTCCTCGGAGTTGTCCGCATAGGTCGCCCCGTCGGTCATGGAATTTTCCGTGCCTTCCGCGAGCGTGACCACGGTCTTGTCGGCGGATTTAACATAGACGGCCGAGCCGTTCTTGTTCGTGATGTCGACGCCATTCAGCACCAGGCGCACAACGTCTTTTTCTCCCGCCTCGACGACGATCTGGCCGTCGTCCAGCGTCCCGCTCAGGACGTAAGTGCCGGCCGCCGTGATCTTCACTGCGCCGCCCGAGGCCGTCGCGCCCGATCCGGTCACGGTCGCCGAAGCGCCGTTCAACGCAATCTTCGTCGAACCGTCCGCGCTCCATGTCGCCGTCGTATCGTCCGCGTCGAACGTCACTTTGTCGTCCAGGTTCACGCTGGCCAGCTTAACGGGCGTACCCGACGCCGACGAAGCTGCCGCCGCTTGGGTCGCCCTCGCTGCGGCGCCGGCCGTGTCTGACGACTTGGCGCTGCAGCCCGCCGCCAGCATGGCAGCGAGGAGCGCGATGGCGATGGCTTTTGCTTTATGCGAATGTTTCATAGATGTCCCTCTTTTCCAATGGTTGTTGTCCTGCTTGTCCTTGCCCCGTTCCGCTTGTTCCTTGTATAGTCCTGCCTGCCTCATGGCCGAGTCCTGTGCACTCTTGCTCCTGTTCCTTTCTCTGTCCTGCGCCTTCTGCGCTGTCCTACTCTTCTTGCCTCCCGCGCCGCCAACTCAATACTCCTGCACGACCGGGTTCATCGTGAGCGTGATGTCCAGATTGCCGTTGCGCGTCCGGACCGCGTCTAGCAGCTCCTTCTGGTCGGTCTGCGGCCCGATGTTCACCGCGTATACGACCTCGTACAGACTGCCGAGCTCCGTCGTGCGTACCTTTTTCAGCTCGTAGCCGACGCCGAACTTCCGGAAGACTTCGTCGAACGCTTCTTCATAGCCTAGATTCTCTGGAATCGTCACCTTGAGCAGCTTGGTCTGCGCTTTGTTCGCGCCGAAGTTCATCGCCTTGAGCACGAACATGAGGATGCACAGGCATACCGTGAACAGCACTGCGTAGCCGTAAGCACCGACGCCGCAAGCCAGACCCGCCGCCATCGAGAACAGCACGTAAGAGATATCCTTCGAGTCCCCCGGCGCGCTGCGGAACCGGATGATCGAGAAGGCGCCCGCCAGGCTGAACGCCCTGGCGATGTTGCTGCCGATGAGGAGAATGATGATGGCGACGATCGTCGGCAGCACCATCATCGTGAGCGTGAAGCTCGGGGAGTAGGCGGCTTGCGTCCGCATATAAGTAAAGCTGATGACAGCCCCCAGCAGGATCGCGATCCCGAAGGTGAGCAGCGCGTGGGTGACGGTCAACTCCGCGGCCGCGGCCGCCGTGCTGAATATCGACTCGATCATAAAACGATTCTCTCCCTTTCCGTTTGCGGCCGTTCCGCCCGTTGATCTGCATACCCGCCGTCCGCGTCAGCGGCCGCAGCATACAGCTCCGGCACCCTGCCCGCGCAGCGGATCGACTTTTTATACTCGTTGCCGTACTTGCTGAAGCCCGTCCGGTACATCGACAGCTCCGACAGCAGCCGCGACAGCCACACCGGCACCGTCTTCTCCGCTTTTACTTCCATCAGCCACTGGCCATTGTCCATTAGCTGCTCGCCGTAGTCGCCGGCCTCGAGCGCCAGATCGTACCGCCGCGACCGGATATTCGTATCGAACGTGATCCGAAGATCCCGGCCGTCCTTCGCGAACATCGCGATCCGGTCGTACGCCAGATACGTCATCGGCACCAGCTCGTACCGCGACAGAAAGTACTCGATCTCCGCGATCACCTGCTTGTTCATGCCCTCCCGGTACGCGGGCGGCCGGCCCGTCCGGACGAATTCATAGGCTTCGCCGAGCCGAAGCGACGTGCGGCGCTTGTTCACGAGGCCGAACACCTTTTTCTTGAGCTCCAGGTACACCTTCGCGTCCGGCTCGGGCACGCCGTAAGCGCGGATGCGCAGCTTTTCCCGGTACTTGGGCTTCGATAGACTGCTGCGGATCAGCGTGTGATGCTCGGTATCGTAGTAGAGGTTGCTGATCGCGTAGAATTTGTCGTCCTTGTTGTAGGCATCGAGGTCCATGTATTCGGTCAGGCGGTTGTAGATGCCGTAGAAGGCCTTCGTGTCCATCAGATACTTGTTTTCGTAGCGGTTGAAGACTTCGATCGCCATGTTCAGCGCTCCTCTCGTCGTCGGCTGTCTCGCCCTTCCATGACCCAAGCTTAGCGGCGGAACCTTTAACGAATCTTAAATTGTTAACGCAGTGTAAATCCTTTTTGCGAGCGGGCGTGCGAATGGTACGATTAAGGTTGATTAAAGGTTCTCTCCCTACAATAGAGGGCAAGACGATCGACAAGGGGATTAGACAACCATGCGGATACTTATCGTAGAGGACGAGGTGCATCTGGCAGAGGCGCTCGCACAGATACTGCGCAAGCATCATTACTCCGTGGACGCCGTTCACGACGGGCAATCGGGGCTGGACAACGCGCTGAGCGGCATCTACGACCTGCTGTTGCTCGATATCATGCTGCCGGAAATGGACGGGATCGAGGTTCTTCGTTCGCTTCGCGTGCAAGGCGTACAGACGCCCGTCATCATGCTCACCGCCAAGGGCGACACCGACGACACGATCGCGGGGCTTGACTGCGGCGCCGACGATTATATAGCCAAGCCGTTCGTGACGGGCGAGCTGCTGGCGCGGATCCGGGCGGCGCTTAGGCGCAAGGGCGAAGCCGTCGTGCCAGACGACGGGCTGCGGTTCTCCGACATCGAGCTGAACACGTCCACGCTCAAGCTTACGTGCCAGGGCAAGGAGCTAAAGCTGATTCTGAAGGAGAGCGAGCTGCTGGAGCTGCTGATCTCGCGCCGCCAGGCGGTCACGTCGAAGGAGCAGATCATCGAGAAGCTGTGGGGCTTCGATTCAGACGCGGAGCATAACAACGTGGAGGTCTACATTTCATTTTTGCGGAAAAAACTGACCTTCCTGGGCGCGGCGGCGCGGATTAGCACGATACGGGGCGTCGGGTACGTACTGGAGGCGGCGGAGTGATGTTCAACCGGCTGCGCAATCGGTTCCTCCTGATGAACATGGTCATCATCACCATCCTGATGCTCGTCGCCTTCGCTTCGATCTACACGATCACGTACCAGAACGTGAAGCGCGACATCGACATGGAGCTGCACCGCGTCGCCGACTTCTACCGCAAGTCCGGCGGCGGCTTAGGTGGGGGCGGCATCGGCGGGGGCAAGCCGCCTCAGGGCCAGATCGGCGATCCCTCGCCCCAGGCGGACAGGCGGGACTTCGGGTCCCCCGCGGAGCGCTCGGTCTCCTTCGGCCTCAAGACGGACGCCGCCTGGAATCTCGTGTCCACGGATTCGCGCTTTGATATGGACAGCGATTTTTACGCTTCGGCCATCAAGAAGGCCGCGGCAAATCCGGCCGACAGCGCCCGGTTCACGCTCGACGGCACCCGCTGGGCGTACAGCGTGCAGAAGAATCCTGCGGGCTATACGATCGCCTTTATGGACGTGACCGCCCAGCAGAAGATTCTCACGAACCTCGTCTATACGTTCGCGGCCGTCGCGCTTGTCATGCTGGCTGTCATCTATGCGGCCAGCCGCTATTTCGCCGGGCGGTCCATCGCGCCGGTGCGCGAAGCCTTCGACAAGCAGAAGCGCTTCATCGCCGACGCCTCCCACGAGCTGAAGACGCCGCTCGCCGTCATCAACACCAACGCCGACGTCCTGCTCGCGAACGAAGGCGACACGATCGCTTCGCAGGCCAAATGGCTGCACCGCATCAAGTCGGAGACCGAGCGCATGAAGACGCTGACCAACGATCTCCTGTACCTCACCGAGATGGAGGACGCCCGCGCCAGGACGGTCTTCGTCCCCTTCGACGTCAGCGATGCCGTGGAAGGCGTCCTCCTCACGATGGAGGCTGTCATATTCGAGCAGGACCTCTCGCTCGAATATGATGTGGAGCCCGGCCTTTTCGCCGTCGGCAGCGCTGAGCAGATCAAGCAGGTCGTCATGATCCTGCTGGACAATGCGATCAAGTACAACGAGCCGAAGGGCTCGATCTCGCTAATGCTGAAGAGACAGCATCATCAAATTCAGCTCTCGGTGGCCAATACCGGCGCCGGCATTCCCGCCGAGCATATCGATCGCATTTTCGACCGTTTCTACCGCGCCGATGCGTCGCGCTCGCGCAAGCAGGGCGGCTACGGCCTCGGCCTCGCCATCGCCAAGTCGATCGTCGAGCAGCACAAAGGCAGAATCTCGGTCAGGAGCGTACCGGGCGAGAAGACGACGTTCACGGCGCTGCTGCCGCTCGAAGGAAAAAAATAAGCCCGGCGCTAGGAAATGCGCGGGGCCGTGTCGAATTTTGCACGTTATGAAAAGAAAATCGCTATCCACACGCCAATACATCGCCGTCGCCGCGCTTTTCTTCGCGGTGCTCTTCGGCCTCAGATGGTCCTGGACCCATCTTTTCTTCCCCGTATCGCATCCCGTCATCGAAGACGGCGTGCTCGACCTGCGGGGCATCGATCTCGAATCCGCGCCTCCGTTCGCCCTCGACGGCGAGTGGCGCTTCTATCCCTCCCGCTTCGTTACGGACGACGAAGCCAAGGCCGAGACGTACGCGTCCCGGCCTGTTCAGGTGCCCGGAGACTGGCGTCGCGCGCTGGACGCGCACGACGGGGCGCTGTCCTACGGCTATGGCACCTACCGGCTGCGCATCCTGACCGATCCGCTGGACAAGCCCGTCACGGCTTGGCTCAACCGCGTTCAGTCCGCAACCGTTGTGTCGATGAATGGCTTTTCGGGAGGCATGATCGGCCGTCCCGCCACGACCAAAGACGCCTATGATCCTTCCAATATCTCCTTTACATCCACCTACGACGGCGCGGGCGCTACGGAGATCGACCTGCTGGTGCAGGTGTCCAACTTCGACCAGCCCTTCCAAGGCGGCATCTCGCGCTCCGCGTTGTTCGGCAGTCAGGCAGCGGTCGACTTCGCAAGATGGTACTCGATCGGCTTCCAGATGATTACCTTCGTCGTGCTGCTGCTCCATGGCATCTACGCCTTCATTCTGTACCTGTTCAACCGGAGCAACAGGACCTTCCTGCTCTTCGGCCTGCTCACGTTGGCCGCCGGCTTCACGGTAACGTCGGATCATGACAATCTGCTCCTGCTCTGGCTGCCGATCGAATTCGCTTGGGGTCTTAAGATCCGGCTCCTCTCGTATATGTGGCTGTCCTATCTGATCCTCCTGCTTTTCAAGCGGTTCATTCCCCAGCCCTATTGGCGGGCGGGGATTCAAGCGTTTACCGCCGCTTTGTGCGCCTATTCGATTTTTGTCATGGTCGCGCCGGTTTCCTGGGTATATGCTTCGCGTCATTATCGCGTTTTCAGCTTCTTCTATCTCCTGCCGTTCGTGCGGCTCGCCTGGCTCGTCGTACGGATGTACGTCCATAGGCGCAGAGACGAAGGCTCCGTCTTCTTGCTGCTCTCCGGCTCGGCCGTGCTGTCGAGCGTCGTCTGGGGCGTGTTCAACGCGGAGTCCGGCATTACGCCGGTGTACTATCCGATCGACGTCATCCTGGCGATCATCGGATTCTCGTCGTACTGGTTCCAGGTCTACTTCCGCAATGCCAGAGAAAACGCGCTGCTCAACGAACGCCTTCGGGCCGCCGACAAGCTGAAGGACGAGTTCCTTGCCAACACGTCGCACGAGCTGCGAACGCCGTTGCACGGCATCATGAACCTAGCGGAAAACGTCATGGCCAAAGAACGGGACCGCCTCAGCGAAAGCGCGCTCCAAGACATGGACCTGCTCGTCGGCGTCAGCCGGCGCATGTCCCACCTGCTGAACGACCTGCTCGACGTCGCCCGGCTGCAGGACGGCGGCATCGCGCTGCGGGTCGCTCCCCTGCGCATTCAATCGGTCGTCCCCGGCGTCCTGGACATGCTCGGCTTCCTTGCGGAGGGCAAGCCGATCCGGCTGCGTTCTGACTTGCCGGATACGCTGCCCCCGGTCCTCGCGGACGAGCAGCGCCTGGTTCAAATTCTGTACAACCTGCTTCACAACGCCGTCAAATACACCGATGAGGGCGTCGTATCCGTCTCCGCCGACCTCCGTGACGGCCGCCTCGTCGTCTCGATCGCCGACACCGGCATCGGCATGGACGAGGAGACGCAGATGCGCGTGTTCCAGCGGTATGAGCAGGGATCGAGCGGCCATGGAGACGGCATCGGGCTTGGCCTCAGCATCTCCAGACAGCTGGTCGAGCTGCACGGCGGCTCGCTGGACGTTCGATCCATTCCAGGCGAGGGATCGGTTTTCCGTTTCGACCTGCCGTTGGTCGGAATCGCACATGCGCCGGATGCCGGTGCAGATGCAAGAGCGTTGGATGCCGCGGATGCAGTCGCTGTGGCAGGGCCGGGCACTGCACAGCGTGCTGTGCCTGACGTCGCCTTGGCGGGGCCGGGTACTGCGCAGCGTGCCGCGGATGCCGTGGATTTGGCGGGGCCGAATACCTCGCAGGATGACGCGCCGCGTCCCTTTTCAGACCCGGCGTCCGCAGCCGCTTCGGATGCTTCCCGTGGATATGCAGACGCGGAGACCGCCGCTGCGCTGTACCTCCTGCCTCAAGGCCGCGCGCGGATCCTCGCCGTCGACGACGATCCCGTGAACCTGAGCGTGCTCGCAGGCATGCTGTCGAACGAGCCGTACGATATCGCGTACGCCCGTTCCGGTCGTGAGGCGATCGCCATGCTCGGCGACGGGCAATGGGATCTGCTCATCGCGGATGTCATGATGCCCCGCATGTCCGGCTACGAGCTGACGCAGCAGGCTAGAGAGCGCTATGTCGCTTCCGAGCTGCCGATCCTCCTGCTCACCGCCCGCAGCCAGCCGGCCGATATTTACGCCGGATTTAAGGCTGGCGCGAGCGACTATGTCGCCAAGCCGGTTGACGCGTCGGAGCTCCGTTACCGTATCCGCTCGCTCGTCGCGCTCAAGCGGTCCGCGAGCGAACGCCTTCGCATGGAAGCCGCTTATTTGCAAGCGCAGATCCAGCCGCATTTCGTCGTCAATACGCTGAACGCCATGGTCGCGCTCGGCGAGACAGACCCGGACCGCATGCGGGAACTGGGCCAAGCCTTCGCCTCCTTCTTGCGCATGAGCTTCGATTCGATCAACGCCGAGGAGAAGGTGCTGCTGTCACATGAGATTGCGCTGACCGAAGCCTATCTGTTCATCGAGCGGGAACGATTCCCGGGCAGACTGACCGTGAGCTGGGAGACGGAACCCGGTCTCGAACCGCACGTCCCGCCGCTGTCGATCCAGCCGCTCGTCGAGAATGCCGTCAAGCACGGCGTGCTGCGGAAAACCACCGGCGGAACGGTTCGCATACGCGTCGCGCGCCGGGGCGGACGGATCGGCATCGATGTCGTCGACGACGGCGTCGGCATGACTAACGAGCAAGCGAGACAGGCATTGGCGCAACCCGCCAGCGGCGGCCGCGGCGTAGGCCTGTACAATACGAACCGGCGGCTTCGGCGGCTTTACGGAGAGGGTTTGCGCATCAGCAGCCGGCCCGGCGAAGGGACGACCGTATCCTTTGATGTGCCCGACCGTGCATCTCGCCGGTAGAGTTAGAACTGCCTCGGTTCAAGTTCCCGCCGTCCCGGGACGCCGATCCCATGACAACGGGACGCACGACTTGTTACGCTTCCGGTAATAACAATCGGGAGGTCATGAAATGAACATGGAGAAAATAACGAAATGGCTGGCGGTAATCGCCATCCTTGGCGGCATTACGCGGATCGGCATGGCGCCGAGCGCGGTTATCTGGGGGACGGACAGCATTCAGGAGCTGCTATTCGGATTCACGGCCTGCGTACTCATGGGCATCGGCATTTTCGGCGTCTACCAGTACCAGGCGCACCGGATGGGCGCGGCCGGCTTCGTGTCGGTATTGTTCATCGCCGCCAGCAGCACGCTGACGGCGGGTCTTGTCTGGTCGACCATGCTCGGCGTGACGGCGGAGGAACACCGCTACGTCGGGCCGATGCAGAGCGTCAACTCGCTGCTGGCCTTGGTCGGGATGCTGATCTTCTGCTATCTTACGGTCCGGGCTCGCATCTATCCGGTGTGGACCGTCGTCCTGTTCCTGCTCTTTCCGGTCCTTTCCTTTATTCCGCTCGTTTCGAACTACGCGACGGTAGTCTGGGGACTCAGCTATATCGGCTTCGGATATTACGCCTTCGCTGGCCGAACCGTCAAGAATCCGTCCCAGTTCGAGGACAGGGCCATCACCGCCTGAACGGCTGGCGCGGCGCCGGATGCAGACGGTGCCGTCCCGCGCCTGTTATAATCGAAGGCATAACGACCAATCGGCGACGCGGAGGGCGGAAGCATGGCGCACAGAAGCATGTGGCTGAAGGCGGGCATTCACGCTCTGTGGTGGATCGTCATGCTGATGGCGCTGTCCGTCTTCCTATTCTCCAAGTGGGAAGGGTATCCGGAGCTCCACAAGCCGTGCGGGGCGGCGGCGCACTGTGCCAATCCGATGCGCCTGACGGACGAAGGGGCAGCCGATCTCGAGCAGGTCGGACTATCCGCCGATTACTACGCCGTCATTCTCGTCGTCTTCATGTCAATCGCCAATCTCAGCTTCCTTGCCGTCGGTGCGTGGCTCTACCGTTATCGGGGACGGGACGGCTTTGCCCTGGCGGCGTCGCTGTTTCTGATCATCATCGGCACCATCTTCACCGCGGACGCCGAGGCGCTGTCCGCCTATCCGCTGCTAACGGTCTTCTTCCGGGTCCTGGACGGTGTCGGCTCCTTCTATCTGCCGTTCCTGTTTCTGTTTCCGGACGGCCGCTTCGTGCCGCGATGGACAATCGTTCCATCCTTGCTCTGGACGGCGGTGCAGATGTTCCGATTCGTCTTCCCGGAGCTGTGGACGGCGCTCAACTGGAACGCGACGTTCATGACGGCGCTTGTACTGCTCACGCACGGTCCGGTTCTCTATGCGCTCCGGCACCGGTATACACGCGCCGCCGGCGACGAGGAGCGGCGCCGGTTGAAATGGTTTCTGTACAGCGTTCTCGCCTACATGGGCACCGGGATGCTGTTCGCGGTTCAGTACGGCCACGGCCTGCTTCAGCTCGCGATCCAGACGTCCTTCTTCGCCGGCCTGCTCTTCTGGCCGTTCTCGATCGGCATCGGCATGGCCGTCCGGGAGCACGGAGCCGCTTCGCCGGCGTTGCAGCGGACGCTGCTCGCCTCGGTGCTCGGCTTCATGACCGTGCTGCTGTACGTCGCCGCGGTAGGTGCCGCCACCCTTCTGCTGCAAGGGAAGGATGCCTTGGCCGCGCTCATCGCGAGCGGGATCATTGCCGTGTTGTTTCAGCCGCTGCGGGTGCGACTGCAGCGCAGCGTCAACCGGCTCGTCTACGGAGAGCCGGAGACGCCGCTGCAGATTCTGACGCGGCTGGTAGAGATGATGGAACAAGTCGTCCGGCAGGAGCCGGTCTGGACGGATGTGGCAAGGGGGCTTGCGCAGGCGCTGAAGCTGCCGTACGCCGCGATCCTGCTGGCGGGGCGCGAGGGGGACGGAGCGGAAGCCGCGGCCTTCGAGTACGGGGAACGGCATGGGCCGGTAACGGAAATTCCGCTGCAGTGGAGCGGCGAGCGGGTCGGCACGGTCTGTGTCGGCGCGCCGCTTCACGCGCAGCGGCTGTCCGGCGACGCCGGCGCGCTGCTGGAGCAGCTGATCCGGCAGATCAGTGTCGCTGCGCATGCCGCGCGGCTGGCGGATCAGCTCCGGCAGTCGCGCGAGCGCCTCGTTACGGCGAGGGAGGAGGAGCGCCGCCGCCTGGGCCGGGATCTCCATGACGGGCTCGGCGCGGGGCTGGCCAGCCTGCTGCTTCGCACCGACGCGATCGCCGACCGGCTGCAGGGCGACGAAACAGCCAGCCGCGGGCTGCAGGACGTACAGGCCGGCATCGAAGAAGCGATCTACGACATCCGTCGGCTTGTCTATGCGCTGCGGCCGCCCGTACTGGACGAGTTTGGCCTGCTGTTCGCGGTCAGGGAGCTCGCCGCCCGGTACGATTCCGAATCGTTCCGGGTGACGGTCGAGGCGGAGGGCGCTCTGCCGGCCCTGTCGGCGGCTGCGGAGGTGGCCGTATACCGCATCGTGCAGGAGGCGCTTGCGAATGCGCGCAAGCATGCAGGCGCCGGCCGGTGCGAGATTGCTTTCGGCGCGCCTGAAGCCGGATTGTCCGTCGCGATTCGCGACGACGGGGCGGGGCTGGCCGGGGCGTACGTGCCCGGCATCGGCATCCGGTCCATGAAGGAGAGAGCGGAAGAGCTGGGCGGCAGCTGCGAAGTGGAGCCGGACCGAGAGGGCGGAACCGTGGTGCGGGTCCGGATTCCGGCAGCAAGGGAGGAGAAGGCGGATGCGGCAGGATAGAGAAGAGCAGGAACCGATCCGGCTGCTCCTCGCGGACGATCATCCTGTGTTTCTGGAGGGGCTTTTGTCGATACTCGGGCCGGTTCCGGATTTTGAGATCTCGGGCGTTGCCGGGACGGGGCGGGAAGCGGTCAGCCTGGCGGAGCAGCTGCAGCCGGACGTCGTGCTGATGGATGTGCACATGCCGGAACTGAACGGTATCGATGCGGTACGGGAGATCATTCGGACCAGCCCGCATATCGGCATCCTTATGCTGACCATGCTCGACGACGACGTCTCGGTGTTCTCTGCGATGCGTGCCGGCGCGAGGGGCTATCTGCTGAAGGGCTCGCGCGGGCGGGAGATCGTCCGGGCGGTATACGCGGCGGCGGACGGGGAATCGATTTTCAGCGCTTCCCTGGCCCGGCGGATGATGTACTATTTCGACTCGCAGCGGGGAGCGGCGAACGCCGACGTGTTTCCCGAGCTGACGGCGCGGGAGCGAGAGCTACTGGAATTGATCGCGCAGGGCCGCAGCAATCCGGAGATCGGCACGATGCTGGGACTCCGGCCGAAGACGGTGCGCAACCACGTCTCCAACATTCTCAGCAAGCTCCAGGTCGCCGACCGCTCGCACGCCATCATTCTCGCCCGGGAGTCCGGTCTCGGCGCCGACGGACGAACCTCCAAGTGACCGGGAATCCCGAGCAATCGGACAGCCCCTTCGGCCGGATGCGGCTCGAAGGGGCTGTCGTTTGTTTCCTATGCGGTTAAGCGCCGCGCGGCTCGCGCATCATCTCGACGATTCGGTTGTAGACGGACCGCCAAACGCGCTATGCCGGTCGATCTGCGTCCTCCGCTAATCCCGGCTCCGAATCTTCGCCAACAGGCGGATAATCTCCAGGTACAGCCATACCAGCGTGACCAGCAGGCCGAATGCGCCGTACCACTCCATATACTTGGGCGCTCCTTGCCGCGCGCCGTTCTCGATGAAATCGAAGTCCAGCACGAGGTTCAGCGCCGCGATGACGACGATGAACGCGGAGATGCCGATGCCGAGCGGGCTGCTGTCATGCAGATAGGGCACGGTCACGCCGAACATGCCGAGCACCCAGCTCAGTAGATAGACGATCGCGATGCCGGCCGTCGCCGCGAACACGCCGAGCTTGAAGTTTTCGGTCGCCTTGATCAGCCTCGTCTTGTACGCGAGCAGCAGCGCGAGGAAGATGCCCATCGTGAGCAGCGCAGCCTGCAATGTAATGCCGCTGTAGCGCGCTTCGTAGTTCGCCGATATCGCGCCCAAGAAGACACCCTCGGCTACCGCGTATATTGGTGCTAGATAAGGGGCCGTCTTCGGCGCAAAGCTGATGACAAGCGCCAGGATGAACCCGAGGATTGCCCCGCCGATCGCGTACGGGATGACGTCTCCTCCGTCGTAATAATTGTTCCAGGCGACAAAAGCGCCCGCCATCAGCAGGACGATCATGATGAACGCCTTGTTCACCGTGCCGTCGATCGTCATCGTGTCCGGGCCGTAGGCCTGGCCCTGCCGTTCGAAGGCTTTGTCGCTCAAAGTTGGATTGCCGCTTCGCATCAAGTGCCCATCCCTCCGCTATCGTTTGCGAAGATTATAGCACGGCGCGTCCCGGCCCACCATTAAATTCCATTAGTCGCTTTGAACCACGGCGCAACTGCCTATGGATGCTTCGGAGCACGGGGCTTTGACAGGCTATACGTTCCTTGTTTACAGACTTGAAACGGGCATGGTTAAATCTTCTTATCAACGGCCGGATCGCGGGCTGTGAGAGAGGGAGGCTGCATGATGAGAGTATTGGCGATCGGGGCGCACCCCGACGACGTAGAAGGTCTTTGCGCAGGCACGTTGATCAAATGCGCGGCCAGAGGCGACCATGTCTCGATTATGGTTGCGACGAACGGCAATGTCGGCTCGCCGACGCTAAGCCGGGACGAGATTGCCGCCGTTCGCAAGCGGGAGGCGGAAGCGTCCGCGGCGCTGATCGGCGCGGAACTCATCTGGATGGACTATGACGACGAGTTTCTGTTCCACGACCGTGAGACGCGGCTCGCCTTCATCGATGCGATCCGCAAGGCGAACCCGGACTTTATGATCGTCCACGGCGCAGGCGATTATCATCCCGACCACCGGATCAGCGGCGAGATCGCGGTCGACTGCCGCATTCCCGTCACCGTGCCGCTCATCGAGACGGCGCATCCGCCCATGACCAAGATTCCGCATGTTTTTTTCATGGACCACGTCGGCGGCATCGGGTTTGAGCCCGAAATTTATGTCGACGTATCGGATGTCATGGAAATGAAAAACAAAATGATCCGCTGCCACAAGAGCCAGGACGATTGGCTCAGGCACATGTACGACGCCGATTATGCGGAGATGCTGACCGCACCTTCCGTCATCCGGGGCAAGGCGATCGGCGTGCCCTACGCGGAGGCCTTCCGCAATCTCCCGCTCTACCCGGTCATGGGCGGCGCGCATCTGCTGCCGAGGTGACGTGGAGGCGTGGAGGCATGGAGGCATGACAGCTTTTCCCGGCAGCTGGCAGCCGTATTTGACCGCGCCCACCGCCAATCTGTAAGTCTGTACAGGCTTCCCGAAGGCGTCAGCCTCATGGCGGCCTCGCTTACCGGACAGATTTTGTAATCCTGCAAATACCAAAGGGGACGAAGGCAGCATTCCCTGCTTCGTCCCCTTCGTCCCCTTTGCGCTTTAATCCTCGTAACGCTCGGCGGGATGTGCTGCCTGAACCGCACGATTAGACTGCTTCCGCGCTTCCGGCGACCCGAACAGCGTCCCGCCCGCCGTTCTTCGCGGCATACAACGCGAGGTCCGCTTGCTTGAGCAGTCGCTTTAGCTTCAGCTGTGCCGACTGTTGGGCAATCGCCACGGTTCCGGCCGGCCTGCCAATGTCGCCTACGGCCCGCTCCGCTTTTTCGCCGGCCTCCGTATCCGTCGCCCGGTCAGCCTCCATGGCCGTCGGATCCCCGGCCCGCTCCGCCTTCCCTCCCACTCCCTCCGTCGCCGCGATGCCGAAGCTCGCCGTCATGCGCAGCGTGCCTCCCGGCACGTCCAGCGGCTGCGCGGCCAGTTCCCTTCGGATCCGATGCGCGGCGGCCTCGGCTCGCTCCGCGGTCAGGCCCGGCATCGCGATGGCGAACTCCTCGCCGCCGTAGCGCGCGAACAGGTCCGTCGGCCGAAGCGCCCTGCGGCAGAGCTCCGCGATATGGAGCAGCGCCTGATCGCCGATGTCGTGCCCGTACGTGTCGTTGATGCGCTTGAAGTGATCGATGTCGAACAAGACGACAGCCGTCGGCTCGGAGGCGCTCTCCGGATCGTTCAGCATCGCAGCTCCCAGGCTCATGAAGCGCGCGCGGTTGTAGACGCCTGTCAGGCCGTCGTAATAAGCCATCTGGCGGAGCTGCTCTTGCAGCCGAACCCGCTCCGTAATGTCTATCAAAACGATCAGCTTGCCCGCTTCCTGCGCGCCGCGATTGCGTACGACCGACGTACGGACCTGGTAGTGATACGACCGGTTCCCCACTTTCCACGGAATCTCCTGAATATCGGATCCGTCGCCCGGGCTTGCCTTCCCGGCATCCGTCATCTCTCGCTTGAGCAGACCGGCATCCGTATGAAGGCGCCACAGCCGATCGAGCCGTTGTCCGATCTCGAATGCGGCCAGCTCGGGCATGATCTCCGAAGCCGCCGCATTGTAGTCGACCAGCCGGTCCTCCATGTCGAGCACGAAGACTCCGTCGCGCATGCTCTCAAACAGATTGTCCCTCGCGATCGGCACGACGTGGAACAACCCCCGCGAGGCGAGCGCCCACATGTAGAGCGCGGACGTTACCGTCATGATGACAGGGATCGGGTCCATGCCGTCCGGCGTCGCGCCGCCGAGGTAGAAGAAATCGCCGAATAGCGGGAGCAGCAGCCCGACGAGCATCGTGAACAGCTGGAACCGATAGGTGCGCTTGCGTCGCCAGTAGATGAGCAGGAGCACGGCGCCGCCGATCATGCAGCCGAACGTATAAGCGCCCGCGATGATGTACCAGGGGCCCGCGACGAGATCCGCTTTGGGCGTGAGCGTGTCAGCGCGCAATACGATATCCCGGTAATACAGATGATGCGCTTCATTGGTCAATACGAGCGCGAGCGTGATCGCGGGTATGGTGAACAGCCCGATGCGCACGATACGGTTCAGATACTTGTCCATGCCCAGGAAATACATGATCATGAGCAGGTTCAGCGGGGGGAGAAAAGGCATGCCCAGGTATTGAAACTTGATCCAGAAAACGATCTCCTGCAAGGAGCCGGCGGCCAGCTCCAGCGCGGAGCCGAACGTATAGACGGCCGACAGCAGGCTGAAGACGACGAACGTCTTCACCATCGAGACCTTCGAGCGGCCTGTCAGCGCATAGATGCCCATGAGCAGATTGATGACGCCCGCGGTGACGATGAGCGTTAAGATTGCCGAATAAGGGGTTCCCATAGTTGTCGGACTCCGGTCGGATTGATGATTCGCTCGCCTGCCCGGACGGTCGCCCGGGATCGGTCGCGATAAAAGGTTCGTTTCTCTTTCGATCGTATCATAAATACGTCGAATCTTGGCGCCTGGTTCAATGCGTTGTGGGCATTCTTCGTCATTTTTGATACAATAGACCAAACATTCATACGATAAGGAGATCGAGATGGAATATATCAGCACCCGGGGCCAGGTGGCTCCCCTCGGCTTTATCGACGCGATTCTGATGGGACTGGCGGACGACGGCGGCCTGCTCGTGCCGGGAACGATACCTCAGGTCGACGCGCAGACGCTTCAGGCATGGGGCAAGCTCACCTACGCGGAGCTGGCGCTCGAGATCTTCACTCTATATATCGGCGACGAGATTCCTCGCGATGAGCTGCGTCGTCTGGTCGAAGACAGCTACGGCACGTTCCGCGACGCGGACGTCACGCCGGTGCGCCGCATCAATAACGGGCTGTACGTGCTCGAGCTGTTCCACGGGCCGACCTTCGCCTTCAAGGACATCGCCCTGCAGTTCCTGGGCAATCTTTACGGTTACGTATCCAAGAAGACCGATTCGATCATCCATATCCTCGGCGCGACGTCCGGCGATACGGGCGCCTCGGCGATCGAGGGCGTGCGCGGCAAAGAAGGCATCCGCATCTGCATCCTGCATCCGTCCGGCAAGGTCAGCAAGGTGCAGGAGCTGCAGATGACGACCGTCGACGATGCCAACGTGCTGAATCTGGCCGTGGACGGCACGTTCGACGACTGCCAGCGCATCATCAAGGATCTGTTCGCCGACGTGGCGTTCAAGCACAAGTACCACCTGCGCGCCATTAACTCGATCAATATCGCGCGCATCCTGGCGCAGACGGTCTACTACTTCTACGCGTATCTCCAGCTCGCGCAGCAAGGCCAGGCCGACCGCATGAACTTCAGCGTGCCGACGGGCAACTTCGGCGATATTTTCGCCGGTTACCTGGCCAAGCGCATGGGGTTGCCGGTGGGCAAGCTCATCCTCGCGACCAACGAGAACAACATTCTCGAGCGTTTCGTGAACGAGGGCGTATACGAGCCGGGCGAGTTCCGCGGCACGTACAGCCCTTCGATGGACATTCAGGTCGCGAGCAACTTCGAGCGCTATCTGTACTATTTGACGAACGAGGATGCCGCCGAGGTGAGCCGCCTGATGGCGCAGTTCAAGACCGAGGGCCGCGTGACCGTCGAGGGAGACCGGCTTGCGCGCGTGCAGAGCGACTTCGCGGCATACGGCGTGAAGAACGAAGAGTGCCTCGACGCGATCGGCGACTATTATGCCAAGTACGACTACCTGCTCGACCCGCACACGGCCTGCGGCGTTGCGGCGAGCGACCGCCTGACGGCGGACGGCGAAGTGACGGTCGCCCTGTCGACGGCCCATCCGGCCAAGTTCGACGAGTCTATCCGCCTGCGCGGCATCGAGCAGCAGTTCCCCGAGCAGATCGAGGCGCTGTTCGACAAGCCGCAGCATCAGAAGCAGGTCGGCGGCGCCAACGAGGCGATCAAGGCTGAGCTGGAAAAGTTTTTCTAAACCGCTCGCAAGAGCAAACGGACATCACCGTCGGGGCGTGGCGCCCCGGCGGTTTTTTTGCCTATGGACTGCCCCGCAGTAAATTTGCGATTTTCCTCTTACTTGACCGATCCTTCGTCTGCGAAGGAGACGCTCACGCGGACCTGCACATCCGATCTGCCGAACGCTTCGCCCCAATTTTGCTTGACTTGCTCGAATGCCCGGTGATGATAGGCTCTCGCATAGATGCCGAAGCCGACCGGATCGATCTTGTCTTGCTTTAGCTTGTCCAACAGATTGGTCAGTTTGTCGCGAATCTGCTTCGCGCAGGCGACTTCGGCCTGTCGGTTGAACTCGTCGAGATCCAGCGAGGACAGCTTCTCCACGACGCTCGCCGAGATACGCACGCCGACCGCGAAGCGGAATCGACCGTCCTTGTAGGAGGGATCGATCCGCACTTTGACGCGTTCGGTTGCGATGCTGATCCAATCCTCTTTGTTCGTGGCGCCGGTCAGTTCAGGCGGCAGGCGCAGGGAGAAATTAATTCCCTGACCGGCGCTTTTCTGCAAAATCCGCATCAGGATCGTTTCCTGCGTACTTAAGGTGTCGATATAACGCCCGTGATGATCGAGCAGCGCCGTACCCTTAATCTTGGCGTCCTGATCGATCGCTACCTCTGGCAGCGCCGGGGTTTGACCTTCCTCGTTCATCTGCCGATGGAATTCCTGCAGCGTCGTCTTGACCGATTCCGACCGACCGGAAGTAGATTCCAACATGCCCATGAGCATGAGCGGGAGAATCGGTTCGCCAGGCGAATGAAAATTAAACAACTGATCCAAGGGGCCGTCGAAAATCAGCATTCGCGATGTAATCGGGTTTCTGCCGTCCCGGAAGAACACGTCCATGTACCGGAACCAGTCGGGAATCTCCTGCGTGAAGCGTTTCGAGACAACGACCGCCTTCACTTTTCTGCTGTTGAAGGATCCCGTCGTATAGGCGTCGAAGTATCCCCGTCCTTGCCGCTGCGTCTCCTCGACGACCTTTAACTCCAGGCTTTTGCGGCTCGCCGCCTTGTTAAATACCGGGATCGACGTGTAGTGGACCGCACGATGCTGCCCATCGATATCAATTCCCGATACGAGGGAGAGCGAGGCTTTCTCCATATCGATCCGGTCGTAGCAGCCCGTTATGGGAATGATCGCGAGCAGAGCGGCACCCAGCAATCCCGCCGCCTTTCTCACGACCTGTGCCCCCGATTGCGTATCGCATCGCGCAGCAGCACCCAACCGAGGAGTACGACCGGCGCTGCATACTCGAATCCCATCCCGACTTTGGCCTGCCAATCGCTTAACCTGTAGACGGTGTTGAATCCCGGTAAATAAAAATACGAAAAAACCACCGTCCCCGCGAGCAGGATCCGCATGAGCGGCCGATGATCCGCCCGTCCGGTCAGCCAACTCAGACAGAAGGCGGTCAGATAATACGTCGGAATCCATGAGAGGGAAAAAATAAAGAGATAGAGGACGATAAAGAGACCCTCCACTTGTTCGAGAAAAGGAAGCTCTACCGACTTCAGCATGTAGATGCCCAGCTGATTGACCGTGGACATCTCGTGCGGGCTGAAAAACATGAAGCACAATATCGTGATGAACAAATACGCCAGCAACGTAATCATATGGGCGCACAGAACGCCGAGGACCGCCTTTTCCTTTTTGATGAGAAACGGATAGAGAAACGCGGTCGAGAAAAAACCCAGGAAATAATAAAACGTGCTCGGAACCTCGGCGACCACCGGCCTCCAGCCGTCCGCCAGCACGGGCAGTAAATAGAGCCAATGGAGGTGCTTCCAGACGAGGAGGAAAATAAATGGAATCCAAACGGACAGCCACATCGACAGCTCGGCATACCGGCCGACGATCCGGATCCCGCTGCGCGCGATGACATAGGTAGGCACGAGCAGCATGAAGACAATGAGAAACCCGGGCGTCTCCTGCAGCACTCTGGCTTTGATGATTCGCGTCGAATAAACGAGGCCGAGATAAGCGAAATAAAGGAAATAAGCGGTACAGGCAACCGCGGCCACGCGTGCCGTCCACTTGCCGGCATACTTTGCGAGCAGGTCCAGAATCGTGCCGTCGGGCATCTTTTTCATTAACTGCACGATCGCAAGGTTGGCCGCCATCGTCACCAGCGTCCCGAGGATCAAAGTAATCCAGCCCCCGGCCCCCGCTTTCTTGTACAGCACGCTCGGAATCTCGATGAAGCCATAGCTGATCGCTATGCCGCTTATAATAAAAATAAACTGCATCGTCGTGATTTCGTTGAAGGCGTATTTTTTCATCATCCGTCTCCTTTGGGCCGGTTCGCGCCTTGTCTGTCCGCCTGCTCTACCCTGGCGCTAAGCGGTCTTCGGGTTAGCTTCCACATCGGGCTGCGCACCAGCGTGTCCCGCCAGTCGGAGAATCGCATCGGCGCGAACGGCGAGCCGAACGGCGTGCCGAGCGATTCGAGAGAGATCATATGGCCCACCAGGATCATCAGTCCGACCAGCAGCCCGAAGATGCCGAACATGGCGGCGGCAATCATAAGGGAGAAGCGGATGATCCGGACCGCCGCCACCATGTCGAGGTTCGGCAGAATGAAGGAGGCGATCGCCGTGAACGCGACGACGATGACCATGATGTTGCTGATCAGGCCGGCCTGCACGATCGCCTGCCCGATCACGATGCCGCCCACGATGCCGACGGTCTGCCCGATCGGCGCCGGCAGGCGGACGCCCGCTTCGCGGATCATCTCGAGCGTCAGCTCCATGAAGACGGCTTCGATGAATGGGGAGAACGGCACCGAGCCCCGGAACGTGCCGATCGTCAGCAGGAGCTTGAGCGGGATGAGCTCGAAATTAAAGGACGTGACGGCTATATAGAAGGCGGGCAGAATGATCGATATAAAAAAGGCGAGAAAGCGAAGCATGCGGATAAATGTCGCGATCGACCAGCGCGTGCTGTAGTCGTCGATGTTCTGAAAAAAAGAAACGAAAGACGCCGGCCCGACCAGCACGGTCGGCGAACGGTCCACGAGCACGGCGAAGCGTCCCTGCGCGATATGCGAGACCGCGGCATCCGGGCGCTCCGTAACCAGCAGCTGCGGAAAAGGCGAATACGGATTGTCCTCGATCAGTTCGGCCAGTTCGCCGGTATTGATGATCAGATCGACGTCGAGCCGGCCGATCCGATCCGTAAGTTCTTGGAGGATATCCGGGTTTGCGACATCGGCCAGGTACGCGATGGACACCTGGGTGTCGCCCCTGCGGCCGACCCTCAAGTTTTTGAACGTCAGCTCGCGGTTCGGGAGGTAACGGCGGATCAGCGCGATATTTTGCTGGATCGTCTCGACGAAGCCCTGCTGCGCGCCCCGCAGCGATGTCTCCATCTTCGGATCGGTCGGATCCCGCTGCGGCCAGCCTTGCGTGCCCATGACGAGCGCTTCCCGGGAGCCGTCGACGAGCAGCACGCTTCCGCCCTTTAAGATCGCGGAGGTCGTATCGGACCAATTTCCCGCCTTTTCCACGCGTCCGATCGAGATCGGCGACTGCCGTCCGATCTCGGTCTCCAGCAAGAGCGGTTTTAGAATGTTGGTATGAATCTCGGCCGCGTCCACCAGACCCTCGATATAGATCAGGGCAGCATGCTCCCCGGTAGCGCGGATCTGGAGCCGCCGGACGTTCATATCCTCCGGCTTCGCGAGCAGCTCGCATAGCCTGTCGAGATCCGACTCCAAGCTGCCCGACAGCGTTTCGTCCGCTTGCGCCGCCGCGACGCTATGGCCGTTGTTCCGGTTCTTGCCGCGCTTATACCTGCCGCCGAAGAGAGACAGCACGCCCATTTCGTTCACCTCCATACAGGAAAAGTCGTTTTCGCCCCGCCCTTGGCTTGGCAGTCTTCTATCGGGATAGGGTATCCAAAAATATGAAAACTAGTCCGCTGCCGCCGGCCGCATGCTTAGCTCCCTCCAGCGCAAAAAAACCGTCGTGCCCGCATCATGCGGAGCTCCGACGGTTGTAGATCCGTTTGCCTTAGGAGATTGGGATAAGAATTGTGAACGCCGGGGCTGGATCGTGTGCGTCCTGGCTCATCGGGTACAGCTCGATGTGCGTGAATTCGCCGCCCGCCGCCCGGTAGCCCTGCTTCTCGATCCATGCATACAGATTGCTGTAGGACAATCCGATTGACTCCCCTTTTTTGTGCTCGTACTTGGCGCAGGTCAATGAAGGAACTTGGATGCGAACCATATCGCCAGGCACCACCGCGCCTTCGGGAACCTCGACGGCCGCATAATGCAGAAAGCCATCCTTGACCACGTGAGAGGACAGGCCGAGCAGAATATCTGGGCGCACCCGATTTGGAATCTCGCCCAGCCGCCTCTTCAACTCGTTCTGCAGATCGCGAATCTCGCCTGCCTGCGCGCCCGCAAACGTGCCCTCCCACTTGAGTCCGACCGCTTCAAAGCCTGGCAGCTCGTAGAGGACAATCTCCCCTGTGGCTCCAGCCGGACTCCCCTCGCGATCGTTCGCTTCCGGATTCAGATTGGTCTGCTCTTGCGATGGCATGGAACCCACTCCTTTGCCCGATAGTATTCTTGCGCTGCGTCCCGTTGGACGCCCGGATGACGCGCATGCGCGCGTCGGACCGTTTGTTCTAATCCCTTACCTGCAAAACGCCGATTTGAACCCGGGGCTTGCGTATCCACTATATCAAAAACCCGTCCGCAACAGGCGAACGGGTATCGATTCAAGCTTACCGAACTTCGACGAAAAAATCGGCCCACTGGGTGGAGGCGAGGCCGCTCTCCGGGAAAGGAAGATAGGCTGGACTGTTGATCGCGATCCAATACGATCCAGCTTCCTTAAGCGTGATGCTGCCGCTGAAGGCGCCGCTTTTAATCGCAATATCCTGTTGGCCTTTCTTCTCGTAGACCTGATGGGCATATCCCGTTCCTTGGGGCTCGTATTTCTGGATGACGACCGTTACCTTATCGAAGCCCTGGTTGTGCGAATCATTCACCTTGCCCGATATCGCGATCGGTGTCCCCGCCTTCGTCTCCAGGAAGCCGGACGATGGGGCGGTGACCGTCAGATACCCTTTCCCTTCGTCCGTCAAGCCGACGGGCACCAAGCTGGGGTCGTCGACATGGCGGACCACCTTGAATTCGGCGCCGCTCGCCCCGACGGGCGCAGCCTGCAGGATGTTGATGCCGGGATGCAGTTGAGCGGTGAACCGGATCCGATTGTAAAGGTTGCCGCCGATCTCGATATCCTTTTCGATGATCTGCCGGCCGTCCGATCCGCCCACCCAAGCGCCCGCTCCGACCGAGGCCATCAACTGCGGCGCATACAGCTCCTTGCGGTACAGCACGGTGAACGTTGTCTGCGCCTCGTTCGTCTCCCATGACGCCTGCAGCACCTGAGCGAGCTTCTCGCTCCACTTCCAGACCACCTCGCCGTTCGCCGTAGCCGCCGACAGCCCGAGCCAGGTCAACGTCTTCACGGGTACGTAGGCCACGCCGTTCGCGAGAAAAGGCTTAGGCGTCTTATAGAAGTCCGGCAATGGATTCCCTTCGCCGTCGAACACCCGATCCGAGCCGATGCGGAAGTCAATCTCCATCAGCCCCGGATTGATCTTGGCGTTCGCCGTGACGTGCACCTGCTTCTTCTTCGCGTCCCAAGCGACTGCGGAGACCGCCCCGGACTGGCTGAGCGTGCGAAGCGCGACGTAGACGCGCCCACCCTTCAGGATCGGCTTCGCTGCCTGAACCGTCCCGCCATCGAGCGTAGCGCCGGAGCCATCCAGCTTGATCCGCATTTCGTGCCGGACCAGATCCAGTCTCGCAACATCGGGCGCCGGGTCTGTGACCAGCACCGGCGTCGCCGGATTCGCAGCCTGCGTCTCGGCCGCCGCCGCCGGCGTCAGCGCGCTCGCGGATAACGCCGCGAACGCCATGAAGGCGAGCCAATTTCTTCTTCCGAAAACGGTCATAATCATTCCTCCTCAGAAATCCTTCCCCAGCCGGGCAACAAGCTAAAACCTGGCGGTTATGCGCACGCTGCAAGCTTGAGCTATCGATCGCGCGGGACTGTCGGCTTAAAATGAGTGCTCGCACGCTGGCGGAAAGCTTGAGCTTATTCACGCGCCAGCTGGAAGCATGTACGGTAGGTGCGTTGGATCAGCTGGAAGCATGTGAGCTAGAAGCGCTAGATCGGCCGTAAGCTTGTGCGCTGGGTGTGTTAGCCGGCTGCAAGCTTGTGTGCCAGGTACGTTAGCCAGCAGCAATCCAGGCCCCTCATTCGCGCGCCGTGCCCAGCAGCAGCTCCAGCGCTCTTGGCGGAAGCAGCCACACCTCCGTCCTCCCCTTCCCGGGGAGCGGATAAATCTTGCTGCCTCCGTCATCGCCGTTCCTCCGCCTGTCAGCGACGGCATATTGCGCCGTTTTTCCATCCTCGGTCCGTATCGCTGCGACATACAGCACGGCCGGTGGCTCCGGATCGCCGAAGCCCGTGCGGGGCGCTTGGTGCAGGAGCAGCGTAAGCTCAGCCAGCGCAGCCGGGTCGCGCAGGATTGCGGCGTCTTCCATGCCGGCCTTTCGGCGGCCCGTCTCGAGCTCCCAAGCTTCCCCGTCCGCCATCGGCCGCACGGCGACTTCGATCACGCCCTCGTCGTCAGGGAACCCGAAGCGTCGGTCCCAGTCGGACTTCGGCGCTTGCTCACGCTGCCAGAAGCCGTAGCCGGCCAGCGCGATCGCTAGCAGAGCCGCCGACAACGCCAAAATAACAAATCCGCGCTCTTTTGCCCGCTCCCGCATAACCCGCCCCCCTTACCGGCCGAATGACGGCCGCGAGCTATCCGATTATTAGACCGCGCAGCGCCTGCTAAGGTTGCACAAGACGCCGTGTACGCCCGAATCGCACATAAAAGGCGCCCCGGAGAAATAATCCGAGACGCCTCAAGCTTGTATCGACCTATAACCCTCGCGGTCGTTCCTTAGTGAAGGGGATTACTTTCAAACGCTTCAGTTGATCGCCCAGTCCTTGGCGGAGTTCTTCAACCTCTGATCCTTTTACTCGCCTTCGCCCAAGATCGCCTGCACTCTACCGACCTGCCCGTCCTGCAGCCGCACCTTGATGCCGTGGGGATGCGTAGCCGAGTTGGTGAGCAGATCCTTCACGATGCCGCGCGTCAACTTGCCCGTGCGCTGGTCCTGCTTCAAGACGATATCTACCGTCAGTCCGGGCCTGACGTCGCTGCGATTCCGTCCGCTGCCTGCCATCTAACCTCAATCCTTCCTGTCGGAGCTCGTTGTCGATTGTCTAACGGACGAATCCATGTATCCGCCGCTAATATCATACCAAGTCTTTGGGGCTGAAGCATCTTTCACAAGGGGCCTGGCATATTCACCGTTCAAAATGATACAATGTGTATCTAAAGTGAGGCGATCCTCGATGTTCCTTACGGCCGGGAGCGGCGCGCGGTACCGTTATCTGCTATTGCCATTGTCCCTGTTCGACGCATTGGCGACGGATGTAGGCATTCGCCTGCATCTGATTCAGGAGGCCAATCCGATCGCCAAGGCGCTGTACGAAGCCAACGTGATCTTGTTCTACGGATACAAGACCTTGCTGCCGCTGCTTCTGCTCTACCTGCTCCGGCACGCGCCCGAGCGCCGGATCGTTCGATTGGGGACCGCGCTCGCCACGCTGCTGTACGGGATCGTCGCCCTCTATCACGCTGGATGGATCCTCTTCGCCGCAACGGTCGCTTGGCCGTGATTGCACTGTGGGCTGCACCAGCGTTTGCTTGGCCTTAATTGCGACTGTCGGCTGCGCGAGCGCGGTCTACGCTCTTGCAGCCATCCTCCTCGCGCGCTAAATTGTAGATGTGGGGAGGCGAACACGCATGCAGGAGCAACCTTTAAAAATATACAACACGGCGGTCGAGGCGACGCTCGAAGTCATCGGGGGCAAGTGGAAGCCGGTCATTCTGTTCTACCTTACCTTCGGCAAGCGACGCAACGGCGAGTTCATGCGCCTCATACCGTCCATCACGCAGAAGGTGCTGACGCAGCAGCTCGCGGAATTGACGGAGGACGGCGTCGTCACCCGGATATCATACAACCAGGTGCCGCCGAAGGTCGAGTACGAGCTGACCCCTTACGGCTGGAGCCTCAAGGATATTCTACACGCAATGTGCAGATGGGGGGACACGCATATCGATCGGTCGTACGGCGATCGCGCCCGCGTGCTTTTCGAACCGCCGCAGAGTGCCGACTCATGACGCAAGCCGGGTTCCCAGCCAATAGCGGCAGGGACCCGGCTTGTTTTCGATGCGCTCGTATCAGGGGATGATCTTCCGCCGCCGCAGGTCCTCGAAGATGTCCATGAACATCTTCTCCGTTTCGACGAACTCCACAAAGCCGAACCGTCTCGCCTTGGTGCCGTCCGCGAAAAAATCGTAATCCCACGAAAAGACGAAGTCGCCGAATCCCCAGGAGGACACCTCGCGATAACTGTGGGGGACGAGGCCGTGCTTTTCCACCATGGCGTTCCACAAAGGTTCCTTGTCGGCCATCACGGTCTGCAGCGACATCTGAAGCGGCGGCGCCGTCTCGAGCCCGAAGTTCGCCGCAATCTTCGGCCACAGCTCATTCCAGCGGAACAGATCGCCGTTGGCAATATTGAAGGCCTGGTTCGCGCAGCGCGGATCGGTCGCCGCCCAGACGGTCGCGCGAGCCAGCAGCCCGGCATCCGTCATTTCCATCAGACTGTCGTAAGCACCGGGCTTGCCGGGAAATCGCAGCGGCAGTCCCAGCTCCTTGGACATGGCGGCATACACTGCGATGGCCATCGCGAGGTTCATCGGGTTGCCCGTCGCATACCCGGCTACGACAGACGGCCGCAGCGCGGACCACGTCCATCCGCTGCCGGGCTGGCGCTGCTCGAGGAAGCGCTGCTGGTCGACGTTAAACTCGGGCGGCATATGGCCGGCGTCGGTCTCGCGCGCCGGCGTCTTGAAGGGGCCAAGATGCGCGCCGTAGACCTTGTAGCCCTGCATCAGGCTAATATGTTGAAGCCGGGCGGCTGTAGGTTCGACGGCATTGACCGTGTTCACTAGCATGGCCAAATTAGGCGCGACGAGCTCTGCCCAAGTCGGGCGATCCTGATAAGCGGCATAAAAAATGTGCGTAACCTCGCTCAGCCCGCCCAGCTTTTCGCGGGTATCGGTCTCGTCGAGCAGATCGGCCGCCACGTACCGTACGCGGTCCGTGTCCGTGCCGCCTCGCCGCGACACGCCGATGATATCCCAATCCTCCAGCGTCGACAGATACGCGATCAAGTTCCGACCGATGACGCCGTTTGCGCCGATGACCAGTGCCGTCTTGCCGGGATGCGTTTCGTTTTTCTTTACGTTCGCTTCCATGTCGTTCATCCTCCTCGTGTTCGATAGACCCATTGTGAGGTCCCGGAGGAGGGTTGAACAGTACGCACCTTGAAGTCATATAGTTACTTTCAAGTCACATTTGCGACATGACTGCGCTCATAGAGGCGAGGCACAGTCGTCGTCCCAAGCCGCACAGCTCGTTACTCTGCCGCGCCCACGTCGTGCTGTCCGATGATGAGCGTGATCGGTTCCAGGTAAGCGCGCATCGCATGCGTAGCGCCCGTCGTGTCGATCTCGATGTCCACGACCTTGCTGCTGACCGTGCGCGCCTCCCGGCGGTCATACACGACTTCGAACTCCCTCAACCCGATGGGGTATGTCACGACCGACCAGCCGATGGCAAGCGACCCCGGCACATCCACCGCATGCGAAAAATCGACTCGCGTCAAAATTTCCTCGTTCATATCGACAATGGTTACCTGCTGCAAAATCTCCGTTTTCATCCTGGATAACCCCTTTTCTATGTAAAGGTCAAAAATGATGTCATATCGGATTATCGGCAAAGATTGCGTTATCATGAACGCATGATGGAATATTTCCCGCCCTCTATGCTACATTTAGGGATAATTACGTCGGACTGGATGTGGCCCAATATGCAACGCAACCGATTCGCGGCGACGCTCACGCTGTCCGGGATTCTAATTTGTAACGCCGCTTTTGCCGATTCGCCTCGTGCTGCCGCCGCAGCCGCGACTGCCTCGCAGCAGACGACCGTCATCACGGACATCGCCAAGTGGAACCATCCCGTCAAGGCGGTATTCGCTAAGTACAAGCTGACGCTTCAGAAGGTCAAGTTGATCGACAAAACGTACCCGGTCTTTTACGTCAATATCCTTCGCCCTCGGACCTGCAGGAGCAGGGCAAATTCGAAGACATGCTGCGCGCCGTTGCCCGCTCCAACGGTTACTGGCCGTTCCAAGTCACGGACGGCGTGCGTTCATCCAAGGTCGCGTCCGATCCCCATGCCCGGACGGTCTCCTCGATCTCGCATAGCGGCATGAGCGGCTACTTTAAGTCGCCGGCGCCCATCCCGGTCTCCTACGCGCAAGCGGGGCTTCACCCGCTTCCCGTGATGACGCCGCCGGGCGAGCTGAATGCCCGCATTTCGAAGCTTCTCGCGAATCCCGGCTCTTATACGGATTCGGATTATAAGCTAGGGCTCGTGCGGGAGGGCATCGACCCGTTGATCCTGGCCGACGATGCTTATCGTTCGCCCTTGCTGGGGGCTATCGGCATCGGCGACACGGAACAAGCGGTTCGCCTAGCGCTCGGCAAGCCGTCGTACGCGGACACGCGGACGCTGATCTACCGGACGGCGGCGTATTACGCAGGCTTTCGGATCGCGGACGGACGCGTCTCGCTCGCCGCGTTCGCGCCGGTCGTCAAGCAGAAAAGCCCTTATGCGCTCAGGGATACGATCCTCGCGCTCGACGCGGATCCCGATCTGCAGCGCGCGGTCGACCGGTGAGGCAAACTCGCCGGCATCTTCGAGGAAAACGGGCATATTCACGGCGGCGGTTGGTATGCGACGACGCTATCAGGAATGAACGTCGAATCCTTCGAGGAAGACACGATCGAGGTGTACAGCAACTATACGGGCAGCTTGTTCAAGACGCCCGCAGGCTTCAAGTATCAAGTCGTCTTCACGGACGCAGATCTGACTGCCGAACGGATATCGGGCCGACTGGACGCCTACGCCGGGACGAACGGTCGATTTGCCTCCGAGGGCCTTCGATCGCCTGCCGGCACGTACAGCCTGATCTACGATTACGTGACGAGCGACTCCCGCTACTTTACGGTGCGTACGCTCGATCGCAGCAAGCCCGACCGCTATTACGGGGCAGCGGCCGACGACGGGTATCAATGGCTCTCCGACGGCTATATTCTGTATAAAGATATGTTCTCCGGCGTGCCCTATCTCATCGCAATCGCCGGGGAAGAGCAGATCGACTTGCTGGACGCCGCGGGGATCGCTTATCCGCGCGACGATTGGTTCGGCGACGCTTCGCTAACTGTAGCGGACCGATCCACGATCGTGTTCAAAGCGGACGGCAAAACCTACAAGATCGCCTATTCATTCGACCGTAACGGCAAGATACAGCTAAAAAAGGCTTAAATGAAAAGGACGCCTCGCCTCCACCCGAACGTGGAAGCGAGGCGTCCTGACGTATGCGCCTTTACTTGCGGCCCCGCGGAGAGCGAGACGGCGCCTTGCCGCGGCCTGCGCCGCCGCCCGGCCCGCCAAAGCCGCCGCGGCCGCCCGAAGTCGGCTTGCGACCGCCGCCGTCGCGCGAGCCTGCGGACTGCTGCCTGCCGCCGCTGCGGCCGCCGGAAGCACGATCGCTGCCGCGGGCTGAGCTGCCCGTGCCCGGCCCGCCGAAGCCGCGCTCGCCGCGGCCACCTGCGGCCTCCCGGTCGCCGCCGCGCTTCGGCCGTTCAGCGCGTCCGCCTAGCGCGGCTGCGCCCGCGTAGCGGCCCGCGCCTGCTGCGCTGCCGCCGCTGCGCGCCCCGCGCCCTGGGGCCGCCTGCGGCCTGCCGGCGCCGGCTTCGCGAGGCCCGTTGCCCGGGCCGCCTGCGCCCGGCCTGCGGCGCTGAGCCTGCGACTGCGCCGCGCGTTCCTCGGGAGGCGGGGCGAAGTATTCGCCCTGCTCCCACCACTTGGCGGCGCGCTCCTCGCCTGCGCCGCCTGCAGGATCGCTGCCGCGTCCGCCGCGTGCAGGCGCGCCCTTGCCGCGCGATGCGCCCGCTGCAGCAGCGCCGCGTCCGCCCTTAGCGCCGCGGGCTCCGCCGGCGGCGCCAGTGCCGGCGCCTCTAGCGCCCCGCTCGTCGCCGCGCTCCCAGGCTCCTGCCGCTTCGCCGCGCGCGCCCCGCACGACGCCGCTTCGCACCGCCGCGCCGCGAGTAGTGCCACCGCGTGCGCTCGCACCTGCCGTGCCCGGGCGCTTGCCAAACGCGCCCGGCGTCCGCGTCCTCGCCGGCGCAGCACTCTCCGCCGCCACGCTGCCGCCGGCCGCGCCAATTTTGCGCCGCTCGATGAACATGCCGATGCCGTCCTCGATGACGCCCAGATCCCCCCGGTCCTTCGGCGCGACAAAAGTGATCGCCATGCCCGATTCGCCGGCACGGCCTGTCCGGCCGATGCGGTGGATATAGCTCTCCGCGTCCTGCGGCACGTCATAGTTGTATACGTGGGTCACGCCTTCGACGTCGAGTCCGCGCGCCGCAATATCCGTCGCTACGAGCAGCTGCAGCTTCGCCTCGCGGAATTTGCGCATGACCTGCTCACGCTTCGCCTGCGACAGATCCCCATGCAGCTCGTCGCAGCTGTAGCCCATCGCCTGCAACGCTTCGTTCAGCGTGCTCGCGCGACGCTTCGTCCGGCAGAAGATCATGCCCAGATACGGCCTCGTCTCTTCAATCATGGCGACGAGTGCGGCCTGCTTGGCCCGATCGGTCGTCTCGATGACGAGCTGCGCCGTATCTTTTACCGTCACCTGCTTGGCCTTGACCGTCACTTCCTGCGGATCGCGAAGATAACGTCCCGCCAGGTTGCGAATCTTGTCCGGCATCGTCGCCGAGAACAGCATCGTCTGCCGGTCCTTCGGCGTCTTTGCCATGATCTCCTCGACCTCGCCGAGGAAACCCATATGAAGCATCTGGTCGGCTTCGTCCAGCACCATCATGCGGACGTTCGACAGCCTGACCGTCTCGCGGCGCATGTGATCGAGCAGACGGCCGGGCGTCGCCACGATCAAGTGCATGGTGCCTTCGAGCTTGTGCAGCTGCGCCTCGACGTCCTGTCCGCCGTAGACGGCCAGCACACGCACGCCGTCATAGGCGGGCAGCAGCTTCTTGATCTCGGCCGTGATCTGGATCGCAAGCTCGCGCGTCGGCGTCACGATCAGTCCCTGCAGATACGGCACCTCCGGCTTGATCCGCTCCAGCATCGGCATCACGAACGCCAGCGTTTTCCCCGTGCCGGTCTGCGCCTGGCTGATGACGTCCTTGCCCGTCAGGGCGATCGGTATCGTTTGCGCCTGCACGGGCGTCGGCTGCTTGATTCCCAAGCTATGCAATAATTCGGATGCGCGCTCCGCCACACCCAATGGTCCAAACTCTGCCACAAATAGCACCTCATTTATAATCGCGGCAGCGGGCCGCGCATTCGTACTCCTATCCTACCACATTGCACGCCGATTTCCGCATTTCGGCCGGTTCTTAATTTTATGGGCGGCTCTTCTTGTTTTACCCGTTTGAACGGTATCCCCTTCACTAAGGATTCCCCATCTTTGCCCATTCCGCGAAAAAATTCGTTCGAACAGGTCCCTCATGTCTTCCTATCGCCGGCCAACCCCATCGCGTTGCTTTCAGCCCTTATGCGCCACGCGCTGCTCGCCGGTCCGTTTGGACGACAACCCCCTTTTCCTTACGGAAGGGGATACCGTTGAAACGTCGAGATTACATGACTCCTTGCTGAAGCGCTCCACCCCTGCTCCCTTTCAAATGCTGCGATGGTTGCCGCATGCTTTCGCATGCCCAATGCCTAGCTCCCTTACGGAAGGGGATACTGTTAAAAGTAGGGAATGGGTCCTATCCGAATCCGATTCCCGTCGCCCTTTACATCCAGCCCCAACCCTACAGCCCTTCTAATTTAAAAACAGCCGCTTCGGGACCCGAGCCCCGAGCAGCCGTTCCTTTCGCTTTAAACCGCCTGGAAAACACATAGCCTCCTGGCGCGAACGCGAATTGCCTTGCAAAACGCCCAGTTCTTTTCAAACTGCCCTGCACCCGATGTGCTTACAGCCACAGTACCAGCGCCAGCACGACAGCCAGCACGATCCGGTAGACAGCGAACGGTACGAGCTTGATCCGGTTGATCAAGTTCAGGAAGAAGCGGATCGCCACCAGCGCTACAAGGAATGCGGCGATGAAGCCTGCGATGAAAAACGGCAGCATGTCGCTTGTGATGTACTGGTAGTTCTTGAGCAGCGTGATCAGGCTCGCACCGGCCATGATCGGCACCGCCATGATGAAGGTGAAGTCAGCAGCCGCACGGTGGCTGAGACCCAGCAATACGCCGCCCGAGATCGTCGAACCGGATCGGGAGAAGCCCGGCCACAGCGAGAAGCACTGGATGAGACCAATCATGAGCGCCTGCCTGTACGTGATCTGGTCCACGGTATTCGCAGTCGGCCGCTTCGGCGCGAATCGGTCGGCGCCGATCATGAGGATCGCGCCCAGTACAAGGCCAACGAGAACCGTCTCGGTGGAAAAGAGGTGTTCTTCGATCGTATCGTCGAAGAGAAAGCCCAGAATGCCCGCGGGGATCAGTCCGACGATGACCTGCATCAGCTTCAGCCGTCCGCTGCCGGACGTGCCCCATTCTCCCGTGCCCTCGTGTTGCGCCTCGATCCGGGCGTCCTTGCCCTTCAGCCTCTTGAGGCCCAGCAGGTCCATGAACCGGCGCCAGAACAGCACGACGACCGCCAGAATCGAGCCGAGCTGGATGACGACTTTGAACGCGACTGCCGCGTCCGAGCCCAGGAAGTCCTCCGTCTTCAACCATAAGTCGTCGACGATGATCATATGTCCGGTTGAGGAGACCGGGGCGAACTCCGTGACGCCTTCGACGATGCCGATGATGATGCCTTTTAAAATCTCCAAAAATGACATATGTACGCTCTACTCCCTCTCCGAATGCGGATTCCTACTGTCTAGTGTATAAGGAATCCGGGGTCCTTGTCTAATGGACCCGGGCCCAGGCTTCCGCTACTATATACCCTTCGGAAAGGATTCGAGCCTTCGACGCAAGCGCGTAAAGAATTGTCCGGTCCAGGTAACGTTTCGATAGAAAATTCCCGACAAGTTTGCGGTTCGGTCGTTTCTTCGCCCGTCAGCCAAAAAACGTCTGAGGATACTTGAGCTCGCCGTACCGTTCCTTGCGCGTCGCGGCCAGACGGGCCAGCTCGCCTTCCGCTAGCTCGAGTACCATGAATACGTCGTCCGGCACATCGAACTGCATGAGTACGATGCCGCTATCCGCTGCAGGCTTGAAGCCGAAGCGCGGATAATAGGACGGATGCCCGATCAGGAAAATAAGCCTATAACCGAACGCTTTGGCGCGGCGGAGTCCCTCCCTGATCAGTTCGCCGCCGACGCCCCGGCCCTGCGACTCCGGCCTCACGCCAATAGGCGCCAACACGAGCGTCTCCTCCGCCACGTGTCCGTCCACGAGTTCGGCTTTGCTAATGAGCATATGTCCTTCAATCGCGCCGTTCGCCTCGGCTACGACGGACAGCTCCGGGATGAAGCCGGAGGAGCCGCGAATGCGCTCCGCGAGCCGGCTCTCGTCTTCCCGCCCGCCGAAAGCGGCCAAATGAACCTGCCTGACCGCCTCCCAATCCTCGGGCGTTTCGGTGCGGATGTTGGTCATCGTTTCCTCTCCTCTGTCACGGTTGCTTCGGTCGTAGCTGCTCCTGTCATCAGTTGCTTCGGTATCGGTTACTTCGGTCATTTAATCGTGAAGGGCAAGCCGGATCTTCATCCGCTGCCCTTCGTTAGACCGGTAGCTATATCCTCCGCTCTCTGACAAGCTGCGGCCTACGCAAGCGGCGAAGCCGCAGCGGCTTCCTCGGCCGACCTATCTCCCTCTGCCTCGGCGTTCGGTTCCACCGAAGCGCCGCCCTGCAGCTGGTACATCGCATAGTATTTACCCTTTAGCTGCATAAGACGCTCATGATTGCCGCGTTCGACGATGACGCCATGATCGAGCACGAGAATCTGGTCGGCTTGGCGAATGGTCGACAGCCGGTGGGCGATGACGAAGGTCGTGCGCCCCTTCTTCAGGACATCCAGCGCCGACTGGATGATCGCCTCGGTTTCGGTGTCGATGCTGGCCGTTGCCTCATCCAGGATCAGAATCGCCGGATCGTAAGCCAGCGCCCGGGCGAAGGAGATCAGCTGCCGCTGCCCCGCCGACAAGGTCGCGCCTTTCTCGATGACCGGCTCGTCAAGTCCGCCCGGCAGGCTCATGAACATCTCGTACGCGCCAACGTCGCGCAGTGCCTGTTCGACCCGCTCCCGCGTAATCGCAGGATTGTCTAAGCTCACGTTTGAAGCAATCGTCCCCGTGAACAGGAACGGATCCTGCAGCACGATGCCCATGTGAGCGCGCAGTTGCTGCTTCGGAATGTCCCGGACGTCCACGCCGTCGACTTTGATGCTGCCTTCCTCGATATCATAGAACCGGAACAGCAGGTTTAATATCGAACTTTTGCCGGAGCCGGTATGCCCTACTAGGGCGACGGTCTCGCCCTGACGTGCGTGGAAGTTCACGTCCTTCAGCACATTCTCGCCCTTCTTGTAGGCGAAGGTCACGTGCTCGAAGCGTACGTCGCCTCCGCTGCGCGGCGCGTAGCCTTCTTCGACCGGTATGCCCGGTTCGTCCAGCAGCTCGAACACGCGTGAAGCGGACACCCGCGCCGTCTCCAGATTGGATAACTGATTGACGATGCCTACGATCGGCTGGAACATCCGGTTCATATAGTCGATGAACGCATACAGCACGCCGACTGTGACCGCGCCGCTTAAGGAGCCGCCCCAGAACAGCCAGATGACGGTGAGGAACATCAGGTTGCGCACGACGTTCACAAGATTGTGGGAGGTGAACGAATTCAGGCTGACCAGCTTCGTCTGATGATTGAAGTAATCCTCGTTAAGGTCGTCGAATTCCTTGGCCATCTTCTTCTGCCTGCTGAACGCCTGTATGATCGTCATCCCTTGGATCGATTCGTTGATCATTCCGTTGATGTCGCTCAGCTTGGAGCGGATCACGTTATTCAGCTTGCCCGCATACTTGCGGTACAGTACGATCCAGACGGCCAGCATCGGAATGAGCGGCAGCGCGATCAGCGCCAGGCTGAGATCAAGGAAGAACAGCGCGCCCAGAATCGCGGTCATGTACACGATGCCGGAGAAAAAGTTCGCCAGCACCGCCACGAACAGCTCGCGTACAGCTTCCGTGTCGTTCGTAATACGGGAGACGACCTTGCCCGCAGGCAGGTTGTCAAAGTACTTCACCGGCAGCCGGTGCGTGTGCGCGAAGACGTCCTCGCGCATACGCTGTACGATCCGGTTGGCCGAGGTCTGAAGCAATAGCTTCTGCCCGTAAGTGAACGCTGCCGCGAGCAATAGCAGCCCGAAGTATGCGGCCGCCAGCTGCAGCAGCATCGGAATCTCCGGCTTGTAAAACTGGTAGAGCTCGCCTTTCGTCAGCTTCGTCGCCGGGTACTGCGCCGTACGGCCGTCCTTGGCCGTCACGGTCATCGTATCGTTCTCGACGGACCGGGCGCCTTCGAACGCAAGATCGCTGCCGACCCAGTAGTAGCTTCGCTTCTCCTGCAGCACGCGGCGCGCGAGCGCCGGGTCGCGATTCGCGCCGGTCGGCAGGTGGTCGTTTCTGACGTACCACTTGCCTTGGTACTGGACAGCATGGCTCTGCTTGGCGTCGACCTGGTACCAGGTCTTCTCGATACCGAGGATGTTCTGGTCGATCATCCGTTTGGCCAGCATCGGTCCCAGCAGCTCGGCGCACACCGCGAGCGCGAGCAGCACCAGCGCCCAGATGATCGTTTTCTTATAGAGCAGTCCGTATCGGAATAAACGCTTGCCTGTCATGGTTACTCACCTTCATTTCGTTCGCTTCTCTTCATTTCTTTGACTGCTATCGCTTCACTTCACGCCGGCACCGGCCGGCCTTAGCCCTCGACGATCGCTTCCAGCTGCTGGCGGTCGAATTGCTCCTTGTACCAGCCGCCCAGCGCGAGCAGCTCCTCGTGGGTGCCGCGTTCGATGACGTAGCCTTCATCCAGCACGAGGATCAAGTCCGCGTGCTGGACCGCGGACAGCCGATGCGTCGCGATGAGCGTCGTCTTGCCGGCCCGCTCCGTGCGGATGCCTTCGATGATCTCGGCCTCCGTCCGCGCGTCCACCGCGGACAGCGCGTCGTCCAGCATAAGGATCTCCGGATCGGCGATCATGGCGCGGGCGATGCTCACACGCTGCTTCTGGCCGCCGGAGAGCGCCACGCCCTTCTCGCCGACCAGCGTCTCCAACCCGTCGGGCAGAAAAGCGATGTCCTTGGCGAACGAGGCGCGCACAAGCGCGTGCTGCAGTTGCTCCGGCGTCGCTTCCGCGAGGCCGAACAAGATGTTCTCGCGAATCGTACGGGAGAACAACACCGGGTTCTGCGGCACATAGCCGACCCAGGAGAGCAGGCGTTCCACGCCGATCTGCTGGATTGGCACGCCGGATATGGAAATCTCTCCGCTGCCGGACGGATATTCGCGCAGCAACTGCTTCATCAGCGTCGTCTTGCCGCTGCCCGTTCGTCCTACGATGCCAAGCGTCTGGCCGCGCCTCAGCTCAAAGCTGACGTCGATCAGATTGTCTACCGCCGACGACGGGTAGCGGAACGTCATCGCCTTGAATGCGATCGTATCCGGCGCATCTACCGCCGTCAGTTGCCCCGGATCCTGGACGTCCGGCTCGTAGCCGAGCGTTTCGTTCACGCGGTCAAGCGAGGCGTTGCCGCGCTGCATGACATTGATGAGTTCGCCGATGGCGAACATCGGCCAGATCAGCATCCCGAGGAAGATGTTGAAGGAGATCAGCTCTCCGAGCGTAATCTCGCTGCGGAATACCAAGTAGCCGCCGTAGCAGACGCCGATGATATAACTAAGCCCGATAAGTACTTTGTTCGTCGGCTCGAACAGCGCGTCGATCCGGGCGACCGCGATATTGCGATCGAGCACTTCGTTCGTCTTCTTGTGGAACCTCGCCTCATCGGCTTTTTCCTGTACATAAGCGCGAATGACGCGCACGCCCGTCACAGACTCGAGCACCTGGTCGTTCAGCTCCCCGAACGAATCCTGCGCCTTCATGAAGCGCTCGTGGATCTTGCCGCCAAAGTGCTTCATGGCCAGCGCGATGAGCGGAAGCGGCAGCATCGCCGCAAGCGTCAGTTTCCAGCTGATCAGTCCCGCCATCATGAACAGAATCGTGATCATGAAGATGGACGAGTCGATCAGCGTCAGAATGCCGAATCCCGCCGTGTTGGAGATCGCCCACAAGTCGTTAGTCGCGCGCGCCATCAGGTCGCCCGTCCGGTTGCGCTCATAGAACGTCGGCGTCATTCGCAGCAGGTGGCGGATCAGCTTCGTCCTAAGCAGCCGCTCGAGCGCCATCGAGCCTCCGAACAGCTGATACATCCAGACGTAGTTGATGCCGTAGCCGACGATCGTAAGGGCGAACCACAGCAGCGCCACTTGATAGAAGCCGGCCTGGGTCATCGTGCCCTGCGTGATTCCGTCGATCGTGTTGCCGAGCAGCCGGGGCGGCACGATATCGACGATGCCGGCGATGGCAAGCAGCACGATGGCCACCGTGTACCTTCTCCAGTACTGCCTGAAGAACCATTTTAATTTGATAAGTACGCTGAGCATTTTCTTCCCTCTCTCTCTTCCCGATCGCATCCAAGCATACAAAAAGGCGCATCGCCCGTAAGCGATACGCCTATTCTATGCATCCGGCATCGCTTCTCGAACGTTCGTTCGCGAGGAGCCGAATAAGAAAGGGCGCACGATTACGGATACGTAACCGCGCGCCCTCGATATCCATAGTGGGATTAATCAGGCTTTGACGGATTACGTTCGATTCCAAAGACATGTGCGACGGCAACGGGAACAATCATGAATGTACGCATCGAACGCAATCCTCCCTTCCAAATGTGAAATGTATTTGACACTTTGAAACTTTACCATCGGCGGCTGGAAGCTGTCAATGGGGTTGTCGGAAATTTATGGATGTCCCACTAATCTTTCTACGCTTGAACTTACGGGTTCGCAGGGTATAACAGGAGTATAGATATTGCATTGCATTGCATTTGTCGTTCCCGGAGAAAGGCGGATCCCTTATGGGGTTTATTATCGTTTATTTGCTGATCGTGTTTTTGGTGATCGAGATCGCGGCGATCCTCTTGCGATCGACGGGGCTCGAACACGGGATCGCGCGTTTTCAGGCGATCTCCTTGCTGACGGGCACTGGCTTTACGACCAAAGAGTCCGAACTGATCCTGGGACATCCCGTCAGAAGGCGAATCGGGATCTTTTTGATTTTGTTTGGAGCCTTCTCGCTTGCCGTTATGATCTCCAGCATCAGTACGATATTGGCACCGGATTTTCATCTGTTTCCCTTGTCGCTGGCCACCGGCATCTTGTTCGTTTTTTACGCCATTCTGCGCATGCCCGCCGTCGGCAGGCGACTCGAAGAAAGACTAAGCGGCGCCTTCCGCCATGTGTTCGCCATCCATGAGCTTGCGATCGAAGAGGTGCTGTATCTGCAAGAAAACGATACGTTCATCGACATCCCCATCGGCGAGTCGTCCGATGCGATCGGCCGCACCGTCCGCGAGCTCTGCGATCGCCTGCCTGACGTGAATATTCTGTTAATCAAGCGGGGCGTCCTGACGATTCGCGACCGCCGGATGGAGATGCCGCTCGAGGCAGGCGACGTCCTCTACGTTTACGGGGATCTGAACCAAATCAAGCGTTCCTTCGGCCAAGAACTGCAGGACAAGAAAGCGATGGAACTAGACGAGAGGCAGGCGGCATCCCCTTTATGAATACACATAACGCGAATTACATAAATCACATCGAAGATTTAGACCGAACGGATAAAGCGATCCGCGAAGCGCACTTTCAGTTCCTGTTTCCCTTTTCCCTGACGACCGACTGCCACAGGGACGTGAAGCAAACGTTGGAGCGCGAATCGTTTATCCCGTTTCGGCTGGATGCGCTGGACATGGAGAATGCATTCTACGGTCCCAAGCACCGCGTATCGCACCGGGATATGGAACGCTATTATCTGCCGTTCACGAACCATGTGCTGTTCCCTTCGGAGGATAACGAAGAGAGCTTCCAGCGCATGAGCAAGGCGCTAGGCGTGCACGCCGTCCTCCGCACGCGTTTTTTCGACGCTCCGTTCGTTCTTCACTCCGTAGACGTTGTTCTCTGCCCGTTCGACACTGGCTTCATCACGCTTCGCGTACAGTTGCTGAAGGAGAACCTCACCCTTACCGAAGCCATCGAGTTCGCCGAGCGTCTGCGCGCCCTGCAGGACGCGCACAGCGAAGATCGAGCGGCCAAAGTCGTCTACGAAAACAAGACCTATGAAGAAGTGCAGGACTTCATCTTCCAAGCCATCGTGCCCCATATGGTCGAGCATCTCGACCGTACGCCGATGGACGGCGCCTACTTCGAGGAACTGCCGTATCTAATCGACGAGCGCATGTACGTCATGGCATGCTACGCCTTTTATGAGGGAGAAGAGATCTCCCTGCTCGACCGTTATCGCGCCTCCCGGCTGGACGGCCTCGACGACAACGGCAATCCCTATATCAGCGCCTACTACATGCCCTATATCGAAAAGTTCTGCCGGGATACCGGCCTCGAAAGGTGGGCCCCGTTCGCTTACTATCAGACCGACGAGAGCTGCTTCTGCTGTCTCAACAGCTTACCCGAGCGTAAGAGCGATGCCATCGTCAACAAGATGTACGGCGAGTACTATTACGGCCTGCTTCTTAACCTGTTCCATCGGATCGTGCTGCTCAAGCTGTCCAACGCCTACTCGCGCGTCCAAATGGAGCGGGATTCCGAGAAGACCGAGCTCCTCATCCGCGACATCACGACCTTTTCGGCTAAATACAACTTCCTGGAAGTCGTCTCCCAGTCCCAGGGACGGGAGATCTTCCTTCAACTGCGGAGTATGTACGGCAACGACGAGCTGTTCGAGGACGTGAAGCAGACTCTGACCGATCTGTTCAAATACCAGGAAAACGCCACCTCGCGTCGCTCCAGTTACTTGCTGACCGTCCTCACCATCTATACCGTCATCAGCGGAATATACGGCATGAACCAGGTGATCGAGGACTTGAAGAACCCGATCAAGTGGAGCAAAATGTCCGATTACTCGCCTTTTGAATGGCTAGCGCTAGCCGTCACTTTAAGCGGCCTGCTCGTCGCCTTCCTCCTCTCCGGCAACGTCCTTTGGAAGTGGGGAAGAGAGCTGCTAAAAAGATTCCGGAGCTAATCCGCCGTCCGCAAATGATGATCATTCGCTTGCACCACATAGCGCAATTTTTCGCCTTATCGCCTATCGCTGACTCTTGCAAAACGGAATTTGTGAATCAGGGGGCGGAAGTGTCCCATCCCCCTCCTTTTCCACCGTTTTAACGATATCCCCTTCGATAAGGAATTGGGCCGCAAACACCCTATAAGCGCCTCCGAGGGTTTACGATGCCACTTTTTTAATCGAATTTCCGCGTTTATGAGTCCAACGCATACGATAAACGCCGCGGTTTCGGCCAACCAGAACGCCATAGGTAATCGTAGCCGTCGTGCCGCAGAACGCGATGAGTTCGGCTAACGCTTCCTTCCTAAGGACGCGGCGGAAACAAAATTCATTTAAATAAGCCTGCAGATGCTTGGGACCAATTCCGCCAAACGTCCAGGCTAACCACCTGACGGCCTCCTGCCATGCAACATGCAGCTCCGTTCGTTCCATCCGTTTGACGCTGTCCAGCACATGGACTGCCCCAAGCGGATCTGAGCCAGAGGTGTGATGCAGCAGAAACAAATCCAGCGCAGGAGTCGCTGTCGATCCGTGCCCGGCAGAGACGCGCTTGCATTCCCGAATGTCGACGCATTTCATCTTCAATCGCGTCGCGGTATCCGCATCATCTATCGAAGCACCGATTATAATGGGCAGCTTCTCAACATCAGCTTGAGCTTCCTTGCTGCTGCAGCGGCGGTGATATTCGTATCCGTAAAATGTCCCGAGCAGCTTCAGATTGCCTCCGAGGGGCAACTCGCTATCCCATTGCTCGATTGCGAAGCGCAGCTTGTGGTTCATCAGCCAGGCCGTCTTATAAGTAACCTCAATAAGCTCCGATAATAGCTTGGCGCTGATGCCGATCTGCATCAAGTACATCGCCTGGAACCACTTGCAAAGCGGCGTACGCGTGCCTTCAAGTATAGTCCCTGCCGTAAGCGTAGTCTGATGGCCGCAGGTAGAGCACTCGAACCGCTTACGACCGCGCCATATCACGCTATAATGACGCCGATGGGCACAGCGCGGACAATGGTAGCCGGAAGGCCACTTCGCCGCGTACAACGCTCCCTCGCAATCTTCCTCGCTAAACGTTGGCAATGCATCCCGGATCGAATAGCGGCTGCCCATCATACTCACCCCAACAGGAACATTTGTTCTTATAATAACAAATTTTGGGTGGATTGGCTACTCATTTTTTTTATATTTTTAACGAAAGCAGAGTATCGTTTTTTGCAAATGGATGGCGTTCAAGCATGCTGCACAGCCCATGTGCACGTTCCTTTACGATGAGGACTATTTTAAAAACAGTGCGTCTAAGCGGCCAATCCTTTACGAAGGGGATTTCGTTAAAACGTCGCAGAGAGGACCTTACTTCCCTGATCGAAGGGGATAGCGTTAAAAAGATAATGATGGGTGCGGTTCCTTGGCGAAAGGGATAGTGTTAAAACGGTTATTTTAAGATGTTGGTCCTTTGCGAAAGGGATAGCATTAAAACGGAGAAGTTAAGCCCTCGGTCCTTCGCGAAGGGGATAACGTTGAAAAGGCAAAAAGCGTGCATACCAACCGCTCAGCACTTGGAATCGAGATAAGTAAGTGGTGTGACAATACCTGTAATATGGATTCATGAACACGAAAAAAAGAGGATACCTGCGCAGCTCATGGAGAGCCAGGGTATCCTCTAAAAGGCGGAGCAGCGGTCAGACGATGAGAAACTGAACCGGCTCCATGCAATATTGGCAATGCTGCGGCGGATCCCATGCGGAGAACTTCGTCTCCTTCAGGTTGACGAGATCGGGCGCGTCCTCGTATTCGTCGACGAAGGTGTCGATGGCAAGCTCTACGTGCTCTTTACATACGCAATACATGATGAGATGTCCTTCCTCTTGCCGAATATCGGCTCATGTGGTCAGCCGTCGTTCTCGGTTTTCTCGACGAGCTTTACGTTAAGCTCGCTCTTTTTCCCGTCCCGATAGTAGGTCACTCTTAGCGTATCCCCAATTTTCTTGTGCATATACAGATATTTGCGCAAACCGAGGGTACTGTCGATCGGCTGACCGTCGAGCGCCACGATGATGTCGTTGAAGGCGAGCCCTGCGGCTTTGGCGGGGCCGACGGCTTCCAAGACGACGACGCCATCGGTAACACCCTTCGGAACGTTGAGCTCGTCGCCTGCGGGGACGTTGTCGTCGTCACCGTTCGGATTCGGTGTCGCAGACGCCTTCGGATCGTCGGACGGCTCCTCGTCGCTGGAGGAAGCGTTGTTATCCAGGTAAATGGACAGGTCCATGGAGTAGACGCCTAGATACGGTCGCAAGATCTTGCCGTGCTCTAGAAGCTGCTCGACCACGGGCATCGCATCGTCGATCGGTATCGAGAAGCCGATGCCTTCGACGTTCGTATCCGCGACCTTCATGCTGTTGATGCCGACCACCTGGCCATTGAGATTGACGAGCGCGCCGCCGCTGTTGCCCGGGTTGATCGGGGCCGAGATCTGGATGACCTCTTCTTCCCAATCGTAGACACCGTCTTGGTTGAGCGAGATCGGGACCGTCGTCTTCAGATTGGAGACGATGCCGTTGGACAGCGAGTCGCTGAACCCGAGAGGATTGCCGACCGCGATGACGGTCTCGCCCTTGCGAAGCTTCCCGGAGTCGCCGATGTCGGCCACTTCGTCGATACCCGAATCGTCAGTCTCGAGCACCGCCAGGTCCGTAATCGTGTCCTTGCCGATGACGGTCGCGTTCTTCTTCGTACCGTTCGACAGCACGACCTGAAGCTTGACGCTATCCGCGATGACGTGAGCGTTCGTGATTATATAGGCTTTCCCTTTTTGCTTAAGGAAGATGACACCCGAGCCCAGGCTTGTGCCTTCTCCCATCGAGGCCTCGTTGTCCGCGGCGCCCTCTTTGGTCTGGTTGATGACGCTCACGACGACCGGGCCTACTTTGGCTGCGGCGGAGATGATTCTTTCGTTCGTATCGAGCCCGCCCGATACGGCTGTCGCTAAAGCCGGCCGGCTGCCGGACTGGCTCTTGGGTCGGTCTACGGCCAGGTAGAAAAGGGAAGCGACCAGCACGGAGCTGGCGAGGGAAGAGACGAGCGCTATTTTTAAAGTGGAGCCCGGCCGTCCCCATCGGTTCGGACGCTGCCAGGAGCCCGACGGCTGCCGGCTGCTCCGCTTTACTTTGGTAGAGTAAAAATCGTCTTTGAAAAAGCCCATGGGACGCCCCCTTCGCTGACCGCTTAAAAGAATAGAAAAGTGGAATGTATGGTCAACGATTTGACTAAAATAGTAATAGATTTACAGAACGATAGCAAGCGAACCGCACTGAATCCAAATGGTATTAAAAGGAGATTTAGCCCTATGAAACCAACATCGCCCCATTGGTCGTTCGTAGACTTCGCGGCGCAGCTCGCCGACTTGAAGGACGATCGCTACCGTCAATTGCTGGCGCTCACCACCCTCATCGAGGTGCTGGTCGACAAAGGCATCGTCACTGCGGAGGAGCTTCGCCTTAAATCCGAGGAGATGGAGGAAGAGCTCGACCGCCATCTGTCCTGACTTCAACCGAACAGCCGCAGCCCGATGCATCGGACTAGCAAGCTGGCAAGCGCGGCCTGAACCAAGAACGGTTGATCGGTTCACGCCTTTACAATTTTACGCCTTCACAAGATCCCATGGCGTCGGCCGATCGGCGTACGTATCGCATAGCGCGAATTCATGCTTTTGATAAAAGACGCCGTTGTCCTCTAATACGGTATTCACCGTAAGCTTCGCTAAATCCATTAAATTGTGCTCCTGGCTCAAATGCGCGAGGTAGACCCGCTTCGTCCGCCCTTCGGATACCAGCCGGCAGAGCGTCTCTCCTGCCGCTTCGTTGGACAAATGGCCCATGTCGCCGAGAATACGCCGCTTGATATTCCATGGATACCGTCCCATGCGAAGCATGTTGATATCGTGGTTCGACTCCAGCACCAGCACGTCGGACTCCAGCAGCTGACTCATTACTTTATCACTTACATACCCAAGATCCGTCGCCAGCGTCAGCTTCGCCCCGTCCGAGCGGAAGCAGTAACCTACAGGCTCCTCTGCATCGTGCGAGATGGCGTAAGATTCGATTCGCAGGTCGAACAGCTCCATTACGCCGCCCGTCGGGAGCACCTTGCGTTGCGCGTCGGGCAACTCCCCGACATGCTTGTGCATGGCGCCCCAGGTCTTCTCGTTGGCGTAGACCGGCAGATTGTATTTGCGGGCGAATGCACCCAAGCCTTTAATATGGTCAGAATGCTCATGCGTAACGAAGATGGCGTCCAGCTCGCTGCCGGACACTTCCCGCTCCTGCATGAGCGACTCGATTTTTTTGCCGCTAAGGCCGGCGTCGATCAACACCGTCGCCGCGCTGGAGGATACGACGGTGGCATTGCCCGTCGATCCGCTGGACAGCACTGTAAAGCGTAATCCCATATGCGTCGATTCCCTTCTCTCTTCTCTCCGGCAAAGCTATATGTCTCTAGGAATATGAACGGTCGGAACCTATATTTATTCTAGCAGATTAAGGCCCGCTAGCGTTAATTACTTAGCGAGGACACGAGGTTAACTGCCGCTAAGTGCTGCCTGTTGCTATTGTGCCAGCGGCTCGAGCGAGCTCTCCTTGTCCGTCGAGACCTCTCCGCTGACGGCATTGACGTAGAAGATTTCGCCACTCTCGAGCAGGACGCGCCATGAAGGCGCAGCCACCTGCGTATCGGAGTTAAAGATGCCTTGGCCGTGGTAGCCCAACTGCACTTCTTTGACCGACGCGCTCGCCGGCAAGTACTTTTTGACGATCAGACTCGTGAGCGCCTGCGTGGCGGGCAGCACCTTCTGATCCGATCCGCCCTCGGAGGGCAGCGTTTCGACGAGATCCTGGCGGTAACCCTGGATCTTCTGCTCGCTGTAGTATAAGATCAGCTTCGCGTCAAAGAGGGGACGGCCTTCTACGGTGCGATTGAAGACGTACTCGCCCTCGTGGCCGCTGCCGTAATAGTCGAACTGATACTTCGCAAGCTCCGGAATGACGTCTCCAAGCGCCTGCTGCAGCTCTTTGTTGTTGAATACGATACGCGTCTCCCGCGGAGGCTCTATCGCGATTCTGGCGCGGAGACCGGTGCCGAGCGGCGTCTGCTGCTTGTACGTGATATCCCGGAGACTCGGCGTGTCCGTCGGAATCTTGGCTTCGATGCGGATATTTTTCTCCTGCATGATCTGCCTGGCCTCAGTCGACAGGGAGGTCCAGTCGACCGTGGAGTCGATCCTCTCCCGCCACTCCAGCCATAGCTGGTAGCCGAGGACGATATTCAGCGCGAAGAACGCGACGATCAGAACCGTCTTTGCTCTCCCCCAGTCCACTGGCGCTCCCCCCCTTCTCAGGAATCATCGAATTTTATTCGGATCAGCTCGCGATGCGAACCTCCCCGTTGGTCAGCCGCATCGCCCAGGTCGGCTCCAGAATCAGCTTATCCTTTGTCAGCGTCGTGCGGTAAGCCGGGAACAAGGATTCGACCTGCAGGCCCCCAGCCGCCTGACGCATCTTGGTCAGCAGTTGATTGCCCGACATCAAATTGTAAGGCTGTGCCTCCCCTACCTTGTCTCCAAGCACGAACAATGACCGCTCATAGGAGCTGACGAAGCCTTGTTGGACGGAGAGCTGCATGTATCCGAACCGGAAATCGCCGGCAGTGACGAGCGGAACATCGCCGTAGTATTGTTGAAACCGGATGGCCGGATCCGATTCGTCCTCTCTCCCGAGGCCGGGGGCCTTCGTTAGCCGGAATGCGCCGTTCCAGCCCCCGTGCTGATTAACGAACTGAACGGCGGACATGATGTTCTCGGCGGGGTCGTCCCGTCCCTCCGCCCGGGCGACGGGATCCTTGAAGGACAGCCAGCTGCCCCCTTGCTCTACCTTCAACCCTCGCTTGGTATCAATATAAATCTGCGCACCGTCCTGACTGTCCTGGAACATCCGCGTCGTCGTCGGATCGTTGAACAAGTTGCGCTTCATCTGATCGGCCGTGTATTTGGTGAAGCTGACTTCGAGGCGGCTTAACGCAAGCGACTGGTCCGGCACGTAAACGCCGTTGGCCCAGTAACTGAACGGCTTCCAGTACTGGCCAAAACCGACGCTCTGCTCCACATCCTGTGCGGTAAGGTCGACCTGCGCCGCCTCGTATACTTCGGATCCGTCCTTACCTAGGAAAAAGCTGCGTACCTCGCTGCTGTCCTTTCGCGCGAAAATCCAGATCCGATCGATCATGCCCGCGGAGAGCAACGCTTCGCCGTCGATGCCCTTGAAGGCGCGCTGGAGCATGGGAAAAGGGATATCGCGCCCGAACCGGATCTCAATGCCCTGATCCTGCCGCCGCACTTGCTCCCAGTCGATGGTGTTCGCCTCGACCCGTTGAAACCCCTTGAACTCCCGGCTGGACAGCTTCTCCAGCACCATCCGGTAGAAGGTATCGTTCGGATAGAAGACGGTGTGCTTGTCCTCTCCCAAATGCATGATGAGCGCCTCAGGGAAAAGCAGGTTCTCGACCTTTTCTTCGGGGCCGAGCTCCTCGGTCTTGACATAATCCTGCTCGGTCTTCACCTGCGTCTCCAAGTTCGGCATGCTGTAGGCCAGGAAGTAGCTCTGCACGAGACTGACGGCGACGAGCAGCGTGAGCACCACTGTTTTGACTTTATCGATCAAGCGTACTCACTTCCTTCCTGCACCATCGGCAGCGTGACCGTCACGGTCGTGCCCGCCCCCGGTTCGGAATCGAGGAGAATGCCGCCGCCGTTGGCGCGGACGATTTCCCGGGCAATCGATAGACCGAGGCCGGTACCGCCCATATTGCGCGAGCGGGCCTTGTCCACCCGATAGAAGCGGTCGAAGATGTGTTCAAGATCCTTCTTCGGAATGCCGATGCCGGTGTCACGTACGGTTATAAACAGCTGCCCCGACTCGGTCGGACCTGCCGTCAAACGCACTGAACCGCCATCTAGCGTGTACTTGATCGCATTGGATACGATATTGTCGAGCACCTGGTCGATGCCGTCGCGATCGAGCCAGACCTTGGCCAGGTTCGGATCGACTTCGACTTTGACCGTGATCGCCTTCTGCCGCAGCTGCAGCGAAAAACGGTCGACGACGTCCTCCATCATCTCGCCGACGTCGGTCATCTGGCGCCGCAGCTGCGCCTGCTTCGAGTCGAAGCGCGACAGGTGAAGCAGATCGTTGACGAGGCGGATCATGCGCTCCGTCTCGCTGCGGATGACGCCGACGAACCGCTCCGCAAGCGGCGGCTCGGCGAGCGCGCCGTCATCGAGCGCCTCGGTATAGCTCTTGATCGTCGTGAGCGGCGTGCGAAGCTCGTGGGAGACGTTCGCGACGAACTCACGCCGCGAATTGTCGAGCTTCTCTGCTTCGGTGACGTCGTGCAGCACGGCGATCACGCCGACGACGCCCTTGTCTCTGCGCCGGATCGGCGTGAGCGAGGCGCGAAAGACAAGTTCTTCCTCGTCTGCCGCCTGCATGCGGGAGATCAGGCGCGTCGACTCCTTGCCCTCGAGCGTGCCTGCGATGGCAGCCTTGTCGATCGTCAGGCACTCGGACAGCGTCATGCCTTCGAGCGTCTCCTGCCCCAGCATCGCCCGGGCACGGCGGTTGGCGACGATGACCCGGCCTATTTCGTCGGTAGCAAGCACGCCGTCGTTCATATTAGAGAGAATGGACGAGAGCTTCTCGTTCTCCTCCTCGTTGATGGACAGCGCCTCGCTTAGCCGCTCGGTCATCTCGTTGAACGCAGCGCTGAGCTGTCCGATCTCGTCGTTGCCCATGATGGGCACCCGCTCATCGAAGCGCCCCTCGGCTACGGCAGTGACCTGAAGCGTGAGCGCCTTAATCGGGGAAGTGATCGTGCCCGACAGCAAAATGCCCAGCACGGCCGTCAAACCGAGCGCGAGCAGCATGCCCGAGACAAAGATACGGTTGATCCGCTCTACCGTATTGTAGAGGTCGGACATGGAGGCGACGACGTAAACCGCGCCGATCACCCTGTCGCCGCTCAGGATCGGCTTGGCGATCACCTTTTTGCGGACGCGGTCCTCGTCGATGAGCTCGCCCATGTTGTCGCTGATGCCCTGGAGCGCGCGGCTTACGAGGAGCGATGTATTTTTGCGGCCGATGTAACTCTGGTGCGACTCGAGCGAGGTGGAGAGCACGCGCCCGCTGGCGTCGACCACCTGGGTCTCCGTGCCGTTCTGGCTGAAAAGACTGCCGACCAGCTGCTTAAGCGACTCCATTGCTTCGTCCGAACGGTTCCCCTCGCCGTCCTGCTTGGCGAATTCGCCGGAGCCGAGCATCGAGGAGAGCAGCTGCGCCTGGGTATTGATTTGAGACGTGAAGTTGTCGATGAGCGACTTCTTCATCGTGCTGATAAAGTAGACGCCGATCAGCTGCACCGCGATCAGGATGAGCAGGAGCACCATCATAATCAGCTTCGCCTGAATCGTGCGCAGCGGCGCGAACGGCTTCATCCCCCGTACCCGCCAGCCATCTTGGGACTGCGCATCAGGTAGCCGAGACCTCTGCGGGTCATGATCAGCTCAGGCTTGCTCGGATCGTCCTCGAGCTTCTCTCTGAGCCGCCGGATCGTCACGTCCACCGTCCGTACGTCGCCGAAGTACTCGAAGCCCCACACCGCTTGCAGAAGGTGCTCCCGCGTCATGACCTTGCCGCTGTTGCGCGCGAGATAGTGCACGAGCTCGAACTCGCGATGCGTGAGATCTAACGGCTGGCCGTTCTTGTAGACGACGTACATGTCCGTATCGATAAACAGATTGAACAACTTGAGTCCCTGGCGTTCGGGCTCGGCCTCCTGCTCCGACCCTGCGCCGTTCGCGCGTGGCTCGTCCAGCTTGCGTTGCCGGCGCAGGTGGGCCTTCACGCGCGCAAGCAGCTCGCGCGTGCCAAAAGGCTTGGTGACGTAGTCGTCCGCGCCAAGCTCCAGACCCAGCACCTTGTCCAGCTCGGTATCCTTGGCCGTCAGCATGATGATCGGCGTGGATAGCCGGCTGCGCACCTCGCGGCATACGTCCATGCCATCCTTGACCGGCAGCATCAGGTCGAGCAGAATGAGGTCCGGATCGTGCTCAAACGCGAGCTGCACGGCTTCTCCGCCGTCGAAGGCGCAAATGACTTCGTAGCCTTCCTTTTCAAGATTGAACTTCAATATATCCGCGATCGGCCGCTCGTCGTCCACGACCAGAATTTTTCCCGGCATGCGTTGGCCTCCCGTATCCGCTGTCCCGCTCAGGATGTCTCCGTCCGGCGGCTATTATTAGGCTTATTTTAACATACCCTAGAGATCATCCCAACAAAGAACGCCCCCTGAAAGCGCGTTTCAGGGGGCTTGGCCGTGGGTAAATGTTTACAAATAATCCGCCGGGTTTTTAAGTTTGCCATTTAAATAGATTTCGAAGTGCAGATGCGTGCCGAAGGAATGTCCGGTGTTGCCCATCACGCCGATCGACTCGCCCTGCTCGATGACTTGTCCGACCTTCACGTTGATCTTGCTCAGGTGGCCATAGAGCGTCTTATATCCGTTGTTATGATTGATTATGATGGCGTTGCCGTAGCCGCTCATGCTGTCGTCCGCCAGCTCGACGACACCGTTGTCCGCAGCTTTGACGCTGCTGCTGCCGACCATGTCGAGTCCTTTGTGCAGCCTGCCCCAGCGTTTACCGTAAAAACTGGTGACCCGGTGGCCGGAGACCGGCCAGTCGAAGTTGCCCGAGCCCTCGCTCGGCGTCACCTTCGTGCCCTTGAGGACGACGGTAGACAGCGCGGGCGTGACGACCTGCGAGGACGCCTGCTCTTCCTCGATGACGAGTCCGTTGCGGCGAAGCAGCTTGTATGTAACGATTCGTTTGCCGTCTACGCCGGGCCTCACGATCTTCGACTTGCCCGCCTTAAGTTCGTCTGTCTTGCGGATCTCGAGCGGCGCGTCGATCGTCTCCGTCTGGGTCACCGTCTCCTCGGAGCGGACGTTCAGAAGCGGTTCCTGAACGGTCAAGTTCAGCTCGTCGCCGATCTTGATCTTGTCGTTCTCGATCCACGGATTGTTCTGATAAATCAGATCCTCGGACACCTGCTGCGCGTCCGCGATGCATCCGACGCAATCCCCCGGCTTCACCGTATAGGTGCGCTGGACGGTGTGACCCGCGATCAGCCGCTTGACGAGTGCCTCATCGTCCTCGATCTGGCTCTCGTCGACGGCCGCCGGCTCTGCGATCGATACCGCCTCCTCGAAGGTCGCGCTGTCGTCGGCAGCCGTCTTCGCCGCCGTGCTTGCGCCGGGGTGCCCGCCCTGCACTGAAGACGGCGCAGCGTCGCTCGCGGATGCCTTGCCTTCGCCAAACGAGAGCGTCCGAACTTCTTTGGCGGCCGCCTTCTTGGCGGCGGGATCGGCCTTGGCCGGCGCGTAGTGGGCCTTGACCTGCTCGAGCACTCGCTCCGCCGTCTCCTTGTCTCGCACGACCGCGACCGCCTTGCCCTCGACGATCAGCTTGACGCCCGTCGGATGCGTCTTCAGTCGGCTGCCGACCTCGGCAGCGACCGCTGCGTCGTCCAGCTTTTTGCCATAGGCTTCGGCTGTCTTGTAGGTCACCTGATCCGCGTCTAGCGCGTATAGCACTTCGCCTGTCGTTTGCGCCAGCTCGGCGGCCTTCGCCGCGACCCGTTCTTCGATGACGCGGCGGTCGCTGACATCGCCGACATGCTGGCCCCCTACCCATACTTCCGTATAAGTCAGCGTATGGGCTTCGATATGCTGCCTGACGAGCATCGTACCTCCGCCCGCCGCCACGACCGCCGCGCATACGGCGATCGCCGTCCTGCGTCCCGCCCCGGTCTTCATCCAGCCCGCCGCGCTTCTGACCGCCCCTGCAAGCCGCTTGCTTCCATTGCCAATATTCATGATAACTCCTTGATCGCTATGTATGGTTGGGATTGCCAATCATGGATCGGCATCTTTAACACTGTAGCATAGCGTCTATAAGGCTATCAATGAACGCGCCCTTAGAAATCTCTCATTAAAAACGAAGCGGAAGCGTTCGCCGACACCCCCGCTTCCTGCGTATTCGTGCATCAGCAGCGTTAAACGCTGCTGTTATTGCGCTTCAGGCACCTTCAATGCCTCCATCATCGTCGCATACTCTTCCTCGCTCAGAATCGGCTTCAGCAATGCCTCTACCTTTGGAAGCTCCTCCTCGGTCAATCCATTTTGAATGAGCCCGGTCAGCTCGCTTAGCTGCTCGCTCGAGAGCTTGCTCACGACGACGGAGTAGATCTGCTGCTTCTCCTCGTCCGTGAGGCTGGACGCCGCGGATGCGTCATTGCCGCCGTTCCATGCGGGCACAGCTTCGTCTCCGCCCGACGCGTCCGGAGATGCCGCCGCTTCTCCCTGCGACACCGAGCCCGCAGGCTCCGGTCCCGGCTCCGGCGAAGGATCGCCTGAGGCGTCGCCACCGTCCGACTGCGCGGCTGCTCCTTCGCCGGACTCCGTGGTATCCGGCGTGGCCGATGCTCCCGGCGAGCCGGCCGCGCCATCGGCGTCAGGCGACGCCTTAGGTTCTGGCGTCAGCCCTGCATGCGTTCCGCCGCTAGCCTCTTCGCCTCCGTCTGACGACGTCCCTTCCTGCGCAGCGGCCTTGGCGCCGTCCGCCCCCCACAATTTACCCCAGATTCCGCTCATTGCGAACGGTTGCTGATCAAGCGTAACGCCGTATTCCTTCAGCGCCGATTGGACGTAGCTTGTCACTATATATCCCGTCGTCCAGATGCTCAGGAAGCTCACGAGCAGCGCCGCGACGACCAGTTGGGCCGCCCAGCCGATCCATTTCCACATGATGCGCCCTCCAACTCTATGAAGTCTCATAGAATCAGTATGGGCAACCTGTCGGGGGTGCATTCCGCGTCTCGTAAATTAATGTGGCCTTAAGGGGGGACGTTCGGACGGGATGCCTAGGGCGAGGCCGGAACGCTTTGTATCTCGGAGCGTTTTAACCGAATCCCCTTCCGTAAGGAAGCGCCTCGCACTCCGCCGTATGAACGGTATCCCCATCGATCAGGAACTGCTTTGATTAGGTTCTGCTATATTCTGCTTCGATCAGGAACTGCTTTGATCAGGTTCTGCTTTGATCAGAAAACTCCTTGATCCGGGACTGCCTCCGTCAGATACCGCTTCGCACTCCTTACCGAAGGGGATATTCTTCAAACGGCGAAAACTATAGGGCAATCGAGACAGCCGCCTAGTATTTGAACCGCATGCGCAGAAGCTTGCGAATGCCGATGGCGCTGAGCACGCAGCCCACGACGAAGCCGATGTCGTAGCCTACCCTCTCGCCGGCGCTGTGCCGAAGCAGCTCGGAACCGAGCATGCCCGCCACCATGGCGACGCAGAGGACAAAGCCGAACCGCAGCACGGTCTCCCCACTCTTGAAGAGCATCAGCTTGCCGTTGTTCTCGGTGCGATTGCGCGAATAAGCAAGCATCCCCAGCACGAAGGTCGCGACGAGCAGCGCCAGCATGAACAGCGCCTTCGCCCAGGTGATGGCTATGTAATCCGCAGACGCATAGCCCACAAAGTTAAGCCACTCTTGGATGCGATCTCCCCAAAGCGGCGTATAAGAATTAGCGATGTCCCCATGACGCCTAATATAAATCCCCTGTGCTTGCAAAGACACGTCGAGCAGCGCGATAAAGGCGATCGGGAACGCGGCCAGCACCCAGGTCAACACTGTTTGGGACGCGACGCTGCCTGTTACCGTCCCGACAAGAAGGACGCAGGAATAGCCGGCCAGTACGACCAGCAGCGAATATCCGAACTCGACGGCATAGTAATCCACGCGAAAAAATGCCGAGGCCGGCGAAACGAGGAGCACGAAGGCGTCGATCAACGTATTCAGCAGCAGAGAGCCCGCAACCAGCATGGCGCCGAGCAGCCATTTCGATAAAAATATGCGGCTGCGCGAATAGGGCATCGAGAAAAGCAGCTCCTGCGATCCGTTGCGCCGCTCCACGCCGATCTGAACAAGCGCCAGCACGAATACCGCCAGCAGCAGCCACATGCGTCCCGTGACCTCGTGCGAGCCGGAGTCATAAATATATCTGTATAAATCACCGTGGGCGAACGCATAATCCTGTATTCGATTCCGCAGATCCGCGTCCAGGTCGCTCCAAAACCACTTATTCATCCGCGTCATCCCGAGTGTCAGGAAATGGACGATCGGCACCGCGAACACAAAGAGCCGCGCCTGCGCATATTCCCGGCCGAGCAGCGGCCGCAGCCAACTTTGGATGCCGCTATTGCGCATACGGCTCACCTCCCAGCTTCCATACGTACAGATCTTCCAGCCGAACGGGCAAAGGCTCCATGAGCAGCGGCTTCATCGCCTCGAGCTCGGCGGCCGCGGCACTGCCGGGAGCGCTGTTCAACAGCAGCGTATAAACGCGGCCGATATGGTCGAGCACTCGCACGTCGGAGGAACGCAGCCACGCTTCGGGCGCTTCGCCTTGAAATACGACCTGCAGCTTCGTCACAACTCCGTCGGCGACGTCCTCCGAAGCATGCGTCTCGATGGTGCCGGCGCGCATGAGCAAGATCGTATCGGTCATCCGCTCCAGCTCTTCAAGCAGATGAGACGAGATGATAAGCGACATGCCGTCCGCCGCGGCCTCCATGAGCAGTGTGAGCACCTGCTTTTTGGCGATCGGATCGATACCGTTGGTCGGCTCGTCCAGCAGCACGAGCTTCGCGCGCGTAGATAAGCCAAGCGCGGTGCTGAACATCATTCGCATCCCTTTGGAAAAGTGGCGGATATTCCGGTCAATCGGCAGTCCGAACCGGCTCATCGTATGCTTGAAATAGGCGGCATCGAATCGCGGATACACCTGGCCGAACATATAAGCGGCTCCCCATCCCGTATAGCCGTACCAAGCCTCCGGCGTATCCGGAATACATACCAGCTCGCGCTTCGCCTCGGGTTCGCGATGCACGGAGCGGCCCTCGAACAACACCTCGCCATCGTCGGGGTCGAGTATGCCGGACATAAGCTTCAGCAAGGTTGTCTTGCCTGCGCCATTGCGACCGACCAAGCCGGCTACCCGTCCTTCCTCAAGATCGAATCCGACGTCTGTCAGCACGGCTTTGCCATCGATCCTTTTGCTAAGTCGGCGTACCGCCAGCATCGCGTTCCCTCCCGTATTCCCGGATTTCTTCCTCAAGCCATGCTTTCAACTGGTCGCTGCCGACGCCCAGATGATGCGCCTCGACCGCGATGCGGCGAAGCTCGCCCCGTAGCCGCGACAGCCGTTCCCGCTCCATGCCCGGCTCCTCCGCCGCCTTCGCCACGAATGCGCCTTTGCCGCGCTGCGATACAATGATGCCCTGTCGCTCGAGCTCTTGATACGACTTGGCCACCGTGTTGTGATTGACGAGCAGCGTGGCGGACATCTCCCGAACCGAAGGGATGCGCTCCCCCTCCGAGAGCGCGCCCTTGGCGATCAGTTCCTTGAAGCGCTGCACGATCTGCTCGTAGATCGGCGTCGGGCTTCTCTCATCGATGCGTATCATGAGACAGGCGGGTCAGCTCCTTTAGACGACTTCCTTAAGTGCCTCTCAACTGGTGTACTACTTTAACTAGTACAGATTATACAATTGGATTGGAATACCAAGCAATCCTTGCAACAAAAAAAGCTCCCCCGCCGATCCTGAAGGACGGCAAGAGAGCTCATGCATTGCAGGCTAAAAGCTGCTACGAAGCGATTGAAGAATTATACATAAATCTCCGTCACTTGGTTCGTCTGCTCGCGGTTGCGGCCGACGGAGAAGATGGCGATCGGGATACCGGTCAGCTCGGAGACGCGCTGCACATAGCGGCGGGTGTTCTCCGGCAGATCGTCAAGCGTCTTGGCGCCGGTGATGTCCTCGGACCAGCCTGGCAGCTCCTCGTATACGGCTTCGCACTCGGCGAGCATCTTGAGGTTGGCCGGGTAGTGTTCGATAAGCTGGCCGCGATAGTTGTAGGCGGTGCAGATCTTCACCGTCTCGAGGCCGCTCAGCACGTCGAGCGAGTTCAGCGAAAGGCCGGTGATGCCGCTCACGCGGCGGGCGTGGCGGACGACGACGCTGTCGAACCAGCCGACGCGGCGCGGGCGGCCCGTGACGGTGCCGTATTCGTGGCCTTTGTCGCGGATCCACTGGCCGAGGTCGTCATGCAGCTCGGTCGGGAACGGACCGTCGCCGACACGAGTCGTATAGGCCTTGGCGACGCCGATGACCTGTTGGATCTTGGACGGACCGACGCCCGAGCCGATGCATACGCCGCCGGCGGACGGATTCGAGCTCGTCACGAACGGATACGTGCCTTGGTCGATGTCGAGCATGACGCCTTGGGCGCCCTCGAACAGTACCTTCTGTCCGGCGTCGATCGCGTCGTTCAGTACGACGGACGTATCGGTTACGAGCGGACGCAGCTCTTCGGCGAGCTTCAGATACGTCGAGATGATCTCGTCGGCGTCCAGCTTTTCTCCGCCGTACATTTGCTCGATGACTTGGTTTTTCTCCGCTACGAGACGGCGCGTCTTAAGCGTGAACTCTTCGGCATCCATCAGGTCGGCGATGCGAATGCCGTTGCGAGCCGCTTTGTCCATGTAGCAGGGACCGATGCCCTTGCGCGTCGTGCCGATCTTGTTGTCCGCTTTGCGGTCTTCCTCCAACCCGTCGAGAACGAGGTGGTAAGGCATGATGACATGCGCGCGGTCGCTAATGCGCAGATTGTCCGTGCTGAAGCCGTTGTCGCGAATATATTGGAGTTCTTCTACCAGCGCAGCCGGATTGATGACCATGCCGTTGCCGATGACGCACACCTTATTTTCGTTGAAAATGCCCGAAGGAATCATGGTTAGTTTGTACTTCTTGTTCTGAATAAGGATCGTATGTCCGGCATTGTTGCCCCCTTGATAGCGGGCGACGACGTCTGCCTTTTCCGCGAGGAAGTCCGTGATCTTGCCTTTGCCTTCGTCTCCCCACTGCGTTCCTACAACAACTACTGTAGACAATGCAATCCCTCCATCCGGCTTCTTGGCCTCTGGGCCAGCCGGCATGATTAATGCCGCCCGCACGGATGCGAGGATGCCGGGGGCGCTAAGTTTAAAGCGCACGCGACAATGCACCGGGAAGAGTCCTCTCCCCCGATGGACGGCAAATGGCCGCTATCGCGGCATTGTCTAGTTTAGCAAGCTAAAGCGTTCAAGTCAAATAAAAAAACCGAACGATCCGGAGGAGGTCCCCGCAATCGTTCGGAAATGTTCGGATTTTCGCCCTTAGGAAGCGCTGCCTACCATCGCTTCCCCGTGCGCCCGGTCCAGACTGACGAATTTGTTGAAGTTCTTCAGGAAGACGAGCTCGACGGTGCCGACCGGCCCGTTCCGCTGCTTGGCGATGATAATCTCGATGATGTTCTTCTTTTCGGTATCGTGATTGTAGTAGTCGTCCCGGTACAAGAACGCGACGATGTCGGCGTCCTGCTCGATCGAGCCCGATTCCCGAAGGTCGGACATCATCGGACGCTTGTCCTGCCGCTGCTCGACGCCCCGCGACAGCTGCGACAGCGCGATGACCGGCACCTCGAGCTCGCGCGCGATCTGCTTGAGCGTACGCGAGATCTCCGAGACTTCCTGCTGCCGGTTCTCCCCGGCCTTGCCGCGGCCTTGAATGAGCTGCAGGTAGTCGATCAGGATCATGCCGAGGCCCTTCTCTTTTTTGAGACGACGGCACTTGGCCCTAAGCTCCGCTACAGTAATACCCGGCGTATCGTCGATATATACCTGCGCCTCCGACAGCGAGCCGATCGCCATCGATAGCTTCTCCCAGTCGTCCCCTTCGAGGAAGCCGGTACGCATCCGGCCCGCATCTACGTTCGATTCCGCGCAGATCATCCGCTGGACGAGCTGCGCGGCCGACATTTCTAGGCTGAAAATTGCGACCGTCTCCTGCGCGCGCACCGCCACGTTCTGGGCGATATTGAGCGCGAAGGCCGTCTTGCCTACGGATGGACGGGCGGCCACGATGATCAAGTCGTTGCGCTGGAAACCGGACGTCATCTTGTCGAGATCGATGAATCCGCTCGGGATGCCCGTGGTGCCGCCCTTGTGGTTGAATAGGAACTCGACCCGTTCGAATACGTCCATAAGCACGTCGCGGATGCTAATGAAGCCGTGAGCCGCCCGGCGGTTGGACAGCTCCATGATGCGTGCCTCGGCATCGTTTAGCAGCGCGCCGACGTCGTCCTCGGAGGCGTAGCCGCTGGAGACGATCTGCGTCGCCGTGCGGATGAGCCGGCGCAGCATCGCTTTCTCCTCGACGATCTGCGCGTAGTAGTCGACGTTGGCTGCCGTCGGCACGGCGCTCGCCAGCTTGGCGAGATACGAGACGCTGCCGACCTCCTCCAACTGTCCGCGGTCGCGCAGTGTCGCGGTTATCGTGATGAGGTCCATCGGCTGATTGTCCTCGTTCAGGTCGACCATCGCCTCGAAAATCCGCTGATGCGCGACGCTGTAGAAGTCCTCGGTGTTCAGCCGTTCCATCGCCGTGATCAGCGCCTCGGACTCAAGCAGGATCGCGCCGAGTACCGCCTGCTCCGCTTCGAGATTCTGGGGCGGTACGCGATCGAACGTCAGTTGATCGCCCCTGTCGCTCATACCGTCACTCCTCCGTGACCTGCACGTTCAGCGTACCCTTGACGTCCGGGTACAGCTTGAGCGGCACCTGAGTGACGCCAAGCGTGCGGATCGGCTCGTCGAGCTCGATCTTGCGCTTGTCGATCGTTATCTTCTGCTTTTCCAGCGCTTCGGCGATCTGCTTGCTCGTGATGGCGCCGAACAAGCGGCCGCCTTCGCCGGCCTTCGCCTTGATGACGACAGTCATCTCGCCGAGCTTGGCTGCGAGCGCCTTGGCGTCTTCTTTTTCCTGGGCTTTTTTCTTGTCTGCAGCCGCCTGGATCTGATCCAGCGTCTTTTTGGCGCCGTCGGTTGCGATCTGCACGTAACCCTTAGGCAGCAGGAAGTTGCGCGCGTAGCCCTCCGATACTTCCTTGACCTGACCCTTCTTGCCTTGACCCTTTACGTCTTGCAGGAAAATGACTTTCATTCGAACAACCCCTCTTCCCCGTTAATATCGTTAAGCACTTGCTTGAGCCTGGCGGCAACCTCATGGACGGTGCCCTGCATCTGGCAGGCCGCGTTCGTCAAGTGGCCGCCGCCTCCGAGCCGCTCCATGACGACCTGCACGTTCATCTGCCCGAGCGAGCGGGCGCTGACGCCCACCGTGCCGTCCGGTCGCTGGGCGATGACGAACGATGCTTTGATGCCCGTCATGTTAAGCAGCGTATCGGCGGACTGCGCTATGAGCAGCTGCGGTACCGGCTTCCCCGGATCGGCCACCGCGATCGCGATATAGTCCAGATAAATCTCCGCATTGCGGATGATCTCCGCTTTTTTGATATATTCCTCGAGATCTTCCTTCAGCATCTTCTGAATGAGTGCCGGATCCGCGCCGTTCCGGCGAAGGAACGAAGCCGCCTCGAACGTCCGGGATCCCGTACGCATGGCGAAGCTTTTCGTATCGACCGTGATGCCGGCGAGCAGCGCCGTGGCTTCGCGCACGTCGAGCGTGATCCGCTCGTGAATATATTGCAGCAGCTCCGTCACCAGCTCGCAGGTGGACGAGGCGTACGGCTCCATATAGACGAGCACCGCGTCCTCGATGAACTCCTCGCTGCGCCTGTGATGGTCGACAATGACGATCCGGTCCGTCTGCTGGAGCAGCTTCGGCTCGGCCACCATCGACGCCCGGTGGGTGTCGACGACGACGGCGAGCGAGCGCTTGCCGGTCAGCTGCGAGGCCTGCTCGGGCGTGATGAAGCGGCGGATCAGCTTCTCGTCTTCCTTCAGCATGTGCATCATCCGCTGGATCGCCGGATTCACGCCCTCGAGCACGATAAAAGCTTCCTTGCCCACCTGCTGCGCCGCCTTCAACACCCCGATCGCCGCGCCGATCGAGTCCATATCGGGCATCCGATGACCCATGATGATGATGTGGTCGCTCTCCTTCATCAGGTCGCGCAGCGCGTGCGCTATGACGCGTGCTCGCACGCGGGTGCGCTTCTCGACGGCATTGCTCTTGCCGCCGTAGAAGCTCTGGCGCTGACCGAACTTGACGACCGCCTGGTCGCCGCCCCGGCCGAGCGCGATATCGAGGCTGCCCTGCGCCAGCTGGCCGAGCTCCGCGATATTTTCCGCGCCGGAAGCGAAGCCGATGGACAGCGTCATCGGAAGCTTGAGGTTCATCGTGATCTCTCGCACCTCGTCGAGCAGTTCGAACCGGGATTGCTCCAGCTGCTTCAGCGCCGACTGGTTCGCGATAACCATGTATTTATCCGAGGAGAGCCGTCGCAGGAACAAGCCGTACTTTTGCGCCCACTCGTTGATCTCGCCCGTAACCTTGGACAGCATGAGCGCGCGCTGCTGTTCGTCCATGCCCTGCGCGACCTCTTCGAGATTGTCCATCATGACGATGCCGATGGCGAGCTTCTCGTCTTCGTACTTCTTCGCGAGCGTCCAGTGCTCCGTCACGTCCGTAACGAACACCATGCGCTCGGTCGGCCGGAACATCAGCTCGTAGACGCGGCCGTTAAGCGTCGTCTCCCAGCGGCCCATCGTTTTATCCTTTTCCTTGGCCTGCTGGATGCCGGGGAAAAGCTCCACAAGCGGCGCTCCGACAGCCGACGTCCGCTCCAGGACCTTGGAGATGAAGCCGTTGTGCCATTCGACCTCTTTATCCTCGTTGTACAAAATAAGTCCGAAAGGCAGGCCGCCGACGACCTCGGTGCCGACGCCGCGGATGCGGGAGGACAGCGTCAGCACATAATCGTTCCATTCCTTGCGGAAGGCCCGCTCCGCAATCAGCGAGAATGCGCCGACGGCTCCGCCCGCCACCAGCGCGACAATGCCGAGAGGCCAGTAGAACCAGGTCAGGGCGGCCGTCAGCAGGAAGATGAGAGCAAGCGCCCAGACATTGTGCATGCCGTGCCACCGCTGAACGAGAAATTTGGGCATTGTGGCTTCGCTCCCTACTTCTTGTCAAAATAACGGCGCAGCGGGAACGCCGTATCCAGCAGTCCGATCAAATATAAAGGCTGAATCAGGAACAAAGGTATCGCGATTAAAATCGGTACGACGTTCGACCATTTTTTCTGGTGCGCAAGGTAAAAGAAGAAGGCGAGCGCCTGGATGCGGAACAGGAAATCCAGGACAGGCACGGCGTTGTCAGAAGCCACCGCCCAGAAGTTGGGGCTGCCGGCGGGCATGGAAAACTGAATGATCCAGACGATCACGTACAGGAGGACCGTACTCTTGGGCAGCATCCAGTTCCTCATCGGCGTCAAGCCGGGCACAACGATGCCCGACCATGCCAGCACCTTGCGCGAGAGACCGTGCGTCACGATCGCCAGCAAAAACGAACAGAGCATTAGCAGCATCGGCAGAAGCCTCACGACCGCCTCTCCGAACGCTTGCGCCGTTCCCGTCCAATCCCCGGTCAGCAGGTCGCTGGCCTGAAGCTCCTGTATGCGCTGATCCAGGAAAGAGGCGAGCTGTGCGGTAAAGTCGATATCGTACTGCACGGAAAACAGCGTGAGCTCCGTCACCAGCTGCGCGAGCAAAATGACGAACGCCACCGTGACGACGGTCTTCGCCGCCGTCCGTTTTTTGTATAGGTGCCCCATCACGATCGAGGGGACGAGGAAGAAAAAACCGAACGTCAAAGCGATCGCGCCCGAGCCGCCCATAATCAAAAAGGCAAGCGCGGCGATCACGACAATGTGGATGGCAAACGAAACCGGACGCAGCATCGTATAGAGCACGACCATCGGCGTCATCAATAAAAAGATCGTGATACCGCTCAGCGGGGTAGCGACGCTGAGCAGCATCAGCAGCGCCACGGCACTCCAGGCCAGCGACTTCAAGGCCGTGTTCAACAAATGTCACCTCTTGCGAATGTGTTCTTCCAGCGCCGAGAGGTCGCGGTACTGCTCCTCCAGCTGATGCCCTTCCTGCTTCAGGCGGCTAAGCTTGTCTTCGACCGCCTTGTCGAGGTCCCGGTAAGAGACGCCCAGACGGCGGCCCAAAATATAAGCGCTTGCGATGAGCCCGGACAGACTGTCCGTGATGCGCGCGGCGCTGCCTTCCCACATGGCTTTGAAAAGACGGGATACCTGATCCAGCACCTCGCTCTTAAGCCATTCGATAGACCGGGCTCTCCCGGCAACATCCAGATTCTGATCGACTGAAGACAAATCGCGTCCCTCCTCCGAAAAAATCCTGGCCGGGCGGCGTCCGGCAGCGCATGAACTTCGGCGAAAGCTGTATCCATCATTATAGCACATAACCTCGTCGCCCCCGCAATGGCATTTGCTAGTCTAGCGGAGAGGGATGCCACCGATAGCGTAACACAGGTAGCCGAGTCTCGAGCGATGAGGCCTGCGAGACGGCGCTCTCTCTTTTGCGCAATCAGCCGTGCTGCCGGAGCCGTATCCCTTTCGTTCAGGCTGCAGCGATACAAGCCTCTTTATTCGCCTTTTTAAAGTTATCCCTTTCGCTAAGGAAACGAAAATTTCCTCCACCAGACGAACCGCGGCTCGCTCGTGCTGTTCCTGTTCGAAGGGGATAACGTTAAAACGGGAGAAATTGGGCCTCTTACCCATTACCTATGAAAAAGAAAGCTGCGCCGGTCTCCGCGAGACCGGCTATGCTAGCAGCAGGCTTTGAGTATTACGCCTGCCTGCCCCAAGCAAACCAGTCAATCGCAGCCCGGCAGCAGCCCCGGATCCCCGCTAATGTTGCCGCTCTTGTACTGCTCTTGTACTGCTCTTGTACTGCTCTTGTACTGCTCTTGTACTGCTCTTGTACTGCCCTTGTACTGCCCTTGTACTGCTCTTGTACTGCTCTTGTACTGCTCTTGTACTGCCCTTGTACTGCTCTTGTACTGCTCTTGTACTGCCCTTGTACTGCCCTTGTACTGCTCTTGTACTGCTCTTGTACTGCTCTTGTACTGCTCTTGTACTACTCTTGTACTGCACCTTCTTACTGCGCTTGTAGCTGCTTACGTTCGCCTCGGCCGCTTGCTTCTTTCAGTTGCGCTCATTGCGCTCAAGCCTTCTACGGCGCTCCATTCGTTCGCTTTGATCGCCCGTACATCGATGCCCATTTCCCGCAAAAGCGTGATCGGGACAAATTCTTGGTCCCCGACCGACAGCAGCTCCACTTGGCCGCCTTCCCAGGCCAGCCGGTGTCCGCGCTCCAGCATCAGCTCACCGGGTTTTGGCCATGCCACAACTGGACGCCGCATCTTTGACGATGTCCCGTCTGTGCCGTCCGAATTACCGACATCGCCGAGAGAAGCTTGGCCTGCTGTTCCTGCTGACCGTGCTTCGGCAGCAAGCGTATGCGTCCGGCTGTCCCAGTTCAGCTCGTATCCCAGCGCCTCCAGTACGCGTGCCTCCGCATAGGGTTGGCCGCGATATGATACGGCCGCCACCACCGGCTCTCCGCCCCAGATCCCTGTGCCAGCAGCTCCGCCCTTAGCGAATCGAAGCACGCCCGCGCCTCCTGGCGGCACACGGACGAACTCGCTGCGGATCGGCTCGCCCGCGTGCACGTCCTTGTGCACGCCTTTGCCGTCGAGCGCGATTTTTCCGCCGATCAGCACGTAACGGATGCCCGCCGAGGGAAGCTCCGGACGTTCGACCGTGGACCGGTCGCCGATCTTCTTATAATCGAAGATGACGATGTCCGCGTCCATCCCTTTCGCAATCCGGCCCTTTCTGCGAAGGGCAGGCACCTGCTTCTCCAGGCGCTGCGCGGGCATCAACGACATTTTCGCCACCGCTTCCTTGAGCGAGATCACGCGATGATCGCGCACGTAGAGCCCGACTGTCCTCGCGAACGTGCCTGAGGCCCTCGGATGATTGTTGTTGCCCGGCTCGAGAATGGCATCGCTGCCGATCATCACGAAGGGCGCGGCCAGCGAGTCCTCGATATCCTGCTCGGGAATCGCGTAGGCGACGGCGAGCTTGCCTTCCTTCTTGAACGCGCCGAAGGTCGTCTCGGTCAGTCTCTCCGACGTGCCTGCGATCTGCAGGTCCTTGTAGGAGATCTTGAATCGCTCCTGCCATCCTTCGTCGAAGCGCGCGGAATTCAAGTACGTGCCCCAATAGTCATAGGGATACGTGCACGCGGTAATGTCCAGCCCTTCCGCGCGCGCCTTTGCCAGCATGTCGAGCGACTGCTTCATCGAAAAGGTGCCGCCCGTGCTGTTGATGTGATCCACATGGACGGATGCCCCTGTCTGCCGGGCGTAGCCGATGATTTCATTTATCGCGTCGATGTTCGTGCCCGGCTCAGTCATATCCGAGTATCTCGCATGAAAATAGACCGGTACGTTGTACTTATACGCCAGCCGCATCAGCGGCAGCACTTCGGCGGCTCCGATCCCCGGCACATACTCCAGGCTAAAGGAAATGCCGAGGACGCCATCCTTCAGCGCCTGCTCCGCTTCGGCCGTGAGGGTGCGAATTTGGCTGGCGGTCGCCGGCTTATAGAGTCCGATCGACTGTTTGTTGCGCGCTTTGGTATAAAAAAAGGAGGCACCGAAATGAAGCGGCGTGCCCGCCCGCTCATAATACGGATACCACTTGCGGGGCGTATCCGTGCCCCCGTGCATGGCGATGTTCGACGTGACGCCGTCGGCGATCTTGTTCCAGACGCCCAGGGGATTCGGATCGTAGGACAGATTATCGATAAAGCCCGGAGCCACCACGAGGCCGGTCGCATCGATCGTACGGCGCCCCTTCACCGGCTGGTCCGTCACTAGTGCGATTCGGCCGCCTGTCAAGGCTACGTTGACCCCCTCGCGGTCGAGATCCGTCTCCGGATTTACGACTCTGCCGCCGAGGATGACGGTATCGTAGACGCGATTAAGTTCAGACGCAGCCGGACGATCCAAAAGAGGACGTTCCGCCTGTGAATCGTCGGCCGACGTCCCTGTCTTCGCCCTCATCCCTGCCGCGTCCCGCGGCAAACCCAAAGAGGCGGCTGTCCGCTCCGGTTTCCCGAATGGACTGCCGCCTCCTCCTGCCGCATAAACCACCGCAGTGACTGCCGCGATGGCCGCGATTGAATATCCGATTGTCTTCCACTGCTTCTTATTATTCATGCGGATGCCTCCAAGGTAGCTTCGGATGGAGAATCTAGCTTTAGGACCCATCCTTTTCCACCTTTTAAGCTTCCCGTTTTACTCTTTTCTCATCCGCGACATGCCCGATCAGCGATCCCGCACAATAGTCGATAATATCGCTGCGGCGCACGATGCCGATAAAGGTACGCGTGTCGTCGACGACCGGGACGAAGTTCTGGCTCTTGGCCAGCGAGATGAGATCTTCCATATTGGCATCGATTTGTACCGGCTTGTTCTTCGTTCGCAGAGGCACTTCTGATAATGGAATGCGAGCGGTTTGCTCGAATGATAGCCCTTCGCGATTTTTAAGATACCACAGCAGATCGCCTTCCGTGACGGTGCCGACGTACTTGCCGTCTTCGCTCAGCACCGGCACGGCCGTATATCGGTGCCGCTCCATGCGCTCAAGCGTCTGCCTCAGCGTAGCGTTCGAAGGCAGGCATACAACCTCCTGCTTCGGCAGGAGGAAAAACGCAATATTCATTTGTTCCTCTCCTCTGACGCGAATTCGCTTCGAATCCTTTCCCATTATACCATGCGGCCGTGAACGGAACCAAGGCGAATAGAGAGAGCACTGCCTCAAGCTTCCACTGCGCTTCTGGCAAAAAAGAACCCCTTGCCTCCGGACGGAGTACAAGGGGTTCGTCGCTTGAAACGCCGACTCAGTCGGTCGTGTAAGGCAGCAGCGCCATTTGGCGGGAGCGCTTGATCGCTACCGTCAGCATGCGTTGGTACTTCGCCTTCGTGCCCGTCACACGGCGGGGCAGAATCTTGCCGCGCTCGGAGATGAACTTGCGAAGCAGGTCCAGGTCCTTGTAGTCGACGTGCGTGATCTTGTTAACCGTGAAGTAGCAAACTTTGCGGCGCTTGTTGCGTCCGCGACGGAACTTGCGGGGCTCGCGTTGTTCGCGGTCGCCGCCTCCGCCTGGTCCGCGGTTCTCGCGGGGCGTATAGGTGCGCTCTTCACGAGCGGCTGGTGCTTGTTGTTCGCTCATTTATAGTACCGTCCTTCCCTGTCTTAGAATGGCAAATCATCGTCCGATATATCGATCGGCTTGCCGTCATCGGCGAATGGATCCGATTGGTTGTTGCCGCCTCTGGAACCGGAGCTGCGACCGCCGCCGGAGTTGCCTCCGCCGTACCCGCCGCCACCGCCGTATCCTCCGCCGCTATTGCCGCCACCGTTACCGCCTCCGCCGTACTCGTCCCGTCCTTGCGATCCGCCTTCGCGGTTCGGCGATTCGAGGAAGCGTACGTTGTCTGCGATGACTTCGGTGACATAGACGCGGCGACCTTCGTTGTTCTCGTAGTTGCGCACTTGAATGCGCCCCTCGACGGCGGCCAGACGGCCCTTCCGAAGGTAGTTCGCGCACGTCTCGGCCAGTTGGCGCCAAGTGACGACCGGAATGAAGTCCGCCTCGCGTTCGCGTTCGCCCCCGCCGGAATCGCGGGAGAACGGGCGGTCTACAGCCAGCGTAAATTGGGCTACGGCCACGCCTGCCGGCGTATAGCGAAGCTCGGGATCTTTGGTTAAGCGTCCGATCAGAATAACACGGTTCAACATCTTCGGTCCCCTCCTGCGAGTGACGACTTTGAACGGCGTTAACCGCCGGGTATTGCGTGCTGTGCTGACTTAAGCGACTGCCTTAAGCGACATCGCGTACGACGATGTGACGAATGACTTCGTCCGTGATCTTGAGTACGCGTTCCAGTTCGGTGACCACAGCCGGCTCGGCCGTGAAGTGAACCAGCACATACGTCCCGTCGCGGTGCTTGTTGATCTCGTAAGCGAGGCGCTTCTTGCCTTGTACCTCATGCTTCGTGATCTCGCCGCCGTTCGCGATGATGCCCTGGAATTTCTCCGTGACAGCTTGAACGGACTCTTGGTCCACGTCCGGACGAATGATGTACATCAACTCGTAGTTGCGCATCTTCGTTACCTCCTTTTGGTCTTTGGCCCCCCATTTGGATACCGTAGAACATGTCCACGGCTGAGGAGCAAGGAGTATGCCTTTTTACTGCATACCTGAATAATTTATCACATCTGGCCGCATACCGCAAGGTTTTTCCCGCTACACTAAGCGCGGGAGGTGATCATCACATGGGCGAACAGACACAATTCGAGCCGGGCGACCGCGCGCCGAACGGCGGTCATTACATGGAAGTGGGCGAGGACGCGTTTCACATGAACATTGAAGACCCGAAGCACGTGACGCTCGAGAAGGGCGAACGCTTCCCGGAGACGACGAACCACAATCGCAAATGGAAAAGGGTCAAACAATTTTAATGGGCCGCGTATATTGACCCCCGATCCCGGACATTCTAATTACCGGCGACGAACAGAGAGGTGTTGGTTCCGTTGAACCTTAGCAGGCAACAACCCGCAGGAGGAACGTCGAAGACGGAGTAGGAAGCGAGGGGTTGTGTCGCAGACATGGTCTGGCAATACACGTTTTCGCGCTAAGCGAACCTTCAAGTGCCGAAGCGCCGGGATGAACCGGCAACGTCCAGTACGGTAGGAAGTCCAGCTTCGATTAACGTCGCCCGGAAGGCCCCGCAAGGGGCCTTTCGTCATGTTCCGGGCAAAATAAACATCTCCGCTAGGAGGAACGAAATGGAGTTTAGAATGAAGTCCGAACGCTACAGTCCGCTCGGCCTGTCCCTAAGCCGCCTGGCTTGTGTGACGAGCGGCCGCTCCGAGGACATTCGCGAAGCGATCGAAGCCGAGCTGGCGTTAGAATGCTTTTCGTTGTCGGGAGAGACTTACGGCTACCTGGTTTACCGCATTCAAGCCGTCGCACTGACCTGTATCGCTAGAAGGATCGATCCGGCCTGTTTAGTCGAGGTCTTGCCAGTCCGTTAGCGCTGATCCCGGCCTTGGTAACGGCTCATTGTTCTCCTGCCCACCCTTGCAAAAAAGTAGGCGCCCATACAGATATCGGCCCTCTTTTCAATTCGATAAAAATGCAACAAAAAAACGGCCCCGCGAGGGAACCGTTTGATGGCTTATGTATGGCGGAGAGGGTGGGATTCGAACCCACGCACGCCTTGCGACGCCTAGATGATTTCGAGTCAACCCCCTTGGACCACTTGGGTACCTCTCCGCAACGAGGAATATCATATCATAATTCGGAACAAGTTGCAACCCCGACTTGTTGAACCGCTGGCTTGCTTATTGATCCTCCGCTTCAGGCGCTTCGCCGCCCTCCCGGGGCGCTGCCCGGAGCAGCTTCTTCATACTTTTCTCGAACTTCGCGCGGGGGAGCAGAATGCTGTGCTTGCACTTGACGCACTTGATGCGAATATCCATGCCCATCCGAATGATCTCCATCTCATTGGCGCCGCATGGATGCTGCTTTTTCATTTGCACGATATCGCCGAGACCGAATTCCTTCCTTTCCATCGTTAACTCCCCGCCCTCTCCATCGCTTCCATTGAATAATAGCGCGGATTGCCCGCCGCTTCGAACGCCTTTTTGACTTCCGCGTTCAGATGCCTCGAGACGGAAGTCTGCGTATTCGGCTTGCACAGCACTGTCAGACGCAGAAGCACGTCGCTCGCGCCTAGCGTTTGAATGCCGAGATAGTCCGCTCTCCCGACGATATTCGGATCTTCGAACTTGGCGGCCACGCCTTTCACCACTTCGGCCATGTGATCCAGATTTTCCGTCGCGGCTACGGAAACGTCGACGACGGCGAGCGAATTGTTGACCGAATAGTTTGTGACGTCGGAGATATTGCCATTCGGCAGGATATACACTTCTCCCGTCCAGCTGCGGATTCTCGTCGCGCGCAGGCCGATCATCTCGACCGTCCCCTTGAACTTGCCTCCGACTTCAATGACGTCGCCGACGGAGAAGTGATCCTCCAGGATGACGAAGAACCCGGTTATGACGTCCTTGACCAAGCTCTGGGCACCGAAGCCGATGGCAAGACCGATGACGCCTGCGCCGGCAAGCAGCGGAGCGAGATCGATATGAAACTCGTTAAGCACGAGCAGCAGCACGATAAAGTTGATGATGTAGGCCGCTGTGTTTTTCATCAGCTTGCCGACCGTCTGAACTCGCCTGGTTCTCAACTTCAGGCGCTTCGATGCGCGGGGATTCATGAAGTTATCCACGACCCGATTGATGACGATCCGGAGGATCTTGCTGGCGATGAGGATAACTACGATTCGCAGCACGACCTTCAACACGCTCATCCACATGTGGGTATTGCTGACCGAATCCCATAGATCTTGCATGAATTGTTGCCAGAGCGTCAGATCTTTTTCGATCGCGCCCTCGGCAAGCAGCTGCGCATACCCTGACAAGTACGCCATCCCCTTTCTAATCGAGTTGTTCGTAACTTTCTCCCGTCCGCTTGAACAGTCCTCGAATTTCTACGTGCTCTTCCTTGATAATTCGTCTAACCTCGTCCAATTCATCATGGGGAAATTCGATCGACAGCGCACATCCCGCCGTAATCTCCTTCGGCGTAGGGCGAATATCGATCTCCACTTCGGCATATTCCAGCAGCATCTCGGCCCGTAGCGCCTGCTGCGTAGAGTCGAACGCGATCAACAATGGGTCCATGGCTTCTCCCTTTTCTTGCAGCGGATGTCTAGCATGCCGTCCGAACAAGTATAATTTAGCCCTCTCGTCCATATACTACTACTATTCCATGGAGGAGGCGAAGCGGACGAATGAATGGCGCTTGGGAAAAACGGGCCGGGGCCGGCTATGCGGCGGATGCGGCCGCGCTCTCTTTGAAAATACCCTATAACGAACCGGCCGTCATGCAGCGGCTGTCCGAGCGGCTCACGCGAGAGCTGCTGCACCTTCCCTCCGACAGGCAGATCGTCGTCGTATGCGTCGGCACCGACCGATCGACGGGAGATGCGCTCGGACCCCTCGTCGGGACTACGCTTGCGAGGCATTCGCAGGGTTTGTTCGATCTGTACGGCACGCTTGACGAACCCGTCCACGCGATGAATTTGAGCGAGACGCTCTATCGAATCATGCGAAACTCCAAACATCCCTATGTCATCGCGATCGACGCTTGTCTCGGACAAGTTGCCAGCGTCGGCTGCATTCATCTTGCATCGGGTCCCGTTCGTCCTGGAGCCGGCGTGAACAAAGATTTGCCTCCGGTTGGCGATATTCATATGACGGGCATCGTCAACGTAGGCGGATTTATGGAATATTTCGTGCTGCAAAATACGAGGCTCAACCTGGTTGTGAAGATGGCCGACATCATCGCCGGCTGTATTTCCACCGCCATTCGCAATATCCGTGGCGCCTCTATTCCTTATGCACTGCCTGATTGATCGCCGTTTTTTCTTCGGGCGTCAGCGGATAGCCCGATTCGCCCTTGGCGAGCGGCTTCGCATAGAGGAAGGTCTGCTCCCGGCTATGAATGCCCGTGAGGACGACGCCGTCTCTCTCTTCGTTAACGATCGCGACCGCGAAGCTGATCTCTCCGCCTTGATCGGCGAATGCATTAAACCGGTGAACGCCTACGCGTCCTTTGAGCGCGGCCAGGCGTTTTCCTTGCGAGGACAGCTTCGCGTTCAGCTCTTCCTGATTCCGTTCGACTTTCGCTAGATTATCGTGTACTTTTGTCAACACGTCTTCAAGCTTCGGTACCCCGGTCTCCCCGATCATGCGCTTGTGCGCCCTGCTTAACTTCGACAGCTTAACACTCAGTACGATGATCCATATGAATAAGATCAATATCAGTATGCCGGCGCCGCCGAGCGCCGCCAGTCCTGCATCTTCGTCCAACCCGTTCACGTCGATTTTTCCCCCGCTCTTTCCGGCACGGCCTGCTTCATACGCCTCGGCCTTTGCCCGTCATTCTCCGATGCTATGCGCGCATCGTTTCTCCGATTTCCCTCACGGCCCTAATCATAGATACAATTTCCGACTTTTCCGTAAAATATCCCGGGCTTGCCCTCACGGCTCCCGTCTCGGTCGTTCCTGCGCACGCATGCCCGAGCGGCGTGCAGTGGAACCCCGACCGCACCGCGATCCCGAATTGGCGATCCAGTATGAACGCCAGCTCCGACGGATCGATCCCTTCCATCGTAAAGGCCACGATCGCCGTCCGCTCTTGCTCCGGGCCCGGGCCTAATAGGCTCACGCCAGGGATCTCCATAAGGCCGAGCATAAGCTCCCGCGTCATCTCCAGTTCCCTGGCATGGATTCGCTGCACCGTCTCTCCCAGCACGAAGCGTACGCCCTCCGTAAGGCCCGCTATGCCCACTGTATTTGGCGTTCCTGCCTCATATCTATCCGGCCTCGTCGAAGGCTGCACAGGCAATTCTGAGCGGCTCCCCGTGCCACCGTGCATCAACGGCTCTAGGTCGAGCTCCGGACGTATGTACAATCCGCCTGTTCCCTGCGGACCCATCAGACCTTTGTGCCCCGGAAAGGCGAGCAGATCGATATTCATCCCTTCTACGTCTATCGCCAGTACGCCCGCGCTTTGGGCGGCATCCACAAGCATCGTGACGCCGGCGGCCCTGGCGATAGAACCAATCTCTCCAATCGGGGCGATCGTCCCGAGCAGATTGGAGCTATGGGTAACGGCGATCAATTTGGTTAACGGCGTGATGGCAGCTTTTACGTCAAGCGGATTTATTATGCCGTCTGCGCCTACAGGGACATAAGTGACTTGAATGCCGAGCTTTAGTTTCAACGCTTCCAGGGGTCTGCGTACGGAATTGTGCTCCAGCGCGGTCGTAATGACGTGGTCGCCCGGCTTCAGGAGACCTTGAATCGCTTGATTCAGTGCATGTGTCGTGTTCAGCATGAAGGCGATATCGTTCGGGTTCGCAATCTTGAAGAGCCGGGCCAGCGCCTTGCGGCCTTCGAACAGCACCCGACTCGCCTTCACGGCCATTTCGTGGCTTCCTCTGCCCGGATTGGCGGCAGCCTCTCTCATCGCGCGCTCCATCGCTTCCTGCACGCCTGGCGGCTTGGGCCAAGAGGTTGCAGCGTTGTCCAAATAGATCAATGGTCCAGTCGTCATCGAACTTCCCTCCGCTTCGTCCCTCTGACCTTTATCGCCTACGTTCTTTTACATAAAAACGGCCTCGCTCTTGGCGTTCCAAGCGCGAAGCCGTCTTATTCTCCGCTTCCGCCACGAGCCCTTCGATCGTGGATTGCAGATCTTATGCTTTGATCGCCTGCAGAATCTCGAGCAGTCTTTCAAGATCGCCTTTACTGAAGTAGGCGAGCTCGATGCGTCCCTTATCTTTGTTCGGTTTGATCCGCACCGTCGTTTGGAATCTTTCCCGAAGCGTCTCTTCGATCTCTTCGATATAAGGGTCGCGCTTTTTAGCCTTTGCTTTAGCAGTCTTCCCTTTTACGACGGTATCCATCTGCTGAACGGCATTTTCCAGTTCGCGTACGCTCCAATTGTTAGCGAGCGTCTGCTTGGCAAGTTCCTTGCGTTTGGCATCTTCCTTGATCCCCGCCAATGCGCGAGCGTGTCCCATCGACAATGTTCCACGTGAAACATGATCTTTAATCTCATCCGGCAAAGCTAGTAGCCGCAGGAAGTTCGCGATATGGGAACGCGACTTGCCGACCTTGAGCGACAGCTCTTCTTGCGTAAGCGCAAATTGATTCATAATCGCCTGATAGGCAATCGCGACTTCGATAGCGTTAAGATCTTCACGCTGGACGTTTTCGATCAGCGCGATCTCCATAACTTGCTGGTCGCTGTATGCGCGCACGACAGCCGGGATCGTCGGATTGCCCAGCAATTGAGACGCTCTGAATCTGCGTTCGCCCGCGATAATCTCGAACCCGCGCAGCGCCGTGCGTACGATGATCGGCTGGATGACGCCATGCTCTCGGATCGACTCAGCCAGTTCCTTGATCGCTTCTTCTTCGAATGTTTTACGCGGTTGATACGGATTAGCGCGAAGTTGCGCCAATGGGATTTCAACGATTTTATCGTCTTCTTTAATCGAGAGAGACGTAATGAGAGCGTCGAGCCCCTTACCTAGCCGCTTGCTCATACGTAATCACTTCCTTCGCCAGCTCGAGATAAACCTCGGCCCCTTTGGATCTGGGATCGTATGTGATGATCGACTGTCCGTGAGACGGCGCTTCGCTGAGTCGCACGTTACGCGGAATGACCGTCTGGTACACCTTTTGCTGGAAGTACTTTTTGACTTCCTCGATGACTTGAATGCCCAGGTTCGTACGGGCGTCAAACATCGTAAGTAGAACGCCTTCGATTTGAAGCGAGGTATTGAGATGCTTCTGGACCAGCCTTATCGTATTCAACAGTTGGCTGAGTCCCTCGAGCGCGTAATATTCGCATTGAATCGGAATAATGACGGAGTCCGATGCCGTCAGTGAATTGATCGTCAAGATGCCCAGCGAGGGCGGGCAGTCGATCAAGATATAATCGAATTCATTGCGGACCATCGCGAGCGCCTTCTTAAGACGAACTTCGCGGGAGATGGTCGGCACCAGCTCAATCTCGGCACCTGCGAGCTGAATCGTCGCGGGAATAAGCTTCAGATTCGGCAGAGCCGTATCCACAATCGCCTGTTTGGGGTGGATCTCGTTGATTAAAATATCATAGATGCAATATTCCACATCGGCCTTATTGATGCCGACACCGCTTGTCGTGTTGCCCTGTGCGTCGATATCCACGATCAGAACTTTCCGTCCTAGCGTAGATAGACAGGCGCCAAGGTTGACAGCCGTTGTCGTTTTGCCGACACCGCCCTTTTGATTGGCAATGGCAATAATTTTGGACAACCCGTTCACCTCATCGTCAGCCGCCTAACTGCTGGTTCATCGTAATTCCCCAACTAGCTTGGATTGCTGTTGTTTTTCTTCGGTATCGTAATGACAATCTCGATATGATCGTCCAGCTCCCGTTCGCTGGACTTGATGGGTATGCCCGATCCGGTCACCATATCGACCGATTGACGTATCGTATTGATGGCCAGGCGTATATCCTTCGAAAAAGAGATGCGGCGCGTCTTGGCCGGCTTGCTGGCCTCGAGTAGAAATGCAACGCGCGTCTCCGTTTGCTTGACGTTCAATTCCTTTTCGATAATCTCTTGAAGGAGCTTGTCCTGCATCTCTTCATTCGGCAGCGCCAGCATGGCACGTGCATGTCTCTCGGTAATCTTGCGCTCCATCAAAGCCAGCTTCACATTTTCTCCGAGCTGAAGAAGACGAATCTTATTGGCGATGGTCGATTGACTCTTGCCCAGACGTTGAGCGAGACTCTCTTGCGTCAGCTGATGCAGATCGATCAACTTTTGATACGCCACGGCTTCCTCAATTGAGGTCAAGCCTTCGCGTTGCAAATTTTCGATCAGCGCCATAGAAGCCGCCTGCGAGTCGTTGATCTCTCTCACGATGGCGGGTATATGCTCCATGCCAAGCTTCGTTACCGCACGCCAGCGGCGTTCTCCCGCTATAAGCTCATACTTGCCGTCGCGGACGCGGACTACGATCGGTTGAATGATCCCAAGCGTCTTGATCGTCTGACACAGCTCGTCGATCCGGTCGTCATCGAAGACAGACCTGGGTTGATAGGGGCTAGGGACGATATCCGCTACGGCGATCTGCCGAACTTCTTCCTGGCCGCTCCGTTCGGACAAGCCGAACAAACGAGATAACGGTTCTCTCATGTTTTCTATCCCACCACGTTCATCTGTAATGAGGTTACGGGTATTACGAAATCGACCATCGTGCAAGCGCTACTCTCAAAGCCCTGCTGTCGGCAAAGACTTTGCAAAGCGTCCATAAACGCTTGTTTTTTTGACAAAAAACTTTCGAAACCAGGAGAGATGATACCTGGAAAGTGCCCTGCTTTTCTAGTAGAGGCGTTTTCTCTATCAAAACGCATGGCAAGAATGCCGTCCTGAGCCTGGAGCGACGAAAAAAGCGCCGCCATTTCACGCCTCCGAGGCGCATATGCGGCACGACGATTTGTATAACTATATATATTCTCTATTGTACGCCTGAATCCTTCTCTTGAAAAGAGTTTCCTGGGCTCTGGAACCGTTTTTGTTCCACGTGGAACAGGTAAATGTGGCAAATTTGTTTCACGTGGAACATCGGATTAAACGATCGGCTGCTTTAAGGGAATGCCTGCCTTGCGAGGGTATTCTTTAGGCGTCTTGCCGCGCTTGCCGATGACGATCAACTGCCGTTCGGACTGTTCAAGAGGAAGCTTAAGCTCTCGCGTGTACTGAAGTTCCGCACTCAGCAAACGCAAGCTTTTCCGGCTCTCCTCCAGCTCCGCTGTATGATCGGAACCTTTCATCGACACGAAGGTCCCGCCCTGCTTAACGAAGGGCAAGCAAAGTTCATTCAAACAAGCGAGCCGAGCTACAGCGCGTGCGGTGACCAAATCGTAGGCGTCGCGGTGATCTGCCAAACGCGCGATATCCTCTGCCCTGCCGTGAACGAGCGTAACTTGCGTAAGGCTCAGCTCGTCGACTACCGCTTGCAAGAATCGGATTCGCTTGGCTAAGGAGTCGATGATCGTCACTGCCTTGTCAGGAAAAGCAATTTTGAATGGAATCGAGGGAAAACCGGCGCCTGCTCCGATATCCGCCATCCGACTTGCTTGTGTCGCTTCAGGAAGAACGGCGAGCGTCAATGAATCGTAAAAATGTTTCTCGTAAACGGCGCCTCGCTCCGTGATGCCCGTTAAGTTCATTTTTTCGTTCCACTCGACTAGCAGGCGGTAATACGTCTCGTATTGATTCAGCTGGGCATCGGTTAGTGTCAAGCCCATGTCCTCAAGGACGCGATTGCCGAACCATCGCTGCAATTCGTCGGCCATCAGCTGCTCCTAGCCGCCGTTACGCGATTGTAATGCTCCAGGTGAACGAGCAGGATCGAAAGATCCGCAGGCGTCACACCGGAAATACGGGATGCCTGGCCAATATTGAGCGGCCGGATCTGATGCAGCTTCTGTTTCGCTTCGGTCGCCAGACCATGAACCGCACTATAATCGATATCGTCCGGGATGCGCTTTTTCTCCATCTTGGCGAGTTTTTCGACTTGCGCCAGCTGCTTTTCAATATAGCCGGTGTATTTGACCTGAATCTCAACCTGTTCCTTCATATCCTCGGACAACGATACGGGAGAAGGCGAGAAACTCTCGATATGCGCGTACGTGACTTCCGGACGGCGAAGCAGGGTGATGCCGTCTACCGTATTCTGGAGCGGAGCCGATCCGATGGAGGCCAGCAGTGCTTGCGTCTGCTCATCCGGCTTAATCCGAATCTCCTTCAGACGGGCAAGCTCCTCCTCGACCTTCCGCTTCTTCTCCTCGAACAGCGAGAAGCGTGCATCGGAGATCAGTCCGATCTCCTTGCCGAGCGGCGTGAGCCGCAGATCCGCATTATCGTGACGAAGGAGAAGGCGATATTCCGCTCGGGAAGTGAGCAAACGATAAGGCTCGTTCGTGCCCTTGGTGACCAGATCATCGATCATGACGCCGATATAACCCTGCGAGCGGTCGATGATGACCGGCTCCAGATTCTGCGCCTTGCGGGCGGCATTGATGCCGGCCATGATGCCTTGACCCGCCGCTTCCTCGTAGCCGGAAGTTCCGTTGATCTGACCGGCGGTGAACAGGCCGGAGATGATCTTCGTCTCCAGCGAAGGCCACAGCTGCGTCGGAACGACGGCATCATATTCAATCGCATAGCCGGTACGCATCATCTCTACCTGTTCGAGACCCGGAATCGAACGAAGGATTTGCAGTTGAACCTCTTCGGGCATGCTCGTCGAGAGACCTTGGACATAGTACTCCTTGGTGTTGGCGCCTTCGGGCTCCAGGAAAATCTGATGCTTGGGCTTGTCGGCGAAACGAACGATCTTGTCTTCGATCGACGGGCAGTAGCGCGGTCCTGTTCCCTCGATTGCGCCCGAAAACATCGGCGCCCGATGCAGATTGTCGTTGATGATCTTGTGCGTGTCCTCGGACGTGTAGGTCAGCCAGCAAGGCAGCTGTTCGTTCGCTCGTTCCGAGTACTCAGTCTCGTAGGAAAAGTACTTCGGCTTTTCGTCGCCCGGCTGAATCTCCGTCTTGGAAAAATCGATCGTATCGCGATGAACGCGAGGCGGCGTACCCGTCTTGAAGCGAACGAGCTTGAGGCCGTGCTCCCGCAGCGACTCGGACAGCTTTACCGACGGTTGCTGATTGTTCGGTCCGCTCTCGTACATCAGCTCGCCCATAATCACTTTGCCGCGAAGGTAAGTGCCCGTCGTGATGACGACTGTCTTGGAACGGTATTCCGCCCCCGTCTTCGTCACGACTCCGCGGCACACGCCGTCTTCGACGATCAGTTCTTCGGCCATGCCCTGCCGAAGCGTCAGCTTCTCCTCCCGCTCGATCGTCTCCTTCATCGCATGTTGATAAAGGAACTTATCCGCCTGTGCACGCAGCGCGTGAACGGCCGGACCCTTACCGGTATTGAGCATCCGCATTTGAATAAACGTCTTGTCGATGTTCCGCCCCATCTCTCCGCCAAGCGCATCGATCTCGCGCACGACATGGCCCTTCGCAGGTCCTCCTACCGAAGGATTGCATGGCATGAAGGCGATCATATCCAGATTAATCGTGAGCAGCAGCGTCTCGCAGCCCATGCGCGCGGCCGCGAGTGCGGCCTCCACGCCGGCATGCCCGGCGCCGACGACGATGACGTCGTACTCACCTGCTATATATCCCACTGTGGATCAACTCCCTTTTTGAATGTAAAAATTTATTTTCCTAAACAGAATTTAGAAAAGATCTGATCGAGTAGCGATTCGGATGCCGTGTCGCCGACGATCTCGCCGAGCGACTCCCAAGCTGCCGCGATGTCGATCTGAATCAGATCGACCGGCAGTCCTTGATCCGCGCCTTCAATGGCATCCCGCAGCGATCCCTCTGCCGCGTGCAGCAGCGAGATGTGGCGGGCGTTGCTCACATACGTGGCATCCGCCGCAGCGATGCCGCCGCTCAGGAACAAGCGCGATACGGCCCGTTCAAGCTCCTCCATGCCCTCGCCTTCCTTGGCGGACAGGAGCACGATCCGTTCGCTCGGATAGAGGGCGCGGATCTCCTCCTCCTCCATACGCGGCTCCAGATCCTTCTTATTAAGAATGACGATCGTCGGCCGGTCCTTCAGTTCCTTCAAGAGCCGCCGCTCTTCTTCATGGAGCGTATCGTTGCGGCTCAGCACGAGCAGAATCAGATCCGCCTCCGACAGTGCGCCTCGCGATCGCTCTACGCCGATCCGTTCGACGACATCCTCCGTCTCCCGTATGCCCGCCGTGTCCAGCAGTCTCAGCGGGATGCCCGACAGCGTGACGGATTCCTCGACGATATCCCGCGTCGTACCCGGAATATCGGTGACGATCGCCCGATTCTCCTTCACGAGCGCATTCAGCAGCGATGACTTGCCCGCGTTCGGTCTTCCGACGATCGCCGTCACGATGCCCTCCCGCAGGATCTTGCCTTCCGCTGCCGTCTGCAATAGCGTATCGACCTGCCGCAGCACCGCTTGGCAATTGTCGCGGATCACGCCGGCCGTCACTTCGGCGACATCATGCTCTGGATAATCGATATTGACCTCGACATGCGCGAGCAGTTCTATCAATTGCTCCTTCAGTGGTACAAGACGCTTGGAGAGTGCTCCCTCCGACTGTCGGCGCGCCACTTGAAATGCCTTGGACGACTTTGATCGGATCAGGTCGATGACTGCCTCCGCCTGCGCAAGATCGATCCGGCCGTTCAAAAAGGCGCGCTTCGTGAATTCGCCTGGCTCGGCCATACGTATACCGCTTCGCAAGAGCAGCTCCAGCACGGACTGTACGGCGACGATGCCGCCATGGGTGCTGATCTCTACCACATCCTCCGCCGTGAACGAACGGGGGCCCTTCATCACTGTGACGAGCACTTCGTCAAGGACGCTCCCGCTATCCGGATCGCGAATCCACCCGTAATGAACGGTATGCGTCGGTACCTCCCGCAAGTCCTCGCGCGCTTTGAACAGCGGCGCCACCCGCTCGATGGCTTCAGGTCCGCTGACGCGAACGACGGCGATGCTGCCCTCTCCGAGGGCCGTCGCCACCGCCGCAATCGTATCTTCATTCATCTTGTTCCCTCATTTAGCGCTTAGCTGATAGTATCTCCAAGACCTGCCATAAAGAAAAAACGCAATGGTCCGCTTGCGTTCTGCAAGCCATTGCGCTTAGACATTCATTATTACTTGAGAGCAATGACGACGCAGCGGTTCGGTTCATCGCCTTGACTGTACGTACGGACATTCGGATGGCCTTGAAGTTTAGCATGAATGATCTTCCGTTCGGAGGAGCTCATCGGCTCAAGCACGATGTCCTTCCTCGTCTTAACGGCGCGAAGCGCCATGCGCTCGGAGAGCGACTCTAACGTCTCCCTGCGCCGCTGACGGAATTGCTCGGCGTCCAGGACGATTCGCAGGTGACGGTCGGAGTGGCGGTTCGCGACGATGTTGGTCAGGTACTGGAGTGCGTCGAGCGTCTGTCCCCGGCGGCCGATCAACGTGCCGAGATTGGCGCCGGACAGGTTGATCAGCACTTCTTCGGACTGATCCTGCCGCTCGATCTCCACGGTCGAATGCATGGCGTCGGTGACTTCTTGTAGAAAAGCGACCGCATGATCGACGCCGTCAGGCAGCACTTCCACCTGCACGCGGGCTTCCTTGGCGCCGATCAGTCCGAACAGCCCCTTGCTGGGCTGCTCGAGCACGGTTACCTTGACGCGGTCCTCACTTGCCCCGAGAGTGACGAGGCTTTTTCTTACCGCTTCCTCCACCGACTTTCCTGTTGCCTCGACCTTTTTCATCTACGATGGCCTCCTTGCCGTTGCCTGCCGGCTCGGCTTTGCGTCCATACATGAAATAGTTCTGCGTGATGGTGTAGATATTACTGAATATCCAGTAAAGCGGCAGCGCGGCCGGGAACGATAGCGCCATGACGAAGATCAGCACCGGGAAGATGAGCATCAGGCCCTTCATCGCGCCCATCTGCTGCGGCTGCTGCGACTGCATCATCTTCGATTGAACGAAGGTGGTGAGCGCCGCGATGACCGGGAGAACGTAAAACTTGTCCGGCTTGCCGAGCTGAAGCCACAGGAACGTGTGCTCATAAACGTTGGCGTTGACCGTAATCGCGCGGTATAGCGCGATAAAGATCGGCATCTGAATGATCAGCGGGAAGCATCCTGCAAGCGGATTGACTTGATGCTCCTGGTAGAGCTTCATCATCTCTTCCTGCTGCTTGCGGGTGTCGTCCTTGTACTTCTCGCGGATCTCCTTCATTTGCGGCTGCAGCTTCTGCATCGCCTTCGTGCTCTTGTATTGCTTGATCATGAGCGGCAGGATGATCGTCCGCACGATGACCACGAGCAGAAGGATCGCAAGGCCGTACTCGCCCCCGAACCAATCGGCGAACTTGTCCAACATGAGCGAGAACCAGTACACGACATTGCTGTCCCACCAGTTGCCGCTGGCGAGATCTTCGGTCGTCTTCCTCGTCGTCGGCGGCGTACAACCGGACAGGAAGACCATCAAGGTGACCAGCATGCCGGAGACCAGCCATAATTTGCGATTGCGCAACAACAAACCTCAAAACTCCCCTCTAAAATGACCCCACGAAGTGGGCTGGTGACTTCGAAGCCGAGAACAGGACTTTGCGGGGGATCCCGGAAGCCGATACGCATCCTATAAAAGTCGGCAGCGGCGCTCTCCACGGCGGAAAACCGCTTGATAAAACGGCTCGCCGTCCATGCATCCGAACAAATTCGCCGTCCCGGAACCGAGGAGTCGATTCGTCTGATTCAAAGCCCAAAATACAAGTAAACTATACCATATCCTTATTGGCCTTGGAAAGCGCGCGGGGCGCCGCTTTGCGACTTCGGCCTGCCTCCGCCCGGGCCTGCCCGGTAAGGCTTCCTGTCCTGCGGCGGCGGGGGCGTCGAGCCCTTGGTCAAGCCCGCCTTGCGGAGCACGTGAAGTACGCTCCTCTCCATCTCTATATATGGAAGAGAGAGCGCCGGCTTGCGCACGATCAGGATCAGATCCGTGCCCTCTACGATTCTCGATCCGTTGTGCCGGACGATCTCCTTGATCATTCGCCGCATCCGGTTGCGCACGACCGCGCCTCCGAGCTTGCTGCTCACCGAGATACCCAGCCGGTAAAGGCCTGGCTCCGGCATGCGCCGCCAATACACGACGAACTGCGAGTTCGCGAACGACCTGCCTTGTCTATAGATACGGTTGAAGTCTTCTTTGCTTCGCAGCCGCAGTTTTCGTTCCATCCTCATCCCTCATCGCCGGACTGGATTCCTCTATCCCTATAAGAATTGCCCATTTCAATGAAAAAAGACCACCTCACGTGGTCTTTAATCCTTAAGCGGACAGTACTTTGCGGCCTTTTTGGCGGCGAGCGGCGAGAACCTTGCGTCCGTTCTTCGAGCTCATCCGGCTGCGGAATCCGTGTACCTTCTTCCGCTTATTCACGTTCGGTTTGAATGTCGGTCCCACTTCTTGATACCTCCTTACAAGTGAATACGGCTTCGCCGTCTTATATGAAAGGCGAGACTCCGTGTCGCTTTGAATTCTAAGTCCGATTGCGCGGTGCAGCATACGAATTCTTAGAATTCAAAAAGAACTCATATGTCCATTTATTAAACCATAAGAAGGCCCAGAAGTCAATGAATGCGCGTGTGCACAAGATCGGAAGATATTCACATGTGCATAAAAACGGAGAGAAAAAAGACTTGTGAACCATTTTGTCGAATCTTCGCACAGAATATCAACAATATCTTGTGTTGTGCACAGAATTCATCCACAAGTTATTGAAAATGTGGATAACAGGGCGAATTCCGTTGAATTAAGCGGGTTCATCTGCTATGATAAGTTCACCCATTCGGCGTGGATAACGGTTGTTCAACCTCTTTTTATCAACAACCTGTGCATAAATCTGTGAACAAAATCCCTTCTTATGGACATCTCGCTAAAGAATAAAGAGGAATTGTGTGGATAACTTGTTGCAAAGGACAACCTTCGACATCGCCGCCCTCCCTCTTGTCCGCCTGACGGGTTAAAGGAGTGACTCCATGTGGACAGCCGCAATAACGAGATCTGGCAACAGGTCTTGTCGGTCATCCAGACAAAATTAAGCAAACCGAGTTACGATACGTGGTTCAAAGCAACCAAAGCAAGCTTCCTTAATGACGAGACCGTGGTTGTAACCGCTCCCACCACTTTTGCTGCAGAATGGCTGGAGAACAGGTACAAGAAGCTGGTCTCTTCGACGTTGGCGGAATACCTGGACCATCCGGTCGAGGTTAAGTTCGCGATCGAAGAATTCCGTCCGTCCGAGCCGCCCGCGGCGTTCCCGCCCGTGCCCGTCGTTAAGAACGCGGGACCCGAAGAACCGGTCGGACATATGCTTAATCCCAAGTACACGTTCGATACGTTCGTCATCGGCGCCGGCAACCGGTTCGCGCACGCCGCCTCTCTGGCGGTCGCCGAAGCGCCTGCCAAGGCATACAACCCGCTGTTCCTCTACGGAGGCGTCGGACTCGGCAAGACCCACTTGATGCATGCGATCGGCCATTATATTTTGGAACACAACCCGTCTTCGAAGGTACTCTACATATCGTCGGAGAAGTTCACCAATGAATTCATCAACGCCATTCGCGACAACCGGGGCGAGAGCTTCCGCAACAAATACCGCAACATCGACGTGCTGCTAATCGACGACATCCAGTTCCTCGCCGGCAAGGACGGTACGCAAGAGGAGTTTTTCCATACCTTTAACGCCCTGCACGAAGAGAGCAAGCAGATCATCATCTCCAGCGACCGTACGCCCAAGGAGATTCCGACGCTCGAAGAGCGCCTGCGCTCCCGCTTCGAGTGGGGCCTTATCACGGATATCCAGCCGCCGGATCTGGAGACCCGGATCGCCATCCTTCGCAAGAAGGCGAAGGCGGAGAATCTGGACATCCCGAACGAGGCGATGGTGTACATCGCGAACATGATCGACTCGAACATCCGCGAGCTCGAAGGCGCGCTCATTCGGATCGTCGCATATTCATCGCTGACGAACCAGGACGTATCCACGCACCTCGCCGCCGAAGCGCTCAAAGACATTCTGCCGAACGGCCGCAACCGGCTGATCACGATCCAGGATATCCAGCAGCGCGTGGGCGAGTTCTATGGACTGAAGCTCGAGGATTTCAAGGCGCGCAAACGCACCAAAGCCGTCGCTTTCCCACGCCAGATCGCCATGTATCTGTCCCGGGAGCTGACGGATTATTCGCTGCCCAAGATCGGCGACAACTTCGGCGGGCGGGACCACACGACGGTCATCCATGCGCACGAGAAGATCTCGCAGCAGTTGAAGGTCGACGCCGAGCTGTACAAGATCGTCGGCAACCTGACCGAGAAGATCAAAAACCTGACTTGAATCGAGACGCACCTATCCACTTGTGGACAAAAACGAAGCCAATCAAACGTGAATAACGAAAAAACCTATGCACAAAGCATGCACATGTGGATAGGTTGTCGTTTTCGCTTTTTTTGGGCTTATCCACATATTCAGGGCCCCTACTACTACGACTATCTTTTTTAGACCATACCATTAAGGCGAATAGGCGAGGTGATCCCGTTGAAATTGACGATTTTGCGCACGGAGTTGAATGAGGCGGTTCAAAACGTATCCAAGGCGGTATCCGCACGCAGCACGATACCGATCCTGAGCGGCATCAAGATCGACGTGACCAATCGCGGCGTGACGTTGACCGCGAGCGACACCGATATTTCCATCCAGCACTTTATCCCGCTCGAATCGGCGAGCAAGACGGTCGTGAAGGTCGAGCGCCCCGGCAGCGTCGTGCTTCCGGCCAAGTTCTTCGTCGAGATCGTCAAGAAGCTTCCGCACGAGGAAGTGAATCTTGAGGTCGGCGAACGGTTCCAGACGCTCATTCATTCCGGCGCGACAGAGATTCAGCTCGTCGGTCTTGACCCGGAGGAATTTCCGGTGCTGCCTGTACTGGAAGAGGAACGCGTATTTTCCATTCCCGGCGATCTGCTCCGCTCGATGATTCGGCAGACGGTGTTCGCCGTCACGACGAATGAATCGACCCCGATTCTGACAGGCGTGCTGTGGAGCCTTCAGGAAGGCGTGCTCAAGTTCGTCGCGACCGACCGTCACCGCTTGGCAACGTGCAAGACGAATATCGACGCCGACCCATCGTTGAAGTTCGGGGGCGTGGTCATATCCGGCAAGACGCTGAACGAGCTGTCAAAAATTATTCCCGACCAGAATACGCTGGTCGACATCGTCGTCGCAGACAATCAAGTGCTGTTCAAGCTCGGCGAAGTGCTGTTCTTCTCCCGCATGCTCGACGGCGCTTATCCCGATACTTCCAAGATTATTCCGGGTCAGTTCAAAACAGAACTCGTCCTGAACACAAAATCGCTTAGCGAGGCGATCGACCGGGCTTACCTGCTCTCCCGCGAAGAGAAGACGAACATCGTTCGCCTGCTCACGACGGAGGACGGCAACATCGAGATCAACTCCAGCTCCTCCGAGCTAGGTCGCGTACAGGAGCATCTCGACGTCACGGATCTTACCGGCGAGCCCCTGCGAATCGCCTTCAACTCCAAATATATGCTCGACGTCCTCAAAGTTGTGGACAGCGAGCAGCTGTATATCGGCTTCAACGGCTCCATGAGCCCGATCATCTTCAAACCACGCGACCATGAGAACAGCCTGCATCTCATACTCCCTTACCGGACGACGAACTGAGGCGAAGGTTATGAAGGAAATCGAGATTACGACCGAATACATCCAGCTGCAGCAGTTGCTTAAACTAGGCGACTGCATCGGCTCGGGCGGCGAAGTGAAGCACTTTTTGCAAGAGACAGCCGTACTTGTGAACGGCGAACAAGAGAACAGGCGCGGGCGCAAGCTGCGGCACGGAGACGTCATCGAAGTGGATGGCTGCGGCAGCTTCGTCGTACGCGCCCGTCAGTAGTCTGACGGCACGGAGAGCTCCAAGCGAAGCAGCCGCCGGACAGGCCAGAGAGGAAGTCCCGCATGCAGCTGAACAAAATCGAACTGCATGGCTACCGCAACTTCGGCGAACTGTCGCTTGCGACGGCCGCAGGCGTTAATATCATCATCGGGCCCAATGCGCAGGGCAAGACGAACCTGCTCGAAGCGATTCACGTACTGGCACTGACCAAATCGCACCGCACGGCGAAGGACCGCGAGCTGATCGGCTGGAACGAGACTTCCGCCCGTATCGAAGCCGAGATCGAGCGCAAGCTCGGCAAGGTCACGCTCGAGCTGCAGCTGTCCGCGCAGGGCAAGAAGGCCAAGATCAACGGCCTTGAGCAGCGCAAGCTCAGCGCCTTCGTCGGTACGGTGAACGTCGTACTGTTCGCGCCCGAGGATCTCGACATCGTCAAGGGCGCCCCCGGCATCCGCCGCCGATTCATGGACATGGAGATCGGCCAGGTCCATCCTGCCTACCTGCACGATTCCTTGCAGTACCAGCGGATTCTGCAGCAGCGCAACAATTACCTCAAGTCGACGGATGCCGCCAGGGCCTCCGCCGAGATGCTCGACGTGTGGAACGAACAATTGGCCGCGTCGGGTGTTAAAATGATGCAGAGAAGGCAAAACTTTATTCATAAGCTCCAAGTCTGGGCCGAGAAGATTCACGAAGGCATCACCGGCGGCAAGGAAGCGCTGACCGTCGTCTACAAGCCCTCTCTCTCTGCCGAGGAAGGAACCGCGTCCCAAGATCAATCTTCTTTATTGCAACAATTTATGTTAAAGTTAACACAAGGCAAGGAACAGGAATTCCGCCGCGGCACGACATTGATCGGTCCGCATCGGGACGATTTGGCGTTTGCCATTAACGGCCGGGACGTTCAAACATTCGGCTCCCAAGGCCAGCAGCGGACGGCCGCGCTGTCGCTGAAGCTGGCGGAGCTCGAGCTCATGCGCGAGGAGATCGGAGAGTATCCGCTGCTCCTGCTCGACGATGTGTTGTCCGAGCTTGATCAAGAGCGGCAGACCCAACTGATCGAGACGTTCCAGAATCGCGTGCAAACGTTCATCACGACGACGGGGCTGGAGAGCGTGAACATGAGCAGGCTGAAGGACGCCGCCATTTATCACGTCCGCGGCGGTACCGTGCTGCCCTAAGGCAGGGAATGTGGAGGGGCTCAATATGTACATTCATCTGGGCGGGGAAAAAATCGTCCGGACTTCGCAGCTCGTCGCGATTTTCGACATCTCGATCGAGCAGTCCTCGAAGCTGTCCAGGCAGTTCGTGGCGCAGGCCCGGAAGAACCGTATCGTGGAGACGATCGGCGAGGAAGACCCCAAGTCCATCGTCGTCACCGAGGAAAGAGTGTATTATTCGCCCATATCGTCTTCTACCCTCAAGAAGCGGGCGCATCATCTGGTCGATCTGTAGGAGCAGCGCGTCAACGTATAGAAGGCGGTGGAAGATTTGTCCGTTAATTCGCAGCAGAACACTTACGATGAGAGTCAGATACAGGTACTCGAAGGTTTGGAGGCCGTCCGCAAGCGTCCCGGCATGTACATCGGGTCGACCAGCGGCAAGGGTCTCCATCACCTTGTCTGGGAGGTCGTCGACAACAGCATCGACGAAGCGCTCGCAGGCTATTGTACCCGCGTCGACGTCATTATACATGAAGACAACAGCGTGACCGTCATCGACAACGGCCGGGGCATACCGGTCGGCGAGAACGTCAAGCTGAAAAAATCGACCCTCGAGGTCGTCATGACCGTCCTTCACGCCGGCGGCAAGTTCGGCGGGGAAGGCTACAAGGTATCCGGCGGTCTGCACGGCGTCGGCATCTCGGTCGTGAACGCGCTGTCCGAATGGGTCAGCGTCACCGTCAAGCGCGACGGCAAGATTCATCAGCAGGAATATCGCCGCGGCGCGCCGCAGTACGATATCAAGATCATCGGCGAGACCGAGGATACAGGCACGCAGACGCGCTTCAAGCCGGACCCGGAGATTTTCACCGAGACGACCGTATTCGAATACGATGTGCTGGTCGGACGGATCCGCGAGCTGGCGTTCCTGAACAAGGGCATCCACCTGACGCTCACCGACGAGCGGTCCGGCATGCACGATTCGTTCAAGTACGACGGCGGCATCAAGGAATTCGTCCAGTACTTGAACCGTACGCGCGAGGCGCTTCACGAGCAGCCGATCTACGTAGAAGGCACCAAGGACGCCATCGCGGTCGAGATCGCCATGCAATACAACGACGGCTATACGGAGAACATCTATTCGTTCGCCAACAATATCAATACGCACGAGGGCGGCACGCACGAATCGGGCTTCAAGAGTGCGCTTACCCGGATCATCAACGACTATGCGCGCAAGATGGGCTTCGTGAAGGAGAGCGAGTCCAACCTCACCGGCGACGATTGCCGCGAGGGCTTGACCGCGATCATCTCGGTCAAGATTCCCGAACCGCAGTTCGAAGGCCAGACGAAGACGAAACTCGGCAACAGCGAGGCGCGGGGCATCGTCGAATCGCTCTTCGCCGACAAGCTGCTTGAGTTCATGGGCGAAAATCCAGCCGTCGCGCGCAAGGTCGTGGACAAGTCGCTTCAGGCTTCCAGAGCCCGCGAAGCTGCGCGCAAGGCTCGCGAGCTGACGCGCCGCAAGGGCGCGCTCGAAGTGAGCTCGCTCCCCGGCAAGCTCGCCGATTGCTCATCCAAGGACGCCTCGATCAGCGAGCTGTACATCGTCGAAGGCGACTCCGCAGGCGGATCGGCCAAGCAAGGCCGAGATCGTCATTTCCAGGCGATTCTGCCGCTGCGGGGCAAGATCCTGAACGTAGAAAAGGCTCGCCTGGACAAGATTCTGTCCAATGCGGAAATCCGTGCGATCATCACGGCGCTCGGCACGGGCATCGGCGACGACTTCGATATCGCGAAGGCGCGGTATCACAAGATCATTATCATGACCGATGCCGACGTCGACGGCGCCCACATCCGCACGCTGCTCCTCACCTTCTTCTATCGCTACATGCGGAACCTGATCGAAGAAGGGTACGTGTACATCGCGCAGCCGCCGCTCTACAAGATAGAGCGCAACAAGACCGTGCGATATGCCCAGTCCGAAGCGGAGCGCAACGCGATCATCGCGGAGTTCGGCGAAGGCGCCAAGATTAACGTACAACGGTACAAAGGTCTCGGCGAGATGAACGCCGACCAGCTGTGGGAGACGACGATGGATCCGGATAGCCGTACGATGCTCCAGGTACGGATCGAAGATGCGATCAGAGCCGATCTCATTTTCGATACGCTCATGGGAGACAGCGTCGAGCCGCGGCGGGACTTCATCCATCAATACGCCAAATACGTCAAAAATCTCGACGTATAAGGCTTCGGCACCCGCCGGCGCAGCGCAGCGCTTTGGCGGGTGCTTTTGCTATCGTGCGCCTGCACGCTTTCGCTTCTTGGCGGCGGACGGGCGGGCCTTGCGCCGGAAGCGGCCGTAGGCTGCGGCGTATCTGCGAATCCGGCGATACACGCTTCTGTCGGGCAGCTTGAGAAATATATAGGGGTCGGGAAGCGTGTTGACTTCGAGAATCCAGGGCTTTAGCTCCGTGTCGACGGCGACGTCGATGCCGATCTCTTTGAGACCCGGGAATCGGGTGCCGAGCGTCACTGCGACGTCCTCGCCAAGCTCCGATAGCTCGCGGCGATAATCGCCGGCCGTTCGGCCTGCGGCCTCCAGGTGCGCCTTCATGAGACGCTCAAGCGGCATGGGCGTACCGCCTGCGTGATAGTTCGTCACGATTTTGCGCGGATGGGCGAGCCGGCCGATGATGCCGGTCGTCTCCCAGCGGCGCGCGCGGCTCATTTGGACCATGACGCGGAAGTCGAAGCGCCGTCCGTCGTGCTTAAGCAGTTCGATCCCTTGTTGAGACAAATAGGGCCGCGGGCGCTTCAGCTTAAGCAATGCGTCGTACATCTCATCGAAGCCGGAGAAGACGAATCTTTTATTGCCGGACTGAAGGGAGTATGCGCCATCCGGATTGGACAGGCGGTCAAGTCGTATCACCCCCCGGCCGTATGTGCCGTTCACGGGCTTCACGTAGATCATGCCGTGTTCGTCCAGCATGCCGCGAACCGTCTCCTTATCGAATCTGCGGGTATCCGGTACGCGGCTACTCAATTCGGGAGAAGACAGGAGGGCTTCGGTTTTCGCCCATTTGCTGCTGATGCGCCTGATCGGCATCGGCGTTCAAGCCACCTTTCCCGTCCGCGATATGGTATAATGGATTCATTCGTTCTTTTTAGAGTATGACGCTTCTGCCAGGGGTGACCATGGCGATTTGACAATAGTGAAGTGAAGTTAAGGAGGATCAGCATGGCCGAGGAACAGCGTTTCCCTCTTCGCGACCGGGATATCGGGGTGGAGATGCGGGAATCGTTCATGGATTACGCAATGAGCATCATCGTCAGTCGTGCGTTGCCTGACGTCCGCGACGGATTGAAACCGGTTCAGCGCCGGATCCTGTACGGAATGTCGGAGCTCGGAATGTCGCCGGACAAGCCTTTTAAAAAGTCCGCCCGTATCGTAGGCGACGTCATGGGTAAGTATCACCCGCACGGAGACTCCTCTATCTACCAGACCATGGTGCGGATGGCGCAGGACTTCTCGATGCGGTATACGCTCGTCGAAGGTCACGGCAACTTCGGATCCATCGACGGAGACATGGCGGCGGCCATGCGTTATACGGAATCCCGTCTGTCGAAGATGGCGATGGAGATGCTGCGCGACATCAACAAAGAGACGGTCGACTTCATCCCCAACTACGATGGCGAAGAGCAAGAACCGGACGTGCTCCCTGCCCGGTTCCCCAACCTGCTGGTCAACGGTACGACGGGGATCGCGGTCGGCATGGCGACCAACATTCCTCCGCACAATCTGACGGAGGTTATCAACGGCGCGCAGGCGCTGATCAAGAATCCGGATCTGACGCCGGTCGACCTGATGGAGTACATCACCGGTCCGGACTTCCCGACCGCTGGCTTTATCTTGGGGCGCCAGGGCATCCGCCAGGCTTACAGCACTGGCCGCGGTTCGGTCACGATGCGTGCGCGCGCCGAGATCGAGGAGAACGGCGGCAAGGCGCGCATCATCGTTCACGAGCTGCCTTACCAAGTGGTCAAGGCGCGTCTTGTAGAGAAGATCGCGGAGCTCGTGCGGGATAAGCGCATCGAGGGCATCACCGACCTGCGCGACGAATCCGATCGCAACGGGATGCGGATCGTCATCGAGCTGCGCCGTGACGTCAATCCGAGCGTCGTCCTGAATAACCTGTACAAGCAGACCGCAATGCAGTCGACGTTCGGCATCAACATGCTCGCGATCGTTAACAAGGAGCCGAAGGTGCTTAATCTTCGCGACGTGCTCCATTACTATATTCAGCACCAGATCGACGTCATTCGCCGGCGGACCGAGTACGATCTGAAAAAGGCGCAAGCGCGCGCACACATTCTCGAAGGTCTGCGCATCGCGCTCGACCATCTCGACGAAGTCATCGCGCTCATCCGCGCCTCGCAGACAACGGAGCAAGCGCGCGAAGGCCTGATCACGAGATTCGGCCTGTCGCATGACCAAGCGCAGGCGATCCTCGAGATGCGCCTGCAGCGTCTCACCGGACTCGAGCGGGAGAAGATCGAGCAGGAGTATCAGGAGCTCATGGTCAAGATCGCAGAGTACCAAGCGATTCTGGCCGATGAGGGACTCGTGCTTGAGATCATCCACGACGAACTTGAAGAGATCAAGCAGAGGTTCGGCGACGACCGCCGCACTGAGATCACGACGAGCGACGAGGAGATTCTCGACGAGGATCTGATTCCGCGCGAGGACGTCATCATTTCGATGACGCATTCGGGCTATGTCAAGCGTCTGCCGGTCACCACGTATCGCAGCCAGCGGCGCGGCGGACGCGGAGTCGTGGGCATGGATACGAAGGACGACGACTTTATCGAGCGCCTGTTCGTTTCCAATACGCATCAGTTCCTGTTGTTCTTCACGAACAAAGGACGCGTATTCCGGCTCAAGGCATATGAGATTCCGGATCTCAGCCGCACCGCCCGGGGCACGCCGATCATCAACCTGATTCAGATCGAGCAGGGAGAGACGATCAACGCGGTCATCCCGGTCGAATCGTTCGAACCGAACCAATATCTGTTCTTCGCGACTAAGTGCGGCATCGTGAAAAAGACGCCGCTCGACGATTACGCCAACATCCGCAAGGTGGGCTTGATCGCCATCCTGCTGCGCGAAGACGACGATCTGATCGGCGTCAAGCTGACGGACGGCAGCCGCGAAGTGGTCATGGGGACCGCGCAAGGGATGTCCATTCGCTTCTCCGAGGAAGACGTCCGTTCCATGGGCCGTTCGTCCACCGGCGTGAAGGGAATCCAGCTTGACGAAGGCGACTCGGTCATCGATATGGATATCGTAGATCCGGAGCAGACGGTACTGATCGTCACCTCCAAGGGCTACGGCAAGCGGACGCCGCTGAGCGAATACCGTTCGCAGACCCGTGGCGGCAAGGGCATCAAGACGCTCAACGTCACGGATAAGAACGGCGCGATCGTCAGCCTCAAGGTCGTGCAGGACGACGAGGATCTCATGATCATGACGTCGGGCGGCACGCTGATTCGGATGAGCATGTCCACGATCAATACGATGGGACGGATCACCCAAGGCGTGAAGCTGATCAATATCAAGGACGAAGACGCCGTCGCGACGGTCGCCAGGGCGCCGCGCAACGAAGAAGAGGAAGAGGACGCCGAAGAGACGGATGCTAACGTTGCCGGCACCGCTGAAGACCTCGAATAATCGCAGCGAGTTAAGGGGAGGTAGGCACCGTGGCCGTGCTGCCTATATCGCAAGTTCAGACAGGAGATCTTTTGCTTCGCGAGGTGGAAACTTCCTTCGGCAATATGCTTTTTCCTGAGGGCCGTACGCTCAGCGCGCGGGATCTCGAGATTTTGCAGGCCTACCTCATCCCCGAAGCGGACATTAAGAGAGCGGGACTTGAGGAATCCGTCTTGCTCGAGTCCGAGGAGGACAAGGAGAAGGCGGCACCCTTATCCTCTCTTCATCAGAGCTTTTTAAAGATGGAAAAACTGCTCAAGCATACCTTTCACATGATGGGTCCTGGGCAGAAACTGCCTGTCTTCGAAATTCGGAGCGGGCTCAAGGAACTGCTGAACCACATTGAGGATTATCATGTGCTCACGTTCGTACCGCCGCACGATCCGACGGCCGAGCCTTGGATTCGCGGCAGCGTATTGTCCGCTCTGACCGCCTACCAGCTGGCACGATGGATGAAGATGCCGGACAAAGACTGGGTACCGGTCGCGCTGGCGGGACTGCTGCATGACATCGGCAATACGCGGATCGACTCGGCCATTTATCGCAAGCCTGGCCGGCTTACGCCCGACGAGCTGAACGAAATGCGGCAGCACACCGTATACGGCTACAAGCTGCTGGAGGGCGTCCCGTCTCTTAACCAAGGGATCGTTCTGACGGCCCTGCAGCATCATGAGCGAATCGACGGCAGCGGCTATCCCATGAAGGCTACGGGGGAAAAGATTCATCCGTATGCGAAGATCGTGGCGATCGCGGATATGTACCATGCGATGACTTCCGCGAGGTCCTACCGCACAGCGCAGTCGCCGTACGTCGTCCTGGAGCAGCTGCAGAAGGAAGCGTTCGGCAAGTTGGATCCCTTAATGATCCAAGTCTTTATCGAACGCAATACGCAGTTTTATAACGGAATGCTTGTTCAATTGAACGATAACCGGGTCGGGGAGATCGTATTCACCGACAGGGCGAATCCTACGAGGCCGATGGTCTCGATCTTCGGGGATATCGTGAATCTGGCCAAGGAACGCAATCTCTTTATTACGGCGGTTTACTCCTCGTGATTCGGGTCGGAAGAGACCAGGACGATGCTAGTCGTCCGGTCTCTTTTTATGTCTGGCGGTAACCCGACAGAAGGCCGAATTCCCGGAGATTTGCAATCTCTTAGATGGGATAAAATTCAAGTCAACTTATATGTAGAATAAGCTTGCATTCCCCTAGGCGGCTGTGATATATTATTCAAGTCGCCGCTGAGAGGCCGCCGAGCAAGAGGCCAAGAGCGAAGACAAGATTGCTCCTTGAAAACTGAACATCGAGCGTTAAAACAAACGGACGCTGAAGCCTTCGGGCTGAAGCAAAAGTTATACCAGCTTTATCATGAGCAAGTCGAACTACCCTTTATGGAGAGTTTGATCCTGGCTCAGGACGAACGCTGGCGGCGTGCCTAATACATGCAAGTCGAGCGGATCT